>Ga0265780_10000037_pt1 | contig 276712 bp, 244 predicted proteins | sample P1T30metagenome_FD_192432 | JGI IMG/M metagenome (GOLD analysis project Ga0265780, IMG submission 192432) | Plant litter microbial communities from East Loma Ridge, Irvine, California - P1 T30 | ecosystem: Environmental > Terrestrial > Plant litter > Unclassified | place: USA: California...
GGTACTATCTCATTTTCTATTATATCTTTGTCAAGTACTTGGTACATCATAGGCTTGCTTTATATTTTTATGTCTCGCAACACAAAAATAAGCAAGCCTTTTTTTATAGAAAAGTTTAAATGACCTCGATGATAACTTACTTAACTTAAGGGCTTATTCTGATGTATTCCATAAATAATTTCCCTCTGATTTGGTAAACATGCAGATTATTATGTGTATTTAAAAATCAGAGAAAATAGCGTTAAAATCGGTTGGAAAAGTTTTGGATATAAATTCAATGCCTTTAATTCCAGCAAAGATACATGGATTAATACGATCAAATTAATGACCTGAATCACGAAACAAAGATCTCCGGTATATCCTTTTTTCCCTATTTTTACTTCACAATTATAAATGAAATATGAGAAAAACAGTTTTTGCAGGGATTATGGCTTTGGGAGGATTTTTAACAGCACAGGCACAGTGTAACACGGTATCAGCCATTGCTGAAAATTTTGACACCTGGAAAGAGATCAGCAAATGCTGGACTGCGCAGCAGGGAAAAGCAATGCTGTACAGCACTGATAAAAAGATTGTTTTTTATTCTATGACCAATCCGGGAGAAAATATGTTTCTGGTGACCCCGAAAATTAAGGCCGGAACCTACACCCTTACCCTTGACAGTTCAGACAACGGCGGGAAAACTACCCTGGAACTGTTTTCCATAGGCAATACCTCAGATACAAAATCATATACTTCCATCACCAAACCTTCTGAAATAACAGGAGACCGGAAAGTAATTACGGTTACTTTAAAGAAAGATGCCTACCTGGGGCTTAAAGTTTTACTGAGCGGCATCCATCAGGCTGTTTATGTGGATAATTTTTCCCTGAAACCTAAAAAATAACCGTTTCAAAGAGCATCAAAATTTTAAGAAGCCTGCAAATTATTGCATCCGGTAAATATTTCAGCGCAGGGGCAAACAGTTTTTAATATGAAAAGTAAATCGTCAGAAATTTAATTTTTGACGATTTACTTCACATTTTTGTGCATTTGAGCCTGGTGAAAATTTACGTTCTCCTTAATTATTCCGATCCACACTTGTGCGTGTTGTTAAACATAATAATATTTTTGGAAACCACCAGTTTCTGGGAGGTTTTCGCCTGGTAGATTAATGAACCTTTCTCTGTATTCTTGGTGATAAAACAGTTGCCGCCTATAATATTATGGCTTCCGATCTGAACGCTTTCTTTAACGCCGGAATTGATGCCGAGAAAAGAATTATCACCAATGGTTACATTTCCGGCTAAAGAAGTCCCGGACAGCAGGGCATTGTTCCCGATGCGGCAGTGATGGCCGATACGCGCCCCGATCAGCATACAGTTATCTCCGATGGTTGCATAAGGCTGCAGCACACTCGCCTGGTCAATAAAAACATTTCGCCCCGTCACGAGGTCCGGCCATACGCTTGCTTTAGAAGAAATGTAATTGGCAAAGTCATATCCTGCTTCAAGAACTTTTTTAAAAATTATTTCACGGGCATTGTTTCTTCCCACTGCAATATGCATCAGGCAGGAATCGGGAGGGAACTGTTTCAGGATATCTGAAAAACCCAGTACCGGAAGGCCGAAGTGGCTTGTCTCAGAAGCTTCAAGATAAGCTTCATCTACACAAAAAGCAACTACCTCGTAGCCGCTGTCATACTGGAAGGAATAATAGATGAATTCAGCCATATGACCAACACCATATATCACAATTTGTTTCATAATTAAATAGCTTTTTTTTATTTAATATATCCATGATAATGGCGTCCACTTTCATAATGTGAGCCTCAATTCATGAATTATTAGTTTCTTATTGAATTCGTTAACATATAATGTTATCGCTGTAAATATACAATTGTTTAGGGTACTTTTATAAAAAAATGCGAATATAATAAAAAATTGATAACTCTACTTATTTCTTTGGCTTTTCTTAAAAATTAATTCATAAATAACTAACTCATTTACAGTACTTTATTTTAATTTAAAAATTTTTATCTGAATAAAAAAATTTGAAAATTTTCTTTTCTTTCCTCTGAATAAATTAAAATCTGTTTTCCCAGGCTATCTTTGCGAAGGAATTAAAGAATTTCATTCCCATTTATGGCCACCTGAACTGCTGTTTTCTGAGGAACGCTTTTAAAATTTAAGCAAGTTTATTTAAATACAGTATCAATCAATGCAGCAGGTGCCGTGAAGAAATTAAAATCAAAAACCCCGGATTTCAGTTTAACAGAAAGTGAGGTTAATGCCTGGGGCTGTAAACCGGTTTCTCAAAAGAGATTACAGGATGCCCTGGAACTGTTCAGGCTGAATGTCTATTTATATCCTGAAAGTGCCAATGCATTTGACAGCCTGGATGAAATTTACACCGAACCGGGAAACAAAAAATCAACAGTGGAACACTACAGAAAATTCCTGAAGCTTAACCCTCAGAATAAAAATGCAGAACAGCAGATCAAGAACCTACAATAGACCCGTGTTCCGTTACAGGATAAAACCAGTATGAGAAAATTGGAATAAGAACAGAAACGTTCTCTATATCGTTAACCTACACCACCGAAATTTCCGGTGGTTTTTTTATGACCTGAAATATGATTAAAAACAGATTTATCTGTTCAATAAAAACTTAAAAAAGATAATTTATACCATAACTGCATTGTTTTTTAACAGGAATTAAATCACTTTATTAAGATATTTGTGTTCGATGCTTAAAAAATTTATAATGCACAGTTCTATTAATACGATACTGGTGACTACTGATTTCTCGGGTAAGTCGGGCAACGCGGTTACCATGGCCTCCCATATGGCTGCCCGCCATGGTGCACACCTCATTCTGTTCCATACGGTTAATAATTATTTTATGACTGACAGAACAGGGAAGCAGGTGATAAGTTCAGAAACAGTCCAGGACCATTATCTGAGAGCAGAACAGTCATTAAAAGAGCTTAAAAATTCTTTAAGAGCACAGCATCCTCAATTAAGCATTGAAACCCTTATTAAAAATGATACGTTAATCGCGGGCCTCAATGAAATTATTGGGCTCAGGGATGTGGACGTGGTCATCAGCGGTACTTCAGGAACCCAAAAGCTTAAGCAGCTTATATTAGGCTCCATGTCCTATGAAATTCTCACCGGGGCACATTGCTCCGTGATGCTGGTGCCGGAAACCTGGCATAAATATACTTTTGAAAATATCCTGGTCCCGGTAAGAATACTGGATAACTTAACGGAAAAGCTTGATCTCTCCATGGCAATCGCCAGAAAAAACAGAGGCATCATCAGCCTTCTGGGAATCTGTGTAGAGCATGATATTCCCGAAATAAAAAGTGCCTACCTGGAGCTGCAGAAAACGCTTGCTGAAAATACCCGGCAGTATCACGCAGAGTTTATGATAACCCGTGACAAAGCCATCCGGATTTCTGAGTTCTCCAGAGATGACCAGGCAGACCTCATTATCCTCAATGATAAAGATGAAGACAGCTGGAAGTCTTTTTTTTCAGAAAACTTCTTCAAGCAGATGGTAAACAATACGGATGTTCCCTTGTTCTTTTTCAGGAATAAAAATAACAGAAATACCGGTACTGCGGACGGAACCAGTGGTTTTGACATCACCCTTCCCATCCCCGGATAAAAAATAAAATATGATGATAACACTACAAAAATATACAGCAGATAAAAAAGCCGATGAACCTCAGAAACAGGAAATCATCAGGTTTCTTTTTCAGCATCTTGAGCAGTATGGCGATCCGGAAGCGGATATTTCAAATGCCGTAAGCTACGCGATGGGAGAACAGAACAAGCCGGGAGGCCTTATCATTACAGCAACGGAACAGAACAGCAGCAGCCTGGCCGGTGCGGTGGTGATTAATAAAACCGGAATGGGCGGATATATACCGGAAAACATCCTGGTCTATATTGCCACCGATAAAGATGTGCGCGGAAAAGGCATCGGAAAAATGTTAATGCAGGCAGCGGTTGATGCTTCGGAAGGAGATATCGCGCTCCACTGTGAGCCTGAAAACCCGGCCCTGCATCTGTACAAGAAGCTTGGCTTTACCAGTAAATATCTTGAAATGCGCTTAAAAAAATAAAATGTCACACATTACTCTACACGCTCATAAATTAGCCCATAACTATCAGTATTTAAACCGCCTTTTCAGCGAGAATGGTATTGAATGGGCCGTTGTGGCAAAAGTGCTCTGCGGAAACGAAGAATTCTTAAGATGCCTGCTGGAAATCTGTGATAAAGATTTCTGCGACTCCCGGTTAACCAATTTAAGGCATATAAAAGAACTCTCCCCGGAAACACAGACCGTCTATATCAAGCCGCCTGCCAAAAGGCTGGTTCAAAGCATTGTTAAGTATGCCGATGTAAGCTTCAACAGCGAGATTGACACGATAAAGGCACTTTCCGAAGAAGCGGTGAAGCAGGATAAAATCCATAAAATCATTATTATGGTGGAAATGGGCGAGCTCCGCGAAGGCATTATGGTGAAGGATCTGTCCAGGTTTTACCGTGAAGCCATTAAACTGCCTAATATTGAAATAACCGGACTCGGGACCAACCTGAAATGCCTGAACGGCATACTTCCTGATGAGCAGAAACTGTCTGAGCTTAACCGGTTCAAAGAAATGATCGAAGAATCTTACCACACCCAGATCCCTTACATTTCGGCAGGCTCTTCCGTAACCATCCCGCTGATTTTTAAAAACGAGGTGCCTGAGGGAATCAATCATTTCAGAGTCGGGGAAACCTTATTTTTCGGAACCGATGTATATAATGATTCTGTTATTGAAGGTATGTATCAGGATGTCTTTAAGCTGACGGCAGAGATTATAGAAATCATTGAAAAACCGATGGTGCCCACAGGAGAAGTAGGAACCAATCTATCTGGAGAGACACCTACATATGATGAAACCGACAGTGAAAAAACCGCTGTCCGGGCTATTGTGGATGTCGGAATCCTGGATATTGACCCCAAACATATATGCCCTATTCCGCCGGGAATAGAAATATTAGGCGCAAGCTCTGATATGATGGTTCTGAACCTGTCTGATAACCATTCCTGTTACCAGGTTGGCGACACGATAGATTTCAGCATGAATTACATGGCCGTCCTGCGCGCCATGAATTCTGTTTATGTTGATAAGATAATTGATCATAAAATTACGGTACAGCACCCCTGAACATGCAGTAGAGTGATGAATTTTTATTATATTTAATGATAAAACCGAAGAGGCTTTGAATCATAAAATTCATGCATTATCCTTAAACAAGTTTAGAGATCATTCTGTATTACGAAATGAATTCCTGATCATGTCTTTTGCTGAGTTTAATGATAAATTACAGTCTGATTCCCATTTTAAAAATAAATTCTATACAGTCCTGATTTTCCATGATGCAGCCGGCTCAATGACTATAGATAACCAGGAATTTGACCTGAAGCCCCGCAAGTTCTTTTTTATCAATTACAATCAGGTATATCATATAAAAAGCAATCATAACATTACCGGTGACGTAATTCTCTTTACCAAATCATTCTATAATTTCGTTTATACAGGCAATAAAGTAATAAAAAGCGACACTGCGCTCAACAGTGTTTCGCCGGCGATTTTACCGGCTCCTGAAAACCAGAAAGACCTTCTGCAGACCTTTAAAGAATTGCAGGACGAGTACTGCTCTAGTAAATTGCTTAAGAAAGAAACCATCTGCCTTTTACTGAAGGTTTTTATGCTGAAATACATCCGGAATTCTAAAAAGAGCCGCATCGACCGGTCCCTTAACCACAAGAAAGAAATAACGGAAGATTTCGGGAACCTGGTTAACCAGCATTACAAAGAATGGAAAACCACTTCAAAGTATGCTGAAAAACTGAGCCTTACCCCTAACTATCTTAATGTTCTGGTAAAAGAGCACCTTGACATCACGGCCGGGCAGGTAATTAAAAACCGGGTCATTCTGGAAGCCGAAAGGCTGTTGCTCCACACGACCCTTTCCGTAACGGAAATTTCTTATGAACTGGGTTTTAATGATAACTCGCACTTCGGGAAATACTTTAAATCCGTTAAAAACACCTCCCCAAAAACATACAGGCTGCTGAAAATAGCTGACATTTAATACACAATCACTTCTGTTTAGATATTTATTGATTCAATTAAATGATTAAATGATTAAATGATTAAATGATTAAATGATTAAATGATTAAATAAAAAAAGATACATCTGTACAGAAAAAACTTGTTTAATTGAACACCGTTCATTAGATTTGCAGATTATTAGCTGTTTCTTTTTGAAGAATTAAAACTGATACTTTAAAACCCGGCATAAATATTATACTGCATATGAGCATCGCGGAAAGAAAAAATAAGGAAAAAATGGAAATGCGTACGCGTATTCTGGATGCGGCACGCAAAATATTCCTTCAGAAAGGCTATGAGAATACCAGTATGCGGAATATTGCCAGCGAGATCAGCTACAGTGCAGGTACTATTTATTTTCACTTTAAAGATAAAAGCGAGATCTTCCACGAACTTCATAAAGAAGGCTTCAGGTTACTGCTGACGCAACTGAGGGTTTTAGACAGTGTGGCAGATCCTTTTGAGCGCCTGAAGGCAGTCGGCAGGGTATTTATCCAGTTTGCCCAGGAGAATAAAGATTATTATAACCTGATGTTTATGGTAGAAGAGTCAGCTTCAGATTCCCCCGAAAGAGGAGGTTTCCAGATTGCCAAAGAGGCCATCAACCACCTGTTCGTTTTGATTAAGGAATGTCAGGATAAAGGGAGATTTACAGATATGGATACCGAATACTTTACCTTTATGGTGCTGTCATCAATCCATGGCATATGTGCTCTTTTCTGTAAAGACCGTACGGTGAGCTTTGAAAGCAAAACCAATGAAGAGTTAATGCAGAACGGGTACAGCTGTTTCGTAAAGCTTCTGGAAAAAGGATGATCCTTTTTTTTATCATATAATTGAACACTGTTTAAAATAAATACAATGATTAATAAACTTAAACGAAAAATGCTCATGTGTTTTTGCCTGATGATCTTTATCCATCTGCCCACAGAAATTTTAAAGGCACAAAACAGACTCGATACATACATACAGGAAGGTATTGAATCTAACCAGAGTATCAGGCAGCAGTCTTTTATTCTTGAAAAAAGCATTTATGCTCTGGGTGAAGCTAAAAGCATGTTTCTGCCTGCTGTTTCTTTTTCCACCACGTATACCAAAGCAGACGGAGGGAGAACCATAGATTTCCCTACAGGTGATCTGCTGAACGGCGTCTACTCCACTTTAAACCAGCTGACGGGAAGCAGCTCATTTCCACAGCTTCAGAATCAGAGTATCCTGCTGAACCCGGATAATTTCTATGATGCTAAATTCCGTATTACCCAGCCCATTCTGAATGCGGAGCTTGGCTACAACAGAAAGATCAGATCAAAACAGATTGACCTGCAGAAAACGGAAATCCTGCTGTATAAGCGGGAGCTGGTTAAAGAAATTAAAACCGCATATTACAATTATCTCAAGGCTACAAATGCCACAAAGATTTACCAGTCTTACCTCACCCTGGTTAATGAAGGGGAAAGGGTGAACAGGAAACTGTTTGAGAATGGAAAAATCAACAGAACAGCCGTGGTCAGAAGCCAGAATGAGGTTTCAAAGATCAAAGCTGCCATCACCGCATCTGAGAAAACGGAAGAATCTGCAAAGTATTATTTTAATTTTCTCCTCAACCGGCCTTTAACAGACAGCATACCGGCAGATGACATTGAAGCTTTACCGGAACAGGCAAAAATCCTGAATGAAGATATCAGCAGCCGTGAAGAACTGTCTAAGCTTCACATTTCGGGAGAAATTAACAATGACCTCACCGGCCTTGCAAAATCTTATTTCATCCCAAAGATCGGGGCAAGCCTTGATTTGGGTTCACAGGCTTTCGACTGGAAGTTCAACCAGAAATCCAGATATTATCTGCTGGGTATTTCACTGGAATGGAACCTTTTCGCATTTGGCAAGAACACCTACAGAATAAAGCAGGCTGTTGCGGAACAGCAGGCTATTTCATCTCAGACTTCGTATGTACAGCAGCAGCTTTTAACCGAGCTGAAAGTACGTCAGGCCAATCTGGAGAGTGCTGTTGCCCAGTATTCCGCCGCACAGTCGCAGCTGAAAACAAGCCAGACGTATTACACTGACATGTCTAAACTTTACAAAGAAGGGATGACGATCTACATTGAGCTTCTGGATGCCCAGAATCAGTGGATTGACGCAAAACTGAAATCTAACATCGCATTATTTGACACGTGGATCGCTTATGCCGCTATTGAACGTGCCAATGCCAGCTTTACAATACAATAATCACTATGAAAAAAATACAATTAACCGCTATTGCCCTGGCTCTGTTTATGGTTTCCTGCAGTGAAAAGCACCCAGAAAAAAACAGGCACGGAGGCCAGGATATTATACCTGTAAAAATCTCCCCCCTATCATCTGAAGAAGTATCCGGTTCCGTACTGGCTACAGGGCTGGTCAGCACAGAAGATCAGGCCAATTATTCATTTAAGATCGGTGGGGTCATCAGCAGAATATGGGTGGAAGAGGGGCAGTCCTTCCGGAAAGGCCAGCTGCTGGCCACATTAAACACAACGGAAATAGCAGCAGGACATGCCCAGGCTGACCTGAATGTTGCTAAAGCCCAGCGTGATTATAACCGGGCACATAATCTCTATAAAGACAGCGTCTTCTCTCTTGAGCAGCTGCAGAACACAAGAACGGCCCTGGAAGTTGCCCAAAAGTCTAAACAGGCTACGGCATTCAACGAACGGTATGCTAAGATCTATGCCGTTTCAGACGGTTTTGTTTCTAAAAAACTGGCCAATGAAGGGGAAATCGTAAGCGGCGGAATGCCTGTTTTCCTCACCAACTCCACCCAAAAGAACAACAGCTATTTACTGAAAGTGGGCGTAACGGACCTTGAGTGGGCCGCCGTCAGAACGGGACAGCCTGCAAGCGTCACCCTGGACGGCTATCCGGGACGGAAATTTGAGGCAGCCGTCTTCAGAAAACTGCAGTCGGCTGACCGGGAAATCGGTTCATTCCAGGTAGAACTGAAATTACATCTTGACGGGGTGGTTCCCGCCGTCGGGATGTTCGGAAAAGCTGAAATAAAAACAGACCAGTCTGAAAAATCTGTTGTCATCCCTTATAATGCATTGGTAGAAGCAGACGGTGAAGAGGGATTCGTCTTCGTTCCTGACGGTAAAAACAGGGTAAAGAAAGTCCCGGTCAATATCCTGAAATTCGATAATACCAAAGTTTACCTCAAAGAAAAGCCTGCCGGGACTGATGCCATTGTTGTTTCCAACAGTGCCTACCTCAACGAGCAATCCATTATTAAAATCATCAGGTAAATTATGAAGATTACAAATTTCTCCGTTAAAAATTATCAGTTTACGCTGATCATATTTGTGCTTGTTGCGGTAGTCGGCATCCTGACCCTTTTCACCATGCCGCGGTCTGAAGATCCCACTACCCATCCCCCGCAGTACCTGGTAACGGTAATTTACCCCGGAACCAGCCCCAAGGATATGGAAGAGCAGGTGGTAAAACCGATTGAAAATAAAATTTACGGCCTGGAAAACATCGATAAGATCCTTACCACTGTTGAAGACGGGGTTGCCGCCATCCAGATCAAATTTAAATATGGTGTTGATGTAGACAACAAATACCAGGAAATATCCACCGAGATCAACGCACTTAAAGGCAGCGAGCTTCCAAAAGATATTTATCTCATCAAAACTGAAAAAATATCCTCTTCTGATGTTAAAATCCTGCAGGTTGCTTTAGTCTCAAACACCTCATCAGGCAAGACCCTGAGGGATAAGGCAGACCAGCTGAAAACCCAGCTTGAAAAAATCACCAACCTTCGGGAAGTGAAATATGCAGGGATCCCGGAACAGGAAATAAGGATTGACCTGCAGCTTGATAAGCTGGCCCGGCTGAAAATACCGCTGAACCTTGTGATGGGAAGCATCCAGAGTGAAGCAGCCGATATTCCCGGAGGCAGCATTAATCTCGACAATAAGGTTTTTAATGTGAAGACCAGCGGGAAATTCAAGAATGTGGAAGATGTTGCCAACACGGTTATTTATAATGCCGGAGGGAAAATCATCTATCTGAAAGATGTTGCCCGTGTTACCTACAAAGACGGTACGGTGAACCACATCACACGTATTAACGGCAACCGCTGCATCCTGGTTACTGCCGCCATGAAAGACAATGTGAACATCACAAATGTCCAGGAAGAATATACGCCCGTTCTTGAAGCATTCAGCAAAACATTGCCGGAAAACATCAAAATGATCAAAAATTTTGACCAGGCAGATATGGTATCCCAACGTCTGGGACATCTGGGCTTTGATTTTGCCCTGGCGATTCTTCTGGTGGTAATTACTTTACTGCCACTGGGATTCCGGGCTTCTGTTATTGTCATGATTTCCATACCGCTTTCTCTCGCGCTGGGTCTCATTACAATGAATCTTTTGGGGTATTCCCTCAATCAGCTGAGCATCGTTGGTTTGGTGGTTGCACTGGGACTGTTGGTGGATGACAGTATCGTGGTGGTTGAAAATATAGAACGCTGGCTGAGAGAAGGCCACTCCCGGAAAGATGCCATTTTAAAAGGCACAAAGCAGATCGGTATTGCTGTTGTGGGATGTACAGCTACTTTAGTCATTGCATTTCTTCCCCTCGCATTTCTCCCGGATATTGCCGGTGAATTTATCCGCAGCCTTCCTATGGCTGTTATGACGAGTGTTTTAGCATCAATGATTGTGGCACTCACCCTGGTTCCGTTTTTAGGAAGCAAAATATTGAAGACCCATACCCACGCAGAAGGAAATTTCTTTCTTAAAAATTTACAGAAGTTTTTAAGCCTGTCTTACAAACGGATCATGCCGCTGGCCCTGAAATGGCCGAAATCAACCATCGGAATATCCGTTGTACTGAGTATTCTCGCATTTATGCTTTTCCCATTAGCAGGCTTTAAGCTGTTCCCCACTTCAGAGAAGCCGATGTTCCTCATCAATATCAAAATGCCCCTGCAGGCAGATATCCCCGAAAGTGACCGGGTCACAAAGCTTATAGAAAGAGAGCTTAAGAAAGAGAATGAAATCGTTTATTATACCTCAAACATAGGAAAAGGGAATCCTCAAATTTATTACAACGTACACCAGCAGGACATAAAACCGGATTTTGCCCAGATTTTCGTACAGATGGAAGATGAAGCCGGTCCCGGATCAAAAACGGAACTGATTAAAAAGCTCAGGTCAAAATTCAGCAGCTTTCCCTATGCAAGGGTGGAAATAAAAGATTTTGAACAGGGCACCCCGATTGAAGCCAATATTGTGGTGAGGGTCTTCGGGGAAAACCAGGATACGTTGCGTTCCATTTCATTTAAAGTGGAGCAGCTGCTGAGAAAACATCCCGGAACATTTTATATCAACAATGAACTGAATGCTTATAAATCTGATGTTAAAATAAAGATTGACAAAGAAAAAGCACGGACATTGGGAGTGATGACCAGCGATGTGGACAGGGTAATCCGTATGGCCATTGCAGGATTGAATGTCGGAGATTATATTGATGACCGCGGCGATTCCAGAAATGTAGTCATTACCCTTCCCAGAGAAAAATTTGCTGACCTGAATGCACTTAAAAACCTGTATGTGAATAATATCCAGGGGATCCCGGTTCAGATCGATCAGATTGCTTCGATCAGCTTTGAAAAATCACCCACAGCGATTAACCATTTCAATAAATCCCGTTTTGCAAAAGTAACCTCACTCACCAAAGACGGTGTCCTGGCAAATGATATCCTGAAAGACATTATCCCTGAGCTGGACAGAATGAAGTTACCTGCCGGATATTCCTACAAACTTTCCGGTGAAGCGGAATCTGAAGGTGATGCACTGGGAGGGAATTTCCTTTCGGTGATTATTTTAAGCGCCTTTCTTTTTATAGCCGTCTTGTTGCTTCAGTTTAAAACTTTTAAAGGGATCATCATCGTTCTGTCCATCATCCCTTTAGGAATATTGGGCGGGGTTGTTTTATTGCTGATGACCGGAAATCCCATGTCACTGGTATCCATCATCGGCTTTATCGGCCTGTCGGGGATCCAGGTTAAAAACTCCCTGCTGCTTGTTGATTTTACGAATCAGCTCCGGCTGGAAGGCCACAGCATTGATGAAGCCATCCATATTGCCGGTGAAACGCGTTTTCTTCCGGTGGTGCTGACTTCCATCACGGCTATCTGCGGACTGCTTCCTATTGCACTGAATCCCAACCCGTTAATTGCACCGCTAGCAATTGTTTTGATCGGAGGACTGATCAGTTCTACCATATTATCAAGGATCGTTACCCCGGTGATGTATAAATTAATTCCGCCGCAGCTGGAAGATAAAAACTGACCTTTTAACAAATAAAAAAATTATAAATGAAAGAATATATTTTAATTACCGGGGCATCCTCAGGAATCGGTTACGAGATGGCATACCAACTGGCAGAAAAAGCCTACAACCTCATCCTGGTGGCCCGCACGGAAAGCAGACTGCAGCAGATGCAAAGCGATTTAACAAAAAAATACGGCGTATTGGTCCGTTATTTCATTGCTGACCTCTCCGGTGTAAATGCAGCCAAGGGCCTGTATGAAAAGGTTAAAGCAGAAAACCTCTCTGTTTCCCATCTGGTTAACAATGCAGGAACAGGCAATTACGGCCATTTTACAGAAACTTCCCTGGATGAGGAGCTGAATATGATCCAGCTGAATATTTCCAGCCTCGTGATCCTGACCAAGCTCTTTTCGCAGGATATGGTAAGCCGAAAATCCGGCCGGATTATGAATATAGGATCGGTGCTCTCATTTTTACCGTTCCCTTATTTTGCCGTGTATTCCGCAACCAAAGCATTTGTGATGGCATTCAGTGAAACGCTTGCGGCAGAACTGGAAGGAACAGGCGTTACCGTTAATTCACTGTATCCGGGAACAACCGATACCGGCTTTACGACAGAAGAAATGCAGGCAACCAATCTGTACAAAAGCAGACCCATGCAGCCCGAAGTGGTTGCTGAGCTGGGAATAAGGCATCTTTTATCAGGCAGGGGCAAGAAAGTAACAGGGTTTCAGAACTGGTTCAATTCCAATATCCCGCGTTTCTTAACGGATAAAATGATGATGAAGATTAAGAAGAATCTGGCAAGCCGGTCCAAAAATTAAATAGATCTGCCGGAAAATAATCTCCGGACAGAAACTTTATCAGAACAAGTTTTTGTCCGGAGATTTAAGCGGTAAATACAGTTTTTATCTGCTAAGCTCAGATGTTTTCCTGGTTTTGATTAAAACAACAGAGAACGAGGCGAGTAAAAACAGGATTCCGGCCAGGATTATGGCATTTACCGGATTATTCCCCAGAAAATGTTTATAGATAAATCCGAAGGAAACCGTCTGGATCAGCATCGGAATCACAATCATCATATTGATCACGCCCATATACACGCCCCTTCTGTGCGGAGGTATTGACGGGGAGACCATGGAATAAGGTAGTCCCATCATCGCCGCCCAACCGATCCCGAAGAGAACCATCGGCAGTAAAATCAGATATTCATTATTGATGAAAGGCAAGATCAGCAAAGACATGCCGGTAGCCAGAAGACAAAAGGCATAGACATTTTTCGTGGAATATTTCAGTGCCAGCGGAATCAGAAGCAGTGCGGAAACCATGGTGATGAAATTATAGAACCCGTTCATCAGTCCGGTCTGCCCTACCGCAGTTTCTACCAGGCGGAGGATATTTTTGGCCCATTCCAGATCAGCCGGATTCCCTAACCCGTTTTTTGAAATTTCAAGAATGTGCTGAGCTTTTACTTCATCACCTTCAGAAACATGATATAACGTCTGCTTGATCATCGGGGTTACGAACTGCCAGTAACAGAACAGCGCGTACCACTGGAATAAATACACCAATGCCAGCTGCCAGAGTATTTTCGGCATCCTGATAATGGCTTCGGCAATATCTGCAAACGGCGTAAAAACCGTATCGTTTTCTTTTTCGGCTTTCAGCCTGATGAGCTCCTCTTCCGTAGGCGGGATTTCCGGTGTCTTATAAACCGACCAGACTACAGAAGCAATTGAACAGAAAGAACCTAAGAAAAATGAATAGTATACCCACGCAGGAATACCTCCGGATGCTGACGTTCCGCCGAAATATTTCTGAAAAACAAACAGGGAGAGATTTGCGAGGGTAATTCCGCCGCCCACAAAAAGACTCTGCATCTGGAACCCGTAAGTCTGCTGTTCTTCAGGAAGCTTGTCCCCGATAAAAGCCCTGTAAGGTTCCATCGCCGTATTATTGGCGGCATCTAAAATCCACAAAAGCCCGACTGCCATCCAGATGGATGAGCTGAACGGAAAAACAAACAGTGCCAGGCTGCAAAATATGGCCCCGAGCAGAAAGAACGGCTTCCGGCGGCCCCACTTGACACTCCATGTCTTATCACTAATGGCCCCGATCAGCGGCTGGATCAGCAAACCTGTAACCGGCCCGGCGAGATTGAGGATGGGAAGCTGATCTGCATGCGCACCCAGAAAAGAATACAGCGGATTGACCGCGGTCTGCTGGAGCCCAAAACTGTACTGGATGCCGAAAAATCCGACATTCATGTTCCAAATCTGCCAAAAGCTGAGTCGGGGGATTATTTTTTTATTCATAGCTTACGGCTTTACAATCTGGTAATTTTTTTCAAGGATCAGGTCTGCTTTTTCTTTAAACCGTCTTATAATATGATGCTCAATGTCCAGCACTTTTTCTACAAAACCGCTTTGTTCGTCCCGGTTTCTTTTCATCCGGTTTTCAAACGTATCCTTATACGTACGGTCTATGAAGATACTGAAATCAAAGTCATCAAGATCCAAAACATATGTCCCTTCAATAATCAGCATCTGAATATCATGCAATTCAAGGATTTCCTGAGAAATTTTATTTTCTTTATAATGAACCAGAGGCTTTTCAACAGAGATTTTTCCTTCTTTAAACTGTTTTATATTTTGCTGAATGATCTCTAAGTGAACTTCATGCATTCCGACATGTTCAAGGCTTTTCTGCCGGTTTTCGTGGTTGCTTTTCGGAGGAAGTCTGAAATAATCATCCATTTGCAATACCAGGCTTCTGATTCCGTGTTCTTCAAAAACTTTCTGCAGGGCAAAGGCCGTCACCGATTTTCCGCTGCCGCTTTCCCCGCAAATTCCGACCGCCCATTTTTCACCGGCTTTATAATTTTCCTTTATGATTTTATAAATATTTCCGGCCGTCTCCAAATGCCTTTTTTCTAAATTGATTACATCTCCAATCATCGTTAACCCGTTTTTTTTAATAAATAGTTTTTGTTTGAAATTTATCCGTCTTTACCGTTATGCCTTCATCAAAAGATAACCGGAAGCTGAAAAGCACAACTGATCTGTTCCTGCAGGAATCAACTGGTCCGTAGAATAATATTCCCTGAAACCGGAACCTTTCTCGTTAAGCAGCAGCTCGTATTGGTTCAGGATTTTTTCCGGTATTTCATGATATCCTCTCCTCTTGAGTCCCAGGCAGAGCCAGCCCAGATAGATGGGCCACGAACCTCCGTTATGGAAATGATAGGGCTGGTTTTTGAATTCATAGCTGTAATTGTTTTCCAGCAGATTCCAGTCGGAATCCTCCGGAAAAATAACCGGGTAAAAAACCGGGAGCATCCAGTGGCCAAACTCACCGTTCAGCGTTTCCAAAAACGGTGTGAAATCCTTCATGTTCAGATCAAAACCTAAAAAAACGGCCAGCGCATTTCCTGCAAGATCAAAACGTTCATCATAACCGTTGGCATTCAGCGATGCCCATAAATACGGTTTCCCGTTTGCTTTTTCATAGGCTGTCTGATGGTATTTGACGTCAGCCGAATTATTTTTCTGAAAATTAATTTCAATTAAATGTTTCGTTTGTTCTGCCTGGGCATTCCATTCATCATCCTGATATACTCCGGCAGCATTTTTTAAAGCCCAGTAACGGAGCACGTTATCATACAGGACATAGCCGGAAGTTACATATTCATCTGCCCAGTTTCCGCCCAATGGGCTGTATAAAAGGCCTCTCTGGTTAAATTCCCATGTTTTCAGACAGGAAAACGCTTTGTCAATTTTCTCTTTTAAGCTTTGTTTTAATTCCCGGTCCTGGGTATATTTTATATATTCACAGGCCCCGATGATCCACCAGATGGTGGCATCCGTTCTTCCGACCAGTGTTCCGTAGCTTGCTTTATTGCCGTAGACATTAGACGGAATCTGCCCATTCTCTGCCTGATGGCTGGCGAGGGTTTTTATTGACTTTTCCAGGCCTTCAACAATCATCGGGTTTTTAATCAGAATCCCCGTAATCCCTGTTATCATGGAATCCCTTGACCAGACTCTGGCGTAGTTGTCTTTTTTCTCGGATGATGCCAGGATTCCCTGTTCCGAAATGGCCTGTTCTATCACCTGTAAGGCTTCTTCTGTAAACATAAATTTTCAATTTGATTACGTAAACTTGTTTAGATTATTCTGATGTATCAACTACTTGTGTGCGGTTAAAAATCAAATTTTACGCTGGCACCGATTGTTCTTCCCGGAAGTGTCCTCGCCCTGATGATTCCGTTGGTTCCCTGCAAAGTGCCTTCTTCGGCTTCTGTAATGGCCAGGGCATTGAATACGTTATTGGCATTTATATTAAGTGTTAAATTGCTTAGAAGCCTGTATGAAACATATGGATTTACGATGATGTAGCCCGGCATCATCAGCTTATTGCTGTCCTGTGTAAACGCTTTTGTGGATCCTACCGCAAAGAAACCGAAGCTCAGTTTTTCAATATTTACATTCGGATTGAAGGAGTACATTACTTTCGGAGTCCTTCTCGGCATATTTCCGATGATGGTTTTGTCGATGGCATTTTTAATTTCAGCATGCGTATAGGTCAGACCTGCTTTAATGTCAAAGTTTTTGCTGATTTTATAGAATCCATCGAGCTCAATCCCAAACGATTCATATTTATTCTCTGTTCTCAGCTGTGTGGTGGCTTCGTAATTTGCTTCGATGGTTCTTGCCTGGAACAAAGTGGTATTCAGGAAATAACTGGCTCCTCTTAATTTGTACCCGACCTCAATCTGGTTCAGCTTGTTTACTTTTACGGCATCCAGAGCGGGGTCATCATTATTCGTGTAGTTGTAACCTGCAAAAAGAATCCTGTCGGCAGAAGCACTCCCGCCCTGGCTTACCCTTGCAAAGACTGCATTACGGGAATTCAAAGCATAATTAGCCCCGAATGAGTAACCGAAAATACCGTATTTATAATCAACAGGAACTGTTCCGTCCACCACAGCCGCAGCAAGTTCCGGGGTTTCAAATGTTCCGTTCTGGTTCACATCAATGGCACGCATTGTATTTTTTGTTCCTGCAAAAGTTCCAGATACATTCCCGAAATCATATCTTGCGCCTAAATCCAGCGTCAGGTTCTGAATTGGGTTGATTTCCACTTGTGCGTGGGGAGCAATCACCGAATATTTGGTATTGTAATTCCTGTTTACGCCTCCAAAGTCCGGAACGCCGTAATGAAGGAGCCCGTTATCGGTAATTCTAGTTCCCGTATTGCTGACAATATCCACCAGGCGGGCATTGTTATCGGAAACTTCCATCAGATAGGTATTCCAGTTCCAGGAAAGGTTGATATTCTGCGAACTGTTGTACACCCCGGTATTCAGTTTCACTTTATCCCATTTCTTACTGATATTTACATCACTGAAAAAGTTGTTGAGGTTATTGAGTTTGGTATTGAACAACACGGTTTTCATATACTTGGCATTGCTGTCCACAGCAATATTGGTTCCTGCATAAACAGCGCTTCCATAGCCTGCGACAGATTCCAGAATTTCAGATTTACTGCCCACGGAAGCCGGGAATGGCGCGAGAAACTGGCCGTCGTTTGCCGCATATCTTGCCTTGGCATCGACTTTCCAGCCGGAACCCAGGTCATAATTAAATTCCATGCCTACTGTTTTTGAAACCGAATGCATACCGTCGCGGATATCGCTTTTGAGGATCTGTCCGTTTCCGCCGATCGTAAGGTCGTTTTTAAAGTTGGCAGACTGCAAAGCACCTGTTAAGATATCGAAATTGCTGAGCGAACTGTAATCCGGATGAGAATCTGATCCTGAAACCGCTACAGGCATCGGCATATAAGCAGCCGTGCGGTCGTCCAGGTATTTACCATATATCCTGAGGCTACCTTTTTCAAATTTCTTTAATAATGACAAACGGAACTGCCCGCCGTTATTGGAAGTATACCCTGTTTTCCTGGGGCCGTCACCGCCTCTGTAGAAACCGCCAACGCCGATGAAAAAGTCTTTACCCAAAGGTGTCCCGTAATCTATATCCGTCCTGAAGTTTTTATAATTGAGGCCTGCCTGCTGGGTAATGCTGCCACCCTGTTTTTCGCCTGTTTTCGTAATAAAGTTGATGATCCCGGCGGGTGAATTGGAGGCAAAAACAGATGCCGAACCTCCTCTCAGTGCTTCAACGCGGGAAACAAAAGAATCAAACCGGGTAAACTGATCCTGCGTGCCAAAGGCAATATCCCCGAACTGCATCACCGGAAGACCGTCTTCCTGGATCAGTAAATACCGGGAACCACCCGCAGAAACAGGAACTCCCCTCACCGTAATATTGGAGTTTCCCTCGCCGCCTGAAGATTCGGCACGGATCCCGGGGATCGTCCTGAAAATTTCAGCCGTGGTTCTGGGTGCCGCATTGATGATATCTGCCGGCTTCAAAGATGAAATTGAAGTACTGGTTTTTATTGAAGCTTTAGGATTGGAGTTTCCCGTAATCACCACTTCATCAATGGTCTTGCTTCTGGTAGATAAGGTATCGGTTACCGCAGTCTGGGAAAACATAAATGCCGCTATATTCATTGTCCCGAAAATCAGTAATTTCTTTATTACTTTTGATTCCATAATTTTGTTTAGTTTTTTGCTATGTCTCAAAAGTATTTTTTTTAGGGTATCAAATGATGATTTTAAACGTAACGTTAACGGCAGCGGAATATCAACCGTTTGCGCAACCGTTTGCGGTTAATAACTTTCGGTAATATTAACTTTTATTTAACAAATACGCTGGTTTTATTTAACATATATTAACAAAATTTGAATCAATTATTATTCTTAATTTCTCCGGATATTTGATCCTGCAACGTAAAATGAAAAGAACGACCATAAAAGACCTCGCTGAAATGCTCAATATAAGTACTTCTACGGTTTCGAGAGCATTGAAAGATCATCCTGACATCAGCAGTTCGGTAAAAATCAAGGTGAGAGAAGCGGCTGAGACATTTAATTATGTTCCCAATGATTTTGCGATTAATTTCAGGAAAAAATCATCGAAAGTCATCGGACTGATTGTTCCCGAAATATCAATGTTCTTCCTGCCGTCGGTCATTAAAGGGATTTCTTCCGTTCTTAACAAAGAAGGCTACCGTTTTTTCATTTTATCGTCCGATGATTCTTATGAAACGGAAAAAGAACATCTGGAAACCTGCATTAATTCCAGGGTAGACGGAATCTTAATTTCCCTGACGAAGGAAACAAAGGATTGCGGACATTTGAAAAAGCTGAAGGATATGGAAGTCCCAGCCGTTATTTTCGATAAAACAGTCCCGCAGAATATCTTTGAATCGGTAATCTTCGACAATAAAAAAAATGCTGAGCTGTCTGCTGAAAAATTAATCAGCCACGGCTGCAAAAATATCCTGGCCATCTTCGGGAATGAAAGCCTGGAAATCACCCAGAAACGGAAAGAAGCTTTTTTAGAAAAGATGAAGGAGTTTCCGGATATTCAGGTTCAAACCATCTTTTGTAAATCCGCAGACATTGTTAAGGAGCAGCTGGATGTATTGCTGGACACGTATTTGTTTGACGGCTTTTTCGCCATGAGCGATGAGACGTTGATGGGGCTCCACAGTTCGCTAATCAAAAGAAACCTCAACAGCACCAACAAAAAAGTGGTTGCCATAAGTGAAGGCACGCTTCCGAAATACCTGGATGAAACCTACGAATACCAGATTAATAACGGCTATGAAATGGGTATTTTTGCAGCTGCGAAATTAATGGCCTCCATCATGAAGGCAAATCCTACTGCTGATGAAACTTCAAATACCGTTTATTATCTTTAATATTGAAATCAACCCAGCCGGAGACAGAATCTGAATATTTAAAAAATGCAACAACCCTTATTTTCAGGATTTAAAAAATCCTACAGAACCTGTAATATCACCTTAAATGAAAGAAAATTAAGGCTTTAAACACATGGTATTCAGCATCATTCATAATCTTCCTTAAAATACACAATAATTCCTTTTTCGAGATATAATTTTGATTAAATTTACGTCACTAATGTACGCCGTTCCGGCATACAGGGAGACCTCTGCAAAAAACGTGTATGAATAAAAAAAGTGCCACCATATATGACATCTCGAAGAAGCTAAACGTAAGTGTGGCAACTGTTTCCAGAGCATTGAACGACCATCCCAGGATAAGCTACGCCACGAAGGACCTGGTGAAGAAAACTGCCAAGGAAATGAACTATAAGCAGAATAATCTTGCGAAGGCTCTGAAAAGCGGGGAAACAAAAAACGTGGGAATCATTGTGCCTTATATCAATACCAATTTCTTTTCCTCTGTGATCCGTGGAATTGAGGAAGAGCTTTCTCCGCACGGCTATCACGTGATCATCTGCCAGAGCCACGAAGACGTGAATATTGAGAAAAGACACTTAAACACGCTGCTTAATGCGCAGGTGGACGGGATTTTCATGTCGGTTTCCAAAACAACGGTTGATACGGAACATATCCAGAGTATTCTGGACACCTCAAACACGCCGATTATATTTTTCGACCGTAAAAGGGATATCGGAGGAATCAGCACGATAACCATTGATGATTACCGCGGCGGCTACCTTGCTACTGAACACCTGATTAGTGAGGGATATAAAAATATCTGTCATTTTTCCGGCGACCTGAATCTTGAAATCTACCAGAACCGTCTGAATGGTTATAAACAGGCCCTGATTAACCACCAGTTACCGGTAAAGGAAGAAAATATCATCTCAACGGGAAGTTCTATTGACGCCGGCATTGAAGCCATAAAAACACTCTGGAACAGAAAGTCTATTCCCGATGCTATTTTTTCTTCAAGTGATTTTGCCGCATTGGGTGCCTGCCAGGAATTAAAAAAACGCAACATTAAAATTCCGGAAGAAGTTGCCGTCATCGGTTTTTCCAACGAGCCGTTTACTCAATTTATGGAGCTTGCCATGAGTTCCGTAGACCAGACTCCTGTAACCATGGGGAAAATGGCCGGACAGGTTTTTATAGAAGGTGTAAAAGAAAATGGATCAGGAATTTCTACTGAGAAAAAAGTGGTTCTGGCGCCGCAGCTTTGCGTGAGGAAATCTTCGAAGAGGAGGTAGTTTTTACTTTCTTTTGTCTGAAATCAGATATTCGAAGTAGCCAGTCAAAAGAGTATTGCTTATTTTCTTAACGCTTTCATTTCCTAGTTCACTTTAAAGTAAATTATACAGAACCTTTATCATTCTGACGGAGGAAGAAGTTTAGTTTAGAAACTGATTTTTATCTCAAAAAAACATCACTTGTTTGTAATTCAAGACATTAAAATTTGAGGAATGTGATTGTTGCTTAGTTCGCCAATCTTCTTTTCTTGTAATTCGTAAGGTAAATTCCTTTTTCGGAACTTTTTGAAAAATTGCTTCCGAATTCCCAAAACAGTCGTGCTTTTGCTCTTGCATTTTCATTGGTAAAATTTTCGTATTCAATTCTGTAAATAGAACTGAACAGTCGTGACCGCCCTACGCCATGGTGACAATGAATAAGAACAGGATAATTTCCGGGATTATCCATAATTTTTAAAAACTTCTGAACCATACTGTCTTCGGGGATCTGGTCAGTAGGCAGATTAACATAATGCACACCGGCAATCTGATCGGCTGCATATTCCTCTGCATTTACCTGCTTTTTGGTCTCAGGATTTAAGGCGGTCTGTACCAAACCGTCACGCAGATCAACAATTGTTTTTATCCTGTACTCACTAACGACATCCGCTAATTTTTCCGGAGAAACCACCCCTGAATTATACACCTTATTTTCTGAAATCGTTACCAGGTTATACCGTATTTTTTTCTGATACAATACAAACGCCAGAATCAGGGCTGCTACAACAACCAACGAAATTAATATCCTTTTTGTTATACTGTTTTTGAAACTCAGGTTCATAAGGCTTTGACGATTACATTTAATTGCTGCGAATCTACAATCTTTTTTAGAATATTGATAAAGCTTTATACTGATTGATGAAAATATGCGTGTAGTTTGTGTTTTGCGGTTATAATTGTAAAGTTCCTAAACCGGCCCGTCTTTTTCCTTTCGGAAAACTCTACCCTCTAAGAGAGGAATTTTTGCAGTGCATAAGCGATATTGCTTTTCAAATTTAGAAAAAATTATGAAACAAACCACACTTGAAAAATTCCCCTCCTCCGGAGGGGTGGCGAAAATTAGGAAGAATTTTTGACGGGGTAGTTTGTTTGCGCACGAATGGTTTCTTCGCTGGTGTGAGCATGTTGCTCGTATTTTTCTGGTACGAACAAAATGTTATTAAATGGGCACAAGCGGAACGCGCTGTCTTCACGGATTGCAAATCCGCGACATCGGACAATTTTTCCAAATAATAAGCAGAAATTGAAAAGCAAAATTTGTTATCATTCTTTATTTTATTATTTTAGTGAAATTATATTGGATCAATGCATTGCATAAAGCTAACTGTCGTATTTCATTTTCAAACAAACAAACAAATAACAAAATATAATGGGAATATTTAATTTTTTTAAGAAAAATAAAAGAGACTCCTCAGCAAAGACAGATTCGACAGATTTTATGGCAAAAATGGAAGCCATGGTAGAAAAGATTAAAGAGGAAGAAGGTACTGATAACGACGAATTACCCAATCACAAAGGCGAATTTGGTTACTCAAAAGATAACCCTATTCTCTTAAGAAGTATTTCTGAATCAAGAAAATACTTAGATAAATTAATTTATATAAAACCAGGCTCATCTCAATATACTTGGGAAAGAACGGGTTCAATGAAAAGCAGTATTGTCAGTGCGCCAATTGACGAATACAATTTATTAGACACCGATTCTAATATTGTTAAAACGATTTATATTTGGCCTTATAACAGAATAAATTCCAAAAAAGTTCCAGAAGGATTTGGCTTGATGGGTGAATAATTTGAAATAAATATTAAAAAACGACACACAAAAGGATTTACCAAAAGCAATGCTGAAGTGCATGTTTATTTGTGAAGAAGGGTGTATCATTTGTGTTTAAAAAAAACTTTAACAAGCCCAAAAAGAAAACGCGCCGATATTGCGGATTCGAAATCCGCGACTTTACAATGTATAAATTTTGTACTTTTAAATAAAAACACAGATGTCGACAAAATACAAAGCTCTAGATATTGATCAAGCTTACTTTATTACCATTACAACTGTAGGATGGGTTGATGTATTTACAAGATTATCGCAGAAAATGGTCATTATAGATTCTTTGAAATATTGTCAATCTCAAAAAGGCCTCTCAATTTTTGCATATTGCATCATGTCAAATCATATCCATTTATTCTGTCGAGCTGATGGAAAATATACATTATCTGAAATCATGAGAGACTTTAAAAAATTTACTTCAAAAAAAATAATTGAAACCTTACAGTCTGAACCTGAAAGCAGGAAAGACTGGATGCTGCCATATTTTCAGAAATCATGTGAGCATTTATCCAGAGAACAAAAGTTTAAAGTTTGGCAAGATGGCTACCATGCTGAAGAAGTTTTTTCAAACAAATGGATTAAACAAAAGATAAATTATATTCATCAAAATCCCGTAAAACAGAAAATAGTGGCAGAGCCTGAGCATTACTATTTCAGCAGTGCCAGAAATTATGCGGAGCTAGATAATGATTTAGATGTTTTTGTTGTTTTTATGGGTGATTTTTTGTGTTGTCGTCACGGATTGCAAATCCGCGACATCGGACATCGGGTTTATAAAATAATAAGCACGGACTAGAAATCCGCGCTATTGACTTTAAAAGTTTGTACTAATTCATAAGTGTATAATAGATACTGAATAAGGAATGTCATTAGCAACCAGCAGGAGGTGGTAATATTAGTTCAAACCCACATACTCTAACGTTAATTGCACCTTGGGGAACATCTGATCCATAATAAAAGGTAGGTATTCCAGTATCTCCCATTACATCACCTTCTTTATTATAACAATATGTCATATTCGCACATGCATACATATATTCAGGCGCCTTATATATTCCGCCTTGTGTAGATTTCAATTGTTCTCTTGAGATTTTCTTTAAATTTTTCATGTTAAATAATTTTTGTTTTCCTACTCTTTAATAAGCTTTTCGGATTCCGCTTTAATTAATACTAAATTAGTAATTTTCTAAGAGCCTGTTTAGATTTTATTCAATAATAATTCTATAGCAGATAATCTGACAATATTTCAGAAGTTTACCGATGTCGCGGATTTGCAATCCGTGACTTTATACGTAATGTAACGCTATCAAAATGTTATAGCTATCTATTGTAAGTAAGAAATAAACACGGATTGCAAATCCGCGCTATCTACAAAAAGAAAACGCTCCTTACCGAAGCAAGAAGCATTTTCAATCCTAATATTTAATATAATTAACCCATTACAGGGAGACCCCTCGTCTCCATGGAATGAAATCATTCTGGTTAAGCTGGTCGGCTTTGGTTTTTACATCGCCACTGGCGACCTGAATAATGAACTCCAGCAATTCATCTGCGGCTTCAGGAATTGTTTTTTCACCGCTGATCACCGTGCCGGCATTGAAATCAATGATATCCGACATTTTTTCGGCTAACACGGTGTTTGAAGAAATCTTCACGACCGGTGAAATTGGATTTCCCATCGGCGTTCCTAGTCCTGTGGTGAAAAGCACAACGGTAGCACCGGAACCTACCAATGCGGTTGTACATTCAGCATCATTTCCGGGCGTGCATAGCAAGTTAAGACCTGGCTTGGTAGCGTATTCCGTAAAATCAAGGACTTCCACAATGGGTGCGGATCCTCCTTTTTTTGAGGCACCTGCAGATTTCATGGCATCGGTTATTAAACCGTCCTTGATATTTCCGGGAGACGGATTCATATCGAAGCCTGATCCTGCCGCTACTACCGATTCTTCAAAGTCTTTCATCAGTTTCAGGAACTTTACGCCGTCTTCATCGTTGATGCATCGGTTCACCAGCTCCTGCTCTACTCCGCACAGTTCAGGGAATTCGGCAAGCATGGTGGTTCCGCCTACGGCTGCGATAATATCGGAAACCTCACCCAAAACAGGGTTGGCAGAAATTCCTGAGAAACCGTCTGAACCGCCACATTCCAAACCAATGTTCAGCCTGGTGATCGGCGCAGGCTTTCGTTCTGTTTCGTTGGCTTTTTTAATGCCTTCATAAGAATCTTGTATCACACCGGTCAGCATTTCATCAATGGTACCGGATTTCTGCTGTTCGTATACGACAATCGGTTTTTTATTGTCTGGAGCCAGTGCATGAAGGGCATCCATAAAAACCTGCACCTGCAGATTCTGGCAGCCTAAGCTGAGCACCGTAGCACCGGCAACATTCGGATTGTTGACGTATCCTGCAAACAGCCTTCCCAACGCTTCGGCATCCTGACGGATTCCGCCGCAGCCCCCCTGGTGCGTGATGAATCTTACATCAATATTTTTAAACACCCTTGTATCCGGTTCTTCCTCTTCCACCGCAACATCAGGTGTTGTCCCGCCGTTTAATAAAGATCTCAGCAACAGCTGGTGCTTGCTGGCTTTATCGTGCAGCAATTCTTTTTCAAAAATATCCTTCAGCGTTTCAATATTCTTGTTTTCACAGAATACCAAGGGAAAGAAAAGCCAGATGTTTTCGGTTCCCACCTGTCCGTCTTCACGGTGATAGCCCATAAAAGTACGGTCTTTCCAACGGTCTACATTGGGCGGAGTCCAGCCCAGCGTACCGGTTTTGCCAACTACTTTTGCGCTTTGGTGCTTTACGTTTTCGGTGGTAATGACCTCGCCTCTTTTGATGGACTGGTTGGCTTTCCCAACGATGACGCCATACATCATGATGTGGTCGCCATCCTCAAAATCTACGGCAGCGAATTTATGTTTTGCTTTAATATCTTTAAGAACCGTATAATCCGTACCGTCTAAATGCACCGATTCTCCGGCAGGCAAATCCAGCAGCGCTACAATAACGTTGTCTTTGGGATTTACTTTCAGTACTTTCTTCTGCATCATTTCTTAAGAATAAAATTGGATAAAATTTTTGTAGGCCGTTTCCATGTCATTGTGGTCGATTTCATACAGTGCTTTTGCTACTGCAGCTTTCAGGCCTTCCACCTGGGTAAGGTCTGTATCCCAGAAACTTTTTTCGCTTAATGCCTGTTCTGAAACTGCATTATAATCTTCATTCGCCCAGATTTCTCTGAATCTGTTGACAATCGTTTCTTCGTCATTTAAAGGTAAAGATTTCTCACCGAAACTTCCCTGATAAAACCTGATTAAACTTGCCAGAGAAAATGTTAAATTCAATGGAAGCTTATGATTCCTTTCAGCATATTTTAACAGGCTTGGAAGCACCCTTACTTTAAATTTAGAAACAAAATATAATGCAATGCTTGCCTGATAATGCTTGATAAAAGGATTCCTGAAACGGTCGAAAACCTCTTCTGCAAAATCTTTCAGTTCGGTTTCATCCAAACCTAATGTCTGATTGACTTCATTAAAAATAGAATCCCTTAAAAATGTACCGATAAACGGGTCGTCAACAGATTCTTTTACCGTTTCTTTTCCTGCCAACACTGCCGGCGCCAGCATCAAAGTATGGCCGCCATTCAGGATTCTTACTTTTCTCAGACGGTACGGCTGAATATCATCCACCACCAGAATCTGCTCATTGATTTTGTCGAAAGGAATTCTTGCTTTTAAATTTCCGGCTTCCTGAATTACAAAAAGTAAGAACGTCTCAGAAACAACCATCATTTTATCTTCATAATCCAACCGGTCTTCATACGATTCCGCGTCATCTTTCGGATACCCGGGAACAATTCTGTCGACCAATGTATTATGAAAATAATTATTCTGATTAACCCATTCCGTAAAACCTTCCTCCAGGTTCCAGAGTTGTGCATATTTAATGATGATCTCCTTTAACGCAAAAGCATTGTTTTCAATCAGTTCACAGGGAATAATCCTTAATCCTTTATCTGCGGCTCCATTGAAATGCTTAAATCTTTCGTGCAGTAAAACCGTAACTTTCGCAGGGAAATTTTTATGCGGACCTTCGTAAGAAGTCTCCGTTTCATCGTAAGCAATTCCTGTTTCCGTAGTGTTTGAAAAAACGAATTCCAAGGCTTCTTCTTTCGCCAGGGCTAGGAATTCACCGTAATTCGTATAAGGGTTGATTGACTTCTGAATTGCAGAAATAACCTGCTTTTCATCGATGGTTTCCCCTTTTCTGATCCCTCTGGTAAAAAGGGTATATAAGTTATCCTGTTCTTCCAGTTTATAAACCGAGCCGTTCGGAGTTGGCTGAACATTTACAATTCCGGCATTGAAACCTGCTTCTTTGTTGAGTTTATCGATTATATAATCCGTAAATCCGCGCATGAAGTTTCCTCCGCCGAACTGTACGATTTTGATGGGTAATTTTGTATTGAGTCCGCTGTTCTGGCGGTTTAATTTCTGTTTTGTCTGATTTTCCATTTTTTCTGATTTGAATTAAATTGTGTTTTTAATTCTGTTAAATCTTAGAGCTTTTAAACGCAAAGGGCGCAAAGATTTCTTTAAATGCTTAATGTATATTTTTAAGTTCGCAAAGGCGTTCTACCTAGCAAAGCACTCAAAGTTTTATTTGAACCATTAAGATCTATTAAGAAGTTAAGGTTAATTAAGAGAAATAAATTTCTTAAGCTTGCACTTCAATTTGCCTGCAAATTCTTAATCATTCTTAACTTCTTAATTTACCTTAATGGTTTAATTTTATTTACTGATTATTTTATATTTCGGTACCAGAGATTTCATCACCACCCATGCAATCAGGTAAGCGACTGCACATACCGAGAAAATAATCATATATCCTTTATCAATTCCGTCTGAAACTACAGCTCCGGATTTTTCCAGCTGCTCAAAAAAACCTTCCGGCAAACGGTCATTAACGTATTGAGGGTATTTTTCCAGCAACGGAACCCCGTCAACGGTTGACCATGCTTTGTGCGCATAATCGAATAATAACCCTGAAGATTTGTTGATTAAAAATGATCCGATTCCGCCTGCCATTCCGCCGATTCCCGTAATTGTTGCGATGGCTTTTTTCGGGAACATATCGCCGACGGTCGAGAAAATATTGGCAGACCATGCCTGATGCGCTGCGCCTGCCACCCCGATAATCAGTACCGGAATCCAGTAGGTAACGGTTCCCAGCGGCTGGGCCAGTAATGCCAATAAAGGGAAAAAAGCAAAGATCAGCATCGCTTTCATCCTTCCGGAATAGGCGTTCATTCCTTTCTTTTCTACAAAATATTTAGGAAGCCAGCCTCCGATAATGGAAAACAGCGTAATCATATACAATACGAATAACGGCAATGCACTTTGTGTTGAATCCATCCCATACACCGAACTCAGATAAGCCGGCGTCCAGAATAAAAAGAACCACCAAACGCCGTCGGTCATAAACTTTCCGAAGGCAAAAGCCCAGGTCTGTCTGTAGCTGAAACATTCTCTGAACGTAAATACCTTTTCCGGAACGGAAGCATCTTCATTAGGAAGATCATCCTGATCCTGATTGATATACGTCAGTTCATGCTCGTTAACTCTTTTATGCAGATGTGGTTTCTTGTACACGAAGACCCAAAGGCCCATCCAGACAAACCCCAGTGCCCCGATAATGATAAATGCCCACTCCCAGCCCATTGATTTGGCAATAAACGGAATGGTAATCGGTGCTGCCAGAGCTCCCACCGTTGCTCCTGCATTCCAGATGCTGGTAGAAAATGCACGGTCTTTTTTAGGGAAATATTCTGCCGTAGTTTTAATGGCTGCCGGGAAATTCCCTGCTTCACCGATTGCCAATACGAAACGGGCAAAAATGAATAAGGTAACACTCGTGCTGATGATGGCAGATGTATTGGAAACGGTAGCAATTAATTCTTTCGAGCCATGAAAACCGGCCATCCAGTTTCCGGTAAGGACTCCTGATGTTGCCACTCCGCAGAATGCATGTAAAACAGCACCCACAGACCAGACACCGATGGCCCATAGGAACCCCTTTTTGGTATCCATCCAGTCCACAAACTTTCCTGCGAAAAGCATTCCCACGGCATAAAATATAGAAAACAATGCGGTGATGTTTCCGTAATCATTGTTATTCCAGTGAAATTCAGGTGCAATGAAGTCTTTCCACGTCAGTGACAGAACCTGGCGGTCCAGATAATTGATGGTGGTAGCGAGAAATAAAAGTAAACAGATAGTCCACCTGTATTGAGTCGGTTTAAGCGATTTAACTGAACTCATAGTTAATTTAAGAATTTAGTTATTATTTTAAAGCCTGAATGATGTCCAGTACTTTCTTTGTTTCATTTTCGATGGCGGCATAATCTTTTGCGGCCATCAGGTCTTTGCTTACCAGCCTGCTTCCCATTCCTACGGCAGAAACACCGGCGCTGAACCAGCTTTCAATGCTTTCTTCTGTTGTATCCACCCCACCGGTCGGCATAAATTTCAGATTCGGAAAAACATCTTTTACGGCACTCATAAATCCGGTTCCCAAAACATTTCCGGGAAACAGTTTAATGAACGTTACACCTGCATTTTCAGCTTCAATGATTTCTGTCGGGGTCATGCAACCCGGACTGTACAATAAGTCTTTCGGAATTAAAAACGCTGCTACTTCCGCCACAAAACCCGGACTGATAAAGAAATCTGCGCCTGCTTCGTAATATTCTTCAGCCTGCTTTACATTCTTAACGGTTCCGATTCCCAGCAGCATGTCCGGCATTTCCGCGTTACGGATTTCTACCATTTTTGTAAAATTCCCCAACGCAGCTTCGCCACGGCTTGTGTATTCCACTGCACGGATTCCGGCTTTATAAAGTGCTCTCAGTATATCTGAAGTTACCGTTTCATCAGCATTGTAATAAAGAGGCAGAACCCCCTGATTAATGATGGCATTGGTAACCAATTGAATTTTTGTCATTTTGTTTAATTATTTTGTCTGAAAATAATCTTTGATGGGATTAAATCCATCCTTTAGTATGCTGTACCTTCAGGACTTTTATCTTAATCTTTTGTTTTTAACGAAGATTTACTTTTAAGCCTGATATATATTTTTAAGTTCAAGGCATTTAACTCAGCTAAAATCCACAATGTTTTAAATTTGAGTGATCAGCCGATGGCTAAAAGCCAAAAGCAGTTACCTTTTAATGCGTCCTCCGGAATTTCCGGCCATTACTTCGAGAATATCTTCTGCGCTGCAGTAATTGATGTCTCCTAAAATGGTATGTTTTATTGCACAGGCTGCATTGGCGAATTTCAATGCTTTTTCGTCATCGAAATGTAACAGTCCGTAAATCAAACCTGCTGCAAAAGCATCTCCTGTCCCGATTCTGTCAACCACAGGATTCACTTCCAGAAGTCCGGTTTCGAAATAATTCCCGTCTACCAAAGCTCGTCCCTGTGTCTGCTGGGAACTTGCCGTAACGCCGATTCTTATTTTGTCGAAAATCTTATGAATGGAAGGAACCTGCTGCTTTAATTCTTCACACGCTTCAAGGAAACCCTGCTGATCTGATGAAAACTGAGTCCCTAAAATTTCATTGATCTCATTTACCCCGCCGATAAATACCGTTGAGTAAGAAACCAGCTCTTTTAAAACCTCGTTTCCGCTTTTTCCATACTTCCAGAGGTTGGAACGGTAAGCCGGATCGGCAGTAACTTCAATCCCCATTTCACGGGCAGTTAATAAACCTTCTTTCAAAGTTTCATAAGCACCTTCCGAAATCCCGGGGCTGATGCCTGTCCAGTGAAAATATTCACAGCCTTCCAGCGCTTTTTTCCAGTCTACCTGTTCAGGTTTGATGTTCGCAAAAGAACCGTTCAGCCTGTTGTATGCAATTCTGCTGGCCCGGACTGATGAACCGACTTCCAGGAAATATAAACCCAGAGGATGTTCATTTTTATTAATGAAAGTGGTATCAATTCCAAAGCTTTTGATGAAAGACAATGCAGATTCTCCCACAAAATCATCGGAAACGCTGCTGACGTGTTTTACGCTACAGCCCATGGTTGCCAGTGAAGAGGCAACGTTCAGCTCTGTTCCGCCAAAAAAGAATTCCATTTCGTGGCTCTGCTTCATGGTCCGGTTTCCCGGTGGTGAAAGCCTCATGATGACTTCGCCGAAAGTAAGTATTTTGCTTCCCATGTTTTAATAAATGTTCTTCTGTTTACGATCTGCTTTTTTTAAACGCAAAGTGCGCTAATATTTTTTTTAAAATTACTGGCTGTCTTTAAGTTCGCAAGACTTTCAGATTTAGAAAAATTACAGATATTTAAAGTATTGTTTTTATTTAAACCATTAAGATGTATTAAGGCGTTGAGAATAGTTAAGTTTAGCTTCGCTTTAAGCAATCTGCTGTGAAATTTTCGATTTTTACCTTAACACATCTTATTTCTCAATTCACCTTAATGGTTCAAATTTTATTTATTTAATCCGAAATTTAAAAATCGAAATAATTTTTAGCATTGTGGTAACAGATATCGGAAATGGTTTTCCCGATCAGTTCCATATCATCGGGCAGTTCCCCGTTTTTCATTTCTTCCCCGAAAAGGTTGCACAGCACCCTTCTGAAGTATTCATGCCTTGGGTAAGAAAGAAAGCTTCTGGAATCCGTAAGCATGCCTACGAAACAGCTGATAAGACCCATGTTGGAAAGGGCATTCATCTGTCTGATCATACCGTCTTTCTGATCCAGGAACCACCATCCTGAACCGAACTGCACTTTCCCCTTGATGCTGCCGTCATTGAAATTCCCGATCATTGTGGCGAAAATTTCATTGTCGGCAGGGTTTAAATTATATAGAATTGTTTTGGTCAGTTTGTCTTTTCCGTCTAAAGCATTTAATAATTTAGACAGCGTTTCAGCCTGCACGAAGTCACCGATAGAATCCCATCCGGTATCAGGGCCTAAAATCCTGTGCATTCTTTCGTTGTTGTTCCTCAATGCTCCCAGGTGGAACTGCTGCACCCAGCCGAATGTATGGTAGGTTTCGCCCAGGAATAATAAAATAGCCGTTTTGAACTGGTTCACCTGCTTTTCGGCAATTACTTTACCTGATAATTTATCCGTGAAAATGGTATTGACCTCTGCTTCCGAAGTTTCTTCAAAAGAAATATTATTCAGTCCGTGGTCGCAGAGCCTGCATCCGTTTTCGTGGAAATATTCAATTCTTTTTAATAGAGCATCACATAACGTCTGGTAAGAATTAATTTCAATTCCTGCCGATTCTCCTAATTTGGAAATATAATCTGCGAAGTTGTGGTTTTCAATCAGGATCGCTTTATCCGGGCGGAATGCCGTGCTTACTTTAATATCGAAATCACTTTTTGCCAGATCCTGGTGGTAATTTAAAATATCCGTCGGATCTTCTGTTGTACATAAAGATTCCACATTCATCATTTTCAGCAACCCCCTGGTTGACTTTTCCGGAGTCTGAAGCTGTGCGGTGATGTTTTCATAGATTTCCGAAGCATTGCTTTCGTTCAGCAATTCGTCAATCCCGAAATATCTTTTCAGTTCCAGATGGGTCCAGTGATATAAAGGGTTCCTAAGGGTGTGGGGAACCGTTCCGGCCCAGGCCTGGAATTTTTCTTTGTCTGAAGCATCCCCGGTAATAAACTTTTCGTTCACGCCCATCGTACGCATGGCTCTCCATTTGTAATGGTCGCCGGCAATCCAGACCTTGGAGATATTTTCGAAAACAGTGTCTTCTGCAATATCTTTAGGGATCAGGTGATTATGGTAATCGATAATCGGCTGCTTTTCTGCATAGTTGAAGTAGAGTTCTTCAGCGTATTTATTCTGTAATAAAAATTGGTCTGTTATAAAAGGTTTCATTCTTTTCTTGTTCTGTGGTTATTCATTAGCCGGTTTTCCGATGGTAGCCAGGATTCCTCCGTCAACGTAAATAATCTGTCCGTTAATGAACCTACTGGCATCGGAAGCTAAGAAAATGGCGGTTCCGGCAAGGTCTTCCGGGTTCCCCCATCTCCCTTCCGGTGTCCTGCTGATAATGAAATCATTGAACGGATGCCCGTCTACGCGGATGGGTTCCGTCTGGGAAGTGGCAAAATATCCGGGACCGATTCCGTTTACCTGGATGTTGTGTTTTGCCCATTCCGTCGCCAGGTTTTTGGTCAGCATTTTAAGCCCTCCTTTTGCAGAAGCATACGCCACTACATTATCCCGGCCCAGCTCGCTCATCATGGAGCAGATGTTGATGATTTTTCCGGATCTTCTTTTGATCATGTATTTGCCGACCAGCTTGGACATGATGAAGGGACCGGTAAGGTCTACATCAATTACTTTTCTGAAGTCTTCCACTTCCATATCAATGGCCGGAATGCGTTTGATGATTCCTGCATTGTTGACAAGAATGTCTATTTTTCCGTGGGTAGCTTCCATAAGCGCTACTTTCTGGATGGCTTCCAGCTCGTCTGTAACATCAAAAAGATAGCCTGTTGCACTGTATCCTTTGCTTCTGTAATACTCAAGTGCGGCCTCTAATTTTGAGGGGGTTGTACTTGTGATGGCCAGTTCTGCACCGGCTGCGGCAAGGCCTTCTGCCATGGCCATTCCCAAACCGTGGGTACCGCCTGTTACAACGGCTGTTTTGCCGGATAAATCAAATAAATTCATTGGGAAAGTTACTTTACTTTAGTTCATTGGTTTTTACACCGTCCATATCTCCATAGTCCATATTTTCTCCGGCCATTCCCCAGATAAAGGTATAGTTTGAGGTTCCGGCTCCTGAGTGGATTGACCATTCCGGAGACAGTACCGCCTGCCTGTTGGTCATAAAAATATGGCGTGTCTCATCCGGCTGGCCCATAAAGTGGCTTACCGTCTGCCCTTCTTCCAGGTCGAAATAGAAATAGGCTTCCATTCTTCTGGCGTGGGTATGCGCCGGCATCGTGTTCCAGATGCTTCCCGGCTGAAGTTCCGTCATTCCCATCTGAAGCTGGCAGGTTTCCAGTACGCTGTTGACGATCAGTTTATTGATAACGCGTCGGTTGGCGTATTTTTCTTCACCCAGCTCTACAATTTCAGCTTCATTTTTGGTGACTTTCTTTGTAGGATAGGTATGGTGCGCAGGTGCAGAGTTGATGTAAAAATAAGGCTGTTCATTACCTGTTTTTTCAAAAATAACTTCTTTTGCCCCTTTACCGATGTAAAGCGCTTCTTTATTGCCAAGCTCATATACTTCGCCGTCTACGGTTACTTTTCCGGCACCGCCTACATTGATGATGCCCAGCTCTCTCCTGTCCAGGAAATGTTCTGCTTTCAGATCATCGGTAGGTTCCAGCTTCAACGCTTTTGAGGAAGGCATGATACCGCCAACAATAAGCCTGTCATACATGGAATAGACCAGTTTTACCGTATCTTCATTAAATAAATCATTGATCAGGAACTCCCTTCTGAGATCTTCTGTAGTATACTTTTTAACATCTTCAGGATGATGGGCGTAACGAAATTCCGAATTTGTCATACTTCTTTTTACTTTTCTTGATTTGCGGTTTTATCAAAACCTGTTAAACATTGCGTAATCGATTGCATAAAATTACACTAAATTGAGCAGAAATACTTGTGGGATAAATATATAATTAATATTTAACCTGTTAACAAAAATTTAATTTTAATTTATAAAATTCTAAATTACAGCTATTTAAAATTTAAAACCAATGAAAATAAAGTGAAAATATGATGAAAAGATATTCCTTTCTTTTACCAAAATCTATGTTTGATCCTTATATAGTTTTAAAATAAGCGTAACAGCTTACGGTGATTATCCACTATGGATTTAGCAAGGATAACATTATTTACATCATTATATGATTCATAAAATACAATAAATTTAGCAATGAAATAATCCCGGAAATTATATTCGGGAAAAGATGATAAAAATCAGGAAAAAGTTAAAATACCTCACACTGAATGTTAATTTCGGGACATTTTCCAGGCCAAAATCCATGTCGTTTTAAGGAAATTTTAATGTTTCAAAAGTGAATTGTTTAATTTCTATATCAAATTCAGCAATAATATTTTTATTGATTTCAAATTTAAAAAATATTACAAATCAACAACTTACACTTAATATTTAAATATCATTCTGTTCATCATTAAGAAACAAAAAAGATTAATTAATGAAAAAATAACATTTTTTTCTTTGCGTATTGAAAAATAATATTAGTTTAGGAGGCATAATATTTACTGTGAAACTTTACGCAATCGATTGCACTCAACGCGTGATTATTTTCCTGAAAATATATACTACTAAAAAAGCAGCATACTTAAAAAATCCACAAAAAACAGAGATTGAAAAAATCTTCAACCAAAAATTAAAACTATAAGGATACTTAAATGGATAAAAAAGTACATTCAATAAAATGGTTATATCTAACTGTTTTTCTACTTCCTGTCCTTGCTATGGCTCAAGAAAACGGGACAAAGAAGGAAAAGGAAACCCAAATTGACGAAGTGGTTCTGGTAGGCTACACGAAGGTTTCTAAAAAAGATGTCACCAATGCCGTTTCTTCTGTAAAGGCAGAGGCAATTAAGGACATGCCTTCCACCAATGCCGCCGAAGCCATCCAGGGAAGAATGGCCGGGGTAAGAGTCGCGTTAAGCGAAGGTGCCCCGGGCGCAGACGTAGATATCGTTATCCGGGGAGGGAACTCTATTACAGGGAGCAATGCACCACTCTATATCGTAGACGGAGTTCAGATGGATAATGCGCTGACCATTTTATCACCTAAAGAAATCGAATCCATCGAGGTACTGAAAGATGCTTCTTCTACCAGTATCTTCGGTGCAAGAGGAGCCAACGGTGTGGTATTGATTACCACCAAAGGAGGCCGTAAGAGAGCTAAAACGTCCATTAATTACAATGGATTTTTAGGGGTGAGGAAAATTCAGAATACGATTGATGTCTTAGACCCTTATCAGTTTGTACTGTATCAGTACGAAGTATACAACAAAGGAGGCATACAGACTGACATGGACGCTTTTGTTGCCAGATACGGCACGTACGATCAGTTGGCAACGAAATACAGAGACATCAAGAAAAGAGACTGGCAGGATGAAGTGTTCGGCAGGGAAGCTTTCAACTTTACCCACAATATTTCCATTACCGGAGGGTCTGATAATTCATCGTTCTCCTTATCACTAAATAATGTGAAGGAAGACGGGATCATGATCGGTTCCGGATTTAAAAGAAATATGGCCAACTTCAAATATGATTATGACCTTTCCAAGAAAGTAAGCATGACTTTGAATGCCAGATACAGCAGGCAGACGGTTTTCGGGGCAGGGACCTCCTCTACCGGATCGCAGAGTAACAACAGGCTGAGAAATGCCGTAAGGTATCAGCCGTTCGAAGGAGGATCCAATGTAAATGTGGATGATTTCGATCCTTTGTTTGCCAATGAAACCAACCTTGTCAACCCTGTACTCCTGGCAAATAATGAGGTTCGGGAAAACGGCAGAAACGACCTGCTTCTTAACGGAATTATAGAATACAAAATCAGTAAAGATTTTACCTTCAGAAGTGTGATCGGATATGTACAGCGCGATGAAGAAATTAACCAGTTTTCCGGCACCATTACCAGCCTTGCCAGGCAGAACAATGACCAGCCTGTGGTATCCATGAGCAAGACACAGTCCAGAAGGATTACCAATACCAATACCTTAAACTTCAGAAAAACATTAGGAAATCATAAAATAGATTTACTGGCAGGACAGGAAACGGTGAAAACAGATGCCGAAAGCTTAACAATGACTGTAAAATGGCTTCCGAGATCAATCAGTGCCCAGGAAGCATTTGCCAATATCCAGTCGGTTTCCACTCCGTCAGGATTAGTACAAGATCCTCCCAGAACTAATGTTTTACCTGATCGAATAGTATCATTTTTCGGTAGAGCCAACTATATCTATAAGAACAAATATATCGTAACCGCATCCATGAGAGCGGACGGATCCAGTGTATTCGGGCCCGGAAACAGGTGGGGATACTTCCCTGCCGCTTCTTTAGCATGGAAAATCGGCGAAGAAAACTTCTTAAAAGACAGCAGAACGGTCAGCGACTTAAAGCTCCGTGCAGGATACGGTTTATCCGGGAACAACAGAATCCAGGCGTTTCTGTATAATACATTCTTTACCACGTCATCTGACTACGGATATGCATTCGGAACCAATGTGACGCCGGGGGCAACAACAGGAAATACCATGTCAAACACCGGTGTAAAATGGGAATCGGCTGCTTCTAAAAATATCGGATTGGATTTTGGTTTTTTCAAAGGAAGAATATACGGTACGCTTGATTTTTACCAGACAGACACCAATGATTTATTGCTTTTGGCAAAAATCCCTCAGACTACCGGTTATGAATATCAATATCAGAACTCAGGAAGCACCACCAACAAAGGGGTTGAATTCTCTGTGGGAGGTACCATCATCAATAAAGAGAACTTTAACTGGAAGATGGATGCGAATATATCCTCAAACAGAAATATCATCAAAAGTTTAGGAGCCAGCGGATCTGCAAGTGCCAATTTTTACCTCTACCCTTCAGGATGGCAGAATAATTTAAATGACTTCCTGGTGCAGGTAGGCAAACCGGTAGGTACGTACTGGGGCTATGTAACCGCCGGAAGATATGAGATCAGTGATTTCGATTATAATCCTACGACACAGGTATATACGCTGAAATCCGGTGTACCGAGTGCATCAGCGGCCGCCAACGGAGCAAAACCGATACAGCCCGGAGATCTTAAACTTCAGGACCTGAACGGCGATGGTATTATCGACAACAAAGACATGACCGACCTGGGAAGCTCTCAGCCTAAAGCCTATGGAGGTTTCAGCCAGACTTTCCGTTATAAAAACTGGGACATGAGCATGCTGTTCAACTTCTCTATCGGAAATAAAGTATACAACGCCAACAAGATTGAATACTCCACACAGTATTTATACCGGGACAATAACATGCTGGCGGAAGTAGCCGACCGATGGAGATGGTTTAACGATGCCGGGGAAAAAGTAAATGACCCTACAGCATTAGCAGCATTAAATGCCAATACTACAGGATGGACTCCTCCTGCAGGTGCCTATTTCCTGCATTCTTATGCAATTGAAGACGGATCTTTCTTAAGATTGAACAACATTACGTTAGGATATTCTTTGGGGAAAGAATTTACCAAACAGTTAGGCCTTTCAAATTTCAGGCTGTACTTTACCATGAACAATGTATTTACAGTAACAGGATATTCCGGGTATGACCCTGAGGCGAATACTAGAAGGAATCCTTTGACACCGGGTGTAGATTATGCCGCTTACCCGCGCAGCAGATTTATCTTATCCGGAGTTGATATAACTTTTTAACCTAATATTATGAAAAAAAATAAATTTTTAGCTATTCTATTTTCCGTTATCGGGCTGATATCTTTAAATTCCTGTGAAGAATATCTGGATGTAGAAAGCTTATCCAATACCGCTGAACAACAGCAATTCGACTCCGCTTCTGATACATTTTCAGCACTGGTGGGAGTTTATAACGCCACAATGGGTGACAACACCTACGGCCAGAGAATGAACCTGATCCTTACACAGTCCGGCGACGACTTCAGGACTTCAGGGGACTACAATGCCAATGACAGAAGAGGGATCAGCAGCTTCGGTGCGATACCTACCAATACAGAACTGATCAGGCCTTTCCTGGATACCTATGCAGGGATTGAGAGAGCCAATCTTGTGATCAAGAACATTCCGCTTTCCCAGGTGTACCAGACAGGTTCTGCCGCAGACAAAAAATTAATGGACAGATATCTGGGGGAAGCTTTAACTTTAAGAGCCCAATTCTATTATGACCTGATCAAAAACTGGGGCGATGTTCCTTTTCAGGATGTTCCGTCCGCAGACCTTCCTGATTTTTACCTTCCGAAAACAGACCGGGATGTTATCTATGATAAAATCCTTGATGATTTATTAAAAGCAGAAGGCCTTGTGCCGTGGAGATCTGAAGGAGGAACAACCGCACAGAGGATTTCTAAAGGGGCCGTAAAAGGATTGAGAGCAAGAATCGCTTTGGCAAGAGCAGGATATTCTTTAAGAAGAAACCCGCAGCAGATGCTGAAAGGTTCCAATCCTCAGAAATATTATCAGATTGCCTACGATGAGTGCAAAGATATCATGACCTCCGGGCAGCACCAGCTGAACCCGAGCTATGAAGGCTTATTCAGATCACTACATACCAATACTCAGGATGCAGCCAATGAAGTGATTTATGCCATCGGAGCTTTCGGCGGAAACTCAAGAACCGACAGTAAAATCGGGTATTACAACGGATTAAGACATGATGATACCGACTGGAAATCTTCCGGTGGAATCAGTGCCATTCCTGTATATTTCTACGAGTTTACCAAATATGACCTGAGAAGAGACGTAAATGTTGCCATCTTCAGGGTAAGCACCACAAAACAGGAAGAACTTCAGACCTCCATCAACTGGAATGACGGAAAATTCAGAAAATCCTGGACATCAATTACCGGGACTTCCCAGAACTTAGGAATTGACTGGCCATTGTTAAGATATTCTGATATTCTGCTGATGTTTGCCGAAGCCGATAACGAACTGAACAGCGGACCGTCTGCACAGGCAGTAAATGCAGTGCTTTCCGTAAGACAGAGAGCGTATGCAGGAAACCTGGGCCAGGTAGGAACCATCCCTACAGACAAAATAGGATTCTTCAACTTTTTGGTAAAGGAAAGACAGCTGGAATTTGGCGGGGAAGGACTGAGAAAATATGACCTGATCCGTTGGAATCTGTTGGAAACCAAAATTAACGAGACCAAAACCAAGCTTACCCAGTTCATGAACGGTACCGGCGCTTACGCCAACGTTCCGGAATACATTTTCTATAAAAAAGTAGCGTATACACCTACAAAAACAGCCCAGCAGAACGTTACGGATATCGATTTCTATACCATGACAGGCGTTGCAAAAACAGATATTTTCTACAGCCCGAACCAAAGTGTGGCAACACCGTCCGGCTATACGAAAGTAAACTGGAGACTGGCGATGACGCAGCCCTACATCAGTGGAGATCCTGTAAAAAGTTATGCACACTATTTCCAGGCAAACAGGAAAGAGCTGCTTCCGCTGGCTTTAGACGTTATTAATTCCAACTACAATCTTACACAGGATTACGGATACTAGATAAAAAATTACATTCATATTTATTTTAAGAAATACAGGCTTTTCCTCTTCAAAAAGGATAAGTCTGTATTTTAACTAAAAAATCTTTCAATGAAAGCTTCCGGTTTTATTAAAAATTTTAAAGTTTTTTCAGCTTTTTGGATCGTACTGATCAGCCTTCTTTCTTTCAAAACCAATGAGAAATTAATCGTGGTTTCGAAAGACGGAAAAGGCAACTTCACCACAGTACAGCAGGCCATCGATGCCGTTGAAAACAGTTCTTCCGCAAGAACAAAAATTTTTATCAAAGCAGGGGTCTACAAAGAAAAGATCATCATTCCTGAAACAAAAGGAGCGATTTTTCTGGAAGGGGAAAATCCTGAAAATACCATCATCACGTACGATGATTTTGCTTCAAAAAAGAATTCGGAAGGCAAAGATATCGGAACAACAAATTCCTCAACAATTTTTATTTATTCAAATAATTTTACGGCAAAAAACATTTCCTTTGAAAACAGTTCGGGAAGAGTCGGACAGGCCGTTGCGGTGCTGACCTCAGGCGACAGAATTGCTTTTGAAAACTGCAGGTTCCTGGGAAATCAGGATACTTTATATCTGAAAGGTGTTCAGGATTCGCCGGACAAAACAAAACCTTCAAGGAATTATTTTAAAAACTGCTACATCGAAGGTACAACCGATTATATTTTCGGAGCCGGAACCGCCGTTTTTGAAAACTGTACCATTTATTCCAAAGAAACGGCGAGCTACGTTACGGCCGCCTCCACTCCACAGGAAAACGAATTCGGATTTGTTTTTATCAATTCAAAAATCACAGGAAATGCCAAGGAAAACTCCGTTTATTTGGGAAGACCCTGGAGGCCTTTTGCAAAAACGGTGTATATTGATTGCGAGATCAGTTCTCTTATAAAACCTGAAGGCTGGCACAACTGGAGCAAGCCCGATGCAGAAAAAACAACTTTCTATGCAGAATTCAATTCCAAAGGAGCCGGAGCCAACAATTCAAAAAGAGTTTCGTGGTCACATCAATTAACCAAAGAAGAAAGAAAAAAATATACAGCAGACAACATTCTTAAAGGAAAAGACAACTGGAACGTGAAAAAGAGTTTATAATAATCAATAAAAAACCTCAACACCAAGAAATTTTTCAGGTATGAAAAAGCACTTCACAAAAATAATGACGATAGGGATTGTATGCGGAAGCTTAGCTTTTGTTGAAGGTCAGAATGTCCTCAGTTTTCCCGGCGCAGAAGGCTTTGGAAGATATACGACAGGCGGACGCGGCGGAAAGGTGTATATTGTTGATAAACTGACAGACGACGGTTCCCAGGGTACTTTACGATACGCTTTAGACCAGAAAGGCCCGAGATATATTGTTTTTAATACAGGCGGCACGATTTACTTAGAATCTCCGTTAAAGATAAAAGAAGGCGGTGTCACCATTGCCGGGCAAACTGCTCCAGGAGACGGAATCACCGTTGCCAACTACGAAACTTTTGTCGCCGCAGACAACGTGATTATACGTTACATGCGGTTCCGGATGGGAGATCAGAAAAAGTTTGAAGGCGATGCTTTCGGAGCCCGGTTTATAAAAAACCTGATCGTTGATCATTGTTCGATGAGCTGGTCGACGGACGAAACCGTTTCCATTTATGTAAATGAGAATACCACCCTTCAGTGGTGCGTGATCGCAGAAAGCCTGAGAAATTCCGTTCATCAGAAAGGTCCCCACGGATACGGCGGAATTGCAGGCGGAAAATTTGCTACGTTCCATCATAATATCTACGCGCATCACGACAGCAGAAATCCACGGTTGGGAGAATATGCGGGAAGTAAATTTGCATTGACCGACCTTACCGATTTCAGGAATAATGTGATTTACAATTGGGGACACAATAACGTCTATGGCGGTGAAGGAATGAATGTGAATATCGTTAACAATTACTATAAACCGGGACCTGCGACAACGACAAAACAACGCATCGTTGCCATTGATAAAAATCAAAAACCTGAAACCGAAGTCTACAACATCTGGGGTAAATATTATATTAATGGAAACGTAATTGAAGGAAATCCGGAAGTCACAAAAGACAACTGGACGGAAGGCGTTTTTGCTCAGATGAAATCTTCCTACAACCTGACGGATAATGATAAAAATTCCATAAAAATCAATCAGCCGCACGATATTCAGAATAACGTAAAAACACAGTCGGCACAAGAAGCCTACGAAAAAATCTTACAGATCGGAGGCGCAAGCCTGGTAAGGGATGCCATTGATGCACACGTGTTGAAAGATGTAAAAAACGGAAGTTTCAGCTACAAAGGTTCAAAAGGAAGCACCAACGGAATTATTGATTCACAAAATGACGTTGGCGGATTTCCGACATTAAACCAAGGCAAGGCGCTACCCGATTCAGACAACGACGGAATGCCCGATGAATGGGAAATCAAGCATCAGTTAAACCCGAAAGCTGCTGATACCAACGGACGGGATTTAGATAAAAATTACGATAATATTGAAGTTTATTTTAATGATATTGTTAAAAAAATAACCGAAAGACAATTCTAATAACCATGAAAATTCTAAATTCGGCTATCTAATAAAGTATGATAAAATTCACTGTATTGAAAACAGCATTTGCAGGGGCACTTTTGAGTTCAACATTATATTGGGCGCAGGCTTCTGTGATTGAAAAAATTAATAAAAACCCCAAAGCTCCCTTTTCCTACGCAGAACTTTCTGTAAAGGAAGGCGGAAAATGGGAAGGCAACAAAAACATCGGCGGAACGTTTAAAAATATTCAGGAACTCACGATTCCGGCATCGCACACCGACCACTCTTCTTACATCAGATATGAAGGTATTGGACTGGAAAACAACCAGATCGGCTACAGACTGTATCTGGACTGGAGAAATGCAACGGATATTTTCGGTAAGAAAGTCAACACTCTGGTTTTACCCGAAGTCGGACAGGACGGTTTTGAGTCTTATCATCACGATGCGCCCTGGGGACAGGATATTTTGAAATCCGGACGCACCATCGGCATCGGTTCTTACGGCAGATATGATGAACAGAATGATTTTATTGAGACTTTTAAAATTGTAAAAAGTACATCTGTAAAAGTAGTCAATGAAAAAGACCAATCCTACGCTGCAATCGATTACACAGGTTGGAAAACCTGGGGTGATGCAATAGATATACAGTCTAAACTGACAATTTTCAATAAAGACCGTTTTGTAAAAGTAGATTTAAACCTGAGCAATACTCTATCAGGATTATGTACGGGGATTGTTGCCATTAAAAATATTCCGTTAAAACAGGGAATCAGCAAAAATAAAAAATGGGCGTACATTGCAACGTACGGCCAGCAGACGTTAGCCAAAAAGGAAGATAACCTGGGAATGGCAGTCTTCTACCCTCTCGAAAATTTTGACAAATACGTACAGACAAAATCTACGCATACCGTAGTTTTTAAGAAAACAAAAAGCGTTTCCTATTACTTTTTGGGAGCGTGGTCCCAGGAACCCAACGGCTTGACAACAGAAGAATCATTCTATCAGGATTTAGATAAAAAACTGGAAATTTTAGATAAAAATAATCAACTTTAAAATTTAAAAAAATGAATATTATTAATCATACCATAAAAGCATACGCATTGGCAGTTTTAGGGTCAGGAATGTTCTTGGCCTGTGCCCAGACAAAAACCGCAACCGCAGTAAAACCTACAACCGAAACTTCACAATCAGGGAAAATAGTCCCTACCAATCTGAAATGGTCTGAGAGAATGATGCTTTCTGAAATGCAGCGTTTCCCGGAAGCGTGGATGCTTGATTTCAGCAAAAGCCCGAAATGGACGTATCCTTCAGCAATTGTTCTGGACGGCGCAGAACAGCTTTACATTAAAACCGGTAAAAAAGAATATTACGATTACATCAGCGGATTCGGTGAAAAACTGATCCAGGAAGACGGTACCATTCTTACCTACGATATTTCCAAGTATAATATCGATATGCTGAACAGCGGAAATGTTCTTCTTTATCTGTATGAAAAAGAGAAAAAAGACAAATACCTGAAAGCTCTTCAGACACTTCGTTTACAAATTGACGGGCAGCCAAGAACCAATGAAGGCTCTTTCTGGCATAAAAAAATCTATCCATACCAGGTTTGGTTAGATGGCTTATATATGGGAATGCCTTTTTATACACACTACACAAAGGATTTTGTAAAAGGTGCCGATGCTCAGAAAGCGTATGATGATATTGTTTTCCAGTTTGATTCTGTTCAGAAAAATCTTTTAGACAAAAAAACCGGACTGCTGTATCATGCCTGGGATGAAAGTAAAAAAGAAGCCTGGGCCGATAAAGAAACCGGACTTTCACCAAATTTCTGGGGCAGGGCAATGGGCTGGTACGGAATGGCCATGGTAGACGTTCTGGATTATCTGCCTAAAGATCACCCGGGAAGAGCAAGAATCATTTCTTACATCAAATCGTATGCTGACGCTGTCATTAAAGTTCAGGATAAAAAATCAGGACTTTGGTACCAGGTTCTGGATAAGCCTCTGGCCAACGGCAATTATGAAGAAGCCACGGCATCAGCGATGTTTGTGTATACCATGATCAAATCGGTGAACAAAGGATATTTACCCGCATCTTATAAATCGGCCGCTAAAAAAGGCTACGACGGCATCATCAAGAATTTAATTACCGTTGATAAAAACGGTGTGGTTAATTTAAACAAATGCTGTGCTGTCGCAGGTTTAGGTGGAAAACCTTACAGAGACGGTTCTTACGAGTATTATGTAAATGAAGAAATCCGTTCCAACGACGGAAAAGGAACAGGACCGTTTATCCTGGCAAGCTTGGAGTTTGAAAAATAATGCTTAAACCATTAAGGAGTGCTAAGAAGTTAAGATTCATTAAGGTTAAAATCTAGATTTTATTAAGCTACTTGCTTAAAGCGAAGCTCAACTTAACTATTCTAAACTTCTTAATGAATCTTAATGGTAAAAAATTAAAAGCATTTTTAAACTTAAAGCCTTTGCTGAGCAGAGCGCCTTTGCGAAAGAAAAATATGCAGTCGCAATTAAAAAAAACTTTAGCGCCCATTGTGTTTAAAACCCAGACCAAAAATCTGATTTTATGAAGACAAAAAATATTTTAAATATACTTTCAATCACCGTTTTTTCAATTGCATCAAATTATTTGAATGCACAGGAAAAAAACTACGTTTCCGAAGTCTGGACTGCCGATCAGGGAAAAAATTACAGAAACCCTGTTCTGTACGCCGATTATTCTGATCCTGATGCCATCCGTGTCGGTGAAGATTATTATATGACGGCTTCAAGTTTCAATGAAGCGCCGGGCTTACCGATTCTTCATTCAAAAGATATGGTCAACTGGAAATTGGTGAATTATGCGCTTCCGGATGTTCTTCCGAGCGAACATTTCTCCACACCCAAAAGAGGTGACGGGGTTTGGGCACCCAGCATCAGATTCCACAAAGGCGAATTCTATATCTATTGGGGCGACCCCGATTTCGGAATTTATATGGTGAAAACCAAAGATCCGTTGGGAGCCTGGGAAAAACCTGTTCTGGTAATGGAAGGAAAAGGCTTGATTGATTCCTGTCCGTTCTGGGACGAAGACGGAAAAGCCTATCTGGTTCACGGCTGGGCAGGAAGCCGCGCCGGAGTGAAAAGTATTTTATCCATTAATAAAATGAATCCTGAGGGAACCAAAGTTCTGGATAAAGGCGTTCACGTTTTCGACGGTCACGATGCACATCCCACGGTTGAAGGTCCAAAAATGTACAAAAGAAACGGCTACTATTATATTTTCGCTCCTGCTGGCGGAGTTGCTACAGGTTGGCAATTGGTATTAAGATCAAAAAATATTTATGGCCCTTACGAAGAAAAAATAGTGCTGGAACAGGGCTCAACTAAAATCAACGGACCGCATCAGGGTGCTTGGGTAGACACACCTTCAGGTGAAGATTGGTTCTACCATTTTCAGGATATTGACGCAGGCGGAAGAGTTGTTCATCTGCAGCCGATGAAATGGGAAAAAGACTGGCCGGTTATCGGAATTGATAATAACAAGAACGGAATCGGGGAACCGGTTCGAACCTACAAAAAACCAAACATCGGGCAATCCTATCCTATTATAACCCCTCCGGAGACAGATGAATTTGATGGTGAAAAATTAGGAATCCAATGGCAATGGAGCGCCAACGAGAATATTGTCTGGTCATCCAAAATTCCCGGACAGAAATTTTTAAGATTATTCTCAATGAAAGTTCCGGAAGGCGAAAAAAACCTTTGGAATGTTCCGAATCTATTAACCCAGAAATTCCCGGCTCCTAATTTTGTAGCTTCCACAAAAGTTAAATTAACACCTGAAGATGCCAAAGAAGGAAAAACTGCAGGACTTTTGGTGATGGGATTAGACCATGAATCCATCGTCATTACCAATAAGCCGGACGGATTTTATTTACAGTTGAGAAGAGCCGAAAAAGCAGATAAAGGCGGTGAGGAAAAAGTTTTGTTTGAAACAAAATTAAAAGGAAACGAAGCGTATTTAAAAGTAAATGTGAACGAACCCAATGGCTTGTGCCAGTTCAGCTACAGCGAAAACGGGAAAAATTTCACAAAAGCAGGCGATGTTTTTCAGGCAAAACCCGGAAAATGGATCGGTGCTAAAGTGGGCTTATATTCTGTGAGCACACAAAAAGCAAACCGTGGCGGATATGCCGATTTTGATTGGTTCAGGATTACTAAAAATTAATTCGATTAACCATAGAGAAACCTAACAGGTTTTAAAAACCTGTTAGGTTTGTTACAAAACATGTATGGCTTTTTAAACTTATTAATAAAAATATTACATAAACATCTGTGTAATCTGTGGGAGAAAAAAACCATTAGATTTTAAAATAAAATCAATGACAAAAAAAATAAAGAAAATCGTTTCATTCTTATTCGCTGTTTTGCTGTTGTCTTCATGTCAGTTACAGAACAATGCTCAAAAGAAGACGTCAAAACACAATAAAAAAGTCACGCATATTTATCTTATCGGAGATTCCACGATGGCGGATTATACGGGAGATTACGAACCCGGAAAAGATTATATGAAAGTCCGTTACCCGATTACCGGTTGGGGACAGGTTTTTCAGCCGTTTTTTGTGAAAGACAGTCTGGCTTCGTTGAAACCTGCCATTACAACAGATTCTGTTGCCATTATCGACAGAGCGCACGGCGGAAGAAGCACCCGGACTTTTTTTCAGGAAGGAAGATGGCGATATGTCTACGAACATTTGCAGCCGGATGATTATGTGATAATGCAGTTCGGTCACAACGACGGCTCAGAAAAACATACAGAACGCTATGTGAATATTGAAGGATATAAAGAATTTTTACGGTTGTTCGTAACGCAGACAAGACAGAAAGGAGGAAATCCCGTCATCCTGACGCCGGTTGCCAGAAATTATCCATGGAAAGATGAAAAACTGGAAAATGTACACGGAGAATATGGGCAGGCTCCGATTGATATTGCCAAAGAAATGAATGTTCCGTACATCGATTTAAATAAATTGTCCATGGAATATTTTACTAAAAAAGGACAGGATTTCACAACGAATCATTACTTCATGAATTTCCCTGAAAATGTGTATGAAGCCTATCCTAAAGGACAAAAAGACAATACTCATTTTCAGCCGGAAGGGGCAAAAGCAGTGGCGTCGATGGTCTATCAGGAATTTAAAAAAATAATTAAAACTCAACAAAAATAAAATGAAGAAGTCTCTTACAATAATAGGTTTAGCAGCAGCAATGATGTTTTCGGGGCAGATGTATGCCCAGAATCTGGATATTTATAAAAATATTGAGTTTAAAATGCCTCAGGTTACCGAAACTTCTTTTGCCGCCAACACGGTTTCCATTACACAATACGGTGGCGTTGCAGGCGGAAATGTAAAAAATACGGCAGCTTTCAAAAAAGCAATTGAAGATTTAAGTAAAAAAGGCGGCGGAAAATTAGTCGTTCCGAGAGGAATGTGGCTGACAGGTCCAATCGAATTGAAAAGCAACATCAATCTTCATGTGGAAGAAGGGGCTTTTATTGTTTTCAGTAAAGATAAAAATGATTATCCTTTAGTGGATATCAGCTTTGAAGGATTAAATACCATCCGTTGCCAATCCCCTATTTCCGCAAGAAATGCAACCAATATTGCCATCACGGGAAAAGGCGTAATTGACGGAAGCGGTGATGTATGGAGAGCCATCAAAAAAAGCAAAGTTTCAGAATCTGAGTGGAAAGAAATCGTAAAATCGGGCGGAATTGTATCGGCTGACGGTAAAAACTGGTATCCTTCAGAAAGCTATAAAAAAGGATTTGAAAGCAGCTCAAACTTCAATGTTCCTGACAAAATTTCTAAGGATGAACTGGCGACAGTAAAAGATTTCCTCCGTCCGGTAATGGTAAGCCTGGTAGGCTGTGATAAAGTATTGCTGGATGGCCCGACTTTCCAGAATTCTCCTGCCTGGAATCTTCACCCTTTGATGTGTACGAATGTCATTTTAAGAAATCTGACAGTTAGAAATCCGTGGTTTTCTCAGAACGGCGACGGTGTAGATCTGGAATCCTGTAAAAATGTTTTGATCTATGACAATACGTTTGACGTTGGAGACGATGCGATCTGTATCAAATCAGGAAAAGATAAAGATGGCAGAAACAGAAATATGCCGACTGAAAATGTGATCATCAAAAACAATGTTGTCTATCACGGTCACGGAGGTTTTGTCATTGGAAGCGAAATGTCCGGCGGAGCGAGAAACATCCATGTTTCCGACTGTACTTTTATCGGGACAGATATCGGTCTCCGTTTTAAAACAACCCGTGGAAGAGGCGGAATTGTAGAAAATATTTACATTAAAAATATTGATATGATTAATATTCCAACGCAGGTTATTGGCTTCAATATGTTTTATGAAGGCGCATCTCCGGTTTTGGAAGACGGACAGAAAAAGGAAGGCAACAAAGCTCCGGAAAAAGTATATCCTGTGACCGAAGAAACTCCGATTTTCAGGAATATTTTCTTTAAAAACATCAATGCGGTTAATTCTTACGAAGCAATTACACTGTTTGGTTTAGCGGAGATGAACCTTAAAAATATCGTAATTGAAGATTCTCAGTTTGATACGAAAAAAGGAATGACCATCGTAGATGCAAACGGAATTCAATTGAAAAATGTAAAGCTGAAATATGCTGAAGGAACAGGAGCAACGATTTACAACAGTAAAAACATCAACCTATCAACGGTTAAATTTGAATCTGCAAATAAGCCGTTTGTAAAAGTTTTAGGAAATAAAACAGGATCAGTATTGTTGCCGAAAGAAGTAACGTCTGATAAAAATTCACTTTCTATCGGAACGGAGGTTGCTAAAAATGCAGTTAAATAAATGGATCAATAGTATTTAAACCATTAAGTCCAATTAAGTTGTTAAGAATATTTAAGTTGCTTTGCTTTAAGATAAATCAAAATGATTTTCTTAATTAAACTTAACTTCTTCAATACGCTTAATGGTTCAAAATTTTAAAATTTGACAACATGATTTTTAACAGAAAACATACTTATATTTCTATTTTTTTTGTGGGGACAATGGCATTCGGGCAGGTAAACCGACCGAATGCCACTCCTTACACAAATGAAGCGACGTATGAGAAATTAAAGAAAAAAAATCCTTTTATCACTCCGATAGACCGCCCGGTTCCGCAAAATATTAAGATTGATAAAAATGTGGAATATGCCAATATCAACGGGCTCTCTTTAAAAGCCGATGTGTATTATCCTAGTGACCAGTCAAAAAAATATCCCGGAATTGCAATGGTTCACGGCGGTGGCTGGATTTCGGGAAGTAAGGAAAATGAGAAATTCATGGCGATGGAACTGGCTTCAAAAGGCTATGTTGCGATGGCAGTTGGTTATCGGTTGGCTGATATAGCAAAATATCCTGCCGGCGTCGAAGATATTGAAACTGCTGTTAACTGGTTAAAGAAAAACCATGCAACCTATTCACTGAATAAAAAGAAAATCGCTGTTTTGGGTGAGTCTGCAGGTGCTCAGATGGCAACTTTGGTTGGTGTGAAGAAAAAGAATAAAATTCAGGCAATCGTAAATGTAGACGGAATTGTTTCCTTTATTCACCCCGAAGCTGAAGAAAGCACCTATGCTGCCTATTGGCTGGGCGGCGACAGAAACGTTAATTTAAAAAACTGGACGGAAGCTTCACCTTTGGAATATGTAGATAAAAATACACCTCCTACCCTTTTCATCAACAGTGCTCAGCCCCGTTTTCATGCCGGAAGAGACGATATGATGAAAAAATTAAAGGGCTATAATATTCACACGGAATTCCATGAAATCAAAGATACGCCGCACTCATTCTGGTCTGCAGAACCCTGGTTCACAGAAACGCTTAATTATACGGTTGAGTTTTTAGATAAAGTTTTGAAATAAATTCAAGGCTAAGATTGAGGTTAAGTTTAAGATCAAATTAAGCATTTTTATGAGAAAAATATTTTTAATTCTCTTCATTTCTATGGCTAATTTTCTCCTGGCAGAAAATGATCCTTACATAAAAATTACCGTTGCCAAAGACGGAAGCGGAGATTTTATGTCGATTCAGAAAGCGATTAATTCTATAAGAGATTTGGGACCTTCGGAAGCCTTGGTTTTAATTAAATCAGGAACGTATAACGAAAAAATCACCATCCCTTCTTCAAAGCATAAAATTACATTAGAAGGCGAAAATAAAGACAACACGATTATCACCAACAATGATTTTTCAGGGAAAACCGATTCGTTTAATGAAAAAATGACAACCTTTAATTCCTACACGGTACTCGTGATGGGCGATGATATTAAAATCAGCAATCTGACCATTCAAAACGCTTCCTGCAACGAAGGCCAGGCAGTTTCCCTTCATGTGGAAGGCGACCGTTTTGTGATTAAAAATTCAAAGATTCTGGGATGTCAGGATACGGTTTATTCTGCAACCAATCACAGCAGACAGTATTTTGAAAACTGCTATATTGAAGGAACAACTGATTTCATTTTCGGACAGGCAACCGTTGTTTTTAAAAACTGTACGATTAAAAGTTTAGCCGATTCCTACATCACCGCAGCGGCAACAGAAGCCGACAGAAAGTATGGTTTTGTCTTTTTTGATTGTAAACTCACAGCCAAAGAAGGCATCACAAAAGTCTATTTGGGAAGACCGTGGAGGCCTTATGCAAAAACAGTGTTCATCAACACAGAAATGGGAAAACACATTCTCCCGGAAGGCTGGAATCCCTGGAAAGGCGATAAAATGTTCCCGGATAAGGAAAAGACCGCCTATTACGCAGAATCTGGAAGCAAAGGAGATGGCGGAAATACTTCAAAACGGGTAATCTGGTCGCATCAACTGACAAAAAAAGACTTGAAAAACTTTACAATTGAGAAAATTTTTGATAATTGGAACCCCGAATAAATAATCAAAAATAATTGAAATGCTTCGACTTCGCTCAGCTTGTTGTCATCCTGAGCAAAGTCGAGGCATTTTAAAAAAGTAAAATATCAATAAAAATTAATTTGAAAATGAAAAAAGTTCTTTTAGTAACATCCATTTTTTTATCAATATTTACATTCGCACAAAAAAAACCGACCCTGTTTTTAATTGGTGATTCTACCATGGCTAACAAGGAGAATCCGGATAAGAATCCTGAACATGGTTGGGGGCAGGTATTGCCGCAATATATGACTTCAGGTATTGAAATCCAGAATCATGCAATGAACGGGAGAAGCTCGAAAAGTTTCAGAACGGAAGGAAGATGGGATAAAGTGGAAAAACAGCTTAAAAAAGGAGATTTTGTGGTCATTCAATTCGGCCATAATGATCAGAAAATCAAGGATTCTACAAAATTCACCAATCCTTATACTCAATACAGAGCCAATCTGGAAAGATATGTGAATGAAACCAGAGCAAAAGGAGCAACTCCGATTCTGATGACTTCTATTGTGAGAAGAAATTTCACTGAAAACGGCGTTTTGGTTGATACTCATAAAGAATATCCTTTGGTGGTAAGAATGGTTGCCAATGATATGAAAGTTCCTTTTGTGGATATGCAGTTACTTACTGAACAAATGGAAATTGCGTATGGCCCTGAAAATTCTAAAAAACTGCATTTACATTTTAAAGAAGGTGAAGAACCTTATTACACGAAAGCAAAAGATGATGACACGCATTTATCAAGATTAGGTGCAGAAACGGTTGCGAAATTAGCAGTGAAAGATTTGAAAAGCTTAAAGATAGGATTGGAGAAATATATTAAATAGTAATTCTATAATTCCCACAGATTACACGGATTTTCACAGATTCAAAAAAATCTGTGTGATCTGTGGGAGAAAAAACTTTGTCAAATAAAGAATTAGAAATTTAAAAGGATATTAAAATAATCCCACAGATTACACAGATTACACAGATTCAAAAAAAATCTGTGTGATCTGTGGGAGAAATATATTCCTACTGAATAAAAGTTAACACAAAATTTAATTAAATAAAATTCAAAAAATATGAATTTCAAAAAAGAACCTTTCTTCGACGGCAATTCCGAATGGGAAGATCTAGGAAGCGGAGTTTCAAGACAGTTTGTCGGGTACAACTCGCAGGTAATGATGGTGATTGTGAAATTTGAAAAAGATGCCATCGGAGCTTTGCATCAGCATTTTCATTCGCAGATTACGTATGTTGCTTCCGGAAAGTTTGAAGTAACCGTTGATGGTGAAGTGAAAATTTTACAGCAAGGCGACGGGTTTTTCGCCCAGCCCAATATTTTCCACGGTGTAAAATGCCTGGAGGAAGGACAGCTGATTGATGCGTTTACGCCGTTCAGGGAAGATTTTCTTAAAGATTAATTTCTTCTTCTATTAAACTTAATACTCAAACCTAACAGGTTTTTGAAACCTGTTAGGTTTAGCAAAATACACTTTACCGTAATTAAAATTAAAAGGTCATGAAGAAATCTGTTTTCATCTTAATAATTTTTCTTTCCGCTCAATTCCCTGCTCAGGAAAAAATTATGGTCTGGCCAAAAGGTCAGATGCCGAATTCCAAAGGATTACAGTTGAAAACTGAAGAAAAAGATGGCAGGATTGTACAGATAAAAGAAACCGAACTTTTTGCTTTTTTACCTCCCAAAGAAGACAGAAAACAGATGTCGGTCATCATCATTCCCGGTGGCGGATATTACAAGCTTACCTACGATCTGAATGGTTTCCAGATTGCAAAATGGTTCAATACCTTAGGGATTTCTGCCTTTGTTTTAAATTACAGGCTGCCGATTTCTCCAGATGTTAAGCAAAGGGAACTCGCTCCGCTACAGGACATTCAGGCAGCTGTAAAATATCTCAGAAAAAATGCGGAGCAATATGGCATTTCTCCCGATCAGGTTGGTGTAATAGGAACTTCGGCAGGCGGACATTTGGCTGCAATGGTCAGCAACATTCCTGCAGATTATACCGAATTAAAGGGCGATTGGGCAACCATTCCTACCATTCCGAATTTTGCAATTCTGGTTTCTCCGGTGATTGATATGGGAGAATTTGCGCATGTGGGAAGCCGCAACAGCCTGCTGGGTGAAAATGCTTCTGCAGAAAAAATCAAAGAATATTCTATGCAGAACCGCGTAACGGAAAAAACACCGCCCACCCTTCTGGTTCATGCACAAAACGACAAAACCGTTCCGGTGATGAACAGCATTCTGTATTATCAGGCCATGACAAAAAACAAAGTAAAGGGGGCCTTATTTATTTTCCCTGAAGGAGATCATAAAATCGGAATCATGAATAAAACCGAACTTACAGACAACTGGAAAACATTATGTTCAGACTGGCTGAAAACAATAATTAAATAAAATAATAATTCTGAATTGGGTTAAAAAATGTTGATGTAACAGCGTCACTTCGAGTAGATTTTTGAAAAAAATCGTATCGATAAGTTGAGTTTAAATAAACTTCTCGATACATTTTTCCTTATTTCATAATGAAAAACACTCGAAGCAACGGCAGTTTCCATATCATAATTTCAGGATAATATTTCACTTTTAAAAAAATCAAAATGCTGAAACGCATTCAACAAAAAATATTTTTACTGGCTTGCGGAACTGTAATTTCTATTTCAGTACAGGCACAGCAACATTTAAAATTAACCTACGGCAAGCCCGCAGAAAACTGGAACGAAGCTTTGCCCATCGGAAACGGAAAATTAGGTGCTATGGTTTTTGGCGGCGTTTCACAGGAACACCTTCAGCTGAATGAAGAGACCATCTGGGCTGGCGAACCGGGAAATAATGTCCCGAAAAACACATTCGACAGCATTCAGAAAATCAGGAAACTGTTGAATGACGGCCGGTTTGAAGAAGCTCAAGAGCTTTCCAACACGACTTATCCGAGAGCCGCCCCAAAAGATCTGAATTACGGAATGCCGTACCAAACGATGGGTGATCTGTTTCTCAATTTTAAAGGTCATGAAAGTTTTAAAAACTATAAGCGGACTTTAGATATTGAAAAAGCAGTAAGCACGGTTTCTTATGAAGTCAACGGTACGAAGTTCAAACGTGAGATTTTCACGTCTTTTGTTGATAATGTGGTGGTGATCAGATTAACATCCAACAAACCAAACAGTTTGAATTTCTCTGTCAACGCCTCTTCTCCACATTTGAAAAAATCCATTTTTACGGAAAAAAATCAGCTGATTATAAATGGTACAAGTGGTTCTGTTGATAATAAAATGGGGAAAATCAGTTTCAAAACGGTGGCTGTTCCTGTGATAAGAGGAGGAAAAATAACCTCAACAAAAGATAAATTAGAAATTTCCGGATCGAATGAAGTAATTATTTATGTTTCCATTGCGACTAATTTCAAAAAGTACAATGATCTTTCAGGAAATCCCCACGCAAGAGTTTCCGAATATTTAAATAAAGCATTAAGCAAAAAATATGATGCCGAATTAAAAGCACACATTGAAAAATACCAGAAATATTTCAAACGGGTGAGCCTGAATTTAGGAACTTCGGATCAGGCGAACAAGACCACAGATATCAGAATTAAAGAATTCGGAAGTTCAGGCGATCCCGATCTGGTGGCTTTGTACTTCCAGTTTGGGCGGTATCTTTTGATTTCTTCATCGCAACCGGGAACACAGCCCGCCAATCTGCAGGGAATCTGGAATTATCAGTTAAATCCTGCCTGGGACAGCAAATATACCGTCAACATCAATACGGAAATGAATTACTGGCCGGCGGAGAATACAAATTTAAGTGAAATGCATGAGCCGTTGTTTGATATGATTCAGGATTTGTCGGTGACAGGACAGGAATCTGCACAGGAAATGTATCATGCCAGAGGCTGGAATATGCATCACAACACCGATTTGTGGAGAATAACCGGAATTGTAGACGGCGGTTTCTACGGAATGTGGCCGATGGGCGGCGCATGGCTGACACAACATCTCTGGAATCACTATTTGTACACTGGAGATAAAGCTTTCCTGAAAAATAATTATGATGCTTTAAAAGGAGCTGCCTTATTTTATCTGGATGTTCTTCAGCAGGATCCTTCCCAAAAATACCTGGTCGTTTCGCCTTCGATGTCGCCGGAAAACACGTATATGAAAGGAGTTGGAATCACTGCAGGAACGACGATGGATAACCAATTGGTTTTTGATGTTTTTAATAATTTTATCAATGCTTCAAAAGTTCTTAATGAAGATCTAAGCCTTTCGGATGAGGTAAAATCAGCTTTAGACAAACTTCCGCCCATGCAGATCGGGCAGTACGCCCAATTGCAGGAATGGCTGAAAGATATGGACCGTACCGATGATAAACACAGACATATTTCGCATTTGTATGGATTGTTTCCCTCCGGGCAAATCTCACCATTCAGAAATCCTGACCTAACGGAAGCTGCAAAAAACTCCATGACTTACCGGGGTGACAAATCTACCGGCTGGTCGATGGGCTGGAAAGTGAACTGGTGGGCAAGGTTGCTTGACGGAAACAGAGCTTTTAAACTAATTTCAGATCAGTTAACCCCTGCTCAGCCAGAAGGGAAAGGCGAGAACGGAGGAACGTATCCGAATTTGCTGGATGCGCATCCGCCGTTCCAGATTGACGGGAATTTTGGCTGTACTTCGGGAATTGCAGAAATGTTACTGCAAAGCTATGACGGTTATCTTTATATCTTGCCGGCACTTCCGGATTCTTTACCGAACGGTTCCGTGAAAGGATTAAAAGCAAGAGGCGGTTTTGAAGTCGATATCGAATGGAAAAATTCTAAACTGACTAAATTTACAGTAAAATCTACATTAGGCGGAAATGCCAGAATTAAAATCGCTGAAGATCTCAGCCTTAGATCCAAGACAAAAATAACCACTGCACAAGGCGAAAACCCAAATGAATATTATCAGATCAATCCTGTTAAAACACCATTGGTTTCCGACCAGGCGGAACTGAAAGGTTTCTCCGTTCCGGAAACACAGACTTTTGATTTTAAGACCGAAAAGAACACTGTTTATACTTTTAAAGTAAAATAGCCTATCATATCATCCATATAATTGAAAAGCTTTTCCTTGAGGAAAAGCTTTGTTATTGGTACCATAATTTAAAATACTATAGATAATATAACGCAAAGCATACCATATTTTATAAATTATATAATATGCAATCGGTTTAACATATAGAATATTCAACATTATAATTATGTAAACATAGATATAGTAAAATATAAAAGTATTTTATATTTATTACATAATTTCACAGTTCACAAATAACAAATTATAATTATGAAAAACACCATTAAAGCTATTTTCTCTACAGTAGCCTTAAGCACAGTTTTCGCACTGACCGGATGCGGGCAGGAAGACCTTAAAAACCAGTCAGCGGAAAACCCCAATGAAAGCAGTCTTAATTCTCCGGCATCGAGAGCAGTTGTGCCTTTGGCTAACTGTGTAGCTCCGGGATGGGCCTCACTGAACGGCGGAACAACCGGTGGCGGAACGGCTGCCGAAACAACGGTTACCAATTACGCTCAATTAAAAGCAGCCATTGAAAACACGGCTGTAAAAGTGATTAAAGTAACAGGAACAATTACTATTACCGCACGTTTATCTCTTCAGGATCAAACCGGAAAAACGATTTACGGAACAAGCGGAGCAAAATTGGTTTCTGTCGATCAGACCAAAGACGGTTCTGGAATCATCAACATTAAAAGATGCAACAATATCGTGGTCAGGAATCTTGTTTTTGAAGGCCCGGGCGCTTACGATACAGACGGTTGGGACAATGCCATTCTTGATGACTGCAGAAATGTATGGATAGACCATTGTGAATTCAGGGACGGTGTAGACGGTAACTTCGACATTAAAAACAAATCTGATTTTGTTACGGTTTCTTACACGAAATTCCATTACTTAAAAGCTCCAAAACCGGGAGGATCAGGCGGAACAGATGACCACAGATTCTCAAACCTTATCGGTTCCAGTGATGGTGCTACTGCCGATGCCGGAAAACTGAACGTAACTTTTGTGCGTTGCTGGTGGGCTCCGGGATGTAAAGAGCGTATGCCGAGGGTAAGATTCGGGAAAATTCATATCCTGAACAGTTATTTCAACAGTTCGGCAAGCAACAAATGTATCGCAGCGGGAGTACAGGCCAATATTTTGGTGGAAAGAAACGTATTTGAAAATGTAAAAGAACCGATCAGCCTGATGACTGGCTTTACCGCAGTGACCCAGACAGGAAACAGCTTCATTAACGTAACCGGTAATACAGCAGGAAGCGGAACAGCATTTACGCCTTCTTACACCATTGTAAAATTGGCAGTGGGCGACGTGAAAGCAGATGTAACGGCAAATGCAGGTGCAACATTAACAGGAAATATCTGTAACACGCTTTAATTAAAAGCTTTAACCTATTCAAAACAAGAAAGACTGAGAAATTCTCAGTCTTTTTTCCTGCAGATTGATAGCTCTACAATTTTTACTAAATACTTATCTGACTTTCCTATGAACCTGGAATGAACTATTGATCGGCAATTTTATTCTTTTCCAGCCATTTGGGATATTCTTTATTGATAAGCTTTCCGGCAAAATCGCCGTACCAGCTGTAGCCGTTTCTCCGTTCTTCGGAAACATCGTTATAATTGTATTTTACACTTCCGTCACGGTCTCCGAAAAGTGGCTTGTTGGTCACCACATCATAAAATCTTGCCCAGATGACAGAATTTTTATCCTCTGCCAGTACCCTTACCGTTTTGCCGTTCTGTTTGGTCACATTGTAGCTGTAGCCTTCGATATCATTTGCAGAAAACCACCGTACAGCAGATTTCACCGACTTTTCGATTTCAGGCGTAACCACAGGCTGCATCATCAGAAACCTTACGATGCCTACCGATTCTGCAGTCGCCAGCGAAACAGGCTCAAAAGCTCTTGCTTTGTCAGGCTGAAGGGTAATTTCATTGTACTGATCTCCCCAGATCGAAGGAACTCCTTTCTGTAAAACCTGAGTTTTAAGGATACAATCGATACCTTTCTGTACGGCAGTTTTTGATTTTTCTTTTAATTTAGAATCAACGACATCAAAGCCATTTTTGCCTTCCGCAACATTATAGAGAACCGTCAGCGCATTGATCATTGCATTGTCATTGTACGTCACCTGCTTTCTGTACAGTCCTGTATTCGGGTAATACTGAGGGAAACCTCCATTCTCATACTGCATCTGCAGAAGATAGCCGATTCCTTTTTCGGCAGACTTCAGATAATCCGGATTTTTTGTTGCAGCGTACGCTTTTATTAAAGCATTGATTTCCCTTGAAGTGGCATTGTTATCGATAGTCGCGTGGTCGTCGCCCGTAGATTTTATCTTTTTCAGGAGTGTTTTATCAACCGGCAGATCGTAATTCACTACAGATTTATCTTCAAGCTGCTTTCCCCAGCCTCCGATCGGAAGCTGATACAGGAGCATTTTTTCAGCAAGCGTATCTTTTTTTATCTGGGCCGAAAGATTAACGGCTATTAATCCTAAAGCCAGTGTATAGAGTTTAAATTTCATTCTGATTTGATTATTTAATTTTTACCGATAAAGGGTTTGCAATGATCTGAGCCTGTTTCTGCAGCATCTTTTCCCAATCTTCCTGCGTCTGGACTTCCCCCGCTTTCTGCCAGGCAAATCCTGCATAATATGTCAGCTTTTTCTGAGGTTTTGTTACAATCAGAAGATTACTCTGATCCGGAGTTTCAGATTTAAAAGCAACAGATTTTTCAACAATTCCAAGGTCTACCACCACTCCTTCCCCAACAAAGGCATCATCAATTTTCTCCCAGTGCAGGTAATATCCGTTACTGTCATTCAGTTTCGTAAGCCCTTCGTTTTTATGCAGGCTGATGCCTACCGTATAATTCGGGACGGGTTTCTGCGCTTCAAATTGAGATTCAAACTTAGAAAAATGAGAACCTAAATCCAATGAAATCCGTTTTGTTTCTTTCACTCCAAAATCGCTCCACGGACTGTAGGTTAATTCAAAAACCGTCCTCAGAGGACCTTCTGCAATGGTTCTGGAAGTCACGAAATTTTGTGAAACCTGCAGTTTATCATTCACCCAGATCCCGATTCCACCTGTGCCGCGGCTGTCGCCAACGTGATAAGGATCGTAGCCCTCGCCTCTTGTATCTTTGTGATAATACATAGGATCGGTAAGATATCCTTTGTACCATTTATTAATAACCGGCTGGTCTGTCCTTTTCAGCCAGATATCCACTCCGCTGGAAAGTGTGCTTCCTTTTACACCTGCCAAAGCTTCTTTCTGACCTTTCGGACCGTATACCCTGAAGGCCACTTTATCATTTTCCCAGGTGTAATCGTCCACTCTTTCCGGAACCAATCTTGAATAGGTTGAAATCCTGCTTTCGGGAACCTGATTTTTTGCATCTGCAAATAGAGTATAGGTATTTGCCTTTTTTGCCTCAATGTTTGCCTGAAACAGCAGTTCGTCATTTTTCCCGTCGCCGTCATAGTCGATCCACTGCACGGGAAGTGAATTTCCGTTGCCGTCTTTTATCCTGAGATCAGCTTCTTTATTCTTATTTAAAAATGATTTTAAATCCGAAACACGAATTGAAACCACTTCACTCCTGGAAAAATCCAAATTATTTTTCACCTGAACTGAAGTCTGTCCGTATAATAAACTCATATTCATGCAACCGATTGCACAAATTCCTGTAATTATTGACTTTTTAACAATAACCATATTTTGTTTCATTAATTGATTTATCAAAAATATAAATAATATGATAATTATATCCATTAATTTATATAAAATAGCTCCGGAAAATAATATATTACTATTTTATAAATATTCCTTAGCAATTTAAAATAATTCATATAGAAAATATGTCATTTTCAAGTACTTCTTAAAACTTGCGACAGCATCAAATGACAAACCTGTCAATATCAATCTTTGACAGAATTATTTATCATTTAAGTTTTGAAAAGATTTGGCTTTGGCTGGACTGGGCTTTGAATAACTACATCTAATTGACTTAAGTATTTCCAAAAAAATTAAATAAGCTCAATTCTATTTTTTACATATCTTTGAAATTATGCAATCGATTAACCTCATCTCATTAATCAAAATTAAAGTACCGACAGTGCAGGATAATTTTTTATATCAATTGATTTAGATTGCGATGAACAAAGGAATTAATTGAAGACAGACTCTTTTAAACCAAACAATTTGCAGACCTTATGAAAAAGCTTACCTTAATTCTCCTCGTATTTTTACTATCCATACCGCTATCGGCGCAATATAAACCATGGACTTCCGCAAAGCAGCCTTTGAAAGAAATTAAAGCATTAAAAAAACAGATTAAAAAGCCGAAATTCAGAAATGCTGATTATCTGGTAACCGATTTCGGAGCTGTGGGCGACGGAAAAACAAAAAATACAGAGGCTTTCAAAAAAGCAATCGAAAAATGCAATGCAGAAGGCGGCGGAAGGGTTGTTGTTCCCAACGGCATTTTCCTGACAGGGGCAATTTACCTGAAATCTAATGTCAATCTGCACGTGAGCGAAGGAGCAACCATCCTGTTCAGTCAGGACAGCAACGACTACCCTATCGTTTTCACGCGTTGGGAAGGAATGGAATGCATGAATTACTCATCTTTAATTTATGCCTATGAAGAAGAAAATATCGCCGTAACCGGAAAAGGAACGCTGGACGGAAATTCTGATAACGACCACTGGTGGTTCTGGTGTGGCGCAACAAAATACGGGTATAACGAATCCCGTCCGGGAAGACAGAATCCTGCCCGTGCCAAGCTTCATGAATATATGGCACAGAGAAAACCTGCCAGGGAAAGGATTTTTGGTGACGGATATTACTTGAGACCGAACTTTGTTCAGCCTTATAAGTCTAAGAATTTTTATATGGCAGACGTTCTGGTAAAAAATTCACCGATGTGGAACCTGAATCCTGTTCTGTGTGAAAATGTTTTGATTGAAAGGGTAAAAGTAATCAGTCACGGGCCAAACAATGACGGTTTCGATCCCGAAGCCTGTAAAAACGTATGGATAAAAGACTCCTATTTTGATACCGGAGACGACTGTATCGCCATCAAATCCGGAAGGGATGAAGACGGAAGAGACATCGGAAGGCCTGCCGAAAACCACATTATCGAAAACTGTGAAATGAAAGACGGCCACGGCGGTGTGGTAATCGGAAGTGAAATTGCAGGCGGCGCGAAAAACATTTATGCTGTCGGAAATTTAATGGACAGTAAAAACCTTGACCGGGCTTTAAGAATCAAAACAAGCTCAAGCCGTGGCGGAACCATTGAAAATGTATTTTTCTACAATACGAAAGTGGGCGCTTATAAAGAAGCGGCAGTGCGTTTCAATATGCATTATGAAAAACCCGGGAATCATATCCCGACCATCAGAAACATCTGGGTTGAAAATTTAACCGTGGATAAAGGCGGAAAATATGCTGTGCTTTCTGATGCTTACGAATCTTCTCCGGTAACAGATTTCACCATGATCAATGCGAACATGACCGGTGTTCAGATTCCTTATAAAGTGGATTACCTTAAAAATGTGACTTTAAAAAACGTAACCGTTAACGGACAGCCATTAACTGAGTTAAAACCATAGAATGCGGAGAAAAACCATTTTCGCCGGACTGCTTGTTTTATTGGCATTTTCACATTCGTTCTCCCAGTCAAAACACTGGCAGAACAACGAGCGTGAACTGCACTACAAAGAAGATAAAGGCGATTTTTTACTGGTTAACGGAAAGTACAGATTCAACCGTGCGCTGTACGGTGATAACCGTGCGTCTCGCGTAGAAGCCGGAGATTTGCCGGAATTTGCACTCTACCTTCCGGGAATGGGCGGCAACCTTCAGTTCGTGATTCAGAAAGGAAATTCAATCAAGAAATTAATTCAGGCTGAAAAAATTGAAACCCGTTACCGTCCGGGTTCGATGTTATATGAAATCAAAGACCCGATTCTTGGAACCGGAAGTTTAAAACTGACCGTTTTAGCACAGTCGAAAGAAGAAGGCTTGGTTTTAAAAATGGAAACTGTCAATGTAGATTCTTCCACAAAAATCTATGCGGTTTACGGCGGTGCGAGCGGAACGACTTTCAGCAGAAACGGTGACATCGGCGCAGATCCGGAATCCGGATTTTATCTGTTGCCGGAATATTGTCTGAACAATCAGTTTCAGCTGAATAAAAATCAGTTTCATCTCAATTATTTAAACAAGAAAAAAGAAACGCAAACCGTCAGCGGAAGTTTTTCAAATGTCAGTCTGTTACAGCAAACCGATGCGCAGACTTTAGAAAAGCTTTCAGAATTTACCCAAAATAAAACGGACAAATCTCCGATTGTTTACGCTTCGTATTCAGCACAGAAAAATCCGGTTTATATTCAGGTTGCCAAAGGAAAATCTGATAAGAATTTTTCAGATGAAGTGTTGAAAAACATTTTCAATGAAGCGGAACAATCCCGTTTAAATCTAACCAACAGAATTCAATCAAAAACTCCGGATGCCGATTTAAATAATTTCGGAGCCAATTTAGCCGTTGCTGCAGACGGAATTTGGGAAAGTCCGACCTTTCTTCACGGAGCGGTTGCCTGGAGAATGCGTTTGAATGCGTGGCGCGGCGCTTATACAGCCGATGCTTTGAGCTGGCACGACCGGGCAAAAGAACATTTTGAAAGTTATGCCAATTCGCAGGTTTTGAAACCCGATTCTGCGCCTGTAGAAATGGATACGCTGCGGCATCTTGCCCGACATGAAGAAAAAATGGGAACTTCGGTTTTTTCGAGCGGCTATATTTCAAGAAATCCGAATGACAATACAAAACCGCATCATTACGATATGAATCTTGTGTTTTTTGACCAGCTGTTTTCACATTTTAATTATACCGGCGACAAAGAGTTCCTGAAAAAAATGTGGCCGACAATGGTCCGTCATATGGACTGGGAAAAACGGAACTTCAAACGTGGCGACCTGTACGATGCGTATGCGGCGATCTGGGCGAGCGATGCCCTGCAATATTCGGGTGGAAAAGTGACGCACACTTCGGCGTATAATTACAGAGCCAATAATGAAATGGCAAAACTGGCAAAAATTATCGGCGAAAATCCGCAACCTTATGAGCAGGAAGCTGATGCGATTTTAAAAGCAATAAAAAACCAGCTCTGGATTAAAGACAAAGGTTATTTTGCAGAATATAAAGATGCTTTGGGCAATCAGATCGTTCACGACAAACCGGGAATCTGGTCTATTTACCACGTTTCTGATGCGTTTATCCTGAATGAATTTGAAGATTACCAGAACTTACAATACATTAATCATCACACTCCAAAAATCCCGGTAACGGTAAAAGGAGAACAAAATAAAAATTATTACACCCTTTCCACAACCAACTGGCAGCCTTACGACTGGTCGATTAACAATGTCGCTTTGGCGGAAAATTTACAGACTGCTCTGGCCTATTGGCAAGCCGGAAGAACGGAAGATGCCTACCGGCTTTGGAAAGGAAATCTGGTTGAAAGTATGTATTACGGCATCAGTCCGGGAAACTTTGAGCAGCTTTCTCATTATGATGCATTCCGTGGTGAACTGTACCGTGATTTCGCTGATCCGATTGGCGTGGCTTCAAGAACATTGACGGAAGGACTTTTTGGAGTTTATCCAAAATTGTTAGAAAATAAAATTGAAATAAAACCCGGTTTCCCGAAAGACTGGAATTCTGCCGGACTGAAACTTCCGGATTGGGAGTACCAGTTTACGAGAACTTCGAAAAAGACGGAGTATGTATTCAAATTCAACTATCAGAATCCGGTGGCGCTGGAAATGCAGATTCCTGTACATTATTCCAACATCAGATCGGTGAAAGTGAATGGTAAGAAAGTGGATTGGAAGATTAAACCGAATTCAATTTTACAGCCAATTGTTCAGTTTGAAACTCCTAAAGGAAATGATTTTAAAATAGAAATCAATTATTCCGGAGAGAAACTGAAAAATGAACAGACCGATTATATCAGCTATATTTCTGAAAATCTTCAGTTGAATTTCAATTCAAAAAAGAAAATAAAAGACGTTCTTGACCCACAGGAATTGATTAAGACCAGAAATGGAAATCAGTTTGATTTGGTAAAGGAAGAAAGAAAAGGAACTTTTTTCGTTCAGGTCGTGCAAAACGGAACAACCTGGTGGCAGCCCGTGAATGTGGATATCCGTTTTCCTCTGGAAACAAAATGGATAAATAAAAAACTGCAGATTCAGTCTAAATCAGCAAATGCAATTAATGGAAAACTGACTGTTAATGGTCTAGCTCAAACTTTTACGGTTCAGAAAAACCAGAATACTTTGATTGAAATTCCGGCCCATGTTTTGAGTAAAGGAACCAATTCAATCGAACTTGATTATAACGGAATTAAACAGAATATTGAAATCACAGACTGGAACATTGAAAACCAAGGCGATTTCAACAACATCTCATTAGCTTCAACATATAATGAAAAAGTAACCGAGATTTTCAATCAGAAATACCTTTCTCCAAGGCTGGAAGTTCCGACTTTACAATTACCGTGGCAGGGAATCGGAAACTGGTGTTATCCGTTAATCAATGCTCAGATTAATGACAGCGGGTTGATGAACAAACGGAAAAACAACAAAGTTGATTATCTTGGAATTCCTTTTTTAATCGATAAAACCGATAAAAATATTGCGTTTGCAAGCCAGTGGGACAACTATCCGGATTCCGTTGAAATTCCGGTTTCAGGCAAAGGAAAGAAAATCTATTTCCTGATGGCGGGTTCTACCAACCCGATGCAGTCGCAGATGATAAACGGAACAGTTACAGTTCAGTATACTGACGGTTCGACTACAGAATTAGAACTGAAAAATCCAACCAACTGGTGGCCGATTGAGCAGGATCTGTTTGATGACAATTTTGCTTTTGAAATTCCGGATGATAAAATTCCGTACCGTGTCAAACTGAAGACAGGAGAGCTCTACAAAGGCGGGACATTGAGTAGCTATTCCAGCATCAAAGGATTTACAGACCGTCAGGTTGACGGCGGTGCTGCGACGATCCTGGATTTACCGCTTGACCCGAATAAAGAATTGAAAACCATAAAACTAACGGCAGTGAGCAACGATGTTGTCATCGGAATAATGAGTGCTACCGTTCTTAAATAAATTTAAAAATGAAGAAAATTGCAGTATACCTGAGTCTTTTCTGTATTGGATTTTCATCCTTACATGCCCAGAAAATCGACCGTAAGAAGGTTGTTCAGCGTCACAATGTAGTTAATACAAAAGCAGATACGTTATCAACTTTAACGGTTGGCAACGGGAAATTTGCCTACACGGCAGACATTACCGGAATGCAGTCGTTCCCGGAATATTACAAAAACGGGGTCTCATTGGGAACGCAGTCTGAATGGGGCTGGAACAGTTTTCCGAATACGCAGAATTATAAATTTGAGGAAACTTTAAAAGCCTATGATTTCAATAATGACGGGCGAAAAGCGCTGTACAGTGTCCAGCTGAAAGAACCGGAACGAAACAAAGGAGCCGTTGAATATTACCGGGTCAACCAGCACCGTCTGCAGTTGGGAAATATCGGGATTGAACTGACTAAAAAAGACGGCCAGAAAGCAAAAATTTCAGACCTTACCAATGTCAATCAGAAAATTGATTTATGGACGGGAATTATTAGCAGCGAATTTTCCCTGGAAGGAACTCCGGTAAAGGTATGGACGGCTTCTTTCCAGAATTCAGATAAAATCGGGGTTAAAATTGAATCCGATTTAATAGCTAAAGGGAAACTGAAGGTTTTCGCACGCTACCCTTCCCCAACCGGACAGTTCCTGGATGATGCTGCTTTTTACGGAAAGGAAAATGATCATTCCACGAAAATTATTTCTTCACAATCTACCCAAGGTTTGATTCATCATAAGCTGCAAAGCACGGATTATTATACACAGTTTCATTTTACGGAAGGGAAACTCCGTGAATCCGGAAAACATTATTTCGTATATGAACCTTCTTCTAAAAACAAAACCATAGAGCTGAGCGTTGAATTTTCGGCAAAACAACCGAAAAGCAGCAGAACTTTATTTGCCGATGCAGAAAAAGAAAGCAGTTCAGGATGGAAAAATTTCTGGGAAAGCGGTGCTGCTGTGGACTTTGAAGGAAGTACAGACCCAAGAGCAAATGAATTGGAAAGAAGAGTTGTGTTGTCTGAATATCTGACCAAAGTTCAGTGCGGAGGAAGCAATCCGCCACAGGAAACGGGATTAACATTCAACAGCTGGTACGGAAAGCCGCATACCGAAATGCATTGGTGGCACGGCGTTCACTTCGCTTTATGGGGGAGACCGGAAATCTTGGAGAAGCAGCTGGATTATTATTTCAGGACATTTGACAAAGCTAAAAAACTAGCAGAAAGACAAGGCTACAAAGGCGTTCGTTGGATTAAAATGTCCGATAATGAAGGAAATGAAAGTCCGTCTTCCGTTGCTGCCTTTCTGATCTGGGAACAGCCGCATATCATTTATATGACCGAACTTCTGTACCGCAACAGCAAAGATAGAAAAGTGTTGGAGAAATATAAAGACCTGATTTTTGCCACGGCAGATTTTATGGCGGATTTTGCGACTTACGACAAAGAGAAAAACCGTTACAACTTAGGAAAAGGCGTAATTCCTGCACAGGAAGTTTTCCCGGCGAAAGATACCTATAACCCGACTTATGAAGTTGCGTATTGGGACTGGTCACTGAGAATCGCTCAAGAATGGAAAGAAAGATTAGGTCAACCGAGGGATAAAAAATGGGATGATGTCATCAATAAACTGGCTCCGCTTCCGGTTCAGGATGGTGTTTATCTATCTACAGAATCAGCTAAAGATTCATTTACCTTTCCGAAATGGATGACCGATCACCCTGCCGTTTTAGGAGCTTTAGGAATGGTTCCTGAATCTCCGAAACTGGATAAAAAAATTATGAAAAATACCCTGGACATCGTGTGGGAACGATGGAACTGGGAACATACCTGGGGCTGGGATTTCCCGATGACAGCAATGAATGCAGCGAGGCTCGGACTTCCGAATAAAGCTTTGGATGCCCTGTTTATGGATATCCAGACCAATACCTACCTTAAAAACGGACATAATTTCCAGGATAAACGCCTGAGAATTTACCTTCCCGGAAACGGCGGTGTTCTGACAACCGTTGCGATGATGTTGGAGGGTTGGGACAGTTCAACCGGACAGTTCCCCGGTTTCCCGAAAGACGGAAGCTGGAAAATAAAAGCGGAAGGATTTAAAAAAATGCCTTAAACAATTTCACATTCATATAGTTGGAGTCTGTCCTGAAAGGGGCAGGCTTTTTTGTTTAGATATCCGGATGAAGACGGTATTTATCCTTGACAGCAAAGCTATGTGAATCAGCTGTTCAAATATTTTGTATGAATTTAAACAACAATTCAATATGGTTATACTAAATGGTAAGAATACCGCGTTTATTTAAAACCAGATCCTTAATTTGGAACTTCACTTGCAAAACCGGTATTTTTACAAAGATTAAACATACATCAGCATAAGATCATAATCATTTGAAAATAAAAAACTTATAGCCATAATTCTGATTAAACGAAGTTATCTGTTGTATAACATAAATTTTTGTAACTTGTCTTCACTCATTATACGGTCTTGTTAACAGATTTTTTAACTGAAACAATATCTTCTATCTAAAATATCATGTCAGATACACTTGAAATCAATATCAACGAAAACTCCAGGGTTCCGAAATACAAACAGATTGTAGATTCTATCCTGAACGGAATTGACGGAGGACAAATAAAAATCGGGGAAAAAATCCCTTCCATCAATGAACTGAGCGAATCCTGTTTCCTCTCCAGGGATACGGTAGAAAAAGCTTACAAAGAGCTCCGGAGAAGGCAGATCATCGAATCCGTAAAAGGCAAAGGGTATTATATTTCCCGCATCAATAAAAATGACATCATCAATATTTTTTTCCTGATCAATAAGCCAAGTACCTACAAAATGATGATCTACAATTATTTTGTCAATGCAATCGGTACCAAAGGCAATGTTGAAATGTATATTTACCATTGCGACGAAACGCTTTTCATCAATGCGCTGAAAAAAAACCTTGGCGGCTTTGATTATTATGTCGTGATGCCGCACTTCCGGGACGAACAGTCTAAGCATACAAGTTCTACCCAGGAAGTACTGGATATGATTGAGCAGATCCCTAAAAACAAACTCCTGTTGCTGGATAACACAAAACCCAATATTTCAGGGGAATACGGTTCTATTTTTCAGGATTTCGAACATGATATCTACAACGCTTTGGAAGAAGGCCTGGAAAAAATCAGGAAGTACGAAAAAATTATCCTGGTATATCCGGACAAGTCTATTCATCCCTACCCTTTCCGTATTGTGCGGGGCTTTGAGAAATTCTGCAAGGATTTTAAACTCGATTATGAAATTCTTGATGAAATCTATCCGGACATGGAATTACAGGACAAAGATATTTTTATTACCATCCGGGAACGCGACCTGGTGAACCTCGTAAAGCAGATCAGACAGAAAAACCTTGTATTGGGCAAAGACATCGGAATCATTTCCTACAACGAAACCCCGCTTAAGGAACTGCTTGGAATTACGGTGATTACAACGGATTTTAAAGCCATGGGAGAATCTGCAGCCTACATGATCCTTAAAAACAAAAAGGAACAGGTAAACAATGTCTTTAAATTTATCCAGAGAGATTCTTTATAAATTATTTTTTTAAATAGATTGAGCAATCGATTGCACTAATTTAATTGATTTGCTGTTGACTTTTATTTAAGATTAAAATTACAGACTGATTGAACGTATAAAATATATAAAGCTTAAAAAATATTTAATTATGATTAAGAAATTAATTTTTGCCGTAGGTTTTCTGATGGTCATCATGGTGTCCGGACAGAAAAAGGATGATACACAAGCTGTAACAGCTGCTGCAGAAAGACTGAGGCTGGCTATGATCAGTGGTGAAAAATCTGCATTGGAAAATTTAATCTTACCTGAACTGACTTACGGACATTCCGGCGGCCATATTGATGATGCCAAAGAATTTGTTGAGAAATTAGTCAGTAAAAAATCTGATTTTCTGACCATTGATATTACCAACCAGAATATCCAGATTATCGGAAAAACAGCGATTGTCCGCCATCATTTCTATGCAACCACTGCTGATCTGGGAAAAGTACCGGGCGATGTGACTTTGGATATCGTATTGGTTTGGGCAAAGGTGAAAAAAGACTGGAAACTGCTGGCGAGACAGGCGGTGAAATCTGAGAAGAAGAAGTGAATTGGTTTGAAGATGGAGGCTGGAGGTCAATCGTGAATTACGGTCTCCACAGCTTCCCTCTTCAGACTTCAGGCTTCCATGCCTAACAATTACTTCACTGAAATTCTGCAATTCCTCCGGCTTTTCACAGCACAACTGTTCCATCAATTGTTCAAATTCCATTTCAAACCATTTTATTAAGATGACCACCAATTATATTTTAAATGGAATTAAAATTGTAAATTAGCTAATCAGATATTCATATAATGCAAAGAAGATCAAACATAACGAAGAGAAGAAAGATCATTGAAAGAACAAAGGATCGTAGAATTGTTGTTGAGTTTGCCAAAAACGCTTCATCTAGTGCTAAACGTTCTTCAAAAGCGTTAGATATATCTTATGATATTATAAAGAATGGCGCAATTTTCAAAGTATATGATAACAATATGATAAAAACTGCTAACTTAAAAAGAATTGATTCAAATAGATCAAATCTGAAAAAAGGAAGTATAATATGTCTAAAGTAAAAAGATTAAGAATTTTTGCAGGTCCCAATGGTTCAGGAAAATCCACATTATTTGATTCATTTAAAGTAAATCATAATTCAGGAATTTTTATAAATTCCGATCTGGTTGAAAAGGAAATATTAGAAAAAGGCTTCATTGATTTGAAGTCTTTTGGCTTAGAACTAACGCAAAATGATTTATAATTATTTTTTGAAAATCCAAATACCAGATCATTATTAAAAAAGTCGGAACAATCCGGGTTTAAAATTGATATTGAGATAAAAGAAAATATTATTGTAGATAGATCCCGGGATACTCATAGCTATGAGGCTGCTTTAATAACATCTTTTATACGAGAACATTTGCTGAAAAATTCAATATCTTTTTCATTTGAATCAGTAATGAGCCATATTTCGAAACTTGATGAAATTGAAGAGGCCAAAAAATTAGGTTATAAAATTTATCTCTATTTTATTTGTTTGGATTCTCCACAAGTAAACATTTCAAGAGTTAGAAACAGAGTGATGAAAGGAGGACACGATGTGAATACCCAAAAAATTGTGTCCAGATACCAAAGTACATTAGAAAATTTGTTACCCGCTCTTCGGCTCGCTGACAGGGCATACCTTTTTGATAATTCAAATGAGATGGCACTGGTTGCAGAATCAGATGATCAGGAACTAAAAATAAAAATCGATCCAGAAAAATTTCCAAACTGGTTTATCGAATATTTCATTAACAGAATTTGATTCTTTTTCACAATCACTTCACACTGAAATTCTGCAGTTCCTCCAGCTTTTCAAAGCAAACCTGTTCCATCACCTGTCTGAACTGCATTTTAAGCATTTCGATGATGAACACCTCCTTTATCTCCTAAGTTCCGACTGCATACATAAGCGTTCTTCCTATACATGTAAATTTGTCACCACAACTTAATGATGAATCAAACTAATACATTTAGTTCTGAGAGTTTGGTTTTGCCAGCACAGACGTTCTGTGTTCTATGCCCCATTCAATCATTTTATCCAGGACTTCTGTAATTAATTTTCCTGATTCGGATAACTCATATTCTACAGTTACTGGTATTGAATCATATACTGTTCGAACAATCATTCCGTTCAGTTCAAGTTCTTTCAGTTCTTTACTTAACATTCTCGGTGTGATCTTAGAAATATTACGCTGTATTTCGGTAAATCGCTTTTTGCCGAAAAGGATTGAACCGATAATCGGCAATTTCCATTTTCCACTGATTACATTTAATGTGTCATTTATATGCAGCACATACTGAACCGGACAAGATTTGAAATTTTTTATACTTTCCATTTTTTCTCAGTTAAAAACCACTCACTATACTTTAGTATACCGCTATAGTTTAAGAAGCAAATGTACTATACATTTGCATAACAATCTTTAAAAAATTAAAAATATGATTTTAGTAACAGGAGCATCAGGAAATTATGGAAAAGCAACCATTGACTTTTTATTGAAAAAAGGTATTCCGGCAAACAGCATTTCGGGTTTAGTAAGAAATGAAGACAAGGTAGAAGACCTGAAAGCAAAAGGAATTAACTTAAGAATCGGCGATTATGATAATTACGATACACTGATAGAAGCATTTAAAGGTGTTGAAAAGTTGCTGTTAATATCTGGCTCCAATGTCGCGAACCGTGGGCAGCAACACAAGAATGTAGTGAATGCAGCTAAAGCGGCAGGCGTGAAACATATTTTATACACCAGTTTTGAGCGAAAAAACGATACCGAAACTTCACCTATTTATTTTCTTGCAAAATCGCATATCGAAACAGAAGAATTCATTAAGGAAAGTGGATTGACTTATACCATTTTTAGAAATAATCTATACCTGGATGTGTTACCGATGTTTTTTGGAGAAAAAGTTTTAACAACCGGAATATTTTTACCGGCTGGCGACGCAAAATCAGCATACGCTTTGCGTAGTGATATGAGTGAAGCTACTGCCAATGTATTAACAAGCACGGGGCACGACAATAAAGTGTATTCATTAAACAATACAGAAAATGTATCGTTACAGGAAATCGCTCAGGATTTAAGTGAAATAGTTGGCAAAGAAATCAATTATGTAAGTCCTTCAAAAGATGTTTACACAGAAACGTTAACAAAAGCAGGGGTTCCGGCTCAATATATTGGAATGTTTTCAGATTTTGCAGAGGCAATTAAACAAGGAGAATTTTCAGCTGAGAAAACAGATTTAGAAAATCTTTTGGGCAGAAAACCAACATCAGCAAAAGCATTTTTAAAAGAAGTTTACACTTCTAAATAAGAGTCTTCAAATAAGAGTTTTATAGCGAACAGTTTTAAACTGTTCGCTATTTATTGTAATAACTAAATGACTGAAATTTTCATATTCTCAATTTAGCAAAATAAGGAATCAGGTGTAAAAATTAAATATCAGTTTTTGGTATTTTTTGAATGTATATTGAAAATAACTAATCTGACTTCAACTTATACAAACCATATATGCTACACAAAATTTTGTAAAACTCCTGTTTTCAATTACTTCACTCTAAAATTCTGCAATTCCTCAGGTTTTTCACAGCAAACTTGCTCCATCACCTGTCTGAACTGCATTTTAAGCATTTCAATAATATGATCACCGCCTTTGTCGCCCAAAGCCCCGACTGCATACATAAACGTTCTTCCCATAAAGGTAAATTCGGCACCGCAGCTCAACGCACGGGCAACATCCGGACCGGTTCTTACGCCGCTGTCCATCATGATCTTGATCTGACCTTTGTATTTTTCACTGATTTCTTTTACCACTGCAATCGTGGATTCTCCGGCATCCAGCTGTCTTCCGCCATGATTAGAAATGATCATTCCGTCAAATCCCAAACGTACTGCTTCTGCAGCATCTTCGTCTGAAGCAACGCCTTTAATAACCAGTTTTCCTTTCCATTTATCACGGATGGCTTTGATCCTGTCTGAATTTAACCTGCCGGAAAACGTAGAGTTCATAAACTGCCCCAACTGCTTCACATTCATATTTTTATCCATGTATTTTTCCATGGTTTTAAAACTGGGAACACCGTGTTTTAATATTTCCAGGCACCATTCGGGTCTTGCCAAAGCCTGGGAAACATTCCTGAAATTCAGTTGCGGAGGCATTGCCAGACCGTTTCTGATTTCTTTCGCTCTATAACCGAACGTCGGAACATCAGCCAAAACAACGAGTACATCGTATCCCGAAGCTTCACAACGGTCAAGAATATCGTCACGCAGCCATTCTTCTCTAGGATGGTACAGCTGATACCAGGCTTTTCCTTCGGTCAGTTCAGCAATTCTTTCCAGACTGCTTGTCGTTACGGTACTTAAAATAAAAGGGATATTATGTTTAAAAGCCGCTTTTGCTAAAATTTCCGGAGCATTGGGCCACATTAAACCCTGCAGGCCAACTGGAGAAATCCCAAACGGGGCGGAATATTTCACCCCGAATAATTCCGTTTCCATATTGGCTTCCGCATAATTGTTGTTCAGGTAGCGCGGACGGAGCAGAACATCTCTCAGTTCATTGGTATTCCGGTCCCTGTTGATGTTTTCATTACAGCCGCCATCCAGATATTCGAAAGCGAAGTGGGGCATTCTTTTTTTTGCTTTTTCGATCAGCAGTTCTAGGGAAGCGTAATTGGTATCAAATGGAAATGCCATGTGTTATAAATTAAGAATTAAGGGTTGAAGCACTTTCATCTGATAATGCTGCTGCAGAAAAGTTTCGTCTATTTTCTTGTTGGAAATCACCATGGATGCTCCCAGTGCGGAGCCTAACGGCGAGTGGGTTGACATCACATTATAATGCTGAAAATGGTGGGACATCAGTTTCATAAAGACATCATTATCAGTAAATCCGCCATCGATATAAATATTTTTGATATCTGAATTTCCGATCGCATTGGTTATGGTATGGATCTGAAGATCCATTAATTCAATCATCAGCTGATGATAGGCTTCTTCGAAGGTGGCGAATGAATTCAGGTCGGTTGCGGTAATCATTTTCCGCTTCAGAATAATCCCTTCAAAACGGAAATAGATGTTTTTATTTTTCATTAAACGCAGGTACAGATCCTGATCAAACTGCACTTCCCTGTGGAAACCATATTCCTTTCCGTAATAGGCACACAGTTTTTCAACCTGGATTTTATATTCATTTCCCATGAAAAAACGGGATGCTTTCACACGTTTACCATCAATCCGCATGTAATTCAGGCAGTTGTTTTCGATATCTTCATCTGTCAGGCTTTCATCATTGAACGGATTCAAGGATATACTCCATGTCCCCGTTGAAAGCAATAAAAACGGTTCTTTTTTGCTTAAAATATAAGGCAATAATGCTGAAGAACTGTCGTGGATTCCGACCCCGATCTTCATTTTTTTATTTCTGTATGAAGTGTTGATGCTCGCAGACGTTGGGACAATAGGCCCCAATAAAGCATCGATTCCTTCTTCATACACCCAGTCGTGATAATCTGCTTTGTCATAATCCCACAAATTGGTATGGCAGCCGATTGACGTAAATTCCGACACACAAATTCCGGTGAACAGATAGGATAAATACTGAGGCAAATGTAGGCTGTACCTAATTTTTTTGAAGACTTCAGGATGCTTGTATTTCAGCCAGAACAATTGTAACCCGGAATTAAGCATTCCGGTCTGGGGCGAAGCGGTTTCGCGGGCAATTTTTAACTTGCTTCCGTGTTTTTCGTAAAACAGATCAAGGATTTCCTGATCCATCGGTTTCGTGTAGTTATACAAAGGGGCCAGCACATTTCCTTTGTGGTCCAGATGCACAAAGCTGGCTCCGTAAGTGGAAAAATTGATTGCTTTTACATCAAAATTTTCATCTTCAAGCATGGCATTAAAATTATCCTTGATCCAGTTCTGCAGTGCGGCAAGATCTTCAGTAGGGTAACCATCTTCATCGGCAGTAAGAGGAAGCTCGGTATATTCACGCACAACTTCCTTGTAATTTTTGTCAAATAAAAAAAACTTTTTATTGGTTTTTCCAATATCAAATACGATGGTTACCTTCTTTTTTTTAGACATTCCTGAGATGAATTTAATGATTTATGATAAAATGGTTATTAGTTTTTTTCAAAATTTAAGATAGCGTTTGTTTAAATTTGATGTAATAAACTTTTTTAAAGCAGAGTACGCTAAGATTTTTTTGATAAGCTGACTGTTTTCAAGTTCGCAAAGGCATTTGACCTCGTCGAATCTTCGATTTCACTCAGCAAAGGTTTCAAAGCTTTTTAATTTGTGTAAAATTTAAAATTTGTTTAAATTCATTCTAAATTTTATAATTTCAAACCATTAAGGAGTGTTTAGACGGTAAGATGCTTAAAGAAAAAAATCCACTGATTCTTAAGCGGCAAGCAATGCCTGAAATCATGCTCATCTAAACACTTTCAACCTTAATGATAAAAATATAAGGATACATATAATTAAACTTCCGATTGCACCCGGAAGTTGAAATTATCAAAATTTAGCCGGCTTATAATCCGGTTGCTTTGGTTTCAAAACCTCTTTCGGTAATTAAGTTTTCTCTTACCTTTAAGTTTCTGTAAGCCGCAACAGGATCCAGTGCTGCACCGGTTTTCGCTCTTGCTGCCTGTAATAACGGACGGACATCCGTTCTATACGCGTTCTGCAAAATTTCCTGCGCACGAACAACATCATTTTCCAGCTGGGCTGTTTTTAATGCTTTCTGGTCTACTAAAAGCGCCTGTGCGTAAGCGATCAAGATTGCTTCCAGAGACTGTAACAGATCTTCCAGAGGATCTTTGATGTTGTGGCTTGCATCAATCATCCAGGCCGGATAAGGATTGTTCGGATTATTTTCCATTCCGTACACCAATTCATTGAAAATCAAGAATAAAGCATAAGGTTTAATAGAACCAACCGTTAAATCATCATCACCGTATTTGCTGTCGTTAAAATGGAATCCACCCAATTTCCCTTTATACATCAGGGTGGCAACGATCTGCTCAATGTTGGTATTCGGTAAATGATGACCTAAATCCACCAAAGTATACGCTCTTTCTCCGCAGGCATTTGCCAGCATGAACGAAGTTCCCCAATCCTGAATGGTTGTTGAATAGAAGTTCGGTTCGTAAGGTTTGTATTCGATGAACAGCTTCCAGTCTTCCGGCATTCCCGCATAGATTTCTTTTAAGCTTTTCTCCGTATTTGATAAAGCGGTCTGGAAATTTAACTGTCCCGGAAAGCTTGCGCCATCTGCCAGCCAAACCGTTAAGCTTTTTGAGCCTAATTCTTTTCCGATCCTGATCACTTCTTTGTTATGCTCTACCGCGAACGCCCTTGAATCTTCATTCACAGCATTCAGAGAACCGAATTTATACGACTGTTTTGCTCCCGGCTGATCCTGGAATGTGTTGGAATTCATTGCATCAAACAGAAGACCGTGAGCCTCTGCTTTTTCTTTTATCGCTTTGATATCAGTCGGGATATCCCATGGAATATGCAGAGAAACGGCTCCCGCAGAATGCGTTAAAGCGTGAATCAACCCTACATCATCCAGTTTCTGCTCTAACGATGAAGGCTCGCCTCCGTAAGAAAACCTTCCGAATCTTGTTCCGCCTGCGCCTAATGCCCAGCTTGGAATTGCCACCTGGAAATCAGCAATTTTATCAACAATTTCAGCAACATTGGCTCCTGATTTTGTTAATTTATTTTGTAGAAAATCAAAGTCTGAATTAAAGTTTTCAACTTCGTTTTTATTGTATTGTTCAATGATATCTTTTCCTATAATCATAGTTTAATTTTAAAAATTGATTTTTTAATCGTCAAATGATAATTTTATTTAAACCATTAAGATTTATTAAGTTGTTAAGGCTAATTAAAGGAAATAAATTTCTTAAGGTACGAGCTTAAATTTACCCGCAAATTCTTAATCTTACTTAACTTCTGAATTGTTCTTAATAGTTTAAATTTTATTTTAGATTAAATTGCAATCTAATAACTATTTTTGAATTTATCTTGGGAACGCATTGGCCATTCCTCCGTCTACATTGATGATGTTTCCTGTGCTTTTGTCTAAAATAGCCACACAAGCGAAAACTCCGTTGGCAATATCTTCAGGAAGGATGATTTCGTTCAGTAAATTTCTTTTTGCATAAAATGCAGGCAGTTCTTCTACGGTAATCCCGTTTGCTTTTGCACGGCCTTCTGCCCATGAACCTTCCCAGATTTTGCTTCCAACAATAACTCCGTCAGGATTCACCACGTTCACTCTGATTTTATCTGCTGCCAATTCTGCTGCCAGTAATCTCGTCATGTGTTGTTGCGCTGCTTTTGCAGTTCCGTAGGCTATGTTGTTTGGTCCGGCAACCAGTCCGTTTTTACTTGCAATGTTTACAATGTCTCCTCCTAAACCTTGCTTTTTCATAATTTCCACACCGCTTTTCGCCATTAAAAACTGTCCTTTTACCAGAACATTTTCCAACAGATCCCAGTCTTTTGTCGTGGTATCTTCCAGAGATTTGGAAATCGCCAATCCTGCAGAATGCACGATGATGTCTACTCCACCGAATGCTAATACCGCTTCTTTAAATGCATCGGCAATCGCTTCTTCACTGGTTACGTCACACGGAACTGCAACCGCCTGGTCTTTGCTGTACTTTGCCGTCACAGATTCTACGGCTTCCTGATTCAGGTCTGTGAAAACAACCACAGCACCTTCCTGAACCATTTTATCGGCTATTGCCTGTCCGATTCCGCCGCCTGCTCCGGTTACGATCGCAACTTTTCTTGACAACGGTTTTTCTTTAGGCATTCTCTGAAGCTTTGCTTCTTCCAGCAACCAGTATTCAATGTCGAACGCTTCCTGTCTTGGTAAAGAAGTATATTCTGAAATTGCTTCTGCGCCACGCATTACGTTGATGGCATTCACATAAAATTCATTCGCGACACGGGTAGTCTGCTTATCTTTTGAGAAACTGAACATTCCCACTCCTGGATAAATGATGATCACCGGGTTCGGGTCACGCATGGCAGGGCTGTTCGGATGTTTGCAGTTTTCGTAATATTCTTTATATTCCTGTCTGTACTGTTCGAAAAGCGGAGTCAGTTTTTCAAGAACCGATTTAGCATCAGATAAATCTTCATTTTTATCCAATGTCAATACCAAAGGCTGGATCTTTGTTCTGAGGAAGTGATCCGGACATGATGTTCCCATTGGTGCCAGACGCTCCAGATCGTTACTGTTGATGTATTCCAAAACCACTTCGCTATCGGTAAAGTGGCCTACCATTCTGTTTTCAGATGAAGCCAGGCCTCTGAGCAAAGGCATTAACTGGGCAGCTTTGTTTTTACGTTCTTCAGCAGGAAGGGATTCTACTTTCTGCCCGCCGAAAACCTGTCCGTTTTCTACGATTTTTTTGGCGATATATTCAGAAGCCGTTTCAATTACTTCCAGGCTGTTCATATAACATTCGTAGGAAGTATCTCCCCACGTAAACAGCCCGTGGCTTCCCAAAACGATCCCACGGATTCCCGGGTTGTCAGCCAAACATTTTTCCAGCTGCAGGCCCAGATCAAAACCGGGACGCTGCCAAGGCACCCAGCCCATGGTATCTCCCCAGATTTCTCTGGTAATAGCCTCGCTGTCTTTTGCGGCAGCTACGGCAATTAAAGCATCCGGGTGAAGGTGGTCAATATGTTTAAACGGAAGTAAACCATGCAGTGGCGTATCAATAGAAGGTGCTTTGCTGTCCAGATCAAAGATACAGTGATCAAAAAGGCCTACCATTCTGTCTTCGTCTGCCAGACCGCCATACACGTTTTTAAGGTTTCTCAGTCTTTCCGTATATAATCCGGCGATTCCTTTCCTGGTCAGTGTCCCGATGTCGCCACCTGAACCTTTTACCCACATTACCTCAACTTCTTCATTGGTCAGCGGGTCTTTTTCAATGGTTTTGCAACTGGTGTTGCCTCCACCGTAATTGGTAATTCTTAAGTCTGCTCCTAATATGTTTGAACGGTATAAAAATAAAGCCACCTGGTCATCCCCAAAAGATGCGGCTTTACTCTCGTCCCATAAATAATCTACGTATCTGAATGTTTTTACGTTTTCCATTTGTTTTCTTTTTGTTTCTGAATTTTAACCCAAATTTAGACTGTAGCAACTTGTACAGCATCCCGTACTATACTGCTGAACCGATTATTTAAAGATCATTTAACAATGACATTTATCACGTTCCGGTTCAGCTGTACAGTCATTAAGATCGGGTTAAGATTGATTTAATATTTTTGATTTGGCGTTTTGGTGTTAATTAGTATCCCGGAAGCTGGGTAAGGTTCGGGTTGTCTACCAGCGGATGACCTGCAGACTGCGCGGCAAAAGGCAGCAATTCTGTTTTGTTCGGCACAAATCCGTAGAACAGACCGTCTCCGTTACCTTCAATCCAGGTTGGATATACGCCTCCGTTTTCAAATGCCCCGGTTGGTTTTGTATAAATAATATTACCGACCTGAAGCTGATTGAAACCTTCAATAAATCCTACGGCTTTTCTTGCGTTCCCGTTAAATGTACTGGTGTACGCCTGGAACATATTTGCAGGATACCATTTGTCATCGGTGGTTGAAGTCTGTCCGTTTGCTAGTGCGATAGCCTTCAGAGTCGTCTGATACGCTGCGTATCCTGATGAATTGGTAGGAACTGCCTGAACCTGTGCAATCTGTGCAGGGTCTGTTAAATCGATATAAGTAACTGCCAGAAACGGATCTCCGTATACCTGTGTATTCTTGTGATATTTGTAAAGACGGTAAATAGGCGTATTCGCAAACTGCCCGGTACGGTTGGATAAGTTTTTCATCGCCTGTTTTGTCGCATCAATTTCACTGGCAAGACGGTTCATCCTGATCAGATCGGTACGAAGCATAAATTCGTCTGAAAACTCCCATTTACGTTCCTGAACAATGGCTGATTCGAACGCCTGCTGGCCGCTTGGTACGGCTAATGAACCGATCCCGGCACGGTTTCTCACCTGCTGTAAAGCTGCAATCCCCTGAGCCGTTGGTCCGCCATTTAAATAATTCTGTGTTTCTGCATACATTAACAGGACATCAGCATATCTGATAATCGGGATATTCAGGTTACGTGCATCTGCAGCCTGTGGCTCCACACACCATGAAATCCTGAATTTGCCCGGCATAATACAAGAGTATGTAGTTCCTACATCTACCCAGGTATCAGTCGCCTGACCTGTTCTTAAGAAGTAAATACTGTAAGACGTTGTGGCAACATCTCTTCGCTTATCTGCAGGGTTAAAAGACAGGTAATAACTCGGAAGGATAAACTGCAGGGCCTTACGGGAACCATAAGTACCCCCTCTTGAACCCGGATGTGCATATACTCCGAATGCTGAATTGGTATTAGGGCCGTATTCAGCGATGTGCCAGAGCATTTCCTGATTTACAGCTGAAAAATTCCTTCTGTCAAAATTAAACCAAAGTGCTTCAAAACCACTCTTGCCGCCCTGTGCCTGTACCAAGCTATTCGTACCGCCGTTGATTACAGAAGCTGCTGCAGCATCAGCAATCTGATACAGCTGCTGAACCCTTGCGTTATCCGGACGGCGGGACATGGTGCCTGCTGCTCCGGTATTCAGGTCCCAACGGAGAGAATATCCTGCTGCATAAAGTGCAATTCTTGCCAGAAGTGCGTTGGTAGACTGTCTGTTCAGTCTTTCCGGTGTTCCGTTAGAAGCCGGCATATTGCCAATGGATTCCTGGATATCGGCAATCACCTTATCATAAATTACATCACGTGAAGTACGTTTAGGATACAGTGTACTCGGATCATTAGGGTCTGCCTCTTCCAAAGGGATCCAGATGGCAGGTACGTCACCGTAAACCCTGATCAGGTTATAATAGCAAAATGCACGGATGGCTTTGGCTTCTGCCAATAATGCATCACGCTTCGGGCTTGCCGGCATGTCCGGTAACCGGTCGATAGCAATGTTGGTTCTTTCGATCACCGCATACATGGCAGCATATATCCCTGTCACGGTATTCGGAGTGTAGGCATCATACTGGTAGTTGGCGATATTGTATTTTGAGTTATTGGTTGTTCCGTCCTCGGCAGAGTGCGTAACGGTATCCCCTGCTCCCAGCTGATAAAACATTTCCGTAGGAACCAGGCCTCTGTAAAGACCCTGAACGAATGCATCTGCCGTTTCTATATTGGTAAAAACCGATTCTGTATCAGAAGAGTTGTAGGCAGGCTGATCTAAAAAATCGTCGCTGCAGGAATTGATGGTGAGCCCGCCGATAAGAATAGACGGGATTATGATTAATCTCTTAATGAAATTGTGTTTGTTAACTATGTTTTTCATGACTGAAACAATTAAATATTAAAAAGTAAGATTGATACCCAAGACGTAACTTCTGGATCTTGGGAATGAAGAACTGTCATATCCCGGAGTAATTGCAACACCACTGGCTGCTGAAACTTCCGGGTCATATCCTGAATAGCCTGTAATGGTTGCTAAATTATTAACCGTTGCATAAATACGTGCATTCGTCAGTCTTACCGTGCTTAAAAATTCTTTAGGGAAAGAATATCCTAATGTGACCATGGAAATCCTTAAATAGGAACCGTCTTCCACATAATAAGAAGAAGGATACGTGATATTGGCCGTATTGGTATTGCTTAAACTCCAAAGGCTTGAACCTTCATTAGGATTAAGTTCTTTTAATCTTTCCAGATTGGTTGTTGCCTGGCCGGTGTTAGGATCGATAAGATGATAATAATTATCCCCGAATTCTGTAGGAACATTCTGGAAAGCTGCGTAAGGGCTTAAACTCTGTTTGGTGGCGTTATAAATATCGCCCCCAACGCTGAATTTCATAAACACTGCTAAATCGAAGCCTTTGTAGGAAAAATTATTGCTTATTCCTCCGATAAAGTCTGGTGTACCGTTCCCTATTTTCACTAATTTTCTTGTAAACTGATCTCCGGCAGCATTATCCGCTGCAAATTTCATGTCTCCCGGTTTAGGCGTTCCGGATGCAGGCTTTACGACACCCGCTTTCAGAATAAGTGTTCCGTTTGGCCCTTGTGTAAAGTCATCAGTCGTATAAATTCCCTGATAAACATATCCGTACATATCCCCTAATTCTTCTCCAACTGTGGCGTAGTATGTTACCATTCCGGCTCTTCCGCCACCTGCATTGAAGGGTCTGAAAGTTCTTCCCTCGTCGAGAGCCAATACTTTCGACTTATTAAATCCGATGTTGGCATCGGTAGACCATCTGAAGTTTTCAGATTTTAAGTTGACTGAGTTTAAGGTGAATTCCATACCGGTGTTTTTCATGGAACCTACATTCACAAACTGGCTTTTATATCCGGTAGATGCAGGAAGTACGGTCTCCAGCAACATTCCAGAAACGTTATTATTATACCATTCAGAAGTTAATTTAATTCTGTTATTAAACAAAGCCAGATCTACCCCTATGTTTGTTGATTTCATTTCCTCCCACTGTACAATACGGTTACCCAGAACACTGCTTGTTACCAAGGCTAAATTACCTATTGTATTATTAGAAGGATAGTCGGTTGCTGTTACATTAGTTCTGAATACGTTATTCGGGATGCTATTATTACCAACAATCCCATATTCAAATCTGAACTTCAGGTCATTAACATAATTCTCAATTTTAGAGTTTTTCCAGAAACCTTCTTCGGAAACCCTCCATGCAGCAGCTACGGATGGAAATGTACCCCATTTTTTATCTGGGCCGAATTTTGAAGATCCGTCACGGCGAATGGTACCTGTTAATAAATAACGGTTATCATAATTATAGTTTACACGTCCAAAATAAGAAATTAAGGCATTTGGATCTCTGTCTGAATCTTGGCCAGCAACTGTCCCAAGTTTTATATCATCTAGTCCATAATTCACAATAGAAGGGAACCTTATTAATCTTATACTATTCGATTCATTCTCCTGATAGATAATTTCATTTCCAATTAACCCGGTGATTTTATGTTTTTCACCTATCGTCGTATTATAAGTTAAGGTATTGGTGATCTGATAACGGTAGGCTTCAGAATTTCCGATACTTCCGTTGATCCCTGTATTTACAGGATCTGTAAGGAAAGCACGGGAATTCCTGTCTGAAAATGCCGTTGATTTAGTGTTTGTCCAGTTATAAGAGCCTGCTGTCCTGAAAGTGAAATTTTTCAACAGATCAAATTCTAAACCCACATTGGCCAAAAATGTTCTTGTACGTCTGTTTGAAGTTGATGCTGCTGTTTCAATATACGGATTTTCTGTATCAAAACTAGAATCCAAAGCCGAGAAATCAGGGAAAGTCTGTGTATTGAATAACTGATCCTGGGTAAATAAGGTACCTCCGGTAATCGGCTGAAGCAATATTTTCTTCATTCCGGAATAGGCTCCTCCGCCGTTTGTGGAATTGGAGGTAAACATTGAGCTGAAATCCAGACGGATTCCTTTATAGAGTTCTGAATTGACGTTGGCACGCAATGAGTTTCTTGTTTCGCTGAAATTCTGCAGCAAACCGTCCTGTTTGTTATAATTATAACTGATGAAAGTCTGGGTTTTATCCGTACCTGCAGAAACACTCACGTTATGGTTCTGTGTAACGCCTGATCCTCCAAGCATTTTCTCCTGCCAGTCCAGTGCAGGGGCAGATCCGTATCGGTTGCTGATCCTGTTGTATGCTCCTGTATAAAATCCGGGAGAATCTGTTCCTAAACTGTTATCAAACACATTGCTCCATTTTGTAGCGCCGCCGCTTAATTGGGCCAGTTCATACTGGTATTTTACATACTGCTCAGCATTGGAAACCATATCCAGTTTCTTGGAAAGCATGTCAAATGACATAAAAGAATTATAGCTGATGGTTACCCTCCCCTTTTTTCCGGTTTTCGTTTTGATCACAATAATACCGTTGGAACCACGGGCACCATAGATAGCGATGGCGGAAGCTCCTTTCAGTACATCGATGCTTTCGATGTCATTAGGATTGATAATGTTCAGTGCATTGTCCAGCTGAAAACCGTCTACAATATACAACGGTTCGGTCCCTTGGGTAATAGAAGCTCCTCCACGGATCGTAACGTTTGCACCTGCACCCGGTGCACCACCGGCAGTTACAATATTAAGTCCGGCCGCTCTTCCCTGTAGTGCCTGTAAAGCATTCATTGACGGTGTTGCTGCCAGATCTTTTGCAGAAACTGAAGATACCGATCCTGTTAAGTCTGATTTCTTAACTTTACCATAACCGATCACCACTACTTCCTCAATATCTTTTACATCCCTTTTCAAAGTATCATTTACCGCTTCCTGCCCCCAGACAAAACTTGTCGAAAGCATAAAAGCAGGAAACACGATTCGCTTTATATTCTTGTGTTTAATTATCAAAGACATATATTAATTTTTATTAGCGTTTAAATATGTCACAATGTACACTGTTAGAAAAGTTCTGGCATCCTGCCATATCCTGCATTATATAATTCATAATTTATCTTAATTATTTATCTACATTTATACTAAAATCACGAATTTATAATAATTTAAATAAATATAATCCTATTAGATTTAAAATCTGATATTAAAATTAAGCTATCAAAATGTGGAATTATTTCCATTTTCGTTTTACAAAAATACCATCTGCAAGCACAAAAAAGACACTGAAAAATCAGTGCCTTACAAAAATTGAACTATATAAATATTAATGAAACTTTAAATAATACATCGGAATAATAATTTATCTTAAAGAATTTCCGTAGCCTACAATCAGAATGGAAATAAAGATGACAATCATTCCTGCGGTAATAGTCTTAATTGTTTTTTTGGAAACTCCTTTCCATTCTTTAATAATGATTCCCCATAAATTGGCAATGAAAATAATAAATGCCATGTGCAGAATCCATGAACTTGGGCCGTTCCCCATTTTACTCTCTCCCATTCCGTAGAAAAAGAACTGTAAAAACCACATCGTTCCTGCCAGTGCACAGAAAATAATGTTTTTTACCATCGGTACATTTCGCTTGGTATAATCAGCGTACGATTTATTTTTAAAAGCCAGATACAGGCATCCGATCAGATTGACTGCCATTCCGCCCCAAAGCACAACAACGTAGGTTACATTATTTTGAAAGAGGAATTCTCCCTGATCCGGATTGGCAAGTTTCCAGGCTTCATTGGCTACATTGGCCATTGGCTTTCCGGCTTCCAGTCCGAAATTGAAACAGGCACTCAATACTCCCGATATGATGGAAACAATCAGCCCCAACCCAAATTTATATTCCGTTTTTACTGAAGTTCCGTGAGGATCTGTAGATTCGGTCTGCAGTTCTTTTTCTTTCATCATCCCTGCTTTTCCGCTGATGACAATTCCTATAACGCAGACAAAAAGTCCCAGTAAGACAAACTGCCCCCATGGATTTGACATCATGAGACCTATATTATCTTTTCCCGATTGCGGAGAAAATTCATAAAAAACCGAAGGAACCAATGACCCGAATACCATACAGAGTCCCAGAATAATACTGCTTCCCAATGCAACGCCCAAATAACGCACGCCAAGGCCATACGTAAAACCTCCGATTCCCCAGAGTGCACCGAACAGAAACGTCAGCCCTAAAATGGATGAACTTTCATTCTGAATAATCTCCCAAAAACCGGGAATGGTAAGAAAAGCAGCCAGCGGCGGGACAATAATCCATGAAAAAATACCGCCGATCAACCAATAGGTTTCCCAGGACCATCCCTTTACTTTTTTATATGGCAGATAAAAACTCCCCGAAGAAAAGCCTCCCAGAAAATGAAAAAAAACCCCTAATAGTGCATTCATAATTATCGTATTGGTTGAATTTGAAAATTAATAAGATGTAATCGATTGCGCATCTTGTAGTGTCATGTAAAAGAGTTTGAAAAAATAATAAAATTAAAAGTAATCTGCAAGGGTTGTTTACATGGTGCTTTAAGAAGTTTATATAGAGATCATTTATTTTAAAATTATTTTTTGATCCTTAATCTTCGGTTACTATACCTTAGAAAAAAATAAAACCTAACGGATTTTTAAAACCCGTTAGGTTTGAGTGTTGTATGACTTATGTAGAAAATACCCGGTTTGCTAAATATGTAAGAGACTGTTATTTATTGTAACATACAATTTAACGGTTAAGGCTGTTTAAGGTTTTAAGACTATTAAGCTGAGCATCGCTTTTAGCATTTTACTTTGAAAACGACGGATTTTCCTGATCCGTCTTAAGTATTAATTGCTTAACGGTCAAACATTAAATCTACTTCAATTTATAAACCTCGCTTCCGGCAAGCAATAAACAGCCTAAGCCATAGTCTTCAAAATCCGGTTCTTTGCTTACAGAAAGCGGCTGGCCGTCTTTCGGTTCTTTTCCGGTTCCCTGTACCCAGCCCAGAAAACCATTTGGCTGCACAGAATCTTTTGCGATCGCATTCCATGCTCTAACCACAACCGGTAAATAAGTATCCCTGTCGATTAATCCGTTATTGATTCCGTACGCCATTCCGTACACGAACAAAGCGGTTCCTGTCATTTCTTTTCCACCAAAATTGGTCGGATCATGCAAGCTGACATTCCAGAATCCGTCCTCCCTCTGAATCGGGAGCAAAGCTGCCAGTAAATCTTTGTAATCCTGTAAATATTCCTGATAATGAGGATCAGATTTCGGGGTATCTTCCAAAGTTTTCGCCAAAGCAGCCACTACCCAGCCATTTCCACGGCTCCAGTAACAGTCTTCGCCATTGGGTTCTTTGTAAGGCGGCACAAAGCTTTTATCCCGCCACCAGATTTTATCTGCCTGGTTGTATAACCCATTTCCTCCATGCTTGTATTTTGTATACGCATACATTTCATAATTTCGATCAAAATACTTCTGCTCGCCTGTAATTCTTCCCAGTTTCGTGAAAATAGGCATCGACATCTGCAATGCATCAATCCACCACCAGTCATCCACCTTATCCGTAGCAATCATACTGTCCATGGAAGCTTTAACATTTTTAATTCTTTCCGGATGTTTCTTTCCGTCGATTTCATAAAGATCGATGTAGGTTTGCCCGCAGGCCTGGTGATCGGCATTTCTTGTGTAAGTTCCGCGCATCATATCCCATTTGTGGTGAGTTGCCCAGGACATTGCATAATCGTAATATTCTTTTTTGGGATCTACTCTGTACAATGCCATCAAGCCTTCATAATACACCGCCCGGGTCCACAGATTGCTTGGCCACACTTTTTTGCCGACAATGTCTTTTCCGGTATCCGGCCACTTGTTCATGAAATACTGATTGGCCCTTCTCGAAACTTCAAGAACCTCCTTCCTGTTTGGAATTTCAACCTTACTTGCAGTAGTTTGCTTCTGCACTGAACACGAAGATAAAACTCCGATGACCAATGCATAAATACCGCTTTTAATTAATGATCTTTTCATATCTTTTATTTACTTTATATAATTTTTCAGTTCACAGTTCTTCAGTTGCTTAATTCCTTTTACCACCAGTTCTGCATTCAGGACAGCTCCTGCTTCATTGGTATGCGTATGGTCTTTTGGAAAGAAAGCCTTTACTTTTTCCGGTCCCATTTTCCGGTATTTCTCAATCACCATTTCATTTAAATCAATAAAATAAGCGCCGGTCTGCTTTGCAACTTGCTGAGCCCAGATGCCGTATTGATCTTTTTCGATTTTGCCTTTCTCATCAAATTTATTTCTTGGAACGGGAGAAACAATAATGGGAACTGCACCTTTATCTTTTGCTTCATCGGCATATTTTCTCATATAATAACCGTAAGTATAAACCGTTTCATTCACTTTACGGATCGGATTATAAATATTTTTCGTCTCTTCGCCAATTCCTTTGATCGTTCCTCTTGCTCTTAAAGTATCTGCTAACTCTCCGCCGTCATTATGACCGAACTGCATCAAAACATAATCGCCTTTTTTTATGGTTTTCATAATTGAGTCCCAGCGGCATTCTGTGAGGAATGTCCGACTGCTTCTTCCACCTTTTGCGTGATTCTGAATTTCAATTTTATCCGTATTCAAAAATACATTCATAAAGCTTCCCCAACCCCAAAGTGAATCTGAGCCTTTGCCTGAACCATTTTGTACCGTAGAATCGCCAATGATATAAAGCACAGGTTTATCCTGAATTTTCTGAAATGAAACTCCTAAAAACACAGTCAGCAAAACAAAAGGGATAACGGTTTTGATTTTCATAATTGATTATTTCTTAGGGTTTACTGTGTAAATATTCGGTTTCGGAATCTCTTTTACCGATTCATCCAGATAATAATCGGTATGCGGAGGCTGATTATAGCCTACATTCTGCCAGACAATGCTCAAACGGTATTGTGGATTGTGCATTAACGTATACAGCCTGTGTTTTGTCGGAATGGTCGTGGAAAAAATTCTCAATTCCTGATTATCAGCCGTTCTGTACATTACCTCTTCACGCCAGTCTCCAAATAAATCGGCAACCAACGCAGGATTTTTCTTAGTTCCGTTATTGGATTCGCACTGGAAGTTTTTAGCATCAAAAATCAAATCCGATTTTTCATTTTTCCAGTCCCATTTTGAAACATTAGTGCCGTCCAAAATTTCGCTTAAAAAATCGCCGTCCCAATAAATTCCCATATTGGCAGGCGGGTTTTTATCACTTATTTTTTTTCCTTTCGTATCATAAATTCCTTTCAGTCCTGCTCCGGCGGCCCAGGATTCTGAACCTTCGTAGCGGGGATCTATATTTAGAGACAACCCTCTTCCGGGACCTTGGAATTTCCCCTGTTTGCTATACACTGTAGACGGCAGTTTCCATAAAACCTTTCCGGTTTTCCCATCTCTGAAATGGGCACCCGCATCATCAAACCTTTCCTGAATATCAAAAATTTCCAGTCCCGGATTGGTTGGATCTAGGTCACCTACATGCAGTGCATCACCGTGACCAAAGCCTGTACTGTTTAATACTTTTCCGTCATCATCAACAGTCATTGCTCCGAAAACGATTTCATCTTTTCCATCATTATCGACATCCGCAACCGTCAGATTGTGGTTTCCCTGTCCACGGAATTTTTTATTTTCTTCTGAACTTTCCGTATCAAAAAGCCATCGTAAGCTGAGTTTTTTATCTTTGTAATCCCACGCTGCGATTGCGGTTCTTGTGTAATACCCTCTGGACATAATCACACTCGGTGTTTTGCCGTCCAGATAGGCAACAGCTCCCAAAAACCGGTCGAGTCGGTTTCCTTTGGCATCGCCCCAGGTTTCCGTCATCTGTTCATCAGTTGGGTACAGACTGTCTGCAAATCTTGGGACTTCATAATTCACCGTATTAATTTCAGCTCCCGTCTGTCCGTCAAAAACTGTCAGATATTCCGGTCCGGAAAGAATCATTCCGTTTTCATTGACGTAATTTTTTGTCGGATCACCGATGAATTTCCCTTTTCCGTCTTTGCTTCCGTCGGCGGTTTTCATTACGATTTCGGCTTTGCCGTCCTGGTCTAAATCATACACCAAAAACTGCGTGTAATGTGCTCCTTCTCTTATGTTTTTACCCAAATTGATTTCCCAGAGAAACGTTCCGTTCATTTTATAAGCCTGAATAATTGGCACATCCGTAAAGCCTTTCTGGCTGTTGTCACGGGATTCTCCCACCTGATGCAAGATGATTTCATATTCGCCGTCACCATCCAGATCAGCTACCGAAGCATCATTGGGTTTGTACCCTTTCGGTGTTTTCAGAGGAATTGAAAAATACGGTTTCTGATTGGCAATATATTTTGCAGAATCCATGTCAACCGATTGATCCTGCGTATTTGATTTGACGAAATAGGTATAATTCTTTGCTTTGTCGGCTGTCTTGTCTAAAAAATTAGTCCCGTGAAGTAATGGTTTATTATTCAGCTTTTTGGTTGCGTTATTTTCTGTACGATACAAATCAAAATGGGTATTCTGAGCTTCTGTTCCGAGCAGACGCCAACCCACAAAAACGCCCGAATCTGAAGGCATGGCAACGATTCCTCTTTTCAGATATTCCATCTGTCTTTGTGCAGACAGCAGCTCTGAAAAAAGAATTGCACCTAAACATAATTTGAATTTTACATTCATAATTCTGATTTTTATTATTTTGGCTCAAGCCATATTTGAAAACCTTTTGCAAACGCTAAAGCCCACTTCTCTTGATAATTTGTGATGATTTAATCCTTGGGTTTGAAACCTTGACAAGGATTTTTTACGGTGAATCTATCTCTTACTTTCTATTTTTACTTTGAATCGATGAATCTCGTTCCTCGATTTCTCTCAACCCGACTTAAACTGAGCTCTTTTTATGAGGAGGAACGACGAACAAAAAAGCGGAAGCCCTTCGACAAGCTCAGGATAAATTACAGGCAGATTAAGCTGCCAAATAAATTTTATCTTGCAATTCAACCGATTGCACAAATTCAATTATTTTTTGGATGTCTGCTTCAGCAACCACTTCACCCATTCTTCAGTTCCCTGCTCATTGGTAAAATCTGCAGGAAGTTTTTTGCCATCAATATATTCGTTGTAGCACCACGGATCTCCCAATGCGAAAACCGTCCCTTTGCCAATTTTTGCGATGGCTGCTATGTTTTTGCCTTCCGCAGACAATAATTCTTTTGCCGAATTTTTTACGGAAATCGTCGCCACTTCTTTCATATATAATTTCTGCTCAGAAAACACTTCATTCCCTGATGAAACGATCACTTTTCCCTGCTCAAATTCTCTTTTCTGAACACGGTTATAACTGTCTTCATTGAAATGAATTCCAAATTTTTCTGCCAGTTTATTGAAATTTTCAAACTCAGAATTTCCCTTATCATTGCTCATTAAAACCAGAACGCCTCCTTTTTCAACCCATTTTACAAGGTTTTTAATGGATTTAGCATCAATTAAATTGGCCTTTCCACCGTAAGCTTCTTTATCAATATCAGCATCGACGATAATGTAAATGTTGGCGTTTTTTAAATCTTTTTTGGATGGAGCCGTTGTCAGTGTGCTGATTTCCGTGCCTTGTTTTTGGAAAATTTCTCCCAATATAGAAAATCCGCCGTTGGTTGTGTCATTCCACGTGTAATGCCAGGATTCCAATGCTTTGGTTTCTTTATTTTCTCTTTTTTCGTTATTGAAAAAGTTGTCTAAAACGACTTTCGGTTTCTGCTGGGCATTGGAAAAACTGAATGTCAACAATGTTCCCAGAGCAAATATTTTTAAGATATTTTTAGTCATAATTAATTTTTATTTTGAATAATGAATTGGAATTAATCGAATTTCGCCATCTAAGCCTGAAGGCTGAACGTTCCAGTTAGAGGCATCAAACGGCTTGTAGCCAATATTCACGAAATTGATTTCATGGTAATTCCGCCACTGGATTTTATTTTGATCCATATAACGGATTCTGTTGGCCATTAAATTACAGACTTCAATCTGAATGGTATTTCTCCCTTTTTTAAGGTATTTTCCGATGTTGATTTCAAACGGAATACTCCAGACAATTCCGGCTTCCTGACCATTCACCATTACTTTTGCACTTTCGTAGAGCTTATCAAATTTCAACAGATAATCGTCTGTATTTTTTTTCTTCAAATTTAAAGTGGTCGTATACATTCCTATTCCCGAGAAACTCTGTGTTGAAGGATCTTTTGTAAAGTTAGTCCAGGGTTCCAATTTCTTCAAAGTTCTTGTCTTCGGAAGATCCGGACCGCCTTCTTTGAAAGTCAGTTGCCAGGGTTGGTTTAAAGCAATAGGCGAATCGGCTTTTTCAGTATAATTCCATTTTGAAATTGAATTATCCCTGTTTTCAGAGGTTTTTATCATTAAAGATTCTCCGGATTTCAACTGAACTCTCACTGAATTATTTTGAGTTTGAGCAAGTCCAAAATCTCCATTTTTGGGATTCATCAAAGCAACTTGTTTCCCGATAAAATTCAATGGAATATCTTGATTAATTTCCTTTGAAGTATGGTTGACAATGTAATAATATTTCCCACCATCAAACTGTCTTCTCACGAATTTCAATCCGATGTCAGTCAGTTTTTCTCTTTCAATTTTTAAATATTCCAAAGCCTTCGCAATATCAGAACTTAAGATAATTTTACCCTTTCCAAAGTTGGCAAATTTCAAATTTCCGGATTGATTTTGAAATTGTATTTGATTCCATAAAGATTTTAACTGCATTCTTCTTTTCTCCACTTCAAAATTTCCGGGAATATCTTTCGGTTCATTTTGGAAAATAATGGATGCTCCGTTTTGAGCTAAATCCAAAATGTTTTTTAAAGTCGATTCTGGCAAATACGTAAGTTCAGGAATAATTAAAACCTGATACGCAGAACCTTCTTTAGAAAACTGAATTTTTTGATTTTCAGATTTCGATTCACCAATCATTTTATCCGAAATCATATCCAGCGAATAGCCCATTTTACTGAGTGTATTCAGATTTCTATACATCGGAGTGGGCACTAACCACTTTTCAACATTGTGAACTTTAAAAGTCACATCCTTCCCTTTCGGACTCGTCCACTGGTCGTAAACCGGCCAGTACATCAACAATTCGTTATCCGATTTTCCACTCTGCAAAACAGATTGAGTCCTTTCGATGTAAGAATTTAATCCTTTCAAATGAGGCCACAAACTGTTTTCAGGAACGAAATTCACCGAAGCATAAAAAAGCCATCCCGGAAACGGAACATCCGCCGGCGTATACGTTGTTCCGTGGTAAAAAACATGGTTGATTCCTGATAAAAACACCTGCTCTACTTCCGGTTTCGCCTGCGACCAGGAAGTTTTGAAATGTTCGGTCAGCCAGGTAAAAGTTTCGTTGGATGTTAGTTTTTTGCCCGTTACATTTGCCGCAGAAGAAGCAAATTTCAACATATTAAAATCAGGCATATCTGATTTCTGAATGTCTGAGGTATCTCTTTTCAACCCCGGAATTTCAAAAATAGATCTTCCGAAAGTTTCAGATTCCGGAATATCAACAGCTGCGTACAAATCCAGCAGATTTCCCGGCGAACCGTGTGCCTGATTGGTGTTTTTGGAATTTTTGGAATGTGCCCAGTTGGTAAAATCTTTGGTGAAACGGTTTAAAATCAGTTCGTTCAACGTTTCCCTGTAATCTGATTTTATTCTTCCGGCAATTTCGCTTTCCTCATTGCTCACCAGATATTTGATGTACGGACTTAAATCGTAGCCCCGCCTTTTTTTGAATTCATTTAAAAAATCCGGTGTCCAATCTGCATTGTAAACTTCATAGCTGTCATTGAAAAAAGAACGGATTCCATAGTTGGAATTGCCAAATGCTTGATCGAACGTTTTCAGATAATCTTTGGTTGCATCCGGCGAAAAGTGGTCTAACGTAAAACCTTCGCCACCAGGCGCGGCACGTTTTACCTTCTGTAAAGTCTTACCCACAAAAACCGCATAGATTGTCCATTTCCCTGAATTTGGCTTCCAGTTTAGAGAACCATCAGCATTTACTTTCTCAGTTAAAACGACCGCTTCATTTTTTTCGTTGTAAGCGGTAACAACATCAAGTTTTATCGTTTTTAAATTCTTCTGTTTTTCGTCTTTCAGAACAATTTTATCTGCAAGTTTTTCACCTGATAAAACCGTGTACGTCTGAACAATTATTTTAGTTGCAGCATCGGTTTCATCAACCTGTGGTCCGCCGATGGGCCAGCCCGTTCCGACCGCCATATCGACACCCATATTCAGGGTTTTTGCTTTGTTCGTAGTAAACTGAAGCATTTTCATCCATTCCGGAGACAGGTAATTGAGGTATTGTTTTTCAAATCCTTTCGCGCCGTAAATGGGAACGATTTCTACGCCACCAAATCCTGATTTTGATAGTGTCGCCAATTGTTTATCCAATCCTTTTTCATCGACGCCATTTCCCATCCACCACCAGCGTGTCCAGGGTTTTGCGGTCTCCGTAGTTTGCGGCCACGGGTTTTGTGCGGAAAGGTTTCCGAAGGCAAAACAGATGAGGCTGAGACTGACTATATTTTTAATTTTCATTTTGTTCAATTTTGTATCGGATTACATCCGATTTCATATTTCACGGGTTTCACCCAATGCTATTTATATTGAACCACTTCGTGATTCTGTAAACTTTATGCTTCACGGATCTTTCAATCTCCATCCGGTTTTAAAGTTTCCATAAAGATACTTTCAGGCCAACGGAATTTTTTGATATCATCAGGTTTATTGGGATCAAAATTTTTATAGTTTTTTGAAATATAATTTTTTAAAGGTAAGTTTTGATCGACAATGGATTTCACGACACATTTTGCCAATTCGTAGGCACCATAAGTATTGAAATGTGTATCATCCGCCAAAGCTGTCGGTTGATTGACATAAGAATTTGCAGGATAATAGACAAATGCCTTCTTTGCTTCCTCCGGCCCCATAGCTTCAAACAGGGTTTTGCTCATCGCATTCAGATCGATTAAATCTGCTTTTTCTTCCTTTGCAATTTCCCGCACTGCATCAGGAAAATCATCCAACGTATTGACGATTTTATTATTTTCATCAAAGATCCTGCGGTTCATTGAAGTGACCAAAACAGGAATCGCTCCCAGTTCCCGGGCTTTTAAAATCCATTCTTTTAGTCTTTTTCTGTAACCTGATTTAATGCTGTAACCTGATTTTTGGTCGTTGTGCCCAAACTGGATGAAAAGATAATCTCCCGGTTTTATTTTCTTCCAGATTTTATCGATTCTATGGCGGTCTTCAAACGCTTTTAATGTTTCTCCGCTTTCGGCGTAATTGGCAATCACGACTTCATTCGGAACAAAAAAATACGGCAACATCTGTCCCCACGATGCCCAAGGTTCGTACTGTGCATCCACAACGGTAGAATCTCCGGTCAGATAAATGGTTTTAGCTTTTGTGTTAGGTTGAATAATGACCGAACAAACTTTCGGAGCTTTGCCATTGAATTCAATCGTCAGTAAATTATCCCAATGTAAATATTTTCTTTCTCTTGGCTTTAATTTGACAATTCCGATTTGAGTTCCGTCCTGATTTCTAATAATACTGTCTTTTACATGAACGGTAATCTGTTTTTCGAGAACTTCTCCTTGCTTTGTTTTCACATCGTTCAGCATTAGTCGGCGGTTTTCTACCCGAACCGTTGCTTCTGATATTCCTTTAGAATCCCCAAGATTTAATGTAATATCATAATTGCCTTCAGGAATTATCACAGAAAAATAAAAGGGTTTATCACTGGTAATAAAATCTCCCGTTAAAGCATTGCCACCGTTATCAACAGATTTCAAACCGGAAATATCCATAAATCCGTAACCTGTTTTCTTATCGAATTTTGAGATTGAATCAATTTGAATAAAACCTTTTCCAACCCTTTTTCCTCCAAAATCAAATTTGAAATTAGTGTGCTGCGCAAATAGTGTTGAGCATAAAAAAACAGTTAAAAATGAAATCCAATTTCTCATATCAATCTGTTAAAATATTTTCTTTTGGCATGGTAAACTGCTTATTTTCATCGCCCAAATCAGGCAGACCAAAATAGAAATACAAGGTTCTTTTAAACGTTCCGTTGAGATGATTCGATTCACTTTCAGGTCCTAAAGTCGAAGTATCATTATTAATATTAAACGCCAAAACAGTTCCCAACGGAGGAATCGCATCGAGGAAAGAAATATTTCCGGTTGGCAGTTTCGGATAGCCTTCGGCACCGTAAATTCCGTAAAAGTCAAAAAGTCTGACGAACATCTTTTCTTCTTTTGTTCCGACGGTGATTTTTCCTTCTGCCGTGTTCAGTTGCAACCAAGAAACATCATCGAAATAGCCTTTAAATTCAGGATAAATCCAAGGTGAAAAATCTGTTCGGGTGGAGTTCTTCAGATTTTGCCAGACATTATAAGTTTGTCCCTGAGTTCTGTTTTTCCAGACGTGATACGGACCTTTGCCTAACCATTTTGCACTGATGACGTAATTTTCAGGATAATCAAAACTTACGCCTGAAAACTGATAATCTCCGGAAAGCGAATATTCATAATTTAGTTCTAAAATTCCGTTCTGACTCAGTTTCCAAACTGCTTTTTTTCTGTCTTTATATAAAACCTGAATAACCTGATTCTGTCCTTCTGCAAAAGATTTTATGGATGATAACTCTGTTTTTCCATTCACGAAAACCGGTCCGTTTCGGAAGGTTATTTTCTTGCCTTTCTTGTCTAAAATGACAGACTTCAACAATCCATCTTTTTTACCAAATGAAAATTCTTTTTCGTCTGATTTTAAAATAAATAATGAATCATTTTCTGCAACAGAAACCAGGAATTCTTTGACTAAAGATTTAGAAAATTGTGTTGCTATTTTCTCATTAGAAGAAATTTTCCAGGTCCAGGTATAGATTTCTTTTCCGAAAAAATCGGTTGCAGTGAGCATTAACCCTTCACTTTCTTTCCAGTTTTGAGGAAGATTTAATTTAATATTTCCTTTTTCCGTCGGTTTAATATTCGGAGCTTCTGCTTTTCCTTTTTGAATCAAATCAAATCCAGATTCTGGAGAAAATGGTGTTTTAAATTTAACCAGTTTCCATTCAAACTGACATTCATTTAAATAGGTAAAATGATATCGGTTTTCAACAGGAATTATTCCGTTAAAATCATTTGGCAACGTTTTCAAATCAATTTTTACCGGACTGTAAATTTCCTTAATCGCGTAAAAACTTCCTTCTTTTTCACGATGCGGACCCACTACTCCATCCGGTGCATTGATTGCATTCACATCAATCTGATTATTGAAATCGGTTCGTACCAAACCTTCATCCGCAAACGCCCAAAGAAAACCGCCCGCGCCTTTTTGGAAATTCCAGTGAAGTTCCCAATAATCGGACAGAGAAGTTCCGCCGCCGCCGTCATCCTGCGCGTGCAGAAACTCGGTCGGCATATAAATATTTTCGCCTTCAAGGATTTTTTTTGTGCTGTAATAATCTTCGTAATGATTACAGTCGATTCCGTTGAACGCATTTCCTGGCTTGTGATGCGCGTGAATGGCGGGACGGTCTGACAGGTCATATTTCGCATATTCCGCATCCAGGTCGAAATTATGTCCGCCTTCGTTTCCGTTACTCCAGAAAATGATAGAAGGATGATTGGCATCTCTCGTCACCATTTCTTTCACGAGCTTTTTACCGATTTCGGTGCTGTATTTTTTTTGCCAGCCGGCGAGTTCATCCAGAACATATAAACCAAGTGAATCGCAAATCTGCAGGAATGATTTATTGGGTGGATAATGAGCGCAACGAACCGCATTCATATTCATTTCCTTGATGAGCTGAACGTCCATCAAATCGATGTTTTTATTGACTGCTCTACCCGTTTCCGGCCACCAAACGTGACGGTTGATGCCTTTCATTTTGATCTTGGTTCCGTTGATGTAAATTCCATCGCCTTTTCGAATTTCAATGGTTCGGAAACCGAATTTTTCTTCACTTTGGAAGATGCTTTTTCTGTTTTTATTGAGACTGAATTTTGCTTTGTATAAATTGGGCGTTTCGGCTGTCCAAAGTTTTGGATTTTTAACGGAGAACTGAATCTGTTTTAAGGTATCTTCTTTTTGAATTTGAATCTGAGATTCTGCAACCAGATCATTTTTAGAATCAAAAATTTCGACCTTTAAATTATTAACCGATTGAATTCCTTTTAAATGAACATTAGAACGGAAAGTTCCGTCTGCTTTGGCGTCAATTGATGTGGATGAGATATTTTCTTTTGGGGCTGATTCAAGATAAACCGGTCTGAAAATTCCTCCCAAAACCCAATAATCTGCAAGACGTTCTGCGTTGTTGACCGATTTATCAGCAGACATTTTAGAAACTTTGACTTCCAGAATATTTTCTTTTCCGAATAGTATTTTATCGGAAATATCATATTTAAATTCATAAAAAGCACCCTGATGAATGTCGCCGGCTAATTTTCCGTTGATTTTCACTTCGGTGTCGGTCATTGAACCTTCAAAAACAATATTGACTGATTTTCCCTTCCAGGAATTGGGAACTGAAAACTTATGTTTGTAAAGACCTACTTCATCATTAAATTTAAAATTCTTGCCGTAGGTAACATAATCTCTGCCGTAATTATACGAGCCAAAACCCTGCTGTTCCCATTGTGAAGGAACCTGAATTTTATTCCAGCTTCCCGATTTTCTCCCACCGGTTATCCAAAAATCCCATTCTTTCGTATGCTCAGAATCTGTCCCGCTCAGGAATTGGATTTCCTTAGACTGAGCATGCAGAAACTGGGAGCAAAAGCATAAAAGAACGAATATTTTGGAAAGATAACTCATTTAGCAGCAATGTCTGAATCGTCTTTTTTATCATAAGATTGTGTGAGAGAGGCGACCTGGGTTACCTTGATATTTTTCTGCTTTAAATTCTGAATGTTGTTCAGGTTCTGCATTTCAGGTTTTAAAGCTTTAATTTTAAAGTTTTCAAATGTGAAATCCTTCAAATCAAATAAGTCTGATTTTTCAATAGAAAACGCTGTTTCGCAACTTAGGTCGATATTTTTTATCGTGATATTGTTGGCCAATCCTTTTCCCGGTCTTTCCTCGCCTTTTAAATCAAAAAACTGGTTCCAGCCTTTTACGTAGAGGAACGTTTTTACATTTCCCGTAATGTTGTCAACGGTAAGATATTCGTAATGTTGTGGCGTGTCCGGGCGCATTTTTAAATGTAATAATCTTGATGCATCTTTCACTTTAGAATTTCTGAGAATTACATTATAGTTATGAATGGATTCGCTACCGCAAGTCAAAACGCTGTGGCAGAATCCAAAACTGTTGTCTTCGATGAGAATGTTTCTGTTTTCGCCATTATTTGGATCTTTATCGGACTTCGGGCCTTTTCCGCCTTTCAGAGCAATAGCATCGTCGTTCACCGACATATAGCAGTTTTTGATCAGAAAATTGGTACACGCATCAATGTCAACGGCATCTGTACTTGGCGCTTTTACGGGTTCTTTCGGAGCTAAGATCGTAAGGTTTAATAATTTTACAAAATCACTTTTGTAATAATGGGTGCTCCAGAACGGTGAATTTTTAATGGTAATTCCTTCTACCTGAACGTTTTTCGAATTGGAGACGTAGATAATCCTGGGTCTCATTTCGTCCATATTGGTGCATTTAGGATTCCATTCGCGTCTTTTCCAGAATGATTTCCAGAAACGGAGCCCGTTTCCGTCCAGCGTTCCTTTTCCTGAAATCGTAAATCCATTTAATCCGTCTGCATTGATCAGGGCCGGAAAATATTTTACCGTCTGGCCTTCCATTCTTGTCGTGACTACGGGAAAATCATTGATATCATCACTTCCTTTCAGTTTTGCCCCATTTTCAAGATACAGATGTGTTCCCTGTCTGAAGAAAACTGAACTGATCAGGAAGGTTCCTTTCGGAACAATGATAACACCGCCGCCGTTTTTTGCCGCCAAATCAATAACGGCCTGAAGTTGTTTGGTCTGGAGAACTGTACTGTCATTCTTCATTCCATTTTCTGTCAGGATGTATTTTTTTCCTAATTTATTGATGTCTGTAGGCTTGTTTTCTTTGAACCATTTCGGGATTGCTGTTCCATCCGGAAACTTGTCCTGACTTTTCATTGCTGATGAAAGGAAGAAAAGCATACAAGAAGACAGAAAGGAGGTTAATATATTTTGAAATTTCATAATCTTTTTCAGGAAGTTCTGAATTTATTTTAATTAAACCAATTAATAAAAATAAAAATATACATTTTGGGAGCTTACAGTATCCTGCTCTTTCATGTTGGAGTTATTAAGTTTTGGTTACATCCGGTTCTACCGCTCTGTAAAGATTCAGGATAATTTAATACCTCTTATTCTTATCGGGTTCAGAATTTAAAGATCATGGAATTTAAAGATTTCCAGGAAAGAAATCTTTTGGAAGTTCTAAAAGCAAGCTTATCGCAAATACTTTGATGATTGTCAAGTGCCAGCCATTGAATATGGAGCAGCTGATCAGATTTTTCATTGAAAAAATCCTGAATTTTAAGGAAATGTAATTTTATGCCTGATGAATAGAATACCAGAGCCTTGAAAATGACGAAACATCAGTTTGAAAAGATTACGGTGGTATGATTGAGATACAATCATGACTTATAGTCGGCCATAGGTTTTCAGGAAACCTGTAATAAAAAAAGAGCAGATAATTGCTTATCTGCTCCCGGTATACCTTATGGTATTAAATGAGTTACGCTATTTTAACGTTCACTGCATTAACACCTTTGTTTCCATTTTGTAAATCGAATGTTACGACATCGTTTTCACGGATCTCATCCACTAAACCTGAAGTATGTACGAAAACATCCTGTCCACCTGTTGATGGTGTAATAAAACCAAATCCTTTGGCATCGTTAAAGAATTTTACTGTTCCTTGTTGCATTGTAATATGTATTAAAAAATTATTGTATTCTGTTATATAGGACCCATATCCCTATGTCTTGATTCAAATCAAAACGATAATAAATTTTTGAGAGAAAAATATGGATGTGTGGAATTTAAGAGTGAAAATCGAACTTCTTAAAAGTAGTGCATCTAAAAATTAATGACAAAATTGAGCGGCTGTATCAGCAGGAAATGAAAATAAGTGATATTCAATTTCAAACTTGCTTAGGCAGTAGCCTTATTATTTTACAAATGTAGGTGAAATAAACGGACTGTGCAAATTTAATTTGATTAATTACTATCTATGCACCTATCTTAGCAAAGAAATACAGTCAGTTATCCGGCAGTCGCACAAATTTGAATGCTAATAATAACAGTAAATCCCAAAAATGATTTAATATTTGCAAAGGCAAAAAACATTAATACAATTGCATATATTTTATAACAAGCAACAATTAAAAATTGATGACAGAGAAATTCCCGATTATAAACAGTAAACTTTCACCAAATAGACTCGCTAAGTTTATTCAACAAAAATACGGACTAAGCGAGAGACAATTAATGTCAAACAGGAATTTCACAATGGTTATAAACGGGCACAGACTCATCTCGGTTTTCCAATCTGGCTTTTTTGCAGGGGTATGCGGACGGAATTCTGTTTGTACTACTATGGTAAACCTAATTCGCTATAACAAATGAAAACAAGTCAAAAATAAGCTGCAATTAATTCTGGATAATCCGGATCACTTATATAGATATAGTGTAACGTTTTACACCATAAAAACAAAAAAAATATGTATTCCATTCTCGAAAATTTCATAAGAGGTAAAGCTGACATTGATGCCGAAAAACTTCAGGAAATCTGTTCTTACTTTAAATTGGTAAAGACAAAGAGAAACGAAATACTTCTGCAGTATGATCAGGTCTGCAGTCATTACTATTTTATTAATACAGGATGCATCCGGTTATTTACCATCGATGAAAACGGTAATGAAAATTCAAGGTACTTTGCATTTAAAGGAAGTTTCGCCACTGCCCTACCAAGCTTTATAGACCAAAAGCCAGCCGAAGAGTATCTGCAGACTATTGAGAAATCTGAGTTATTGTCCATTTCAAGGTCAGATTTTTATCATTTGACCGATACGATACCTCAATTTGCAAAAATATATACCGAAATCTTAGAACTTGGCTTTATATCGGCACAGAAAAGAATTTATGGTTTTCAGGGATTTGATGCTTTGGCTAAAATAAAATGGGTCATCCAACATCAGCCACACTTGTTGCTCAGCGTGTCAAACAAGATGGCAGCTTCTTATCTGGGGATGTCGCCTTCTACCTTAAGCAGATTAAAATTGAAATTATAAAAACGTTGCTCCAGGGCAACGTTTTTGATTTTTATAGTAGCTAGCTTTGTCCGGACAAATAATAAAATGAAGAGTATATTTATATTAATATTATCAATATCAACAGCATGCTTCGGACAGTCTGCTTCGGAGACAAAAATACCGCAAATGGTAGTCGGTGATTATGTTAAACCGATTGACAATCTAACTTTGGAAGCTGCCGTAGAGATGACAAAACGTATGACCAAAAGTGCATCCTCGCTAAACAGAAAAGTTTCTATTGCCGTATTGGACGCTTCCGGGAATATAATTCTGCTTACCCGCGGTGACGGAGTCGGTCCACACAATACTGAGGCTGCAAGGAGGAAAGCCTACACGGCTTTATCAACCAAAACATCTACGCTTCTATTGTTAAGAAACGCAGAGGCGAGTATTGATGCAAAGAATCTGAATACACTTACTGAACTCCTTTTATTGAGTGGCGGAGTACCGGTTTGGTTCAAAGGAAATGTCATTGGCAGCGTTGGAGTAGCTGGTGGTGGCAGTCCTGAAAATGATGACCTGATTGCCAAAGCAGCCTCCATCGAAGAAATAGGAATTACAACAAAATAAATCTAACTATATAAAAATGAAAAAATTATTTTTTGCGTTGCTCTTATCAGCAGCATCCACCTTAGCATTTGCTCAGCAGAAGGAGTTTCAGCTTTCCAGTCATATCCTGGACGTATCAAAAGGAACACCAGCCACTGGAGTTAGTATCAAACTGGAAAAATATAATGAACAGACAAAAACCTGGATTTTTACAGATCAAAAAATTACGGACATCAACGGCAGAATAACGGATTTTCTTACTACAGAAAAATCCAACATCGGAATTTATAAATTAACCTATTATACAAGTGAATATTTCAAAAGAACAAATACAGATAGCTTCTACCCTTTTATTGAAGTGGTATTCCAGATAAAAGACAGAAATCATTATCACGTTCCTATAACACTTTCTGCTTATGGTTATTCTACCTATAGAGGAAATTAGGAATGAAAAAAACAGAAAACTGGCAGGGGTAGAACTTAAACCGGCACCTCACTTAAAATTTTATTGTTGACCGCAATGTCTGCTGAAGTCTTGTGAAGTATGGTTCGCCTTTCAGACGCCCGACAATGAGAGAACCTGTCAGCATTGTTATCCAAAGATCGGAAATATCTGCTGCGCTGCCTGTAAAATTAAACAGCCCTACCCGCTTTCCTTCATCTAATACCTTTTCAAGCCAATCATTAACCAAAGCTAAATTCTGACTTGATCCCAGTTGCAGCCTCTCAGGGATATCTGCATAAGAGGAACCGAAAGTTCCGGCTAAGCAGAGATTATTGTTTGTCTTAAAATAAGTCTTGTATAATTTCAAAATGGTCTCTATCTTAACCTCTGCCGTTTCGTCTTCGATGCTCTTAACCAGTTCCTTAAAATCGGATCTGTCTTTGGTGATGACTGCTAAACCAAGATCTTCCTTATTGGGGAAGTAATGGTGAATAGCAGAATTTTTAATGTTCAGTTCGGTAGCAATCATCTTGTAATTAAATGAATGATAGCCAAGCTGCATCATATGATTTCTTGCTAATTCAATTATTTTTTCTTTAGTGTTGTTAGTTGCCATTTACGTAATTTTTATGCAAAGATACTTACTTATAAGTAACTCTATAGTTTTAACATTATTATAAAACTTTCCTTACGAAGATCTTTTGTTTAAATAAGGAAGTCAATAATTTTTCGGTTAAACGGATCATCAAAAAGAAATCGGCGCCCATTGCTTTATCCCATTTTTTATCCGGGAGCCTGATTTTGATCATGTACAGATACAATATTGGTAATCAAACATTCAATTTTTAAAAGTCTGCCAGTTATAATTAAGCTTAAACAAATTAAAGGCACATACGTATATTTCAGTATGTGCCTTTTTAAAATCGTAAAGTGATTTATAATTACTGTAATACCAAAAACATTTTATAGGTTTTTATCCTAAGATTATCAGCCAACGTCAGGGTCTGATTAGGCCATGAACAGACCTGATCTTCAACGGCTAATGCCGTTTGACATACCAGATAATTATTTTGCTTCCGGCATCAGGGGAAGTAATTCTTCCGTCGTCAAAATTGCATGGGCAAATGTAGGCCCGTTAATTTCATGGGCAGCGTGCATTCCTTCCAAAGAAAATGCTGCTGTAGCATCTTTTACAAGGGTAACGTGATAGCCCTGTTCCATTCCGTAGCGTCCTGTGGACTCTATGCACGTATTAGCCACCATCCCGATCAGGATAATGTGGGTTACAGAATGTTGCTGCAATTGCGCGCCAAGGTCAGTATTAGCGAATCCGCTTTGTGCCCAGTGTTCCTTCACAATAACATCACCCTGCTTAGGACCGAACTCCACATTAAATTCTCCTCCCCAAGTCCCTTCAGCAAACGGCTGGCCTGCAACTCCTGCCAATTGGAAGGGGTTTGCAAATTTCTAACCTTTAAAATCTTCCGGATGCGAGCGATGGTGAGGTACTATAAATACCTGTATTCCTGCTGCGCGTGCTGCCTCAATTACCTGTTTCATGTGTTTGAAGGTATCAGCTTTCTCCCTCGAAGCTTTCGTCATCTCAAATAACTTTCCACCCTCAGACATAAAATCATTGTATGGATCTACAATTAAAAGGCCGGTGCGGTCAGCTGCATAAGTGCCTGGCCATGTGTTCTCGCTGTTAGCTGAATTTGAATTTAATGCTGTCATTTTATATATTAATTAAAATTATTACTGCAAATATACTTACTTACATGATAGTAAGCTAATTTTTCAGTATTTTTATTTCAATGCATGTCTTCTTTTTATATTTATGCTCTAAAAGAAGGTATTATGCAGAATGATATTGCTTTATAAAAAGTGATCGTTATATACTTTGAGCTTTAAACTCCAGAATGGCAAGTTACTGCTGGGATGCATGGTTACAAGAATCAGGAATGCACAAATTTGTCGGCATATCCATCTGTTACACAAAATCTCATTTGAAGATGAAAAGGCAATTCATTAATTGAGGGATAAATTTTATCAAAACAGACCCAATCATTAAAAGCACTCAAAATCAACCCTTAATAACTTTCTGATTATCCTTGTTTTGATCTGATCTGTTTTGTACTATTATTTGCCAATAGAAACGTTAACCCTTGCTTATTTTTTTAAAAGTTAGTGTTGGAGTTTCGTATGTAATTTAAACCAACCTATAATTAATAACAATGAAGAATCTCTTAAGGTTTCTGATTTATTATCATATTCCTGGCTGTGATACTTTACAAATAAGGTCTTGCCGTTTCATCTGCAGCAGCGAGGTTTTCAGCACGTCTGCTGATGTCAGCTTCTTGTAATGCGGCTTCCAATTGATCCTTATCTAAGTCCTGGCAATATGCAGGTTCACCCGGTTGCTGTCTCCAGGATTCAGAAAGAGAACCCCCATCAATAGCATCGAAGCCAATTTCATCGATTAACTTCATCACAACCTTTTTCTGTGCTTCGTCATTGCCTGCAACCGACAATGCGATTCTGTCTGAACTTCCTGCCGGAGCTGCCTTTTCAGCTAAGCTTTGGGCAACAATATTATTAAAAGCTTTAATCACAGGGTGACCAATTACTTTTGCTGTCCATTCGCTGTCTGCTGCCCCATTGGCAATCTCAGTGATCTGACCGTCGCGGGACGGATAATAATTTCCTGCATCAACAATGATTGCTTCAGAAGCTGATAAAATATCAATGGGTAAATTTACCATTGCTTTTGCAGGGATTGCAATAATGACAAGGTCTATTGCACCGGCGGCGGCTTCCACCCTTACAGGATCCGCTCCTGTTTTTGAAGCAATTGCAGTTAAAGTTTCCGGTCCGCGTGAATTTGCGATTAAAACTTTATGCCCTGATTCTGTTAAATGTCCGGCAAGGATACTTCCGATGTTACCGGATCCAATTATTCCTATTTCCATAATGAATATTTTATTTTCTTTTATAATATAATTAAATTCTGAACAGCTATTAACAACTGATTGTTAATAGTTGTAGATTATATACAGATTTTTTATTTTGTATATTCTGTTGATTTCGTATTCTTTTCCGGTAATTTATTGATTAAACCCGGGGATCAATTCCATATTGATCAGGGGCACCAAGATGCTCCCGTAAAGTTCTGCCTTTATAATCCTGGTGAAAAAGTCCGCGCTCTTGTAAAACAGGGACTACTTCATCCACAAAAGCATCAATTCCGTCTGAATTGACATCCGGTGAAATCCAAAATCCATCTGCTGCACCAGCTTCAAACCATTCCTGCATATGATCTGCCGCTTCAAGACCGGGACCAACAATTACAGGGTGATAATCAATCACTCCATGGGCAAGGATATCGCGAATACTCCAGCCTTCTTCTGCGATTTTTAATGCATGAGCAGAGCGTGGGTCGTACTGAGAGGGTCGCGCATTTGCTAACCATGTTTTTGAAATCGGCTCGTCCGGACGGGAAGTATCCAGCGGAATACCTAACATCTGCTGCAGGTAACGGGTTCTTTGCAGAAGCGAATCTCCACCCAGCTGAATGCGGCGGTCAAGTGCGGTACGCCTGTCTTTTGCAATGGTCGTCATCAGTCCGGGAATATATTTGATTTCATCCGGATCACGTCCAAAACTTTTTGCCGCTGCCCTGAAAGCATTACGCTGTGCGCGGGCATCTTCAATGGTAAATGCTGCACCAATAACCACATTGGCAAAACGTCCTGCCAACTCATGTGCATTGGGACTGCCGCCTGCGTGAAAAATAATAGGTTGGCCCTGCTCTGACGGCGGGATGTAAAGCGGACCTCTGGATCCAACAAATTTGCCCTGTAAATTAACAGGAAGAATCTGGTCTTTATTTGCAAATTGCCCGCTTTCCTGATTATGAATCCATGCCTCTTTTCCCCAACTCCCCCAAAGTGACTGGATAAGTTGAATAGCCTCGTGGGCACGATCATAACGGTCTTTGCCCGACGGTATTGTTGTGCCATAATTGGCGGCAACATCATTGCCGCTTGAAGTAATGGCATTCCATCCTGCTCTGCCGTGGCTCATGATATCCAAGGCCTTGAACTGCCTTGCCAGGTTAAAGGGTTCATTAAAAGTGGTAGATCCTGTAGCCACTAATCCAATGTATTGCGTTTCCCTGGCCACCGCTGCGAGAGTCATCATTACATCAAGATTAAAAGCCGGCGCCTCAGTTGAAATATCCGTAATTACTGCACCAGGGCCATCTGGCAAAAATATAAACTGGAATTTACCACGTTCTGCAGCCTGAGCCTGTTTTACACGTGCATCAAAACTGGTATAGCTTTCGGCGTCCACTCCAGGCATGCGCCATGCACCCGGCTGTGAGCCATATCCGTTCCCCAGATGCAGACCGATGAGCATTTGTCTATTGCCGGCAGAACGGTTATCCATATTTTCCTCTAATGACCTCATATTTCCCGGGTATTAAAACTAAATATACAAGGCACGGCTTAAACGTACTCCAAAATCGGCATCCGGATTTGCTTTAGGATCGTTGAGGCGCTCCATGATTGCTGCAACAGCCAAATCTCTCCTTGCCGGCAGGCGTTCTTTCTCTGCTTTACCGATAAGGGACTGAATTTCATTCAGCGTCAGGTCTGTACAGTAAACAGGAGCTCCAGGCTGCTGTCTCCAGGAGTCTGCTAATGAACCTGTGTAAAAGGCATCAAATCCGGTATCTTCGATCAGCTGCTTGGTAATAATTCGATCCTTATCGCGATCCGCTGCAAAAGGAATGGCGATGCGGTCCAAGGCTCCTGAAGGCTTTCCATTTTTTTCCAGGGATTGTGATCCGATGGCATTCCAGGCCTTGGCAATGGTACGTCCTAACTGTTCTGTTACCCATATACTCTCTGCTGATCCCGCTTCTATACGATCGATCTTCAGGTCTCTGGCGGGATAATAATTAGAAGTATCTATCACCGTAACTTCTTCCGGTACAGATGCTAAAACCGATGCAATATCCGGTATCCGGTTTAATGGGACAGACAAAATGATGACTTCCTTATTATGTACAGCCTCTTTCGCGGTTACTGCTTTCGCACCTGTAGCCAATACAGCTTTATCAATGTTTTCCGGACCACTGGAATTAGCCACCACGACGTTGTGTCCTGCTGCTGCTAATTTTAAAGCCAGTGTTTTCCCGATATGGCCTACGCCGATAATTCCTATTTCCATACTATTTCAAATTTATCTGATGATTGTTATGCAAAATTATATCAAAAATGCTTTACTTTGTATAGTGGTTTCCTAAAAGAAAGTGCATTCTTATAAAAATGATTTAATATGGCTGCAAAAAAACCTTATCTTTCTTGCTTAGACAGCGTTAAACCGGTTCGTGATGCATTAGATGTAATTAATGGAAAATGGAAATTACCCATTATCATTTCTGTTGGTGTGGGCAATGAACGGTTTACCGATATTCAGGACAGCATCCCCGGCATTACACCAAAGGCAATGGCAAAAGATTTAAAAGAACTGGAACAGCATAAATTAATAGAACGGATTGTTACAAATGATTATCCTGTAAAAATCACTTACAGATGGACGCCATATGCACATACCTTAACACCCATTATTGATGCACTAAAAGACTGGGGAATAAAACATAAAAAAGAAATTTTTAAAACAAGCTAGCGGTTTTTATAAAGTTTTATACCAACTGAGATGGCTACTGCTTCCTATACACAGAATAAAACTCTTTCATAATCAATATTTACTGAATAAATGAGACAAATACGGGACCGCATCACACAAACCCAAATTAACCTCATCAAAGCTGTGTTTATTAAATATCAAAGCTCGTATACAAAACAAAACTGAAGTTTGTTGAAACTCAGAATCTGAATATTCCGTGCTTTAATTTTAACGTTTTCATCTTTACATGGGTGAAATGCCTGTTAAAAGGCAGCACATTGATCGGTAATCATATCCAAGAATTTTCTGCCTCAAAATCAATAGCTTTCAGGCTTCTTTGTGAAACCTGAAAACCGAGATTTATCAGCCGTTAAAATTACACGACTACCTGTTTTGATAAACCAGAAGCTGAATCCCTGCTGTTTTATTCTGTAAGAATACTACTTTCAGTAAATGCCGGTCTTTGCTCTTCATGCCTTCTTACCCAATAAGAATGGTCTGCCCAGCGGGTTTCTTTACGGTAGAGGTCTGCCCGCTGCTCTTCATACAAACGGAAAGCGAGCCGGATTTTCTGATCATAATGATTTCCAGCCGATGAAATGCCCGCCAGTTTATCTTTTGCAGCAAGTCCCGCATCAATGCCGCTGCGCAGCGCAAAAGCGATACCATGGGACGACAATGGATCAAACGCACAGGCTGCATCGCCTGCCGCCAGCCAGCCTTCACCGGCATAAGATTCCAAGTGATGGCTTCCTGCTGAAGTATATTGAGGGGGCAATACATCGCTGTAACGGGTTACCGGTACCCGGTGCTTTACAAAGCGTGTCTGCATGCTCTTTCTGTTCCAATACAAGGGATCTGACCAATCTGCCCGGTCATGGAGATCAGGATCTGTAAAAAAGATACGGACTGCCTTTCCTCCTCCACCCTCCGAAACATACCACCAGCCGTCGGGAACTGCTTCGATAAGGCTTTGCTGACTGCTTAACGGATTAGAAGAAGCCAGAAGGCTGACCACCGCGATCTGATTATCCGCGCGGATGCGTTTTATACCCAGCTGCCTGCTCAGCCAGCTGTTCCTGCCGCTGGCATCGATTATTTTTTCAGCGTGAATGTGTAAATGATCTTCCGTGTATTTCCAGCAACCCCCTTCCCTTTCGATCCTGAAAGCACGGTTTGTTTCAATGAACTTAACTCCGGCCGCTACTGCTTTCTGGAGCATCATAGACTGAAAAGCTGTACGATTTACATACCAGCCCTCCCCGAAAGATGACTGGATAAAATCATAGAAGAACAAACGGTCATCACCCCAGCAGGAAGCATTGCCATAGCAGGATGGATGCTCTGCAGCTAAAAAGTCATTCCACAAGTCAAGTTCCATAAGTGAGTGCCGGACGGAAGCAGCGAGGCTTTCTCCCGCCCGGATAACCTCCACGGCGGGCCGGTGCACCACCGCTACCGATGCACCGTGCTGCCGTAAAGTGATTGCTGAGGCCAGGCCGGTGGGGCCATTCCCTATAATCAGCACGTCCGTTATCATCCTCTCTTTCTTTTTTCAGCACGCTCTACCATCCACAGGTAACCTGAATCATCCGATGGCTGTTCCTGCGCTGGAGCAGCCATCAGCATCTCTTCGGCAGCAACCTGCTCTTCTCCTATTGTCCGTCCGTTCTCTACCCACATCTTATCAGGGAAATTAAGATCACCGTTACCCTCTTTCTGGATAAGGATTCCCACATCAGACCATTGCGTGATAAAATTATTGATGCCTTTGGTAGAAGGGTTTACCCTTACCGGAGGATAACCGTACTGATACACAACACCACGAAGCCACTTAACCCGGTTGCTGAAGGCTGCATTCTTTTCTTCCAGGCTCGCATTTTCATTCATCATCACCTCGTAATCGGCTTCAGTAAGCACATCGTTTGGTACCCGTACCGGCCAGAAGGTTGGTACATACTGACCCATAATGTCTTTATATCCGCTTAAGCAGCTGGAAGTATCTGTCTGCCAGGGCACTGCCATCCATTTAGTGATATCTCCCGCAGCCGAGCCATCCAGAGGCCCGCCGGTCTCCAGTGCGATCTGTGAATTAAGTACCGGTCCATAGGTCAGTGGATCATCAAGCCGGCGCCTGATCCGGAAAGGTTCCGAATATAATATCGGCTGCCGCATCGGCCAGGTAAATTCGCATCCCGGATGGAAAGGTCCTCCGATAGTCTCATCAAGTGATGTACGGTCCAGATGGGCAGCCTGTTCTGCCGGAGCAATGTCCTCCCATCTCCTAGTTCCCGGCCTGGCCCCTATTGTGAAATTGCCACTTGCCCATTGCTGCAGGTATTCATACTGAAAAGGCATCACGGCCATGAAATTACGAGGATCGGTATCGCTGCTTTTGAAGCTCTGCAGCCCATCACCATAAACAGGCGGGAAAAGCTCTGCCTGCATGGTTAAATAATCAGGATTCCGGAACTGGCGAAAAATAGCCTGTCGCAGCTCAAAATACTGATCAGAATCATTTGAAAGCTTTGCCACCATTTCAGGAGTAGACAGATTACCAGGGCTACCCCATCCATTCTGCTTAAAAATACCGGCATTTACCCAGCCGTTGAGCGGCATGCGCTCCAGCATCGGATAGATATGCTCCCAAAATTCCGGAATTGCCGGCAGTACGGATTGCCCCATGTCTGCAGCTGTTTGTGCCAGAAGGTCATAACCCGTTACAAATGCCTGGATCCCCGGCGAATAATCCGGCGGTGCAGTCAGTACCCATGCACCGGTAGCTTCGAATACCTCTCCCGTTTTAAGCTTGATTTTTGCATCAACCGGGCCGTCTGAAGTATCGTCATGCCATGTGTCGTTATTGGCAAAGGTAACTGCAGACTCATTGTCGTAGGATGCAGACAGACCGTAACCGCCCAGGAAAAGCAGGCAGCCGTTAACATCCGTGCGCAGCTCACCCAGGTAAACCGGTTTATCGTTACCATCCGGGGAGTAAAAAGTACCGTTGTTAAACGCAAAGTCCGGGTCATTGCCCTCGGTGTTGGTATTAACTCCGGAGATCGCCACCGCGCCTCCATCAATCACAAGCCTTGACCGGTCGGTATTACTGATCTTTTTATTGCGAAGTTCACTTTCCACCGGCGGGTATCCGGAGAAAGCCCCTGTAGCCTGGGGTATATCCAGGGCAAGATCGAAATTGTACCAGGCTGCCTTTTTATTGGCCACATGTACGGTCCAGGTGATGTCGCCATCTGCTGCAGTAAGCTCCCGGATAATGTTTCCGTGCTCATCTGCACCATAAAGACGGAACCGGGCCGCCTGACGTTTAATACGCCCCTCGCTGTCCCGGAAATTGCCAGGATCAGTGATCGGTTCGTTAATAAGATCCGGCAGAAGGAAATATTCCTTCGGGCTGTTACCTACCCGGGCAACTCCTATGGCCGGATGGATGATTACTTGTTTGATTTCAGACATGGTATAAATGTTTTTGGTTAATGGAATTTTATTTCATATTTAATTTTACCGAACGAAGCCGCATATAAGCATCTCAGAAGCTATAAATCTGGAATATTCTCACTTGAGGAATACATTTCCTAATTGGTGACAAAAGAAAAATCTGCTGTGCAAAAAGCTGAAATGTATTAGCTGTATTCAAAAGATTGACTTTTGGAAATAGGTATTAAATATCTGTCTTTTGTTGTTGTATTCTTTATTTGTTAAAGGGGTATCAGACAATATTTCAGGCATATTGTCCTGGGGAAGGTATTGCTTTAATATCTCTGTGATATTGAACAGCGTTGCTTTCATGAAATGGTGGTTTTGTGGTGATTAGTTTTAATGGTTTACAATATTTGCATACGGAATAAAGATGTATAGCCAGTCGTACTGCAAATCTGTATTTATTCCGGATTATTTAACCTGAATTCCTTTCACGGGAAACTGGAAATTGATATGAATGGATAAAGGGCGGATCTTTTAAGCAGGAAATTTCAGGAAATCCTTTAAGAATCCCAATAGTCAGGGAGTGTGTTATTTTGAGCATGGTTTTAGATTTTGAAGTTTAAAAATACTGATTTTTTAAATATGGAACTAAAAAATGTACATTTTAAATTATACATCAATCCAAATATTATTCTGAAGGCTGCGAAAGCGGATTCAGGTCTTTGGTATGCGTACAATCAGGTTTTTCTTTAGCCGGAAATTACTTTGAGAATCTATTGAGTAGACTGAGGAAATGTGCGAATTATATACAATTTTAAATTTCTGGACAAATTGAGATAAGAATTACCCTAATCAATAACCATTACTCAATAACCCTGATCGTCTGATCTATTGTAGAGTCCATAATTGAAATATTATTAATATGCTGGCTGACCTGCAATTAACAAAGCCGGACATCTGGTACCGGCACCAGTTTGAGAAGAATTACCAGCTTTGTCATTTACATTTATGCAGGAGAATCCCTAATTGAGAATACTTTCCCTGAATTTTACAGGGGTCATCCCCACTTCTTTTCTGAATAAACGTGAAAAATAAGTAGTATTTTCAAACCCAAGCAGATGTGAAATTTCAGAGATATTCAATTCTCCTTCTGCCAGTAAATTTTTTGCCTCACTGATTAAATAAAGATGAATCAGTTCAAGCGCCGTCTTCCCGGTTTCTTCCTTCAGGAGATCGGTTAGATAGCGAGGAGAAATATTTAGTTTTTCTGCCATTGAAGCAACCGTAGGCAATCCAGTTTCCTTTATTTTTCGTTCCTCAAAGTTAGCGGCAAGCAGCGTGTTAAACTTAGTCAGCATATATCCCGTCAGTTCTTTACGGTTGATAAACTGTCTTTTATAAAAGCGCTGTGTATATTTCAGTAAGGAATTCAGATGACTTACAATGATAGCTTTGCTCAGTTCGTCCGTATTATTATTGTATTCTTTCTCTATGCTGAAATACAGATTCCAGATGACATCTTCTTCTGCCGGAGAAAGATGCAATGCTTCATTGACTTCATAGTCGAAATAACTGTACTGCTTAATTTCATTGTACAGTGCTGTCCCGGCTAAAAAATCTTCATGGATTAGAATTAGAAATCCTTTCTCCTCCAGTTCAACATTTTTAAAGGCCACTTTCTGCTGTGGCTTCACAAAAGACATTGAACCACGGTCGTGGTCATATTTTGTTTTTCCATACTGCATGCTGCCGGATTTCAATTTTTTGAATCCGATGATGTAAAACTCCGAAGTAAACTCGAATATACTATTGCCGCTGCAGGTATCCCTTTCGCCATGCATTACACTAAAAAGCGGATGCTCAGGGGGCCTCACACCAAGCGCTTCATGCAGTTCGCTTATTTTTTTCAAGTGATTCATTTCATCAAATAATTAAAACAAAATCCGGGGTCGCCGGATTCTGCTGATTTATCATTTTATTTTCCGTGGGCTGCCACTGATACGTTCTGCCATGATTCCCATGTTTTCAGCCGTTCTTCATAGGTGTTTTTAACCCAGGGATAAGCCGTTCTTCCTAATATCAGCCTTAATGGTGGCTTGTCCGCATCAACTAAAGCAAAGAGCGCATCAACTGTTGCAGCAGGATTACCGGCATCTTCATTATCAGCATATTCCCAGAATACTTTTCTCATCCTGTCATAGACCGGATTGGGCTCACTGGAAGCAAGAGATTCGGCACTGGAAAAATCAGTAGCATAACGTCCTGGTTCTAGTAGTGATACCTTGATTCCAAAATCACTGACCTCAGCAGCCAATGTCTCAGTAATCCCTTCAATTGCAAACTTTGTCGCACTGTACATCCCCATCAAGGTCACCGTATTTAAACCCAATGCACTTGACAGCTGAATGATGTGCCCTGATCCCTGCTGGCGCATAATAGGGACAACCGCCTGTATAGTCCACAGTGAACCGAGTACATTTGTCTCTAGCTGTAGCCGCACGTCCTGCTCGCTTAACTCTTCTACTGCTCCAATCTGTCCATAGCCTGCATTATTGATTAACACATGGATACGTCCAAAGTGCATTTTTGCGGCCTCAATTGCCTCAAAACTTCCAGTCCGGTCTGTAACATCAAGTTTCAGAACCAAAAGATTTGACGGAAATTCCTGTTTCAGTTCTGATAAGGTTTCAGGATTACGAACAGCCGCAACAACATTATCACCCCGTCTTAAAAATGCTTCTGCCCAAATTCTTCCGAACCCACGGGATGCACCCGTTATAAAAATTGTTTTTGCCATGATATTATTTTAAATATTTGATATGGACAAAGTTCTTCCAATGGGTACTTCCGATGATGATACAAAAGTAGTTTATAATGAAACGTTTTTACGGAAATTGTTCAGTATGCGGCTTTTCTAAATTTAAATGTTGGTTTATGCGCTCGAGAGGCTTTGCTTTACGGGCTGTTCGACAGACTTCCGGGCGGCCTTTTTATCAGATGCAGATTTTACTTTGATTATATCTTTTACATATTAAGTAACATATGTAATAAATAACTAATTTAGTAAAAAAATGAGTAAGATAATAAACACGAGTGACCGGCCGCAGCCTCTGACAGACTTGTTAAGTGTACCGCTGGCAGCTGTTACATCAGCTAATGGCGAAATGGCAAAAACACAGTTGGACTTTTTGTTAACAACCTGTTTCACCAAAAATGCCGGGGTTTATGAATCTAACAATATTGAACAAAGCAGCAGTAATACTTTTAATTGTTCTTATCTGACCCATTAATTATCTATGGAAAATTCAGCTTTATTTTGAAATTCAACTTTTATTTTATTGTGAGGTTCGTAAATAAGGTATATAACAAAAACTATAAAAAAACTTGTGCAGTTAAAATATTAATTCTACTTTTAGCGAGTTAAATAAAAATTAAAACCATGAAAAAATTGATTTATGCAAGTTTCCTTGCTTTAACTTTCTTGTCTTGCAGCCAAGCGGACGAAACAAATACAAAAATATCGGAAGAGAGCGTTTCCAACACATTAAAATTGTCTGGAACAAATACACCTTCATTACATGAAAGAAGACAGCCAGGTGCTATCAATGTAGGCATTTTTGAAGTTACAATTCATAGAGCAAGTAGAGGCTGTACTAGCGGATTTGGATTTTGTAGTTTTGAATGGTTTCCTTCCCCAATTGAATGGCCGGGTCTTCCACCAATTGATAAAAATGGGCAAGAATTTGTTTGGGTTTATGAATATAACAGTGAATATGGATTTGAATTATATGCTACTGAACCTATTTCTAAAGAAGTTGACATTACTACATTAACTTTGACTGTAGATGCAGATGTAACAGCTGTAGGACCCATGAAAAAAGAATTTACAATTAGAAAAGGTCAGTATCTTTTTGATCCGACTATTGGTGCTTATGGTGGATATGATATTGTTTTAACAGCTAACTAACAATGTTAAAATTCTTTTTATTTTTAAGCATTGTTTCAGGGATTAATACTTTTTCTCAAAATATTACTTTGGCCGATACCATAAAATATAACTCTTTTCAAGATTTAGAAAAGAAAACATTTTATGGTACAGATTATAAAAACTTAAAATATTATATTCGAAGTAGCGAAAAGCCATATAAATTAATTTTTACTTTTACAGATTGGTGCAAGCCTTGCAGAGAAAAACATCCTTCTATTTTGGAAATTGAAAAAAAGTTTAAGAATAAATTAGATGTTATATTTGTTACGGATATGTATACTCAGGGTAATTTGGTAAATACATATCAATATCTTTCTGAAATTAATAATAATGCTTCTATTTTTACTATTATAGATGACAAAAAGTTTGAAGTAAAAAAGGGAAAGTATAAATATTTTTTATTTGATAATAAGAAAAATAAACGAGTACAAGTAAATAGATATGAATATACAATGAATTCATTGATACCTAGCTTGGATGATTACGGCTATTCCTTAGTTGTTTTATTTGATGAAAATGATAAAGTGATTTATGCATCTACTTATTATGAAACGAAAGATGAAGTTTTAAAAAAGTTAAATGCTTTTTTAAATTAGAATTTTAAAATTATAAGAGCCTTTCTAAAATGAAAGGCTCTTTCATTGATAAAGCAGTTTATTTAAGTAATAAGATGAAACAAAACTTTTACTGACTTCCAATAAATATAGTAAAGCATTTATATTTTGGGAATGGTAAAATTTATTTATGATACAGAAAAAGAAATCAAAGAAAAGCTAATTTATTTCCCGATACAGTATCTAAAGAACTCTGTATTAATGGTGGTTTAAGCAGATCGAGGTGTACAAAAGTGGTACAGGATTAAGATGCTGCAACATCTTTTTTTTCTACTTTTCCGCACGAATCTCGTCACGTTAAGTACTTGTAAAACAGTATTTTACAATGTTTGATCATAAAATTTAAATGCACATTTGTACTACTTTTGTACACCTCCAACTTTATAAGTTACTAACAATCAAATAGTTAACATTTACCGAATACTACAGTGATAATTGATACATTTCGCCTGTACACCTCAATTTTCATCTATTTTTAGAACGAAAATAATTTAAAATTCTAACAAGTATAGCTCAAATTTTCTATTAAAATGTTTTAATTAATCTACTTATCAATTCTCTGTTGGATTTACTAACTCCAAAATCTTTTGATAGATTTGACCATTTACGAAGTGCAGAAGTTGTTTGCTCAATAACATTCTCTATGAATTTTTTTGATAGTTTAGCTTCCTTTCCTAATTTAGTAAGATGTTTGACGGTAATATTTCGTCCTTCTCCCATTACCATAGTGCTTTGTTCTCCACCTGGTCCAGATGAGAAAGTAAGGTCGTAAGCGGGTGATAATTTCCATTCTCCAAATTCATTCATCAGAAACGAAAAATTCTTAGCATGGTCGTCTCTATTGTGCGCCATAACATTGAAAACTGCTAACCGAAACATTTTTTCTACTTCTCGAATGTCTTTGGTTAAAACACCCGTCAATGATAATAAATCTTCATAATCAAGAGACGGAAACCTAAAATTACTGTGAACGAGTCCACTCACCGTATGCATATGGAGACGCTTATTTCCTTCTCTATCAAAACGCTTTACAGCAAAATAGCCATTACCTTTTTGTGACGGAAACAAATGGACTTCAGGCATTTTAATTCCTGCATCTACAGCCATTAAAGCGTAAATGTATTCTATTGATCCAGCATCTTTTCCATCTAATGAGTTTGGAAATTTCACCATCCAAGGTTCAAAATTATCGCTTAACAAATTCGCTCCGTAGGATATATTTTTTCTCTCTGCATCAACTCCAATTAATGCCTTTGGTCGTGCTCCGGCAGAAGATCCGTTCAAAGCTAAAAGTTCTGCAATCACTTCTTCAGAATCACCTTGCAAAACATCTTCAGTTTGATTAGCTAACACGTCCAAATCAATCGTATAATTACTACTATCGGGACTCTGATCCGGCTCATAAATCAATGCGCCCATACCGTGCAATCCAACGTACGCCAAACGGTCAAGTGGTGAAATATCAGATGGAGAAATTCTTTCCGAGCGAAGCATACGATCGAAGAGTAATCTTCCCCAACCGTCGGGCAAACTATCATTGAAAACACCAGGCAAACCTTCAAACGGATCCCTTGGAAGTTCGATCACGCCTGTTTGCAAAGGAAGTTTTATAGGTGATATTTCTAGTTTGCTTTTAATAAATTCTTCATCATATTCAAAATAGATGATGCCATTACGAATTGCCAAACGTCCAACGGATTGAATTACAGAACCAAAATTCAATCCAACTTTTATTTCTTTGATTGCTACTTTCATTTTCTGCTTCCTCTTTTTTTAATGGGTTTTTCCACTGATTTCAGTACATCATCAATAGATTTAAAACTCTGTTCCTTCGGTTTTAAAACATCAACCATTTCTTCTAATCCACCAACAACTGAAAGCAATTTTAAAAATGAATCCAAGGAGATCAAGCCTTTTTGCTCAAATTTTCTCAGGGTTGGTAAAGGAACACCCGACCTTCCCGCCAAACCTTCCTGTGTTAGATTCATTTGCAAACGTCTTTCACGAATATTATCGACCAGTTTTTTTTGAGCCTTAGACAAGGATATAAATAACATAATAGTAGTACTTGTTATGAAAATACAATAATAAATAATATTATTGTATTACAAATATACGAAATTATTACAAGACATGTACTTGATCAAACTAACCACCTAATTACAATGTAAAATTTCAGAAATATTGTTTTATATTAGGATGCTTTTAAATATTTTGAAGGAATATAATATATAATTAAAGAACAGGATTTGACAAATTAATCTAATTATTATGAACAGCTACTCTCATCAATTCAGAAATTCATTTGCCGAAATTTATACTATAATTGGTTCTTCTGAAACTCTACCCAAAAATGCTTCTGGTATAAGAATCTGCAGGTTTTGCGAAAAAAATGAAAACGAAGTGGATTTTAAAAAAATAGCTCACGCTTGTCCAGAATTATTAGGACAAAATAATCTTGTGATTTATGATGAATGTGATTTATGTAATGAAAGATTTAGTAAATATGAGAGTCATCTATCAAAATTTTTCTTACCATACTTATCTGTTGTAGGAGTTAAAGGAAAAAAGAAAATTCCTAGTTTTCAAGCAAGAAAAGATAATGATGATGAAAAAACAAGAACATCTGTAAAATATACAGGTGACGGAAAAATAAACCTCTTTTTAAGCTCTTTGGATGACTATAAAGTAGATGTAGAAAACAAAACAATGTCTATACGTTTTAGAAATCCTGCCATAAAGCCTATATACGTTTATAAGTCATTGCTTAAAGTTGCTCTTTCTTTTCTACCTCAAATTAAAATACAGAAATATCAACTATTATTCGATTGGTTGCAAAATGATGATGCAGAAATAGTTTTTTTCTCAACATTATTCATTACAAAACTAACACGTAAAAAATTTGGCAAACCTTCTGTTCAATTATACGAAGCAAATAATATCTTTACAGATAAGGGTTTTCATCCTGAATTAACTTTGGTTATAAATTTTGCTAATATTGTAGCCCAAATATATTTGCCTTTATCAGCATCTTTTGATTATCCTAAATCAAATGGAAAATCTCCAACACTTGAGTTATATCCCGCATTTCATTACAATATGGACTCTGAAAAATATGAAAATATTGAGCCTGATACTCCTATTACTGTAAATTACAAGTTTGAAAGTATCGATTTACATTCCGAAGAAAATAGCATTAGAGATGAAGTGCTAAACTTCACTTTCGAATCAGGAGATTTTAATATAGAAAAAAATTCCACTGATTTTCTTTAATCTAAAAGATAATATTGCTAAGTAAATTTGATTTTTTTAATGAATAAGAATCTCTAAACAATAACAATTTCCGGCATTATTAAAAGCGATTCCAAAGATTAATTCTATATTTTCAAAAGTCCATTTTCTAATAATATCATCTTTCGGATCATCTTTTTCAGAATTGTAATATCCTTTGTTTTCTGTATCTACACCAAACAAATTCACAAGTTTATCTGTTAATAGTTTTGCCTCTCTAAACATATTAAAGTTAGCATTTGAGTGGCGTTGACAATATAATTTTAAAGAGCCTTTACTATTACTAATCCTATTAAAATAATTGAAAAACTTATGATGATTCTTTAAAATCAAAGCGTTTTCAATAAGAGAATTTATATTATTCCTCAAAACCAAACTGTTCTTTATTTCGAAATCTATTAATTTAAAAAAAGACTTTACATCATTTTCTTCTTGTTGTAAAAATATCGTTCTATTATTCAAAAACTCTTCAGTGGTAAAAATTTTTGTCCGTATTTCGAAAAACTTATAAGTGATGTAAGCTTTCGTTGCCAATCCTTTATCATCAGTAACTAAAATATCTGAAAAAGATGCAAACCAAGCGTGATTTGCATCTGTATGAATACTTTCTAAAGCTTGTGACTTTCTTAATGGTTTGTCTTTGGTTACATTGTGCAATTCTAATGAATTAAAAAAAAGAACAAATTTGTCATAATCATTATAATCTTTAACAGCCTCAAAAGTTTGTTTCATTAAATCAGTAAAACTTTGACCGCCAAAATTTTCTTTAAACTTTTCATCAAATTGATCCTTCCATTTTTCGAAACTGTATTTATCACTATTTACGTACTCTTCCATCATTTTTTTTAACCCAATCACTTCTTGTCGGTCTGTTAAGAGCTTATTCCCAAATTTAAAAAAATGCTCCATCATTGATCCTACGGTAAGGTTTTCATTACTAGGCAAATATCTTTCAGAAAGTTCTTTTTCTTTTCCTGTTAGATCAGGTTGATTAAGATTCGGAATAGGAATATTTAATAGATTTTTTAATAGATCTTTTGCAATTTTTGAAAACTCGTCGTCCTCTTCTCCCTCGATAGTTGGAAAAAGACTATCCATTAAATTATTACCTGGATTGAGGAAGTTTTTTGAAATACTAAAATCAGTATCATAAAAGGATTCCGTTGGTTTTGCTAATAAACAATTTGTCTTTTTTTTAATCGCGTCATAATCGAAATAATGATCTTTAACATAATGCTCCAACAAAAGTAAATCCTCTTCCCAAAATGAACTGTCAGAGTTTGATAAATCTTGATGATGTGCGTGAGAATATGTGAAAATGAGGATGTCTTTAAGTTCATCCATCAACTCCTTTAATGGAAGGTTGAAGTTTCTTTTTCCTTCTTTGATCGAAGAGTAAATATTTTTATCACAATATATTCTAAGCATAATTATAAAGATTTGTAGGTATCAATTGAATCTAAACCGTACTGATTAAAAAAATGATGAGTTAACCAAAATAACGACCATTGCCACTATCAGATCTATTTGCAATACCACAACCATAATATCTGAAGTTTAATTTTTCTATTGTAGACAAAATTTCTATTCTATTTGTACTATCTTTTATTTTTGAATACACTGAAAGCAATAATGGAAGAATGGAAGAATCGAGGCAGTCGATGCCTGAAAAAATATTTGTTCATAAAATTTTCTTTTCTTTTGATTGAGTAAGTAAATTCCTGGTTAATATCTTATTATATGTTTCAGCACATTCCGCAATGAATTCTATATATAATTTTAGCCGTTGCCAATTGAAACCACATTTTGTAGGAAATCTGCTTTTTAAATTATCATAAACGTAGTAGCTCTTGCTTTTATTTGTCTGTTCAAAAACAATCCAAGTGTACCTTAGAAAAGAATTTTCGTCGTCTTTAGAAGTTTTATGAAAAGCATTTAAATTAAACAAAATTTTACCCCAATAATTATCTACAAAAGCAACTTTAACATCCTTGTAACCCGATTTTTCCGCATAGTAAATTAGATAATTTTTAATTTTCTCGAATTCACTTAACTTTTCACCTCTGCGTAAATGACTTCCCATCCCATATTTCCTTACAAACCTCTGTTTCGTTTAATTGTTGTTCCAGATACACTTTAAGATGATATATTTTGTAACTTATCGTAGTAACCGGGAGGTGATGCTTTGAATTTTATACCTTTAGTTTTTTTGTTTTCTTTTGAGAAATCAAATTTCTGTGCTATTTCTAAACTTTCAACGGGAATTTGAATTGTTTGTAAATTAAACATTCTTTGGCCTTGATATTTAAGAATAGTTCTATTATTGCTTTCATCATAGGGAGATACTGCATAAGTTCCACCATAATGACCAGTATTACATATTACAACATTACAATAAAGTAATCTTGTTAAGGCGTCTGCCATTGAGAAATATGTATTTAAATCTTTGTTTAAGGAAATTATAAATAGATGCTGTATTCTAGTTTGATATAATAACATTCTTTCAATATCAAAAAAATCAGAACAGATCATAACACCGAAACTACCAAATTTTTTAGTGTTGAATATATACATATTTTGTTCTTGATCTTCTAAACATTCTTCTCCTTCTATATTTTGAAACATATTCTTTTCCATATAAGTAAAATATGTTTTTCCAAAATAAAGTGAAGATAGTCTATTTGAAAAACCAGTGTTACCCCAATTATTTGGAATTGTAATTATACCTCTATTTCTAATTTTTAATTTATTTAAAGGATTTCTATTGAAGTCTATCCCGGAAATAATCATTACATTATGTTTTTTGCTAATTTTTTTTATTTCACCTACTCTGTGATTTGGTAAATGCAACTCAGGTATTAAAATTATGTCTGGTTTAATTTCTCCTTTTAATAATAATCGTAGCCCTTGTTTAATTTCATTCCAAACCCTTTCTGCAGATAATTCATCGATATTAATTCTATAAGGTACTATCTTCTGATTTGGGTCATTATTCTTTAGAAGAAAATTTGTTGAAATATTAGATGGGGTTTCATTCCAGCAAAGCTCTGGATCAATAACAGGCTGTATAAGTCCTATTTTTAAATATTCAACCATGCTAATATATTTTTTTAGATTCGTTTAATAAATCAATATCAATAATTGTTAGTTGCCTTGGGGTACTATCCAATAGTTCTAAATGATTTTTTTCAAGTTTATCTTGAATAGTTGATAATTGAATATTAAAATCATCAATTGAATTTAAAGTTAACCCATTTTCTAAATCAAAAGCAGTTTTTGATAAATAATCAATCGAGTAAGATTTTGAGAATATGTTTGACAGCAATAATCGTGTATCAGAAGATACCGGAACAGTTTCTAAAATATTAGTAACTTCACTAAAATATTGATCAATAAACTTAATTTTATTTATATAATTTGACCATTCTAAGTTTTTAGAAAGTAGCTTAATCATTAATGTTGATAATTCTAAAATTAAAGTTATGTCACCATTTCCAAAAAAATAATTTAATTGATTATTTCCCCATTCTTTTTCTGCAGGAAAATATCTTGTGTCATTAATAATTAATTTTTCATTGTTTAAAATAATTTTTTGTTTTTCTGTGATACTTTTCCATTTTCTCCAATTTAAACTATCCTGATTTATCCATTCTATAGGAATTAAATAATTTGATGGATGAAATGAAAATCTTTTTGATTGATAAAAAATAGTGTTTTTATCATTTTCTACGGTTAAAGCTTTACCAATCTGTTTAATAATTTCTAAAATAGACCATTCAAATAGTCTAATATCAACCCAACTATTTTTTTCAGATTTTAATAAAACCGCTTTTAACCATAAATTTAAAGGAATATGAGTTTTATAATTATGATTTAAAACCTTTGAAATATCCGGATAAGAATCTGAATACTTTTTTAATAAATCAAGCCTATTTTCAAACATTTCATATATAATTCCATTGTGTTTATTTCTAAAATCAAAATTCTCAAAAATTAAATCAGACATATTTTCAACTTTTTGTTTTATGTCTTTAATCTTGACTAATATCGATTCTGGAATTTTACTAGGATATAATCTTATTAAACTCCATGAAATAGGGTTTTCAAAATTAATTTTATTTATATAATTTTCCCAAAGATTAACTTTATAGGTATTACTAGTATTGTTTAAAATATACCATAAAAAAGACTCAAAATTAAAGTCGTTATCATCTTTAACTAGCGTGGCTTCTAACTTTAAAATGCCTAAAATTAAATTTATTTTTTTTAATGAGTCGTCAAGATAACTAAAGGATTGGATTTTTATTTTAGAAATATTTTTAATAAAATTACTTGATGTCTCATTTTTCCAAAATGAAATATTAGCATTATTAATTTGATTAAAACTAAAAATTATTTTTTCTTCAATAAGTAATAAAAAGTAAGATTTTAAGTAATCTTTACTCAAATCATGAATATTTACACGATCAATCGTTTGTAAAATTTTATTTAAACCATCAAAGCCTGTATAATAACAAAATTCAATTAATCTTTTCCACAACTTTAATTTGTCTGGATTTTCAGTGACTGCCTTAATTAATAAAATAAATATGTCATTATACTTCTTATTAACTTTAGATAATTCAATGCTTAATAAATTATTAAAATACTTATTTTTTACTTTTTCTAGTTCTTTTTTATATTTTTTTTCGCTTATTTTTAATTTACAATTTTGTTGATAAATCCTAATATTTTCCTCAGTATTCATATCTAACTTTCTAAAGTTAGGTGTTATTTGCTTACTTAATAAACATAATTTCAGTGAGGCATAAGCCATTCTTGTTTCTCTCTTCATCTCTGAGTCAGGAAAATCGGCAAGTAGAAAATGTTTTAAATCAGAAAATGTTTTATCAACTTCTTCATTGTCTAGCAGCTCATAATCTTCATCATTTAAAGCTGACATTTTTTGAAGTGTGTGTGTCATTAGAGGTTCTGGAAAATTTATATCTAAAACTGGATATGTGTAATTTTTACTAGTTTTATCTGCAAAAATAAATTCACCTTTGACGTTATATGTATATGCTTCAGTAGGGCTTGTTTTTTCTTCTTGAAATTCTACGCCTATATTTGATGTAGATAAATTTTCTTTATAGAAATTTAAAAAAGTAAGCATTTCTTTTTTAGAGCTGGTCAATATTATCTGGTCATCAACAAACTTAAACAGTGCAATTTTTCTATTTTTTTCAATATACTTGTCAAGTTGAGCATCAAGATCAAGCATGGCTACATTAGCTAAAAACCCTGAAACTAGCAAGCCTGTGGGAATACCATGTAATTCTTTAGTATTTTTTAATCCGCACAAATTTTCATCAAGTAATATTTTTTCATTCCATCCTTTTGTATTTATAGGGAATTGCAATAACTTTTCGATAGTCTCAAAAATTAATTTTGTGTCATCTCTAGGAGTACCATCACCTCTGACAATATATTTCTTAATATTATTTAATACAATATCAGGATTTATGCTTGGAAAGAATTTTTTAAAATCTAATCCAATCCAATACAGTTTTTTGTCATTTCTTCCTTTCCAAAATTTAATATCTAAATACTTATAAGTATTAAAATTTGAAGACTCTTCATCTTTGTATATTTTTTTTTCGACTTCGGAATCTAAATCTTCTAATTTAAAATTTGATTTAGACCCCATTGTTTTTATGGTCATTGAAATATGTCTTCGATAAAAAGGCCAACTTTGATTCCACTTTCGATAAAGCTGTGGTGAACTATTTTTATAACTACCTTTTATCAATTTTTGATTTTCATCGAACCACATCGGCTGAAATAGACGATTTCCATAACTCCAAAAAGGCATTTTTGGTTCCATAAAAACTCCAATAACATTTACTATTGCAATCCATACAAGTTGATCTTCTATATGAATTTTATAATATGGTCTTATCTGTTCTTCATTTGATGAATTATTTTTTTTAGGAAAGGATAATGGCTCTATAGAATTAGTCGAATAATTACCCTCTTTAATTTTCGTTCTTAACTTATAAAGATTTGTTTCTAGATTAGCTTCGTAGTTAGATAACTCTATTGAGTCATACCATTCATTGGATTGAAGTAAATAATAATTCAATCTTTTAAATGCTAAATAAAAATTCTCAGTATTTAAAAACTGCTGCTCTAAGTTATCCATAATATTCATTAATTTTTAAATCTTCTCTCCGTCAAAAACTCTCTCAAAATGCTTTTCAATAACTGCTCATTCAGGTTTTGCGGTATTCTGTCTATTACTCCAGTTGATGACACAAAATTATTAAAGCATTTACCTTTTTATTTGTAGAAAGTGGGTTCGCTGATACCGTGTTCACGGCAAATCATTGTCTATACTTGATTTTGTTAAGATAAAATTTTGATAATCTAAACTTCTGAAAATCTTCTGATTTTCATTGTCTTCCAAATTTAAAAACTATATTTTTAAACGATTCAGTTTTTGGCAAAGATTACAATCAAATTACGAGTTGAGTTTACTAATCGCAAATAAGTGCACAAATACGTTTAAATTATATGCTATATGTTATATAATTTTGATTCTTTGATTGTTGCTCATTCAATAATTTCTATTTCATTATTAGTAAACCATTCTAATTCTAACATATTAGTTTTTAGCTGCTCTGTATCATTCGTATAAGCAACAATTGCTAAACTCTCTTTTGCTCTACTGCATGCAACATAGAAAAGTCGAGATGTACGTTCTACTCCGGTTTCCTTTCCTTCTGCAATATTTTCGTTATCACCTTTTGTGAGTTCCTTTACACCAAATAGTTTATCATAACTAAACATAAAACCTTTAGATTCTTCATCATCAATTATTACCATCACTCTATCAAATTCTAATCCTTTAACCCCTTGATGAGTTCCAAAATTTGATATATCAGAAATGTAATTGTCATAATTAATTATTTCCCGAAAATCAGACTCTAAAGCTATATCCCATGCTAACAATACTTCGTCATCATCATCTTTTTCCTCTTCTTCGCCTAAGCTTTTTGTCCTTTCAATAGATATTTTTAATTCATTTGGAATGTTGAATATTCCTGTATTGTTAACCTCAAAGATTATATCCTTCAAATTTGGTTGCTTATCATCTTTCCATAGCATTAACAAACTTTCGACACTAGCTTTAGCGTGATTTAAAATTGCTTTGGTGTCTGTTCCTTCAATGATATTTTTTTTATCAAATACTGGCGAATTTTGTTTTATAATATTTGATACTTCGAATTTATTACCTGCGATATTAGCTCTATATAATGATAATATCGTTTTTCTAAAAAAATTGACAGAAGATAAAGTTCCATCTAACAAACCTTGTTTTAACCTGTCAACTTTATACAGTGGATTAAAAAAATTTTCAAATCCCATTCTGATTGCTGCCATGTGATGTTCCAGAGTCAGCATCTTTACAGAGATATTTTTATTATCTTTAGGAATTGATCTGTCGATCCATTTATCATCTCCCGTAATTATGGCCATTTTATTCTTGATTGACTCTTCAGTAGATAATTTGTCTTCTCCGCGACGGACTATAAACATTTTTATAAATCCGCCCGAGTTTTCAATCCTTGCCAACTGTTGCTGACCATCAATATCTTTTCTGATTTTATTGTTTAGCTCAATAATTCTAGATTTTGATCGATAGTTCATTTTCTTTACTGGTGTCAACCAATCATCAGGAAGATCTTGACCGAGTTCTTCTTTACCATCACTGTAAATTCGTTGCATAGTATCACCAAGTAATCCTAATGAAAAAGAATCTTTATAATCTGATTGAACCTTAAACAAAGCTTCGATTAAATCTTTTTTTGTGTCTTGACTTTCATCAATTAAAATAATCGGATATTTATTTATCAATATTTTCTTGAATAAATCCTTTGCATCTAAAAAATGACATGCAATTGATATAACTTGAGAGTGATTTAATGATGCCTTAGTATAATTATCACCATTAGGATTATAAACGAATTTGTTTATTGATGGTAAAGCAACTAAACTTTTATTTTTAGATTCTAATTTTTTTCTGTTGGAAATTGCGGTTTTATTATTGAGATCTCTAGCTCTTGAAAGCTTATCTTCTAAATCTTCTATAGATTTTTCTATATCTATTTTAACCCAATTTTTAATATCTAATGTGAAATTTTTAATTAGCTCCCAGCAAAAACTATGTATTGTACTTACTTCAAAAATTGAATTATAAGATAATCTATGAGTAATTTCATCTGCAGCAGCATTGGTATAAGTGATAATTCCGATTTTCCTATTCAGTAATTTATAGTCTTGTCCATAAATCTCTTTGAAATTGGTTAGCACATTTACCAATGTTCTTGTTTTACCAGAACCAGCTCCTGCAAAAAGAAAGAAACTTTTTAAAGATTTTGGATTTAAACAGTTGAAAATATCTTCATCAACTTTTAAATCAATATCATTGTTTTCAGCTATCATATTGATGGGGTTTCACGTTCAACAATATTTTTTGTAGGTTTTAAAACATTTTCTAACCAAACCAAGCCCTCTTTGATATAAGATGGTACATTCAACTTTTCTGGGTTTTCGAAATATAAAACATCAAGTGCAAATTCAGCTTTTTTGGCACCATCACTATTTATAGCTACATAAGCTTTTTTGGCAGAATTATTTAGATCATCTTCCGATGCAGCTTGAACCATTTTTTTTAATAATCCTGATGTTGCTGTAATCGATTTAAAGTTTTCAATATTTTCTAAGACTAATGCGTCTTCAAATGTATATGGATATACTTTTGTCCCTGACAAATTGATTTCTGATTGATAGGCAACTCTAATAGGATTATCTGTTAATAGTTTTTTTTCAAACTTTAATTTAATTAAATCATCAATTTCTGTCAATTTGGGATTCCACTGTTTTAAAGTGTCATTATTAGTGATTTGATTTACTCCTAATTTTGGCTGACATTTCCTTTGTTTTTCTTTTGGTGGACTTACAGAAGTATCTGTGTATTTTTCTTTGGAATCCAAGTCTGTAACAATAAGAGTAGCCAAACCTAATTTTTCGATAAGTGGCTGTAATCTATGTGCGTGACTTCCTCCAATTTCTAAAATAGTAACGTAGCAACTATCAAGAACTTCGTGATGATTCTTAATAAAATGAGGGATTAGCATTCTTTCAGCAGGTCCTTCAACTAAAATAGTTGCATCTGCAAAAAACAAATCATTGTGAGTTGTATTTAAATATCTAATAACAAATTTTTCGGTTTCTTTTTGTTGAGGTATAGTAGAATCAAAGACTGATTTTATGCTTAAGACTTCAGATGTAGGTGTAATAGTTGTAGTAATATTTCTTTTAAAGTATCTTAAACTCTCAAATTTCTGATGAGCGATATAGCTAGAATGAGTACTGATTACCAGCTGGGTAGTAAAATCTGTTTTAGTTCCTAAATTATGGTGTTCTCTTAAAATATTATACGCTTTTTTAATAAAAACTTGTTGTACTTGTGCATGTAAATGAGCTTCGGGTTCTTCTATTAAAACCAAGTGTATTGGTTCAATGATATTGTCTTTTTCCAATGTATCTTTGCCTTTCATCATCCATTCATCACGGTATCGAATTAATTTAAAAATAATAGAAATTAAGTTTTGATAACCTAACCCATTATATTTTTCAGGCAATGTTAATCCTTCGCCAAGATTGTATCTAACAGCAGAATCATGTTCTAAACCATCTGTTGCTTTTATAAGTGACGATAATGTAATTTGTGGATTTCCAAATCCCGGATAATTTAAATCACTTAGCTCTTTAAGCGGTTCTTTAAAACTTGAAGTCAAATTTTGATCAAAAGTACTTTGTGCTTCGTTTAACTTTTCAAGTGCTTCCAAATCTTGTTCACTAGGATCAATTGATGGATTTAAATGCTTATCGTAGTAAGAGCGAAGTTGTGACGACAATGATTTGTTATTATTAGATTCTGGATTATCAGAATTGGCATCACTAAATCCACGTTGGGCATTTATTGTATGAATTTTTATTAAACCATTTAAAGGATTTCCCTCAAGTTCTATATTTTCATCAGAAAGCTCTTGATCTTCATCATATTTATCAGGATCCAATAGATATGATTTTATTTCAAATAGTGCATTTAATTTTTTATCACAGAATTGCCAAAAATTCATTGGCCAAAGCTCAACGGCTTTACCTGATTTTGTATTTATATCTACTACTTTTTTTCTAGCAAGAATATATTCTTCTATTAACGATTCTATATTTTTCGGCTGTAAAATAAGTCGTAAACCTAGTAGCCCACCATTCCAATCGAGTGTTGGGATTATATGGCTAACATATCTTAATTCTGAAATATCGACCTTAAACCATAAATCTAAAGAAGGTAAATGAGGTTCAAGTAATTTGATGCTTTTATGGTCGTCTTCTAAAGTTTCTGTGGTGACCCAATTTTCAGCAATAATTTTTAATTCGATCCAATTTGTAATTGTGAAATCTTGAGTTTTAAAATCTTTTTTTTCTAAAAAAGTTATTAGAGCATCCATAGCGGTTGTTTTTCCACTATTATTAGCACCTACAAATATTGTTTCTTTATCAGAAAATTCAATCTTACAACTTTTAAGCTTTCTAAAATTTTTTATTCTTACAAAATCAATTTTCATGGTTATTTTTTAGTTTTTGTGATGGTATTTCCATAACTTTAGAAGTTATGCATTTTGTTATTCTAATTTATTTAAAGATAAGAGTTATGTATGCTATAACTTTTAAAATCAACCATAGTTGCATAATTATTAACTAGATCCAATATTCATAATTTATATTCTTTTTTGCAATGAATAATTCTATTTTTATTACAGGTAATTAATATCATGCAGATTAGTCAAAGATAATTATTCCAATCATTAACAAATTGCGTGATACCGTAAATTGCAAAAAAATTAAATTTATTTATTCCAATTTATGTCTCTCACTAGTCATTAAAATGTTTCTTTTTTAAGAATGACGATTTAGCAATTTCTTTATTTTAAAGGAAAAATAAAAATAAAGAAAATGAAAAAATAAAAACTCAGTGTTTTTACCTAATTTTAGATAATTATATTGCACTTTTTCTAAAAATAAAAAATACCTACGAGAGTCGGTATTTTTTATTTTTTTATTTCCTTAATATCGTATTTTTTATCTCGAATCGGTTCGTCAGGAAGGAAATCCTTAATGGAGCACCCTAATGCGATTGCAATTAAATTTAAATGAATTAAATTATATTTTGCTTTTTTGGATGGAGCTTCTATTTGTGAAATAAATCCAATGTTCTTCCCAATAGAAAGAGAGAGCTCCTCTTGGGTAATGCTCTTAGATTCTCGTACTTCTTTAATACGTCTTATAACATATCTTTCTATTTCGTCTAATGATTCATTCATAAATCAAAGTGAATGAAAAACATCAAAAAATATTATGTACTATAGTACATATTTTAATAAACTTTTTTATATTTGTAAAATAAGTTATTGAAATGTAACTTTGCGATACTTCAAAGAAATATAGAAGCTATTGCTTAGAATCTCGAACTGAAAACTGGTAATTTTTAATATGCGAGAGGATAAGTAAAGTAGCTCACGACCTAGGCGTGAGCTCACTTATCTGCATATAAGGTATACCAGTGCCCCAGTTCGGATATGTTGAGTTTCACGCCATTTATTTGGGGGCAAGATGTAGTGAGATAGTGTATTAAATGGCACAGATAATTCGTACGGAAATCTAAGCAGTTCCTTCAAGCAATAGTTTTGCTAAAAAATGCTGCTTATGAAAAGAACAGAATCTTTACCGAGAAAGTTGAGCAATCTTCAGTTGTACGAACTGCTGAAAAAAGGCAATCCGACCGCTCTCGAACATATTCATCTACGTTACAAAAGACTTCTTTTCTGGGTTGGATGGCAAATGCTTAAGGATGATTTTGTGGTGCACACGATTGTTCAGGATACCTTCCTTAAATTGTGGCTACACCGCGACACCATTGAAACGCCTGATCATATTACCGGCTTTTTACGCTTTGTGATGAAGAGGGATTGCATCGCCTATGTGACTGCGCCCAGAAATAAATTCACCCGACTTATGGCATCTCTTGACAGTTTTGAGAATTATCAGGAATATCTTGCAGGTTACGATCCCTTGAAAGATAAAGAGTATTTACATAACCAGGAATCCGATCAAAATAAATTCGATGAAATCACAAAGGTGTTACCCGTTCTGAATCCCAAAAGAAAACACCTGATAGAACTTTGCCTGGAATATGGCTTCCAATACAAACCCATTGCAGAGGCTATGGGAAGCAGCGTGACAGGAATCAGCACGGAGGTAAGCAAAGCAATAGATGATCTTCGGAAAATTCTTAAAGTCACTTCCTTTGAGCAGCCGGAGGAAAAACCTGAACTTAAAGAAGCGCAGTCAGAAAAACTCAGTAGTCAGCAGCTCGAGATCATCAAAAGACGATTTGAACAGAAATCTTCGTTTGCGCTGATTGCACAAGAACTCCAACTACCGGAAAAAGAAGTTCATCGGGAATTTCTGTATGCATATCAACATTTACAAAACCAAAACACTTCTGAAATACCGCTTTGAAATGGAAAAATCCACGATGACATTGACCCGAAGAATTCAGCTTCTGATCGATCTTCCTGCAAATGAACAAAAAGAGATGTGGGAAAAACTCTATCGGTATCAAAACCGCTGTTTCCGGGCAGCTAATTTAATTGTTTCTCATCTATATGTTCAGGAAATGATCAAAGATTTCTTTTACCTCACAGAAGATGTCCAATACAAACTAGCGGATGTTAACAAAGATGAAATGGGAATATTTACACGATCGAAAACACACACAACTGCACGTATGGTTTTTGATCGCTTCAAAGGAGAGATTCCTACTGACATTTTGGGAAGTCTTAACAATACGATTCAATCAACCTTTTCCAAAAACAAAGTGGATTACTGGCAGGGATCAAAATCATTGCGAAACTTTAAGAAAGATATTCCAATTCCGCTTCCTGTTAAATGCACTACTAAAATGAGATATGATGTTGAAAAGAAAGCATTTTGCTTCAATATGTTCGCAATTCCTGTTAAAACGTATTTAGGAAAAGACTTCTCAGATAAGCGGTTGATAATGGAACGCCTATTAAGAAAAGAGATCAAGGTTTGCACATCGCAAATCCAACTGAAAGCCGGGAAAATCTATTGGCTTGCCGTATTTGAATTTGAAAAAGAAGACCACCTTTTAAAACCTGAAATCATTGCTGAAGCTTCCCTTTCTTTGGAACACCCTATCGTAGCAAAAGCGAATAATGTGCGAATTAATATCGGATCAAAAGAAGAGTTTTTATACCGCAGGCTGGCGATTCAGGCAAGTCAAAAAAGGATCAGAGCCGGAGTCGCTTATTCCCGTTCCGGAAATGGAACCAAACGGAAACAGAAGGCACTGCACAAAACTGAGAATCTGGAAACCGTTTTGTGAGTCATCATCTTCATCTGTACAGTCGGCAGCTGATTGATTTCTGCATCCGGCAGCAGGCGGGAACGCTGATTCTTAAAGATCAGGAAGACAAAATAGGCATTGCAAAAGAACAGGAATTTGTGCTTCGTAACTGGAGTTATTATGAATTGCAGACCAAAATAAGATACAAGGCTGAAAAGGCTGGCATTGAGTTGATCATTGGATAGAAGAAATAACGAGGGTGCTTGTAAACCCGTAGGGTGAGGTCGTGAACACTCACTAAATACTTAAAAGTATATACAACGGCGTGGGCTTCTTTTTTACGTCAAAGGCTAGATGCCAAGAATTGAGAAATAGCTGAGGGAGTACAGAAATTGTAGAACAAATTTCTAAATTTTTTTTAAGGTATAAAAGCTTTTAATTAGAATTTTTTGTCTGCTATGATTTAAAATTCCTAATTATAATTTTTGTTAGTAAATGCGCGTTAGCTTAGCTGTTTTTGCAGGGATTACTGATAACGTTTTGTGGCTTTGAGATGACGGACAATTCGAAGCTGAAACTTTCAACTAAAATACAAATTTCGGTCAGAGAATAAAACGTGAATTGATGACTTTCTGCCCGCTATTACCAAACCTTTGTTAGCGATAGTTGTTATTTTTAATTTTCAAGTTAGTCTAACTCACCAGGATAATTTCCTTTATTTAAATCAAGAGACATTATTATTTCTTGTTGTTTATAGTTTGCGACTATTTCCAATGGTAAAGTTTTATTTGTATAAATTTTAAATTTTGCAATCCAATTTTTTCGTGATTTTTTGAAGCGGATTTTTTTTGGAATTCCTCCGTCATTAAAACGACAGTAGACAATAACATTTTTAAGTTTTAATTTTCCTCTATAATTTCCAGTGTTATCCACTTGTGCAACGTTCACTGTAATAATATAATTATGAACACCATCATGTTTATTATCTGCTCTTTCTACACTATATGCCCAATAACATTTCGAATTTGGAATTGTCTTGACTATTTCGGGAACAATAATTTCTTGCGCAACAATATAATTTGACGATAGTAATATTAAAAAAGATATAAATAGTCTTTTCATTTGTTTTTTATAAATTTTATAAAATTTGATGAAGGTCTGCTTGTAAAACAATTACCTCTAAAGTTTTGAGCCTTGCGATGTTGAGGCAATCGAACCGTAAATTTTCATTTTTACATAAAAGTTCAATCGTAGAAATACCTTTGAACTTTGCAGTTTCGCTCCACTATTGCAAAACCCTTGTTGTAAGAAGTTATATTACCTTTAATAATCAGTGTAATGAATAACCATTTTGGGATTTTGTTCTTTAAATGAAATTATTTCAGTCTCAGATATATTTGTATTTGTTACAACTAAATACCAGAGGTTTGGTAAACTTTTAAATAAGTCAAATGATTTACTTGAAACATTTGTATCTTCTAATGACAAAGACTTAATACTCCCTTTATTGTATAGAAATTCAATATCTTTATCAGTAATGTCTGCACGTTTGCTTCTGTGTCCTAAGAATAGACTATCAAGGTTTGGTAAATTATCAAGCAACTTTAAATCTTCTCCATTTAATGCAATTTCATTTAGCCATAAATTTTCAAGGGATTTTAAGTGAGAAATAGTTTTAAGAGATTCATTTGTAATCTTAGTTGCTCGCAGATTTAGGGTTTTAAGTTTTGTTAATCCTATCAATTCAGAAATCCCAGCGTCTGTAACACTGGTTCCATCTAGGTGCAAATCGGTTAAGTCGGTTAATTCCCCAATTTTTTTTAACCATTCATTATTGATTTCTTTCCTGTGTGATAAACTCAAAAATATTGCAACATTCGGGTCATAATTTTTAGGGATTTCACTACTGCGATATTCAGCGAGTTCCATTTCATTCATAATCCACCAACTATTACTCCTTATCTCTTGAACAATATTTTTTTTTGTCAAATCCGTCATTTTTTTTGGTTTTATAATTTCTGCCAACGTCAGACTGTGAAAATTCTCAAAATGAGCCTTTGAGAATCGTCTGTACGGAATTTTTCTCTGATAGGTATCCGAATAACTTCTCTTTTGAACTTAGTTTTTTCACAGCCTGACGTTTTGGGGCTTTGCGTTCGGGCGGGTTATCGAAGCCTAAACCTTCAACTAAAATACAAATTTCTTCCGAAGCGAAAAACGCGAATTTTAAAATTTCTGCCCGCTATTGCCAAACCCTTGTTACCTGCCGCTTTTCTTTTGTCCGTTTTGTATTATTTCAATTATTGAATATCGAAATACTTTTCCTGCTTCGTCTTCCAACCTTTGCTAGTTCTCTTTTAGGAAATCCGTTTTCAGTTACAACTTGTCCTGTCACTTTGATAATTACTGGCAAATTTTTTCCGTTGAAAAGTGAGTCAGCATTAATCAGCTTTTCATTTGCAGGTTCTAGCCAATAATTTTGTTTTTGGTTAGTGTTTTCGGTTTTTCGAGTTTCACTCCATTGAGCACAAGTGCAAGAAATCGCATTATAGATTAATGTTAATGTTTCAACTTTGCTGTCAGCTTTGAAATTTGGATTATTAATTACTTCAAGCTTCGTGTATTTAAAAACCTTTGCTTTCGGCATTGATTCTTCCATTTCAATAGTTCCTTGTGGATAATCTTCTTTTTCATAAAATTGTCCTGTAACTTTAATTCTGTGTCTAAATGCGTCAAAATATATTGGTAGTTCTAAAGTCTTGTCGGCAGATTCAATGTAAAAATGCAGTTTTAAATAATTTTTTGTTGTGTTACTATTTTTATTGTATTTAGATTGAATCCATTGAGGACAAGCACAACCCCAAACATGATATTCAAGTTCTAAATTTTCAACTCTTGTCGTCAGAATTTTTGTTGAGTCAGATATTGCTTTTGTGTACTTCTTCTCAACTTGTTTATTCGCTGTAACTTCATCAGCTATTATTTTAGTTTCTGTCTGTCCACAAGAAATCAATGTCAAGTTACAAAGCAAAACTGTCAATATGTTATTATGTTTCATCATTTTGTTCGGTGTGTCGTCCTAAAATGGTAGGAAACGTTTCGGAGCTTGCCGAAGGTGGGGATTTTTAGTACAAAAGTTCAATAAAATTACTAATGTTGAACCTTGCACAAATGCTCAATCGAAGAAAGTCAGCCCAGCTTTTGGCAAACCCTTGTTGGCGGTTCGTTATTTACTTTTTTTTCTTTTTTCCGTCTGTTGTAATTAAGGTTTGCAAGCTTTCAATTTTCGTTTGTAATTCGTCAAATGTTATAATTTCAACGTCTCTACTATTACTTCTGAAAAGCTCAAATGAGTATTTTTGTTCATCTGATAAGTCTTTTGTAGAACCAATTAAAACAACACATTTTGAGTTAAATGTTTCAAATCCTCCCTTACTTTTAACTTTGTGAGCATAAAATTCTTTTTGAAAATTGTCTCTTTGGTTGAGAACTTGATTTATGCTTCCTGTTAAGTCTTTAGTCGCACTAAAAACATCTTCTCCACGATACTTTGTGGCATCAAGTAACTTTGTCTTGTGAGTTTTTATTTCTAAAAATGAAACATTGTCGCTTAGGCTATTCTTAATTAAGAAATCGTTGAATTTCCCATTCTTATTCTCAATAGTTTTGCCTCCAACATATGCTTCACGTTTGTATAGAATTACTGGTTGAGCGAAAATGTATGAAAAAATCCAACTGTTGTCCTTTAAGAATTCTTGCCACTTTTTTTCTAAACTTTCTCTATCAGTTTTAATTTCTGCAAGTTCTTTGTATTTTTTTAAGGTTTCTTGAATGTATTTGGTGTCTACAATTTCTTTCGTTTTAGCAAGTGCTTCTTTTGTCAAAAAGTCGGTGCTTAGAGAGAGCTTGTCGAACAAATCTTTAATTGCTTTTTTATCGTTATCAGAAAACTCATCTATAGTATTTCCCCAAGATGACAACGATGTGGCTAATGCATTTGCTATGTAAGTTTTTGTTGGTTTAGCAATGGTTGTCGGAAATAGACCGTGTAAATTTGTAAGCAGAACAAAATTTACTTCTTCTTTATTCTTCTTAAATATACTACTAAAAGCATCTTGTAATTTCGCTAAAGCAGTTTCGTTTAAATAAAGTTTTTTGTTGGCAATGTCAAGTTCAATTTTCCCTCCTTTTTCAATTATTACCTCGTCAATGTCGAAATTGTCGTTTATGTGATAAGCAAATGGATTGAGTGTTTTCGTAAATCCATAACCGAAAGTCACTGCCTTTACAGCTCCAACAGGTAATTTGCCTTTATACCCTTTGTAGGTAAACTTTTTAATCGTTTTGTACTTGTCACCACCTTCGTAACCTCTCGGATAATGAATTATAATGTCGGATTTTTTAAATTCTTCTTTTGACAATTGTTTGTCGCCATTGTCATAATAGTAGAAAGTCCGTTTTATTGTGTTTTCGGTTTCTAAGTGTTCTCCGCTTTTTGTTGTCATACCTTAGTTAATTGATGGTGGTGTCTTTTACAATTACCGCTAACTTCCAAATTTATGCATTGCGTCAATCTGATTTATATAATTTGCGTAAAGCTATTGCTACTGCTAATATAAAATTTATTTTGATGATTTGATTGTTAGGTGCTTACAAATATTTTTTATTAAGTTTTCTTTGGATTGACGAATGTTTTGTTTTTTTTGTAAAAACAATCGCAGATAAAATAAACCCCACTACTCAGACAGAATTTGAAATAGCCACTTACAGCAAATCGACAATAAAAAAATCATTCCTAATGTGATCTTTAAACATTTTTTTCTTTTCACCAGCAATTTCTTCTTTGCATCTGCCCATAATTCGCATCACTTTACCATTAAAAAATAATTTCCAAAACAAAAAAAACGAGTTCCGACGTTTTTTCACCCTTTTCGAAGAAAAGGCAAGAGAGTCTAGGTAGTATAAAATGTAAATTTTGTACGTACAAAGACACATCTTGCTATATAGCTTTCATAATTTAGAAATTTTATTTAGTCTAGTATATTTTATACTAGTGGTTATAGATGATTTTAGTCTAGTTTCGGTCTTTTAATAATTGGAAGATCAGATAGCGAAGAACTTTTGTAAGAGTGTGAAAACTCAAGGGTATTTATATTTTTTTCAAGAGTAGATTGCCAATTCAAAATAGGTCTTCCTAAAGAATTTTTCCAATCTGCTTTTTCCCATTTGTGAAATTTTTGAATCAATAGATCATCTAACATTTCTGAATAGTCTTTTAAAGTTTTTGCAAATTCCATAAACTGTTTCAGGCTAGGATATTTGGAATTTGAATTATTCACAATAATTTCAGGCTCCAGAATCTGATCTAATTCTTTAATAAAATCTTCTTTTATTTCAGTTTTTGCTATTACGTTTGGTGAGTCATTTCCTTTTAAAATGAAACGATTCGGAAAACCACGATTTCTATTATAATCTAAAAGTCCTAAAAGTTTGAGCTTTTTTTTCGCCGTGATGATCGTTTGTCTGGAGAGACCAAGTTCTCTTGCCATTTGATAGTCTGATAACACAATTTCCTTTCGCAGATCTTCACATTTGTAGAGGATAAAAGTAAAAACCGCTATGGTATTTGCACCAATTTTATTTTTTGAATTTACATCAAAAATTTTTTCAAATAAGTTTACTTCAAAAGTTTTGGAATTTTTCATCGCTTAAATCTGGGTTTACATTGATTTTGAACTTCACTGGTTGGCTGATTAAGATATTCATTCAAATCTTTAAAATCTGAATATAAAGCCCGACAGTTTTCTGCGTTTTGTGTTTCATTACTAATAATTTCAACAGCACGGTTTCCAGCTTCATCATTATCAAAATAAAGCTCCACTTTTTCATATTTTCCAAGTGAATTTTTAATATTATGAATCATCGAAACAGAATTCAAAATGAGATAATCAGAAGGTTCTTTTTCGAATTCATTTTCTAAATTTTTAAATGAAAGAAAATCGAAAAAACCTTCGAAAATCCTAACGGAATTTGAATCGTTTTTAATTGATGAAATATCTTTTTTGCCTAAACAAATTTTGGAGTATTTGTTACGAATTTCGTAACCGCCAGAATCATTTTTGAAACCAATTCCGAAATAGTTTTTATCGTTCATTCGGTAATGAATTTCTTGTATAAATTCGGTTTGATTTTCCACATTTCTTTCTTTCAAATATTCCAAAAGCGCAGGATGCTGAATTTCTTTTACATCAATTATCTCATAGTTCTTTGCAAGATTTTCCAGTTTACTACTGGAAATATTTTGCTGATGAAAAGAAGAGAAATTCTGCTCTTCTGCCCAAACCAAGACTTCACTTACTGATGCATTCAAATATCTTTTCATAAAATCGACATTCTTTCCACCGATTCCTTCGGAGTGCAAATACCAATAGTTTAGATTTTTATTAATTTTAAAAGAGGCGTGGTTCTCTTTGGCAAATGGATTGAGAAACCACGCTTCTTTTTCCGATTGTTTCGTGGGAAGGTGTCCGAGATTTTGGAGGACTTCTTCCAACGGGATTGCATTAAATTGTTTGCAGTTCATTTTTAAATTTTTCTGTGATTTTGTTTAAAAGACTTACCTAATTATCAAAATCCTGATAATCAAGATATTAAATTCAATTATTCACCCTACCTTTAATCACCTACTTACCATAATTTTATTTTATGGGTAATTTCAGGTAGCTTAAAATAATTTGACATACCTTAATAATAAATTGGTTTTCAAGTATTTAAAAGATTCAGGTAAGTAGGTAAATAATTATATGGTATTAAAATTAATTTGCGATTTTTGACCGAATGAGGTAACCGTATATTTGCCTTTGCGGATGTTTAACTCTGGGAAATTTGAAAGACGATAAAGCTCTTCCGATTTTCAAATGATTGAGGCGAATTCCGTGAGAATTAAGATCAATCATCACTTCTGTGGCGGTTTTAAACTCTTCCAGATTGTCTGATGCTTCATAAAATTTACTCACCATTTCCTGTTCTAAAGTCATTTGTGTGAATCGCTCATTGCGTTTTTCGTTTTCGGAAATATCTGCTAAAGTGAGTTCAGGATTGTAATTTTCTAGTTTGTAAGCGTTGAAATAAGCTTGAGCCCAAACTTTATCAATATCAATTTCAGATGAATAATTAAAGTTGATTTTCTCGATGACTTCAAAAATAATCCAACGAACACTTCCGGATTCGTCTGTTAGAAAGTCTGTTTTGTTGGTAGAACCCACGAAACTGCAAATTCTTTCCAGATATTCGGCTTTCCTTGCATAAGGCAATCTTTCGTTAATATGCGTTTTTGAGATCATCGCTTTCAAAGAGTTGATGTCAGCCTTTGCCAAAACCGAAAGTTCATCTAAATTAATAATCAAATTTTTGCATAGTTTGATTCTGCTATCTTTATCCAAACCAATATCTTCCGAGAGGTAATTCGTTAGTTTTTTAGGAATAAAAAATCTTAAGAATGTTGACTTTCCACTATTCTGAATGGTATTTGCCAAAACCAAACAATGCTTATTGATTTTCTCTTTTTCTAAAGCACAAAAGACCGCTCTGGTAAACCATTTTTCAACGTGGTACAAAAATTTTTCATCATCATTAGTCTTCACATAACTGCATAATTTTGCTATATGATCTTCGCCATCCCAATCCTCCAAACTTTCAATATATTCTGAAATAGGATTATACTGTTCTATCAAATGGCTTCTGACCAAGATTTCCAACTTATTAATCGGTATATTAATTCCAGATTGAATGAGCTCTATATACAATGAGTTTAAATTTAGATCTTCCCATTTTTTATCTTGTATCAGTTTGATTTCAAACTCCAGAGAGATGCTGTTAAATCTTAATGAATACTTCGAATTGAGATAATTTAGAGTGCGATCAAAAATAGTTTTGCCTTCTGTACCATTTTGATACAGAGTATTTTTCTCTTCCATAAAAACATCTGGGTATTGTGGAAACAGAAACAAATAATTATTATATTTGTACTTTACTTCCAAGTAAAAAAAGATTTTAAGCCTAACTACTGCTATAGTTAGGCTTTATTTTTTGCGTAAGGAAAATTCTATCGCTTCCTGTTGAATTTCATCATTTGATTTATGGCTGTTTTTTAACAACCATTCGTCAATTTTTTTGCGTTCAAAAAATAGAACTTTTCCGTTAGGCTTAGAAAAAGGAATACTGTGCGAATGAACTAATTTATAGATGTAGGATTTTTTAAATCCGGTGTAATCTGAAAGTTCTTCGACATTCAGAATTTCTTTTAAACCGAAAATATGTTTTTCAATTCGGTTGAGTTTGTGCAGAATGATTTCGTTATTTTCCATTGCTTTCGTTTAACAAATTTAATGAAGCAAAAGTCATCATAGAAAATCATAAAAACAATATAGTCAAACACTTAAAGATTGGATAAGAGTGATGTGGACTAATCTGGAATGTCAAAAGTCTAAAAAAAGAATAATCTGGATTAAGAATAATTTTATAATTGAACAAATTCAGATTCAATTTTATCAATAACCTTTTGAGGAATGCTTTGCTTTTCTGAAAAAGGTTTGAATAATTTGGTCGCTAAAATAACACTATTAATAATCGCATTTGGATTTTTAATGGTAAAGTGATCGGCAATTTCTAATAAATCTTCTCTGTTAATAGAATTTCTCTTTCCATTAATAGACATGACTCTTGAAACTCTTATGTAGTTTTTTAAAGCATCGAGTGGATAAGTTAAATCGTATGCGGGTGCCAGGTTCCAGCGGTCTTTTTCAGTATTATAAATGAAAGAAAAATTCTTTAAGTGATCATCAATATTTGCAAAAACCAAATTGAACACCATTCGCTTGAAGAGCTGTTCGATATCTTTATGAGGAAGTCTTAGATCTAATGATAATCTAAATAGATTTTCATACATTGAATTTTCAGGCTTTGTAAAATCCCAACCAGTCATTCCTGATGCTGTAAGGATATGATATTTATCGCCATGCTGCCTATCAAATCGTAGAGTAGCAAAATGCTTATCATCAATCATTTTAGAGTCCATCATTTCAATCCCTAAATTTATAGCAATTTGATAGTAAACAAACTCTACTTTCTCCTTAGAATAACCTTCATTCTCGTCAACCGAAAGTTTAATCAGGTAGTGATTATAATCTTTTGAAGTTTCTAAATCGCCAGCCTTTAATACACCAGTTTTCTTATTTTCTGAAACCAAAATTTTAGGTCTCGCACCGCCAGCCGAAGTTCCCATCTTAAAAATATTGAGTAAAGCAAAATCACTCAATCCCTTTTCTTCAATAGATGTTCTGACATCCAAAACCTTTTTTACCACTTCGGTAATCTCATCAATATTTATTGAAGTATTTGAATTAATGTCTTTAGCCGGAACAAATTCTAAAGCGCCCATTCCTCTTTTACCAACATAATTAAGCTGTTCTAATGGAGAAATACTAATGAAATCTTTTTGTGTAGCTTCTAACCACTCTTTAAAGACAATGTTTCCAAAATAATCAGGCAAGGAATCTGCAATCATTGGAGGCAGCCCTCTAAAAGTTTCGCCTTCAAATTCTGAAAAAACTTGAACATTTGGACTTCTTCTAATGACATAAGGAAACAGCCTTTTATATAAATCCATTTCCAAAAACGCAGGGTTATATTGGAAAGATGATTTGCGCTGATTTTCATCATAGCCGATTTTCCCGATTTCTAAATCTCGAAAATGAACAGATATAATTTGATTTTTTGCCATTTCTAATACATGGATTGATTGTCGTTAAGATTTTCCATTTTCTCAACAATGAATTGATTCAATGATTTCATCTCATCAAAATATTGTAACACTTTAAGCAAGGTTTCAAGTGTAGGATTTTCCCCGTTCTCAAGTTTTGCTATAGTAAATCTCGAAAGTTCTAATTCTTCGGCTAGTTCTTGCTTTGTGAGATTTTCTGCTTTTCGCATTTCCCGACACCAACCCCCAATATTATTTTTAACCTCTTTTATAGTAATAAAATCGAGCATAAAATTGTTTATTATAATAGACAAATATAACATATATTGAACAATTTGTTTACTATAATATACAAATATAGCATATATTAAACAATTTGTTTAAATAAAGTGAAGCCCACACATCAATGTGTGATTATCAATTTTCTGATATAAGTTGAAAAAAAGATAGTTTATGCAATTATAGAGAAACTGATTCATCAATCCTACAGACCCCAATTGCATTGCATCCTAATCTAAACGGACTAATTATTATAAATGAAAGCAGTTAATGCGGAGAATAAAAATTTTATCACCGCATTTTTTGCGGTGAATAATTTGTACTTTATTTTAGTGAAGGTCTGCTTTCTATTTTTATCATATCTCAATATTTAATTCCGGTATGATCTCTGCCGCCTCTTTCATTTTGCTATCTACAATTTTTGCATAAATCTGTGTAGTTCTCAATTCTCGATGTCCTAATCTCTTGGAAACTGTATAAATGTCAGCACCATTTTCTAACAACAGTACAGCGTTGGTATGTCGGGCTGAGTGAAAAGTTATGTGTTTCGGAACTGCAGCTCTATTGCACCAACGAACAATTTCAGTATTATAGGTCATTCCATACCTCAAACCTTTGAAAACTTTCTCTAGTGGATCTTGTCTTTCTCCTAACAAGTCTCTGGCTTGTTTTGAAATATATAGATATTCTACGCCATCAGTTTTTTCTTGTCGGAAATTAACTCTTGAAATATCACCTTCATCACGAACTTCTTTCCAAATTAAAGAACTAATATCTGACCAACGTAATCCCGACAAACACGAAAAAAGAAAAGCTTTCTTTAATACCGGATACTTACATTCTGCTTTGGCCAAACGTTGCAACTCATCAAAAATCAAATATTCTCTCTGGCTCTCAGCTTGTTCAAATGATTTTATTTTTGACGCATAATTGATTGTCAAATATCCATTATCGAAAGCACTTCGAAGTGCAGCTTTAAACTTGTTGAAGTATGAATACTTGGAGTTTTGAGAAAGTGGAATCTCACTTTTAGTAAGGGCATCCTTTTCAAAATATCGATAAACTTTTTTGACGAATCTTTCATCAATTTCATCAAAAGTCATGTTTTTAGAAACAATTTTTTTGAGATGTTGTAAAGTAGAAAACCAGTTACCGTAATTATTTGAAGAATCCTGCAGTCGTTTTTCATCTGTTAACTCTTCAAAATATGTTAAAAAAGTTCTTTTACTTTTCACCGTATCTTTTAAGTCGTAACGTCCTTGAACATATTCAGCTTTTTTGATTGCCAAAATACTTTCTGCGAGGATCACAGTTTCTTTATTTTCTTTTTTCTCCTTCAGCGTTTTTGGTTCGGATGCAGATAAAGTTTCAAATACTCGAAATCTCGCAAATGTATTCTTTTTCCTTGTACATTGGTGGAAGAACCTTTGTAGTACTCAATGAAAAGACTAATCCTTCCATCGGCTAAATTTTTCTGTTTTAAAGTGATATTCATATATTTCGTTTGAGGTGTACATTTGTACACCTTTGTACTACTTTTTGTAGCTCAAGGTGTACAACAGGTGTACAAATATATGAATAAACTCTAAAAAGAGAAAATAAAATTTTTATAAGTGACTGACAATCAAATAAAAGAAAGAAAGAGAAACCAAAGAAAAGCTAAATTATTTCCCGATACAAAACTTAGAAAAAATATTCCCCAAAACCTCATCATTGGTTACTTCACCGGATATTTCACCCAGATGTTCCAGTGCATTTCTCAACTCGTAAGCCAATAGTTCGGTAGAAATCTGGAATGAAATGGCTTCATTGACTTGATGTACTGCATCCAGGGATTTCCGTAAAGCTTCGAAATGACGCTGATTGGTGATTACAACATTATTTTCAGAGGCTTTGAGCTGTTCCACATAAGAGGAGAGTTCATTTTTAAGATCCTGGATATTCTGGTTTTCAACGGCTGAAATTTTAATAAAATCAAACTCGTTTGATAGAGCATTCCTGAAGATTTCTTCCACTCTTTCATATTGTGGCGGCGTAACTTCATCAATTTTAGTAGCACAGATAATCAACTTAAGGTCGTCTCTTATCAAGGATTGTATCATCTCAATATCTGCGGTAAAATCTGCGGTGGCGACATCAGCGAGGTAAACAAGGATCTGTGCATTTTCCACTTTCTCCCGGGCTTTTTTCACGCCGATGGCTTCAATTTCATCTGTTGTTTCACGCAATCCTGCCGTATCGATAAGTCTGAATGCATGTCCTTTGATATGCAGTACTTCCTCTATAGTATCGCGGGTTGTGCCGGCAATATTGCTGACGATTGCCCGCTCTTCTTTCAATAACGCATTCAGCAAGGTAGATTTGCCGGCGTTTGGTTTTCCGATGATGGCAACCGCCGTCCCGTTTTTAATAGCATTTCCGTACTGGAAGCTTTCGATCAGGGAATTAAGTTTTAATTCGATTCTGCTCAGCAATTGGGTAAGAGCAGATCTGTCGGCAAACTCCACATCCTCTTCGGCAAAGTCCAGTTCCAGCTCAATCAGTGAAACAAAGTTCAGCAGGTCTGTCCGCAGCAATGATATTTCATTCGTGATTCCGCCTTTCAGCTGACTGATCGCCACCTTTCTTGAAGCTTCGTTTTCAGATGCGATGACATCGGCAATGGCTTCTGCCTGGGAAAGGTCTATCCTCCCGTTGATGAAAGCACGCAGGGTAAATTCCCCGGCTTTGGCCATCCGGGCACCGTTTCTAATGAGGGTTTCCAAAATACGTTTCCCGATGTGCGGCGAACCGTGAAAAGCAATCTCTACGGAATTTTCCGTTGTAAAGCTTTTCGGAGCCAGGAAAATAGAGATCATCACTTCATCAATCGATTCTTCACCATCCATAAAATAACCGTAATGGATGGTATGGGATTTCTGTTTTTCCAGGTTTTTGGAAGGAAAACTCTTCTGAACTATCGGTAATGATTCATTTCCGGAAACCCTGATAATCCCCAGGGCACCTACGCCATTGGCCGTAGCCAGCGCACAGATGGTATCGTTATTCATAATACAAAGATAGGAGTTTTAAAGGAAATTTTCAGAGCCAAGAACTTGCTTTCACTATTCGCTTTTTTGTACCCCGGCTGTCCCGGTTTTCTGCAAAAAGAGCTCAGACAGTTTTTCAATAAGGGCTAAACTCTGTGCGGTTGTTTAAGATATTCTCAGCCCTGTATACACTTATATTTGTATTCAATTATAATGGATATCTGTGTTTCAAAATCTTTAGTTGTACTAAATTACAGATTAGACATTTAGAAACAATGTATCTTCAGACAACAGAATGTTAACAGTTCTATACATCGGAATAATCAATCTGAAAAAAGTTATAGAAACAAATGTCCTGCAGAAATCATGCAGGACATTATTAATGTATGTAATGAAAATATTTTGTAACTAAACATTTAATGAAAATTATATTTCAAAGTTAAAGATTATGCATTAATTTCATAACGTGTATTTAAAGCGGACTTACCAGTTCCAAGAACCATTCTTTCACTTCACCTTCCAGATAAGGAGCTAATTTTTCTTCACAGGTTTTGTGATAGCTGTTGAGCCACTCAATTTCCTGTGCAGAAAGGATTTCTTTAACGATGGTATCTTTGAAGAACGGACAGAACGTTAAGGTTTCAAACTCATAAAAAGTTCCGAAATCCGTTTTCTCCGCTTCTTTTACGGCAATCAGGTTTTCGTGGCGGATCCCGTATTGTCCTTCCACATAAAACCCGGGTTCATTGGAGCATACCATTCCCGGCAGAAGCTCCTGCGGGTTCATGTCTTTCCTGATGTTCTGCGGGCCTTCGTGAACATTCATAAAGCTCCCTACACCGTGGCCGGTGCCGTGGTTATAGTCTTTTCCGTGCATCCACAACGGCAGTCTTGCAATGGCATCAAGCTGTACGCCCCGCGTTCCTCTCGGGAACTTTACCATGGACAGACGGATCAGTCCCTGCAGTACCAGGGTAGAGTTTGTTCTGAATTCATCAGATACGGCACCTAATGCCAGTGTTCTTGTGATATCCGTGGTTCCTTCCAGATACTGTCCGCCGGAATCCACCAAAATACTTGAATCATTGGTGACCTCCTTACAGCCTTCGCTTTTTGCAGAATAATGCATAATTGCACCGTTATCTTTGTACCCCACAATACTTCCGAAGCTTTCCCCCACGAAGTTTTCTCCTTCCGCACGGAACCCTCTCAGTTTTTCACCGATGGAATATTCAGTCATGGATTCTTTTCCGGCATTATGGGTAAGCCAGTACAGGAATTTCACCATGGCCAAACCATCCCGTACCATAACGGTCCTGAAACCCTGCAGCTCAGTTTCGTTTTTCTGGGCCTTCATCAGATTGCCGGGAACCGCAGCTTTGATAAACTGGTTATCTTCTTTTAATATTTCGAAAATCGACTGGTTGCTGTTAGGGGAAACCAGGACTTTTTCATTTTTAAATCCTTTCAGGCAGTTAAAAAACTCTTCATAAGGCTTCATTTTCACCCACGCGTCATCCATTTCTTTTCTTGAGTCCACTTCCAGCTTTTCCAGGTCGGTAAACAGCAGGGCCTCGTTTTTGGTGATTACGATATATCCCAGGAATACCGGGTTGCTTTCCACATCGCTCCCTCTCAGGTTTAAGGTCCAGGCTACATCGTCCAGGCTTGAAATGATATGTACCGTAGCTTCCTGCGCTTCCATTTTCTGGCGGATTGCAGCAATTTTATCAGCAACGGATTTCCCCGCTCTTTCCACAGGATGTACGAAAACCGGATTTTTAGAAGGCGTACCTCTCTCCTTCCAGATTTCTTTTAAAAGAGGGGCATCTACCAGTGTAATGCCTTTTTCATTGAGCCTCCCGGTGAGCAGTTCCCAGTTGACATGGGCTGTTGCCAGGGCATTGACCGCTACTTTACCGTCGGCAGGGATTTCGGAGATAATCCAGTCGATATAATTGGGTGTACCTTCAAGCCCGTCTTTAAACAGATCAATCCCGGAACCTTCAAGCTCCTGGGCTGCCTGGGTATAATATCTCCCGTCCGTCCATAAACCTGCTTTATCTTTGGTAACCACCACGAATCCGGCGGAGCCTAAAAACCCCGAAAGCCATGCTCTTTCCTGCCATTCTGCGGGAAGGTATTCACTCATATGCGGGTCTGCAGAATATACGATAAATGCATCAACCTTATTTTTCTGCATTTCTTCACGAAGTGCAGCTATTTTTTCCTTTGAAGTCATTTTTTAATAATTTTTAAAGACGGGAAGTTACGAATTTTTAAAGTTTCAAAAGAGATTATGCAGGTTTTTTAAACGCTGTCCCTGTAAGTTTTGACAATTACCTTAAACCATATTTTTTGCCTACAGTGAACTTTTCAATATCATCAGATTCAGTTATTTTCTGCTTTATTTATTCCACTCCTACTCCATCTGTTCAGGACTTTCTTACATGATCTCCTCAAACAAGCTGTTTACCTTGGTTCAAACACCCAATATTATAAAACATTAACACTTTGGAAAGGTTATTGCTAAATCATAAATATGGAAAGCCAGAATTACAAAAACCACAGAAAATTTTATCCGCCTCATCATTTTATCTATCTTCCTCTACTGTTGATCTTATTAGGCACGGGAATTTATAAAAGTATGGATGATGAGCAGAACCAGTTGTTATGGATCCTGTTTTCCGTAACCGTTTTTCTGATCCTTTTCCTCGCCATTATGGTACGCCAGCATTATGCAATAGGACTTCAGAACCGGATGGTACGTTTAGAATTCGAACAGCGGTATTTTGAAATATTCGGACAGAGATCAGATGAAACTGAAGAAAAGCTCACATTCAGCCAGATTGCTGCCCTGCGGTTTGCCTATGATGATGAGTTTAAAATCCTGTTGGAAAAAGCATTAAGGGAAAACACTTCCGGAGACGATATTAAAAAATCCATCACCCGATGGAGAGGCGATTATTACAGAATCTAAATAAAATAATTACTAAACATTTAAAAACAGAATATTATGAAAAAATGGAGCTTATACAGTTTAATGACACTGGGTTTATTAACGCTTACAAGCTGCGAGGCTGTGGAAACAATTTTTAAAGCCGGTATGTGGTGGGGAATCATTGTGGTAGTAGGGATCATCGCTATTATTTTATGGCTGTTCTCAAGAGGCAGGAAATAAATTGATCTTATGGAAAATTCAGACTTAGAAATCATTTCCCATCTGAAGCCCTCGAAAATTGTAAAAATTATGAAAGATCCTGTTGCTTCTGCAAAGGCGGTACATCTTATTTATACCTCCGATGCAGAAACAGCCGGTATTACCCGTAAAAAAAACGGTAAAAAATTCGCTTACTATAAAGACGGTGAAAAAATCAGGGATAAAGAAGAAATTACAAGGATTAACAAACTGGTAATTCCTCCGGCCTGGGAAAATGTATGGATCTGCGCCCTGGACAACGGCCATCTTCAGGCTACCGGAATCGATTTAAAAAGGAGGAAACAATACCGTTACCATCCTTTATGGAGCGCGCTGAGAAACCACACCAAGTTTTACAGGATGCTTCAGTTCGGGTATGCTTTACCGGAAATCCGCCTTCAGGTGGAAAAAGATCTAGCATTAAGGACTTTTGAAAAGAGAAAAGTACTGGCTTTGATTGTCAGCCTGATGCAGCGTACGAATATCCGGATCGGAAATAACGCTTATGAAAAGCTGTACGGCTCTTTCGGGCTCACGACTTTAAAAGGCAAGCACGTGCAGATCAAAGGGCAGAAAATTAATTTTTCCTTTAAAGGCAAAAAAGGGGTTATGCACAACATTGACCTGAAAAGCAAGAGGCTTGCCCGCCTGGTACAGAAGTGCAAAGATATTCCGGGAAAGGAACTCTTCCAGTATATTGACGATGAAGGGAACCGCCACACCGTTGATTCCGGGATGGTAAATGAATACATCAAAGAAATCAGCGGGGAAGATTTTACCGCCAAGGATTTCAGGACCTGGTCCGGAACGGTGAGTGCCTTAATTGCATTTAAGGAAATCGGGTATGCGGAAACTCATGCAGAATACAAGAAAAAGGTAAAGGAAGCTCTGGAAATCGTGGCGTCCCATCTTGGAAATACCAGTACCGTATGCAGAAAATATTATGTGCATCCGCTGGTGATCAACCTGTATGAAAACAATACTATTAAAAAGTACCTGGACGAACTTGAAAAGATAGAGGAAAACGACGGAAAAGCAGGTTTGACACACGAAGAAAAACTGGTGCTTAAAATCCTGGAAACAGAAAAAATGTAGTTTTTGATTCAATTCAAAAGCTGCATTTTATTTATCCGTCTGATATCTCTTATCACTGCTGTTATATTCTTGAGGCTGAACTGCCATTCTATTCCCTTCAAGCTTGTTTAAAACCGCATGAACATCATTCTTCATATTTATTTAAAGGAACTTTATCTCCTCCATTCTTACACTTTATACACAATAAACTTTAAAATCCACAGAAAGAAAAAGTTGTTTTCTCCACTTGATATTTTCATTATCATGAGGGTATTCCTGCAATTATAAGGACGAAGTATTTACAGAAATTGTTCCTTTGAAAAGTAAAGCGTAAATTTGTATAAAGTATTTAAATTAAAACATATACATATGTCTAAAGCAATATCGCAGGTACCCTTTGCAGTTAATGAACCGGTAAATTCTTACGTACCAGGTTCTTCAGAAGTAAAAAGTCTTATCGCCCAGTACAAAAAAATGTGGGCTGAAAAGATAGAAATCCCAATGGTAATTGACGGAAAGGAAGTAAAAACGGGCGATAAAGTCCAGTTACAGTCTCCTCAGGACCATAAACACGATTTCGGTTTTTACCACAGAGGTACGATGCAGCATGTGGATGATGCCATAAATGCAGCACTGGCTGCAAAACAGGCATGGAATGAACTGGGATGGGAACACCGTGCCGCTATTTTCCTGAAAGCAGCTGACCTGTTGGCGGGCCCTTACCGTGACGTGATCAACGCAGCTACCATGATCGGACAGTCGAAAAACGTTCACCAGGCTGAAATTGATGCAGCTTGCGAACTGATTGATTTCTTAAGATTCAACGTAGAATTCATGACTGAAATGTATTCTGAGCAGCCGGTTTCCGACAGCGGAATCTGGAACCGTTTAGAATACAGGCCGTTGGAAGGCTTCTGTTTTGCCGTAACGCCTTTCAATTTTACGGCAATTTCCGGCAACCTGCCTGCTTGTATGGCAATGCTTGGAAATGTAGTGGTATGGAAGCCGTCTGACAAGCAGATCTACTCTGCAAAAGTAATCATGGATGTGCTGACGGAAGCCGGACTTCCTGCCGGCGTCATCAACATGATTTTTACCGATGGTAAAGAAACGGCTGAAAAAGTGCTCGCACACAGGGATTTTGCAGGACTTCACTTTACCGGTTCTACCAAAGTATTCCAGGGAATGTGGAAAATGATCGGTGACAATATCCACAACTACAGAACTTACCCGAGGATTGTGGGTGAAACCGGAGGAAAAGACTTCGTGATTGCCCATCCGTCTGCCAACGTAGAAGCGGTAGCTACAGCTTTGGTGAGAGGTTCTTTTGAATATCAGGGGCAGAAATGTTCCGCGGCTTCCAGAGCTTATATTCCGCAGTCGCTTTGGGCGGATGTGAAAAAAGTAATGGAAACCCAGATCAATTCGATTAAAATCGGTTCTCCTGAAGACCCATCCAACTTTGTAAATGCAGTAATTGATAAAAATTCTTTCGAAAAATGCAAAGGATATATCGACAGGGCTAATGAATCCGGTGAAGCCAACGTGGTAATCGGTGGAAAAACTGACGACTCCAAAGGATGGTTTGTGCACCCAACGGTAATCGAAACAACAAACCCTCAATATGAAAGTATGGTGGAGGAAATCTTCGGTCCGATCTTATCGGTTTACATTTACGAAGACAAAGACTGGAAAGAAACGCTTGAATTGGTAGATTCCTCTTCTCCTTATTCTTTAACAGGATCTATTTTTGCACAGGACCGTTATGCCATCAACGAAGCTTTCAAGGCACTTGAAAATGCTTCAGGAAACTTCTATATCAATGACAAGCCAACCGGTGCCGTAGTAGGCCAGCAGCCTTTCGGTGGCGGCAGGGCTTCCGGAACCAATGATAAAGCAGGATCTAAAATGAATCTGTTAAGATGGACTTCAGTAAGAAGCATCAAGGAAACCTTTGTTTCGCCTAAAGATTACAAATATCCTTATCTTGGGTAATCTGATTATCAGTATATAACAGATAATGGATCATTTCTAAATTATGCATTAACTGCATACAGTCTCCGGGATTATATTCCGGGGACTTTTTTTATTCGGGAAAATGATCACCCTGTTCTGCCATAACCTCCGCCGGCTTCACGGAATGTTTTTTTGGAATAGTTATTGATTGTTACTGACCGCATACCAAAAAAATAAAATATTATGAAAAAATTATTGCTAGCAGCTGTTGCACTTGGATTAGTGACCGTAAGCTGCGGAACCAAGGAATCTTCCATGTCGACGGGTAGTACAGACTCAACGGCAGCAGTAGACAATACAATGCAGAGCACACCGGCAACCACCGATTCGATGACGACCAACAATACGATGTCTAATCCGGACAGTATGAAAATGGGAACGGATTCAGCGGCTACTGCAACACCGGCAAGGTAAATTCAGTTTTACCTGTAATTGAAAATCCACGAATTATTTTGTGGATTTTTTTGTTTGCGGTAATTTTATCAGAATTGAACATACTGAATGGCTCTAGTAAACCGTATTGCCGGGATTTATAATATTGAAGTTTAAAAGCTATCTTTTATCTTTTATCTTTTATCTTTTATCTTTTATCTTTTATCTTAATTGATTATATTTGATTGTACGAAACATTAAAAAATTGTTATGAGAAAATTATTAGCAGGAGCTGTTTTAGGCGCCCTTTTTTTGGGAAGCTGTGCTCAGGATAAGCAGAAAAGGGAAGAGTTTAAAGACGAACGAAATAAAGAATATTTAAGAAACGATATGGGTGAAACGGCAGCCGCCCACTCTGAATCTGCCACAGCTGACAGCATGAAAATGAAAGCTGACACCGCAACAACAAAATAAAACACAGCCGCAGGATCTTATTTCTGCGGTTTTTCATTTTTAAACCCGCCTTATATTCAGACCATCTTCAGTTAAAAATCATTGTTCCGGGATTAAAATTCAATAAAAACACATTTTCTCTCTATTTTTTCTTAAAATATATTTTAACTGAAATTGATAATACACATTACTTTTTCAATAGAATCCAAACAGTTAAAGGATTTATTACCACCACTTTGTTATTTAACTTAAACCTGGAAAAATAATCTAATCCAGGCTGTAACTATTTTTACGATATACAGACTTATGTATTACCATAATTATTACATTTGTAATCAATAAAAAGTATTATGAAAAAACTGACAATATTCTCCGCCCTTTTTATCGGAGCCATGACGCTGGCACAGGGGATTAAATTTGAAGACACCAACTTCTCTTCTATCCTGGCAAAAGCCAAAAAAGAAAACAAACTGATATTTGTAGATGCCTATGCTTCATGGTGCGGACCGTGCAAGCTGATGGTGAAAAATGTATTCCCTCAGAAAGCCGTAGGAGATTATTACAACTCACATTTCGTGAATGCCAAAATTGATATGGAAAAAGGCGAAGGTGTTGATCTTGCGAAAAAATACAACGTAAAGGCCTTCCCTACTTATCTTTTCATAGACGGGAACGGTGAAGTGGTACACAGAACGTTAGGATATGTGGAGGAAAATGATTTCATCCAGTTTGCAAAAGATGCCGGCGATCCTGCAAAAAGATTAGGAACGTTAAAGCAGAAATTCGAAGCCGGTGAAAAAGATCCTGAGTTCCTTAAAAACCTGGCCGGGCTTACCATGTACAATGATGCTGAATTTGCAGCCAAAGTAATGGAACGCTATTTCAATGGTAAAACAGAACTGGATAAGGAAGATGTTCAGATGCTGCTTTCCGGTACACAGAGCACAGACAGCCCGCTGTATAAAACCTTCCAGGCAAAAAAATCAGAGATCACCAAGATCCTTCCGGCAGACAGGTATGAGTCATTCGACAAAAATATCAAACTGAATACGATCATTAAAAAATCGTACAATACGGAAACGAAAAAATGGAATGAGCCGTATTTCATGACGGAGACGCAGAAATTCATGACAAAAGACGAGGCAATAAAAATCCTGACCAGGGTAAAAGCCGGAAGAGCACTGAAAGATAAAGATATCCCGACCTATGAAAAACTGACGATAGACCTTTACAGAGACCCGTCAGCAGTAAGTTCAGAGGAACTGAATTCAATTGCATGGAACTTTTTCGAAAATGTAACCAATAAGGAATCCCTGCAGAAAGCGGTAACCTGGGCACAGGAATCGGTAAAGAAAAACGAAAATTCTGCCAATACCGACACCCTGGCTAATCTTTACAATAAGATCGGGGATAAGAAAAATGCCAGAATATGGGCTGAGAAGTCGGTACAGCTGGCTAAAAGTACAGGAGAAGATGCTTCTGATACGGAAAAGCTGCTGAAAAGCTTACAGATTCAATAAAACAAATAAAATCCGCAGAGAAGTCTGCGGATTTTATTTTTTCAGGTTAAAGTAAAATATATTACTTAATTTGAAACACTTTTAAAACCGTAAGCAGCTTTACGGTCATCAATACAAAGAACCGCCGTCTGTAGCAGACGGCGGTTCTTTGTATAATAACAATTGAATTATTTCGTACTGAATAAAGGTTAGTATTCAAACAGAACGCTTCCCCATGTAAATCCGCTTCCGAAGGCAGAAAGGAGTACCAGGTCTCCCCTTCTGATTTTTCCCAGCTCAATGGCTTCGCTTAATGCAATGGGAATGGAAGCTGCGGTTGTATTTCCGTATTTCTGGATGTTGTTATGAATTTTTTCATCCGGCAGCCCGAATTTCTGCTGTACAAACTGGGCAATCCTGAGGTTGGCCTGGTGCGGGATAAACATATCCAGGTCTTCAATGGTTTTTCCGGCTTTATCCAATGCTTCCTGCATGGTTTCCGGGAACCTTGTTACCGCATTCTTGAATACGAAATTCCCGTTCATGATCGGGTATACTTCTTTATTGGTTACCTGTTCAGGCTCTTTTCTCATCCTGTCGCTCCATCCGAATTTGGATCCCGGAAACTGCGTACACAGTTCGTCTGCAAATTTCCCTTCCGAGTGCATGTTAACTGCCAGGATATCTCCAACATTATCATCTATAGTAGCAGAAAGCACTATCGCTCCTGCCCCGTCCCCGAAAATTACGGAAACGCCTCTTCCTTCATCGGAAAAATCCAGTCCGAAAGAATGGACCTCAGCTCCAACTACCAGGATATTTTTATAGGTCCCGGATTTAATGAAAGCATTGGCCACACTCATGGCATAAATGAACCCTGAACACTGGTTTCTTACATCCAGTGCTCCGATGGTATCACATCCCAGCATATCCTGCAGGAGCACACCGCATCCCGGGAAATAATAATCCGGAGAAAGGGTGGCAAAAATAATATAATCAATATCCTGAGCCGTCAGTCCGGCATTTTCGATTGCTTTTTCTGAAGCTTTAAAACCTAAGTACGCAGTGGTTTCCTGAGAATCATTCCGGTTTTTACGGTGTCTCCTTTCCCTGATCCCCGTTCTTTCCGTAATCCATTCGTCATTGGTGGTCATTAATGCAGCTAAATCATCATTCGTAACAACGTTATCCGGCACATAGAATCCGATTCCTTTTATTGTACTTTTAATCATATAGTTTTTTAATTTTAACAAAGATAAACTTATTTAATACATAGTTTTTTAAAATAATGCTATTTTTACGGTATGCCAATTGATACGATTTACAGAGATTCCCAGTGCGAATGGGTGGATGTGGAGGCCCCTACCGAGGAAGACATCAAATATTTACATGAACGGTATGAAATCAACCATCTTCTCCTGGAAGACACCCTGGACCCGAACCACTTACCGAAATATGAAGAGAGCGGGAACATCCGGTTTTTCCTTCTCCGCGAAAGCACTGAACTGGAGCGCAAGAACCTCAACACCATCAGTGACATCAGCACGAAAATCGGGATTTTTCTGTTAGGGCGTACCATCATCACCGTTCACCGCATGAAAACGAAGAGTATTTCTGAAACAAAAAGGCAGATCTCGGGCAGTAAGGAAGATATGACCCCTGAAAGTATTGCTTTGAAAATCGCTCTGCTGATCATGAAAAGTTTCGATGATGAATCAGTCAGCCTGTTTGAAACCATGGATAATATCGAAAACGAAATTTTCCTGAAAAACACGAATCATACCAATCAGATCAAAAGATTGTACAAGCTGAAGCGGAAATCCGGACTGAACTTCAGGGTGCTGACCATTTCTGCGGATGCCATTGATAAATTCAAGCTCCTTGGACTTCAGGAATCTGAATTTTTTGATCTCAAGGATAAACACAAAGATGTAGTTGCCGATTTTGACCATCTTAATATCCAGATTACCAACCTTATTTCCATGTTTCTGGCACTGTCTGACCAAAAAGCCAACCAGGTAATGAAAGTACTGGCGATCTATTCGGTTTACTTCTTGCCGATTACTTTTATTGCCGGGCTGTACGGGATGAACTTCGATAACATGCCGGAGCTGCATCAGAAGAACGGATACTTTTTCACCCTGGGCTTGATGGCGGTTGTCGTGATCTGCACCTTTATCTATGCACGCCGGAAACAATGGTAGATGAATGTCCGTGATTTGGAAATATTGGATTAAATTTATATATAATTAATGATACACTGAAATTTCATCCTGTTCATTATAAAACTTTAAAACACCAAATACACCGGCCATGAAACCTGAAACCCTGAAATTCATTCTTGAAGACCCGATGCTCTCGCCTCAGTCCCGAGAAAAGCTGGAAGCCCTGTATGCGAATATTTCGGCTAAGGAATTTTCTGATGTGCTGGATGCGGACGGCCACCAGTATGTGGAATTTGTGCAGGAAGGCGGCGGGGTCTGGGGAAGTGCGCTGGTAGGGTATCTGTACGGACTGGAAATTTTCGGGATCCGGTTCCTGAAAGTAGCGGGTACGAGTGCCGGGGCCATCAATACCATGCTGATCGCGGCTTGTAAAACCAAGGAAGAAGCCAAAAGCAGTATCATCAGGGAAATCCTGCTCAACTGGAACTTTGCCGATTTCATGGATGGCAGACCCTATGTAAAAAAGACCATCCGCGCGATGCTCAAAGATAAAAATTTCCTGAAAATCAATATCTATATCGCCATTGCCGTTCTTGTATTCTTTGGGATCCTCGCATTTGTTTTTCCTACGAAAGCCATCTGGGAAACGAAAATCCTTTTTGCCGTTCCCTTACTGCTGGTAATCATCGGGGCTGCATACCTGGCAAAACTTTATGCTGATCTGAAGAAAGGGAATTCAGGGCTCAATCCCGGCACTACGTTCCTGAACCGGATGAAAGAGGTACTGGAAGGATTCGGGATTAAAACCGTTGCCCAGCTCAATGAAAAATTTATACAGTCAGGTAAAAGCCTTAACCTGGATTACCGCTACGGAAACGGTACGGAATATTATGATATCGCCCTGAAAAGCATTGAAGAGATCCGGGAAAACAACAAAAAGCACATCGACGAAATCCGGTACCGCATTTTTTTTGACAGTACGGTAAACAACGAATATTATAAAAAAGACCCTTTTTATCTTTTAAAATCCGAATACATTGTTGTTACCACCGATATCAATGCCAAAATAAAGGTGGAACTGCCGACGATGGCCAATCTGTATTGGTCTGAAGAGGAACTGAAACACATCAGCCCGGCAGAATTTGTCCGTGCTTCCATGTCGGTCCCGTTCTTTTTTGAACCGATGCAGAAAAGGATCAATAAAGAGGATGACTCGGTAAAATATGCCTGGAAATTCTGGATGAACACCAAAGAGGAATCAATCAATCCGGTCGGTGTTTTCATCGACGGCGGGAGCATTTCCAATTTCCCGATGGACCTTTTCCATACTGCCGATATTTTTTATCCGAGGGTGCCTCTGTTCGGGGTACAGCTCACCAGCGATGCAGATATCCTTTCTGAAAAAGGAAAAACCAGCGAAGAGATTCTTGAGTCTCCCCTTACCTACGCCGGAAACATCATCGATACGTTGAGAGGCTTTAATGACAAAACTTTTCTGACCAAGCATACCTTTTACCATCTGTTCAGCATCCAGACTGTCAACTGCGGCACCAGCAGCTGGCTGAATTTCTTTATGAAACGGGAAGAAAAAGAGGAACTTTTCAACCGCGGATTTCAGGCTGCTCTGGATTTTCTCAATAATTTCGACTGGGAGAAATACAAATGCGAAAGAATGATGCTGTCTATGAAAGAGAAAAAGATTCTGAAAGAAGAGGATACGCCGACAGTGGGATAATCACAATACATCAATTTAATTAACCAACAAAAATCATGACCAATAAGATAGACCTGAGAGAACCACTCAACATTCTGAATTCCGAAACAACCACTCCGCAGGAATTCTTTCAAAACCAAACGCTGCGTCCCGTTTTAAAATTACAGAATGACCTCTATTGTTCACTGTTTACAAACTACACCATGCGCCAGAATGCAGATTTTAATGCTTTATCTGTAGCAAAAAAAAACAGTTTTATAGAACAAAGCCTGCAGAAAGACAGCGTATTGAAAAATATCTTCATCGGCATGACCATCGGTATGTTTACCCTTCAGGAACTGGAAGTTTATCATTCTGACAGCAAAGTTTTCAACAAAAGAATTATTACAATGCTGATTGAGAGATTGAAGATTCAGGTGAAATGAGGAATAATAACCAGGGACTACAAATCTGATATTGAGAATAATTTTTATATTCGCTGCAATTAAACTAAACTATGAAATATATCTGTGAATGCTGTGGCAAAGAAAAAGAAGACTGGCCTACAATAGTTTACAATTCGCCTTCTCCCTATCTTGATATTTCGCATGAAGAAATAGAAAACGCTGAACTGAGCCCGGACTTTTGTGTTATAAGATATTCTGATGAGACCTGTTATTTATCAGGGCAGTCATGGTACAGGAAGTCAATGAAGCCTGTCAGGATCTTGACTATGGCGTTTGGGTATCATTAAGCGAAAAAAGTTATAATGAATACGTAGAAAATTACGGCAATAATGATTTTGAAGGAGGATATTTTGGATGGCTGGCAAACTATCTTCCTGATTATGAACTTGATGACCCAATCCCGGCAGATGTTGTTGTTGATAATAAAACAGGTAGACCCTTTATTTATCCGCATGAAAGTTTTGAGCATCTTTTTGTTAAAGATTTTTATAGCGGTATTTCAGAAAAAGAGGCAGAACGAAGAATTAATAAAGTTCTGGGTAAATAATATGAATTGGATCATATCAAAAACACAAATATCATTTCATACCAATTTATATGAAATTTTAAAACCAATTTGGGAAGATCTGTCTGAATACAACTGGATTATCACAGATGTAGATTTTATAACTGATGACAACATTCCGCTTGATTTTGACCATGATTATTTTATATTTGATAAAAAAAAATTTGAAACACTTTATCGATCTAATACTCAGATTGTATGGGGAGTTATTTCGGTCGTTCCGAAAAACCTAGAATTAGACATAAAGCTTATCTCAACTTTATCGGCAGAAAATGAAAAAGTATGGAAGAGTAATCAATTTCTTATTCAGAAATCTATTTTAGAAATTATTGCTTTTGACAGCAGTTATACGATTGTAAAATTTAAAGATAAAAAACTCTCAGGGATTTTTAAAGAATACTTTCAGGAAGAAGCAATAGACTTACAAAAATTCAATGATAAATATATAAGCTGAAAACAAAATAGATTCCATTAAGTTTTCATTTCCTCAGCCACCCTTTAAAAACCTTTGTCAAAAAAGGCATCACGACCCAGGTCAGCAATCCGACCATGCAGGCGGCAACCATAAAAATCCTCAGCAGAACGTTCCCGTCTTTCATCCAATGACCGATGGTGTAATTCAGAAAAATACTGGTGGGAAAAACGCCGCATAGTGTTACCAGAGCCATTTTCCAGCGTGGCGGTGCGGTTGGCGAGCGGAACCACGCTTCCAGCCCTGTCAGATCACGGTAAACGGCATCTTCAGTGAGTGTGCTGGCGTATGCTTCCCACTTTTTAAACAGTTCCGAATTGTAGAAGGCATCCTTTTCAGTTTCGTCTTTAAACGTCCGGAGGATTCCGATTTCATTTTTCCCGTCTTCTTTCAGGGAAGTAATCATCATAGCACCATGGACGCCGTCCCGCTTGAACGATTCTCCTAAAAAATGCTGTAAGGCAGCTTCAAACTCTTCTTCTTTTCCGGGAATTACCTTTCTGGTAATGGCAACGTGAATGGGTCTGGACATGGCAATAACTTTTATATAAAAATAATTATTAAATTTAAAACCATCACCAATGAATTCAGGATTTGAAAAAACGTATGATCCGATGTCATGGATTATAATACATGAAAATCCAACTACTCTTTCTTCTACATGATTCATGATTTAGAACTTTCTGATAAACCGCGCAGTTTTCATCATGGGAATCACTAACATCAAAACGACACTATGATATTAACTTAATGTTGTGGTTTTATAATCTGTAATACAAACAGATAAAAGCATATTTGTGCAATCAGCATTAAAAAATTATCTATTTTTGCCAAAAGATTAAATCTGTAATTTAATTTTAATAACCTGTACAAATTCAATGCGAAAATTTTTTATTATTTCATCTATTTTGTTTCTTACCAATTTTCCTGCTCAAAACTGGACCCAAACTGGTAAACTTACTCCCGTTATAAGAAGAGGTGGTGATTCATTTGGCTTTGATCTGCTGTTGAAAAATAATGTTCTATACAGCTCGGCATACGGAAACACTTATGATTCTGATGAGCAGAACAGCACCTTTAAGGCAGGAAGCTTTTATATTTTTGAGCGTCTGAATAATTCCTGGGTAAAGAAAAATAAACTTGTCCCCAATGATCGCGAAAACAGTGATGAATTTGGGAAAAAGTTCACTTTGGGTGACGATAATAAATTATTTATCAGTGCGTGGCAAAAAAAATCAGGAACAAGTTTCGGAGTAGGAGCGGTTTATCTTTTTAATAAAGACAGCAATGGAAACTGGGTCCAGACACAGAAAATCACTCCTCCAACAGCAACTGCCTATACTCATTTCGGAAACAGGTTAAGTGCCGACTCTAATACATTAGCAGTAGGATCACAGAGTTCCAATGTTACTATTTATGAATATAACAGCAATACTCAGAAGTTTAATTTTAAGCAGACATTTCCTTCCACTTATAATGCAGATACTTATGTTTATAATAACAGGGTATTTGCGGGTGTTTCAACACAGAACGTGAATGGAACTGCAAATGCCGGACAAGTAATTATTTATAAGAAAAATATAACTTTGAATATTTGGGAAATTAATCAGACCATCAATTCTCCTGTTACCGGTGATACCCAGTTTGGATTTACTACGTATGCCAATGGAGATTATCTTTTTATAACTGCAGCTTATTATGCAAGGTTTGTTGCCATATATAAGTTTAATGCGGCAACAGATCAGTATACGCATGTTCAGACCATCAGCAATGGATCGAGCTATTTCGGATCAGAAATTTCTATGGAAAACGATTTGCTTGCCATTGGTGCGCCCGGTGCTACTAATACAGCAGCAACTGGTGGAGGTGCCGTATTTCTATACAAACTGGAAAATAATCTCTGGGTACAAAAGCAGAAAATCTATAATAATGATTCAAATCCTTATGATGGATTCGGTTACGGATTAAGCGTAAATAATAACAGTATTGCAGTTGGGGCACCTGATCATGATTTTGACTCTACAGGAGGTAATATTAGTGCAAGTACAGGGGCTGTTTATTTCTTTAATGATCTTTCCAGTTTAGGAACAAAAGAATCCGCTGCACCTACCTCTTTTCAGATCTATCCTAATCCGTTCATTGAAAATATTTCAATCCGATTAGACAAGAAATATGATTACCTTACAACAGAGATTTTTGATATGTCAGGAAAAAAAATATACACAAACAGTTTTTCACACAAACAAAGTTTAGATCTGAGCCTGAAATCACTTATATCCGGTACTTATCAACTAAATATATATTCAAAAGACAAAAAAATTATCACGTCACGAATAATCAAAAAATAATAAATTACATCTTATCGTATCAGATAAAGAAAAATTCTCAATCGCATTCATATTTCATTATTAATTTCGATCTGATATAGCGGATTATAATACATAATCTCTCTACCCTTTGTTCCACATCGGCTCATGCTCTAACACCTTCTGATAAACCGGACAGTTTTCATCATGGGAGCCTTTCAGGTAACCGATACTCATCAGGAATTCATTCACGATTTCCCCGCCCGTAAATTTAAAGGTTTTCTTGAACAGCTTCATCCATTCCGGTAAGGTTTTCGGGTGATGATGTTCCAGCCATTTTTCAAATGAACCGAATTCTTCCTGCAGCCCGGCAATGGTTTTTGCATTTTCAATCGCGGCGTTTACCTTCAGCCGGTTCCTGATAATGCCGGGATCATTCAGTAACCTTTCGCGGTCGGTTTCTGTATAGGCGGCCACTTTCTGAATATCAAAGTTATCATACGCTTTTCGGAAACCCTCTTCTTTTTTCAGGATCGTTTCCCAGCTCAATCCTGCCTGATTGATTTCCATCATCAGTCTGCCAAACAGTTCGTTATCATCATGAATCGGAAAGCCGTAATGGTGGTCGTGGTATTTTTTATGCAGGGCCTTTCTGCTTTCAGGCTGCATGTTTTCTATGGCTGAACAGTAACTCATTTCAGTATATTTTCGGTTTTCGTTAAAAACGTGTCTAAGGCATCTTTAATATCCATTCCTGTACGGTCTGCCAGAATAATCAGCCACCAGATGTTTTCTGCTAATTTATGCTTAAGTTCTTCTGCTGAATCAGATTTTGGCCATGTTTTTTCGTGCGACATTATATCTCTTCCAACTAAGGCTGCATCTGTCATAAAAGCCAAAGCGTCCTGTTCCACTCTCCATTTTCCACCCTTTTGCCGGCTTTCCAGCTGATGATATTTTTCTCTGACTACCAGAGAACGCCGTATTATTTCATCTAAATTATTATGATCCATTTATATTATTTTTGAAGTGATTGCCTGAATCCGTTGGGAGTCAGTCCGGTTTTCTTTTTAAATAATTTACTGAAAGACTGGGGATGTTCAAAACCCAGATGATAAGCCGTTTCTGAGACAGAAAACCGCCCGTTTGATAAATATTCTTTTGCTTTTTCAATCAATTTATCGTGAATGTGGTGCTGTGCATTCTGTCCGGTGTGCTGACGGAGCATATCGCTTAAATATCTTGCTGTAAGATTCAGTTCAGAAGCCAGGTACTCTACTGTGGGAAGGCCCCGGAGGCTTTTCCCGTCATCAAAATAATCATCCAGGATCTTTTCCATTTTTGTTACCAGATCATTATTCATCCCTTTTCTGGTGATAAACTGCCGGTTGTAAAAGCGGTTGCTGTAGGTGAGCAGCAATTCAATCTGTGAAATAATAACATCCTGACTGAATTGGTCGATCCGTTCATTCAATTCTCCCCGGATATTATCAAAAACAGCTAAAACAGTCTTCTTTTCTTTTTCTGAAAGATAAAGTGCTTCTGCAGTGGAATAGGAAAAGAACCCGTACTTTTTTATTTTCTGAATTAAAGAATACGGTTGCAGAAAATCGGGGTGAATGTGAAGAGACATTCCGCTGTAATCGGCTTCTTCTTCATTCATTTTAAGAATCTGGCCGGGGGAAACGAAAGACATGCCCCCTTCCTCAAAATCATAATATCCCTGTCCGTACCTTATCTTTCCGTTAAATTCTGTCTTAAACGAAATTTTATAAAAGTCAAGCTTAATCCCGTTTTCAAAATCTTCCGGATCAAAAACAGCTTCTCCGTAATTTATAATGCTGATCAACGGATGCAACGGCGCAGGTTGTCCCATCGCCTGATGCAGTGCAGACAACGATCTGAAGTGAACCGGGGGTTTTACTGTTTTCATACCGTAAATATAATATAGATTTGTGACAACAGGCTGGCAGGAGAAATTAATTGCAAATTGGAAAACTAACTTTTAATATTATATTTCTATTTAAACATAAATTCACCTTTTACTTTCTGCACGTAATTTTCGATTCCGGTTTTATTTCTTTCATCATATAAAGCATTGGCATCTTTTCCGGCAATATATCTTAACTGTAGCTTTCCATCGGTGGCTGCTCCGAAAATAACAGCGGCAATATCTTCAGGCTTTGAGTAACCGGCAATCTGTTCCGGACTATACCCTTCCTGAACTTTTGAAATTAATTTCCCGTAAGACTCATGAAAAGACCCATCCAGTGAACGTCCTGCAAAGTCAGTCTGAATCCCGCCCGGAGCGATCACTTTTACATTTATTCCAAACTGGGCCAATTCATATCCCAGGCTCTCTGAAAATCCGTCAACTGCAAATTTTGTGGCACTGTAAACAGAACAGGTTGGAAAACCCAGCAATCCGAAACTGGAAGTTACATTGATGAAAGTCCCTTCTCTTTTCATCCTGAAATAAGGGATAAAGGCTTTTGTGACCCGGATCACGCCCATTAAATTTGTTTCCAGCTGTTTATGAATCTGCTCATCTGTAAAAGCTTCCAGGGGCCCGATTAATCCATAGCCTGCATTATTTAAAACCACATCAACGGCATGGTTTTCCAAAACCTCAGCAATTGTTTTCTCCAGCCCGTCTTTTTCCGAAACGTCCAGCTTTAATACGGTTACATTTTCCAGTTGTGTAAGTTCTGTTTCATTTTCGGGGTTTCTCATCGTTGCAATGACATTCCAGTTTTTTGACTGAAATAATTTTGCCGCTGTTTTTCCTAAACCTGATGATGCTCCTGTAATAAAAATTGTTTTCTGCATTATAATTTGTTTAAAATTGATAAGGCAAATGTCTGAAGAAATGAGAATTCCTGTGTAGCCTTATTGAGTTTGTATGTAGGCATTTTGACGAATCTCAATGACAAAAACCCATGTCCCGATTCTTTTGCGTATTTTAGTTCTCCATTAACACCAAATAATCAATATGAAAAACTCAGTTATCCCATGGTTGACATTTGTATTTATCTGCTGTGCAGCATTAATTCATGCCCAGAAAATTTCTGATGGAGAAACCATTGATGTAAACGGTATGAAAGTCACGTTTAACATTACCAATAAAGAAAGCATACAGGCAGGCGGGAAAAATTTTGACCGTTACAAAGTTTCGGCATCTGTAAAGAATACCTCTGATAAGTCTTATAACATACGGCTGTCTTCTTTCCCGCAAATTGTTACCAATATCAATATTGCAGAGCTTGACTGTATTAATGCCACCGGCGCAAAACTCACATCCAAAAAAATCCAGCTGAAAATGAAAGCGCAGATGATCAATGTTTCTTATTCTGCATATGATAAATCGGGGAAACTTACCTCATACACCATTCCTGTAACCGGAAGTTATTATTTTGATGCTGGAGATACCATTAGTGATAATGCTGTGTTTATTGTTCCGCAGGGAGAAAAACCTGATGTAAACGTAAGAAGCCTCAGATAAAAAAATCCTCCGAAAGTTTTTCGGAGGATTTTTGTTAGTATAATTAAAATTTAGTGCATCGCTTCACTTAAATCGATCTTTTCTTTACTTTTCCGCTCCCGGATAAACAGGATAAACGGAATACACACAAGGAAAACCACACCCAGATAAAGGAACACATCCATATAAGACAGTACGGTTGCCTGTTTGGTTACGGATAAATCCAGTATTTTATATGCGGCATTTGTTGCTGCATCGGGGGTCATTCCTTTTGCCGTGAAGCTTGCTTTCAATCCGTTCAGTCTTTGCTGGACTGCAAAATCGGTTTCGTCAAGATGGGTAATCAGGTTAACCCTGTATTTCTGACTGGCATTGGCAATGAATGTGGTAATGGCCGCAATCCCGAAAGATCCTCCGAGCTGTCTCATCATCCCTGTAAAAGCTGCTCCCTGACCGATTTCCTGCCCTTTCAGTGTACTTAATGACAGTGAAGTAATCGGGATGAATAAGAGTCCCAGACCGGCACCCCGCACAATCAGCATCCAGAAGAACGCATCTTTGCTGGTATCCGGTGTCAGGATTTTATACCCCCAGAAACTGTAGATGAAGAAGATAAACAGCCCTAAAGAAACAAGAATCTGTTGTTTTGCTCCTTTTGAGAGTAACTTTCCGATGATCGGCATCATGAAAGCCGTTGTCAGGGCAGCCGGAATCATCAGGGCTCCTGACTGAAGTGCCGTCCAGCCCAAGATACTCTGCGTATACAGCGGAACAATAAATGTAGAGCCGTACAGGCCGAACCCGAGTACGAATGACATCACCGTCCCGATTCTCAGGTTTCCGTTTTTAAGTACGCGGAGTTCCACAATCGGGTACTTGAAAGTAAGCTCGCGCCACAGGAACAGTATAAATCCTAAGACTGCCGAGATGGTAAACGTAACGATCATTCCGCTTTCAAACCAGTCTTCTTCATGTCCTCTTTCCAGGATAAACTGCAGTGAGCCCACGGTAATGGCCAGTAAAGCAATCCCGATCCAGTCTACATCCGAAGCCTTCCGTTTTTCTGCATATTTCGGGCTCTTTACAAACTGTAAGGTCATCAGAGTAGCTGCAATCCCAATCGGGATGTTGATATAGAAAATATACGGCCAGCTGAAATTATCAACAATATATCCTCCCAAAGGCGGACCTAATGTAGGACCGATGATCACCCCGAGGCCGTAAATGGCCTGGGCCATGCTTCTTTTTTCAATCGGGTAAGATTCCGTGATGATGGTCTGTGAAGTTACCAGCAGGGCTCCCCCGCCGATTCCCTGCATGAGGCGGAAAAATACCAGTTCCCAGATATTCGTCGCATTCCCGCACAGGAAGGAAAAGATGGTAAATATAACAATGGAAGCCGCAAAATAGTTTCTTCTCCCGAACTGCTGCGAGAGCCAGCTCGTCATCGGTACCACAATTACGTTACCGATTGCGTATGCCGTGATTACCCAGCCTACCTCTGAAAGTGTGGCTCCAAGGTTCCCTTTCATCTCATTCAAGGCAACATTGACAATGGTGGAGTCCACAATTTCAAGCAGCGCACAAAGGATAGCCGTAATCGTAATGATAACTCTCCGTGCTCCGTATTCTACTAATGAATCTTGCATAGTTTTTAATGTAAAATGTATGTGCGTAAATGTATTGATGAATTAACCGGAGATTCCGGATCAGGAAATAATGAATAACCCGGAATCATGAATACACCGTACATTAATACTGGATACGTGTTTTATTTAAGGGAGACTTCTGCTTTCACGTTCATTCCTGTTCTCAGTCTTTTTGCTACATTCTTGTCAAGGTTCACAAAATCGATTTTTACAGGAAGCCTCTGCACTACTTTTACAAAGTTACCGCTCGCATTGTCCGGAGGAAGGATGGAGAATGTAGCCCCGGTTGCAGGGGAGAATGAACTTACCACACCCTCGAATTCCCTGTCCGGGAAGGCATCGATTTCGATTTTAACTTTCTGGCCTTCCACCATTTTATCCACCTGCGTTTCCTTAAAGTTGGCCACTACCCATTTCTGGTCGTTCTTAACCAAAGCAAACAGCTGGGATCCCGCCTGCAGGTACTGCCCGGCCTGAATCGGAACTTTTCCCACGTATCCGTCTTCAGGAGCAAGAATTACGGTATAGGACAGGTTTAATTTTGCATTTTGCACATCGACTTCCCTTTGTTTCGCCACGGATCCGGCAACACTGATCTGCTGGGAGCTGGCTGCCGTCTGGGAAGAAGCAATATTGGTCTGCTGGGCAATCTGGTTTCTCTGGTCCACTAAAACCTGAAGCTGCCGGTCAGCGGTCTGTTTTGCTGCCAGAGCCTGTTCGTACTGCTGTTCTGTAATGGAATGGTCTTTTACCAGATTTGCGTATCTTTTTAAATCCTGGGAAGTTTTCCATACGTTTACTTTGGCCGCTTCAATCTGTGCATTGGCCGTGGTAACTGCCGCCTGGGAAGATCCTATATTTTTAGAAGTTGCCGTAGTGGACGCTTCTGCATTGGAAATGTTGCTTTTTGCCGTTGTTAAAGCAGCTTCAGCCTGCTGAAGGGCCATTTTCTGATCCCTGCTGTCCAGAATAACCAAGGTATCCCCTTTTTTCACAAACTGGTTATCTTTTACTTTTACCTGGGTAACATAGCCTGAAATTTTAGAAATAACAGGTGACATATTGGACGTAATCTGGGCATCGTCAGTTTCTTCATGAACCTGCCCGTAAGTATAGGCATTGTATCCGTAAATTCCTCCACCGATTAAAACAACCGCCAGGATGATCGGGAAAACCAGGCTTTTCTTCTTTTTTGGTTCAGCCGCTTGTGTAGTATTATTTTCCATTTTGGGTATCGTTCTTAATTTTATTTGATTGTTAAAGTTCCTGTTGTCTGTAATAGTTTTCTGTAGGCCAGCGCGGCGTCTGCCTTTGCATTGATTACGCCTACATTGGCAGCAATCTGCGCGGCATCGGCATCCAGTAATTCCGTCATGGTTGCAAGGCCGTTGTCATATTTATTTTTGGTGATCCTGTAATTTTCATTTGCCTGCTCTGCAGATTTTTCAAAAACAGCGATTCTTTTTTTGGAGTAATCCGTATTCTGGTATTCCCTGTTTACATCAAGCTTAATGTTGTCATTCAGCAGTTCATTATTGGCAGACAGCTGCATTTCCCTTGCCTGCGACTGCTTCAGCGAAGAGTTTTCTTTCCAGAGATTGGACAGGTTATATGAAATCCCCACGCCCACATTCACCGCATTGTAGATGGTTAAGAATTTAGGAATATCTGCTGCCACATAACCTCCCGTCAGTGCAATGGAAGGAAGGTTTTCAGCTTTTGCCGATTTCGTTCCCAGTGCCGCTGCCTGTCTCTGTTTTTCCAGGGCCTGAAGGTCTTTGCGGTTTTCCCTGGCTGTATTCAGATAAAAATCAACTGCTTTTACTTCTTCTGCTTCATCAATATAATTCTGGTCCACTTCAATTTCCGTGCTTTCAGGAAGGCCTAACAGCAAATCCATATTGATATTGGCAATGTTGTAATTATTTCTGGCTTCCAGCAGCTGCAATTCGATGTTCGAGGTCTGAAGGTTTGCCTTCAACCGGTCATTTCTGGCAATTACCCCGTTATTTTCAAGCTTGAGGAAAGTTTCGTCCCTTTTTTGGGAAGCGGAAAGATTTTCTTCCAGCACTTTAATGGACTGATTGGCTTTGAATAAGTTATTGTACGCCTGGGCAACATTATAAGCAATGTCAACCTTGTTGTTTTCCGTACTTAATTTGGAAGCCTCCACCAGGTATTTTGCAGATTCGATGCCGTATTTTATCCTTCCGCCGCTGTATACCGGAACGCTGAGATTGGCAGATCCGTAGGCTACCTGATGTACTTCAGGGCCGCCCTCCCCGGTTACACCCGGAAGTTTGATGTTGATATTCGGCTTCAGCGGAAGATACATATAGCTTCCTGAAACTTTCAGTTCCGGCAGCTTCCTGTTTTTGGCTTCCAGCAGGTCTGCCGTAGCCTCCTCGATCTTCGCGGCATCAATCTTAAGGCTCTTGCTGTTCCGGATGCCCAACTGCACGGCTTCGTCAAGAGTAAGCGTCTTTTTCTCCTGAGCATGTATGCTTGCAAAACCCGCAAAGAGGGCCAGTGCAATAACTGAGTTATTCATTCTCTTCATAACCTAAAAGGTCTTTTAATAAGTATTTTATGTGTGTATTAAGCTCTGTGTAATATTTTTCTTCAAAAACGTCTTCAGCATCTTCATTGTTCAGGAATTCCTTATACATTTCCTTGCCGTTAGAGGCATAAAACAGGGTTCCGCTTACTGTGGCATGAATCAGGTAGACCGGTGGGTTTTTCTTAAAAATCCCTTTTTCGATACCGCTTTCCACTATTTTTGAATACATGGAAATAAACCCGATTTTGGTCTGTTTCAGAAATTCCACAATCTGCGGGTTCTGTGTATGAAGCTGTTCCCGCTGCATAATCCTGTAAAAACATTTATGATTCCTTACCCTTCCTGCAAACTGGTCGACAATCTTTTCCAGCTTTTCCCATTCATTAAAATCCGTCCTTTCTATAATATCCTTTGAAAAAAACTGTCCTTCATTTACCCTGTACTCCACCAGTTTTTCATAAAGTTTTTCCTTGGAACCGAAATAATAAGAAATCATCGAGATATTCACATTGGCCGCTTTTGCAATTTCCCGGGTAGAGGTTCCTTCAAAACCATTTTCGGCAAAAAGCTTTTCGGCAGCAAACAATATATTTTCTTCTTTTGAAATCATTTTTTATATTCTCATTTTTTCAGAGAGCAAATTTACGACAGATTTCGCATAAATCAAACGATTGATTGATTTTAATTTTATTTTAATATTTTCGTCTATAAGACTGAATAATAGAGTATTAATCTTATTTCTAAGAAATAAAAGATCCGCGATTACAGGAAATAATCGAATCAGTTAAAGATCAAGTGCGGTTAAATGGTATAAAAGATCTGTTTTATACTTTTCTGATTATCTAAGCTTATGAATTTTTATGAATGTACCTTGATAATTTGATTCCCAGGTCGGTCCAGATGATTTTAGGGTTCCCGTTTCTTGTCAGATGCAGATCTGCTGTGCTGATTTCTTCCAGGATGCTTTCAATATTGGCTCCGCTGATAAATTTTGAAAAGCCGGCCCAGTTGAAGCCGTTGGCATCTATTTTTTTATATACCAGACCTTCAGACTGATAATTCTGCAATAAAGCGAGCCTGAAAATTTCGGAGCAGTAGTTCAGGAATGATTTCTGCTTCTCGCGGTTCCATCCGGCGATTTCCCTAGCCCAGAGGATTATGTTTTTTAAGAAAGCGGGCTTTTTCTTCACCATGAAGGCATCACGCACCCACTGGATAAAAAGTTTCTCGAATTCGTCGCTTTTGCTCCCTGATTTTAAAAAACGGACGGCATCGTTCAGGTTTCCCTGAGCCTGATGGATAATCTCGCCTAAGGCAGCATCAGGAACATCAAAATTCTTTTTAAGATATGCTTCTATATCTTCATCATCAATTCTGGGAACTTCTACGATCTGGGTTCTGGAAAGAATGGTCGGAAGCATGTCATTGGTAGATTCCGCAGTTAAAAGGATAACCGTTTTCGCAGGAGGTTCTTCTAAAAATTTCAGGAATTTGTTGGAGGCTGCGGTATTCATTTTATCGGCTCTCCAGACAATCAGGATTTTGGTTCCGCCTTCAAAGCTTTTTAAGGAAAACTTCTGGTTCTGGTCATCAATTTCATCGGCAGAGATAAAAAGCTGTTTATTTTCAGATTCCAGAAAAGCAGTCCAGTCATTATAGCTGGCGTAAGGAAAATTCAGGACCATTTCCCTGAAATCCTCAAACTTACTTTTGCTTAAGGAATTTTTGTTATCCGTAAAAACCGGAAAGCTGAAATGCAAATCCAGATGGTTGAGATGCTCCACTTTCGAGGCAGCATGCTCATTCTCGCGGCTCAGCACTTCTTTTGCATAGGCCAGAACCACGGGCAGTGTACCGTAGCCTTCCTTCCCTACAAAAAGCTGGGCATGGCTTACCCTGTTTTCGGCAATACTTTCTTTCAGAAGTTTTTTCAGATTTTCCTGTCCGGCTATGTTCTCCCAATTCATGGCTCAAAGATAAAGAAATTTGCGAAAGCTGAAGTTTGCGGAATATGAATTTTGCATCAAAGGGAAACCATAATTTTTTACGGATCCTTTTAAAAGTTGACCGCCCGTCAGCAGCCTGCCGTTTTAGGGCAAATCACTGTAAAAGCCTGTAAGCAAAGCTGATTGATAATCAGCCGGTAGCTATATTCCCCCCTTAACAAACTTTAACCTCTTATAATTTTTACAATTCATTAATATTTAAGATATTTGCGCATTATTTTAAAAATAAAGAATGAAAAAAATCTTTGTACTATCATTTATATCAGTTGGGTATTTCCTTAATGCGCAGAATATAAGCAATTCACCATACGCGACTTACGGAATCGGGGATGTAAAATATGATAATACGATTGAAACCACCTCAATGGGAGGTATATCAACTGCTTTTATAAGTGATTTTACAAGTAATTTCAACTTTGCAAACCCTGCAAACAACGCTAATTTCGACCTTACCAGTATCAAACTGGAAGCGACAAATGAAAACAATTACTTTAAAACAGATTATAACAATACGAAGTCTACCAAACACTCTACGTATTTATCCAATATCTCACTGGCATTTCCTCTGTCTCCAAAGCTGAAAATGGGACTTTCCTATCAGCCGTACAGCTCAAAAAGCTACGAGATCCTGCATACTGATGAGCTTAAAGACACAAATGGTGTGGTATATGCTAACAGGTTCAATAGATTCAGAGGCAGCGGAACAATAAACACCGCCCAAATTGCTTTAGGCTATAAAGTAAATGATAAATTAGCAGTAGGTGCAAGAGCCAATTACTATTTCGGAAACCTTTATGACCTGAATGAACTTGCACAGTCAAATGCTGAGCTGATCAACGGATATGAAACCAAAAACAGCATCAAGAATTTCAATTTTACGTTAGGTGCAAGCTACCAGACCCTGAATACCAGTACAGACAGAAAGTTCACTGTTGGTGCCACCACTACTTTCGGGAATACGGGTAACATGACGACCGATTACGTAAACAGCACGTATTTCTATGGTGACGCAGCACAGACTGTCAAAAGCAATGAGAGCATTATTGAGCGGCAAAGCACAAGCTCTAAAAACCTTCTGCCTTTGCAGGCTTCCGTTGGTGTAGGATACGGTGAAGAAAACAACTGGTTCTTATCTGTACAGGGAGATTATAAAAAAGGAGAAAGTATTGCTTATTTTGGCAACACTTTAGATCTTCAGGACTCTTACAGAATTTCTGCCGGAGGATGGTATTTACCGAATTACAACAACTTCAGAAACTATTTATCAAGAATCGTTTACCGATATGGTGCGTTCTATGAAAAAGGAAGCTTAAAGCTGGCCGGACAGAGCATTAATAAGTTCGGGATTTCCGGAGGTGTGCTTCTGCCATTCAAAACCAGCAGCATTACCAGGATGAGCGGACTTGAAATCGGTGTTGAACTGGGGAAAAGAGGGACGCTTAAAAACAACCTGATCAACCAGAACTACATCAACCTGAAAGTCGGCTTCAATTTTGCTGATAAATGGTTCAGAAAGACTTTATATAACTAAGATGTCGTTTTTCAGAAACATATCATTATCATATCAAAAAAATATAGCATGCCTTTTTAGTTGTGCTATATTTTTTATCATTACTTCCTGTGAAGAAGACCTTACCAAAAACGCAGGCAGACAGAGTAAAAACTTCCCTTCACAGATCATCAACAACGCCAATATTATCCAGAGGGATTCCGGTTTTGTCACCATGCGGGCCAAAGCACCGATTATTGAAAAATATGAATTGATCGACAGCCCTTACACGGTAGCCAAAAAAGGAATTGACATTCAGTTTTTTGACAAGAAAAAACCGAAAGTTCCCGGAACCATCAAGGCGAAATACGCAAAATTTTACGATTACAAACAGTTCTACGAAGCCCGGGGCAATGTACGGATTACCACGAATGAAAACCAGCGGTTTGCCATGCAGAGCGTTTTCTGGGACCAGCGTAAAAAACGGATTTACACTAAGGATACGGTGTATGTAACCATGGAAGACGGCTCCACGCTGATCGGTGCCCACGGAATGACGGCAAAAGACGACTTTTCGGAGTATGTATTCTACCAGAATTCCGGAGACTTCACCACAACCAAATTATCTGAAAACAAAAAATAATCTTATCTATGACCTTCCATGCAATCGGGCTGATGTCCGGAACGAGTTTAGACGGTCTGGATATCTGTTTTGCCAGGTTTGAGAAAGAAGGCTTATCATGGGATTTCGAGATTATAAAAGCTGAAACCCTACCCTATCCTTCTGTTTGGGAAGAAAAACTGAGACATTCCATCCATCTTTCGGCAGAACAGCTTTTGGAACTGCATTCGGAGTATGGTTTTTATCTGGGAAAAGCAGTCAATACCTTTAGTAAAAAATACCGGATTGAACACATCGATCTTATCGCTTCGCACGGACATACGGTTTTTCATCAGCCAAAAAGAAAATTCACCTTACAGATCGGTGACGGAAGAGCCGTTAAATTAGAAACCGGCCTGCCTGTTATATATGATTTCAGAAGCCAGGATGTGCTGATGGGAGGAAACGGTGCGCCATTGGTTCCGATCGGTGATCAACTGCTGTTCTCTCAGTATGATGCCTGCCTAAATCTTGGCGGATTTTCCAATATTTCTTTAAACAACAAAGGTCAGAGGATTGCTTTTGATATTGCTCCGGTGAATATTATCCTGAACCTGCTTGCAAAAGGTCTGGGTAAAAACTTTGACGAGAACGGCGACCTGGCCAGATCCGGAAATATTAATAAAGAATTATTGGCAAAGCTGAACGGACTGTCTTTCTACCGGCAGTCTCATCCTAAATCTTTAGGTATTGAATGGTGCAACGAACATATCTTCCCCTTATTTGAGAACATAGAAATACCTGATGCACTGGCTACTTTTACAGAGCATATTGCCGTGCAGATTGCAGATGTGTTTAACAAGTATGGGTTAAAAGACGTATTGTGTACCGGTGGCGGAACCTACAACCATTATTTAACTGAGAAAATAAAATCCCTTACGACTACTGAAATTGTTATTCCCGGAACCCAGATCATTGAATATAAAGAGGCGCTGATCTTTGCTTTGATGGGCGTTCTAAGGCTGAATAATGAAATCAATGTGCTTTCTTCATCAACAGGAAGCAGCCATGACCACAGCTCGGGAGTTATTGCATAAAAAAACCTTCATTTCTGAAGGTTTCGCTGTATTATTTATAAGCTTCAATCTTGTCCGTTAAGGTATTGATGAAGTTCTGGAGCGGCTTTTCCACCATCATTTTGATAAACGGATTGAATTTCCCTTCAAAAAGCATCTGTACTTCCGTCTGGTTTTCGCTGAGCGGATTTATCGTTGCCGTTAATGAAAAATCAAGGCTTGAACTTGCAGATGTTAAAACGGCTTTTTCGTCAGTGACTTCTTCTATTTTCAAAGCAATTTCCGGCATTCCCTGTAACCCGAATTTAAATCCGTCTTCTCTTGTTTCAAACTTCTGAAGACCGTCCGGCATAAAATTTTTATAGTTTTCCGGGGATTTCAGCAGTTCTACCAATTCTTTAGATGATTTATTGACAATAATCTTTCGTCCTTCTAAATTCATTTTTTATTTTTGTATTTAAATTCTTAATTATTACAAATGTATAAAGTTTTTGTGAACGAAAAAAAATTATTACTGTCTAAGCAGTCTGAAAATCTTGAAAAGACGATTGGATATGAAAATGCCATGACTTTAGAGATTGCGCTGGACCTGCTTGAAAATACATCTGTAAAAGAATTAAACGTATTCGGAGAAGATATTGACGGGATCTGGGCAGAATTCCGGAGCCTTTTCAGGATTATTGAAGCTGCCGGTGGTGTGGTGAACAACCCTGACGGTGATACGCTTTTTATCAGGAGACTGGGGAAATGGGACCTTCCGAAAGGCAAAATGGAAAAAGGCGAATCCCGAGAAGAATCTGCCGTAAGGGAAATTGAAGAAGAAACAGGTCTCCGCGATGTGGAACTGGTCCGGTTTATCAATACTACTTTTCACATCTATGTAGAAAGGAACGGTGACAAAGTTCTGAAATGCACCCACTGGTTTGAAATGAATTTCAGCGGCGAGGACACTTCAAAACCACAGACCGAAGAAGGAATTACCGAAGTAGCCTGGAAAAACACTGCTCAGATTGAGGATGAAGTATTTCCAAGCACGTTTAAAAACATCAAACTGATCATTAAAGAATTCTGGGATACCCGGAAAAACTAAATAAAATCAATTGATTTTTCCAGGGCAATCCCTCTGGAACCTTTTAACAATATATTTTCAGAACGGATTTCATGCAGCTTCAGGTATTCTGTCAGTTCTGCCGTACTTTCAAAAGCGGTTGCTGATGAATTAACCTGCCTGAAGTTTTTCCCGACAGTAATAATCTGGTTAAAACCGAGTTTTTGGGCATAGTTAAGAATATTCTCATGCTCTTTTTCGCTTTCCTCTCCAAGCTCAAGCATATCACCGATAATAATGGCTTTTGAGCCTTCGAAAGTAATGAAGTTATCCAGGGAAGCAATCATTGAACTGGGATTGGCATTATACGTATCCAGAACCAATGTCCGTCCTTCTTTTTTTACCACCTGTGAACGCATGTTGGTTGGCGTATAATGTCCGATGGCTTTTTTAATATGTTCAAAATCGATTCCGAAGTGGAGGCCCAGGCTTGCTGCTGCACAGAGATTGGTAAAATTGTATTCTCCGGTCAGTTTCGATACGGCTTTTATACCATGATATTCCAACCCTACAAAATGGTCTTCCGAAACCAGTTCAAACTGGTAATCCGAAGTGTCTTTCCCGAAGGTAACGATTGGGGAATAGCCTTGTGTCTTTTCTGCCTGAACCGGATCATTTTCATTCACAATGATAGTCCGCTGATGGCTGATAAGATAATCATACAATTCAGATTTTCCTTTAATAACGCCTTCAAACCCGCCGAAGCCTTCCAAATGGGCTTTCCCGAAATTGGTAATATATCCGAAATCCGGCTGTGAAATGGAACACAGAAGCTCGATTTCCCTCTGATGGTTGGCACCCATTTCGATCACGGCCATTTCATGTCCGGACCTGACGGAAAGAATGGTCAGCGGAACACCGATATGGTTATTCAGGTTTCCTGACGTATACTGAACATTGAACTTTTCAGACAGAACTGCATGGATCAGTTCTTTCGTCGTGGTTTTTCCGTTGCTGCCGGTAAGCCCGATAACCGGAATCTGAAGCTGTTTTCTGTGATAAACCGCAAGTTCCTGAAGAAACTCTAACGTGGAACGGACATAGAAAATATTTTTGTCTGTATTTTCAAAGTCCTGATGTTCTACAATAACAGCAAGAGCCCCTTTGGTTATCGCTTCATCTGCAAAGGCGGCAGCATTGAAATTATCACCCGAAAAGGCAAAAAAGAGATCGTTCTTTTCAATTTTCCTGCTGTCAATCGTTACATTTGCGGACTGTAAAAACAAAGGGTAAAACTGTTCTGTATTCATGGTTCAAAAATAAAAAAACCTTCCAGAATTCCGGAAGGTTTTTGAAAATTATTTTGATAATATTATTTATCTTCTTGTTCTATTCTTATCGTTAGCTCTGGCATCCTGGGCTACACGGAATCCAATCCATCCGTACGCTTTATCCTGGCTCTTGTATCTTCTTTGTCCCGGATCCAGCCAATATGCCGTATCCTGCCAAGAACCTCCTTTTACCACTCTGATATCATTGGTAATTTCAGATGTTCTTTCTTTTCTGTCTTTCTGTAAGATTACTTTTCCGCCTCCATCTACAATAAACCTGGATTTAGGCGCATTGTACATGTCGTATGAGCTGGCGGAATCAGATGCACTTCTGTAATCCAGAGAAGACATTCTGTCTCCGTCTCTGTAGTTTCTGTAATCTGCAATGGTTTCTCTTTCAAACTGACCCGGTAAATTTCTGTAAACCAATCTTCCGTCTGCTAAAGTATCATATTTGATATTGCTTTCGTCTACCATTTTGTAAGTTCCGTCTCCGTTTCTTACGATAGCCTGAGGCATGTTTCCTCTGTAGTAATTGAAGTCACTGAAGTCTTCATCGATGATTGGTCTGTATACGTCAGCCGTCCATTCTGAAACGTTTCCGTACATACCGTAGATTCCTAAATCGTTAGAAGGGAACTGTCTTACGTCTGAAGTCTGAGCTGCTCCGTCATTTTTCCATCCTGCGATCCCGGAGTAGTCACCGGCTCCCATTTTGAAGTTTTCAAGGAACATCCCTCTGTCTCTTCCTTTGGTACCTCTTAACTGTTCAATCTGAGGTTCTTTACCTAAGTATCTGTTGTATTCTCTGTTTTTAGCAAGGCCTAAAGCTGCATATTCCCATTCCACTTCGGTAGGAAGTCTGAATTTCTGAACCATTGCAGAACCCGGAGCCCTGTTGGCAGACAATAGTCTCTGGTTGGTTGTTTTCATCCCAGATTTCTGCTGCATTCTTTTCTCATTGATATATCCCTGCATCTCAGGATCATTCGATTTGAATTTATCCATATTGAATGCCGTTCCACCCTGGTTGTTGGATTCGTTGATATATAAATCTTTAGCGATGATACCGGCCTGCATTAAAGCTTTCTCATTGGCTCTGTCTGACAACCATTCGCAGTATCTGTTAGCCTGAGTCCATGATACCCCTACTACAGGATAGTAATCAAACTCCGGAGAACGGAAATACGTCTCGTTGTAATCATTTCTAGATAGTTTGTTGTCCCACAATAAGGTATCCGGCAGTGCACCGTTGTAGATTTCCTTAAAGCTCGGATCGCTTGGAGGGAATACATACTTCAACCATGTCAGGTATTCGCGGTATTCGTAGTTAGTAATCTCAGTTTCCCCGATAAAGAAAGAACTTACCTGCATTCTGCGTGGCGAGTTATTCCAATCGTGCATAACATCATCTTTCACTAATCCCATTGTAAAAGTTCCACCTTCTACATATACCATTCCCGGCCACCCTTTCTGCTTTTGTTGCTTTCCTGCAAAAAACCAACCTTGTTTTTCGTTTGGTTTCCAACCTGTTTTGCTGACAAACTTTTTCGTTCCGCCACCATTGTTAGATCCTCCGCAACTGGTTAATGCAAGTGTAGAACTTAATGCTATTAATGAAAACAACTTTAGTTTTTTCATAGTCGATATAAATATTTTCAAAGTACAAAGAAAAAATAAATTATTCAATAAATCAAGTAAACATTTGATTTTTTTGAAAAACGTTAACAAATTAATTTTATTGTATCACAATTTAATTATAAAATTTTCATTTATTTTGTAATTCAGAAATTTCAATCATCAGTATGAAACAAAAAATCTCGATTTTATTCCTAATAAGCTTTGTATCAACGCTCTGGGCTCAAAGAATCACCATTGAATGGGATGGCTCCAAAATCCGGGACTACGGTGACACAAAATTGAATCTTCCTAATTTCAAAAATGAAGGATTTTCATTCAGCCAAAATAACATTTTTATAACAACCAAACAACAGATCGGGGAAAAGCAGGTGAAAGTTTCTAATCCTGTCTGGGAAAATGTTTCATCAAGAGATCTGTTCGATATGAGCAAAGACCTTCTTCCTGAATACGAGGTTAAAGATGCAGTGCATTATTACCTTGAGGGGGAAAGTTATGCAAGCATTAATGTATCGCTGTTCAAAAAAGTAAAGGGACAGGTTCAGAGATTATCTTCTTTTGAAATTTCAGAGACTAACCTCTCGATCAATGCGGGCAGCGCTTTAAAGGTAGGCACCACCAACAATCCCCTTTCAACCGGGAATTTCTATAAAATAAGGGTAGACAAATCCGGGATTTTCAGGATTACCCGACAGTTCCTGCAGGATAACGGCATCAACCCTTCTTCTGTAAATCCTAAAAATTTGAGAATTTACGGAAACGGAGGCATTATGCTTCCTGAGCATAACCAGGACACCAAATACAGCGCGCTTCAGGAAAATGCCATTCAGGTAGTGGGAGAAGATGACGGCGTGTGGAATGATAATGACTATGCCCTGTTCTATGCCCAGGGGCCGAACGGCTATAATCTTTATAACACTTCGAACGGAAACGGTTTCAAGAGAACGGATACCCGAAGTGACACAACTGAGCACTTAAAAAACATTTACGAAGACTATTCATACTACTACATCAATTTTGACAAGGGGCCCGGCAAAAGGGTTCTGCCTGTAGATGTAAATTTACCTTCTACGCCGCTGATCACGAGATATGACAATTACCAGTTCATCAACAATGACCAGAAAAACCTGATGAAGGTAGGAAGAACCTGGGTTGAAGACACCCCTTTTATCACTGATAAAACAGTTACCTTCACTACGGCCACGCCGATTCAGGGCGGCGATGTGATCCGGTACAGAGCCCAGGTAATCGGCTATAAATCCCAGAAGAATACCATTACGGTTAATATCAATAATCAAAATTCTGTCTCATCGATTGTTCCTCAGCCTGATCAGAGTTCCACCTACGAATTTTACCCTGTACGGTATTCCGGTACGGTTACAGGAATAAGCGGAACCCAACTTACGTTTAACCTTAAGCCAGATATTTCCGTAAATCCTAACGGGACTTTCTATCCGGATTATTTTGAAGTGCAGTATAAAGACAACCTGACTTTTAACGGGACCCAGATGAACTTCAGGGATTTCTCACTGGCAAGCGGAAGCAATACCACCTACGGGTTCAGTGTATCCAACGCCTCTGCTGCTGAGCAGATCTGGGATGTTACCGACATCACCAATGCCAACAGAAGGGTGAATAAAGCAGCCGGAAACGCGACGTTTAATTTTGCATATACAGCAGCCAACACAAGTTTCAACAATGAATTTGTGGCTTTCAGGGCCGACGCCGCTTTCAGTCCGCAGTTTGTAGGAAGGATCAACAACCAGAATCTTTCCGCATTACAGAACGTGGATTACCTGATCATTACGGTTCCTGAAATGATGGGGCAGGCACAGCGTCTGGCCAGTTACCATCAGACGAAAAACAATTATAACGTACAGATTATAGACACGGATAAAATCTATAATGAATTCGGAAGCGGAAGCAGAGACCTTACGGCCATAAGAGATTTTGTAACAAAACTGAACACGCCGACCGGTACTTTAAAATATGTATTTATCTTAGGGGATACTTCCTACGATTTTAAAAACAGGGTAGCCAATAACTCAAATGTAGTAACCAGCTACCAGAGTGAAAACTCCATGGATGTGGTGAGGTCTTTTGTTACGGATGATTATATCGTGATGACGAAACCACAGACCAACCAGTTTATAGAGTCCAACCTACCCGATCTTCCGGTAGGAAGACTTCCGGCTGGCAATGTGACGGAAGCCTCCAATATGATTGACAAAACCCTGGCATATTACAACAGCCTGGCCGGACAGTCGACACCGTTCGGGGAATGGAAAATGAAACTGGATTTTGTAGTGGATGATGATAATGACACCGGCACGCCGTTCCATACGATTATGAACAATTCCCTGGTTACGGTTTTTGAGCAGAACAACCAGAATCTTAAAGAATACAACGTAAGAAAATTATATCTTGATGCTTTTCCTGCACAGAGTACCGCAGGCGGACAGAGATACCCGCAGGTTAACCAGGCCATCTCCAATGATATCGGCAACAGCCTTTACATTTTCTACTTCGGGCACGGAGGGATCAACGGATGGGCGCAGGAAAGGGTTTTAACTTTATCTGAAGTTCAGAACGCCAACAACTTCTCCAATGTATACAGCAGATTCCCGTTTGTATCAACCATCACCTGTGAATTTACCCTTTGGGATGAGCCGGACACTTCTTCGGCCGGAGAACAGTTTATCAAGCTGAAACAGGGAGGCCCTGCAACCATGATTACTTCTAGCCGTGCCATTGATGTAGGGTACGGTATTGATTTTACGAACCTGTATACCCAGAATATCTTTAAGCTGACCAATGACGATTTTGAAACCTTGGGTTACGCCCACCTGAATGCAAAAAAACAAAGGGGTGCTTCATCCGAACATTTAAAGGTAAATTTCCTCGGCGATCCTGCCATGAAGCTGAGCAGGCCTAAAAGATTACTGGTAATTGATAATATTGAGACCCCGGTTCCGGGACTGATCAGAGGTCTGGATTTTGTGAAGGTGAAAGGCCATGTCAACAATCCGAACGGAACAGTTAACACCAATTTCAACGGAAGGGTTGTCATCAACATCTTCGATAAAAAATTAAATAAGAATACGCTGAATAATGACGGAGGCCTTACTCCGGTTCTTCAGTACACGGAAGAAGGAAGTGCCATTGTAAAGGCATCGGGAACTGCCGTAAACGGAGTGTTTACCGTAGAATTCTACGTTCCGAAGGACATTAATTATGCGGTAGGGGAAGGAAGAATCCTAGGATACGCAGATAACAAGGCAGCAGACGTATTCAATAACCAGGCAGTACAGGTAGGCGATATCAACCCGAACGGGATCAATGACAACGAACCGCCGAAAGTAAAATTATACATGAACAACACCAACTTTGCAGAGGGCGGTATTACAGACCAGAACCCGATGCTGCTGGCATGTGTTACAGACGATACGGGAATTAATTCCACAGGGTCTGGTATCGGTCATGATATTACAGTATATTTGGACGGCCAAATTATCAATACCGTTGTGCTGAATGATTTCTATGCATCAGGTGAAGGAAACGGGTGTCTGAGCCCGAGCCTGGCAGACTATCAGAAAGGGAATGTAAGCTACCCTTTCAGAAATCTGGCGGTGGGACAGCACCAGTTGACATTTAAAGTTTGGGACATAAACAATAATTCAACAACTGCAACGTTAAACTTTGAGGTTAAGGACGAAGCCGATCAGCACCTGGTCATCAACAGACCGCTGAACTGGCCCAACCCGTTTACCAACAAAACGTATATTCATTTTGAACATAACTGTGATGATATCCTTGATGTGAATGTCCAGATTTATACGATAACAGGAAAACTGGTAAGAACGTTATCTCAGCCGGTGGTGGCAGAACCGTTCCTGCAGGGCTTCAGAACGCCGCGCCAGGCGATAGAATGGGACGGAAAAGATGATTTTGGGGCTACTGTTGCAAAAGGTACGTATATTTTTAAGATATTTGCAAAAAGTCAGAATCAAGAAAAATGCAAAGGAAGTGCTACAGCTGTAGAAAAAATGGTACTTTTGAAATAATTTAAGATCATAACAATAATAATATCAACAAAAAACTGATAATATATAAAAGACAACATATGAATTTAACTACTAAACTGCTTTTAGGGATTGGGTTAAGTGCTGGTTTTTTAGGCTATTCACAAGATTTAGGCCTTGTAAGACCGGTATTAACCGGAGCTCCTTTCTTAAGAATCGCACCGGATGCCAGAGCCGGAGGTATGGGAGACCAGGGTGTCGTTACCTCTCCTGATGCTTTTTCACAATTCTGGAATGCTGCGAAATATCCTTTCAGCAGAACAAGTTCTTCCGTGGGATTAAACTACACGCCATACATGGGGAAACTTACCAATGATGTGTTTTTATTATACGGGGCGTTCCATAAATTCTTAGGGCAGGAAGAAAGATCCACCATTTCCGCGAGTATCTATTACTTTAACATGGGGGAAGTGGATTTAACTCAGTTAGTAGGAAATGAAGTAACTTCTATGGGTACTTCAAAGCCAAATGAATTCTCTATTGACGTTGCCTACGGACTTAAGCTTTCAGATTCTTTCTCTGCAGCTGTTACCGGTAGATTTATCCGTTCAGATTTAGCCGGAGGGTTCAATACAGATACAACCCTGAGGCCGGCAAACTCTTTCGCGGTAGATGTTTCCACATACTATACTTCACCCAGGTTTTCCGGTCTCGGAAGCATGGAAGGTAAGCTGAACGCAGGTTTTGCGATTCAGAACGTGGGTCCCAAGCTGGATTATACAGGAAATGAAGAATCAAGATCTTATCTTCCGACCATGGCCAGATTAGGGGTAGGTTATGATATGTACCTTGATGACATGAACCGCGTCGGTTTAAGCGTTGAAGGCTCTAAAATTCTGGTTCCGGGATCTGAATTTATCGGGAATGACCCGAATACGAGACAGCCGATCTATGCAATTCCGAACGTAGGCCCTATCGCCGGGATCGGAAAATCATTCAAAAACCCGAACTCAATCATGTACAGTGGAGCTCTGGAATATTCTTATGACAACGCATTTGCCGTAAGGGGTGGTTATTTCCATGAAAGTGAAGAGCAGGGAGCAAGACAGTTTGCAACGGCAGGTATCGGATTGAAATACCGTTCATTCGGACTTGATATTTCTTACCTGATCAACATGTCTAAAATCAATACCGCTTTGGATAACACGCTTCGTTTCGGGCTTACCTGGAACATCGGTGATGAAACTTCCAACGTAGATTATTAAAAAACTTTCAGCTGTGAACATTCAGTGACCGGTTTTAATTAAATAATAAAGTAACGTTTATTGGTTACTATTGAAAAGCTCCATTGTATGGAGCTTTTTCTGTTTCATACACTGACAGTTGTCATTATTATACGCTGCCAGCTGTTTGAAATATCATAAATTTATAATGAGTTTGATAGGTTGAATTCAGCATTGTATTTGTTAACCTTTTGTTGAATTACCGCCATCGTCTTAGCCCCGATAGAAATGAAAATCCTTTTGTTGAAAAACAAAAGATTGCAATGGATAGCGGGAAACAGCTTCTGAAAAATAAGATACTACTCTATTCCTTCCATTTTTTTAAGACTTTATAAACTGGTAATTTAAACCTTCAGCGCAGATTCAGGCTGATCTTTTTATCCTAAACCGCAATTTATCTTTCATTATAATATATTCATAAATTATTTAAAAATAGATACGGCTTTTTCGTTTTTCAATAATTATTTTTGTACGATGAACTATTCTGCAGAGCTTAAAAAATTTGTAACCAGCCAGTATGTGTATTCTGCCATCAGGATTACGCTGGCTACCGTTCTGCCGTGTCTTGTTCTTGCCCATTTCGGGATCCTGAAAGAATACTTCCTTTTTCCGCTCGGGACCAGCTTTGTGGCTCTGACCGATCAGCCGGGCCCTTTTATCCGCAGGAGAAATGCCCTGGCCTTTGCCATTATCTGCTTTGTCTTTGTAGCGATGGTTGCCAGCCTGGTGATGCATGTTAAAATCCTTGTTTTTGCCGAACTCATCGTTTTCGGAATGTTTTTTTCCCTGATCGGAGTGTACGGACAGAGGCTTGCCGCAGTTGGCTCCCTGTCCCTGGTTGTTCTGGCGATCTTTATTGACGGCCATCTTACAGGCGCCAATATTTTCAAAAGCCTGCTGATCTTTGCTTCCGGATGCACCTGGTTCCTGTTGATATTTTTAGTGGTTACCACCATCCAGCCTTATAAGCTGGCCAGCCAGATGATCGGAGAAAATTACCTCCAGCTGGCGGAATTTTTAAAGATAAAAGCCAATTATTACCAGAAAAATCCTGATTTTGATAAGCTGACCACTCAGGTGATTGCCAAACAGATCGAAATAAAAAACCTTCAGGAAGAAACCCGGGAAACTGTTTTTAAAACAAGGACAATCGTTAATGAATCGACCACCACCAGCCGTCTGCTGATGCTGATGTTCCTGAATTCCATGGATCTTCATGAAAAGCTGATGACCTCGGAAAGTGATTACCAGAAATTACAGCAGAGTTTCGGGGATACCATGATCCTTGTGACGGTGCATGACTATCTGAACCTTCTGGCCGAAGAAATCACCAACATCGGTATTTCCCTGCAGATCGGGACCAGAGCGAAGCCTACATTTGACTTAGAAACTGAGCTGAGGAGCCTTAACCACCATTATTTCGAACTCAGGAATAAACGTATTTCCCCTGATAATTTTGAGAACTTTATGGTCCTGCGCCAGATCCTGATGCGCATCAATGAAATCACAAAAGAAATCAACGAAATATACAAAGTTTTCTCGCAGAACGTAAAGCTGGCCAAAAGTCTTTCCACGGGTCTGGACCTGAAAAAATTCATGCCGAATGAAGAAAAACTGAACATTAAGGTTTTAAAGAATAATATTTCCTTCTCTTCATCCCATTTCAGGCATGCCTTGAGGATTACCATTGCCCTGCTGATCGGATACCTGTTTTCCCTGTTCCAGTTTCTGGGAATAGGGCATACGTACTGGATTTTAATTACGATTGTCGCGATCCTCAAGCCCGCCTACTCCATCACCAAAAAAAGGAACCTGCTGAGGCTGTACGGAACCATTGCCGGTGCTGTAATTGCCTATGGGATCCTTCATTTCATCCAGGTAAATGAAGCGTTGTTTACTATCCTTTTGCTGAGCATGATCATGTGCTTCAGCTTTCTGAAAGGAAAATATTTCTGGGCGGTTCTATTTATGACCATCTACGTATTCATGAGCTTTAATTTTTTAAGTCCGGGCAACGTAAATATCATTTTCAGGGACCGGATTGTAGATACGGCCATCGCTGCAGCCATTACGTCACTGGTTGCCTATGTCGTGCTGCCGGTATGGGAACACACCCAGAACCTGGACCTGATGAAAAAATCTGCAGAATCCAATCTGCTGTATTTCCAGAGTGTGATCTCCAAATTCCTGGAAGAAAGCTTTGACCTGGAAGACTATAAGGTAAAGCGAAAAAATGCCATTATTTCCCTGGCCAATCTTTCGGATAACTTTCAGCGCATGATTTCCGAGCCTAAAAACCAGCAGAAAAAACTGGAGGTGGTCCATCAGTTTGTGGCCACTTCCCACCTGATAACCGCCTATACCGCATCTTTGTCCCAATATGTAAAAGATGACGAAAAATACCCTGAGATCGATGCTGAAGGCTGGAGCCGGAAAATCGAAGCGGAAATGCAGAAAGTGGTCAACCTGTTAAACGGAGATAAAATTACGGAGGTGCTGAATATGGAAAGCCGCATTGAGCCGGAAGATTCTTCCCTTGATGACCTCATTCTGAAAAGAAGAACGGAGCTGATTGAAAATGAAAGCTATGACCTCCGGGATCCGGACAAGATTTCACACGTCACCGAACTGAAAAACATCCATGATGTGCTGGAACTGATTTATGACGTAGCGAAAGAACAGAGAAAAGTAATCGAAAAATATAAAAACGAATCACAGTCGGAGCTTAAAGAAAGCCTTGAGCCTGCTCCTCAACAATCGTAAAGCAGAAGTCATCGAAAAATTCCACCCTGGCCTTTAATTCATCGGAGATCCGGTCATCATGCACCCTGCATTTGATGTGATGGAGGTGCTTAAGCTCAAAAGGCCGTACTTCATAATGCTTTTTTAACGACCAGTGCTTGGAATGATGGATCTTATACATGCTTTCCTTTACGCTCCAGATAATGGTGTAATACGTCACTTCGTTATCGAAAGGAATAAAGCCTCTTTCGTTTTCATACGTGAATTTATCAATCACCCTTAAGATTTTAGGATTGAATTTTTCAATATCGATCCCGATTTTATTTTTTGAGACAGCAATGGCCGCAAACGGAAAAGAATGGGTAATGGAAATTTCCGCATCTTTCGGGGAAAGAAACGGCTCGCGCTCTTTATATAAAATTTTAGAATCCGGTTTTAATCCTTTCAGCAGCTTGCGCACCATTAAAACTTCAAGAAGCTTTTTCGGATGGTAGTCTTTTACTTTTTCGGCATTTTCAGGTTCTAAAAGCTGATGGATATCCAGCTCTTCCGTTTCATCATACTTCCATATGAGGATGGTGGCATTGTCATCAGAAAAATCACGGTAAAGAGGCATGGGATTATTTTAAGCGATAAAATTAATAAAAAGAAATGTAATATCTGTTGCCGGATCAAGCCCGAACTTCCGAAAAGAGTCTTATAAATCATTCCTTTCATCTATCAGACAGATATACCGTAACTGGGACTGCCGTTTTTATATATAAATTATTAGTTGTAATTTTGCACTTTACAAACAGAAACAAACATATTCATTCATATGAGTACTACGACACAATACCTTCCTTACAAAGTTAAGGATATTTCCCTGGCAGAATGGGGAAGAAAAGAAATTACCCTTGCAGAAGCAGAAATGCCGGGCTTAATGGCAATCCGTGAAGAATACGGACCGTCTCAGCCGCTGAAAGGAGCAAGAATTGCCGGATGTCTTCACATGACGATCCAGACTGCGGTACTTATTGAGACCTTAGTGGCTTTAGGTGCTGAAGTTACCTGGTCTTCTTGTAATATTTTCTCTACCCAGGACCACGCCGCCGCAGCAATTGCAGCAGCAGGAATCCCTGTATACGCATGGAAAGGCCTTAACGAAGAAGATTTCGACTGGTGTATCGAGCAGACATTGTTCTTTGGGGAAGACAGAAAACCGTTGAACATGATCCTGGATGACGGCGGAGACTTAACCAATATGGTTTTTGATAAATATCCTGAATTCACAAAAGATATCAAAGGGCTTTCTGAAGAAACCACAACCGGCGTTCACAGGCTGTACGAAAGAATGAAGAACGGAACGTTAGTGATGCCTGCCATCAACGTAAATGATTCCGTAACCAAATCTAAATTCGATAACAAATACGGATGTAAAGAATCTGCGGTAGATGCGGTGAGAAGAGCAACAGACGTTATGTTAGCCGGAAAAAGAGTCGTGGTGTGCGGATACGGAGACGTTGGTAAAGGAACCGCAGCCTCATTCAGAGGAGCAGGTTCTATTGTTACCGTAACTGAAATTGACCCGATCTGTGCGCTTCAGGCTGCTATGGACGGTTATGAAGTGAAAAGACTGGATACCGTTGTGGATAATGCAGATATCGTTATCACCACTACCGGTAACTTCAACATTGTAAGAGGAGAACACTTCCTTAAGATGAAAGATAAAGCCATCGTTTGTAACATCGGACACTTTGATAATGAAATCGATATGGCCTGGTTAAACAAAAACTACGGCCATACCAAATCTGAAGTGAAGCCTCAGGTAGACATCTATACGCTGGAAGAAGGCAAAGAAGTCATCATTCTGGCAGAAGGAAGACTGGTTAACCTAGGCTGTGCAACCGGTCACCCGAGTTTCGTAATGTCAAACTCATTCTCTAACCAGACACTGGCGCAGATTGAACTTTGGAACAACGCTGAAGCATACGGAAACGAAGTATATATGCTTCCTAAGCATCTGGATGAGAAAGTAGCCGCCCTTCACCTTAAGAAATTAAGCGTTGAGCTGGAAACCCTTTCTCCGGAACAGGCAGAATATATCGGTGTAGATGTAAAAGGGCCGTTCAAACCTGAATATTACAGATACTAATTGCAGTTAATTAGCAGTTAGCAGAAATATAAGCTCTCCGGTTTTTTCCGGGGAGTTTTTTGTTTTCAGGAGCTTATTCCGGCTATCCGCTCATACTCCTCATGCCCGGCTTATCCCTTCCATTGCGGGGTAACCGCTGCTATCCGGGCTATGGAACGGTCCGGTTTTTTCATCACCTGAAAGTTACCGCCTCACCAAGTTATCCTGAAAGCTACCTCAACAGCTCCTCAAAGCTTCTTATATTCTATACGGAAAATTGGATTCATCATGTATACAGCTCCCACATTTGAACCGTTCATCCTGCACAATAAAATATCAGCATTTCAGTTGTGGCAGGCAATCAAATAAAAAATGATATATTTGAGGCCTTTAACAAAAACATTATAATCAATGAAAAAGCAAAATGTATCAAATGCATTTATTGCGGCATCCTGGGTTGCACTGGCAGCAGGGATGATCGGTTTTATCGTGGGCCTCGCCAGAGCAGAAATGCAGCTTAACGAAAAAGGGTATTATTTTACCGTTCTTCTGTACGGCATGTTTGCTGTGGTTTCCCTGCAGAAAGCCGTTCGTGACCGGCTGGAGAATATTAAGGTGACGGATATCTATTACGGGATCTGCTGGTTTGCCACAATTTCCTCCATCGTTTTGCTGGCCATCGGATTATGGAACGCCACCATCCTTCCGAGTGAAAAAGGCTTTTACGGATTTGCTTTTTTATTAGCACTCTTCGGAGCCATTGCCGTCCAGAAAAATACCCGGGACAATATGATGAATCAGGAATAAAAATAAGAACTCTCCCATCCGGAGGGTTTTTTTGTGGAAATCTTTTTATGTATTCATGCTAATTTCAGCTTTTTTATAGGAATTTATCATCTTTTTTTTTAATTTTATATTTCTGTTTTATCATTTCACAAAATATTTAACATGTATAAAAAACTACTAACCACCTTCGTACTCATTTTTATCGTTCAGATGGCGTACGCGCAGAATGAGTTTATTACCACCTGGAAACCCGGTAACCTGCAGACCCAGTCTTATCAGGGCATTCCTGTAAATTCCACCAACACCCAGATCTGGCTCCCTACTGAGGGAACAGACTATACAATCGCCTGGGAGGAAATAGGATACCCTTCCCATACCGGCGTGCTGACCAATGTAACTTCATCGTATCACACTCTGGTTGATTTCGGGACTTCTTTAAATCCTGATCCTACAAATGCTACGTACAGGGTAAAAGTAAGCAACGGAAACGGACTATTCCACAGAATAAGATTTGTAGATTGGGATCTTTTCATAAATGGCAACGGTATCATAGGGGATATTCATAAAATATTAGCCGTTGAACAATGGGGGCATATCAACTGGTCCACCATGAAGCAGGCATTTCAGGGATGCTTACTGATGGATGTAACTGCAACTGATATTCCGCGGCTGTCTGCGGTAAGCGACTTTTCCTTTATGTTTACGAACTGCTCAAACTTTATCGGAAATCCCACCATCAATAACTGGAACGTATCTTCAGCAACCAATCTTCAGAGTACATTCCAGGGATGTTTTCTTTTTAATCAGCCTTTGGGAGACTGGAATACTTCAAATGTAATCAACATGGGCACGCTCTTTCTTATGGCAAAGGCTTTTAATCAGCCTATCGGAAACTGGGATACTTCAAAAGTAGAAACAATGACCGCCACATTCAATAATGCCCGTGAATTTAATCAGCCTATCGGAAACTGGGATCTGTCTAATAATCTTGATTGTGAATTCATGTTTTCAAGTGCGGTAAAATTTAACCAGCCTATCGGGAACTGGAACACTTCTAAAGTTATTGAAATGAACCGGATGTTTAGCAATGCAACAGCTTTTGACCAGGACATCAGCAGCTGGAATACAGGCAATGTAACCAATATGGAAGGTATGTTTGCCAATGCGGCAAGTTTTAATAAAGCTATTGGAAACTGGAATGTGGGGAAAGTCATATATATGAACTATATGTTCGACGGTGCCTCTTCATTTGACCAGAATCTATCGGGCTGGAATACCGGAAAAGTAATTTCCATGCAGAGCATGTTCAGCAATGCCGTTAATTTCAACCAGAATATAGGCAATTGGAATGTCAGCCTTGTCATCGGTATGGGCAACATGTTTAACGGAGCCTCAAAATTCAATCAGAATCTGGGATCGTGGAACCTGGGCTCTTTACAGACGGCAGGAGGAATGTTGCAGAACACTGCGCTGAGCTGCGAGAACTATGACGATACCCTTCAGGGCTGGAGCATGAACCCTTTCACTCCGAATAATATTAATATTTCGCCTGTTTCTCCTCTTACCTATTCTCATCCTGCGGCAGTAACGGCAAGGAATTATCTGGTTTCCGCAAAAAACTGGACCATTTCCGGAGATACTTACAATGCCGAATGCCGGTCCACTTTGGGAACTTCTGAAATCCATGCTGAAAGTGCGGCCGGAATTTACCCGAACCCTGCAACCGATTTTATTTATGTAAGAAACCTGGAAGTGAAAAGCTATATGATCATAGATCAGAGCGGAAGAATTGTGGTGAAAAACAGTGCACAAAATAATCAAGTAAATATCCAGAGCCTGGTTCCCGGAAATTATATTCTGCAGATCAATACCGCTACCGGAGTACAAAATTTTAAATTTATCAAAAAGTAAGATAAAAATTAAGGCTGATGCTTTTTAGCCTGTAAATACTGAGCGCCTCACGGATTTCGTGAGGCGCTCAGTATTTATTGTTGATTTTAAATTCACTGATCAAAATGATTCGGATGTTTCGCTTTGATATCATCTACGGTTCCCAATACTTTATCTTTCAGGGAATCCTGGTATTTCTGAAGATTTTCAGCAACCGATGCATCCGCAGAACCTATAATTTTGGCTGCCAGAATTCCTGCATTCAGGGCACCGTTCAGGGCTACCGTAGCTACCGGGATCCCGCCCGGCATCTGGAGAATTGACAGGACAGAATCCCAGCCGTCAATAGAGTTGCTTGATAAAATCGGCACCCCGATTACCGGTAACGTTGTGCAGCTCGCCACCATCCCCGGAAGGTGCGCCGCCCCTCCTGCTCCGGCAACAATAACTTTCAGCCCTCTTTCTTTTGCCGTTTTTGCATAATCAAACATCCTTTCAGGGGTTCTGTGTGCTGAAACTACAGTCAGCTCATAAGGAATGCCCAGCGATTTCAGAAAATCCGCAGCCTGTTCCATAACCGGCAAGTCGCTCTGACTTCCCATAATAATTCCTACCATTCTTCCATTATATTAGATGGCCAAAGATAAAAAAATTAATACGCCCGATGCAAAAAGGCGCAAAAGTTGTTTTGCTATCAGAAATTCAGGAAAGGAATTCTTTGATTGGCCTCAAAGTGACTACCTTTGTTAATTACACGAACATATTTTGAAAGATTATAAACTTACTTTAGCAATCCTTACCGTTGCCATTGTCTGGGGAACTACGTTTTTATCCATAAGAATTGCCGTAGAAACAATTCCGGCATGGTTCGTGGCAGGAACCCGGCAGTTCCTGGCCGCTGTTATCATGCTTTGTATCCTTCTTTACCGCGGACAGTTCCAGTGGATAGGCTGGAAAAATTTAGGCTATCAGATCGTTTTTTCTACACTGATGCTGATTGTTGCCAACGGGATGACCACATTGGCCGAAGAATCCGTAACCAGCAGCCTTACCTCACTTATCAGCGCCTGTTCGCCTATCATCGTTTTCCTGGGCAGCGTAGCCCTTGGATTACAGAAGTTCAGCTTCAAAGCACTCGCCGGCGTCCTGCTGTGTTTCAGCGGGATTCTTTTCATTTTCTGGGACGGGATTGATGATCTTGAAAACCCGGAATATGCCATGGGAGTGTTCATGCTGTTCATTGCGATTTTGGGCTGGGCATCAGGAACTATTTTCACAAAGAAAATGAATATCCAGAGTAAAAATATTTCTTTAAATCTTTTTTACCAGTTCGCTTTTGCGGGCATTGTACAGCTTCTGTTTGCATTCACGCTTACAGACAATTACAATTTTGAAAACTGGACCGTCCAAAGTATTTCTGCGATGATCTATCTGGCCATTTTCGGTTCTGTTGCTGCTTTTTTTGCCTATCATTATGCACTTACAAAGGTTTCCCCGGTTCAGGTTTCCATATTGGCTTATGTGAACACGGTTATTTCTATTTTCCTGAGCTGGCTGATCCTGAATGAAGAGATTACAGGTAAATTTGTCCTCGCTGCAGTGCTGATTATTCTTGGAGTCTTCGTCATCAATTACAACCGTGAAATGTTCAGAAGGAAGAGCATCCCGTAAGTTGAGCGTTATCTTCGAAAAGAGAATTTCATCTATTCAAAATTATTGCACGCAGGTTATGGTGATCAAGCATATTTTTATGCAGATTTAATTGTCTGGATTTAAATAACAGGCTTTAATTTTTCCAATTAGATTACCAATATAGAAACCTAATGCCGTGTGTTAACAGGCGTGACATGCTATATGTAAGATAAACACAAAGCAGAATATGTGGTATCCTGCTTTTATATTTCCTCATTTTTTCCTATCTTGTTTGTGCCAAAATTACGATATGCTAAAAAACACAGTGTTTATTATCCTTACGGTTTCAGTTTTTTTAATCAGCTGTAATGATAAGAAAAAGGAAAATGACCTTGAGGTAAGGGAAAAAGAATTATTGGAAAAAGAAAAACTATTCGCTCAGAAGGAATCTGAATATCAGGTGCTTTTAAAAATGAGGGACAGTATCTTCACCAAAAAAGATTCCGTGACAGTAGTAAGCTGGCCCGCAGCGGTTGCCGGATTATGGACCGGAAAGGTAATATGCACAGAATCCAACTGCAGCGATTATGTTGTGGGCGACCAGCGTACCGATACCTGGGAATTCGACAGTGATTCTACCCAGCTGATGACCAAAATCATCAACAACAATAACCTGGTGCGGATCTATTCCGGGAAGTTTGAAAACAATGAAGCCAAGCTGAACTTTAAGACCGATTCCACTTCCAGAAAACAGGTGGAAATGAATATTCTGCTGAATGACATCACCCCAAACAAGATCAGAGGCACCCGGACCATCGCTGTTGACAACAGCTGTATGGCAAAGTTTTCTGTAGAACTGGTACGCACCACAAAATAAACACGTATGATCTTACTGAGCATCCATAACCTGAGTCTTCCCATCGAAGACCCGGTCCTGAAGTTTCTGCTGGTTTTAATTATTATTCTTGCAGCTCCCCTTCTTTTAAACAAAATAAAGGTCCCGCATCTCTTAGGGCTTATCATTGCAGGAGCCGTCATCGGCCCGAACGGATTTAATGTCCTCTCCAGGGACAGCAGCATTGTAGTTACCGGCACCACGGGACTTCTTTATATCATGTTCCTTGCCGGACTGGAAATAGATATGGGGGATTTTAAGAAAAACAAATGGAAAAGCCTCGGTTACGGTGGCTATGCCTTTATCTTTCCGTTTGTATTGGGCTTTTTAGGCTCTTATTACCTGCTTGAGTTTTCAATACTGACCTCGGTTCTTTTTGCCAGCCTTTTTTCTTCCCAGACGCTTATTACCTATCCGTTAATCAGTAAACTGGGAATTGCCAAGAACCGGGCTGTTAATATTACCGTAGGCGGAACCATGATCACCGACATCGCGACACTATTGGTCCTTGCAGTTGTTGTAGGGATGGTTCAGGGTGATGTAGGAACATCATTCTGGGTAAAACTGTCTGTGTCGTTTTTTCTGTTCAGCATTATTGTTCTTACTGTATTTCCCATCATCGGAAGATGGTTTTTCAAAAAAGTGGACGATAAGATTTCCCAGTATATTTTTGTACTGGTGATGATTTATCTTGCTGCCTTATTGGCTGAACTTGCCGGCGTGGAAGCCATCATCGGAGCATTTTTTGCCGGGCTTGCCCTGAACAGGCTGATTCCCCATACCTCATCCTTAATGAACCGTGTGGAATTTGTAGGAAATGCCATTTTTATCCCGTTCTTTCTGATCAGTGTCGGAATGCTGATCGATTTTACCGTATTCTTCAAAAGCTTTGAAACCCTGAAAGTTGCCGGAATTATGCTGGTGGCTTCCATTGGGGGAAAATACATCTCCGCAGTTGTTGCGCAGAAAACCTTCAGATTTACAAAAGAAGAAGGAACGCTGATTTTCGGGTTGAGTTCTGCCTCTGCAGCGGCTACTCTGGCCACAGTTATGGTAGGGTATAATATCATCCTTTCTGAAAGTGAAAATGGAGAGCCTGTAAGGTTACTGAATGAGCATGTGCTTAACGGAAGTATCCTGCTGATTCTTATTTCATGTACGGTTTCATCTTTTGTTTCCATGGCAAGCGGACAGAAAATCGCTGAAATTGATAACGAAGATACCGTTTCCGGAAATAACCATGAGGAAGAAAATATCCTTTTAGCCGTTAACTATGAAAAGACGGTAGAAAAAATGGTGAATCTGGGAATACTGATCAAAGCCCACTCCAATACGGATAATGTATTTGCGCTGAATGTCATCAATGAAGATAAAAATGAATCTTCTGTAAAAAATGCTGAAAAACTGCTGCATCTCGCAACCGATGCCGCCGCTTCTGCAGACGTAAACTTTAAGACGCTTAAAAGATATGACAATGACGTCATCAACGGGGTGAATAATGTCATCAAGGAACAGAAAATCACGGATCTTATCATCGGACTGGAAGATGAAAAAGGCTTTTCCCCTTCTTTTGTGTACAACCTGTATAACGGCTACCTACAGAACGATGATGTCAACGTGCTGGTCTACCATGCGGCCCAGCCTTTATCAACCATTAAGCGGTATGCGGTTATGATTCCTGAAAAAGCCCATAAGGAAGCCGGTTTCTTCCACGCGCTTTTACGAGTATGGAATATAGCCCGGAATTCCGGAGCAACACTGGTTTTCTATGCTTCGGAAAACATTCTTGATATTCTGCAGAGGATTATTAAAAAGGCAAATATCGAAGCTGAGTTTATTATTATGAATTCCTGGAAAGACGGCGAGAATACGGCTTCCCAGATAAAAGAAGACGAGGCCCTTATCCTTTTCATGGCGAAAAGAGGCATGCAGTCTTATATTCCGAGAATGAGGCTGGTGCCTGAAATGCTGAATAAGAATCTGAACAACAATAATTACCTGTTGATTTTCCCTTTTTCGGAGCTTAATAAAAATGATCAGGAAAAACGTTCGGTAGGCAACCACGATGATTTCGTGGAAATCGGGAACGTGATCAAGAAGATTTTTAAGTAATAGTACAATTGGTAAGTTGAAGCCTACAATTAGGAAGAGCCTGGCAGAATTTTGAAATTTAATTACAAATGCTAAGGACAGAGAGATGATTCTGCTGAAATTATAAATAAAAATTATAAACTTTTCTTATCAGATACAGTTTTATTATATTTGCATCCTTAAAAAAATCAATAACCAGTTCAAATGAAAAAATTCTTTGCAGTAGTTTCTATACTTTTTTTATTTTCCTGTAGTAATAGTGATGATGATGATGATGATTCAACCGGTGAGCAAAAATGTTACATAACAAAATTTAATAAAGTAAATATAAAGCTTAACGGACAAGAATTTTATACTTCTGAATATTTATATAACGGTAATCAGATTATTAAAAAACTGGAATATAAATTAGTTGATAACAGCACTAGTGGCCAGCAATACCCAACCTATGAACAGCAATTGGATAGGACTACTGAAGTTCAATACAATTCTCTTAATCAGCCTGTAAAAATTATTGAGCCTTTAACTTATTCTAATATACAGACTACAGACTACTTATTTTATGACAGTTTAGGGAGATTATCTGAGAAGAATAGAATTAACACCTATATACCTGATAATACTTCTTCCACTCAAAATTTTAAATATTCGTATAATTCAAATAATAAGATAACTGTTATTACAGAAAAAACAACAGACAGTTGGGGAGATATTTATAACGAAAATATCAAAATGCTCACTTATGATACAGACGGAAATTTAAGAGTAGTTGAGCAGACAAATACAAACTCACCCATATATAAAGTTGTAACAAAGTATGACAATTATGACAGCCATAAAAATCCGTTTGCCAATGTAAATGTTCCTTTTGAAGACATTTTCTTTTTAAGACTTTCTAAAAATAATTATAGAAAATATTTCAAAACAGTTGTTTATAGTACCAGTTCACCAACAAATCCGCCTGCTCCGTATGAGAATAGTGAAATAAGCGGCTATGAATATAACGAAAGTGGCTATCCCCGGTTTGCAGAATACAAATGTAACTAAAACAGAAAGACTGCCGTAGAGCAGTCTTTTTTAGTATCTATCATTATTTTATTCTGCAACTACCCTCACCATTCCTTTCACTGCGACCAGTTTTTCCATCAGTTCCTCACGGGAATCTGCCAGTACATTGATGTGCCCCATCTTTCTTCCCGGTTTGGTTTCTGTTTTTCCATAAAGGTGGATATAGGTTTCAGGTAATTTTAAAACATCTTCCATGCCTTCATACACCACTTTCCCGGAATGGCCTTCTGCGCCTACCAGGTTCAGCATTCCGCTGTAGATAATCGCATCCGTATCGGCAAGAGGTAAATTTTTCACCACCCTGTACATCTGCTCAAACTGCGAATTGGCATTCCCTTCCTGGCTTTGGTGGCCGGAATTGTGCAGTCTCGGCGCCGTTTCGTTTACCCAGACTTTCCCTTCTTTATCCAGGAAGAGTTCGATGGCAAAAAGTCCCGGAGAATTTACTGCACTGAGGAATTTTTCTGTGATGGAATTAATCTGTTCTTCAGTTTCTTCACCCAGGAAAACCGGACAGATATTGAAATCCAGTAAATTCAGTTTCGGGTCGGCCACCATTTCCGTTACAGGGAACGTTTTTGTTTCGCCGTTTTCATTTCTGGCTACGATAACGGAAAGTTCTTTATCGATATCCACCAGCTTTTCAATAACCGAATCTTCAAGCCACAGATTTTTCATATCTTCAGCAGTGCGGATCACCTGTACCCCTTTTCCGTCATATCCGCCTGTATTCATTTTCTGTACGAAAGGCAGCGGCATTTTAATTTCATCAGAACTTCCGTCCATCACCTCAAATTCCGGGCTTGGAATATCATGTGATTCATAAAATTCTTTCTGAAGGATTTTCTGCTGGATGGTTTTGATAATATTGGAATTCGGAACCACTTTTATGCCCTGATTTTCGAGTTCGGCCAAAGCATCGGCGTTCACATGTTCGATCTCAATGGTTACCACATCTTTATCTTTACCGAAATTCAAAACTGTTTCATAGTCATTAAAACTGCCTTGCGTAAAGTAAGAAATGGTATGGCAGGGTGCATCAGGAGCCGGATCCAGGGTATAAAATTCGTCATCGTATTTCAATGCTTCCTGAATCAGCATCCTTCCCAGCTGTCCGCCTCCTAAAATTCCTATTTTCATTTCCTTTTATTTTATATTAAATCTGAAATTATTTTTGATATTCTATCTGTTAATTATTTACTGAATTTTATCAATTTTCAAATACCCGAGGCTTACAAAATTCTCCTGATTTTCTTCATCTGATTTTACCAGCGAAATCGAATACTTCTGCTTTATTGATGGAGGCAGAATTTCCTTTACCGGGAAAATATCATCAATATCTACCCCCAGCTTTTCATCAATATGGCTTGTCGCCCCTTTGAATCCCATCGTCTTATAAAATTCCGTGCCTTTTGCTTTTTTTACGGCATCCGCCATGGCATTTCCCACCGCGAGGTGCTGTTCATGGAATTCTTCGAAAAAACCTCTTTTATAGCCTCCCAGATTAATGAAATACAGTTGTTCTTCGGAAGTAGGCTCGCCTTTTTCCACAATTTTCACTTCATACCCGTCTACAAACTTCACTTCCTGATAACAGTCAATATGGATTTTCCCTTTTGCCTCTTTCCAAAAGTCTTTCATTTCCTCAACCAGGTCTTTCAGGCTTTCCGCAATCCCGAAAAACACATCGTGCTGCTCAATATTCCTTCCGGGCGGTGTAGCTCCCAGGATGACATAAAATAGTTTCATATTCATTAAATTCCGTTTATGCAAAAATACGTCAAATTTATCTTTTTTAAACTTTGGCAGACTGTTACAATAGTTTTATATTTGTACCATGTCAGAAATCATTATTCTCTTCCTTGGAGCAATTTCGGCAGGACTTTTGGGTTCACTGACCGGTTTAGGAGGCGGAGTTATTATTATCCCTTTATTGACGCTGGGTTTCGGCGTTCCCATGCACTACGCTATCGGTGCTTCCCTTATTTCCGTAATCGGGACCTCTTCCGGGGCGGCGGTTGCTTTCGTAAAAGAGGGTTTTACCAATATGAGGATCGGGATGTTTCTAGAGATTGCCACCACTGCCGGGGCTATTGCCGGGGCACTGGTTTCGGGGATGCTTAACCCGAATACCATCGGGATTATTTTTGCAAGTATTCTTCTTCTGACTGTTATTTTAAATTTAAAAGGAAAGCCGGACCACCAGGAACCTGTGATAAAAGGAAGTCTGGAGGAAAAGTTAAAACTGTTCGGGACTTTTCCTGACAAAGGCATTATGAAAAGCTATTCCGCCAGAAATACCGTTCCCGGATTTTTCATGATGATGTTTGCCGGTGCGATGTCCGGACTTCTGGGAATCGGTTCCGGTGCTTTGAAGGTTCTGGCAATGGATAATATGATGAAGCTGCCTTTTAAAGTTTCAACGACTACCAGCAACTTTATGATCGGGGTGACGGCAGTGGCCAGTGCACTGATCTATTTCCAGCGGGGTGAAATTATCCCGGTAATTGTTGCACCTGTTTTAATCGGTGTTGTAGTAGGAAGCTTCATCGGATCAAAAACGCTGATGGTTTCCAAAACCAAAAAACTGAAAGTATTTTTTGCCATTGTAATCACCATCCTTTCGGTGTATATGATGTATAACGGAATTAATAAAAGTTTCAGATAATGAAGAAGAATTTCACAGATGTTGATCTGAACCGTTCGGTAGGAAATTTGCTGAGGCTGGGCGTTATTCTTTCTGTTATTACCTCGCTGGCCGGTTTTATCAAACTTTTTACGGAAGGCTTTAAAATGCCCAAAACCTACAACAGCCTGAATATGGGAACTTCTTCCGAAAAGGTATGGGGCCAGTTCTGGAGCTCCCTCTGTAAAGGAGAAGGAATGGCCATTATCCAGCTGGGGATTTTACTGCTTATTTTCACGCCCCTGGTAAGGATTATTTTCGCCTTAATCGGGTATTTAAAGGAAAAAGATTATGTGTATGTAATCATTTCTTCTATTGTACTGGCCATTATGGCGGTCAGTTTCTTTACGGGTTACGCCCACTAATTTACACTTCATAAAATTCCAGCGGAAGCCGGTCCGGATCCTGGGTAAAGAAAAATTCTTTCCCTGTGAATTCGTCTGTGCGTATTTCTTCGCAGGATAAGCCTTTGTGTATCAGTTCCTGCCTTTTTTCATAGATATTTTCAACTGCAAAAGCAAGATGCCTCAAACCGCAGGCTTCCGGCTGTGACGGTCTTTCCGGAGGGTTTGGAAAGGAAAATAATTCAATAACATAATGATCCCCGATGGCCAGATCCAGTTTGTAAGACTGCCTTTCTTCGCGGTATACTTCCCTGATAATCTGCAAGCCTAAAACTTCGGTATAAAATTTTTTAGACACCTCATAATCTGAGCAGATGATGGCAATGTGATGTATTTTCATTTCCAATTTTATTTTAAGTCTTTACAGTTGTCTTTTCTTCTGGTATCAATCAGATACTGGATTTTCCATATCCCGTTCTGTTTAACCAGTTGGAAACTGTTGGCTCCACAATGGGAAAATTTCCCTTTGAAGTAAAATGAATACGGTACAAAGACACTCGCAAGGTTTCCGTCTGTATGAATCGATTCAATGATAAACCGTTCATCCAGGTCATCTTTTGCGAAGCCGGAAATGGAAGTGATGAATTTTTTCAGGTCTTCCGTTTTTGCGCCGTCTTTGGCAATGGTCTGCAGAACGGCCGTTTCCGAAAAAACGGATTGCAGCAATTCCGGATCTGCCGATTTCATGGCTGAAAATAAATCTTTCACCGGTTTTTCGATTTCCTGATTCTGCTGGGCAAAATAAAAACTCCCGGACAGTAAAAGTACAGCAACTATTTTCTTCATGCTTTTTTATGGATTTTAAGAACTAAAAATAAGGATTTTAACCTCATCATTTTACATCCCTTATCAACATTATATAAATTTCATTTGAGCAGTAATAAAAAATAATCTAAATTTATAAAATTATTTATATTTATGTGGACAGCTTACCTGATTCTGACTGTATTATTGCTGATTTTAACCATCCTTCCAAAAATTCAACATTCTCACTGGATATTCCGTACTCCTGAGTTTGGCAAGATACAGATCACCTTTTTCATCCTGCTGACGTTTGTGCTGGGCTTTTTCGCAGACCGTCCGGCGGGTTTCTGGTATTATCAGGGATTCCTGCTGTTTTTATTTGTCTATCACGGCATTACGCTTATTAAATACACCCCGCTCTACCCTATAAAGAAGCATTTCTGGCGCCAGCAGTCTTCCAAAAGGCTGAAATTTATTTCCGCTAATGTATACCAGTTTAATGAGGAATATGAAAGGTTTATTGAACTGATTAAAAAATACAAGCCGGATTTCTTTTTAACCATGGAAAGCAACAAAGGCTGGGAACAGGCATTGCAGTCTTTGGAAGAAGAATATCAATATCAGCATAAAGTGACCCTGGAGAATACCTATGGGATGCATTTTTATTCCAAAACTAAAATCAGGAGCGCAAAGACGCATTATTTTGTGGCTGATGACATCCCTTCCATTGAAGCCCACATGGAAACCGATGATGGTTTCAAGTTCGTTTTTTTCGGTGTCCATCCACCACCGCCGAGCCCGACGGAAGAGGAAACATCAAAAGAAAGGGACGGCGACCTTTTAAGTACAGCCAAACGCGTGACAGAAATTGATGAACCTATTATTGTAGTGGGGGATTTCAATAATGTAGCATGGTCTAAATCATCCATTCTTTTCAGGAAAACAAGCCACCTGATCGACCCAAGAATCGGGAGGTCTTTTGTATCAACTTTTCATGCCAGGTACCAGCTGTTGAGATTTCCTATTGACCTGATGTTCCACAGCGAAAATATTTTTATCGAAGATCTTAAAACGCTGGAAAATTTCGGCTCAGACCATCTTCCGGTATATTGCGAATTTTACATTGACCATCACAACACCGAGCAGGAAGAACGGATTGATACCGCCACCAGAGAGGAAAAAGAAGAAGCGGAAGAAATGATTCAGGAAGGTAAAGAGGAAGACGGCGAACGTGATCAGGTGGTGACAGAAGGATAATCCTGAAGTTATAAGAATTGCTTAGATTCCTACAGAATGACAATGATGCATTTTATTTTGTCATTCCGCAGGAATCTAAGTATGAGAATTAAGTCAAATTTTATCTATAAAAACTAACGATCACACTAATAATAGTCTGCTTTATTTAAAAATTCATTACATCCTTTACCAAGCCGTTGTTCTGGGTATGCTGCAGTAATTCGGATTCAATAAAAGTCTTAATCTGCTCTTCAGATCCATTGTCCGGGAATAAAAGGTGAACATTGGCACCGGCATCCAGGGTGAAGAACAAAGGCAAGCCCGTTTCTTTTCTGAAGGCCCAGATTTTATTAATAACTTCCAGGGTTCCCGTCTGCATCAGAATGAAAGCAGGATCGCTCATCATCATCATGGCATGAAGCGTTAAAGCCTCATGTTCTACGAGTTTGATAAAGCCTTCCAGATCTCCGTTGGCTAAAATTTCCTTCATCGGCCCAAAATTTTCCCGTGCTTCCTGAAATCTCCGTTCTGCATAAGGATTGGTATTCATCAGTCCGTGTCCTACAGTTGAAGAAACCGATTTCTGACCTTCATGAATCAGTAAAACCCAGTCATTGAAACTCCTGAAAATATCATGGATTTCATCATTCGGATAGGGTACCGCAAACAGGTCGCAACTCCCTTTGATCTGAGATTCACCCCAGACTACCAATCCGCCGTATAAGCTTCTGCAGGCACTTCCACTGCCCAGCCTTGCCAGGAAGGATGCCTTTCTCAATGATTCCTCTCCGGTTGTCTCTCCTGAAAAAGATCCGTCCAGATTCATCAGACATTTGGCAATCGCCCCGAAACCCGAAGCCGAACTTGCAATGCCTGAACTGTGGGGGAATGTATTTTCTGTCCTGATGATGTATCTGCCCTGCAAAATCCACGGAAGGTACTGATCAATATTCCTGAAATATTTTTCAATCTTTTCAGCAAACTTCACTTCTTCCTGCCCTGCCAGAAAAGTCTGTACGGAAAACGGCTCATCAGCAAAAAATTCCATTGTGGTATTGGTTTTACAATGGTTTAAAGTATAGCTGATGCTTGGGTTTGCCGGAATCTGGTTGTCATATTTCCCCCAGTATTTAATCAGGGCGATATTGGACGGACAGCTTTCCGAAACGGTCTGATGATGTAAGGTATATTCTTTTTTTCCTAAAAATTCCTGTGTTGTCATAATTTGGTTTAAAATGATAAACTTAACGGAGTAACTATAAATATCAGAGCTTTATGATCAGCCTGAATTGATCGTTGCCATTTAATACATTTCCTCAATGATCTCCGAATATTTTTTGAGGACTACATTTCGTTTTACTTTCAGTGTAGGCGTGATCTCTCCGGTATTGATATCAAATTCTGCAGGCATCAGCGTAAATTTCTTCACCTTTTCAAAATCCGACAGTTCGTTCTGGAGCTCTTTGATTTTTCCTTTATAAAAATCATGTACGGTTTCGTTTTTCACGACTTCTTTCCAATCGGTAAAAGGGATATCATTTTTTTTGATGAAATCCTGTAAAAATTCAAAGTTCGGGACTACCAGTGCAGAAACGAACTGCCTTCCCTCTGCAATCAGCACAATCTGCTGGATGAAATTGTTGTTGGTGAGCAGGTTTTCAATCTGCTGCGGTGCAATATATTTGCCGTTTGATGTTTTCATCAGGTCTTTCAGCCGGTCTGTGATCGTAAGGTTTCCTTCTTCATCAATCTTTCCGGCATCACCGGTTTTAAACCAGCCGTCTGCCGTAAAAACATTCAGCGTATCTTCAGGTTTATTGTAGTACCCTTTCATAATCCCTTTTCCCTTCGCCTGGATTTCATCACCTTCACCGATGCGGATTTCTACGCCGGGAAGCGGCTTTCCACTGGTTCCGTGCCCGAAACGGGTTAACGGGAAGAGAGTCAGGGTTGCTGTTGTCTCGGTCAGCCCGTACCCTACCGTCACATGAATTCCCACGGATTCAAAGAACCTGGTGACTTCAGGAGACAAGGATGCACCACCGCATGGCAGGAACCACAGCCTGCCGCCCATTCTTTCTTTTATTTTATTAAATACCAATGCTCCTGCAACGGATTCTTTTATTTTTAATCCAGCCGGAACCGGTTTTTCATTTCTTCTCAGTTCGGCCGCCTGCCATCCTGTTTCCAGTGCCCAGCTGAAGATCTTTTTCTTTAAAGATGAACTCTCGCCGGCCTTTTCCAATACGCCTGCATAAATTTTCTGAAAAAACCGCGGCACAGCACACATCATGGTCGGTTTTACTTCTTCCAGGGCTTTGGCTATATTTTTCGGATCTTCGAGGAAATATACCCTTGCTCCGCCATACAGGCACAGCAGGCTCCAGCTCCGTTCGAAAACGTGGCTCAAAGGTAAAAATGCCAGCGAAAGCTCTTCTTCAAAATTTTTAAATTTTAAAAACTCAAAGTGGGCATCAAAGGCATTGATGAAATTACCGTGCGTCAGCATCACGCCCTTAGGCGTACCTGTTGTTCCCGATGTGTAGATCAGGGTGGCAACATCATTGATATCTTTTTTGCAATACTCCATTTCCGGAGAAGCTTTGGCAATAAAATCTTCCAGGTAAAAACTGCTGAATTCTTTTTTGATCCAGACAGCTTTTTTAGCAATAATAATGGTTTCAAGACCTGTTTTTCCGGCTTTCAGAATCTCAAGGCAGGCATCATACTGGGCCTGGTCCCCCACCAGGATAACCTTCGCTCCTGAATCACTGATGATGTATTCTGCCTGATCTGCATTGTTTGTAGCATAAACCGGAACCGTTATGGCTCCGGCAGCCATCGCCGCCAGGTCAAAAATCATCCATTCGGAAGAATTATCCGCATAAATGGCCACTTTATCATGCTCATGAACGCCTGCACTTTTCAGGGCATTGGCGGTTTTAGAGATGATTTCACTGAATTTCTGCCAGCTCAGTTCTTTCCATCCTGCATCTTTCTTTTTAAAGCCTATGGCAGATTTTACTGCGTGTTTTTCTATATTCTTTTGAATAATTGCCTCTGCAAGATTCATTTTTTCAACTTTTTGTCGTTTATATAATTTCTAAGATGGAAATCCACCGTTTCTTCCAGCGGAATAAACTCATACTGTAACCTTTCTCTGATCTTCCGGTTGGAAATATGGTTCATTGCGGAAACGGCTTCAACATTTGCCCTTGTTGCCATTCTCAAAGGAGGAATCAGCCATCCGAAAAGCTTATTGGCCACAATTCCGAGGTTCAGGTAAGGTTTTGAGAGGATTTTCGCTTCCTTCAATCCCAATGATTTCCTGATCTGTTTTCCTATTTCAGCGTATTTTTTACTTTCGGAAATAATAACGAAACGTTCCCCGAATATATTTTTTACCATCAGTTCCACGGAAATCCTAGCTATATCCCTTACATCGGCATAGCTTGTGCCTCCGGAAAAAGTAAAGCTGTTCTTTTCAAACGTAGGAAAGATATCGCCGCTGCTGTTGCCCCAGTTTCCGCTTCCGATGATCATTCCCGGGTTGACGATTACGGTATTCAATCCTTCTGCAGAAGCCCTCCAGACTTCCATTTCAGCGAGGTGCTTGGAAATGGCATAGGCCGAGTGCTCTTCTTTGGGATTAAAATCAGAAGTTTCATCCAGCTCGCCGTTTTCATTGGCAAGATCCAGCACTGCAATAGAGCTTACATAAAGGAATTTTTTCACGGATGAGCCGTCACAGGCATACAGAAGGTTTTCTGTGCCTTTTACATTCATGCGATATATTTCTTTATTGTCTTTAGGGTTAAAGCCTACTTTTGCCGCGCAGTGGTACACCTCATCAACTCCTTTTACAGCAGCCTGCAGCGACTGAACATCATTGAAATCAACATCTACCCATTCAATTTTATCAAAGAAACCTTCCGGGTTTTCCGTATAAAATGCAAAGGAGTGTTTGACTTCGTTTAAATTGCTCTGCGGTCTCTTGGCGGCGCGTACGTTTTTCCCTTTTTTTAAAAGTTCCAAAACAATCACCCTGCCCAAAATCCCGGTAGCTCCCGTTACAAAAACCATCAGTTATTTTTACTACAATTGACTAAATTATGTTCATATTCTATGCCATGCAAATTTGCGATTTTTAAAGGAGATTTCAATTTTTAATTGATGGGAAATGTTAAATAAATTGCATTCAGAACTGAATTTTCGGGTAATAACAGCACCGTATTTCTCCGGATAGCGGCGAATGATGGTATGTTCCATTCTTACGGTTAACAAGAAAACGGGCCGCAGCCCGTTTCTGTTGATTTCAAATAGGTCAATTAAAAAAATTCCCTTATTTAAATGTGCTGTTCCTTTATACTAAAACCATATTGTTCCTTCGTGGCGCTTTATCGCACAGAAGGTCTGCTATACTTTTTGAAATCCGGTTATCTTCGGTAAGGTTATCAAGCCAGAAAAACTCTCCGGCTGCATTGATTTCGATAAAATAATATTCATCTTCAGGAGAGACGATCATATCAATGGCTCCGTAATCCACATGGTAGACATCCAGAAGCTCCAGTATCTTTGCTTCAATATCCTGAGGAAGCTCTGTGGGAATCCATTTATCAATCAGGTTAATCCCGTCTTTCCGCCAGTCTGTTTTTGCTGCTTCAGACTGTTGGGAATCAATTTCAAACGCGTAAACATCACGTCCGACAACCGTTATACGGAGTTCTTTCTTTTTTTCGATTTTTTTCTGGAACTGCATCGGACAGTATAAAAGCGTATCCAATTCATCCAGTTTGTCTTCATTTACCACGTTCGTGAACACTACATTTTCCACTCCGTCTTCATAAATTGCAAAACCGGTCTGCATTTTAGCCACCACATCGCCGTGTTTTATAATAAACCTTCTGGCTTCTTCAGGATTGTTGGTAACAGCGGTTGCCGGAATTTTCAAACCGAGCTTATCTGCAATTTTCAGCTGTTCTTCCTTGCTGTCCAGCCTTCTGTAAATACTGGGCTTTCCCAGAGAGTAAGCATCCACCGATTCCAGGAAACCGAAAAGCGTATTGCGGATTTCACCCATCGCAGCTCCGAAAAACTTGGCATCCATCTCATCCTTCACTCCTTTACCGATATTGTAGGCTCTGCGATACCAGACTGCGCTGATATCATCCAACCGGTGTTTTTTATCCTCGGTTTCCAACACCGTAATCCATTCGCCATCCTCAAAAGTAGTTGACAGCTTATTATGTAAAGGGTAAAGGTCAACATTAAAACGGATGATCTCAAAGCCGTTTTTATCAATATATTCCGTTACTTTTTCAATGGAAAAGTTATCTCCTGTATGGGTAATTATTAAAATTTTATTCATTGGTTTATTTCATTCTTTTTATAAGGTGGTCGGCAATTCTCTGTGCAATCGGGAACCCAAGCTCTTTCTGAAGCATTCCCCACTCCCCCTGCGGATTTACTTCAAGGAAATAATAATTGCCGTCTCTCGCTCTGATCATATCAATGGCACCAATATAAAGCCCCATTTCTTTCATCATCAATGTAAGGTTCAGCTTTATATGTTCAGGCAGCTCATAGGCTGACCATAAATAGGTTCCCTGGGTAATGCGCCAGTCTGCATTTTCGCTGTTGTTGATATTTCCGGTAAAGAATTCCCCGTCCAGATACACAATTCTCAGTTCATATTCTTTTTCGAGATACGGCTGGAAAATCATCGGGCAATAGGCAATATCTTCTATGTCTTCCAAAGATCCTCCGTCAATAATCTGGGTAGAAAGCAGGGTTTCGCCGCCCATTGATTTTGAAAGGGCCCCGTGAAGTTTTGCCACCATTTTTCCGTTGCAGTATTCATGAAAGAAAGCAGTGATTTTTCCGGCATCATTGGAGAAAACAGTTTTTGGAACCGTTAAGTTATTTTTTCCGGCTATTTTCAGCTGGAGCATTTTGTTCCCATCAATTTTATTCTCATTTTCAAAGGGATTTATCCAGGGCACATGTTCCATTGCCGTAAAAAGATTATAGCGGAGGCTGTTGTATTCTTTAAGGAAAATTCTCCGGTACTCTTCATCCATTTCCTCCGGAAGGCTGATCTGCCATGATTTCCTGTGCCAGACCGCAGTAATCTGTTCCGAACTGATTGTGTTTCCGGATTCATCGGTAATTTTAAAGCCGAAGTCGTTCACACTGATTTTCTGTAAATGGTTGAGACGGTCTGAATTGAGCCTGAAGAAAGAGATATTCTTTGACTGTAAATATTCAAAAAAAAGATCAATATTGTAAAAATCCTGGGAATGGGTGATACAAAGAATCATTTGCCGTTTTATTTTATTAAAAAAGGAAACTTAGAGTGTAAGTTTCCTTTGTATGATTTTGTTAATTTCTGACTAACAATTCATTATACTACCGGAGAGTCATCATCGCCATCAGAAGGATACTTCATCGTCTGCATCATATCCAATGTTGGTTTTGTTACGGTATCTACAGTAGGCTTCGTGATAATACCTGTTCCGTCACCTCCTTTTACTTTCTCAGGATCCTGAATCTGTTTTTCAAGGAATGCTGCGAAAAAAGGCTTCTTTTTTGAATTCTTGTTTTTCATAATATTTATTTTGATTAAAATTATAGTTTATAATTGTTCCAGAGTACCGTCTTCATCACTGTCTGAAGGGTATTTCATCGATACCACATCCTGTCCGGGTGAGGTTAAACCGTCCACAAGGAGTGAAGTGACACTATCCCTCAACGCTCCGGTGGTCGTACCGCCGTCACCTCCTTTTACTTTTTCAGGGTCCTGAATCTGTTTTTCAAGGAATGCTGCGAAAAAAGGCTTCTTTTTTGGATTCTCGTTTTTCATAAGCTTCAGATATAATTAATCAAGATCCTGAGCGGCATCACTGTCAGACGGATATCTCAGCGTAACAGCATCCAGGCTCGGACCGGTTACATTATCCCTGAGCACCCCGGTTACATTATCTTTTTTGGCATCGGTTACATCGTCTGCAAGTACTGACGTTAAAGGACTCGTTCCCCCTTTTATCTTTTCAGGATCCTGAATCTGCTTTTCTAAGAATGATGCGAAAAACGGTTTCTTTGTTTTCTTGTTTTCCATAGTATTAATATTTAATGATTTAGAGAAGTCTAAAGTATCAAAAAAAATTCACACCAGGAAGAATAAAATTAATTTTAAGAAAATTTTAACAAATCCAAACCAATAGTATCATAATTTTAATTAATATTCAAGAATTGTTTCACAATGTTAGCAAAATCAACAGGATTCTCTGCCTGTACCCAATGTCCTGCATTTTTTACCGTTGCAAATTCTGCTGCCGGAAACTGCTGCTTAATCGCAAACTGATCCTGCGGAAGGATATAATTGGACTTCTGCCCTGCAATGAATAATGTTTGTCCGCTAAAGACCCCAAACCTGATGGCATTGGAAACAAAATCATTGTATTTTTCAGAAAGTGTTTTAAGGTTGAACCGCCAGTTCAGTTTTTTTTCGTCATCCCAGTATAGGTTTTTCGCAAGAAACTGAATGGTTGATTTCTCAGGGATATACTGGCTGAGCACGGCTTCCACGTCACTTCTTGAAGCTACAGTATTGAAATCCACGGTTTCCAGTGCTTTAATAATCCCCTGGTGGTGCGGAGGATATGCTTTCGGGGAAATATCTACCACAATCAGCTTTTCCACTTTTTCAGGATATTTTATGGCAAACTGCATTACGGCTTTTCCGCCTAAAGAGTGTCCTAAAATATGTGCTTTTGCAATCCCGTAATGATCCATATAATGAAGGATATCATCTGCAAGATCATCGTGGGACATGTTTTCAGAATGGAAACTCCTTCCGTGGTTTCTGAGGTCAATTAAATGAACCGGTAAAAATTCCCCGAGGTCTTTCCCGAAGGTTCCCCAGTTGTCCAGCATCCCGAACAATCCGTGGAATACCAGCAGAGGTGCTGATGAAAGGTTTTCACCAAATATTTTTGAATTTAAAATCTCCATAAGTTTTGTTTTAAAGATCGTGGCCTGATTACGGAAGCCGGAAGTGAATAATACGTTTAAGCTCCGCCTGTTTCTTGTTTTCGCCTCAGTTTACCATTTTGCCAGTCTTTTCAGATAGGCCTGAACCGTATTTTCCAATCCCATATACAATGCTTCAGAAACCAGGGCGTGCCCGATGGAGACTTCCAACAGGTTAGGAATATTATCTGCAAAGTATTTTAAATTGTCAAGGCTCAGATCGTGCCCGGCGTTTATACCCAATCCAAAATCCGCCGCAACCAATGCGGTGTCATAGTAAGGTTTTACCGCTGCTTCTTTATTTAATGTATAATTTTTTGCGTAGGCTTCGGTATAGAGTTCTATCCTGTCTGCCCCTGATTTTGCGGCATATTCCACCAGTTCAGGATTCGGGTCAAGGAAAATTGAAGTCCGGATTCCTGCATTTTTAAATTCTGCAATAATTTCCTTAAGAAAGTCCAGGTGCTTTTTTGTATCCCAGCCTGCGTTTGAAGTAATGGCATCATCGGCATCAGGAACCAGGGTTACCTGTTCAGGTTTTACTTCCAGCACCATATCGATGAATGGCCTGTGGGGATTCCCTTCTATATTGAATTCTGTGGTAACAAGCGGCTTCAGGTCATACACATCTTTTCTGGTGATGTGTCTTTCGTCCGGTCTCGGGTGAATGGTAATTCCCTGGCCTCCGAATTCCTGAATTTTAACGGCAGCTTCCGTTACGCTTGGCGTCTCACCTCCTCTCGCATTTCTAAGGGTAGCGATTTTATTTATATTTACGCTTAATTTTGTCATGGTACAAAAATAAAAAAACCCAACTTAAAGTGGGCTTTTTTAGTGTAACATTTTTAACTTCCCTGTGTGACCAGCCTTACAATGGTCAGGGCAACATTTACCCCTAATCCGATAAGGGCTAAGTTACAGGCAGATTTGGCAGCTACCGGCTCTTTATCTTTTTTAACAAAGTAGATAATAGCGCCTGCCAAAGGAATACAAAATGATAAAATTTTCAATCCGATGTGAAGGTCTTCACCCGACTTGTTGGGTTCATTCTGGAAATTCTGATTTAAATCGTTCATAGTTTATTTTATTATGATATTAATGTTTCAATAAATTTATAGGTGTAATAAGTAATCCTTTCACTAAACCCGCTGATGCCGATCCCGGCCAAAAATCCCGTAATACACCGGATCACATTCGTGCTTTCCCTGTTAAGGTAAGCCTGGGTAAGGCCGTCAATAAGCGTGGGAAGAATAAGCAGAACACTTAAAAACATACCTATCTGATAGAACCAAAGCATAGGAATCATAAGAAAATATCCAAGGTAAATACCTGTACATCTGGCGCACACCGGAAACTGTTTCTTTTTATAAAAGAAAGATCTGGACGGCATCCTGTGGCAATCTACCCATTGAATCTTAGTCATGCGGCTAAAGTATGAAAAATATCTATTCTTGACAATTTAATTGGAACAACTTGAGATTAAATTCTCCAATATTCTGTTTGAATTTATATTTTCACCTGCATTACTTCGAGTTCAAATTCTTTGGAAGCCACCAGCAGGTGGTCAAAAATATCTGCCTGGATCTGTTCAAAACGCACCCATTCTGTATCATTGGTGAAGGAATAGATTTCCAGGGGAAGGCCCTGCGGCGTAATATTGAGCTGGCGGACAATCAGCGGTCCTTCTTTATCAAGCTCCGGGATTTTCTCTATATATTTCTGGGCGTAATACCTGAACACCCCGATATTGGTAAGCTGCCGTCCGTTGATAATCTCCTCGTTATGGGCCATGTTTTCTTTTTCCTTTCTCAGCTCAACAGATTTCTCGCTGAGGTAATCTGAAATAAGGTTGATATTTTTAAGGCGTTCGATATCTTCATCGGTAAGAAACTTAAATGAGTTGATATTGAAAAAAATCGATTTTTTAATCCTCCTTGCGTTGGTTTCAGAAATGACCTGAAGGTTTTTGATTTCCGTGGTCATTAAATCATAGGTAGGAATGGTGGAGAACGTTTTGTCAAAATTATTGATTCTTGTGGTCAGCAGGCTGATCTCCGCAATATTCCCTTCCAGGTTGTATTTGGGAATGCTTACCCAGTCGCCCACCTTCAGGTTTTTGGAAGTGGCCACATGAATCCCGGTGACAAATCCTAAAATGGTATCCCGGAATACCAGGACCAGGACTGCAGTGATGGCTCCTAAACTCCCGACGATCGTTGTTCCTTTGATACCGAAAACCACACAGATTCCGACCACGGAAAAGATAAAGATCCCCAATATCTTCATTGTCTCAGAAACTGCATTCAGTGCCATGATTTTATAAAAATCCTGTTTGATCACAAAGTAATTCCTGAAAGCCGTCAGTCCGCGGTACAGCATTCCGGCAAAAATCATCACCAGTCCCAGGTTTACAGACCTGATCAGAAACTGGGTTGTTTTTACCAGTGCCCCTGAAAATATAGATTCGTGGATACTTCCTACGATTAACAGTGCAAAAAGATGGGCAATGGAATTGGTGATCCTGGATTCATAAACAGAATTGATTACAGGATATTTTTCCTTGTTATGGAAAATACGGAAAATACTGTTGATGATAATTTTAAAGATAAAATCAATAACCAGAAAGATTACCCATAACAAAATTATTTTTACAATGATGTGGAATACCCAGTCAAGGCCTGAGGGAGAGATCCGGCTGATGTATCGGTACAGCGGATCACTCAATTCCTGCAGAAAATCTTTTGTTTCTTCTAATTGGTCGTTCATTACAGCAAATTTAGGAAATTTAAGGTGGCTTTTAAATACAATTCCTGTATCAATTATCATCCCAAAACCCATAATGTTACAATTCCCGGAAAATTTTCCGGGCAAAAAATCAAAACCATAAATCCTGTCAACACCTCATCAATAATACAAAATCAATCTCATAACGAACAAATCAATAAATTAAACTTAAAAAAAATAACCTTTTATTCAATTTAATATAAAATAATTACTAATTTTAGCATAAACTAAACAAATCAAAATCAATACATTATGAGAAAACACTACTTCTTTATTTTGTTGTGTGTATTCACGCTTTTAGCCAATTGTTCAGGAGACGATGCTGCGCTGGCTTCTGAAAACACGAGTACCACCGTTATGAAAACCGGCAAAGTTACCGGCAAAGTAATGTCACAAAACGGAACCAAGCCTATCGGCGGTGCTTCGGTTTTCACTTTTGATGACAAGTATAAAATTTATTATACCACGTCAGACGCAGAAGGTAAATTCACATTGGATGCTCCGGCAGGAAACCATACTATTTATATCCAGACCGGTAACGGCAGCAACTTCCGGACAGAGATTTCCGCAACGGTAAAAGACAGCGAAACTTTAAACCTTGATGCCAGCCAGACCAAGCTGAACCAGGTAGCAAAAATTGCCTATGTAAAAGGAACGTATGATAAAATAGAAGACATTATCCAGACATTAGGCTATACCGCTACTGAAATCAGCAATAATGATCTTGCCAACCTAACCACGGTTGCACAATATGATATCATCTTCCTTAACTGCGGCTCCAGAAACAACTATTCTGCAAACCCGACGCTTTACTCCGTAATCGATGCCAATTTAGCCATCTTCGTTGCTAACGGAGGAAGTATTTATGCCTCAGACTGGGACGTTGCCTATCTGGTAGGCGGAACCACCAATACCACTAACTGCTCGCTTCCGGGAGGTTTTGTTCCTGATTCAAAATTATGTTCTAAAAATACCGGAAGCTCAGGCATGGTAAACGCTACAGTGAACAATACGGGGCTTACCTCAGCTTTAGGATTCAATACACTTAATATTGATTATGATCTGGGATCATGGCAGAAAATAACCAATTATGATCCGGCCTATTGGGAAGTCCTGGTTAAAGAAACTTCATCCAATGATGCCCTGATGATCAGGACGAATCATTTTACAGCAACAGGTACTCCGGTTACCCCTATCGGAAACGCACCGACGACCACTTTTGCAACGGTCTGCATTACGCTTCCGGGGAATATCCAGATCAGCCTTTCGGTTCCGCAGGTATTGGTTCCTTACCTGGTTGCCTTGGGAGCAACAGCAGGGCCTTGCTCAGGATCATCAAACAGCGGCTATATTTATTATACCACTTTCCATAACCACGCTTCGGGAAATATCGGAAACGCCGGCGTTATTCTACAGTATGTAATTTTAAACCTTTAATAAAAACTTCAACTTAAACATGGAGGCGGCTTTTATAAGGCTGCCTTTTTTTATATCTTGCATCTAAATAAAAAACAATGGATACAGCATTAATTAATATTCTCTGCCTCGTTCTCTTATTCCTGGGGATGATCGGCACTTTCCTGCCGGTACTGCCCGGACTGTTACTGAGCATCTGCGGCCTGCTGATTTATAAATTCGGGACCGATGCAGACCTGCCGATGATCTATGTCTGGGCATTCGGAATCCTGACGCTGCTTTCGGTTATTTTAAATTACGTGATTCCTGCTAAGACCAACCAGAAATACGGCGGGACACGCTGGGGAAGCATCGGCTCTGTGATCGGGACTATTGTCGGGCTTTTTTTACCGATCCCGCTGGGCTTTTTGGTAGGGATGTTTGCCGGCGTATTTATCGGTGAGCTTCTTCATGACAGCAAGGACATGAAAAAAGCATTAAATTCCACCAAAGGGGCTTTTATCGGATTTATTTACGGAACCGGATTCAGCCTTGTGGTAGGTTTGGCTATGTTTTTGGTAGTAATACTGGATATGCTTGCCGTTATTTAAAACTAAACATTATGTTTCATAAAATCATCATATACAGCCTGGGCGTATTTTCTCTTCTGAACTGCAATGCCCGGAAAACATCTGCAGATGCCGGAAAGACATCCGCGTCAACCGAAACAGTTACAGCTACTGTAAAATCAAATCCTATGAACAGTGAAAAAGTCATTTACTTCAGGGAAGGTGAAAACAAATTTCTGAGTGAATACCAGATGAATGTTACGTTCAAAGGTATTTCGGAAGACAGCCGGTGCCCGGAAGGGGTCAACTGCATCTGGGCAGGCGCTGCCGTTGCGCAGGTTGAAGTAATGGGAACCGCTACCCGGCCGATGACATTAAACCTTGCGACCACAGACAACAAAGGAAGAAACTACAGCCAGTCTGCAGCTTTCAACGGATATACGATTTCTTTAACTGAAGTAACTCCATATCCGAAATCGGCAGAAGGGACGCAGGCCTTGAAAGGAGCCTACCAGATTGGGATTACCATCACAAAATCAACAGGGGAAACATCTACCACGAAATAGGTTTCTTTCCTTTTGAAACAAGATATTCATTAATTTTTGAGAACGGCCTGCTTCCGAAAAACCCTTTGTGTACAGAAAACGGGGACGGATGGGCAGACTTTAAAATAAAATGCTTAGCCGGATTGATCAGTTCGGCTTTTTTCTGTGCAAAAGCGCCCCAGAGTACAAAAACAACATTTTCTTTTTTATCTGAGATTTCTTTGATGATAAAATCGGTAAATTTCTCCCAGCCTAAATCTTTGTGTGAATTCGGGGAATGGGCACGGACCGTGAGCGTTGCATTCAACAGCAAAACGCCCTGTTTTCCCCAGTCGTCAAGCTCTTTTGATGTTCTTGCAACTCCGACGTCATCTTTTAACTCAATAAAAATATTTTTAAGGGAAGGCGGTGCTGCCACCTGTTCGGATACAGAGAAACACAGTCCATTGGCCTGATAATCGTTATGATAAGGGTCCTGCCCGAGGATCACTACCTCAACATCATCAAAAGGCGTCAGTTCCAGTGCTCTGAAAATCTGGTTTTTCGGTGGGAACACTTTTGTACTTGCATATTCCTGCTTTACGTTGTCCCAAAGCTGGGTAAAGTACGGTGTGTTTTTTATCGGGGCTAAAATTTCTGTCCAGGTCATGGGTTCAATTTGAAAATTTGAGAATAAGTTAATCTGATAATTAAACGTTACAATTTAAATACCATTATATTTTTTGCTAAAAACCAGGCTCCCCGGGAAATCTTTATCATTCCGCTCCTCCTGCAAGATGAAATTATACTTTAAAAGAAGCTTTTTTGAGTTTTCATTGGATTGATCGGTCATCGCAAAAATCTCCTGCAAATTTAACTCATTAAAACCAAAATGTAAAACGGCAGTCAATGCTTCAGACATGATACCCTGCCGGTGATAATCCGGCAACAGTTCATAACCGACTTCCGCTGTTTTCCGGTCTTCAGAAAAATTCCAGAGGCAGATGGTCCCGATAAGATGAGCCTGATCCTTTAAAGAGATCCCCCAGTAAAAAGTCTGATGGTTCCGGGTTCTTTCTTTGATGGTTAAAATAAACTGAAGCGCATCATAATTGTTCTTAGGTGAGTTTCTCTGTACAAACTGATTGATCATTTCATTGCTCCTGATCTTCAGAATATCTTCAACATGGCCTTCGTTGATTTCTTTTAACTGCAGTTTTGGGGTTTGCTGTTTCATTTAGATTATCCTTTTACTGTAAATATTTCTCCATTTAAAAATGCTCCTGTTTTAGCATCAAAGAGATAACTATAATATACGTTATCTCCTCTTTTAGGATGTGGTTTGCAAACAATTTGGCAGATATATTTGCCCTCTTTTTCAAAGTAGCTTAATAAGTAAAGTTCATCTTCTTTAGTAATATCAATATTGAATTTCTTTTTCATGATTTTAACCATATCTTCTGTTGTTAAAATCTCCATGTCTCTAAATATCTTATTATTATCTTTTTCATTAATAAGATCTCCTGCTTTGAAATAATTCTTTTCAATTCCCACCCGGATATCTTGAAAATAGGTCCCTTCGTATCCTAAGGTATGAGTATCTTCATAATAAATAGATATCGTTCTATATACACTATTTTTTTTCTTGATCTCTTCTCTGTAGTTTCCGTCCCCCTGTTGACTGAGTTTAATAATATTACCGTTATGATCTTCATATGTGGTATTTTTCCAGCGGTAATCTTTGTTTATTATTTTAGCAGATTTATTTTCTCTGAGATTTAAATCTTTCTCAAATTTCTGAAAATTAAATTTCCTGACCTGCGCCTGAAAATTTGACAGCAAAAAAAGCAAAACAAATATTAAACTTCTCATCATACATTTTGTAAATATCTCAAATATACACAAATTCACATTTTCTCACTAAATTTGTACTGTGTATATAAATAAAGAAGATTTAAACGAATTAGAGTTTCCGCAATTGCTCGCGGAGATCTCTCCTTTTGCCTATTCTCCGAAAACACGGGAAAAGATTCTTGAACTTCGTCCGATGAATATTGACGAGGCCGAGCTTTCTCTGAAAAAAACTTCCGAATACCTGTCGAGTTTTGAAAGTTCCAATGCGATTCCGTTTGATGAATATGAAGATATTGAAAATGAACTGAAACTGATGCTGATTGAGAATTACCGTCTTGAAAACAGCGCTTTCATCAAAATAAAAACCCTTACGGAACAGATCGGGAAACTGCAGAAGTTTTTCCCTACCATGCCGGACACCTTCCCTACTTTAATGAATGATGCGTCCGTTCTGGAATTCAGAAAAGAGATTATTGATAAGGTAGATAAGGTTTTCAACCGGTTCGGTGAAGTAAAAAGCGAAGCTTCCCCGATCTTAAAAACATTACGGGCTGAAATCCAGGCTGCAAAAAAGGCGATCCAGGAAAATTTCAACCGGGTTTTATTCAATTACGGACAAAGTGATTTTCTGGATGATATTCGCGAAAGCAATATTGAAGACATAAGGGTTTTAGCGGTAAAGTCTGCCTATAAAAAAAGAGTTCCGGGACGGGTTTTAGGACTTTCAAAAACAGGATCCATTACATATATCCAGCCGGACAGTGTGGTAAAACATTACTTTAAGCTTAAGGAAAGCGAAGAGGAAGAAAAAAAGGAAATTGATAAAGTTTTGAGGAAGCTGACGGCAGAATTAGCCGAGTTTCAGCCCCAGCTCTGGAGATACCAGATGTATATTTTTGACCTTGACCTCACCCGCGCGAAAGCCAAATTCGGCGAACTGGTCAATGGGGTTTTGCCGAAAATCAACCGCCATAAGACCTTAAGGCTGCGGGAAGCTTTTCACCCTTTGCTGTTTTTAAGGAATAAAGCGGAGAACAAAACCATTTTTCCACAGACACTGACGTTAACGGACCATAACAGGATTATCTGTATTTCCGGACCGAATGCCGGAGGGAAATCCATCACCCTGAAAACCGTCGGGCTGCTTCAGCTGATGATCCAGAGCGGGATCCTTATCCCTGCACATCCGAAATCCGAGATGTTTTTCTTTGACAAGGTAATGACGGATATCGGGGATAACCAGTCTATTGAAAACCACCTTTCCACCTATTCTTCAAGATTGAAGAAAATGGGCGGCATCATCCGTGAAGCCGATGCCAACACCCTCCTGCTGATTGACGAATTCGGAACGGGTTCTGATCCTGAACTGGGCGGTGCGCTGGCAGAAAGTTTCCTTGAGTTTTTCTATGATAAAAAAAGTTTTGCCATCATTACCACGCATTACACCAATATCAAACTGGTGATTGAAGAACTTCCCAATGCCCAGAATGCAGCCATGCTTTTCAATGAAGAAACGCTGGAGCCTCTGTACAAGCTGGAAGTGGGACAGGCAGGCAGCTCCTTTACTTTTGAAGTGGCAGAAAAGAATAAGATCCCGAGATTTATCATCCATTCCGCAAAGAAAAAAGTGGAACATGATATCGTTAATTTAGATAAAACGATTGTCAAGCTCCAGCAGGAAAAATATGAGGTGGAAAAGCTGAAATCTGATCTGGCGGAACGGAAAGAATCGGTTGAAGACAAACGTGATAATTTACAGAAACTGAATGACCAGCTTCAGCAGAAACTGTTCAACTTTCAGAAGTTATATGAAGACGAACACCGCAAACTACAGTTCGGGACCAAGATTGAAGGCTTTATTGACAGCTATATCAAAGGAAAATCCAGGAAAGATGTGGTGAAGGACTTTGTGAAGATCCTGGAGCAGGAAAAATTCAGGAAAGTAGGGGCTGATAAAGATGAGAGCAAGCGGCTTCAGGTGGTCAAGAGAAAAATCACACAGCAGCTGAAAAAGGAGGATGTTATTGAAAAGATTTCTGAAACCAATGAAAAGCTGGAAGAAAAGCGCAAAACCGACCGTGCATTATGGCTGAAAGAAGGCCAGCGCGTCCGCATTACCGGAAGCACCAGTGTGGGAACCATTGAAAAGATTTCAAAAAACAAAGTGGTTGTGAATTACGGGATGTTTAAAACAACAATTGATGCGGATGAACTGGAAAGGATTTAACGGGTAATGGTAATGGTAAAAACGCAGATTACATTCAGGGATTTTTTACTGTTTCATCTGAAAAATTCACTGATCAGATTTATGGTGTTCTCATTGATTACCCTGTTCGTTTTTATTGCAAATTTTTACAATGCTGAACGTGACGATCATGAAATGTACAGGCAGATTATCATCTGGTGGTTCATTTTTTCCATATTTCTTGTCATCCGTTCTTATTTCAGTGTGAAAAAAGCTTTTTATTCCAATAAGAATGTTCAGGAAACGATTATTTATACTTTTACAGTTGAGAAAATCTGTATAGAAGGCGAAACATTTGATTCAGATTTGACCTGGGCCGATGTGCATAAGGTAAAAGAGAACAAAGACTGGTTCCTGATTTATCAGAGCGCACAGGTTATGAACATGGTTCCTAAAAAGTATTTTACCCGTGAACAGATCCCGGAACTCAGAAATATGATTAAAGCCGGTCATGTAAAAGCCAGACTCAGGAAAGATTGATTAGACAACTTAATAAATAATGAAAGAGAGCATCACTGATGTTCTCTTTTTATCTTAATTTTTATATTTTTACCGGAAACGAATAATTTATGAAGCCTTTAAAAGTACTTTCAGACCTGCTGCCAATACCGAGCTATACGGTAATTATCCTGTGTTTCTTCTTTCCTTTTTTTCTGATCAAATGCGGCGACACAACGCTGATGTCCATAAAAGGAACCGACCTTGTTACCGGAATTTCCAAAAAGGCCATGGATGAAAGAATGAAAGAAAGCATTAAAAAGAGCTCTCCGTATGCCTCTTCATCAATTGATGACGGGCATGAAGATGCTCCAGTAAAAGATGAATACGCCCCGATGGATGACCGCCACGAGACCGGAAAAGACAAAAAGGATATTTCACCCAGTCCGTTTATTATTATTTCTTTCGTGATGGCGGTTGCCGGAATTATCATTCACCTTCTAAAAAGCGTACGGAAAAAACATCTTTACCACCTTAGTTTTTCTGTGACCGGGCTTATTGGCTTCCTGCTTTTTTACCTGGGCTTCCAGTCTAAAATGGAAGATATGGGAAACAATAAACTGGGCATGGGCCTCGAAGGGAAAATCTCTATCAGCTATGGTTTTGGGACGGCATTTTATATAGCATCCGTTGTATTCTTTATGCTTATTTTATTTTACGGGATCTTTATCTACTTCCTGAAAAACAGTCCGGAAGTGGTTTATGGTCTACAGAAGCAGGATGAAAAACCGCATGCGGATCACTGATAAAAACGGCTGGAATATTCAGCCTCATCGTGAATAGAATTAAATATCTCAATTCTTTAAATTCCATACATCTGAATGATTAAAAAACTCAGCATCCTCAGGATTTTTTATGTCAGATTACTGATTCCTGCTGTTATTGCTTCCCTGCTGATGTGCTTTTCACTGGGTTTCAGCGCGGGCAATTTCGGGCTGTGTTTCCTGTTGTTTCTGCCTTGCCTGCATTACTTTATTTATGAACTGCGGTTCAGAAACGAATATTACTTTTACGCCAATTTCGGGTTTTCAAGACTGTTTCTCTGGATCTTCACGTGTTCATTAAGCATCCTGGTCAACAGCATTACTAAATTTTTATGAGCAGACTGCACGCAGACAGCATTACAAAATCGTTCGGTACAAAGCAGATCCTAAAAGATATGTATATAGGATGTGAAAGCGGAACCGTTACCGCATTACTGGGAAGAAACGGCACCGGCAAATCTACCCTGCTGAAGATCATTTTCGGGACGGTAAAAGGCGATTCGCAGTACATCCGGGTTGATGATAAAATCCTTCAGAACCAAATGGACCGAAAAGAAAGGATTGCTTATCTTCCGCAATATTCTTTCCTGCCGAAAGGGGTTAAAATTAAAAATTTAATTCCGCTTTTCTGTAATCGGGAAAATACAGGTAAACTTTTGACGCTTGAATTAATGAAGCCTCTTCTCAACGAAACCTGCAGAAACCTTTCCGGTGGCGAAAAAAGAATGGCTGAAGCGTTACTTATTCTCTATTCGGATTCAAAATTTATTCTGCTCGATGAGCCGTTCAGCGGACTTTCTCCGAAACTGACCGTTGAAATGCAGAGCATTATTAAGGAACAGGCGGAACACAAAGGCATTATTATTTCTGACCACCGTTTTCAGGACGTGCTGGATATTTCGGATGAGGTTTATCTGCTTTCTGATTCGTATTTAAAACAGATTAAAAATTTAAAAGAATTGGAGCAACATAATTATCTCCCGAAAAGCATTTAATTTATATATTTGAACGGTTAAAAAAATTTCATGATGATTTCCGTAAATAAAACATTGTACTTATCCGTTTTCAGTCTTTTTTCCATGGCTCTTGCAAAAGGACAGAATAAAGTTCCTTTTGGGGTTGTAAAAGCTGAGGAAGGATATGCGATGGTACGGGTTCATAAAGACGATTACCGGAAAATTATTGATAAGATCCGCATGAAAACGGGCGATGTCTTTATTTATGAAAAACCGGCTCCCGGCGAAACGGAATGGATCTGGATTAAATATCCTGAAAGGGATGATACGGACAAACCTTTCGTAAGGTATGACAGCATAACCAAAGAAGGCATGGTGAATAAAAACCGTGTGGTCTTTGTGGATAAGCTCCCGCATTTTACGCCTTCAAAATCCAAAAACGGAAAATCACTGATCTTCACGGATGATTCCAATCCTAAAATTCCGGGAAACCAGAGAACGAAAGTCATCATTGATATTTATCCCTCGTATGCACACATCAAAAAACAGACAAAAGATGCGGATGGAAATATTACGACCATTGATAAAGTAAAACCCTGGGGTGTCGGCAAAGAAATTCCGGAAGGCATGACGGAAATTAAATCCGTTCGCGTACAACAACCCGGAAGAGGTTCTGTTTTCGTAAGGGACGCAATTAAAAACATGTTTCAGCCGACAATGGATTTTAACAACATCGGTGTAACGGCCATTGACAATGACCATATTTTCCTTTATATGATCAACGGTTCCGGTGTAAACAGGTATACTACGATCTGGACCATTAAACAAGGGAAAGTGGAAAGCCAGATCATCTACAAAAACCCTGAATAATTCATCTGTAATCATTATTTTTGCAACCATAAAGTCAGCAGCTTCTAAGCTCCCTGGCCTTTCAGAAACCGGCTCTGTTTAACCGCAGATTAAAAGGGAATCGTGTGAGAATCACGAACTGTCGCGCAACTGTAAGTAACTGAAGTCTTTATTAAGAATCCACTGTCTTATTCCATAAGATGGGAAGGAAATAAAGATGTTACAAGTCAGGAGACCTGCCTTTTTCTTATATACAAAAAACTTTCGCGATCTGAAGTTTTATTGACCGTATGGTATGTTTCAGGAATTCCGATTCCCGAAATGTTCTTATTCTGTTTCAATATATCTTCATTTCGCCTTAATTAATAATGAAATATGACTACAGAAGAAAGAATTGAAACATCGGAAACCCGAATCTTTAAAGCCGTTTTCCCCAATACCACCAACCATTATGACACGCTTTTCGGAGGAACCGCGATGCAGCTGATGGATGAAGTGGCATTTATTACCGCGACCCGGTTTGCCAGGAAAAGAGTGGTCACGGTAAGCAGTGATAAAATCGATTTCAAGAAACCGATTCCGGCAGGCACAATCGTTGAACTAATCGGGAAAGTTTCCCATGTGGGAAAAACCAGTATGAAGGTGAATGTGGAGATCTATACGGAACAGATGTATTCTTATGAAAGGGAAAAAGCAATTGTGGGCGACTTTACTTTTGTAGCGATCGACGAATCTAAAAAACCTGTCCAGATATTGTAATTACTTCGGGGCGGCCTGCGGCCGCCCCGAAGTAATTTTCTAAGTTTACTGGATTCGGCGGGCGAAGCCCGCCGAATCCAGTAAACTGCCTCAAACAAAAGATATTAACCGCTAAATTATTTCAAAACCTTTTCCGTTTCCAGGTTTTTAAGCAGCATCATCTGAAAAGCTTCCCCAAGTTCATCAGAAGCCCTGCTGATGGCATTCTCCAGCATATGGCGGATCTGTTTTTCCGTGACGCCGGCTTCCGTCCAGCTTTTTCCGGAAGTATGGGAATTCAGGATAAATGGCATGATCCGGTCAATGGCGCAGGCAAAAATAGCATCAGGCGTCTGCTCTTCTTCAAATTCCAGCCAGAGGTTAAAAAATTCCGAGCGCAGGGGTTCATCCAGGATACCGAAGATTTGCCGGGCCGCTATCTGTTCTCTTTCAAATTTCCCGATCATGGCTGCTTCATCAAATAAGAAAGTGTCGCCGGCTTCTATTTCCACCAGGTCATGAATGGAAAGCATCCTGATGACCCGCAGCAGATCAATATCAGCCCTGTTTTTGGCATAGGGAAAAAGAATCTGGGCGAGGATAATAATCTGCCAGGAATGTTCTGCCGTATTTTCTCTCCTGCTGTCGTCTGCGTTATAGTTTCTGCGCTGTACGTTTTTCAGGGCATCCACGGCGAGGATAAAATCAATTTCTTTCTGTATTTTCATTATGCGTTGTATATGGTTTATTACAGGATCGGTTCAGCATTTGCTGTTTATCTGTGATTCAATTTTAAATCTGTCTTACCTTAAATCCATACAAAAATAATGGTTTTAAGGTAACCGGCTTTTACAGCCATGTAAGAGATTAGTCGTAATTTTAATAAAAAATATATTTTATGGAGTCCAAGTTCAATTATCCAGCAGAAATTAAAGGAAGAAGGAAGCTGTATTCTTTGGTGAACGGCGTAAGCAACCCATTGGATACCATCAGTGGAAACCACCGTATTGCGGGGGACAGCTACCGTATCAGGGCTAATTTTACAGACAAAAATTTCATCTTTTCTCAGGACAAGGAGTTTGTGGAATATATTTTAAAGCAGAATCATAAAAATTATTATAAATCCGAAATACAGTCTGTTACACTCGGGAAATACCTCGGGAACGGACTGCTGACCAACAACGGAAAAGACTGGCTTAAACAGAGAAGGCTGATCCAGCCCGGGTTCAGCAAAGTAAAAATTGCCAATCTCGTTTCCATTATGGAGGATGAGATTGATACGGCTTTTCAGCCGTTCGGTACCGGACAGGAAACAGACCTATATGCGTTTTTTCATTCACTGGCCTTCAGCATTGTTGCCAAAACCCTGTTCAGCTCAGATATTGATAAGAATACGGTAAAAGAACTGGGGGAAATCGTTACGGAAATCCAGGAAGTCTTTGCCAAGGAGGTCCGCCTTCCTTTCTATACCAATATTTTAAAGTTTTTCGGAGTGATAGACCGCAATATTGAGAAAAGCAAAAGAGCAAAAGCAATCCTTCAGAATATCCTGGACAAACGCAGAAGCTCGGGAGAAGAGAAAAATGACCTCCTGGATATGCTCATCAGTGCCCGGTATGAAGATACCCAGCTTCCTATGTCTGATGAACAGCTGGTAGATGAAATGCTGATCCTTTTTATTGCAGGCCATGAAACAACAGCCAATGCTTTGAGCTTCATGTTTTTTGAGATCAGCCGGCATTCGGAAGCTGAAGAAAAACTCAGAAAAGAAATTACGGCTGAAGGGAATACTCTTTTTTCACCGGAAAGCTTAATGAAAAAATCATACACCTCCAATATCATCAAGGAAGCTATGCGGCTTCATTCTCCGGCCTGGGCCATTGACCGGCAGGCACTGGAAGACGACAGCTTTAAAGAATATTCCTGGCCGAAAGGCACTTTTATCATCCTGTACATCAGCGGGCTCCACAGGAACCCGAAATACTGGGAACAGCCGGATTCATTTATTCCTGAACGGTTTGATGACGAGAATGCCAGAAATTTCGCCTACTACCCTTTCGGAGCCGGGCCAAGGCTTTGTATCGGAGAGCATTTTGCGGTGATGGAAATGGCACTTATCATCCGCAAATTTTATCAGCAGTTCAGTTTTATTTCTTCCCAACATAACATTGAGAAAAAGGCATTGGTTACGTTAAGACCGGTCAGCGTCAAAGGAAAAATCATTAAAAATCCGCTCTGATTTCTTTTTATTTTTATTCTGATTAATTTTTCATAAAAATAATTTAATTGATAATCAATTAGTTATGTTATTTTATTTTAAAATTTCACTACTTTGTATTGCATATTACCATTTTAATTACATATCTTTGTAATGTAAAATCGGAATAGGTTCAACTAGCTAGGAACTGAAGTCTGAAATAAATAACTAATTGACAAAACTTATTAAAGATGAATACTGAAAATACCAAAGCGCAAATGCGGAAAGGGATTCTGGAATTCTGTATTTTAAGTCTCATCAATCAACGCGAAATGTATGTTTCTGATTTGATTGATGCACTGAAAAAGGGAAAACTGGATGTAGTGGAAGGAACCCTCTACCCTCTTTTAACAAGATTAAAAAACGGTGAATTCCTTTCTTACCGATGGGAAGAATCCACAGGAGGCCCGCCAAGAAAATACTATCAGATCACAGAAAAAGGAAAACTGTTTCTGGATGAACTTCAGAATACCTGGAATGAACTAACTGCTTCAGTCAACCAAATCACTCAAAAAAATTAAAAAAACAAAGCTATGAACAAAACACTCTCAATAGGACTCGCAGGTTTTTCTTTTACGATAGAAGAACATGCATATATAAAACTCAGCGATTACCTGAATGCCCTGAGAAGCTCTCTGGATGCTTCGGAAGCTGATGAGGTAATGCACGATATAGAAATCAGAATGGTTGAAATCTTCAGAGATACCATGGCAAAACGCGAAGTGATTAATGATGGGGATGTAGAAGCAGTGATTGCACAGATCGGGAGCCCGGAAAAAATCGAAGAACAGGAAGAGGCTTATTATTCTGAAAAGAACACCAGAAGAACTGCAGCGGCAGGCAGTGAGTATACGGATAAGAAACAGCTGTTCCGTGATCCTGAAAGACAGAAAGTAGCCGGAGTATGCGCAGGCCTTGCAGCCTATTTCGGAATGGATCTTACAGCGATGAGGCTGATCTGGGTTGGGGCATTTTTATTTCTCTGGGTAGCACCGGGATCTTCATTTCTGGTTATCATCCTGTATTTTATCCTTTGGGCAGTGCTTCCGAAAGCTGAAACCGCATCAGATTTCCTGAAAATGAAAGGAAAGCCTCTGAATTTTGATAATTTAAAGGAAGAATCCAGTAAAATTGTACAGTTTGCCAATGAAACGACCACAAGAGCAGGTGAAATTTATATTGAGAACAAACCTTACATCAATAATGCAGGCAGCGGAGTCTGGAATATCCTGAAATATATTGTAGGCGCATTTTTCGCTATCATGGCAGTCAGCAGTATCATCGGTGTGTTTGTGGTGTTCGGACTGTTCGGGATTGATTCTGATTTCCCGGGAGCCAATGAAATGAAATTTTACTTTGATGAAGACGGATTATACAATGTTTTGGCAGCACTTATCATTATCGGGTCTTTAATTCCTGCATTAATTTTCAGTCTGTTGAGTATTAAAATTTTCTCACCCAAAACAAAGCTGAGAAATATCGGATGGGTTTTAGGAGCATTGTTCCTTACGATAATCGGCCTTGGAACGTACTTCGGATTGAGTATGGCTAAAAGAGAGATGATCTTCAAAGGACACAAAGAAGATACGGAAGAAGTAGCAATCAACACCACTTCAGATACTTTATATGTTGACTCTAAGCAGATTACCATCCCACAGAACTTTACAGCCTACGATGACAACCTTTATTCTGACAGGGTGTCGGTTTACAGAAAAGACTGGATCCATGTAGATGTTACAAGAAAAGCAAACATCAAGACACCTTATCTGATCATTAAAAAAGAAGCTAAAGGATATAACCTTCCACTGAATGTAAATGTTCCGGTAGAAATTGTCAACAACAGAATCATGCTTCCTAATTTCATCAAGTATGCTTACGAACACAGATTCAGAGATTACAACATTGATTATGAACTGGTTGTTCCGCAAAGCACAATTGTACTTCCTGTAAAAGACGATGCAATTAATTTTGACGGCGATCTGAATGCAGACGGTATCAATGACAGCGACCAGGAAAAAGACGAGGACGGAAACATTAAGATTGAAAAAAACAAAATTACGGTGAACGGTTCTACCATTGAGTACAATTCGGAAGATGACAATAACGACAGTATTATCATCAACGGCAAAAAAGTCCCGAGCAACAAAGCGGACAAGGTAATTGACTCCATGAAAAACAGCATCAGAAAGATGAAAGGTGCCAATATAGACTTCAATGTAGACGAAGATAAAAACGAAATTACCATAAAGACTAAATAACTCACTGGAGAGAGTGGCAGAAGGTGTGAAGGGATAACCCAACCGTTTGAAATTCACACCCTTCTTCTCTCAAAATAAATTAAAAAAAATCTACATTTAATGTATTATGTAAATAAAAATCTTTACATTTGTGTAGAAAAAATAACCTAGGACACTTAAAAATATTAAATAATCATGGTACAGTTAGCATTAGAAATTGTAATCAAAATCGTAGATTTAATCAGCGGTTTATTTTAAGAGCGATAATATTTCAATATATTTGTAAAGTATAACCACTTTGGTTATACTTTTTTGTTTTAATCCAAACGATATGAGAAAGCTGCTGGGCAAGCTGATGCTAAAATTAATGGGCTGGAAAGTTGTTTTACAGGGTGATATAAACAGCCTGAACCGATGCATTCTGGTGGTAGCCCCCCACACCCATAATATGGAATACATCCTGGGCAACCTGGCCTACTGGTCTTTAAACAAACCCCTGAAAATCATCATCAAAGATGCCCATACCAAGGCATGGTACGGAAGTGCCGTAAGAGGACTGGGCGGAATCGGTATTGACAGGAGCCAGAAAAATGACCTGGTGAATTTTGTAGCCCAACAGTTTGCCAAAGATGACTTCAGCCTGGTAATTACCCCCGAAGGAACGCGCAGCTGGGTCCCAAAATGGAGAAAAGGTTTTTATCACATGGCACTGGCCGCAAAAGTCCCGATTGTTTTAGCAGCAGGAGATTTTAAACGCAACAGGGTGTATCTGGGCTATACCATTCCTTATGAAAGGATCGCTTCGGTACCGTTCACGGAAATCATGCAGGAAATCCAGGACTACTATATCAAAAATGATATTGTCCCGAAAATACCGGCAAACTGGAACCCGAATATAATGGGGAACGAGTCAGAAGTCAAAAGTTAGAAGTTGCCAAAATCACTTATTATCAGTCATTTATACATCCATGTACACAAAAGATAAAACCAAAGCGCAGATATTAGAATTTATCAACAACTGGGGCGAAGAGACCCTTGCCAAAACACTGGATATACAGTTTACAGATATTGATCTGGAAAATGAAACACTGACGGCCACAATGCCGGTTTTACCGAGAATCCATCAGCCTTTCGGGATTATGCACGGCGGTGCAAGCTGCGTTCTGGCCGAAACCATGGGTTCAAGCCTGTCCAATATCTTTATTGACGGCGAAAAGTATTACGGTGTAGGTACCAACATCAATACAAATCATTTAAGAAGCAAAAAGAGCGGAATGGTAACCGCCGTTGCCAGATTCATCAGGAAAGGAAGAAGCATGCACGTTTCTGAAATAGAGATCCGTGACGAGAAAGATCAGCTGATCAGCCACACCACGATGACCAATACGATTATCAATAAATAAGATTCATTTAAAAAATACAGGCTCAAAAAAAATTTGAGCTTTTTTTATGTTACAGCTGCAACCTTTTATTTTTTCTGCATCTTATAATAAAATAACAACCATGAAAACTTTTATTTTAGTTTTTAACCTCGCCTGAAATTATTGATTACTCATTTTATTAAGAAATAGTCATCCTGCACAAAAACTAAAAATGTGAAACCAACCAATTAATTATGATGCAGCAAAACAGCAACTTAGACTGGCAAAAAGTCTACAGCAGTTACTCCCCGAAACTCCTGGGGATTTGCCGCAGATATATACAGGATATTTACACCGCAGAAGATATTGTACAGGACAGTTTTATCACCGCCATACAGAAAGACCACCAGCTGAATGACGAGAAAGCACTCTTTGCCTGGCTTAAAAAAATTGTAGTCAATAACGCTTTACAGCACATCCGTAAAAACAGCAAAAATACGTTCGTTGATGCGGAACCCTCAGAAATCCCAGATACCCCTTCAGAAATGGAATATCATTTTCAGGAAGAAAAAAATGCCTTCATTTACGATTTTACCAATGAAGAACTGCTGTCTTCCATAGACCATCTTCCCTCCCACCATAAATCGGTTTTCAATCTCTTTTTTATTGAGAACTATTCCCATTCAGAAATTTCTAATACACTGGGAATTACAGTAAATACGTCTAAATCGCATCTTCTCAGGGCTAAAAAATCAGTCCAGAATTATTTACTGAACCATATCGTCAAGACTGATACCCCGAAAAAGAAAACGGCGCAGCTGCTGGTGGTTTTCGGACTTGGCGGATTGCTTTGGGCGCGGACCTTTCAAAGTAAATTTTCAGATTTCACGGTTCAGCCTTCCAGACCGCTGCAGATTCCCGCTGATATCAAAATACACCCTCAGTCATTTTCATCATCAAACAATACGGCGTGGAAAAAGAAAACGGTGATAGGAGGCACGATCCTGGTGATTATCATTGTTTCCGTTTTTTTATCAAATCCGGGAAACTCTTTTTTCACAGGAAATAACTCAGCTGATTCTTTAAAACGGCCTCAGGAAAAACAGGTTGAAGCAACGTTCAATTCATCCCAAAAAAATGAAAAAAGTTCAAGCCCGATCTTAAAACCAAATACAGAAGATGAAAGTTTAAATGACAAGGATTTGGCGGACGTTAAGCAAACAGATATTTTAAAAACCACACCTGTTACAGCACAAAAAGATATTGAATCCGGGAAGAACTCCGCAAAAACAATCCGGAAAGACTCTGTAAAAGAAACACCGGAAAAAGTAATTGTGGTAAAGAAGATCATTAAAAGAGATACGGTTTTTATAGAAAGATAAATGCCCCTGAACATGTTTTTAAGAAAAATAATCCTCTTTTTAGCTTTTGTCACTATAAGTTTATCCTATGCACAGAAAAGAAAGAAAGTGGACACGGTATATGTGTATGAAAATGTTACCGTTTACGATACGGTTTACCTTATAAAACCTGTGCAATTTAAACATAAAGATGTCGTTTTTCCGGAGATGGAGATCCGGGAGAAATTTTTTGTCCGGAATATCTATAAAGAAGAACTTGATAAACAGCGGGCTAAAAACAGGATTAGCAGACAGAAACCTCCCCTTTTTGAATATGGCATAGAAGGCGGGATGGGTTTAAAAAGCAGCAGCTGGGCACAGGAACTTTCATCTGGCCGTCAACAGTTTGGCGAGCATCTCGGGCTCTGGATTTCAAGGACTGTTTTTACCCCTCAACTATTCGTCATGTTTTCCGCTCATCTCTACCACTGGAATTCCACGTTTGATCTTAATGCCAACACGGAAGACACCTACCTGAACGGGTTTTATTTCACGAAGGATAATCAGTCACTGTTATTCCAGCGGTTCAATAATAAACATTTTGAATATGCCGTCCAGTTGAAACTGCTGTATGAATGGAAAAATATCCGTCCGTTTGCCGGGGTTACAGTCAACAGGAACAGCTATACCTTACAGTTTCTGACCCCTGAAAATATGGGGCTGGATAAACCGGAGGATTTCAAAAGTCACCGGGCCAATCTCGGGTTTTCTTTAGGTGCCCAATACAGGCCTTACAGACGCATTCTTCTGTCGCTGGAATACCAACAGCATACCTTAAAAAATCTTTTCTTAAAAAACAGCAGTTTTGATTTTGACGTTTTTAAGACTAATAATACCTTTGCAGAAAGAAAAATCAGTTTCGGGATTTCTTATATGATTTCCAGGCGCTGATTTCTGTAAACCTCTTATTCTGCATGATTTATTTCAAATTTCCATTCGATGAAAAACTGTATTCTACAGATGAAAGTTCACAGGAAAACCATATCAGTTACTATTCTTTTGACGGCCTTCATCAGATCAAATGTCAAGGCAATATTATTGAAATAAGTCCTGAAGCTTTTGACAACATTACCATCAGCAACGAACTCCTGTCGAAAGATGATAACGGTTACACGGAAGAAACAAAAGAAGAATATATACAGAATCTTCATCAGGTCATTGACATCATCAAAGAGCATAAATTACCCAAACTGGTGTATTCAAGAAGGAAAATCTTCACGGATTTTAATGGACTGGATATAAAAGAAAGCTTCAAAAACCTTTGCAAATCTTATCCCAATGCCTTCAAATACCTTTTAATCAACGGTGAAAACTCATGGATGGGCGCCTTTTCTGAAGTGTTGGGGAAATTTAATAAAAACACCTGTGATTTTGAGACCATGAGCCTTGCGGGAACGCTTCCGGTTTCAGAAAACTGGTCGGAAAAAGAAATTGAAGAGCAGAAACCGGTAACCAGCTATATCAGGGATATTTTAAATAAATATTCTGAAGGGATTGAAGAATCCGGTACCTATGACCATATTTCAGGGAATATAAAGCATCTGAGAACAGACTTCAGGGTAAAAATAAAAGAAGAAGACCTGGATACCATTATTCAGGAATTACACCCTACTCCTGCCGTATGCGGGATCCCGAAAGAATTCTGTAAAAAACATATTCAGAACCTGGAAAAATTTCCACGCGAACTGTACGCGGGATATATTAAAATCGAATCCGAAGAAACAGTACAGTATTTTGTTAACCTGCGCTGTTCCAAACTCTATCAGGACTCCATTCACGTGTTTGTCGGTGGCGGTATCACAGCCCAGAGCAGCCCGGAAAAAGAATGGACCGAAACAGAGCTCAAATCCGAAGCAGTTCTGAAAAATTTAGCTGTATCTAAATAATTCACCAAATATCTTCAACGTACAAACTGCCTGGGAATTTTTTACAGGCATAAAAAAACCTCTTTCGAACGGAAAGAGGCTATATAATAAATTATAATTTTAAATTATTTCTTTTTGCCGATTTTACTCCATGTATTCATAACAAAAAGTAAAATAAGACCGATCACCGCACAGGCGATTGAAAATACAAACTTCAGGTTCTCTTCGTCTGCCAGAATATCACTTTGCCAGTTGATAGCATAAAGATTAATGGCGATAAACACGATAAACACTACTAAAAATACTTTATAAAACTTCTGCATCACGTTAAAAATTAATATAAGTCTGCACCAGCTGGGCAAAATTTGCGGTAAATAGCTTAATTGAAATCGCTAACAGGATAATCCCGAAAACTTTCTGAAGAATAGCCAGTGTTGCTTCCCCCATTTTTCGTTCCAGCCACTTCGCTGATTTCAGCACCAAATATACGAAAATTGTATTGAGAATGATCCCAAAAATGATATTTATATCATGAAATTCAGCCCTCAGCGACAGCGTTGTGGTTAGTGTACCTGCTCCTGCAACCAACGGGAATGCGATAGGTACAATAGAGGCTGCCTTAACTTCAGTGGTCTTATGGATTTCGATCCCCAGGATCATTTCAAGCGCGATGACGAAAATAACAAATGCCCCGGCTATGGCAAAGGAATTGACATCCACCCCGATCAGCTTCAGGATTTTATTTCCGACAAAAAGAAAAACGATCATGATCAGACCCGCCGTAATCGAAGCCCTGCCGGCCTCAATCTGTCCGAATTTCTGCTGTAAGGTTACCACAATAGGAACGGAGCCGATGATATCAATCACCGCAAAAAGCACCATAAAACAGGTAACAATTTCCTTTATAGAAAAATCATTAAATACTTCCATGTATTCTTAATTAATAATTTCGCAAAAATATGAAAATAAACTGGTTATTTGCTAATGCGTGAATACAAATTAACAATTGCCCGTAAAAGTTCTTCAATTCCTTCGGAAGATTTTACAGGTGTATATTTCTCTATCTGGATTTTTTGTGAAAGATCTGTATATTCAGCCGCCGTTGCAGCGCCCTGATGCGTTTCCAGAAAATCTCTGAACCCTCCTGCAGAACTTTGGGAAAACTGTTTCCTCACTTCTGTTTCCAGTTCATCATAGGTCTTGAAAAATGTATCATAATCCTGATTGTCTTTCAGATTCTCCAGGTAGCTGAAATAATCATGGATATCGGTTTTGTGCTGTTCCCTTATCTCTTTTTCCGTTTCCGATACTGATCCTAAAGATTTTGAAGGTGCAGTATTTTTAATTAATGCACGTTTTTTTTGCCAGTTTTTAAATATCAGATAAGCTAAGAAAAGCCCGGCTAAGATGAAAAAATTGATTAACAGAATATTCCAGTGAAACTTGCTTTTTTCTTTCACTTTAAAAGAAGTGGTTTTAAGTACCGGTGTATTTACTGTTTCCAGCAGTGTATTGGTATACTCGTTTACCTTTTCTACGGTAGTCTTGGCATCCATGATTTCTTCATGAGAAAAGGCATTGACCGATAATATTTTCTCACCCAGGTCTATATATTCTTTGCTGGACGGATCGAAGAATGCGAAATGTTCCGTTCTGATGGCAATCTCCCCGGCTTTTTTAGGAATAATGATATAATTGGCGGCAATTTCCCCTTTCATTCCGGTCAGGCCTGCCTTAACCCGGGAAGTAATCTTCGGGGCAAAAACCTCATAATCCGGTGAGGCTGCAATTTTCGGCAGTTCAAGGTTTTTTAAGTTTCCTTCGCCGCTTACTTTTACCAGCACATTCATCGGCTTCTTAATTTCAGCTTTTTCTTTTGACGTGTTTACAAAGCTTACCTTGAAATTCCCGACAGCATTTTTAAAACATTCCGGTGCATCTTCCGGAAGTTTTTTAACGTTGATCTTAACTTTATTGGAAACAATTTTATTTTTACCGGAAAAAGAATTTACCGATGCGGAAACACCCGGCACATCCACATAACCTGCTTCATTCGGGAACACCATAAATACCGCCAGAATCTGTGAGGCCATATTTCCGTAGTCTGACGAAGGGTCAATTTCAGATTTTGCAAAGCTTACCGGATAAACATCAAGGTTATCCTGCTGGGGAAGACGGATGTTTTTAACCCTTCTGAAATTGTCCATGTTTTTGGAGTACACTTTCAGAACTGCAATGGCAGGCTGGTCCTGATACACCTCACGGTCTTCAATCTCCATATTTAAATAGACGTCTTTTAAGTTGGCTGCTACGGCTTTCTTTTCAACATCTTTTATGAAGACTTCAAACGGCTCGGTTTTATAGATCTTATTATTAACAGTTACCAGGAATGAACCTACTTTTACTTTTCCTTTCTGCTTCGGCTCAAGAGCCAGCCTGGTAATGGATTGTGAGATAACGGTATTGGTTTCAGGATCTACATAGCCGTTACTTACGGATCCGCTTCCGATGATGTTGAATCTTGACAGATCGGGTGAGCGCAGAGGGGTCTGCTGGGTATATTCCCCGCCGTTCATTTCAAGAACAATGGTGAGGTTGATGATCTCTTTTCCGCTGTAAGTTGTTTTATCAGGATTTACAGAAATATTTACCTGTCCGTAAGAAATTACGGATAAAAAAAGGAATAGTATGTAAAGGGTTCTTTTCTGCATCACCAGTCTTTCTCGTTGCTTTCGGGCATCGAATAAGAATTTTTGTTTAAAATTCTTTTGGCGGTTTCTTTCTCTTTGTCGCTTACTTTATTGAGTATTTGATTTTCAAGTCCTTTCGGGATTCTGGTCTCATTATCAGATTTTTGGTTAGGATCATTCCCCTGGCCTTTGCCCTGGTTCTGCTGCCCCTGTCCCTGCTCTTTCTGCTCTCCCTTCTGATCATCATTCTGCTGCTGATCTTTACCGCCTCCTCCTTTACCGGAGTTATTCTGCTTTTGTTGTTTCTGTTCGTTTTCTTTTTCTTTCAGCTTGGCAATTTCATAATTCTTCCTGGTTGCTTCACTGTAAGGATTCTGTTTCAGGGACTGCTTATAAAATTCGGCTGCCTTTTCGGGCTGTTTCGTCTGCATATAGGCATTCCCCAGGTTATGAAGTGCCGCAGATTTGTCTGAAAGGGTCTGTGAAAACCGCTGTGCCTTTTCAAACTCCGCCTTGGCTTCTTCGTATTTCTTGCTTTTATACAGTGCATTGCCCAGATTATAATGGGCTGTAAAATCTTTGTCGTTGGCTTTTATTGCCTGCAGGTATTTGGCAGTGGCGCCGTCATAATCTTTCCCGTTGAATTTTTCATTGCCCTCGTACACAAGAGTCCTGTAGTTTTTCTGGCCAAACAGAAAACCTGAACTCATGAAAGCAATAATAAACGATAAAAAAAAGATTTTAGTATTCATCCAATGCAAAATTATTCCTTTATATGTTAATAAACAGTGCCTTATTTGTTAAAGTTGGGTTAAAGTAATTGCCGGTTATCCGCGCCACCACATGATCTTATACATTTAAATCCCTTTTAGGATTAAACAGATAAATCAGCGTAAAGAAGAATATAGAAACAATCAGAAAGTACTGATAGTAATGGTTGGCATTCTGCGACTTCACCAGTGTTTCAGAAGAACCGGACTTCTTTTGCAGGGCATCAATAATCCTGTCCGGAGCTTCATTGATATTATTCCCGTCAATATAGGATCCGCCTGTGGCTTCCGCCATTTTCCTCAATGCCGTGGTCTGTCTTTTTGAAATAACGGTCTGCCCGGAAATATCCGTTTTGTAACCCATCAGCTGTCCGAACTGGTATTCCGGAATCGGTGCCCCTTCATCGGAACCTATCCCTACGGAAGTAATCATAATCCCTTCTTTTTCCGCCAGATTTATCGCTGCTTCGTCATTTCCCTCGTTATCTTCCCCATCGCTTAACAACACCACTTTCCGTGCGTTTTTACTTACGTTCTTAAATTTTGCCACCGCGCTTTTCATCCCGTTCAGGAAATCGGTTCCCTGGATCTGCATGGAGTTGGTCTCAATTGCGCCGATATAGGTTTCCGCTGAATTGTAATCTGTGGTCAAAGGCATAATCGAGCTTGCTTCTCCCGCAAAAATAACAATCCCCACCTTATCGTTTTTCATCTTCAGCATGGTCTGGATCATCAGGTTTTTGGCTTCGGCGAGACGGCTTGGATTGATGTCTTCCGCGTTCATTGAATTGGAAACATCCAGCATGAAAATAACGTTGTTTAATTTCTGGTTGGTTTTGATTTCTTCTGAACCGCTTAATAAGTCAATGATCGAAAAAATCAGGAACAGTGTTCCCAGGATATATAAAGTCGGGAAAAACCTTGTGAAGCCCGATCTTTTTTCAAACAGGTGCTCATGAAACCGGGCATCCGCAAAAACATGCTTCCTTTTATTTTTCCATTTCAGGTAACGCACCAGAAAAACAGCCAACAGCGGTATAAGCAACAGCAGCAATAAATACCAATAATTTCCCAAATACCAATCCATCAGCTTAAAATTTTATAAAATACCCACCTCAACAACGCGTCAATAAACAGAATACCCAAAGCAATCCAAAGGAAAATCTTAAAATATTCCTGATAATTGAACAGCCTTGAAACTTTCACATCTGATTTTTCCAGCTGGTTGATTTCATCATACACTTCTTCCAGACTGCTGTTGGAAGTAGCCCTGAAATATCTCCCGCCGGTCATCTGCGCGACTTCCTTTAACACCGGCTCATCAATTTTCACTTCTGCTTCCGTAAAAACCAGATCCCCGAAAATATCGGTCTGGGTAGGCATTAAGGCATATCCGTTGGTTCCGATCCCAATTGCATACACTTTAATACTGTTATTCTTTGCCAGTTCTGCCGCAATCGCAGGAGGCATTGCATTCTCAATGGTATTGACACCATCGGTCATCAAAATAATGATCTTGCTTTTTGCCTTGCTGTTTTTAAGGTGATTAACGGCTACTGAAAGTCCTTCCCCGATGGCTGTTCCCGGCTGTAATTCCAGAGGGTTAAGATTCTGCAGTTCATCAACCACTACCTGGTGATCAGAAGTTACCGGCACTTTTGTAAATGCTTCACCGGAATAGGTCACCAAACCGATCCTGTCATTGGGCCGTTTTTCGACAAACTTTATCGCAATATCCTTCAGGGCCGTCAAACGGTCCGGGGTCAGGTCTTTTGCCAGCATACTTAAAGAAACATCTACAGAAAGCATGATATCAATACCTTTTGTATCATCCCTGTCCTGGGAAACCGTAAAAGTCCTTGGCCTTGCCATGGCGATGATAAGTGCAGAAAGTATGATGTATTTGGAAATCCTCAGGAAAAACATCACCACGCGGATACCGCTGCTGTCAGCCATATTCTTAACGGTGGGCACTTTAATGCCATTCCTTTTCTGTCTGCTGACATCCCTGAACAGCAATGGGATAAACAACAGGAAAAGCAGTAAAAACCACGGACTGTAAAACTCGAAATTAAACATCTTTCCTCAGGTTTTCAAATTCCAGATCTTTTGAAGATCTTTTTACAAAATTTCTGATGTCTGCAAAATCCTTTTCCATGGTCTGCTGATCCGGGAATGTTTTTGCAAACTTCACCAGGTCACCTCTTACAAATACATCTTCCACCACTTTTTCGTTCTCCTGCGAGATGGTATTATTTTTCTTCATCAGGTCAACCAGGTCATCCGTCAACAGGACATCGGCTGGTAACCGATATTGTTTAGCAATAAATTTCCTTGAAATATCGATAAGCTCTACGTAAAATGAACGGTAATCACCGGTTTCCACATATTTTTTCTTCTTAAGGGAATCCAGTTCTTTCAACGTCTGGTTGGTTGCAACCACCGGCGAGTCTTTGGATTTCCTGCCGTACTTCACAAACATGACAATGGCAATAATCAGAGCAATCAAAGCAATGGCGGCCAGAATGTAAAACTTATACAGCTGCCAGTAATCCGTTACTTCAAGTTTTACCTCCTTGTTATTCATGATGTCATTGATCTGATCGGTCTTCTGGGCAGTATTGATTACCTCGATCTCATAAGGAATTGTTTTTAACACCTTTCCGCCGACCTTAAACTCAAGTTCGGGGATGGTAAACTTCCCTTCATCGAATACCGCAAAATCAATTCTCCTGTAATATACATCCTGAGTCTGCGCAATACTGTCTTTTACCTCTTCAAAATGAAAAGGCAGCAACTCATTCTCAGGAGCTGCGGAAACTTTTTCGCTGCCGATGTTATTGATCGTTACAACCATGTGGTTTACTTCACCCAGAGCAATGGTTTTCTTCTCGACACTGGAAGAAAGAATTTGTGAGAAGGCATTCGCACAGAGTAAAAAACAAAATATAAATAATAGTTTTCTCAATTGTATTGTTACATTTTTACCTTGCATCGGTCATTCTTTTCAAACAGCGGATGCATTTTTATTTTATTTTTTCTGAAAGTAATTGTACAGGAGCCTGGAATAATCTGCACCTGTATTAATGTTTATAAAACTTGCCGAACTGTTGGCAAAATCTTCTTCCAGAGTTTTTAATTTCTGTTTCTGTGCCTCGGCAAACGTATACCTCCAGCGCGCGCTTGATGTATTGGCCCAGACCTGTTTTCCGGTTTCAGCATCATACAGCAAAGTATATCCTACATCAGGAATTTCATTATCTTTTTCATCAAATACCCTCATGCCGAGCAGCTGGTGCTTTTTAGAGGCTACCCTCAGCATTTTAGAATCATAGTCATCCTCAAAATCAGAAAAAAGGAAAACCAGCGACTTTTTTTTGAAAATACCCATCATGTATTCAAGCGCCTTATCAACCTTTGATTCTGCCGGCACATAAGATGCGGTCAGAATATTACTGATAATTGAAAGAATATGCTTCCTGCCTTTTTGGGGCGGAACCACTTTATATACTTTATCGGCAAATAAGATCAGCCCTACTTTATCATTGTTTCCGGCTGCTGAGAAGCCCAGACTGGCTGCAATTTCAGCTACATATTCTCTTTTGAGCTGATTTTTTGTCCCGTAATCCATTGAAGCGGAAATATCCACAACCAGCATCATTGTCAGCTCCCGCTCCTCTTCCATTACTTTCACAAACGGCTCGCGGAACCGGGCGGTCTTGTTCCAGTCGATTCTCCGGATTTCATCCCCGAACTGGTACGGACGGACTTCTGAAAAGGTCATTCCCTGTCCTTTGAAAGCACTGTGATATTGTCCCATCAAAGAAGCTTCCGTCTTCTTTCGGGTACGGATTTCTATCTGCTTGACTTTTTTTACAATATCTTTTATCTGCATACTTTAAATGTAAAAATGTAAGAATATAACCATGCAACAATCGATTGTTACACTGCTAAACTGTTACATTATTTATGGAGCCTGGATTTTCGCTAAGATCCTGCTGATGATTTCTTCTGTAGAAATATTTTCTGCTTCTGCCTCAAAGGTTAAACCGATCCTGTGTCTCAACACATCATTAGCCAGCGATTTTACATCTTCAGGAATAACAAAAGCCCTTCCTTTCAGGAATGCATACGCCCTGGACGCAATGGCAAGGTTGATGGAAGCCCTTGGTGAAGCCCCGAAACCGATATAATTTTTAAGCTCGGCAAGGCCGTAGTTTTCAGGATAACGGGTTGCAAAAACCATATCCAGGATATATTTTTCTATTTTCTCGTCAAGATAGATCTGGTTGATGAGCTCTTTGGCTTCTACAATATGCTGCAGCGATATCACCGGTTTCACAACAGGCTGATGCGAAGTGGAAACCATTCTCATGACCGTTCTTTCATCTTCAAATTTCGGATAATCAATGGTACATTTCAGCATGAAACGGTCGCTCTGGGCTTCCGGTAAAAGGTAAGTACCTTCCTGGTCAATCGGGTTCTGTGTGGCCAGTACCAGAAAAGGCTTCGGAAGCTTCATGGTTTCATCGCCAATGGTTACCTGTTTTTCCTGCATAACTTCCAGCAGGGCAGACTGTACTTTTGCCGGGGCACGGTTGATCTCATCCGCAAGCACAAAGTTTGCGAAAACCGGGCCTTTTTTTATCGAAAAATCATTGTCTTTAATACTGTAGATCATTGTTCCCACCACATCTGCAGGCAGCAGATCCGGAGTAAACTGAATCCTGGAAAACTCACCGTCAACAGCATCTGCCAGGGTTTTTATTGCCAGTGTCTTAGCCAGTCCCGGAACACCTTCCAACAGAACGTGCCCATTCCCCAGAAGCCCTACCAGAAGCCGGTCTATCATATATTCCTGCCCGATAATAACTTTGTTTATTTCCTGCCTGAGACGGGAAAAATAATAGTTCGCTTCCTTTATCTGTTCCGTCAGTTGACGGATATCTTCAGCCTGATTGATCTCTGACATAGCTTAATTTAAAATAATGGGTAAATTTCCAATAAATACCTGCAGTAATCAACACAATTAATGCCATATTTGAGTTAAAGTTTGTTAAATATTCCGGTATGGATGCAGGATTCCAAATCGGGCCTTCTCTTATAAATCAGTGATCATCATCAGGTATTTTCATAAAAATATATAAATTTGATTTCATTACCGGATTAAAAATTGTCATATCCAGTTTATTAAACTATTTTTGGTGATTAAAATTTCGCAGAATGAATTATCATTTTCAGGCGCACAGACAGGTGAGAAGTAACCTTCTGGATATTTTACAGAATACTTCGCATGAAGACCTGCTCCTGATCCCGGACGGCTTTAATAATAATATGTACTGGAATATTGCGCATACGGTTGCCACCCAGCAGCTGCTGCATTATTACCTCAGCGGAAACCCTTTCAGAATTGACAAATACTGGATTGAAACCTACAAAAAAGGTACCCTGCCGAATCTGAACGTTCAGAAATCAGAAGTGGAAGACCTGGAGTTTTTACTGACGGAAACATCAAAGATCCTGATGAAAGATTATGACAGTGATTTTTTTGCAGATTATACGCCTTACACCACAAGCTTCGGGATGGACCTGAAAAGCATCCAGGATGCTATTATTTTTAACAACATGCATGAATGCCTGCATTACGGATACCTTCTGTCTCAGAAAAGGGCCATTTTAGGAGAAAAATATTAATGATAAACAGAGAAGAAGCTTAGATACAAAGCCGCCATTCAGGGCAAAGCTTTATTTTGAGAAGAAAATATTTATTTACGGATCTTATTCCGGAAAACAATTTATAAAAGAATATTAATGGATAACAACGATAAAAAGGACGATTTTATTTTCGGGCTGCGCCCCGTAATTGAAGCTATTGAAGCGGGGAAAACAATTGATAAAGTATTTGTACAGAATGCGCTGCAGGGAGATATTTATGCTGAGCTTAAAACCATCCTTGCCAAGAATAAAATCCGCCCCAATTATGTTCCGGTTGAAAAGCTGAACCGGTTTACGAGAAAAAACCACCAGGGGGTAGTTGCTTTTATTTCGGACGTCCCTTTTCACAAAATAGAAGATATTGTGCCACAGCTTTTTGAAGAAGGGAAAACTCCTTTTTTACTGATCCTTGACCGCCTGACGGATGTCAGGAATTTCGGGGCCATCTGCAGAACGGCGGAATGTGTAGGCGTTGATGCGGTAATTATTCCGGAAAAAGGAGCTGCGCCGATTAATTCAGATGCCATCAAAACGTCTGCGGGAGGTATTTACAATATCAAAATCTGCAAAGAACCCAATCTTGCCCACGTGGTAGACTTTCTTCAGCAGAGCGGAATTTCCGTATTTGCCGCCAGCGAAAAAGCCCAGAAACTGATTTATGACGTAAACCTTACAGAGCCGTGCGCTATTGTAATGGGTAATGAGGAAACGGGAATTTCAAAAGAAGTCCTTCACCATGCGGATGAAAAGATAAAGTTGCCGATTGAAGGAAAAACCCAGTCCCTGAATGTTTCCGTAGCCTGCGGGGCCATTTTATATGAGGCAGTAAGACAGAAAATGACGGTTAATTCCGGTCTTTAATATTGATCCGAAATCCAGTTCATTCAGGTAAATTCACAGTTATACAATTTAAAAAAATCAAATGAAAAACATAGCAGCGTTAGCGCTTATCTCAACCATAGCTTTAGTTTCATGCAATAAAAAAGAAACGACAAAAATCACAAAAATAGATCCTAAAACAGGAAAAACGATTACGGTAGAAGTTCCGGCGGATTCCGTGGCAAAAGTAGAAGCCAATCCGGCCATTAAAGATTCTGCAGGCGTTTACACCCAGACTTTTAAACTGGAAAAAGGAAAAACCTATCCTCTGACCACTTATCAGAGAGATACCAAAACGATGACTGATCCTAAAGGCAAAACCCTGAACGGAACCAGCGAATCTACGGACGAAATGTCTTTCACCGTTAATGATATCAAAGGGAATGTGTATGACATGACTTTAAACCTGATTGCCAAAAGAAATTCCCAGTCTGCAGACGGAAAAACAATTGTCGTTGACACCAAATTACCGATTCCTAAGGAAGATGACCTGAAAATGATCTGGAACATCAACAAGGCCCTTACCGGAAATAAGCTGAATATGAAGATGGATACCAAAGGGAATGTGATCTCCATTACCGGCTTTGATGCGGTGTACACAAAAGTGTCCAATGCAGTAGGCACCCTGATAAAAGATGCCAACCAGAAGGCCAGTGTCGTAGCAAGCCTGAAAGAAACCTTCAATGAAAAAGTACTGAAAGACCAGCTTAATAAAAACCTGACCATCATTCCTAAAAAAGGAGTAAAAGTAGGAGAAAAATGGAGCAGCAGCGAAAATGCCGATGCACAGGGGAAAATTAAGGTCACTTCAAATTACATCCTGAAAAGCGTAGGAAACGGAATTGCCGAAATTGCCGTAACCGGAGGGATTCCTAAAAAAGAGGAAAAGCAGAACCAGGGAGAAGTTACCCACAGCTTAAGCAGTGAACTTGCACAGAACGGAACCATTAAGTTTGACCAGAATACAGGTTGGATCAACAACCAGAATATTTCTGTAAAAACAACGCAGATTGAAACCATCTCCAACGGAAAAGAATCCCAGTCGATGAAAAGTGTTTCCAACTCTTCCGTAATGGTGAACCCTTCTTCAAAATAGAAGGCAGCGCGTTATTGGAGTTTGAGAAAGGAATGAACTGAAACCATGACCATGAACTGTAAGTTTCAAACCTGTAAACAATTTATTTATTATGAAGTATATTTTTGAGTTCGTACTCATTACTATCATTATTTATTTTGTATGGAATATTTTAAAGAGGATTTTCTTTAAATCCTTTCACAGCTATGTGTTTGGCAATAAAAATAACAGCGCCAAACAGCAGGACATACAAAACAAAGATCAGATCAATAAAAAACTCAACTGGGACGCTGAAACGGTGGACTATGAAGAGATCAAGGAAGATAAAAATAAATAGCCCGACCCTTTCAGCGTTACCATGCTGAAAGGGTTCTCAAATTAAAATGCATTATGCTTAAAACAAATAAAAATCTGATTTTCATTCTGGCAAGTTTCGTGGTTTTCATTATTCTTGCTTTTGTTTATGCCAATCCTGTGATCAGCGGAAAGCAGCTTTTCCAGCATGACATTGTGCAGTACCGCGGCGGTGCCAAAGAACTGCTTGATTACAGGGCCAATACGGAAAATGAAACCTACTGGAGCGATTCAATGTTCGGGGGGATGCCTACGTATCAGATGGGAAGCCAGTTTAAAGGGGATATCATTAAAAAAATCGACTCTAAACTTAATATCTTACCACGGCCGGTTAATTACCTTTTCCTTCTTTTCGGCGGATTCTTCCTTTTAGGGATGGTCGTCGTCAGAAACTGGAAATACGCATTGCTGGGAGCCACCTTCTTCGGGCTTTCCACCTATTTTTATATTGCACTTGCTGCAGGGCACAACGGTAAAATCAACACCATAGAATATTTTGCACCGCTGTTAGCCGGGATTTTACTGGTGTACATCAGAAAACAGTACATCTGGGGCTTTATTGTCACTACCCTCTTCATGGGACTTCAGATAGCTGCCAACCACCCGCAGATGACCTATTACCTTTTCCTGGCTCTGGGTGTTCTCTTCCTCTCCGAACTTATCCGGACGATCCAGAAAAAGGTGACGGTAAAACATTTTTTAGTTTCATCGGGAATTGTTGCCGCTTCGTGTTTCATCGGGGTGGGTATGAATTCACAAAGGATCATGGCCAATTCCGAGTACATTAAGGAAACCGTCCGCGGGAAGCAGATCCTAACGAACGACAGCCATACCGGAGGAACTTCAGGAATGGATAAGGAAAGCATGCTGATGTGGAGCTACGGTAAGCTGGAAACCCTGAATCTTTTCATCCCGAGATTAATGGGCGGCGGGAGCCAGGAGCCTGAAGGAAGGGAAATGATGGAGAAAGTACAGGCCATGGTTCAGGAAAATGTAAGCTCACAGGCTGAAATGGACCAGATCTCAAAAGGATTCGGAAGCTTAACTTACTGGGGAGACCAGCCGATAACTTCAGGACCTGCCTATCAGGGAGCCATTGTATGTTTCTTAGCTGTTTTAGGGTTCTTCTTTGCCTGGAAAAAATACCGTTACTGGATTCTGGGAGCTTCGATACTCACGATTTTCTTAGCATGGGGAAGCAACTTCATGCCTTTGTCAGATTTCTTTATTGATTTCGTTCCGTTCTACAATAAATTCAGGGCACCGTCTTCGATATTGGTTGTGGTGGAATTACTATTCCCTTTAATTGCCATCATCGGGCTGTACAGGTTCTTTACCGATGAAACGTTAACCGAAGAGTACAAAAAGAAGATTCTTCTGTATGTAAGCGGCGGGACTTTAGGCCTGGTCCTGATTCTCCTTGTTTTCGGAAAATCTTTATTAGGTTTCCATACCGATAATGAAAAAACGTACCTGCCTCCTTTCCTGCTGGATTATCTGGTGGATGAAAGATTCAGGCTCTTTAAAACCGATGCGATAAAGGCCTTTATCTATGTGACTATTGCAGCGGCGGTTCTGTTCCTGAGCTTAAAGAAAAAACTCAGCCAGAACATCGCTTTGATCATCATCGGCGCGGTAAGCCTTTTTGATCTCTGGACAGTAAACAGACGTTATCTGAATGACGAAAATTATGTGGATAAGGTTTTTGCAGAGAACCCTTTCCAGACGGAAAGCTCAGATCTTTTAGCAGAAAAAGTACAGGGTAACCCCAACCTGGAATCAATCCTGGCTAATGTAAACGTTAACAAGACCCTTGAAACGATTGCTGAAAATGACAAGGCCCATTACAGGATCTTCAACAATATTTTAGGGACATTCAGCGAAACCAATACATCCTATTTCAAATCTTCCATCGGCGGATATCACGCGGTGAAACTGAGAAGGTATGACGATGTGATCAACGAATATTTCAAGGTGATGGATTCTGTAAAAGTTCCGAACATCCTGAACCTGCTGAATGCAAAATATTGGGTAGTGGGCGGACCCGAGCAGCCGCAGGCTGTACCGAACCCGAAAGCCAACGGAAACGCCTGGTTCGTAAGCGACCTGAAATTTGCAGATTCCCCCAATCAGGAAATTAAAGCAATTGGCATTATTGACAGTAAAAACACAGCGGTTATCGCTTCTTCTGATAAAAATTATTTTAACGGAAAAACGGTTCAGCCGGATGCTTCAGCATTTATCAACCTGACCCGTTATCAGCCGAATGAACTGGAATTCAAATCCCAGTCCAGGACGCCGCAGCTGGCTGTCTTCTCCGAGATCTATTATCCTCACGGCTGGAAAATGTTTATTGATGAAAAGGAGGTTCCTTACATCAAGGCAGATTATTTACTGCGTGCCGTACACGTTCCGGCCGGAAGCCATACGATCAGAATGGTTTTTGAACCTCAGGTTATTGAAACCGGAAAATGGATTTCTCTTCTGTGCTTCGGATTGTTTATCCTGCTGAGCGGTTTCGGACTTTATTTTATGTACGGTAAAAGAGACAAAAATAAAATTGAGAACGTTTAGCAATTTAAAAGTTTGAACACGGCTTATTTATGAACGCTCAAAAAAAAATATTGATCATCACCTATTACTGGCCTCCTGCGGGAGGCCCCGGTGTTCAACGGTGGCTGAAATTTGCGAAATATTTACCTGAATACGGATGGGAACCGGTTATTTATACACCGGAAAATCCAAGCTATCCCTTAACGGATGAAAGCTTAATGAAGGATGTTCCTGAAGGCATTGAAATCGTAAAGACAAAAATATGGGAGCCTTATCAGCTTGCTGAAAAACTCAACAAAAGCAATAAAAAATTCAAAGCCGGGCAGTTTGATGTCGGGAAAAACCAGAGCTGGAAATCCAGGCTTTCCATCTGGGTCAGGGGGAATTTTTTCATCCCTGATGCACGGGTTTTCTGGGTGAAGCCATCGGTTAAATTTTTAGAAAAATATCTGAAAGAAAATAAGATTGATGTTGTGGTTACCTCCGGGCCTCCGCATTCGCTGCACCTCATCGGTTTAAACCTGAAAAAACAATTGCCGGATCTCAAATGGATTGCCGATTTCCGTGATCCGTGGACCGAAATTTCCTATTACAAACACCTGAAACTCACCGGGCGCTCTGATAAAAAACACAGGAAGCTGGAGAGTAAAGTTTTTAAAAATGCAGATATTACCCTGGCAACAAGTTATACCGATGCAGAAAATTTCCGGAAAAACGGAGCTAATGCGGTATGCATTACAAACGGTTTCGATGAAACGGATGCCCGGGCAAAATCCTCAGATGCTTCAGCGACGGAAGAAAAGTTTACCCTGAGCTACATCGGCGTACTGGAACAGCTGAGAAACCCGGAAAATCTCTGGCAGGCACTGAATGACCTGGTAGAAACAAATCCTGAATTTGCGACAAACTTTATGCTGAAATTTGCCGGAAGAATTGATGATAAGATTTTACATGCTCTTGAAAATTCTCCTTTAAAAAGCCATATTTCAAACTTAGGATATCTTTCTCATGACAAAGCGGTGGAAGAAATGGAAAAATCTTCGCTGTTAATTATCACCAACTTCCCGAATGACACCTCAAAAGGGATCATTCCAGGCAAAATCTTCGAATACTTAGCTACGGGAAAACAGATCATCTCTTTCGGGCCCCGTGAAGCGGATGTGTCGACCATACTGAATGAAACGAAAGCCGGAAAACATTTCAGCTATCATGATGCTGAAACCGTTAAAGCTTTTATTTTAGAAGAATTTCAATTGTGGAAAAACGGTGGTCTTACGAAAAACAGCCAGGATATCGCTCAGTTCTCAAGAAGAAACCTGACTAAACAGCTGGCTGCGGTTTTAGAATAAAATCATATTTAAATTGTCCACTGATCATTGATGATGCCCACGAGGTAATAATTACCCTGATATTTTTCAAAGACAAGGCGCAGACAGTTCCAGTCCATTCCGGTATCCGGTCCTGAGCCTTTGATGAAGTTCTCCGTGAAATCTGCACCGGGATAGATTTTCTTTAAGTTATTCAGTGAGTTTCCGCTGCCCTGAAATTCATTGAATGAAACCTGTCCTGATGCAAAATCTTTTGAATATACCCATTTCGTAAGATAATCATCGAGGGTTGCCTGATATAGATCTCCTGATCCATCCATGGTGCCCCATGTAAAAATAGTCCTGGTGGGCTGGAATTTCAAAAAATCTGACTTTGAAAAAACCTTGTCTTCTTCGGGAACGATAAAAGCGTACATGGAAAACCTGACTCCTTTTTCAGGATGTATAAAACCGGCCAGTTTACTGTACTTTTTATCTTTCAGCATCTGGACAATCTGTTCATTGCTGTGTTTTAAAGCGGCTTCTTTATCTTCAATATTATTTTTACTGACGTAGCCCGCCGTATCTTTTTGAGTGGAATCTGTGTTTGTACCGTTGACGAATTTGTCCGGATTTTTTTTGCATCCCGTTATGCCCAGAATGAGCATCGAAATAAAGATTTTTTTCATATTTAATGTTAATTGCCTAAATTAACCAAAACCGATGCCAGTTTCATACCACAATATTTTCTATGGTTTAAATGATCGAACAGAACTGAATATCGAATAAAACTTCTAACCCTTTATTTAGCATTAATCTTGCTTACAGTCTTTTTGACTAAATTTGTTTTATGGAAATTCTGGATATTCTTATTGTCGGAGGCGGGCCCATCGGGCTGAACTGTGCACTGGAAGCAAAGCATAACAATCTTAGCTATGTCATTATCGAAAAAGGGACAATTGTCAACTCTCTGTACCATTATCCTCTGTACATGAGATTTTTTTCCACTGCAGATAAACTGGAAATTGCCGGAATCCCTTTTATTTCGGCGGCTCCCAAACCCGGGAGACAGGAAGCCCTGGAATATTACCAGGGTATTGCAAGACAGAAGGAGATTAACATCAACTTGTATGAAAAGGTGCTGCATATCACTAAAAAAGACGGTATTTTTGAAATTGAAACTACAAGATCAAAATACCGGGCAAAAAACGTCGTTATCTCAACAGGTTTTTATGATATCCCGAACCTGATGGATATTCCCGGCGAGCACTTACCTAAAGTGAAACATTATTACACGGAACCTTATCCTTACGCCAGGCAGAAAGTGGTGGTTGTGGGATCCAGCAATTCTTCTGTGGATGCTGCTTTGGAAACATACCGTAAAGGAGCGGAGGTTACGATGATCATCCGCCATTCAGAAATTTCCGGAAATGTAAAATACTGGGTGAAGCCGGATATTGAGAACCGGATTGCCGAAGGAAGCATCAAGGCTCATTTTAATGCGCAGTTATTGGAGATCAGAGAACATTCCGTTATATTTAAAAATGAAAAAGGGGAAAGCATTGAAATTGAGAATGATTTTGTACTGGCCATGACCGGCTACCTTCCTGATTTTGATTTCTTAAAAAACTCAGGCATCGAGCTGCAGGGCGACTGCTTAAATCCGCTGTATGATCCGGAAACGATGGAAACCAATGTAAAAAACCTGTATCTTGCAGGCGTGGTCTGCGGCGGAAAAGACACCCATCTCTGGTTTATAGAAAACTCAAGGATTCATGCGGAAATGATTGTTCAGCATATTGTTTCTTCAAAATGACATTGTATTATCTTTCAATCAGAATCATCTGCAGGCCTTAACGGGTTCACTCAATAAAAGCTATCTTTACCGCATAAATCTCCCTATGAATACGTTTTTAACTGCGCTTACTTTCACTGCCGTACTTCTTTCATCTCAGGCTTCGGCACAGAAAGACAGCATTCAGCGGTATGTTACTGATGCACTGAATATTATGCAGAATAAATCAGTGAATAAATCCAAAGTAAACTGGGAAGAGCTGTCCCGTGTAACACTGAACAATGCATCGGGAGCAAAAACCATCAAAGAGACCTATCCTGTATTAGAAAAGGCACTGAACTCACTGGATGATGCACATTCTAAATTTTATCCTGAAGAAGCCGTAAGAGCCTACACATTAGGCTATGAAGCAACCGGGCAGAAGTTTCCGGTGATTGAAAGTAAGCTGCTGGAAAACAGGTATGCATATATCAGCCTGCCCGACATCGGATCATTTAATAAGGATGACTGGAATTTATACATCAATACTTTCTATTCAAAAGTAAACGAACTGCAGAAGCAGAACCCAAAAGGCTGGATTGTTGACCTGAGAAACAATTACGGCGGAATGCTTTATCCCATGTATGCTGCCGCTGCCCCATTCTTTGACCATAAAAATATTGTGGGAACCAAAGATGCGGAAGGAACGGTTGAATATTTCAACTACAAAGACGGGAAATTTTATGAAGGAGCCGCGGCAACCCAGATTTTCCAGTTAAAAGAAAAACAGCCTAAACAGATAAAAATACACCTTGCCGTACTGATCAATAAAATAACCGGCAGCTCGGCTGAGTTTATCACAGCGGCATTTGTCGGACAGAAAAATGTAAAGCTGATCGGTGTCAACACCCAGGGCCTGACTTCCGGAAATCAGGAATATAAATTATCAGACGGATCTTTTCTTGTACTGACCATCGGAAATATTGTTGACCGCACAGGAAAGGAATATGCTGAAATTGGCAAAGGGATTTCACCGGATATCAGGATCGAAAAAACGGATGATAAAATAAAAACCAACGAGACTTATCTGGATAAAGCATTCAAATATATTGACAGCAGCCGGTAGATGAATCTATAATCCTTTTTGGCTTTGTTTTAAAAAATAATTTCACGCAGATTATGGTAATTTATGTTTAAGCTTTTACTTTACTGTAAAGGGAATATTTATATAAGATTTAATCTCATATCATATACTCAGGAGTTTCAAACAAGCTTAATGTTTTCAATATTAAAATTAAAGGTTTCTAGAAATCAGCCTTTACGCCAAGAACAAAATTCCTTTTTGCCGCAGGATTGTAATACCGGTTTCCAAAAGCATTGGTATCAAACCCCAAGACATAGTTTTCATTATACAGGTTCTGGATCTGTAATGATACCGTCAGTTTTGTTTTTTCAAGCGCTACCGGATACCTGAACTGGATATTCCCGACCAGACTGGATTCTGACCAGACGGAATTTGCATCGTTCAGAGGGATCCTTGAAGTATAGAAGTGTGAATAGTCTACCATCAGCTTCCTGAAAAAAGTAAAATTCAATAAGCTGTTGACGGTGGTTTCAGGAACTCCTGTCAGGTCATTACCGGAAAAATCATTGGTGTTCTGCCGGTAGTTTTCAAAAGTAAAATCATAAAAGCTTCCTGAGAAACGGAATTTGAAATTACTGAAAATATTGTTTTTCAGATCAAAATTTTTAGATTCCAGAAGGACTTCCACCCCTTTCTGGACCGTCTCTCCGGCATTAACGAAATACTCCTGCCCTGCTTCATTCTGCCTTCTCACAATCGCGTCCTTCATCCTGAAATCAAAGTAACTTCCTTCCACAAAAATTGAATTTCCGAACTGCTTTCTGATCCCGGCTTCTTTGTTCCAGCCATATTCAGGCTTAAGGCCGGCGTTAAACTCCTGATCAGAAGACCGGATTTCCTCATTGGTCGGGGCCGAATTTCCTTTTCCGATCTTGGCTCTTACAGAAAACCCTTTATCGAACAGATAGGTAACGCCAATATTCGGGAGCCACTGGTTTTTAAAACGGACATCCCCATTTTCCATTCTCGGATACATCCTTTCCCATTCGTAAGAATTGGAATTTAAGCTTAAAGAAATATCGGTAAAAAGCTTTTCATTAATATTGAGTTTCTGCGAAAGGAAATAAAACCCGGAAATATTTTTAAGCTGATCAAAATTCTGCGGATTCCCTTCCGTTCCCTTGTTGTTGTCATAGTTTCTGATCAGGATATCATTGATTCCGCCCTCAAAACCGACCCGGTAGGCCAATGAAACGCGGTCCCACTTTTTTTCATAATTAAAATGGGTCCTGAGCGCGACATTTTTCTCAAAGCGGTTTTCAAAATTGGTAATGAAAGGATTTTCAAAATCCACATAAGAACCCTGAACCAGAATAAAATGGGAAAAGTTAGTGTTGAAATTAAATTCGTGGGAAAGTCCTGCCAGAATCATTTTGTTTCTTATCCCGGCGTCCTGTTCTTTTGCTCCCGGAACGGTTTTGGTTCCCGGCCTGGCCTGCTGGCTGTCGGCCTGCATCTGCTCAAGAGTCAGTCCGCCCGGCGTCTGGTAATCCAGGTCAGTATATAAAAGCATCGCCTTCAACAATCCTTTTGCTGAATACTGGAAATTGTCTTTTAGAAATATCTGCTTCCGGTTGACTCTTGCCTGCTCGCGGTAAGAATCCGTCTGGTAATAATTCTGGAATACCTCAACAAAATGTTTCCCCAGCTGCTTAGAAAGCCCGAAACTCTGGTTGAATGTCCCGTAGCTCCCAATGGATGCTGCTGCTGAAATATGCTCTGCATTGCGGGTCTGAAGAAGGATGGTCCCGCCCGTTACCGCTCCGTAATCGCCACTTTCCGGACCTTTATAAACTTCCATCCTGTTGATCAGTTCCGGGGAAATAACATTGAAATAGGTATTGCCTGAAGCATCGGACAAAATAAAATCATCCAGGTATACTTTCACATTCCGGACTCCGAAAGGTGACCTCAAGGTGCTCCCGCGCAGTGAAATCCTGTAGCTTCCGGGTGAACGTTCTTCCATTCTTGCGCCGGGAACCTGGTTAAAAGATTCCAGCATCCTTTCGGGGATATTCTGGGACAAGAGGTTCTCAGAAATAACCGAAGCTGATCTTGTAGAGGCCATAAAAGGAACCGGCTTCTTATAAGCATCGATCCTGACTTCTGAAATCAACGCAACAGAATCTCTCTGCTGAGAAAATATAAGTGAACCGGAAAAAACAGAAAGTAAAAAATATAGTTTTGTCATCGCTAAAGCTTAGCAAAAACCGTACTTTTCTTTATTGGTTTGCCTGTTATTTATCAACACTTTTCAATTTAAAATTACGTATCACATATAAACACGTTTGAACGGAACCATGAACTTCTCTATACGGAAACTTAATGCATCATTTCCCTACTGTTTTCTTTTTCCCTGATCATCCACGGGACAATAAAGTAAAATGCAGCGGCAATACCGACTGCCAGGATCCCGGTTCCGATCCACAACACGGTAAAACCGAATTTTTCGGCGATTAAAGTTCCTACATACGGAGTAACGATAAAAGCAATGGAGAATGATATCCCGTTGAGCCCCATATAGGCTCCTTTATTATTTTTTCCGGCCCGTAAAGCGGTAATGGTCGACATAAATGGCAGTGCCCAGATTTCGCCTACACACAGGAAACTCATGGAAATGATCAGGGTTAAAATATGATGGTCAAACCCCAGCATTGCATAAGAAAGCCCGCAGATCAGCGTTCCCAAAAACAGGGTTGTGGCTAAGCTCAGATATTTTTCTGCGACCTGAACCAGTCCCATTTCAAGCAGAACCACTAAAAATCCGCTGTATCCCAAAATATAACCGATATTCTGCTGGCTCAGATGCGCGGTATCTTTATAAAATATAGTTAACGTGCTGAACAGCTGGAAAAAACAGATAGAAAACAGCATACAGAAGAAGCAGTAAATGAGGAATTTATGATCCCGGTACGGCGAATTTTCTTTTTTGATTTCGATAACTTCTTTTACGTTCTTCGCTTTTATTTTTGCCAGCGTATTGCGTTTCCTGAAAAAGATAATGTACACGATCCCGGCCAGTAATGCAGCTACGGCATTGCTTAAAAACAGGAATTCATAAGAAATGGCCGACAAGATCCCGCCCAAAGCAGGCCCGATAGAAAAGCCGAGGTTCACGGCCATCCGATTCAGTGAAAAAGCTCTGGTAATATTTTCGGGCTTTGCATATTTTGTTATGGCTACCGAATTGGCAGGCCGGAATGCATCGCTGACGATACTCTGAAGCAGGATAATAGCCGCAACACCGGCTTCAGTTTAAAGACAGGAATTAAACAGAACAGAGGTGCGCTCAGTAATAAGCTGAAATACTGAACTTTGTACTCCCCGATTTTATCCGTAATAAACCCGCCCAGCCAGGAACCGATTACTGAACCGATTCCGAAAAAGCTAAGCACAATGCCTGTATTTTCTATGCTGAAATGCAGGTGATTGGTCATATAAACGCCCAAAAAAGGCAGAACCATGGAGCCTGAACGGTTGATGAGCATTACAAGTGCCAACATCCAGCTTTCCTGTGAAAGCCCTTTGAAGGAGTTGGTATATATCTGTATCAGTTTCACAACTTATTGATTTTTAGTTAATATTTTAATCTGATGATTTTTAATAATCATTTCTTTAATTTCATAAAAGCGTTTTACATACCGCTTACGCCTCACGATGACACAAAAAAACAGGGCTTAAAAATTAAGCCCTGTTCATTTATATGGATATAGATAATTTTTACTCCGGCTTATAAGAGTCTTTTAATGTTACCGTTCTGTTGAATACCAATCTGACATCCGTAGAATCCTGATCTTTAGTAAAATATCCAATTCTCTGAAACTGAAGAGGCTCCCCTACAGCTACGTCTTTCAGTCCCGGCTCAGCAAATCCCTGAATGGTTGATACGGACTCCGGATTGATAAAATCCAGGAAATCCACGTCTTTCTCAGCGTCAGGCTGCTCCACCGTGAATAACCTGTCATAATTTCTGACATCCACAGGAATTGCGTGTTTTGCAGAAACCCAGTGAATTGTTCCTTTCACTTTTCTCAGGCTTTCTTCCGTACCGCTTCCCGACTTACTTTTCTCATCATAAGTCGCATAAATGGTGGTAATTTCACCGTTCTCATCTTTTTCCACTCTTTCACCTTTGATGATATAAGCAGATTTCAGACGGACTTCACCGCCTAATTTCAGTCTGAAGAATTTACCATTGGCCTCTTCTTTAAAGTCTTCACGCTCAATATACAGTTCTCTTGAAAAAGGGATTTCCCTGGTCCCTGCATTTTCCTGCTCAGGATTATTTTCGGTTTCCAGCCATTCTTCCTGGCCTTCAGGGTAATTTTCAATGACTAGTTTAATAGGGTCAACTACTGACATCACACGTTTTGCCACTTTATTTAAATCTTCACGGACACAGAATTCCAGCAGCTGGATCTCAATAAGGTTTTCCCTTTTTGCCACTCCGACTCTTTCAATAAAGTTCCTGATCGCGGTTGCTGTGTATCCTTTCCTTCTCATTCCGGAAATGGTAGGCATCCTCGGGTCATCCCAGCCGTCCACAACATTTTCGGCAATCAGCCTCTGCAGCTTTCTTTTAGAGGTAATCATATAGGAAACGTTCATCCTTGCAAATTCTCTCTGCTTGGGTGCTACTTTGGGTTCTTCATATACCTGCTCCAGATACCAGTTGTACAACGGTCTGTGATTCTCAAATTCCAGGGAGCACAAAGAGTGCGAAACCTGCTCCAGATAATCAGATTCGCCATGTGCCCAGTCGTACATCGGGTAAATTTTCCAGTCGGTGCCCGTTCTGTGGTGAGGCCTTTTCAGAATCCTGTACATTACAGGGTCACGCATATTCATATTGGGAGAGGCCATATCGATTTTTGCACGAAGCGACATGGTGCCTTCCTCAAATTCACCGTTCTTCATCCTTTCGAATAAGTCTAAGGACTCTTCAACAGGACGGTTTCTGTAAGGAGATTCCACTCCCGGTTCTACAGGGGTTTTTCTCTGTTCCGTAATGGCTTCAGAAGGCTGCTCATCTACATAAGCTTTTCCTTCTTTGATCAGCTGAACGGCCCAATCATAAAGCTGCTGGAAGTAATCTGAAGTATACAATATCTTATCCCATTTGAAACCCAGCCATTCAACGTCTTTGATGATAGAATCTACGAATTCCTGCTCTTCTTTTTCAGGATTCGTATCGTCGAAACGAAGGTTGACGGGAGCATTGTATTTTTCACCCAGACCGAAGTTGATGCAGATTGCCTTGGTATGGCCTACATGCAGATAACCGTTGGGCTCAGGCGGAAAACGGAAACGGATCTGGTCCTTATTTAACCCGTTTGCCAAATCATCTTCGATAATTTGCTCAATAAAATTGAGTGATTTTTTTTCTTCTTCCATTAATTTCGCTTTAGAATGCCGCATGACACGGCAATTTGCAAATTTAGGAAAATTTAAAGTTTTACGGAAATTATAAATTATTTCTCCGATTGCTGCTTATTCAGTATTTTTCTATATCTTAGGGAATAACTAAAAATCATTACTCTAATACCATGATTATGGCTTACATCCTTAGCAACCAGAGAATTAAATCTTATAATGATCATCAGGATCTTATTTTCTCCGTTATAAAATCTCCGTTTTTCATTTCAGACTGTAAAATATAGTTTGATCTCTTATAGAAAAGAACCGCCATTAACTATACCTCATTCTATCAGTATTTAAAAAATATTGTGAACTGATAATAAAATTTATGTCAGAAGAAAATGAAATGGGAAATATTATATAAGCAGTTCTTAAACAGGCATTTAAATTTTATAGCAAGAAATATCACAGAGCAAAAATAACATAATACCCTATTGTGGCACAGAGATTGTAAAGGCATTAATCAAAGAAACACTAAATTTTACATCATGAAAAAGGTTAAAAGCAGGTTTTCTTCTTTGTTGGAATACATTAAGAAAGCGATTTTCGTAAAAGACGTTATTTAAAACGCAGTACTCATCCAATCATAAGCACATTATATTATCCGACACACTACTACTTTCATATTACTTTAGCTGAATAATACAGGGTTTACTGATAAGCTCCTGTCTTCCTGTGCTCTATGATTTCATAATCTAAATAATTTAAGTTATGTTAATTAAGTTAAAACTATTGTATATCACAAAAAAGTGATTCATATTTACATAACCAAAACAAAAGTCATTATGAAAAATCTAAAGAATCTGAACAGAAGCGAATTGAAAACCATCCGTGGAGGTGCCGTTCCGTTAGGCTGTAACAGCTGGGACCCGAGAGCACGCTGCTGCAGAGTATGGGATGAAGGATACCAGGATAATCCCACATGCCCTACTCCTTAGCATTTAATTTTTAAAGTACAGTAATTCTCCTCTCAGATCAAGGTCTGACTGGAAATTATTGGTAAATAAAGCTCCGGTGCCCAGACCTTGCGGCATCGGATTTTTTTTGGTAAATGTATACTGTGCAATTGCATTCAGCCCGATGTTACTTTCCAGCGCAGAGGTGATCCACCAGCCGATGTTCTGATTTTCCGCCAGAGATATCCATTCATCAGAACCTGAAAAACCACCCACCAATGACGGTTTTAAAATAATATACTGAGGCTTCAGGGTTTCCAGCAGTAGTTTCTTATCATTAAAATCTACAATTCCGATAAGCTCCTCATCCAGCGCAATCGGTATGGGTGTTTCAGCGCACAATACGGCCATTTCCTTATGGTTTCCGGCTTTAATTGGCTGTTCGATAGAATGGATCTGTAAATCTGCCAGCTGCTGCAGTACTGTTTTCGCTTCATCTGCCGTAAACCCGCCATTGGCATCAACGCGCAGCTCCAGAACATCTTTTGAAAATTTCTGCCTTAACTGCTGAAGCACTTCATATTCAGCATTCCAGTTGACCCCGATTTTCAGTTTGATACAGTGAAAACCCTGATCCAGTTTATCCTGAATCTGTTCCTGCATATAATCAACATTTCCCATCCAGATCAGTCCGTTGATGGTAATGGGTGATTCTCCTGCTGTAAATTCACCTGGAAAATAAATTTTCCCGCCATGTCTTAAATTCAGGACAGCCTGCTCATATCCGAACCAGATAGAAGGAAATTCCTTTAATTCCTCATGTAAAAATCCGGCATCCATCTGAATGTTTTCACAAAGCCACTGCAGCTTTTCCTCATAATCCGGCCGGTCGTCAAAACTCAGCCCACGGAAAACCGCACACTCGCCTACTCCTTTTTTCCCGTCATCAGAGATTTCAACAATAAAGGTTTCTTTTTCAAGCAAAACGCCGCGAGATGTTCCACCCGGGCGTTTGAATTTTAATATATGTTTAAAATATTCAGCTTTCATTTATTTTACGCTATCAATCCGCATAAATTCTTCTGCTTTTTCCACCATATCCACGCTTCCGCAGAAAATAGGAACTCTCTGGTGCAGTTCTGTCGGTTCAATTTCCAGGATTCTCCTGAAGCCGTCTGTTGCTTTTCCGCCTGCCTGTTCAGCAAGGAAAGCCATCGGGTTGCATTCGTACAGCAATCTCAGTTTTCCGTTAGGTGCTTGTGAATAAGACGGATAGATATAAATTCCGCCTTTCAGCATATTTCTATGGAAATCAGCAACCAGTGAACCGATATACCTTGACGTATAAGGCCTGTCACCTTCTTCCATCTGGCAGTATTTAAGATAATTTTTAACGCCCTGAGGGAACTTAATGTAGTTTCCTTCATTAATGGAGTAAATTTTACCTGTTTTCGGGAACTGCATATTCGGATGGGAAAGGTAATAAGTACCCAGAGAAGGATCCAGCGTAAAACCGTTTACCCCATTCCCGGTGGTATACACAATCATGGTTGAGGAACCGTAAATTACATATCCCGCAGCAATCTGGTTAACTCCTTTCTGTAAAAAATCCTCCAGCTTAACCGGCGTTCCCGGCTCTGTCACTCTTCTGTAAATGGAAAAAATAGTTCCCACAGAAACATTAACATCAATATTCGAAGAGCCGTCAAGCGGATCAATCAGTACGACATATTTACTTAAATGGCCGTTTTCGCCACATTTGATATCAATAAAATCATCATTTTCTTCTGAGGCAATACCACAGACTACTTCCCGCTGAGAAAGGGCTGTAATAAAAATATCATTGGCGATTACATCAAGTTTCTGCTGTGCTTCACCCTGAATATTTTCATTTCCGGCCTGCCCGATAATATCTGCAATACCGGCTTTGTTTACTTCTCTGTTTACAACTTTTGAAGCTAATCTTATGGCACTGAGCAGACGGGAAAATTCTCCTGTGGAATACTGGAAGTCGTCCTGCTTATCAATAAGAAATTCTCCTAAAGTCTGTAATGGCTGATCTGACATATTTTTATTTTTACGATTTCTCCAAATTTCGTAAAATTTATTACATTTAAAAAGAATTATCATTAAAAGAGTTTATTAACTGTCAGTCAATACCATACAGGGTTATTTAACGAAAAAGAGCATATCTTATCATAAAAAATAATACCCAAATTGTTGAACGGATCGTAATAATTATCCACTGCATTCTAATTTTAATGAAATCTTAAGGCTCTGTGGCAATTGTACTATTTCATATCTCGTTGTAAATTTATAATTTTGTACCCCGTAAAATATTCCCACAAATTTTATCTAACAATTTTATTACTAACAATTTAATGAAAATTTTCAAGTTTGGTGGAGCATCAGTAAAGGATGCTGACAGTGTAAAGAATGTATCTATGGTATTACAAAGCCAGGGTTTTGAAAAGTGCCTGCTGGTTATCTCAGCGATGGGAAAAACGACCAATGACCTGGAGGAAGTGGTAGCGCTTTATTTCAGAAAGGATAACTATCAGACTGAAATTGAGAAGATAAAACGGAAGCATATTGAAATTGCAGAAGGGCTTTTCCCTGAAAACCACGCTGTTTTTGCTGAAATTAATTTATTTTTTGATGATATTGATTCTTTTTTAAGAAGAAACAAATCGCCGAACTACAGCTTTGTGTATGACCAGGTGGTGAGCTGCGGGGAAATGATTTCTACTAAGATTGTGAGCGAATATTTAAATGAAATTCAGTTTACCAACCAGTGGCTGGATGCCCGGGATTATGTAAAGACCGATAATTCTTACCGGGAAGGTGCGGTAGACTGGACCAGAACAGAAGAGTTTATTTCAAGCCTGAATAAAGAAATCTGCTATGTTACCCAAGGATTTATCGGATCAGATGACAATAATTTTACGGTTACTTTAGGACGGGAAGGCTCTGACTACTCCGCTGCTATTTTTGCCTACTGTCTAAATGCGGATGCCATGACCATCTGGAAAGATGTTCCGGGTGTAATGACCGGCGATCCGAGGAAATTCAAAGACGTAAGCCTCCTTTCCGACATTTCCTATGAAGAAGCGATAGAAATGGCCTATTATGGAGCAAGTGTGATCCACCCGAAAACACTGCAGCCGCTTCAGCAGAAAAACATCCCTTTTTATGTAAAATCTTTTGTGGATCCTACGAAACCGGGAACCAAAGTAGGTGCTTCCGATAAGAATCAGAATGAAGAGGTTTACATCTTAAAGGAAAACCAGACGCTGCTGAAAATTTCGACAAGAGATTTCTCATTTATTGCGGAAGATCACATGAGCTTAATTTTCGGGTACCTTTCAAAATATAAAATCAAAGTATCACTGATGCAGAATTCTGCCATTTCACTGGCTGTATGCCTTGAAGACAAATTCGGTATGATAGATGAGCTTAATGATGAACTGCAGAAAGTATTTAAAACTGAAGTGGTGAAAAATGTATCTTTATTCACTGTAAGAAATGCCAAGATCGGCAACATTGATCAATTTTACCAGGAAAAAAGTGTATTATTGGAGCAGATTTCGAAGAATACACTTCAAATGGTAACACAATAAAACTAATTGCGACTAAACACACATGAGTTTAATTTCGAAAAACGACTTAATTAAAGCTTCCGGTTTGAGCAAGATAGGATTTCTGAAGAATCCTGTAGCCTCAGCGATTATGAGCATTGCCAAAATAAATGAAGTAAATAAATTATACAACAAACTGAAGCATAAGGAAGGCAAAGACTTTTTCGACTCATTTGTGCGGGAACGCAACCTCAGTTATATCGCTTTCGAGGAAGATCTGGCTAAAATCCCTAAAACAGGGCCGTTTATTCTTGTATCCAACCATCCTCTCGGTGCCATCGACGGAATTTTAATGTGTAAAATACTGTCGGAAGTCCGTCCGGATTTCAAGGTGATGGGAAACTTTCTGCTGGAAAAAATAGAACCGATGGAGCCTTATGTTATTTCGGTTAACCCTTTTGAAAACAGAAAGGAGGTGCACAGCAGTGCATCCGGAATGCGTGAAACCCTGAAGCATCTGCAGAACGGAGGCTGTGTAGGAATTTTTCCGGCCGGAGAGGTTTCCAACAAAAATAATCCTTACAATGAAATCCTGGATAAAGAATGGGAAAAGCCGGCTCTTAAGCTTATAAAAATGGCAAAGGTTCCGGTAGTACCGATGTACTTCCATGCCAAAAACAGCCGGATTTTTTACCAGGTAGCCAAGCTTCACCCGAATTTACAGACCCTGATGCTTCCGGCAGAAATGATGAATGAAAGGGAAAAGCCGATCAGGATCAGAATCGGGAGATCCATCGCCGTCAAAGCAATGGATGATATGGAAACGACAGATGAACTGGGCGAATTCCTGAAACGTAAGGTCTACATGATGAAATCTTACTATGAAAAGAGAAAATCTCTTGCCCAAAGCATCAACCTTAAGAATCTGTCTTTAAAATTCCCTTTATTAAAGGAAGAAAATATAGTCCAGAACATCATTGATGAAACCCCGAAAGAGGATATCCTCAATGACATCAGGAAACTGAAAGGCACTGATAAAATGTTTTTCAGTAATGGAAATTATGAAGTTTATTTTACCTCTTATGAAGAAATTCCGTCTGTGATGAGGGAAATCGGCCGACAGAGGGAACTTACTTTCCGTGCCGTGGGCGAAGGCAGCAATCTTCCTTTTGACCTGGATGAATATGATAAACATTACCATCATCTTTTTCTCTGGGACAGTGCAGAAGAAAAACTGGTAGGTGCCTATAGAATGGCCCTGGGTAAAGAAGTAATGAAAAAGTCCGGGATCAAAGGCTTTTATACCAGTTCATTATTTGAATTTGAACAGGACATCCATCCTTTTTTCAAGAAAGTAATCGAGATGGGGCGTGCCTACATCCGCCAGGAATACCAACAGAAACCGCTTCCTCTTTTTCTTTTGTGGAGAGGGATTGTGCATGTATGCCTGAGAAATCCGGACCATAAATTTTTAATGGGAGGCGTAAGTATTTCCAATAAATTTTCAGAATTCTCGAAATCCCTGATGATTGAGTTTATGCGGTCCAATTATTATGATTCTGCGGTGGCACAATACATTACCCCGAGAAATGAATACAAGATAAAACTTCGTGAAAGAGACAAAAACCTTTTCTTTGATGAAATGGAATCTGATTTAAATAAACTGGACAAAATCATTGATGATCTTGAGCCGGAATTAAGATTGCCGGTGCTTATTAAAAAATACATCAAACAAAATGCAAAGGTAATTGCCTTTAATGTAGACCCGAATTTTAATGATGCGATTGACGGGCTGATGTATATCCGGATCAGTGATCTTCCTGAAAGTACGATAAAACCTGTATTGGAGGAAATGAGTGAACAAATCAGGAGAGAGCAGGAAAATAATTCGGCTGAAAATCAATAGGTTTTAATTTTTAATGAAAAAAGTACGGTTAATACTTGCTTCATATATCAAAACTTAGTACTTTTGCATCACTTTAAAACAATGAAGTAAAGAATGGTTTCTTAGCTCAGTTGGTAGAGCAATGGATTGAAAATCCATGTGTCCCTGGTTCGATTCCTGGAGAAACCACAAAAACCACCTGTCAAAAGGTGGTTTTCTTTTCAAACTGTTCTGAAGTAACAATTGCAAAGTTTAATAATTATTATTAGTTTGCATCACCACCGCTTCTGAAAAGAAGTACTTAAGCGGTTTCTTAGCTCAGTTGGTAGAGCAATGGATTGAAAATCCATGTGTCCCTGGTTCGATTCCTGGAGAAACCACACAATCCCTCTTATATTGTAAGAGGGATTTTTCTTGTGGTATACTTTGGATTATTGTATAATATCCAAACTAATCTGAATCCATTCTCGGTAAATAATTATATATTTATTCAATAACCATAAAACTTAAATAAGCCGTGGAGGAATTATATCAGAGAAATAGAATCTACTTAACAGAAGAAGAACAAAATACTATTAAAACATACCCTGTCTTAATTGCGGGCTGTGGAATTGGCAGTAATATCGCTGAATGTGCACTGAGATTCGGCTTTGAAAAACTGACGATTGTTGACGGCGACATTGTAGAACGATCAAATCTTAACAGACAAAATTATACTTTAAATGATATTTCATTTTTTAAAGCCGAAAGATTATTCAAAAGACTGAAAGAGATCAATCCTGATGCAGATATAAAATTTCATACAGAGTATATTGATCACAACAATATCAATACTTTAATAAAAGATCATAAAATCGCAATTAATGCCTTGGATTTCACTTCTGATATTCCTTTATATTTTGATCAGCTTTGTCAGGAAAAAGATATTGTTGTTCTGCATCCATATAACTTGGGCTGGGCCGGGTTAGTGGCTGTTATCACTCCTGATTCTGAGAATTTACATTCAGTCAGCAGCAATTTCAATGAACTGGAAATGGTGAAATTCATCATTAAGGATTTAAAGTCTAAAGATAAAAATTACAACTGGCTTGAAAGCACGCTTGACAAATATATTAATGAAGAGGAAAAACTTTCGCCTCCCCAGCTTTCCGTAGCCTCCTGGATACTAGGCGGGATCTGTACACAACTGCTGTACCTGATTGCCACACAACAAGAAATCAAAACATTTCCAGAGTATTATATAAAGTCCGTTCTTTTATAAAAGCTTATTATTGGTTACATAGGATAAAGCCTCGGAGATATTATTTACCTGCATTTTTTCAAACAGTTTCCTTCTGTGGAATTTAATGGTATCGGGAGAAATAAAAATCTTTTCTGCAATTTCATTAATGGTATAGCCTTGTGCATAATATCTCAGAATATCAAGCTCGCGTTCATTGAGTTTTACCTTTTCCTCATTCCTCCAGATATCTTCCTTAACATCATAGCTCCAGAATTCATTGTTACCCTGTTTGAAAACAGTTATATTTCCGGAATCTGTATGGGTAGAAAGTGACACCAGGCACATTGCCTTCCAGATTTTCCCGGCATCGGTAAGAAAAAGCGGCGTCAGTTTATGGTTGATTAAAACAGCTTTGTCCTTATTCAAAAGATGAAAATCATAAGAAATGGTATATAGCTTCCTTTCTGAAACAGGAATTCTTTCATAAAAATCAAAACCTGCCTGATTTATTTTAAGCAGAAGGTCAAGATCATCTTTTTTAACATATTTAAAATAAAAGTCATATCCCATTTTTCTTACCTCATCCGCGGAATGTCCGCACAGAAACAAAGGATTATCTGAAACGTATTCAAAATTCCTGTTTTGGTAATCAATAATATAAATACTCATATAACTTACCCTGGCAAAAGCTTCTGTTACCTGTAAATAATTTTTGAGCTGATCTTTTTCCTCAACGGAAATATTTCCAACGGTATTTTTTGGGAAAAAGAAATCATTCACATTTTCACTCATATCTTTAAGTTTGGTTATCGTTTTTTTATCAAATATTGAGTTTTCATGAAACTTCTACACTTAAGTGTAGCACAGGACAAAATCAATCCCTATAAATTTATAAAAAATAATTCCCATGGGCAAGATAAATATTCTGACATCCGATTTTGATTACAGGAAATTGGCAGAATTCATTATTAAAGAAAATTATTCCCATCACTACCAAACCAATGTATTTTCAGATCAGAAAACAAAAGCTGTTTATGAAGAAGAAATATATTACAGAAAAAATTCACTGGTCTTTGCCCTACAGGATTCACAGGATACTTTAATCGGAACGATCAGGGCCCTAAAATGGAATTATTGTGATCTGCTGCCTTTAGAAAAAATATTTTCAATACATCCTTTTCAGGTAATTGAAAAAAATTTCGAGGGTGAAATCTGGCATATCGGAAGATTTGCCATCAGAAAGAATGAAGGGCTGCTTCCTCTAAAAAAATTAATGGCTCTCGCCATAGGAATCGTATGCGAAAAAGAAAAAAACATAGCCTTTGCGGAATGTGATAGCAAACTATTAAAAACATTATATCTGATGGGAATAGAGCCCGTAATAATAGGCACACCCAAATATTATCTGGGCTCTGAAACCATCCCTGTTCTCTTAGTATATGATAATCTTATCAAGTTTTATCATAAACATGAATATCTGATTAATGATGTATGCGATATTCATACCCATCCGATTCTTAATTCTGCTCTCGAATCAAATACCTTATGTTATTCTTTTACTTAAAAATAAAACAGATGGAGCTGAAAAATATTCAAAAAATTTAATTATTAAGAAAATCAATTGATCTGATCAATCTCACTTGTAATTTCAGTGAAAATTAGAAAATTTATACCAAAAGAGAGACCAAAACCAGGAAGAAATTGATTCGACTACAAAATATTTCTTGCAAGAAGAGACCAGCGAAGGAGCGAATGTCGATAAACTTTGATCCACAAACAAATCATTTTTAAATTTTATTATCATGAAAAAAGCAAAATTCAATGCAAAAGAGTTCTTAAAAGTAAAAACTCTTTCCCCACTTGAACAAAATCAATTAAGAGGAGGTTTCGGTGAAGCAGAAGCAGCCGATGGTGTTGTAGTACAACAAGTACGTCAGCAAGTAGTACAGCAAGTTCAGCGTGTGATCGGCTTGTAAACAAACAGGTAATAGAGAAAATTTATTTCTCTATTACCTTTCTTTTCATCATTAAAATATTACAATATGAGCAATAAAGAGTTTAACAAAGATTTTTGGCAACAATTTATCGATACCAACAAGAATTTTACACAGACATGCGTTATTAAAAATGTAATTCCTGAAGATCTTGTTATGAAGCTGAAAAACGCAGTGGCTGAAGGTCTTACCAACAGATTCAAAACAAAAGATCTCGATGGTTTCAGATTGTATTTTCCATCTCAGGGAAAAGGCAAAGAAAATTCTGAATTTATTGACGAATTATATAAAAATCCTCCTTTAGAAAATGAAGAAATAATTGACTACTGTAACAGGGCTTTCAAGGAAAAGTTCGGTCTGATTGTCAACTTCTTAGAGAGACATTCAGGTTTTATTTCAAAGGAATTGAGAATGATTACGGAACCCCTTCTTGAGATTATCGGCATACCGGCAACAGGGGTAGACGTTACCGTTTTTATCGGAAATTATGGATGGACGCCATTGGGAATACATCAGGACCACAAAGGTGAAAATGTCCTGCATTTCCACTTAGGACCCGGGGATAAAACAATGTATATCTGGGATCAGGAAAAATATAAAGACTTAACAGGTACAAAACATAATAATTTTGAAATCGAACCTTTACTGGAACATGCAGAAAAATATGATTTCGGAACAGGAGACCTATTTTTTATGCCATGGGATAAATTTCATATCGGGAAAAGTGATGACTTATCTATCGGGGTTACCTTCTGGTTTAATAATCCTTCAAAAGTTAAATTCTTTGACAGGATTCTGAATACATTCTATCGGGATTATATCCACGAAAATAAAGATATAATTGCTCCGCAACATAATTTTCTGGAAAACAACGATACATTCGAGGAGTTTCTTTCTATTTTGAAGCTTGATGAAGAGATTCTAAATGGCTCCACCCGAGATTTCTTCAAATATTTTTATAACGAATTTAAACATGGCTTATTGAGTAATGCCGGCTGGCAGGCTCCGCCACAATCAAGAGAGAAAGAAGATAAATATAATGTAGATGATTATGAATTCCTGCTTGAAAAGGAAATCTATACTAACGAACCTTTTAAAATGATCTATAAGGTCGACGAAGAAAAAGAGCAGTTTTATCTTTATGTAAGAGGTACAAAAATAGATATGCGATATCATCCTGAGTTGATAAATATTGTTGACAACCTGAATACCCACAAAACCTGGAAAGTATCAGAATTGTTAAAAAATCTCGAGATTGAATGGCCTATCGAAGCCGGGCTTTATTTTCTCTCAATGATCTATGATAAAAAAGGAATCGAGATTTCAGGAGAATCCCGTACTGTAATACAAGAAGCTGAAAACATTTTATTAGAAGAAGAAAACTAATGAAATTTATTCCTCAACATGACAAAATGGACTGCGGGCCCTCATGCTTAGCCATGATTACTTCATATTATGGCAAAGCATACGGCCTGCAATATTTGCGTGACCATTGTTTTACTTCACGGGAAGGCGTTTCAGTACTTGCCATCAATAATGCTGCAGAAAAAATTGGATTTAAAACATTGGCCACCCAGATCTCCGTTGAGGATTTAAACAACGAATTCCTCCCGTGTATCTTACATTGGAACCAGAACCATTTCGTTGTGCTTACCAAGATATCAAACCCACTGTTCAACAGAAGAAAAATTTATACTATTGCCGATCCTGCCCACGGAATACTCAAACTAACAGAAGAAACGTTTAAAAAGTCTTGGCAGAAAAACACAGATAAAGGAGTAGCCCTCTTATTAGAACCTACCGATTTATTCTTTCAGAATAAAAATATTCCGGACCAAAAGGTATCACTCAGCTATATCTATAATTATCTGGGACCGCATAAAAAGCAGTTTTTATGGTTATCATTAATATTATTATTAGGAACAGTAACTACCCTAGCGTTCCCTATTCTTACACAAAAACTGATTGATGATGGAGTCAGCAAAAAAAATATGGGGATCATTACCTATATCCTTATGGCCCAGCTTGCATTTTTTGTAGGCAATATTGTTCTGGGTATTTTCAGAAACTGGATTATGTTGTATGTGGGAAGTCGCCTGAATATCAGTATCATTTCAGATTTCTTAAAAAAACTGATGAGCCTGCCAATTAAATTTTTCGAAACAAAATTTATGGGGGACTTCAATCAAAGAATACAGGATCACGAGAAAATAGAACTATTCCTTACTTCAAACAGTCTCATTACTATTTTTTCTGTGTTTACATTTTCCGTTTTTTTTATTGTTCTCTGGAGTTATGATTTTAGAATTTTAGCCACTTATTTCACGCTTACTGCGCTGTCTGTTATATGGTCTTTATACTGGCTTAAAAAATTAAAAATTTTAGATTATTACAGGTTTCAGGAGAAAAGTGAAAACCAGGAATCTATTTATGAAATTATCAACGGTATTTCTGAAATGAAACTTAATAAGTTTGAAGACTATAAACGTAAAGAATGGGAAAATATACAGCAGAAATTATTCAAAATCAACTTAAGAATTTTAAAAGTTGACCAGATTCAGCTCTCCGGCTTTGATTTCCTTAATCAATTAAAAAATATTGTAGTTATATTTCTTTCCGCCTCATTTGTTATTCAAGGCAGTATGACATTGGGAGCATTGTTAAGTGTCTCTTACATTATCGGGCAGATGAATAATCCGGTTAGCCAGCTCATTACCTTTTTCCGCTCCATGCAGGAAGCAAAATTAAGTCTGTCGCGTTTATATGAAGTGCAAACCCATCCGGAAGAAGAACAGAAAAATCTGCTTCCGCTAATGAATGAAAACTATATACGCCAGAATGGTATTGAGAAAGGAATCTATTTCAAAAATGTATCGTTTCAGTATGAAGGGCCCCAATCTCCTTATGTACTTAAAGATATTAACCTTTTTGTTCCTGAAAGTAAAATAACGGCTATCGTAGGTGCAAGCGGAAGCGGAAAAACAACGCTGATCAAATTACTTTTGAAATTTTATGAACCTACACAGGGCGACATTTATTTTAACCACTCCAACCTTAAAGAAATATCTCCAAAAGACCTGAGAAGAAACTGTGGGGTTGTGATGCAGGACGGACATATTTTTTCTGACACTATTGAAAGAAATGTAGCAACAGGCGATGAAATAATTGATTATAAAAAATTACAGCATTCTTTGCATATTGCTAATATACAATCATTTGTCGATGAATTACCTTTAGGACTTAACACTAAAATCGGAGCTTCCGGAAATGGTATATCGGGCGGGCAGAAACAGAGAATATTGATTGCAAGAGCGGTTTATAAAGACCCTCATTTTATTCTATTTGATGAAGCGACCTCTGCTCTGGATGCAGAAAATGAAAAAGTGATTCATGATAATTTACAGGAATTTTTTAAAGGCAAAACCGTTATTATCATTGCTCACCGTCTTTCAACTGTAAAAAATGCTGATCAGATTATTGTTTTAAAACACGGAAAAATTGTAGAACAGGGAAACCATCATTCATTGGTCGAAAAAAAATCCGATTATTTCAATCTGGTTAAAAATCAGTTGGAACTCGGAGCATAATTATACATTCTAAACTTTCTCAATCATTTTTTGCAATGTCGGATAATTTTTATCCGGCTTTTTTTGCAGCAATAAGTAATAAAATTTCGTTAATATCATCATCTTGTATTGTAAAAAAGACCATCTGTTTCACGGAAATAAGTATCTTCGCTTTTTAAATTTTATCTGAAAAAATGAAGAAGTTTGTCTCCGGATTATTTTTATTTTCTACCCTTGCGGTATTTGCCCAGGAAGCGATTCAGTTTCAGGAACTGCCGTTTAAAGAACTTGTAGCCAAAGCAAAAAAAGATAACAAAATTGTATTTATCGATGCTTATGCTTCATGGTGCGGACCCTGTAAAATGATGGAGCGTAATGTTTTTACGAAAAAATCCGTAGGAGACTATTACAATTCTAATTTTGTCAATGCCCGGTTTGATATGGAAAAAGGTGAAGGGCGGGAAATTGCCGCTAAGTACGGCGTACGTTCCTACCCTACTTATTTATTTTTGAATGGTGACGGCGAGCTGGTTTCACAGAACTTCGGATACATGGAAGAGAGCATGTTCCTTACCATGGCTCAGGATATAAATTCTCCTAATAATAAAAAAGGATCCTTAAAAGAACGCTTTGCAAAAGGTGAAAAAGACCCGGAATTCCTGATCAATATTATGAAGCTTAATTCTTCATCGGATTTTGATTTTGCTAAAAAGGCTTCGGAAAGGTATTTTGAGAATAAGAAAAAAACTGAGGAATTTACCAAAGATGATGTCGGGCTTTTGTTTTTTTTCCTGAAATCTACAGAAGATAAAAATTATAACGTGTTTACAGAAAGGAAAGCTGAAATCATCAAGTTTTTACCCGAAGAGACCTACAAAGAATTTGACAATCAGATGAAACTGGCTAAGGTGGTGGAACTGTCTGTTGATACACAGAATAAAACCATCAACAGCGAGTATTTTATGAAAACGGCAGAACCTCTGGTTGGAAAACATGATGCTGAAGTAAAACTTAACCAGACGAAATTAAGTTACTACGAACAGAATGCTAATTTTCCGGAATATGAAAAAGCAGCACTGGCCTATTACAGAAACACAGAAGCCTTCGAACCCAATGAGCTGTTAAAAGCAGCATGGATATTTTCGGAACATATCAAAACGCAGTCATCACTTAAGAAAGCCGCAGAATGGGCAGAAAAATCCGTTATGCGTGGCGAAACATCGGAAAACACCTATATCCTGGCTAAACTTTACTCGTTAACCGGTAAAAAAGATATGGCAAAAACATATGCTGAAATGTCCAGAAACCTGGCTGCCCAGAATCAGAAAGACTCTTCGTTAGCTGAGAAACTATTACAAGAAATACAATAAAAGATGTCGAAAATCAAGTTTATTACAGGCTTCCTGACTTTATTTTTACTGGGAACCCTGAATGCTCAGGAACAATCACAGGAACAGAATAGTGAAACAGGGGTTTATATGAAAGGAAATGCACTGTTAATTCCCATCGGAGTTATCAATGTAGCTTTAGAACATCAGTTAAGTAAAAAAATTACAGTGCAGGGCGATGTTCTGATCTCTCCCTGGAAATCTTTTTCAGGACATGAACTGCAGTATTACTCAGTTTCCGTGGAAGGCAGGTATTATTTTAATGAAGCATTTAAGCATTGGTATGTCGGAGCCAATATTGCAGGATCCCGTTTCATCGCACAAAAATGGAATTACTGGAATGACGATGTTGTTACAGATGAACAGACGGGTATATCTTATATTAATTCAAACCTTTATCAGAAAGGATATTCTCTTATATTTGGTATTACGGGAGGGTATCAGTTCAGGCTTTCCGACAAATGGAATATGGATATCTATGCAGGTATAGGAAGCTCCCAGGACTTTTACAAAGGGTATGACCGTACAACAGGACAGCGATATGATTCTCCTAAAGGCTACAACAAAAGCGGAGAAATTCTTCCGTACCGGGGAGGTGTTATGATTTCGTATAAATTAAAATAGAACGATGAAGTTATTCGGAAAAAACCACATTATTATCTGTGTCATTACTTTTGCCATTTTATTTTTAATGAATTATCTGGGGAATGACCAGCCGGACAAAATAGAAAGGGCATTAATGATCGCAGGTGCAGGCGTAATCGGCTTAACAATTGGCTTGGTTATTATGAACAGAGGGAAAAACGATAAAAATCCACCACCAGATTTTGATTGATCAATAATTCCTAAATATATACAAAATAATTCGCCTGTAAATTAATGATTTACAGGCGAATTTTATTAGCTTTTTAGTACATCAGTTTTCGTACATCACATATTTTTTTCTGGTTTTCTCAAACATTTCCAGACCCGGTTTCCAGGAGGCTTTAATCTCAGAAACAGACTTCCCTGCGATGATCTGTTTTCTCAGCTCATCAGTTCCGGATAAGGTATCAAACCATAAATTTTTCAGGAAGAAATCTGTCTGTGGGTTTTTATAGTTCTTATAAGCTTTAATCACCCATTCCAAATTGAGTTCTCTTAAATTGGTTTTGTAAGTTGAAAGATTTTCACCGTAACACAGTTTACCGTTTAAAAAAGGGTCTTTGGCTCCGAAATTAGGCTTTGGAGTAAACTGGTAAGGCAGGCCTGTAGTCCAGGGTGAACCGTAAATCTGGAACGGCAGATCCGTTCCTCTTCCTACTGAAACCTGAGTGCCCTCGAAGAAACACAGGCTCGGGTATAAATTAATCGATTGGTCATTCGGCAGGTTGGGCGAAGGCTTATCTGAAATCGGGTAACGCTGTTTCTTATGATAATTCTTCATCGGAATAACCGTATATTTTGCCTGTACTCCATTTTTCAGCCATTTTTCTCCGTTTACCATATTGCCATATTCTCCTATCGTCAGTCCATACACCACAGGTACTTCGTGCAGTCCCACAAAACTTGACCATTTTTTTCTCAGAACCGGGCCGTCCGTATAGCCGTCATGCGGATTGGGACGGTCCAACATCAGAACCTCAACCTTATTTTCCGCTCCGGCTTCCATCAGATAGCTCAATGTTGAGATATACGTATAAAATCTGACCCCGACATCCTGAATATCAAAAACAACAATATCAATCCCTTTTAACTGTTCGGGCTTTGGCTTTTTGTTGTTTGCGTATAAAGAAACGATGGGGATTCCTGTTTTTACATCTACCCCGTTCTTTACCTTTTCACCGGCATCCGCATCACCGCGGAAACCATGTTCAGGGGCAAAAATAGACTGGATTTTTATTCCGTTCTTTACTAAAAAGTCAACAACATGGCTTCTGTCCTTCATCAGGCCGGTCTGGTTGGTAACCACACCGATGGTTTTTCCCTTTAACAGCGGCAGATACAGTTCAGGCTGGTCTGCACCGGTTTTAAATTCCGCGTGATGATCAGACTGGGCATAATATTGATTGAATACTCCTAAAAAAATTAGGCAAATAAGAAGTAAATTTTTAATTTTGAAATCTAAATTCATAAGCTTGAAATTTCCTTTATATTTCTCTAGAAAAATAGCGTTTTCCAAAGATAACAAAAATAACCTCTCGCGGGTGATCATCTTCATCGGAAGGCTTTCTGTTGCTCTGGGGATTATCGTTTCGCTGATTACCGTTTCTACCGGATTCGGTTCTAAAAAAGCGATCAAAGAGAGACTGGCAGATTTCAGCGGGCATATTACCGTAAAATCCACACGGTCAAACTCTTCCTACAATACTTCTGTGCTTGACAACCAGGGGCTTGACATAAAAAAAATCAAAGAAATGCCGGATGTGCAGTCTGTACAGACGTATGCAACAGTAACCGGGATTATGCGGAATGAACACAATTTCGCGGGCATTATTTTTAAAGGGGTCGGAAAAGATTTTGACAGCCTGAGATTTAAAAAATTCTTAGTGGCAGGAAATACACCGCAAATTACCGGAACCGACTATAACAATGGCGTAACCATTTCCCAAAAGACGGCCAATGACCTTCACCTGAAACTGAAGGACAGCATTGTTACTGTATTTTCAAAAACCGACCAGCAGCCTATCTACAGGAAATTTGAAGTGGTAGGCATCTATAAAACCGATATTAAAATGATCGATGACCAGTTTGTCATCGGGGATATCAGCCATGTGCGGAAAATTCAGGATATGAAGCCTGATGAAGTGGGCGGAATTGACATTTTTTTTAAAAATATAAATGATGTTGACCGTGATTTTCCGGAAATTGAAAAGCTGATCGGTTATAAAAATTATGCGGAAAAAGCAACGGAAAAATTCCCTCAGATCACCGACTGGATCAGTATTTTTGACACGAATATTGCACTGATCATTATCATCATGCTGATTGTGGTGGTCATCAATATCATCATGGTACTCCTTATTCTGATCATTGAAAGAACGAATTCCATCGGTTTGCTAAAAACTTTAGGAGCCAGCAATGGACAGATCAGGGCAACATTCATCAATTATACACTGATCATCATGATTCCGGGGCTTTTATGCGGAAACCTGATCGGGCTAAGCCTGATTCTGATTCAGAAATTCTTCGGTGTGATCAAATTAAATCCTGAAAACTATTATGTGAGCACCGTGCCGGTGGATTTAAATCCCATTGCCATTATCTCTATTTCAGCAGGCATCCTTTTAGTTTCCGGGCTTGCCCTAATCATTCCGAGCTACCTGATCAGTAAGATTTCTCCGGTGAAGGCGATTAAGTATAATTAATTTGGGAATTTTGAAAGGTCAATAATGATTACGCTTTCTTTGATTATGACAATTCAACATCATCAGGTTTGTTATTATATAGGTATCTAAGCTAAGCTTTTTTATTATATTGAGATTCCTATGGAATGGCAGACTTAGTATTTTTCGTCTATAACTAATCTGGTTATTATAGATTGAGATTACTTCGTCCCAGGCTCCTGCTCCTCGCAATGACAAACAGCTAAACAACGGCAAAAGCCCTAGCCCCGATGTTCTATGTTACTATGCAAATTATTCAGGTTAAAATTTTAAAGTTTTTTTTTGATAATCCGGTTGATAATTAATCTTATTCTTCACCACTCCAAAACATATTCTCAGAAGCTTA
>Ga0265780_10000038_pt1 | contig 252267 bp, 229 predicted proteins | sample P1T30metagenome_FD_192432 | JGI IMG/M metagenome (GOLD analysis project Ga0265780, IMG submission 192432) | Plant litter microbial communities from East Loma Ridge, Irvine, California - P1 T30 | ecosystem: Environmental > Terrestrial > Plant litter > Unclassified | place: USA: California...
GAATCAACTCCTCAAAACTATACGGAAACAACACAGTCTGATTTTGGTTATAATGTTTGAAATTCATACACAAATATCTGATTATCAGATATAAATATACGAAAAACCAAAATAATAACCAAAAAAATCCGCCTCAGTTGTGAGACGGATTCTTTTCACCCAACTACTGAACTTTGTACAAAGGACTTCCGCACATTGTAGGAGATGTGAATGATCTCAATGTAGATCCATCTTCTGACCATTCGCAAAATTCTGGAGTTTCAACGGTGTTACAGTCTTCCTGAGAATTAATACAAAGATTCTGTGCTGCATCGAAGTGATATCCTTTAACGATAGCACGTTTTCCACTGTTTGCTTCCTTGGTAGCAAACGCCGCTCCTGTACCAACCAGTACAATAAAAGCAGAAAAAATTAAATTTTTCATAATATAAAGTGATTAATGTGTGCCTACTCTTGGATCAGGTTTTCGGCTTCCCCTGTTTAAATAGTCCGTTAAAGGTTTTCTGTAAGTATACCTGATCAACTCATTTCCGATGATCACAAAAAGATATGGATCGGTCATTTCATAGTCGGACATTATTTTTTTTCTACGGTTGTATATAAAGAAACTTCCTAAATACTCTTGTTGGTCTGTACGATAGATATCGATGACTTTCGCCCTCTCCCATTCCTCCGCAGATTCAAACTTTCCCTTAAGTTCGGATTGTATAAAAGCAAGGTTCCCCACTGAGGATATATTCTGGTTCACTTTCAAAGGAGGAGCTGACATCTTATGCCTTCCATCAGACATGCTGGTAACTTGTATTTTTGCCATGCTGGTTGTATCAATGGTATGTAGTTTTTTTTCCACCTGAAAGTGATGATTAACCATTATAAATTGATTTCGGTAAGTATAAACGTACATAAGCCGACGAGGATTGTCAGAACCGGCAAGCTGGCCATCACTGTCAAATACCCCATCCGTCTGTTTTTCAAGAATACTGTCGAACAATCTTATTTTAGGTTCTTTATTGATATCGAGCAATGCAATTGAAAGCTGGCGTGTATTTCTGTTCATTGTTCGCAATGCAAATCTGGCAGAATCCAGTGCAATCATCTGGTTAAAATAGGCGTCGTTATAACTAATGGTTTTCGCATTTTGACTTCCAATTTTTCCTCTGTAGATGACCGGAACAGTTCCATCGTATAAAAAATAATATGGAAACATAATTTGCAATCGCAAATTTCTGAATGTATGATTCAGGCTGTCGGGAATAATTTTCATTTGTCCAACCACATTCAAATTATAGTCAGCCACTGTAATACGCTGAGGGTAGGATTTATTGCCTAGATAAAGGTTTTTCCCATCACTCCCTGCAAAATAATACTGTTCATCATCTAAAGTTTTAAACTTGTCCTCCAGTACTGGGTGCAAAAGAAATCTTCTTGTAAAATTATTTTCACGTTTAATAATGTTCTCTGACGAAATGAACAGGATAATAACAAGCAGGATACTAATGGCATTAGTTGATGCTAATATCAAGAGCGTTCTTTTATATTTATGTTCTTTCAATCTTGCTTCAAAAATAAGCGCAATAATGCCAGCAACTACAGAAATTATATTAAAGATAAGATGTTCAGTCCACCCGAGTTTTTGCAAAATCCCACCGCAGGAACATGGCACGAAATCGCTATAATTTAGTATTAGATATATGTAAATGCTAAAAGCGGACATTAACGCTGTAGAAGCATAGAGGCCAATAATTCTACTCTGGTTAAATAAAAGGAGAAATGAAATGAGAAGCTCCAAAGTAATAACAGAATGCGAGACTATTCCGGCGTAGGCACTTAATAATGGAGATTGTGCTAACTGAACCTGGAAATTTTCAAAGTCCAGAATCTTGCTTACTGCGGCATAGCAAAATAGCAGCACAAAAAAGTAGGCTATAATAATGGGCAATATTTGAAGTGTCTTTTTCATCGGAACTATATTCGGTTAAGTGAAGTAAAGCTCCTGATTTTAAAGGTTTAGAAGATTGAGAATAGTACCTATAATATTTAGAAAAGTGTAAAATTCATTGATAAAAACGCCCGAAACATTGACAATAGTACTACTTTTTAAAAATATCAATATTACATTAGTTTTCTGTCTTAAATCTTGGAATCGAATCTAGTGAGAAATGGTACTTTTTATGGAATAGGATATACATACTGTTGTAACCAGAAAAATTGTGCCTGTAGGCAATTTCTTTAAAGCTATACCGAGTGAATAAAATATCCTCAATTACATCTATCATTCTCAACTTATTTTGAAACTGGTGAAAAGTATCTCCGAAGTATTCTTTACAATCTTTTTGAAAATGATTGTAATTCTTACCATAACTCGCCACCAGCATTCGAAGTGATTTTACTTTAGAAACCATATCATTATTTATCGCATCCTCCAGATAAGCATGATGCCTCTGGCTGTAATTAAACGCAGTATCAGGTATAGAAAGTTCCTGAATAAAAAACTTTCCAGATTTCTCCGTGCCGTCTATAATTCCTATTCCTAGATATAGAAGAATTTTTTCACCATTACTTATGTGAATATTGATAGGTATAATACCGGTCGCCTCCTGCCCTACGATCAATCCCAAAAGCTTCTTGTCGATTCCTTCAGCCTGATCTCCACCACTGTAATTAATAGTCAGGTTTCTTACAATCGTTGTCTCATTATAGTAATAGTTGGAAGGTAATATGTTTACGCAGCGAAAAAGACGGATATAAGTATCTATTACCATCTTAGCTTGAGTTAAGAGAATTTCATGATGGCCAGATTCTAAAAAGAATTGGGAATGTCGAAGTTGGGAGAGCCTGGCCATCACTCTTCCAATCTTTTTTTCAATGATTGAAAGCAAGAAGATATTCATGATACGCCACTTTAAGTTTGCGGGAGCCTAAATCATGACTAATGTAGAACATTTATCTAGTAAATCCAATTTTAATTCTCATTGGTGAGACTTAAATTGATTTTGCCTAGTAAATCTTTTATATTTAGAATAGCCTTTTTATCAGAGAGTTATTTGTATTCAAATTCTTATATTTTATCAATCAGCGCTTGAATAAGCTTGTTCTGAATGTCAAATAATCCAATTATCGCGTCCTGATTTTTTATTATGCCCTTGATGAGTTCAGGCGATTCACCGTAAAAACTTGAGTTAGGATTTCCTATATTTTGAATATTACATTCATGATTGGTAATGGTAAATGTAGGTGCGTCTTCTATCAGCTCACTTAATTCAATCTCATAAAGATCACAGATCTTCAAGATTTTTTCTGCAGTCGGTCTGGAAGTGTCAGTCTCCCACTTGTGATAAGCCGGCTGTGAAATATTTAATGAGTCCGCAACCTCCTGCTGCGTAAATCCCTTTTTAGTGCGAAGTCTGGCCAGCTTCGTGCCCAATGTTGTCATAGCGAAAATTTAGATTTTCAAATTTACGGAATTAAAATAAACTTTAATTTTATATTTATAACCGCTGGTTATTAAATTTATAACCATAAGCCACTCCCACGTAAAGTTTTATCCTTAGATTGCAGACAATTAAAAAGTCCTATAACGGTGATAAATCCGTAAAAATACGGATTGTGTGGTACTTAAACTTAATATAATTTCGCGCCAATAGCTAAACCCAAGCAATAATAGACGAATTATAAAAGACCAGTGAACGCGGATAAGTGGAGTTCTCCTCACAAATTCCCGTACTTTAATCAATTTATAGAACAAACTTATTCTAGATAGCCCCCTGTCTCTTTGAATATAGTGTATAAAGTATAGAAATTTCTTAAAGCCCTTCAAGCGAAAGAAGAAATCGCATATGATCAATAGCGCTTGATGATGAACCAGGCAACATAATTAAAAGAACTAATAACATGAATAATGCCTCTCAACCATATGTCCATTCTTTTCTGTTTTATTTTCACCTTATGCATTCCATCTATTCAAAATCATGGATGTTGAAATTAGGGAAAAGTAAAATCTACCTAGCATAATTTGATCAAAAATTCCCAAACAAATTCAGTAACCACCATAACCAAAACTAGTATTTATGAGAAAAAAATCAATTTCCTTATGTTCCTTATTGATAGGATTTCTTGGATTTTCCCAGACACAAGTGTTCTTCAAATATGATGAGGCCGGCAACCAGCGTTACCGGGGTCCAGATGTGGCGGCTAGATCATCATCGGAAACAATTTCTGAGGATAGTAACAAGATCATGCCCTCGCAGCAGTTGCCGGCCATGGATGAAAAGAGCTTCTGGAAACAGCTCCGCCTTTATCCCGTCCCGGTAAATGATTTCTTAACGATTGACTGGACAGAGGAGGCCGACAGCCTTATAGAATCTGTCGCGCTGTACCAGCACAGTACGGTTCACTGGAAATTCCAGCAACAAAATATCCCGGCCCTGAACCGGAAATTACAGATCAACATGACGGACTATGACTGGGGCGTCTATGTAATCCGATTCACACTAAAAGATGGAAGGATCTTCAGTAAAAACATAACCAAAAGATAATACAATTAAAACTATGAAATCTTATGATAAGGGAATGAAATTAATATCATCCATTACATTGCTATGCATTTCGTTGTTTGCTTTTTCACAGACAGCTACATCGCAAAAGTTCCATGATACTAAAGGAAATATTGAAGTCAACAAGGCAGGACAACTTCAATATACACTCAATATAGATGTGCCACCTGGGATAAAGGATATTTCTCCCAATGTGAGCCTCATTTATAATAGCGGAGGACAAAGCGGCCTTCTCGCTTATAACTGGAATATCTCAGGATTGAGCTCGATTTCACGTGTGGGTAGAAATCTTGAAAAAGACGGCATTACAAAAGGTGTGCAGTTAGATTATTCAGATTACTACAGCTTCAACGGACAAAGGCTGATTTTAAAGTCTGGGGAATATGGAAAAGATGGAGCCGAGTATGTGACGGAGAATTTTTCCAATATCAAAATCAAATCTATTGGTTCAATCACCGGTAAAGCCTGGCAGGGTCCTGCATATTGGGAGGTCACTTTTGCAGACGGGTCACAGGCATGGTACGGAGGAACAGGTACTGATGATGGTAGCGGAAGAAGCCCCATAGACTATAATATAGTGAAGTCAAAAGACAGTAACGGTAATTACATTAATTACAATTATTCTCTACAGAATAATATATCGGTCATCAACAATATTCAATGGGGAGGAAATGAGGTAAAGAGTACTCCGCATTTTAATAAAGTTGAATTTATGTTCATACCGAGAGAAAAGCCTGAGATCGCTTATGTTAAAGGAGTTGCTCTTTATCAAGCATTTACGCTGGATTATATATTAGTGTCTGAAAGTGATAAACAATATAAAAGATACAATATTTCTTATAAAAAAGACTATCAGCAAAGCGATTACAGATATATAGATAAAATAACGGTTTTAAACAAGAACAATGTAAATGAAGAAGCTAATCCCGTAATTTTTACCTACGATAAACCAATTAACTTTGATCTTGGAAACTGGCCGGTTTTTAAAGATCAGCCAAGCACTATTTCATTAAGAGCTGCGAAGGATGATGTAGTCGGTGACTTCGATGGTGATGGCAATCTCGATCTGTTAAGATATCATGCTGTGACGTCAAGCAAAATAGCACAGCCTGGCGTATATCTTTATTCAGATTTTTATTCTATTGATTATATGATTGCCTCCCCACAATGGATAAACTCGTCCCTATTGGGATTAAAGGATTTCAATCCCATAAATTTTAAAAAATCAAATCTTATCCATAATAGGCAGGGTATCGTTGGATTTAAAAAAATCACCAATCCTTCTACTTCTAAAAAAGATTTGGAGCTTTCATTTTACAGTTTTTCTGGTGTCAATAACCTAGTTTTAGATTTTACTAAAACAATTCCTAACATCGAAACATATACCGATGATCCCGACGGTCTTGATCCCATTGGCAGCTTAAATTTTACCATATTAGGATTAGATAGTTTTGATTTTAACGGTGACGGACTTAATGAGTTGGTTTTACAGCTTCAATACCGATTTTGTTCCGGGGGTACCGCTGATCCAAACCCACCTATTGTAAGCAAAGAAAATATTTTACCGGGACAAACGTGTCAGAATTTTAAAAAGTATATTTTGATAGATCCTGATGAATCCCTTCAAAATGACTCTTGGCATTATACACTGGAACTATTTAACACAAATAATGAGGACCCGTTTAAGATGTATAGATCAGGTGATTTCAATGGTGACGGTGTATTCGATTTTCTTAAGCTCGATCAAAATAAGAAACCTTTACTGATTACTTTCGAGAAAAATGCGGAGGGTAAATATGTGTCGAATATAGCATCTTTTAATCCGTTGAACAATCAAACGATTAGTGCCGCGTGGGATTTAGGCTTAGTTGGAGATTTTAATGGAGATGGGGTAAGCGATCTTATGATACCCGAAACAAGTACTTCTGCTTCTTGGAAGAAATATACATCAACCGGCAAAAGTTTCATTGAACAAAGCGTCAACTTTTTTGCACCTAAACCAAATCGTACCATAACTCAAGTTTCTGCAAGCTTCACCATATACAATCCCCGAACATTTGTTGCATATGATATCAATAACGATGGAAAGACCGAGTTGATTTCTCTTGATTCAGAAAAACAATATTCCTTAGCTGCCGTTCAGGACAATAATCAATCGCCAAAATATATAAGAAATAGTTTTGTAAATGCTCGCTTTTGGTCACCCACCGGAGGGGCAAACACAGTGGCATCTTCTTTTTGGGGAATTGAGGGATTAGCAGAGAATACTACTTTATATCTTAACAGCAGCGATATTAATGCAGAATTAGCTGTCAACTCAAGCGATATGGTTGGCTTACCGGTTAATCATTGGACTGGAGCAATGTTAAAGAGAATTGTAATGGTTTCTGCGGTACCTACAAGTACTATTTTAGGCGAGTCGCAGAGAATTTTAAAATTAAAATATTATGATATAGCAAGATCAGGCAGAATTACAAATATTTTGCAGGGAGGAGTGAATACAGAAATTGCATATAAGCAATTGGATAAACTTAAAAATCCCGGCTTATATGATAGTGAGAAATCTGAAACCTATCCATATGTAGAAATGGAGCAGGCTTCAGGGATGACAGTTGTCTCCGGCCTATCACAAAATACAAACTCAGACAAAAAGCTTAAGCAGGACTTTAAGTATAGAGGACTTACGTCCAATATTCTTGGAAGAGGAATGATTGGCTTTCGAAAACAAGCCCGTTCATCATGGTATGCTGACGGATTTGAAAATACTAAAGTATGGTCAGGAGTAGAAATCGACCCGGTACATGAGGGTTTCCCAATCAAGGAATGGTCAATCAGAACTAACAATGATTCTCAAATTTTTCCTGCAGATCTTTCTTTTAATAATACACAATTGTTGAGTCTAAAATCAACAACCTACAGAATTGATAAATTATTAAATGGCCAAGTCATAACTGTCCCGGTAACAACTGCAGACAGTCCTAATGTCATTACAGCAATTTTGCCGGACACTGTAAAAGCTAAAGATTTTTTAACCGGTTCCTTTGCCGAAAACAAGATTACTTATGGTCAGTATTATTTACCGGCGCAAACTGTTTCTAAAATCAATACTTCATATGCTGTAACGACGTCTAATTATGGCTATGATCACAATCCTTCCGGAACAGGTAGTGATTATTACATAGGGCGGCCAACGTGGAAAGTTGAAGTTGTTCAGGCCTATAGCGACACCAAGTCCGGTAAGGAAGAATATACTTATGAAAGTAACCGCATTAAAACCATAAAGAAATGGAATAGTGATAATACGGGCTATTTACTGGATACTTACGACTATGACGCATTTGGAAATATTACCCAGAAAGTTGTCAGCAACAGTGTTGATTCTCAAACTGAGACAACAGCTTCAGTATATGATGTGAAAGGCAGGTTTATTGATAAAACGATAGATAACCTGAATTTAGAAACAAGTTTTACTTACAATGCGTCTGGACAGGTATTAACAAAGACAGACCCGTTAGGTAAGAGCGTGAGCAATGTATATGATAACTGGGGAAAATTAACAAGTTCAACATCTAACTTGTCAGGTACTACTACCTATCTATACGAAAGAGATGCCAGCTCAAATGTTACTATTACTCAATCCTCCCCGGATGGTAATGTAGTGAAGAAATTCACCAATAAGTTTGGACAGGAATATAAAGTTTCAACGAAAGCTTTTGGTCAGGGACAGTTTGTTTCGCAAGATACACAATTCGATGTATTGGGCAGGAAAACTATGGAGTCTGAACCCTATTTTGATGGTCAAAGCGCTAGTAAATGGAATACTATTGCTTATGATGATTCTATTTTTCCTGCAAAGGTAACAGCTACAGCATTCAATGGTAAGCAAACCACAACAACTGTTTCCGGTTTAACAACTACTGTTAAAGAGGAAAACGGATATGGGAGAACTACTTCTAAAACTACTGATGCTTTAGGCAATGTATTATCTACAACAGATAAAGGAGGAACAATAGAATTTACCTACAATGCAGCAGGACAGCAGACCCAGTCTACATATGGTGAAAACACAGTAACTACAAAATATGATTCCTGGGGAAGGAAATCTGAATTTAATGATCCGTCAAACGGTTTATATAAATATGAATATGATGGTTTTGGCCAAGCTAAGAAAACCATAAGCCCTAAAGGTACTAAGGAGTATACCTATAATAATATGGGGCAGTTGATCTCTCAACATGAATTTTCTACAATTGATGGAGGACAAACCACTAATAAGAATATTACTTATACTTATAATGATAAAGGTGTACTTACCATAAAATCAGGGACTGCAGAAGGCTTGGCATTTAGCACAAATCTGGCCTACGACCCTAATGGAAGATTATCATCTTCAATAGAGAACAGTAACGGGAAAATATATAAACATAAAGAAATTATCTATGATAATAAAGGTAGAATAACTTCTTATGAAAAGGAATTACAATCTTCAGGTACGTTAACCAAAGTCACCATTGAAAATTTATATAGTCCCTGGAGCGGCGAGTTGTACCAGGTAAAGGATAAAATTTCAGGGAAAGTTCTTTGGGAACTTAAGGAAACTAACGCAAAGGGTCAGCTCCTGCTTGGAAAATTAGGAGCTGCAGAAATTGCCAATTCCTACGATGTAAATGGATTCCTAACAAATGTAAATCATTCATCAACATTAAAACAGGATATTCTTCAGATATGGTATTCTTTTGATGCGATCAAGAATGAACTGAAGTTAAGAAAAACAGAAGGAGACTTTGATATCGAAGAAAAGTTTGATTATGATGATAATAATCGACTGATTAACTGGACAAATCCTGTTACAGGTATGAAGCCAAATGCGAATCGAAATATCTATGATGTAAAAGGTAGAATTTTAGAAAATGATCAGGTTGGAAGCATGAAATTTGAAAACTCTACGAAGATTTACCAGCCGACCGGCATGACATTAAATACCAATGGAGAACAGAAATATAATAACGACCTAATTCAAACCATTACTTATAACGAGAATAATGATCCGGTATTCATTAATGGTGAGAAGGGAGATGTTGCCTTTCGTTATGGGCTTTCAGGTATGAGACAAAGAGTAACCTATAAAGGTAATTTTACAGTTGAGGGAGAAGGTAAGCTTACTAAATTTTACAGCGAGGAAGGTAGCTTTGAAGTTGTTAAAGACAATACAACAGGTGCCGAAAAACATATCATATATATAGGTGGTAATCCCTATGAATCAGATATAGTATATTTGAAAAACACAGCCCAGTCCAACGGATCATATTTATTTCTGCACAAAGATTATTTAGGAAGTATTCTAGCGATCAGTGATGAATTTGGAAATAAGCAGGAACAAAGGCATTTTGATGCTTGGGGCAATTTGACACATTTCAAAAAAGCAAACAAGTTTGTAATAACAGATCGCGATCAGCTTACTAGTATTGCCAGTGGAGGATTGCTGATCGACAGGGGATATACAGGCCATGAGCATTTTGTAGAAGTTGGCATCATCCATATGAACGGAAGATTATATGATCCGTTATTGAGAAGATTCCTGAATGCAGATGAAAATATACAGGACCCTGCCAATACCCAGAACTATAATAAATATGGGTACGTGATGAATAACCCTATGATGTATAGTGATCCTAACGGTGAGTTCTGGTGGTGGGTTGCAGGTGCAATTGTAGGGGGCTATATAAATGGTGTTCAAGCCAATGGTGGAAACTTAAATCCCATAAAATGGAATTGGCAAAATAGTTGGAGTGCGGTATTGGGAGGTGCTATCGGTGGGGCCGCGATTTCAGGAGCCTTAGGAAATATAGCTGGTAACGCAGGAGCCATAAAGAACATTTTGCCAGGGATTATTTCCGGAGGACTGAACTCAGCATTTACCGGCTCTAATTTCCTCACCGGTACTGTTAGCGGAATATCTTATACTGGCAATATTTTTAATAATACAATTACTTCGACAAATATGGCATCAACAGGATACAGGTATAGTATCAATGAAATGGAAGCTAATAATAGTAATACTTTAAATGGCACAGAAAAAGCTGAATTCAGCATTGCCACTGTAGTAAAAGTATCAAATGCTCATTATAAGGGCCAATTTATCCGAGGTAGCTGGTACATAGTAGATGAATCAAGTGACCTGAGTGCTTCTATTCGAAGCCATGGGTATTCATATGGTGGCAATAAAGACCTCTTGTTAAATAGTAATAGTAAAAATGTTTGGGGGTTAACAGAGGTACTTACTTATAATGATGTTATTGTCTGGCAAAGAATATATTTACCAAGAGGAGCATTTGTAAGCTTAGAACAATTGGATTTAACAATGGGACATGAGATTTTCCACTCGATTTTAAACAACGCACGTCTTTTTGATGATTATACTCTATCAGCAACTAATCAGAGAGCTTCAGCACATGAATATTATATATCGAGATGGGAAGAACAATATGTGAAATTTAGAGGATGGCAAAAATTAAATTTGAGCATGGAATCCTTTAATACTGCTGCTGCTTATGACAGGGCTTTAGAGGGACTTATGAAAAAAATAAAGCCTATTTTTGATAATTATTTAAAAAGCACATTGAAATGAGAAACTGTATCTATATATCCATTATATTTTTGCTTGTGTTGTCTTGTAAAAAAAAATGTAAAAATGCTTTAGATTTATCTTATACAAAAGTCAATCAGCAGATATACATCCAACTACAAAATAATATAGGAAAAGATGTTGTTTTTTTAGTGCCAAATTCTTTAGAGTTTGGAGATGAAAATTATAAAGGTTATTCAACACGAGGAGGTAAAGAGGAAGATTATCCTATAAATGTCTATGCCATAATAGAGCCTAATCAATCTTCACAGTTTTATCAAAAGAAGCTAGACAGTGTACACAATTCTTATTTGGCAGAAATTGGAAATGCTGACTTTATAGGAGATGAAAGACTTGGCGATGGAAACTCGGTATTTTATTTAAAAGTTCATGAATCTATAAAAATAAAATATAAATTGAACATTCAACAATCTGCACCCCAGCATAAATATTTTTCAAAATTTAAACAAACCTATTATCCATATAATAAGGTACTAGAAGGGAATTATCCGGAAGGAGAATACTTAAGAAAATTTTCAAAATTAAATTTTGGAAAAGTAAAGTTTGTGGCACAACCGTGTATAAAAGACAGTTTGTTTTTGACTATCTCACAGAATGATATTAGTAGGTAAGGCTTTTGTCAATATCGAAATTGAGATTAAGAAAAAATATAGAGGCATGATTGTAAACCATTTAAAAATGGACTTAAATATCTTTTAGGCCTTGTCAATAGTAATTGCTTAGCAGAACTACTACTGGTAGTTCTGTTATAATCCCCGCTTTTTATTATAAGGCTTTCATTATAACACAACAACAAATGATGCAATACCAATTATCAGCTGGGAGAGCTGATTACCTCCAAAAAAGATTTTTGGAGCACCGCCTTACGGATCGAGGGCTAAATATCAATGCAATTTACGGACTAAGCGAACCCATTGAATTGTATTTTCTGGCGAAATATTACATTTATGGAAACGACCTTTTAATACACATCGCAAAACATTCTGACTGTGATATAGCTACAGCCAAAATGATGTTTTTTAGGGCAGATATTGATGGATTTCTTAAGTCCGGTGAGAACTCGAAGGATTTTGAGCTAATTAGCACGATACTGTTCAACTTTCAGGATGGCTTTTATCAGAGGCAATACTTTTACTATGATTACGAGGAAGATTCTGAATCACGGGCCTTCGACTTTGATGAGGCTAGGGCTCAAATAAAATCGTTCAATGCCTTAACTAAAAAACCGGTCCGTAAAAAAGTTGTATACTCCATTTTAGATCACTTTTATCATCGTAATCTAAAGTTTTATTCAGGTAGCCTTGACTGCCGAGAGCGACCGCGCAAAATATCTTTTTTCACTGAGTATTTTAAAATTAACTACAAAATTCCCAACGGTTTTTCTAAGGTTGACCCAAGAGTATTTCAATCTTTTATTAAATCCTGGAAATTTCCTGAAACCCTGAAAGAAATATTTTATGTTACTGAAAAGAGTCTTAAAAAAGTTGTTACTCGACCGGTAATTTTAAAAAACGATGAGCTATTAATAATTTTCTACATCTTTAATGCAAAACCCTTCACCTTAAAAAATTCACTGAAGAATGTAGCAGTAATGGTCAGGGATGAAATGAAGTATCTGCAGGCGTTTGTTGAAATGCCGGGATTTAAGGAGGATTTACATAAAATTAAACGGTTTAAGTATCAAGATACCTGGTTTGCCATCAGTGGCGCAATGCAAATCAAAACGCTTAACGGCAATGAAAAACACTTAAGCATTATTTTTATGGAACGTGAAGAGCTCTTATTTTCATTATACCTTATTGCTGATAACGCTGAAGATTTAAATGAAGATAAGATAATGGATATGATTAGCCAATTTTCAATTAGGTGATTATCGAAGATAGGATTTCTGAATATAAAAAAAGAGTGTTGACAGCAACACCCTTTTTTACATTTTATTTGGTTTTGGAATTGAATTGAAAACCAATTTTCTTTTCGTTCCCCTTATTATCTGAGACCCATACATCAAATGCTTGTGTCTCCGTAGATTCAGAGATGTAATAAAGAATAAACTCTTTATTCGATAAAGGGAATAAGTCATTTGGTTTTAAAGTTTTACCCGACTGCAGGAGTTTTCCCATTCCATCGAACTGAAAGTAGCGAAGTTGATATTTAATGCCATCATAATTACCATCTGTTAGAATTTGGCACCGGATTGTTACCGTTTCTCCTTTAGCTATGCTTTTAGGGACAGGCATGACCTCAACTTCAAATGGAAAATCCGTCTGGATATCAAGCTCTTTGTCGCAGGAAAAAAGTCCCATTGCCAATAGTAACATTGTGCCGATAGTTACCAGCAAAATCAATCTTTTTATGAAAGATCTTTTCTCTTTGTCAAACGTATTCATTTTCTTAGATTTTAGGTTAAAAAATGTAGCGGATTCCTATTCCTGCAGACGGCCTGAATTGTTCTGCAGAAGTACCCCAGAGTCCTTTTACTCTCCCCTGCACCAGCAGTAAAATATGGTCGTTCAGGTACATTTCCATGGAAAGCCGTCCCCCGGCACCATATACAAAGCCACCTCTAGCTTCTATCACTGCTCCGTTAGGCAATATTTCATTATTTTGATTGATGATTTCATAGCCGGCCGCTCCGGAAATACCCAGGTTTAAAGAGATATTTTTGCCCCTATCACTAAGCAAGGCGAAACTGTAACCACCTTCGGCAAGGTAAGTTTCTACTGGAATAGGGTAACTTTCAAATTCAAATGTCCTGCGAGCATATTCGGCAGACCATAACTGGTAACCTCCATTTTTTCCGTTAATCGTCATCCCAGCCTGCAAATAGAAATTTTGCTGCATCGCTTTTCGATTTGAAACCATGCCAATAGTAGCTTCAAATCCCTTTTGTCCTTTGAGTAAGCGCTGCGAATAGATGGCCGTACTGCTTACTATAAGCACTACGGCAGTCAAAATATATCTGTTCATTTCAATTGTTTTTGTTGTTTAAAAGACGAGTTTCAACTCGGTGACCGGCTTGGCATGGATTAAATCGGTATTTTCCACTTCTATCTTCTGATGCCTGCCTCCGTTTCTCTCGAAAACTTCAATGACTAGAACTTTGTCATCTGCCAGCGTAAACTGGTCGAGCAGAAACACATTCCGCTCAGAACCACCATCCGGAACATCAGTCAACGGCAGATACAATCTTATCGGAATCAGATCATTTTCCTGAACAGCGGTTCGTCTGGCTGTCTTTTTATCGGCAACCTTAAAGGTCATAAAGTCAATAGGAAAAGGCACGCTGGTTATATTTTTAATTTCCGTGTGAAAAAAATACTTTCCATTATAGATGTAGATCGATTTAAGCAGAAAGCTAATTCCAAAACTGTAGGAGCCGATATGACGGATGGCTTTTTTATTTTTGTTATAGATCGTTTTCATTGCAGCATCTATTAAGGATGATTTATTGCTATGCCCCAGGTCTTCAAACAGCACGTTATTTACCTTATCCTTCATTTTTACCTGGAGCATTTTTTCTACATCATAATTTAAAGTTGCGGGATATCTGCTGTAAAAGACATCGAAGGAATAAAAACGACCGTCTTCAGTAATTACTGAGAAATTAGTTTCGGTATCAAAATCCTGTACCGAGGCTTTAATCCGTAATACATTTTCTGCTTCATCAGCCTTCCCGGCGATCAGGTTGTCACTTCCCAAGTCTACGTATCTGATTTTAGATGGAAAAATGATGTGCGTGGTCTTATCGTATGTAATGGTTAGCCAGTACGGTTCTATTTTTCCGATCCGTAATTGTGACTCTGCTTCCAGTGTGTCGCTTTTTGGTATGGAGTCATTTTCCTGAGCTTGAAGCTGACATGTCAATGCTGTAAGAAGCATAATCATCAACAGACTTTTTAATAATGAGTTCATAATCTTAAAATTTTGTTTTGGTTAATGTTATTTTTTGGAGACCAGGAAGAGTTTGTATCCTGCTTTCAGCGTAACTTTAGGTGTCCGTACTTTTTTTGAAAAGTAACCGGATATTCCCTGAACTAAACTTTTACTGAGATCGGCTTTGATCTGTTGACCTGCCGTAGAACTCATTGAGATGTTGGTTCCACCGGTATTTCCCATGTTGGCTGCAATATCAGTGAGCGCACTTCGTTCCGGTGAGCTCGGAATAGCCAGGCCAGGCTGTCCATCTACATCAAACGCGGTTAGTTCTACTGCCATAATGTGTCCCCGATATTCCACTGACTGGATCAGAAGCTGCAGGCGGGTTGATTGAAACTTGGCTATCGCTGTAATCACTGTGCCTGTGGGAATTACCATTTTGTATAGTCGGACATTGTCTAACAGCCTAATCCGTACTGCATTTTCAGCTCCTATGATCTGGTTCTCATGGATGCAGGCCCGGATACTGTTGGCAAGCTGATCAGTTTCCTGTGCTTTTCCGGCAGTATTGAATTCCCTGCTTTTCATTTTGCTTAACTGTGAAAGCATAGCGCTGTCCGAGGGTTCCCGATATAATGCCGAAACAATAGTTTTACGGGCAGGATACAGCGCTGCAAAGTTTTTGCTCTCTTTCTGTTCTATAGCGGAATCACTACTTTTACCCTTTATTACCTTTTGCTCGATTGATGCCGAATTACCACCCGCGGGGAAATACTTAGCTGCCATTTGGTAGGATTTCTCCATCAATTCAAGTTGGTTGGCAACAGGATTGGAAGATGGTACTTCCTTTTGGGCAAGTTCAGCCTTCAAGGACTTTATCTCATCCCTCAGATTACTGCTTTCACCGCGGTCTTCATAAAAACTTCCCAATGTACTTTGTATATTTCTATAGCTTCCAAGCGCTTCACTGTGATTAGTTTCCAGATTGTTTACCGGTGCTGTCGCTTTGCCGTTTGAAGCAGTACTATCTGCATTCCAGTAATCTGACAATGCAGCAAGTGATTCTTTTTTCTCCTTTTCCTTCTCTTCTAGCAAAGCATTTTCATAAGCCTTACTTTTATCAGCCTGCATTCCCGCTTCCGTAGATTGAGGAACAGCTTCATTTAGTCCCAGCTTTTCCAGATTTTTTTCATCCGATGACGGCGAGAAGATCAGATACATACATCCTATAAATACGATGCCCATTAAAACGAATATGACTGGCTTCTTAAGCTTTTGGATTTTGTTTCCATCCGAAACTTCTGCGTCGGATACCCCATTTTTGTTTACCTCGGTAAGCCTTACCGTCGTACTTTTATTGTTTTCACCGTCTTTCATAATCCTGATTTTTCTTTTTGATCGAATCCTTAACTTGTCTTTCTTTTTCAGTTATTGGGTTACGGATGTGACCTGTCAAAATATTACTCTTCTCTGTCTGCGTTTTATTGTCATGCCATACTGTAAGCACCACAACTGCTGTTAGAATCAGGTATCCCACAAAAAAGCCGATTACCCATTGTTGCTGCTTCTCACGAGGAAAGCTTCTCCACTGCTGATCGAGCTTATCGCATTTGGCAACTGCTGCCAATTTTAAATTTTTCATGATCAACTATTTTAGCGTTCACTGACCCTTAGGTCTTTATTTTCTGTCACACCAAACCTCTCAATGTTAAATCCCTGTGGATTGCTGTCCGAGCGGACCGAATTGACCAGGAAGCATGAAGTGACCAGGCTCCTTTCTGTCAGATTGCTTGAGCGCAGGATATATTGTCTGGCAAAGGTTTTTACTGCATAGGGATAAGTATCAAAATCGCACAGAATACTGTCCACCTCGATGCGTTGCTGGATATTTCCGGATATGATACGGTTATAATACCCTTTTTCTGATAAGTCCTTATAATAGTTAAAAGCACTTTTATCAGCCAGATCAAAAGCTCTTTTCATATTACTTTCAATCGCTTTTTTGTCCGGAGCGAGCGTAAAAAAAAGCTCATGGAAACGGCGCACGTGTTCACGGGCTTCGACCGGTCTGTTGGTTGCAGCATCCTGCGATAATGCCAGCATCAGGGACTTGCCATTATCAAGGACGTAAATCCTTTGCCTCTGATCTTCGGCAAAACTGAAAGCTTTCCAGATCGCGAATCCAACGACAAGGATGCAGAGTACGGCAAATATAATCGCGTAAAGCCTGATTTGCCGGAAACTGTTTTCTAGATTTCTTAAGGTTTTAAATTCCATTTTTATTTGTTATTTACATTAAACATTAATCTTTTCCCTGGCTGGTAAGATTACCCATAACTGCTCCTGAAGTTGCAGCACCAATATTCATTGCCCTCATTGTTTCTTTATTCACGGTACGCAGATAACTTCCACCGCCTCCGGCCTGTATCACCCAACCCGTCACTGTAGGTACAGTGAAGTATCCCACAATTCCGATGATCATGAATATGATATAGACCGTATTAGAGCCATCGGGGATGAACTCTGGGTCAGACAAGCTTTCAATATCCTTTTCAAGCATCAGTGATTGCAGCTTAGCCAAGATGGAACTGAAGATGTCAGCTACGGGCAGCCATAGGTAGACACTTACATACCTTGATATCCATTGGGTCATTGTAGATTGAAACCCATCCCAGACTGATATGGCAAAAGCGATCGGCCCCAAAATTGAAAGGACGATGAGAAAGAATGTGCGTATGGTATCAATAACCAGTGCTGCCGCCTGAAAGAGGATTTCAAGCAGATCCCTGAACCAGTTTTTAATAGACTGTTCCATATCGTAGCCCTGCCGTTCCAGGTACATTCCGGCCATTGTTCCAAGATCAGACGGTGACCAGCCAAGTTCGTCGAGTTTTTTATCAAACTCCTCATCTGATATCAGGTATGCCTGCTCTGGATTGCGCAGCATCGCCTCCCTTTCCAGCTGGTCTTTTTGTTGCTGCAACTTATTTAAATCCAGTACCTGAGTTTCAAGCATGCTGTGCGTCCCTGACACCACCGGACTTAACACGGCATTGATTGTTCCCAAAACAATTGTAGGAAAAAACATAATGCAGATGCCCAGCGCAAAGGGACGTAAGAGCGGAAATACATCAATCGGCTCAGCCCGGCTCAAGGCCTGCCAGACCTTTAGTGCGACATAGAACAGGGCACCGAGCCCTGCAACGCCTTTAGCAACGGCCGCCATGGTGGCGGACAAAGGGAGCATCTCGTCATATAACGAGCGTAATATTTCGTGAAGATTTTCAAAGTCCATCTTTTTGATTTTTAGTGGTGATTGATCCTACCAGTATTTCTGATTGGCTGTACCGTATAATTTCAGTACACGCTGAGCATCATTTTTCTTTTTAGCCCTGAGATAGCTTACCGATATATTTTTGTTGGTGTAATAGCGGACCAGCTTGTGATACTCACTAACCTCTTTATAAACCTGATCGATAATATCCATACGCTCTTTATCATTCATGGAAAGGGATGAGGTATTAACGATCTGTTTAAGATCACTTAGCAGTCCTCCGCTTTCGTTCAGCAGCTTGGAATAGCCAAAAGCTATTGCGGTTAATTCCTGTGGTGAGAAATTAGGATCGTTAATCATTTTTCCGAAATTGCTGACATACATTTCAGAAATATTCCCGACCATGAGTACCGTCTGCTGAACCTTTCTGGCATCCTTAACCAAATTGGTGACCGCTTTAAGTTTATCGTAATACTCCTTCCCCTGCTCGTACACTTTCTTTACTTCATTAAAGTTTTTCACCACATTGGAGACTGTATTACTTGTCTGCACAATTTCATTTGCAGAATTTAAAATGCCTGAAGCCAGGTTGGTAGGGTCTGTCACTACGAACTGGGCTTTCGCTGTGGCCATACTCAATAGTACGCCGCAGCATAAGATCAATTTTTTCATTGTTCTGATTTTTAATATTAATATTTGGTTGAAATTTTATGTGTTTTCAATTTTGTATGCTGCAATTCTTTTGATCGACAGCTCCACATTGCCATCCAGCTCCTTAGCAAGTGCCATTACTTCAAGCTTTTCTGTTTCTTCGGTTGTGTACGCCAGATACTCCTGAGCAGAAACCTCTGTAGCATAAACTGCGGAATGAGTTCCACCCAATCCGATCCACACTTCTTTATAAAATCTGGATGGATCGTTGTTCATATTGATGGATAGCACCTGACCTTTCTCTTTATCGGTGAGACCGAGCATTGCCTGGATTTCATCAAACTTGTTCATGTACTTGCGCTGGTCCAGCAGGATCTTGCAGTCAGAGTTGTTAATAATACTTTCCTTGACAATTGGAGACTGGATTATATCGTCCACTTCCTGAGTAACTACGATGGCTTCACCAAAAAATTTCCTCACTGTTTTAAAGAGATACTTAATATATTCAGCCATACCTTCCTTCGCAATTGCCTTCCAAGCTTCTTCGATCAGTATAAGTTTTCGAATTCCTTTAAGTCTGCGCATCTTATTTATGAAAACCTCCATTATGATGATGGTCACTATTGGAAAAAGAATTTTATGATCTTTGATGGCATCGATCTCAAAAACGATAAAGCGTTTGGTCAACAGGTCGAGCTGTTTTTCGGAGTTCAGCAAATAGTCATATTCACCACCCCTGTAGTAAGGCTCAAGAACGTTGAGAAAGTTGGCGATATCAAAATCTTTTTCACGAACCTGCTTATCTTCGAGGATCTTGCGGTATCCGCCTTTCACATATTCATAGAAACCGTTGAAGGAAGGATTTATATTTTCTCTTTTAATTTGGTCGATATAGCCACTTACCGCATTGGAAAGTGCTACTTCTTCCGCGCGGCTTGGCGGTTCGTCGTCCCGCTTCCACAGGGTCAAAATCAAGGTTTTAACACTCTCTCTCTTCTCTATATCAAACACTCCGTCATCGGTATAAAAAGGATTGAACGCGATGGGATTATCCTCGGTGTAGGTGAAGTATACCCCGTCTTCGCCCTTTGTCTTGCCTTTTATTAATTCACATAATCCCTGATAGGAGTTACCCGTATCTACAAGCAGAACATGGGCGCCCTGTTCATAATACTGTCTAACCATATGATTGGTAAAGAACGACTTACCACTGCCCGATGGCCCCAGGATAAACTTATTACGGTTGGTAATAATCCCTTTTTTCATCGGCAGATCGGAAATATCAAGATGGATTGGTCTTCCGGTCAGCCGGTCAGCCATTTTAATACCGAATGGTGAGAGAGAATCCTGATAATTCGTTTCCTCGGTAAAAAAGCACAGTGCCGGCTCGATAAATGTGTAAAAACTTTCTTCTGCTGGGAAATCGCCGGCATTACCGGGAATTCCTGCCCAATATAATGTTGCAACGTCAGTAGTATTATGACGGGGCTTGCACTCCATGAGTGCCAGCGCACTGCCCGTGTCATTCTTCAGCTGCTTAAGCTCATTTGGATTATCCGACCATGACATCACATTAAAGTGGGCCCTGATAGATGAAAGGCCGTGGGAGTGAGCCTCATTAAGATAACGCTCAATCCATTCTTTATTGATCTGATTGCTCCGGCTATAGCGGGCAAGAGAATGCATATTTCTTGCAGACTTTTCAAACTTTTTCAGGTTATCATCACTATTGTCAAGAAATAAATACTGGTTGTAAATATGGTTACAGTTTAACAGCAGCCCTACCGGTGCAGCAAAAGATAACCGGCAGTCACTTCTGTCCGTAGACAATTTTTCATAACGGGTATCAGTCGAAACCGTGCTGGGTAGATCATCGGTGTCAGAGAGAGTATGCAGGCATAATCTGTTATTTCCAATCCGCATTTCTTCAGCTCCCAAAGCGATATCCTCAAGGGATGATCCCGCCTCTCTTGACAGGGTAAAGTATTGTTCTAACAGCCCACGTTCATCAGTAGTACCAATGATATCATCTTCACTTAGGCGCACCAACTTCACAAAGCCTGAATCATTAACAATTCTTTCAAACTGGCTCACAGACTCCATAAACCGTGAAATCGCCTCCTTGTCGCGCAACTCTTTTGGAACCAGCACACCCTTGCAGAGGGATGAAAAGTTACTTTGCGTCCGCATCCTTTCCTTCGATGTTTTGGTGATAAATACATAGCAGTAGTGATTAAGAAATGGTCTTTCATTAAAATGCTGCTGATAAGACTTAGCCAGAAAACTTAAGTCATCTTTTACAATGTCAGGCTGATAATTCTCCTTAATGTACCAATCCTGCTTGTGGATTACAGTATAATCAGGAAGTGTTTTTACAGCCTTGTGCCAGGCTGAATGCATCGCATCGTACTCAGGACCGGCAACTGTAAAGATTTCAGGAAGATGCACCTGAAAGCATGCAGTGATGTCCGCTTCCTTGGAAATAATACAATGGTCCTCAACTGCCAGCAATGGAAATTTATTTTCCAGCGTTGTCGTTCTGCTCGTGCTTCTCATACGTTTGATTTTTTCGAGGATTTCACATAGCGATGGATTGACTTTCTGCAGATGATGTATCTTGGGTGACTTTTTACAGCTCCTACTTTCATAAGCCCATGCTCACCGTATTTCCTGTTCAGCGAAAAGGTCTGCCAGATAATGAGAGAGGCTCCGGCACAACCCGTAAACAGACAGATGTAAGAATTTATACCTGCCATATAAAGGACCATGACCAGAATTAAAATTCCCAGCAGACCCCCTGCGAAAATGAACAGGTACTGCGCTTTCAAACCTTTAAATTCAACTGTACGCCCAATACCCTTATTGATGTTATATTTATTCATAAGCCAAAGGATTAAAGGAAGAATGAACGAAGGATAGTTGCAGCGACAATTAAGAAGATGCAGGCTCCAAACCAGCTGGCTGCTGTTTTAGAAGTGTCGGGATCTCCGGAACTAAACTTGTTGTACACCTTAACTCCACCGATCAAACCAACGACAGCACCGATCGCGTAGATCAGCTTGGTAGCAGGATCAAAATAGGAGGTCACCATCTGGGTCGCTTCATTGATGCCGCCTACTCCATTTCCCTGTGCAAATGCCTCTGCACCTGCTAGCAGCATCATACAGGTGACCACCAGCTTTTTTCTTTGTTTTTCCATGATAAACACGTTTTATTGTTATTCTTTGCCCGCACCTTGCAGACTTGAAATCAAATGTATTGGGGTGCTTTATGGGAATTAATGATCTGGCAGTCAACAGGGTTTCGTGGCTGTAGTTGGCGTTATACATTTGTCTTTGGGCAAAAAAAAGCACCAGATCAATCATGGTCTGGTGCTTGGCTGACTAGCTAAACAGTGAATGTATTATATAAACAGGAAGCTGGTAATAAAAGCGTCTAGCTACATTTTTCGGCCTTTCCCTTTTGAGGGTTTTGTTGGTAATGAAGGTGACTTGGGTTTTGTATTTTTAGGTTTTTCCTTCTTCGTTGCCTGGTTAATTTTAACAAATTCTTTGAGCCAGGTCTTTTCCCAGGGAATAGTCTCAGCTTTGAAATGAGATTTCAAACCTGTTTGTTTCAAACCATCTTTCAGGTCCCAGCCTCCAAGTCTGTTCCAGCCTATCGGGTCAAGGTCTTTCTGAGACGGGAACTGTACGGCAATAAGATCTTTTGGAAATTCCGTGATTTTATCATAATTAAGCTCCTGGAATTCATGTGTTTTGGAATTGTAGGGAATTATGTACGCCTTGATTTCGTCAGAAAAATAATGGTCGATCTCTTCAAAGACAATGCCTTTACTTGCGAAATCATCATGTGGCCTTAACATATTCATCCGGAGATCTACGTAGAATGTATGTCCCGCAATGTCCACCGTAGGAAGTTCACCCTTATTTACCCTTCTGTCGAAGGCCTCCTGATTGACCATCACCTCGAAATCAGTCTTTCCCGTCAGGTCTACCACGTTGTACTTAGCCGCCATACGTTCGGGGTCCAGTTTTACAAATTCCGGAATGCTCACAATGAAATATTCCTTGCTGGAGCTGGATGGAACATTCCTTTCAACCTTGCTATATGGAAATGAATATCGTCCAAAAAAATCTCTCATCTCTTCAAATGCGATAATGTTTTTGGGATTATCCTTTTCTCTTAGTTCCAGTTTCTGAACATCTACAAGGAAATCTGTTCCTTCAATATTTAACTCAGGTAATTCGCGTTCCATAAATTTATTTTTACTGTTGGTTCATTGCTTCGATTCAAAATAAAGGGGAACTGTCTCAGACGAATTCCCCAATATCAAAGCCATCAAAATCATCCCGCATAGCGGAAGAGCCCGAATCGATTCCCAGTGACAGTCTGCTGTCCAGAAGCCCGGCGATTCGCCGTGAAGCGTCTTCAGTCGAATTTTCCAATAAAGCAAAAAGCTCGGTTCCCTGTATTTTGTGAACTACTTCTGCCGCTTTTATTTGCATCGAAGGTTCCTCGGTCTCTTCCCGAAGTACCCTTCCCACGGCTGCAAGTTCTTCAAAGGTGACCCCCTGGGCAAAACCGGCATTGCCATCATCATTAAATCCGTACCTGTTCCATTCCTCTTCCTCTTCTTCAAGATCAACCACAACCGGGCTGAAAATGTCATCAAGCTCTTCCTGCGGAATTTGTCTTTTAAAATCTTTCTCTTTGATTTCTACATCAAAATTATTCACTTCCTGCACGGGTTCAGGGGTTTGGCTCTTCGTGGCACTCTTTGGTGCTAATTGTCCTGCTTGACGCTTTGAATGACCAATGATATCGGACAGCCGGCGATCCGCATTATCTTCCTTTACTGTTTTTTTAGGTTTACCATAGATGGTGATTTTATCATGTACCAGAAGTCCTATAACAACCAATAAACATATTACGATAACTATTTCCATAACGCTCTTTATAAGATGGGTTTATATTTTTCATTAAAACTTTTAGTAATCTGATCGCCGAACTCTTCAAAATGGTAAGCCAGCAAATTATCCAGATACGCATAGATTGATAATTTATCATCGCCTATCACCTGTACGATGCGGGATAACTTTTCGTGAAAATCCGGACGGATATATACTGTTTTGCCATCACGGGCATTGGTTTCTGACCTTTTAAAAAACATGGACTCATAGTCACGCTCTGCTATCTTTTTGGATTTAAGCTTTTCTTTGGAATTTTGCTGCCGGGCATCTGATTGCTCGTCATCAGGCGTCAAAATGGGAGACTGCATGAGACCATCTTTTTGTACGCCATCCCTCATCAGTTCCATCATCAGCCCCTCATCTATCTTTGGTATAACCCTTTTTGAACGATCTTTTTCCATAACCTATAATTGTATTATTTTTAGGAACTCAGCCATAAACTGGTCAAACCGGCAGGCTTTCATCATCTGTTCATCAGGGGGTAAAACGGTTGAGCGAAAAACTGCCTTAGCACTCATTTCACTTTCCTTTCGAAAACGTGTGCTGTTCATGATTTGAGTATTCATCAAACTTAACCCCAGATCCTCTATTAAACCTGTATAAATCTCATAAAGCGGGGATCTCTCCCTGCCGTCAACCTGGTTCCAGAATAAATTGATTGATGAAATAGAAGTTTCCCCTTTTTTCATAATTACTTCCTGCATAAGTTGAGTAAACACGAGCGTGCTTTCCATGACCAGACGGTCAGCAGTTATGGGGGTAAATATGTGATGCATTCCAGCAAGCGCATTTAATATGCCGGCAGTATTAACCGTGCCGGGAAGATCAAAGAAGATAACGTCGATTGGAACGGGCGAAGCATCCAGAAAGTCATACGCATTTTCCAGTAAGCCTTCGGCTTTACTCTGAAGAATCGGATATACCTTTTTATTGATTGTGGTAAACTGCTTAAATGCCATTCGTTTTAAAGTTTCGTTATCCATCACCATTGCAAGATCGCGGCTTCTCATTTTGAAGAGACTGTACTGAGGAAAGTCAGCATCGATTACCGCAACATTATAGCCCAAACGGTAATGAAGTGTACTGGCAGATAATGCAGTAAAAGCTGATTTACCTACTCCTCCTTTTTGGGAAGAGAAGGCAATAAATAATGTTTTGTGTTCTGTTTTCATTTATTTTGATTTAAGGATTTATGTTTTTATTGTCTGCATACAGGTCTGCTTCTATATGCACCGATATAATTATGTGTATAAGTGCCATCATAGCTGCGTATTTCCAAGGCTGCCTACCATTATATATCCTTACATATGATTCCTAATACATATACATTTAGTTAGTTGGGTGCGAACGTCGATACATCCCTGCATGAGTCTCTATTTACAAAGCTGCATTTGCAGTTCCGTAGTCACTTCTCTATTTAAGCGCGTAAGTACATACCTACATAGTTATATTGTTATATCTGTCTGTCTTTGCAAAGGAATGTATATAAGTAAAGCCCCCCTAAACAGGTGGCATATCCAAGAATCGGATGGCGCTGTTTGGCGCCTCATTCCGTAGTAATCCTCTCACTCATACAAACTTACTTTGTAGTATGATATTGACCCGGACTATGGATAGGAAAAAACGCATCCTGCGAATTTGCAGAAACAGCCTCAAGCTGTTTTCCCCCGCTATCTGCAATCCGACCCGAAGGGCGGATTCTTGTGTTCACCGGAACACAGCAAGGTGTGTTTTGAGGCACTCGAAACTCATTTCGTGCCCCAAAACCTTGCCCTCGCAGGGGGCTGGAAATTCCCTCCGAAGTCGGGATTTCAAATTTTAATAATGGATTAGAATGGATCAGAATAATAAGAATAAACAGCACAAGGGCGGAAGGAAACCTAAAAACGATCCGAGCATATACCGCCATGTATTCCGCCTCACCGCGGAAGAGAATGCCAAATTATTGTCCCTTTTTGAATCGTCAGGGATGAACAACAAAGCCAAATTTATTGTAGCGGTACTGTTAAGCAAAGAAATTAAAACGGTAAAAATTAATAAAGGCGCGATGGATTACTATATGAGACTCACTACCTTATATGGGCAATTCCGCGCTGTCGGAGTAAATTATAACCAGATCGTAAAGCTATTGTATCGCAATTTTTCCGAGAGAAAAGCCGCAGCATATCTCTATAAACTGGAAAAGCAAACTGCTGAAATGGCTGGCTTAGTTAAAGAAATGATTTGTTTGACGCAGGAATTTGAAGACAAACATCTTAAAAAAGAATAGTAAGATGATAGCGAACATTGATCACGGAGCGAATTTATTTGGTGTGCTTTCCTATAATCATCTAAAAGTGGAGAAAGAGAAGGGAAAGATTTTATTTACTAATAAAATGATCGAGACGCCCGACGGTAATTACTCCGTACAGCAGCTTGCACGTTCTTTTGAACCATATCTTGTTGCTAATAATAAAACCGAAAAACCCGTTCTTCATATTTCCCTTAATCCCAATCCTCAGGATAAGGTCAGTGATGAAAAGTTTCGGTCGATTGCACAGGATTACATGGAGCAGATGGGCTACGGAAATCAACCTTATGTAGTGTTTAAACATACAGATATTGACCGCACCCACATCCATATTGTATCGGTATGTATAGATGAGCAGGGACGAAAAATATCAGACAGCTTTGAAAAAAGACGTTCAGTAAATCTTTCAAGAGAATTGGAAATAAAGTATGGCCTGCTGCCGATAACAGAAAAGGAGCAGCAACAAAACAAAATGATATTTAGTCCTGTAGATTTTACACAAGGAAATTTAAAATATCAAATAGCTTCAGTGATACGGCATCTTCCTAATTACTATAAATTTCAAAGTATGGGCGAATACAATGCCCTGTTATCACTGTTCAATATTTCAGCTGAAGTAATCAAAGGTGAGTTGCATGGTACTGAAAGGCATGGTCTGGTTTATTTTGCTTTAAGTAAAGAAGGAGATAAAAGCAGTAATCCTCTAAAGGCTTCTTTATTCGGTAAAAGTGTAGGATACGTTAGCTTACAGAAGCATTTTGAGCATAACAAAGAACTTCTTAAGCAGGAGCCAGCTACAGCTCTGGTAAAAAATCTCATCGAGAGGGCCATGCATACTGCAAAAGATGAAATCAATTTCAAAAAGCAGTTACAGCAGCAGGCCATTAATACAATTGTTCGCCGCAATGAGACAGGACGCATTTACGGGATCACCTTTGTTGATCAGACTTCAAAAACAGTATGGAACGGCTCGCGTTTTGGGAAGGAATTTTCAGCTAATGCATTTAATGACTGGTTGAGCCATGAAAAGAAGCAGAATTTTAAAACTGGTGAACAATCCGTAATTGTAATAAAACAGCAAAAGACAAATGTCAACCAGACTAGCGAAATGCCACATCATCTATTTGAATTCCTCTATGGAGCTGGTAATTCACATCAACAAGATGAATCAAATCTGTTAGAGAGTTTAGCTGATCCTTTGCTAACATCTCCAGAGGAAAATTATGATGAGCTTCTATTTGAAAACCAAATGAAGAAAGGAAAGAAACGCAAGAAAAAGCAATAATTTTGTCAGTGTGATTTCTTCTCTTATGAAAAGTTAATTGACGAAAAATATTTATAACTTGCAATATTTGAAAGCAAAATGTTAGCGAACTTACCTTTATATCTTCCATTAATTTTTGGACTAATAGCAGTCTTAACACTTATACTTTTCTACCGGGCCATAAAAAACTCAAATTCCCAAAAGGTACAATTGCAATCGACTAAAATTTTAATAGGGTTATTATCATGGCTGACTATTCAGGCAGTTTTGACACTTCAAAATGTTTATAGTGCCCACATTGATTTCTTTCCACCCACTATTTTATTATTTGGTATTTTTCCTGCAATTTTTACAATATTAGTTCTGTTTTTAAGTCAAAAAGGAAGGAAATTTATAGAAAGTTTGTCTATAATTAATCTTACTTACCTACATGTAGTAAGGGTTCCTGTCGAGCTTATATTGTACTGGCTATTTTTAAACAAAGCAGTACCTGAACTGATGACATTTGAGGGACGAAACTTTGATATTATTGCAGGAATAACCGCACCAGTAATCGCATACTTTGGGTTGGTAAAAATTAGAATTGACCGAAAACTAATTTTGATTTGGAATATAATCTGCCTCGGGCTCTTGATAAACATTGTTGTAAATGCATTTTTATCTGCACCATCGCAGATACAAAAATTTGCATTTGACCAACCGAATATAGCTATATTACATTTTCCGTTTAGTTGGCTACCCACTTTTATCGTTCCTGTGGTTTTACTTGCGCATCTGACTTCGGTTATCCAACTCTTGAAATATCGGAAATTGAGTAAAGGACAAAATATGAAGTAGCCAAATACTGCAATATGTAGCCATTGAGTGCCACATTCCTATAGCCATCATAATAGCCTTTAAATTCATCCCCATACATTAAAACAAGAAATAATGCAAGGAGAAGACGATTTAAGAGGCCTGGCTAAAATCATGGGATTTATGCGCGCCGTGAGTATTATTCTGGTACTTATACACCTTTATTGGTATTGTTACGGATTTTTTCTACAGCGCCACTGGACTCTGGATCTGATCAATAAGGTACTGGCCAGTTTCCAGCAAACAGCAGACTTATTTTCCCACCCACTCTACACCAAAACTTTTGCAATAGTACTTCTCGCTTTGAGTTGTCTGGGCACAAAGGGTGTAAAGAATGAAAAAATTACCTGGAGAAATATTTACATCACACTTACATGTGGTTTTATACTTTTTTTTCTTAATCAGCCATTGCTTAACTTGGCAGCTGAAACTGCATTCTTCTTTTATATGATAAGTCTGGGCCTTGGCTACATATGTCTTATGGTGGCCGGCGTATGGATGAGTCGATTGCTTAAAAACAATCTCATGGATGATGTTTTCAATATGGAAAATGAAAGTTTCATGCAGGAAACTAAACTCATGGAAAACGAATATTCCATCAACTTACCTACCCGATTCTTGTATAACAAGAAGCAGCATGATGGCTGGATTAATATTGTAAATCCTTTTAGGGCTACAATTGTATTAGGAACTCCCGGGTCAGGAAAATCATATGCAGTGGTTAATAACTATATCAAGCAGCAAATTGAGAAAGGCTTCTCCATGTATATTTATGATTTTAAGTTCGATGATCTCTCCACCATCGCTTACAATCATCTGTTGAAGCACACTGATAAATACGAGGTAAAGCCGAAGTTTTACGTCATTAATTTTGACGATCCCAGTAGAAGCCACCGCTGCAATCCAATTAATCCGGATTTTATGACAGACATATCAGATGCTTACGAATCTGCCTATACCATTATGCTGAATCTGAACCGAAGCTGGATTCAAAAGCAAGGGGATTTCTTTGTTGAGTCTCCGATTATTTTACTGGCCGCTATCATATGGTTTCTAAAAATTTATGATGATGGCAGGTACTGCACGTTTCCACATGCCATTGAACTGCTAAACAAGAAATACTCTGACGTTTTTACGATTCTCACCTCACATCCTGCACTGGAAAACTATTTATCACCTTTTATGGATGCCTGGCAAGGTGGAGCTCAGGATCAGCTACAGGGCCAGATCGCATCAGCAAAAATCCCTTTATCCAGAATGATCTCGCCACAACTCTATTGGGTAATGACCGGGGATGATTTTTCATTGGATATCAACAATCCTAAGGAGCCCAAAATCCTTTGTGTAGGCAATAATCCTGACCGCCAAAACATTTATTCAGCCGCATTGGGCTTATATAATTCGAGAATTGTCAAACTGATTAATAAGAAAGGTCAGCTAAAGAGTTCTGTTATCATAGATGAACTGCCCACAATTTACTTTAGAGGCCTTGACAACCTTATCGCAACAGCGAGAAGTAATAAGGTGGCTGTCTGCCTGGGATTTCAGGATTACTCGCAATTGACCAGGGATTATGGGGATAAGGAAAGCAAGGTGATCCAGAATACTGTCGGCAATATTTTCAGCGGCCAAGTGGTAGGGGAAACGGCAAAGAGCCTTTCGGAACGCTTCGGGAAGGTTTTGCAGAAACGTCAGAGCCTGAGCATTAACCGGAATGATACATCTACCTCAATCTCCACACAGCTTGATAGCTTAATACCCGCATCTAAAATTTCAACGCTCACACAGGGTGTATTTGTGGGTGCGGTATCAGACAATTTTGAAGAGCGGATTGAACAGAAAATCTTCCATGCGGAAATTGTAGTTGACAATGATAAAGTTGCCCGGGAAACTAAAGATTATCAAAGAATTCCCCAAATTGCTTCATTTAAAGATAGTGAAGGAAAGGATATCATGAAACAGGAAATAGAGTCCAATTATAAGCAAATCAAAACAGATATAGTGAAGATTATTGCTGATGAGCTCGAAAGGATTCAGAATGATCCAGACCTGCAGCATTTAGTGCAGCAGTGAGCGAATTACTAATAATTAAAAAACTTACCGGCAACAGATCAGGAGTAGGCCCAATCAATTATTTGCTTTAACGCCTTTTTGATTTCGGATTCGCCCTCTTGTTTATTTACGTCAATTCCGCACATAGTATCTCCGCTCATCTTTGCATTTAAGGTAAGATAATAAATGCCGCTGACAAGGATTGCATCTATTGCTCTAACATTTTTTTCATTGCCTGTAAAATGATCATCACTTAATCTTGCGAAAAATTTTTCGGCCAGTAGCTCGCGTTCCCGGTTAAGCGCTTTTAATGGTGCCAGATTCTCACAAAGACCCCAGGTAATAATTTTACGCATCTCTTCGTTTTTCATTAATGCGTCAAACTGCTTTTCTAAAAGATCAAAAGCTGCCTCCCTACCAAAATCCGTTTTGGCCTTTTCGATAATTTCGTCGATATGATCAAGGCTCACGCGCCAATAGTCCCTGGTATTAAGATATTCTTTCACAAGATTCTCCAGGGTTCCATAATACTCATAGATCAGCTTTCGGTGGACGTCTGCTTTTTTTGCAACATTGGTAACATTTAAGCCCATAAAGCCTTCCTTTTTAAGAATAGAGCCAACTGACCGCAGCAGTTTTACTTTGGTGCGCTCTTTATTACGAATAGGACCGCTCGTGATTTTTCTAGTCATTTAGAAACGAAGATAGTTTCCAAGCAATTTGCGATTTATTCCGAAAGATTCAAAATTATAACCCTCCTATAGTCCTACTGATTTGACTTAGGGTGTCGCTCTGCTATTCTTTTTTCCATACATTTGCGCAGAAATAACAGGTATGGACAAAAAAGTAGTGCTTATTCAGGATGATGAACAAATATTAGAGCTCATGGATCACATTTTGACGAACGAGGGTTATGATGTGACCCCATCATTAACCACCGAGCCGATTGAGGAGATTGAGGAGATCGATCCTGATGTAGTTATTGTAGATGAATACATTAAGGGAGATAAAAGAGGAACAGAGGTAATCGAAGAATTAAAGTCTGATTCTGCCACAGAAGAGGTATCAGCTGTATTGACGTCCACATCTTCTGACGTAGCTCAAAAGGCAGAAGAATGCAAAGCAGATGACTTTATTAAGAAACCCTTTGAAATTGATCATCTGTTAGATGTCGTTAAAAAAAATGTGTAATTTATCTCATAGTTGTCGCGCAGCTTAATCTGAGATTTCTATTTAACAGCAAAATAACCATTACAATATGCCTCGCGGTAAGTGGATACCTTTTGTCGGGACTATAGTATCAGGCTGACCAGCAGCGGGTGACTCTTTTGTTACCACTCCATCGGGCTCCTGGCTTGTTGCAATAATTGACAATTGTATTTTTCTATCCACTGCCGCAAGCTGTGTTTTTAAATCGGTAAGTTTATTTTCCTTATTCCACATGTTCTCTACAAGCTCCCGCAGAACGGGAAGATCTTTGTTAAGATCATCAAATTTCTTTTGCTGCTCATTAATAAGACCCGGAATTTTTTCAAGTGCATTAAGAAAGTTCATTGATGCTATCTTCGGTTCAGTGGCCATGATGCCATTGTTATACGTGTATTTAATTGTACTCTCCCCGGTAATGAAAAATCTGTTTATCTTAACATCAATATCCTCTTTTTGGGAAACTTCAGTTTTTACCAATAGTGAAAAACCGTACAAGCTGCCGATCTCCTGATAATTTCCCTCGGTCCTTGCTTTTTTTGCGATTTCGTTGAGCTTTGTCCCGATATTTTTAACGTCCACATCCTGAGTCAATTCCAGCAGTTTAATGGGATTCAGCACTACTCCATCCATATCCTTTTGTCTTCTCTGCTTGAAGTTACCCCAGTCCAGGTTCATCCGGTCCAGCAGCGATTTGGTAGCAGCAATTGCCGTAGTCAATTCTTCAAATTTAAACTTTGCAACGAATTTAGATCGGTTAAATGCCTGCCGTTCACTCTCTAATCCGGCAACTTGTTTTTCCAGTTTGGCCTTGTCAAGTAAATCAGTATTTCCTGAAAGTATTGCTACATATTCAGAAAAATTCATTCCTGATTTCTCATCCATACTGCCTTCATCAATCGTTCTTTTTCCCAGATTATTGGTTTTCAGCTGATCTATAAAAAGTTGTTTATTGTATAGCAAGTTGAATTTGTAACTGTCAAGGGATTTTTCCACGGCGTAGATAATTACATCTACGGTATTATTTGAAAAGAACTTGGCTATCTCATTTCCTTTTCGAATAGCCCTGCCGTCGCGTTGCGCCAGATCACTCGGTCTCCAAGGCGTATCCAGATGATGAATCGCCACTGCTCTTTTCTGTGCATTTACGCCTGTCCCCAGCATTTCAGTAGAACCAAAAAGTATACGGATCTTCCCTTCATTCATCCACCTGATAAAATCTTTACGTTGGTTGTCCGTTTTTGCTTCCTGAATAAACCGCACTTCATGAGCAGGGATGCCGTGGTCTTCAACTAACTTCCTTCGTATTTCACCATATACATTCCATTCTCCTGGTTTATAAGTGCCCAGATCAGAGAAAACGAACTGTGTACCTTTTTGAGCATTAAAACTTCTGTAGTATTTGGCTATGTTGGCCGCACAGTGCGAAGCCTTATTGTCAGGGTGATCTCCATACCTCGGGCTGATCATCCGCATATCCAGCGACATTTTGCGGGCATAGTCTGTGGCGATCAGCATTTTAGCTTTTTCTTCACTTTTGGAAAGCGGTTCTCTTCCTAACAGTGTGGCGTTACCGCTTTGGGCAAACTCCATCAGTTTTTTAATGAAAGCCTCCTGCTCGGGTGTGGGTGGAATATTATACAGAATTTCTTTTTTTTCAGGCCGGTCAATTCCGATATCCTTTGCGGTCCGGTAATCGGTGATCTCGGAATAGAACTGTGCCAGTTCAGGTACCTTTATGAAATAACGGAACCTTTCTTTTTGCACGATATTATTGGCTACTGAGAATTCGTAGTCAGTCGTTTTCCTGGCATAAATGGCTGCCCATGCGTCAAAACAGTTGATTCCTTGCTTTTCAAGGGCTTGAGGACGAAGGTATTTGAATAGTAAATAAAGTTCGGTAAGCGAATTGCTGATGGTTGTCCCCGAAAGAAAAGTGGCACCAAGATCTTTGCCACTTCTTTCCTGAATGGTGCGAATGGCAAATAACAGGTTTAGTGCTTTTTGGCTGCCCTGCATATTGCCCAGACCCGCCACCCGCTCATGCCTGGTATTAAACATTAAATTTTTAAACCGATGACTTTCATCTACCAACAAGTGGTCAATCCCCATCATTTTAAAATCCACTACATCATCTTTCCGGTTTTCAATATCATGTTCCAGGGTTTTCAGCCTTACTTCCAGATTTTGTTTTCTGACCTGAACTCCCTTCAGCATTGCCCCAGAAATGTCTTTACCTTGCGCCATCAGTGCATCCAGGTTCTTTTCTACACTATCCAGTTCAGCTTCTAAAATCTCCTTCTGCAGTTCGGGTGACTGTGGGATCATGCTAAATTGATCATGCGTGAGAATGATACAGTCCCAATCATTATTCTTGATATCCCCGAAAATCTTAAGACGTTTTTGAGGTGTAAAATCCTCTTTGCCGGGATAGAGGATTTTTGCATGCGGATAAGCCGTACGGTATGCCTCTGCTATTTCGTGGACATTTGCTTTCAGGCCAATGATCATCGGTTTATGGACCATGCCAAGACGCTTCATTTCCTGCGCAGCCGTACACATAATCAAAGTTTTTCCGGCACCGACCTCGTGATCACAGATTGCTCCGCCATTAAGTTTGATCATCCACACCGCATCTTTCTGACTTGCGTACAGGTCATCAATTCCGAGCGCTTTGCGGTCAAGGCCCGGGAACTCCTGGTGAGCGCCATCATACTGAGGACGGACAAAACAATTAAATGTATTGTTGTAAGATTCCGTCAGGCGATTTTTAAAGTCATCATTTTGGCTATGCAGCCATTCATTGAAAGCTGTCCGGATTTCATCAATCTTGCTATTGGCCATTTGGACAGCTTCCATATCCCGCACTGTTATAACCTGATCCCCTGATTTTACCTTTTTTGTGATATTAGGCGTTGTGTTAACCAATGCGTTTTTTAATAAGGCGATTCCATCGAAAGTCCGGCTTTCTGATTGTATGGCGTATTTTTGTGTGATCTGCGCATTCTTTTTATCGCAGGCAATCGAAAAATCATCGCTGGCTTCTGTGTAATTGATTCGCACTTCGGTTTCAAAAAGGTACGAGGCGAAATGTTCGTAAATTTTTGTGGGAATCCAGCGTTCCCCGAGATTAAAGTCAAGTTCTTCAAATTCAATTCTTCTGGGCCTTGCCTCCTGTAATGCGGTAAGACTTGCTTTGCTTTCAATATCATATGGATTGTTAGCCAGATAAGCTTCAGTCCTGATAGCTTTTTCCACCACGTTTCCTGAAACCCATTTTTCACTGATTTCATATTGCTGAACAAGCGGATTATAAAAGATTCGGCCTTTTAATGCAATCTTAAGATCTTCAATCTGTATACTACTAAGCTCAGACATATAGTCCAAACTGACAGTCCCATACCGGTTAAGTGAAGCAGCAAGGGCCTCTTCTGGATCATTTGCCGAAATTGTAGAAGTAGAAAAGCTTACTGGATGATGGAAAATGTCAGCCTTATGAACGACTCCTCCGACGACCCTTTCCAAATAGGGAATTTCCTTTCCTGCACTGTCCGTTTTGATCAGTTTGATATTCTCCCCATCGTTTAGATTACCGTATTTTTTAACAAAGCTGTCATAGGCGGTATTGAGCCTTTGTCTTTCATTTACCTGCTCGGCTTGCTGTTCAGTTTCCTTGCGGTAGAGCACCGAATAAAGATCACGTAGTGATATATAAGCTTCAGCCCTGGCTTGCTGCGCAACAGGTATAGACAAGGGATAAAAATCACCTGCTGATTTATCCCTGTTTAAGTTTTTCAGATAACCAAGCTGACCGTTATGCATTGCCAGACAGTCATTGCGATGATGTTGCATAAGAGGGCCTGTATAAGCTGTTGGACCGACAATCTTTTCATCAAGTAAAATGGCTCCTTCGGTCACGTTATTCCCAGAGAATAAATCTCCGATGGCAGGCTTAGGTTGTTTTAAACTCGGTTTATTCGGATTAACACCAAGGGAATCAGCGGGATTTTTCCTGGCTTCGGGCAGATTAAACAAACTGGGCTGGTAAACGGCCGGTTTTCTTTTTGCCGGGGTTTTCTTCTTTTGAGTGGCACTATTTGTGGCAGCTTTAGTAACCGGCTGCAATTGACTTTCAAACAAATCAAAGAAGCTCAACTGCACCTCAGCTCCCGAAATCTTATCAGTCTTTTCTTTTATACTACTATCCTGACGCTGTGATTCCGGTTTGTCGTTAATTAATGAGACAGGCGGCGCAATTTCTTGCTTACCTTTAATTACCGGGAGATCCTTATTGACAAAAGTTGCCTGCTGATATAAGTTTAAATTTAGATACCTGCTAAAATCTTCGGACAGCATCTTGCGTAATTCCACCGCTATACTATCCACTCCGCCAAATTGCAGGTACGATAGCGCCCGCTTTCCGTACATATCCACACCTAATGTTCGGCTGGTATGAATAATCCTTCCACTACTATTAAACAGCGCGTTTCCAGACGTATCGAATTCTGTATTTTCACTTTGACAGAATAGCTCTTCCCTGGTGGTAAGGATGTTCTTTGAGCTGTTTTTCTGAAGAATGATCAAATCACTTCCGACATCAGTACCCGCATTATCACTGAACAGGTTATTGGGAAATCTCACCGCAGAAACCAGATCACATTCCTTCATCAGCGCGCGTCGGATCGGTTCATTACCAGGACTGTTCAGTACGCCCTGAGATGTGATAAAAGCCAGCAGACCTCCATCACGCAGCATATCCACACCTTTTAGAAAAAAATAATTATGAACGGTTTTTGCCGAATGCTTTCTTGCCTGGTCTGTACCTCTGGCGTAAGATAGATCAAAAACTGCCGTCTCTCCAAAAGGTATGTTACTTGCCACCATATCGTAGCTACCATATCTATCGGTTGGAATTTCTTCAAAGCCGGCAATGTTTACATCTGCATTTGGATAGATGTGGCGAATTATTATTCCCGTCAATAAGTCTTTCTCATAAGCCGTGACTACACAGTTTTCCTGCCGGGCAAACGATTCTACGAATGCCCCAGCTCCTGCGGATGGCTCCAGAAATTTTTGGACTGTAAGATTGTATGATCTTAAGGTATCAGAAAGCGCATCAATTACTTGCTGCGGCGTATAGAATGCACTCAATACAGAACTGCGCATACTTTCTAAATATCTTCTGTACTGCTTTTCATCGGCCGAATGGTCAATTAAAATCTGCCTCAACTGCTGGACCATTGGGTAAAAACCATGATCAGTTTTCCGCCAGTGATTAATGTCAACCGGCTCTTCAAATGGATTCAGGATGAACTTTAACCCACCGAATCCACCGTACTCCATTAATATATGCCTTTGCTGTTCTGTCGCAGTTCGTTTGCTTTTTTCAAGATCAAACGCAATTTGGAGGGCATCAATGTTTGACCTGAGCTGCTGGCGTTTATTGAATGCCATTTTCCTCGATCCAGATTTGAATGGTGCCGGTTAACTCGGTATAAAGCTGGTCAAACTCAGCACTGTCAGCAAAATCCTCGGTTAAGCAGTACAGCTCAAACACAGGTTCACACACACTGAACATCTTGATAGCAAACAGGCGAAGCACCTCATCAGGCATAAGCAGGTAGAACTCGTTGCAGACCACCTTGAAAACCACATCAAATTTTGAAAATCGCAGGTTCTGAAAAAGTATATTGTCTGCGGCAGAATTGCATATTGCAATAGGATTACCCGATCTGAACGCGCCTTCATAGGCGTCTGCCGCCATCCTGGAACGGCCGGAAATAAATTTGAAATCATCAGATAGTTCCGGAAAGCTGGCATGCAGCAATTCCACTAGCCTCACCGTGTAGTAGGAGAGATCTTTTCGTGTAGCTTTCATAAAAATGGTTTAGCCCGAAAATAAATTGGACTTAAAATAAATTCTGGCTAATGGCAGTTATAGGCGTATCGTGGCTTTATTTGGCGCGGGTTAGCTAGAGAGATGTTTGGTCATAATTGTATCATGGGGAAATAAGAAATCCTGCTCAGGTAAATTGAGCAGGATTTAAGCGAAAATGTTATGGGACTAATATTTATATAAGTCTGCGAATACGAGATAAACAGGACTATCTGATCACGGTTTGGATTACACTAAGTAAATTATCGATGTCAAATGGCTTAGCTATAAGGGCATCCGGCTGGCAAACGTCCTTCATATGAAGTAAACTAGCGTGGGCACTCATGATAATCACAGGAATACCACTATGATCATTGTCCTGTTTAATTTGCTGGCATAAGTCGATTCCTGAGCCATCAGGCAACATCACATCAAATATAAAAAGATCAGGCTTTATACGATGGTCTCTGCATGCAAAGGCACCCACAGTGCCAAAAGAATTTACCTCATAATTTTCAGAAGTTAGCAGAATAACCAAGATTTCTGTAATTGCCTCATTATCTTCAACAATGTAGATCATTTTCATATAATACAGAAAGCAAAAACTGCACCGTATGACAATCGGATATTTATCTAGCCCTAGAGTGAAATTTTAATCTATCGAGAATAGTGTCACATCAGTCTCTTTGTCCCTTCAAATACTATCCACCGTATTATCTTTTACTGGTTGGTTTTCTGGTCTCAAATTCAAAAGTAGTTTCACCTTTTTCATTCAGCACAATGAAAGCATTAAAGACCTTCCCGGCTTTACTCTTCATCCCCTTTATAAGCGGACTTTTCCTTTTGTTTATTAAAATCTCAATGTCGGAAATACTTAATTGCACACCGCATACCGCTCGATATTGTATCCACTCACACTGGGAATCAGTGCATTTAACAATCTTTTGATGAATCACAAGCGGTTTTCCGCATTTTGGACAGAAAAGTTCTGGCAGATTTTCCTTGTTAAAAGTTAGGCTTAGAAGCTCCTGTGTGATAATAGTAGCATAAGATTCCATGCAGTCATGAAAATCAGATGCCTTCGCCTGGTTATTCTCAACCTTTTCCAGCGCCAGTTCCCATTCAGCAGTCATCGCAGCATTGGCGATGTTTTTGTCTTTTACCAGTTCATAAACCTCCAGCCCCTTTTCAGTTGGGACCAGGGATTTCTTTTCTCTTTTTATATAGTCCCGTGTAAATAAGGTCTCAATAATCGACGCCCTTGTTGCAGGTGTACCAATGCCAATATGATTCAAAATCTTACGTTCCTCTTCGTTCTGGATTTCCTTTCCCGCATTTTCCATTGCAGACAGGAGCGACGCTTCGGTATATAGCGCCGGAGCTGAAGTTTTCTTTTCCAGAACCATCGCACTTTTGATTTTCAGTTCTTCACCTGCTGTAAGTTCGGGAAGCTCTTGTATCACCTCAGTTTCTTCCTCAGAAAAAGAGTTCCTCACACCTCGCCAGCCGGGTTCAAGGATCTTAGTTCCTTTCAGGGTAAAATCACAGTTCACAGCCTCAATGACCACATCAGTTATTTCTTTTGAACATGCTGCGCAAAGAGATTCCAGTAGACGGTAAGCGATTAATTCATAAATCGCATTTTCCTTGCCGGGAAGTTTCGACGGAATTTTTTCTGTGATTAGCAGCCCGTGGTGATCGGTAACCTTCAGATCATTAACAATGCGTTTATTGAAGTGGCCCCAACTCAACTTCGAAGCAGCGTCTTTAAAAGTCTCGCTGTCTGACAAAGCCCGGATCAGATATGGAATTTCCGGCCATTGGTCTTCTGGAATATATTTACTACCTGTGCGCGGATAGGTAATAAACTTTTTCTCGTAGAGGCTTTGAGCAATCATTAAAGTCTCATCAGCTGAAAAATTCAGTTTTTTATTAGCTTCCTTTTGCAAGCCGGTAAGGTCAAACAGTAGGGGCGGCTGTTCTGTTATATTTTTGCTTTCTACGGACGTGACTCTCGAAACACCTTTCCTTTCGATAGCCCGTAAAAGTTCATCCGCTTTCGCTTTATTGTCCCATTTTGTTTTAGATATGCTTTTAAAATCAATAAAGTCCTTACGGTGTTCCAGCTGAATTTGCCAGTAGTGCTTAGTGGAGAAATTTTTGTTTTCCTGGTAGCGCTTGCATATCAGCGCTAAAGTCGGCGTCTGAACTCTTCCTAAAGAGTAAATCCCATTTCCGGCAGCTATGCTCAGGGCCTGAGAAGCGTTGATCCCAACAAGCCAATCTGCGCGGCTTCTGCTTTTTGCGGCCTCTGACAAACCGTCAAACTCTTGTCCCGGCTTTAAATTCTCAAAACCTTGTTTGATAGCCTTCTCAGTTAAGGAGCTTATCCATAACCTTTCAAATGGCTTGTTGCATTTTAAATACTCGTAAATGTAGCGGAAAATCAATTCTCCTTCACGCCCGGCATCGGTGGCAACTATAACGCTGTCACACTTTTTTAGGACCTGCTCAATGATCTTCAGCTGCTTTAACGCACCACCGTCTGTTTGATAGCCTTTATCCTTTTTCACCTTTCGAACGGTAAGCAGGAAAGGATTTGGCAGCAGGGGCAGGGCCTGCTTATTAAATCCCGCAATTCCATAGTCTTCAGGCATTCCCAGTGCAATCAAATGGCCGTAGGCCCAGGTAACCGTATAGTTATTACCTGTAAAATAGCCATCACCTTTTTCTGTGGCTCCTATAAGTGCTGCAATTTCCCGTGCAACACTCGGTTTTTCTGCTATTACTGCTTTCATATCATAAAAATTTTTAGTTAAAAAAAATGCCTAGATCATAGGCATTTACACTGTTACATTCGAGCGGCTAAATTTTCTTGCCCCTTGATTTGGCTGGCGCCTTAGCGCTGTTCTGCTTTTGTTGTTCTTTTGCACTATTAGGGTGAGTCTGTCCAGAATCCAGCGGCTTATTGCTATGCTTGGTAGCCTCGTTGGTTTCACCTTCTGAATTAACTGCGGTCTGGGTTTTATGATTCTCAGCTGACACTATTTTATCTTTTAGGGCTTCAGGATTTTTAAAGCTGAAATCTGTCTGTCCGGTTTCTTTGTTATAAGTAATATAGCCCTGGTACGCCTTACCTTTTTTATCAATCAGGCCATCGATGTAAATGGTCTGTCCTTCCTTAAATTGTTGGTATTGCTCATCGGTAAGCCGTTGACCTCTAAATTCTGCCGGCGTTTCCCCGGATTGGGATTGCCCTTGTGACTGAGCTGTACTTTGCACCTGGTTATTTGAAGTTCGCTCAAACAAAAACTCTACATACCTTTTGTCTGCATTGAATTGAACTGCCGCATCGAAAGGTTCTCCTTTAGTTGAAATCATCCCTTTCAATTGTAATGGCTGGCCTTCCATCAGCGTTTGCTTCTGATGTTCGTCAAGCTTGATACCTTTGATCTCATCAGGAATTTTGATCTTATCCGCCCTGAGTGCGATCAGTTCATTTGTTAACCGGTCGACACTGATAATTGAAGGTATTTTTTCACCCGCCTTAAAGGTCAGATCAACGATCCTCCCCATATTTCCGCTCGTGAGAAGATTAGCTTTATCCTCTTTGCTAAACTCATGTCCAAAAAATGCATAGTTTAAATTTGGTTCCCTGCGGATACCGTGGATAGCCATGACTACTTTCCCTTCTGCATTTTGTTGCAGCGATAGCCTCGCGTCCAGTTTGGTAATAGCGGTGCCAAGGTTTAAACTGATCGGTACTAGTTCATTGGTCTTATATCCTTTAAGCAAGGGATCAAGAATTTTCATTTTTTCCAGTTTCTCTCTGTTAAGTCCAAGATTTGACATCGTTTCCCAGTCAATATCTTCGGGTTTATACCGATATTCACCGGTAGAAGGACTGCTATCTTTTGCAGTTGCAGTTTGTTTATTTTCCATTGTATTTTGATTTGGTGATTCTTTTTGTTCTTGCGCTTTTTGACCGGTATTCACTTCAAGTTTGGACAGCAGCTTATCTCCTTCGGGAGAAGGCTTCTCCAGAGCCTGCTTAATTTCAGCTGCATTTTCCAATGCTGAAACTGCGGGAACTTTGAAAAATGAAAAACGGGTAGGATCTTTTAGCTGACTCACAAAATTTTTAAAAAAGTTGGAGAAGATGTTGCCATTGTTATCCACTTTGACAAATTGGTTTTGATATTCCTTGCTCGGTGGCACTGTCTCAAGCTCACCATTTTTTGCAATGCCCTTCACTGCTTCCAGCTTCATTGTTTCCTTATTTAAAACCAGCAGGATGTCGGAAAGCTGATCAGGGATTTCTTGTTGAATGTTTTCTTCTTCGCTCATGATGCTGTATTTTATATTAGCATCAAAACTATACGCAGTGCAATTTCAGCCTGTTCATTAGTCCCTTAAAGGCATTATGTGTCCTTCTTTGTCGCTAATTTTTCCATGGACCGAGAAAAGCTATCCCGTATTAATTGTTTTACATCAGAAAGTTTATAGTAAATCTTGCCGCTAATGGAGAAGTAAGGCAACTTACCTGAAGAGCGGTAACGTTGTAGCGAGCGCGAACTTATTTTCAGCCTTTGCAGGACATCCTGGTTGTCCAGCAGTTCTTCACCGTCAATTGCATTCATCGCATTATCACTGCTCTTAATCTGGTCACTCAAAATATCGAACCGTTCCATTATTCGTTTCATCCAGTGATGAAATTCCATTTTGTCGATTTCCATAATTTTCATTTTTAGGTTATTGTTATTTCACCACAAAATTGAAAATTGAATTTCCCGCCAGCCGCCAAGTTATGCCAATGGAAAGGAAAGGTTTCTCACAAAATTTTGATGTTAACGAGTAGACCAATAGTAGTATTTACGCTGGTCTGATTAGAACGTGAGCAGTTATATTCAGTTGTACCAATTGGCACAACTGGGCATAATGCAGAAGTGGCAGTCGTTACTTTTGCAGCAATTGCCGTGTTACTATTCACTAATTTTAAGCGGTGGACACCCTATAAAAGATCTTTATCCATATACTGCTCAAGGGAAATTTTCAGACGGTCCAGAAATGCAGTTCTGCTGCCATTCCTCACTTTCATACGGTGAAATGCATGGTGAATATCGCCGAGTTTTATCCGAAACAAAACCTGCAAAACACCTGTTATTTTTCGGATGCCCGCTCTGCCGCCAGAGATACTGTGTGCGGCATGCAGGGCATAAAGAAGTTCAATCAATGCATTTTTTGAATCACTCCAGTAAAAGTCTTTATCGTCGGGAAGTTCAACAAAATCAGGTTTGATCTTAGACATCAGATAGGAATACATCAGCTCGCTGGCAACAATACTGGCTACTTTATAATCATAGTATGTGGAGAACTGGGGATCAATCTCAAAGACATAGCTGTCCAGCCCATTATTAAAATTAATCTTTCCGAGTTCGAAAAACTCATGGTCGAGATCAGTTCTGCCGGAGCGATAGTACCTGAAAAAATCCGAATTACTGATTTGCTCCCTGTATTCTTCTTTTAAGCGGTGCAGTTCCCCTGAATAATATTTCTGACGACACTTTCCATCTGCTATCGGGCATGAAATTTCAACCCGGTAGACTTTGTTATAATAGATCAACTTTCCAAGGATTTGTGGTTTGATCTTTCTGAAGAACTCAATTTCTTCTGCTTTACTTGTAAACCCTTTAGCCAGGGTGTGTTGTTTCAGCTGGGCAAGTAGTTCCCGTAGAAAACTGGTCATCTGGTAAGAATCGTCAATGATGTGCGAGGATTCCAGACTGATCCTCTGCTCTTTTTCTGAGATGCGTAGAATTGCCTCTCTATAAATTCGTTGTGACATGTTAATAGTTTTAAGAATGATTAGATTTTTATCAATTGAGCGTATTTTGAAGCTATTAACTTAATGAATTTTATTTTAATTCTCGCAGATGAGATATAAAATAGCTTCTATTTTACACACACTCTGACATTTCTTGGGTCAATATCTCCATAGAAAAGGGAAAGCGGAAACCTTATGAATTGGATGCACTTGTTATTAAAAAATCACTCTTTAATTTCCTCAGAAGTGTGTACCCATTTCAGCATAGATTTGCTGTATTTTCGTATTTTAGCTACCTAAACCAATATTATGGCAGATCGCGTGGCACCCTTGAATTTTGAACAGTTAACCGAAGTACTTTCTTTTAGCAGTACCGCTACTGCTGTTCATGTGGGTGAAGATGCCAGGATTGAATTTGCAAACCAGGCGATGCTGAAACTTTGGGACCGAGGTACTGAGGTTATTGGCAAGGGTCTGGTTGAAGCAATGCCTGAACTTTCAGATCAGCCATTTTTGGAAATGTTTGCTAGGGTGTGGCGCGAAGGCATAACTATTTCTGGAAAGGATACTCCCGCAGAATTGTTAGTAGATGGGGCAGTAGGAACTTATTACTTTGACTTTGAGTACCGTGCTATAAAAAATAAAGGCGGCCAAATTGTCGCCGTTCTGCATACCGCTACCGATGTAACCGAACGTTACCTAAATAAACGTGAACTGGAAATAGCAGCGCATAACAAGGAACTGCTGATACGTGAGCAGTCGCTGAATGAACAGCTTGCGGCCGCAAATGAAGAACTTAATGCCACCAATGAGGAGCTACAGGCGAGCCGGGAAGATCTCTCACGAATGAACCGTGAGCTTGAATCTATGGTGGAAGACCGTGTAAAAGCGTTTATTGAAAGCGAAGAACGCTTCAGGTCTATGGCTGATAACACAGATGTGCTAGTTGCAGTCAGTGACCAGACCGGGAAGCGGTTTTATTTTAACAAAGCTTGGATAGAGTTTACCGGCATGACTGTAGACCAGCTGATCAGCAGTGGATGGCATGATCTGATTCACGACCTGGACAGGCAAAAATTCCTTGATATTCATCAGCGGGCATTTGCTGCAAGAGTTTCCTACAGTGATGAAATACGGGTGCTCGGAGCCGATGGATCTTATCACTGGCTGCTGAAAAAGGGTACCCCAAGATTTCTTACTGACGGGATCTTTGCCGGATATATCAGTTCATGTATTGATATTACCCAGCGGAAACTGGATGAGCAACAACTGCAAGATGTAAATGAAGAACTTGCCGCATCTAATGAAGAGTTCGCGGCCCTCAATGAAGAAATGGTAGCAACCAACGAGGAACTTGCAGCTTCCAATGATGAATTGATACTCAGCGAAGCGCGCTTCCGCAATCTGATCAACCATGCACCGGTTGCCATATGCGTAATCCGGGCGGAAGATCTGATCGTGATAGATGTAAATAACGGTTACCTGGAACTGGTTGGCAAAACCCGTGAACAGTTAGAAAACCATCCCATCTGGGAGGGGGTTGCAGAGGCTGCTGAAGTGTATGACCCAATAATGCAGCAAGTCGTTAGCACCGGGATTGCCTTTCATGGTAGAGAACATGAATTGGTACTGATTCGCAATGGTGTGGAAGAAAAAGTATTTATTGATTTTGTTTACGAGCCAGTAAAAGACCCAAAAGGAAAAGTTACCTCAATTATGGTAGTGGGTAATGATGTAACGGATAAAGTAACGGCAAGAAAGCAGATTGAAGATGTGGAGGAGCGTAACCGCCTTGCAATGGAAGCAGCAGAAATCGGAACCTATGAGCTGAATTATGCAGACCAAACAGTGAAAGGCTCGAAGCGGTTCGATGACATCTTTAATATTACGAGCCCTGTTTCAAGAGCGCAGGTCTTAGCTACTTTTCATCCTTCGGATGCCCACCTGAGCGACGAGGCTCATAAAATTGCGCGTCAAACAGGTAAGCTATTTTATGAAACCCGCATTTCTCTTGAAGATGGCACTATAAAATGGCTACGCTTGCAGGGAGACGTGCATTACGACAGCAGTGGCAGAGCCAAAAAAATGCTGGGTACGGTTATGGATATTACCGCTTTCAAGCAGTTGCAGCAGCAGAAAGACGACTTCATTTCCATAGCCAGTCATGAACTTAAAACGCCGCTCACCAGCCTAAAGGCTTCCTTACAACTTTTGGAGCGGATGAAGGCTAATCCAACTGCATTCTTTCCTAAGTTGATTGAGCAATCTAATAGAAGCATGGTAAAGATATCCGAACTGGTGGAAGAACTGCTGAACGTGACAAAAATAAACGAGGGTCAGGTAATGCTGAAGAAAAAGAAGTTCAGCCTGAGTGATATGGTGGACGAGTGCTGTAACCATGTAACGCAGCTGGGCACCCATGAGCTGGTGGTGCAAGGCGAAAAAGATCTTGAAGTAGTGGCAGATGAGAACCGTATAGAACAGGTCGTCAAGAATTTCATTACCAATGCCATAAAATATGCCCCAAACAGCAAACAAATATTCATGACCATTGAACATTTGGGCGATTCTGTTAAGCTTGCAATCAGGGACACTGGTCCTGGTATTCCACCAGATAAGCTGCCGCATCTCTTTGACCGCTATTTCAGAGTTGACCAGTCAGGTGTCCAGGTTTCGGGACTGGGCTTAGGGCTTTATATCAGTTCGGATATCATCCAGCGGCACGGCGGACAAATCGGCGTAGAAAGTGTAGAGGGTAAAGGAGCCACTTTTTGGTTTACATTACCTGATCTAACAATTTGATTATTAATAAAATAAAGCTCCAATAAAGAATGCTATGATTGAATCACTTTTTGTGCATGTTTCAGCAGCGAAGAAAATTTGAATGCAATTAAAATGAGGGTTCTAGTAAAAGATCTTGCGATTTATTCTTTTCAATATTTTTTCCTGCTCCAGTCTCTTAGTTGTTCGGATTACGGTTTCTGTTCTGACACCGTTAAAGAGGCGATGTCACTCCTAGTACAGGGCACCTGATAAGAATACTTTTCACGCTGCTTTCTGCTCTTTTAAATAGTCTAATAAAGTCAATATTTTAGATGATACACTTGATAAGGTTTAATTTGTGATGCAGGAGTATCTAAGTCTTTCCGCAGTATCTTGAAATATTTTTTACGTTATGGCTGGATCACAAGTCAATAATTTATGAAATTTATTCCGCTCTAATCTGATCATTGTACACTTAAACACTGCTACTGCACTGGCTGCATACAGCCGATCCGAAAACAAGAACGTCTCTCCAACGCACTCCCCTGAATGATGCAAACTGTGAATGAATTCTTTACCCTCTTGCTGATTATTGGTCAGTATCACACAGCCAATCTTTACCTGAAAATAAATAGACTGATAAAGTGCCCTCATGAAAAAGTAAACCGTTTTTTTTAGCTCAATGATGTCAGCTCCAAAACTAACAAGCAAGCTTTCCTCTATAACCATATCTAGCCTTGTCGGTCGTAAAACTCTACCATAATCAACTATTCAAAGACACATTACAGCAGGATTTATACAAAAATAACGCATAACAAATTTTAATATTATGACTACAATCCCATATAAGTACCTTATATTTCAGCTACGCAATAATATTTTTTTACATGGTTTATAATTTGCATACAAAATTACTACACAATTGATGTCTAGAATAGATAAATAATCTAGCCATGATATTAGACGAAAATATACTTTCTGCATTTGGGGCAACATTGCAGAATTATGTTCTAAATGAACCTATCTTCAGAGAAGGAGATCACCCTAAATACTATTTTCAAATTGTAAATGGTATAGTAGAACTAAACAATCAGCATTTAGATGGAAAAGAATTTGTTCAAAATATACTTTTTGCAGGACAAAGCATTGGTGAATCATTCCTATTTAGCGAAATGGCATATACAATGAATGCGCATGCAAAAAAGGATTGTACAATTCTAAGATTATCAAAAGATGCATTTTTTAACCTGCTGAATCAAAATTCTGATACTCCCATTAAAATGCTTAAATACCTCTCCGATTCATTACATCAAAACCATCTAAAATTACTAACCCTTTCTTCTTCTAACCCAAGAGATAGAATTAAATTATTGATGGATAGTGTAAAAGCTCAAAAGTCCATTAATCAGGAATTTCCGTTCCAGATTCCATTGACAAGACAACAAATTGCTAATATGATTGGGTTAAGAATTGAGACGGTTGTCCGCACAGTAAAAAAAATGGAAAAAGATAATATCCTGAAAATTATGAACGGGAAAATATTGTATTAGTTATAGGCAATGCATAAATATTTTGTGATCGGCTAAGGTGAATCTTCTCATTTTACTTTCTAAATAATATTAATTTATTGATAAATCTAACCATGATCTTTTTGTCGATCATCACTTAATCAGTACTCAACATTTGAACGTAAGGTCGCAAGGATAAATAACTTTAGGCGTTTATTTATCAAATTGCATTAAATCATTTTTTAAAATGATTAATGTTAATCTTCATCACTAAATCCCTCATAAAACAACAATCGAAATATTAAGGCGTCGCAAATGACTATTTTCAAGCATTCACACCGCATAATATGACACTTGAAGACAAAATATGTCAAGTAATGCCACAGCCGTGATAGTCGTTCTAATTTAATTGAAATTAGAACGAAATATGAAATCAGATGGACAATATTACACAAGATGATCTTAGACAGTTGCGGATATTACTGCTAAATGACATTGAAAAGCTACTTGAAAAAAGAATAGCACCGCAAGAAATCCAGCCAGAATGGCTTCGGAGCAAAGCTGTAAGAACATTGATGAACATTTCACCTGCCACATTACAAAATCTACGGATAACAGGTAAAGTAAATTATCGAAAGATTATGGGATCGTATTACTATAGTAAAGCAGATTTAAGTAAACTTTTTGGGGATGGAGATTAATAAAGCAAAATTATGGATGGATTTTCTGGAAATCATAAGCAAAGATGCCAAACTCACTGTCTGGCATCTTGCCTTGATGTACGCACTCGCGCAACTGGCATATTTACAGAATGAGAGCAAGATCATTCATGTCAGCAGAAGTAGGTTAATGAAGCTTTCACACATTAATACCCTTCCTACTTATCACAAGTATTTTAAGGAGCTGCAAGAACTAGGTTATATAAAATATACGCCTTCTTATCATCCTGGATACCGTAGTACAGTGGAATTACTTAATCTTTGACATCGATTATCAAAACTTACTTTGAGAACATTCCTTTCAATTTATTAAGTCTTCCTTCGAAGTCAGACAATACTTGCTTATAGTTTTTATCGTTGTCAAATAAATTTTTACCCTTCAAATCTTCCAAGTCATTACCAAACTTTTTTAACATTTCTGCAAAATGACTCAGGTCTCCGGATGCTTCTTTAGGGATCAACCTCTCTTTTAGCTCTATCATCTCCCTACTTATAGATTCCTGCTCAGTAATTGCATATTCTTCAGTCTGTCTAACCGAATGATGTCCCAACAATTCCTTAACAACGTGAATCGGAACACCATTGTTTAGCGTTATAGTGCTTGCGAATGTTCTTCTAGCTTTATGTGTATTAAGTTTCGAACGCACGTTGCATAAATCTGCAACTTCCTTTAAATACTCATTCATTTTTTGATTAGACCTAACAGGAAGTACACTGCCCTTTTCTATACATACAGGATGAGTCTGGTATTTTTCCATAATTTCAATCGCTTTTGGAAGCAGCGGAATATCGGTATTTGATTTAGTTTTTTGTCTATTGCTTATAATCCATAACTTACCATCAATGCCTTGCTTAATACTTTCTTTTTTCAATTGATAAACATCTATATATGCTAAGCCTGTATAACACTGAAAAACGAATATGTCCCGCACAGTCGTAAGCCTTTCATTATCAAAGACCTTATCTTCTAGCATTGTTAGTTCTGCTCTGGTCAGTGGATATTTTTTAATTTTGATTTTTTTTCCTTTAAATAATTTAAACGGATCTTTAGCAATTATTTCCTTAGCTATAGCACGCAGTACTATTTTCTTGAAATTGGATATATATTTCAAAGCGGTATTATTGGCACATTTTCGTACAGTCTTTAAGTAAAAGGCATAATCACTAATAAACTCATAGTTTAGTTCCCGGAAGTCCAAGTCATCCTTTCTATATTTAAAACGAATAAAATCCTGCACATGTGAACGTGCAGTAACATACCTTTTATAAGTACCTTCTGCGAATTCAACCGGTACTAAAGCGAGCATCTCTTTGTTATGTTCCTCGAATTCTTCAAGCACCTTAGTCTTAGAAGCATTATTCCCATTTACAAAATCGATGATCTTACTTGCTGCTAAAATTTCGCCTTGGCTTGTCACATCCCTTATAAATCGATTTATATTTGTAACAAGTGTGTCTAAAAAATAATTTATTGTACGGGCATCTTCTTTAGTCCCCACTGCTCGGCAGGTATCTTGATTCCACCTTCTGATATCCCATTTCTTTTTTGTCGAAGTTTCCTTTGGCAATCCATTTACAGTAACTCTCAGATAGATATATCTGACTTGCACGTTTTTGTTTTGAGGGCTTTTCAAATAGAAATTGAGCCCATAGCTTGATTCCAGCATAATTACACAATTTAAAGGTTTATAAATGTCTAACTAAATCGATAATGAATCAAGTCGTAAATCTAATTTACATGTTGACTTACAGTATATTATGGCAGATTTAAAATAGTTTTTGTGGCAGTTTTTCATCTTAAAAAAAACTGCCACGATTTTGCCACAGAAATTATAAGCATTTTTGAAAACTTTAGCAGTTTGACCACAAAAAGAAAATCCTGCAATTTTTGAAATTGCAGGATTTATCATGTATTAGCACGCTTTTAAGAGAACCTCTTCCGTGTATCTGCGGAGAAAGAGGGATTCGAACCCCCGGACCTGTTACAGTCAATAGTTTTCAAGACTATCGCAATCGACCACTCTGCCATTTCTCCTTTAAACTTCGATGGTTTGGTACCGTCGTTTTCAGTGGTGCAAATATAAAATGTTTTTCACGACTGCCAAAATATTTTTAACACAAATTATCCGGAAATATAATAATCAGTTAAAAATCAGAAGGATTAATTCATACCAGGCCTGATAGGGCATCATCCGGAGTGCACAAACAAAAAACGCATCCCGGAGAATGCGTTTTTCTGTTTTTTATGGCCTGTAAGGTTAATCTTCAAGTTCCGCCAGGTATTTTTCTGCATCCATCGCTGCCATACAGCCGCTTCCTGCTGCCGTAATCGCCTGTCTGTAAATATGATCCTGAACATCGCCTGCTGCAAAAACACCCGGAAGGTTGGTTTTGGCAGTCCCTTTTTCAGTGGCAATATATCCGTTTTCATCCAGGGTTACCTGTCCCGCGAACACATCCGTATTCGGCTTGTGCCCGATGGCAATGAAAATCCCGTCCACATCAATGGTGGATGTTTCGTTTGTCTGGTTGTTGATCACTACCGCTCTTTCTACCAAATTGTTTTCACCTTCAATCCCGATCAGCTCATGGTGGAACCTCACTTCGATATTCGGTGTATGGTGTACCCTGTGGATCATCGCTTTGGAAGCCCTGAACACATCTTTTCTAACCAGCATGGTTACCTTTCTGCATAATTTGGCAAGGTAAGTAGCTTCTTCAGCCGCTGTATCTCCGGCACCCACTACGACTACATCTTTTCCTTTGTAGAAAAACCCGTCACAGGTTGCACATGCTGATACACCGCCTCCTGCATATTTTTTCTCATCATCAAGGCCTAAATATTTTGCGGTTGCCCCGGTAGAGATGATTACGGTTCTGGCCAGAATTTCTTTGCTTCCCGCGTATAGTTTGTGGATCCCTCCCCTTTCTCTGGAAAACTCAACTTTAGTGATCATTTCATAATGCACTTTGGTATCAAATCTTTCCGCCTGCTTCTGCAGATCCATCATCATTTCAGGACCTGTGATACCCGACGGGTACCCCGGAAAGTTGTCTACTTCGGTAGTGGTAGTCAATTGTCCGCCCGGTTCCAATCCTGTATACAATTGTGGTTTAAGGTCTGCTCTTGCTGCATAAATGGCCGCTGTAAAACCGGAAGGCCCGGATCCCACGATCACACAATCAAAAATATTTTGCTCCATAATCTGCTTTTGAAAGATTTTAAATTTATGTCCGCTAAGTTCGTAATTTTTAACGTTTAATTAAAGTAATTTTAATGATAGTTGTCAATATCTAAGATGTTGGTTTTCGATGAAGTTATCAGAGTGATGAGTTATGAGTTATGAGTTATGAGTTAAAATTAAGTTGAATATTAAACTCAGGTGAGTAAATACTCTTTCTCAGACTTTCATTTTGATTTTATCCACATGGATAATTTTGTAAACCAGTTCTTTAATCAGTTCCGCTTCATTCATATTGACTGCTCCCAGTCCTTTTCCTTTCATATCAAATTCCCTTAAAATCGAGATTACCCTTGTTGCATGCTTTAACGGGTACAGCCTTGCCGATTCTGCATAATCTTTCATAAAATAAGGATTTACGCCCATTTGAGAAGCTATGGTCTGCGGCGGCTGGCCTGCCATGGTATTGTAGATAATAACGTTGGAAAAGTAATTGTATAAACTCGACAGCAGCATTACAAAAGGATTATTTTTAGGGTTTTTGCCCATATAATGCGCAATTTTAAATGCTGCACTGGCATTTTTTGTCCCTAAGGCTTTCTGCAGTTCAAAAACATTGTATTCTTTACTGATCCCGATATGGTTTTCAATAAGCGTTCCGTCTAAAACTTCTCCCTGCTTCAGGATCATTTTAAGCTTATTCAGCTCATTGGCAATCCGGGAAAGGTCATTCCCGAGGTATTCCGCCAGTAAATGGGACATGTTCGGGGCGGTTTTTATGCCCAGCTTGATGCACTCATCTGCGATCCATTTCGGGAGGTTGTTTTCCCTGACAGATTCGCTTAAAAACAAGGCACCGGCTTTCTCAAAGGATTTGGTTACCTTCTTCCTGCTGTCTAATTTTTTATGTTTGTGGGCAAAAACCAGAACGGTTGAAGGCACCGGGTTTTCAATATAGGCTTCCAGGGCCTTGCTTTCGCTTTCATTAAGTTTTAAATCCTGGGCTTCTTTTACAATGATTACCTGCCTGTCCCCCATCATCGGGAACTGCCTGGCCAGGGAAAGGATTTCCGGGTAGCCGGTATCTTTTCCGTACACCACGGTTTGGTTGAAGGCTTTTTCGTCTTCACTTAAAAAATCGTGTTCCAGGGCTTTTACGGCAAGATCGATAAAATAGGGTTCTTCTCCGTGAAAAAAATAAATCGGTAAAACTTCTTTATTTTTAATATTTTTGAGGATTGTTTCTAATTCTTTCATCTTAATAATGGAACTTCCAACACTGAATTTTCAGAACAGTTTTGATTTTAAATTCAAGCGGGACAAAGATAAGTTTTTTATTTATGATCCGGTCCGTAAAACCTACCTTTTGCTTACGCCTGAAGAATGGGTGCGCCAGCACTGGATCCATCATTACCTTACCGTAAAATCCTATGCTGTTTCGGCCCTGATCACGGAGAAGAAGATTGTCCTGAACGGCCTTACGAAAAGAATTGACCTTTTGGTTACCGAAAAAACACAGCCGGTAATTTTGATTGAATGCAAAGCACCAGGTATTAAATTAACGGAGAAAACATTTGAACAGACGGCCCGGTACAACTCGATAATCGGGGCGAAAGAAATCATTTTAACCAATGGGTTACAGCACATTTATGCATATTACGAAAACGGGCAGTATCAGTTTTACAGGCCATAGCATTTTATAAAATCCTGTTAACGGCAATTGTAAGTTATTTTTATTAATTTAGATCTGGTTTTTGTCATTGTGAAGAGCGAAGCAACAAAATGTTCTTACTTGAATTAAAGGTTTAAATATAGTAAAAGCTTATTTCATACTCCGTTTCTCAGAACTGTAAATTTATACTGATGACCAATACCCTAGCCCCGATTGAAGTGAAAATCCTTTTTTGAAAAAAAAGATTGCAGCGGAAAGCGGGAAACAGCTCCGAATAAAAATTAAATTACAAAATATGATACGTTCAGTTTTATTGCCTGCACTTCTTCTGACTTCAGCTACCCTGTTCAGCCAGAATCTTAAACCGGTTTCCTATCAGGACGGTTCACAAAAACTAAATGGCCTGGTGACGTCCAATGCCGGTAAAAAACTTCCGGGAGTCCTGATCCTTCCTGCCTGGAAGGGTATTGACGATGAAGCGAAAACTGCTGCGGCAGAACTTGAAAAACAGGGATACATTGCTTTTATTGCTGATATTTACGGCGAAGGGAATATTCCGGCAGACAATGATGCGGCAGCTAAGGCATCCGGTTCTTACAAGAAAAATTATGAAGCGTACCAGAAAAGGATTTCCCTGGCGCTGGACCAGCTTAAAAAAAGCGGGGCGGTTCCCGGTAAAATTGCGGTGATCGGATACTGCTTCGGCGGTGCAGGGGCACTGGAAACTGCGCGGGGAGGCCTTCCTGTTGCGGGTGTGGTGTCCATCCACGGAAGCCTGGGGAAAGACCAGAGCCGTAAAAACGGACCGATTTCCACTAAAATCCTGGTAGAAAACCCTGCGGATGACAAAAGCGTAACCCCGGAAGATTACAATAACCTGATTAAAGAAATGAACGAGGGAAATGCAGACTGGCAGATCATTACGTATGCACATTCCAAGCATACTTTTACAGATCCGAAATCGGCGGACTACAATCCATTGATGGCAAAAAGAGCCTGGAACCATACGCTGATGTTCCTGAAGGAAATTCTTAAATAGTATAGCAACGTATTAATATAACAGTGTAACAACAGTTTGATTTTCAACATTGTTACACTGCTATATTTTTATATTGGTACATTTGAATTACTTAGCTTCCAGCTCCACTTTGTATGCTTTCGGGGAATATTTGGTCAGGGAACCTGTGGCTGCATCAATTCCGACACCGATTACGCCTCCCAAAAGGATATTGACCAGGGATACGGGATTGAAGCTTTTGGTAAGCTTCATTTCTTTGCTGTTAAACCCTTCTTTTTCAAAGGTGACCATCTGCTTGCTTAATGACCTCGGAATTTCGGCAGTACAGGGCGTGGTACATTTTTCAACACCTTTATGCATCACTTTTGCTCCTTCGGGAGTTGTATTGAATGTTATTTTGTCTTTGGTTCCTGTAAGGATGGTTGCACATGACGTTGCAGAAAGTGTAATGCCCAGTAAAAGGGCTGCGAATAATTTGTTTTTCATGTATAAAATCAGTTGTTAGTTTTTACAGTGGCGAACTTACAAATAATTCTATAATACTCCAAGAAAAAATTAAAATCGTGTTTTCTAGATGGGGACTTCAAGCCTGTATTTTAAAATTTTGTAAAGCTTTAAATTTAATATCCGAAGGTAGGTTTTTATCCTATTGATGATCAAAAAAAATAACCTCAGCAATGTGAGGTTATTTAATCTGAATAATCAGCCGTACCAAATATCTTTAAGCCGGCTCTGTTGATTTCATAATATCGGTTGAAAATCAATCCACTCCTTCCTGTTCCCTGTTCACCAGTTCCATAGAAAAGGCGGGCAGGCAGATGGAAACATATTCGCATTCTTCGGGAAAGGGATTGCTGTACCGTACCCTTGCTCCTTTTTCGATCAGGATACTCTGTCCTTTTTCAAGGACTACGGTTTCACCATCTATTTCAAACTGTTTTTTACCGGAAATGATGAGGGTATATTCATCAAATTCAGGTGTCTGATGCGGCTCGCTCCAATCCGCCGGTGCTATCATGTGCGCGATAGAGATTTCTGAATTCTGTGTCGAATTTCCCCAGTGCTCTTCAATAAGCTTTCCGTCTGTTGTGGGAATAACGAGCGGTGACTGTTGAGTTTTAAATTTTTTCATACCAGTTCTCTTTTTTTATTTCGTATACGATGTTGGTTCTTGAAGCTTCACCGAAATAAGCAATTTCCTGTTCGGCAATGGCATGGGCTCCGAGCCTTTCCATGGCTTTCTGTGACCGGATATTGTCTTTTCCTACATGAAAATGTACCTGATTCACAAACCCGAATATGTAATCAAGCATCAGTTTCTTGATTTTCGGATTGATGCCTTTTCCCCATGACTCTGTCCCGTAAAAAGTATAGCCTATGAATATAGAATTGTCTTCTTCGTCATAATCATAAAAACGGGTGCTGCCCAGTATATTGCCTGACGCTTTTTCTATGATTTTGAAAGCGCCCTTGCTTTCCATGGCGCCCGTGAAAAAATTCCGGAACACTTCTTTCTGGTAACGGTCCTTATTCGGATGCTGTTTCCAGACTTCGGGGTCGGAAGCCACTTCATACAAAGCCGCAAAATCCCCTTGCTGTAAGGGGATTAACTCATATTCCTGATCCTGCAGGATGGCCTGGACTGAAAAATTCATGCTTAACTTTTTGTTTTGGCTGCGTCGGCTTCTATTTTTTTAATTTCTTTCAGTTTATCTGCAATCTTGTTCACCGCTTCAGGCTTTGCAGGCTTTATTGCCACTTCTGCCTGGGCCATATCCCATTTGATTGCCAGATTTCCGGAGTTTTCATCCATTGGGTTTAAAGTGATCTCAAACCATTCCTGCTTGTCGGCAAGTTTTTTTACCGGAACGGTAACGTCTACCACATCCTGCTTCGCATCATAGGTATACGCGCCCCATTGCTGGAAATCTTTGTTTAAAATAACTTTCCATTCTTTTTCTGTAGGAACAACAAACAGGCCATACGTTCCTGCCGGAACAATCTTGCCCCCGAAATTTACCGGTTGTCCGAAGGTAATTTTAGTAGACGAGTTGGCTCCCGCTCTCCAAACCTGTCCGTAAGGCACAAGCTCACCGAAGATTTTACGCCCTTTTACACCGGGCCTTCCATAGTCGATGGTAATTTTAGACATGGAAAACTGCTGCTCTACCTTCTGGCGCGGACTTGCCGCCGGTACCGAATAATCCTGGGCAAAACCGAACGCTGAAGCTGATATACAAACTGCAAATAGTAATTTTTTCACTTTTAAAAATTTTATCTAAAAATACGAAAACAGGACCAGAAATCTGTTTTAAGGATGATAAAATTTGTTAAAAAAACTTCAGGTACTGAAGATAAATCACCTTATTAAAACACCGTACCATCATTAAGGAGGTACGGTGTTTTGAAATTTTATATAGTTGTATCCACTATTCAGGCATTGCTTTCCATTTTTTAAGAACTGCCGTATAGAAATACATAAACACAAACCCGATCATCAAAATAAGATAACTTAATGAGAACCCCAGTGTTTCGATAACCGTTTTGCAGGTATTGTAGCGCAGCGGACTTATCAGATGATTACAGGCTCTTTCCTGGTGAAGGCTTACGATAAAGAATAACAGCAATACAAACAGCACGAAACCGTTCATGGAAACCGTAATGAATATGGATGAAACGAGCTTTCTGAATTTCCCCATCATCAGCACAGGAACTGCTAAAATAAACAGCCCGATCCCGAATACCAGATAGGAAATAAAAAACTCTTCGCTTCCCCTTCCTCCCGAAATGGAATATAAAACGGTAATGAGCACAATCACCAATGATAAAATACCTGCACTGATCATACTGAACAGCAGTGATTTTAAATCTGTCACCCTGAAGCTGAAAATAACCGTCGCAAGAAAGAAGGCGATCCATAAATAAATATGGATGTTTTCTGAAAAAAAGTCTGTGGATTTTATAACATCTACATTGCCCAGGAAATTCCTAAGGTCATCCGTATGGTAATAGTAACCGGTAATGTTTTTCATGAAATAATCCTGCGGCGACAGCTGGCTGCTGATCTCAGGATTGAAATCTTTGATCTGAACAGAATCATTAACAATTTCACCATTAACAACGTTTGCTGCAGAATCTGTAGGTACCGTCGTATCAACATATCCGTATTCACCATATTGACTGCTTTTGTTGGGATCATACTGCTCGCCCGGATTGGTTTTGTATTTCTTAATAAAATACCGGACTTCGAAATCTTCGGGATGATATACCATTTTTGCCCAGTTTCCGGCCTCCAGGTTATTGCTGATCCCGAAGTCTCTGGAAATCTTCAGGAAACTTTTCATCAGCTTTTCAATTTCCGCAGGGTTTCTTTTATCCAGCAGCTGCGCCGTTAACCTGCTGATCTCAGCCCTTTCCTTTCTGTAAGAATTTTTATCATAATCAGTGAACTGGTCATTGTAATATTCCCGCTGTAAAAACGTTTTTTCTTCAAGATTATTCCGGTAAAATATATTGGAAAAATTGTAAAATGTAAGACCTGTTGTTTTGATGTACGGTGAAAGATCCACAACCTCTTTTTTAAAATAGTACGTCTCTGAGTCAGCATGCTTTTCAGAATAGGCAAACCTGGCTTCCGGTTCTGTTCCCGGGAATGGATAGCCGCCGCTGTTGTCCTTTTCATATACTGTTTTTGAGTATAAAGTATAGTACTGGTAAACCCGGTCATAATAAACAAAGTATTTTTTATTCCGGTCTATCTTTTCAATACCGGTTTCACAGAAAAGCCCGGGGTATTGGGGGAAAATCTTATTGTCCAGGGTATAGTGTTCAATATCCTGTGAAAAGAAAGGATAGGTTTTATTGATTACCGCTATACTTTCAGACATCCGATCATCAGGATACGTATTCTTTACAAACAGCCTGAAGCCTGTCATATAAGAAAAGAAGAACGATGTACAGGTAAATATGATCACAAAGTACTGCAGAAACTGTGAAAACATTTTCCATTTTGTAACAGGATAAAAATTCTTGAAGGCATTGTTTTTAAACATCAGGATCAGCCATCCTACGATCATGAGGATCGAAATAATCAGATGAATAAAAATCATCCCGTCTGCAAAGTAATCATCCCTTACATCAAATTTATGAAGCGACTTAGGGTCCGCATGGGAAATATAGCCGATGAAAAAGAAGATTATGTGAATAATAAGGCCTGCCAGAAGCATCCATACGATTTTCGTATTCCAGACCGTGGGGTGTTTTTCCAGTAAATACCGGTTAAAGTCTTTTATTTTTTTCTGCATTTTCTTGGATTAAAACAAATTAATTAACAAAGAACCGTCTTGTGGAAGAGGAGATATTACGGAGATACACAATGTCCGTTCCTGCTTTCCCGAGGGCGGCCATCACGTCAGAAAACGACGTTTCAGGAGAGAAGTAGGCAACATATACCCCACCGTTGAAATTCAGTTTCTCCAGGTTGAAATCTTTGAAAGCCTCCAACAGCTCTTTCCTGGAACCAACGCTATCAATTTCTATAATCAGCTGGTTTCCTGTATCACCCTTCAGTTCGGAGTTGTCTTTGTACTGACCGTTTTTCAGGAAGATGACTTTATCTGAAACTTTTTCCACTTCATACAGCTGCTGCGAGCTTAAAATCAGCGCAATGGGATGGTTAACAGAATTGGCTATGGATTTAAGGTCTTCCAGAATCACCTGCTGGGCTACAACGTCAAGATTTGCGAGCGGTTCATCCAGAAGAAGGATTTCAGGTTTCCTGAGAAGCGTTCTTGCTAATTCAAAACGCATTTTATACCCGGAAGAAAGTTCGTTCCATTTCAGGTGCCTGTAATTCCAAAGTCCGAGGCGGGCGATCATCATCAGTGTCCGGGTTTCATTTTCCTCCGGATTTATGCCGTAATTCGAGAGGACAAATTTTAAGTTATCCTTTAAACTCCCGTACCATTTTGCCGTTCTCTGCGGGATATAAACCAGTTTTGTTCTGAGATCATATTCGTCCTGAGGGTCTTCGTTAAAAGAATAATGCAGTTCGCCTGTGCTGTAGGAAATCTCTTTGGCCAGGATCCTGAGCAGGGTTGTTTTACCGTTGCCGTTCTCGCCTACCAGTCCGTACACCTGTCCTTTACAGATCTTCATGGAAACAGGGCCCAGAGAAAAACGGTTTCTGCCGTAAGATTTTATGATATTCCCGGCCCGGAGCACCGGTTGTCCCAGAGCATATTCCTTAACCGGAATTTTCCCGATTTTCTGAAGAAGGGTTTTTGATTTTTCGATAAGTTCTTCGGTAGACTCCGGAAACTGTTCTTTCCAGTCGGTGAGCTCAACGGCCTGCCGGTAAATTTCCATATCCTGGGTATCCATGGCAGAATCCAGCAATTTCCTGAATCCTAGAACCGTGTCTTTATTATCGAAAAAATGATAGACTTCGGCTACCCGCTGCTGATGTTTGGTCATCTGATTTTCAAAATTATTAATTCGCTTTTAAAGGTATGCATTTTGAGCGGTTCCGGATTCTGATTTGATCAAAATATAAAGGTGCATTTTTCGGGATGATGTTTAAATGAATTCTGGAAGATAATGTTGTTTCAAAGAATGAATCAGTAATAAAATTTTAAATTACCGGCAGGATTTTATAAATTTGCTTAAAACAAAAGAGATGGAATCCGTTACTTTAAAAAACATCAATGAAATTCTGAAAGATGCTCCTGAAAATATTCTGGAGCGGGTACTGGATTATATTGAAGGCCTTCTTGAAGATGAAAACAGCAATTTTAAATTATCGGAAGAACAGATAGAAAGCCTTCAGAAGATAAAAAGAAGACCATACGACCAACATACCGAAATTGAAACTTTTCTTAATGAAATGAGTTCGAAATATGGCATTTAAGATCATTATTTCGGATGAAGCAAAAATTGATTTAGAACACGCCTATCTTTATTACCGGACAAAAGCCAGTAAAAAGGTGGCAGATCAGTTTTTTAAAGCTTTCAGATCTTCAATTGATATCATTTCTAAAAATCCATATTTTAAAATTTGGTTTGATGATTTTCGGGCTAAGCCAATGAAAAAATATCCTTTTCTCCTATTTTATACGATCGATGAAGAACAAAAGATAATTGTGGTTGCAAGGATTTTTCATGCTTCTCAAAATCCTGAAAAATATCCATGATAATCTAGAAATTCTTCATGATTTTACAGTGTATTAATATAATGTTATTTTACTTTTCTGAAATATAATCATATCCCATTTCCTTAGTTCCTAAAAAATCTTGCTTAGATATTCTCTTAATTAAAATTCCGTCTTGATCAAGTTCTTTCAAGATTTGCTTTAAATTTAACAATACAGACTTATTTTTGATAATGAAAGAATGCTTAACAATGGGAAAACCGAGATTCTTTAAAATACTCGTTGGTGTTATAACATATTTCTTTTTTGCCTGTTGAATCTTTAAGATTTCGATTATTTGAGCTTTGTCAAGTCCTTCTAAGTTCACAATATTGTTAATTTATGAATATCTAAATTAATCATTTTTCTTTATTTAAAAATAAAAAATCCCCGCAAGAAAACTCACGGGGATTATCATTTATTTTTATTTCCGGAAACTACATCGTTTCCATCTTAAACGTCATGCTTTCAATAACTTTCAGGATCGCTTCTACTGTATCCATTGATGTTAAACAAGGAACGCCGTTTTCCACGCTCATTCTCCTGATCTGGAAGCCGTCTCTTTCAGACTGTTTTCCTTTGGTCATGGTGTTTACCACATACTGAACCTTTCCTTTCTGAATTAGGTCAATCAGGTTTACGCTTTCCTCTCCGATTTTGTAGCCTATTTTACAAGGAATGCCCTGCTCGCTGAAGAATTTAGCCGTTCCTTCCGTTGCCCAGATCCTGAACCCTACTTCATGGAATCTCGCCGCCAGATCTGCCGCTTCCTGCTTATGTTTGTCCGCTACCGTGAACAGGATTGAACCGTGCATCGGAACTTTTCTTCCTGCGGCAACCAATCCTTTGTACAATGCTTTTTCAAGCGTGGTATCTTTCCCCATCACTTCTCCTGTGGATTTCATTTCAGGTCCTAAAGAGATATCCACCTTCGTTAATTTTGAGAAAGAGAATACCGGAACTTTTACAAAAACACCTTCTTTATTAGGAACCAATCCGTTCTTGTAACCTAAATCGGTTAATTTCTGGCCTAAAATTGCTTTGGTCGCTAAGTTAGCCATCGGAACTTCTGTGATTTTAGATAAGAAAGGAACGGTTCTGGATGATCTTGGATTCACTTCAATCACATATACATTTCCTTCGAAAAGAACATACTGGATATTCATCAACCCGATTACTTTCAATCCTTTAGCCAATCTCTGCGTATAATCTACCAGCGTCTCAACTTCGCTTGGTGAAATATTCTGTGGAGGATATACCGCAATTGAGTCTCCGGAGTGAACTCCTGCTCTTTCGATATGCTCCATAATCCCCGGAATGATTACCGTTTCACCGTCGCAGATGGCATCCACTTCAATTTCTTTTCCAACCATGTATCTGTCGACCAGAACCGGGTGCTCAGGACTCGCATCTACGGCAAATTCCATATAATGAGACAGTTCAGCTTCGGTATAGACGATTTCCATGGCTCTTCCTCCCAAAACGTAGCTCGGACGAACCAATACCGGATACCCGATTTCGTTGGCAATTTCTATCGCCTCTTCTTTTGAAGTCGAGGTTTTTCCTAAAGGCTGCGGAATTCCCATTTCCTGAAGGGCTTTTTCAAATTTATCCCTGTTTTCGGCTCTGTCTAAATCTTCCAGAGAAGTTCCTAAGATCTGAACGCCGTGAGAAGCCAGCTTATCCGCTAAGTTAATGGCTGTCTGTCCGCCGAACTGAACCACCACGCCCATCGGTTTTTCAAGCTCGATGATATTCATGACATCTTCTTCCGTCAGCGGCTCGAAGTATAGTTTATCCGATATGGAGAAATCCGTGGAAACCGTTTCAGGGTTGTTGTTGATGATAATAGCTTCATACCCCATTTCTTTGATTGCCCAAACCGAGTGAACCGTTGCGTAATCAAACTCAACCCCCTGCCCGATCCTGATCGGTCCGGAACCGAGAACAATAATTTTATTTTTATCAGAAGCTACACTTTCGTTTTCTTCTTCGTACGTTCCGTAGAAATAAGGCGTTTCACTTTCAAATTCCGCGGCGCAGGTGTCTACCATTTTGTATACCGGCATTACCCCGTTTTCTTTTCTGAAATTGAAGATTTCACGTTCTTTTACATCCCAAAGCACGGCAATATTAACATCGGCAAACCCTAATTTCTTAGCCTGGATTAAAGTTTCCTTGTCAAATTTGTTATCTGCAATTGTTTTTTCGAAATCAATTAATTTCTTGATTTTCCAGATGAAGAATTTATCAATCTTACTCCATTCAACAATCTGTTCCCAGTCGTATCCTCTTCTTAAAGCATCCCCGATGATGAATAATCTTTCATCGTCACACACCCTGATTCTTCTTTCAATTTCTTCTTCGGTAAGTGCTTCTGCCTGTTTGGTTTTTAACCCGACATGCTTGATTCCTGTTTCCAGAGAACGGATGGCTTTCTGTAAAGACTCCTCGAAGTTTCTTCCGATGGCCATTACTTCACCTGTCGCTTTCATCTGTGTTGATAATCTTCTGTCTGCCGTTTCAAATTTATCGAACGGGAATCTCGGGAACTTGGTTACTACGTAATCCAGGGCCGGCTCGAAGCAGGCATATGTTTTTCCGGTCACAGGATTCATGATTTCATCTAAAGTTAATCCTACCGCGATTTTTGCAGCAATTTTAGCAATCGGATAACCGGTTGCCTTACTGGCCAGAGCGGATGAACGGGAAACCCTTGGATTTACCTCAATGATATAATAGTCAAATGAATGCGGGTCTAAAGCCAGCTGTACGTTACATCCGCCTTCAATTCCCAAAGCCCTGATGATTTTTAAGGATGCATTCCTCAACAGTTGGTATTCCCTGTCAGAAAGTGTCTGGGAAGGTGCCACCACGATGGAGTCACCGGTGTGTACACCTACCGGATCTATATTTTCCATGTTACAAACCACAATCGCGTTGTCGTTTGCATCACGCATTACTTCGTATTCAATTTCTTTGAAACCGGCAATTGATTTTTCAATAAGACACTGCGTTACAGGACTGTATTTCAACCCTAATTCCGCAATTTCCTTCAATTCAACTTCATTGGAAGCAATCCCTCCTCCGGTTCCGCCCATGGTGAAGGCAGGACGCACAATTACCGGATACCCGATTCTGTCCGCAAAGTTCAATGCTCCTTCTACCGTGTTTACGATATCAGACTCAGGAACGGGTTCATTCAGTTCCCTCATCAGTTCCCGGAACAAATCCCGGTCTTCCGCCCTGTTGATGGCCGAAAGCTTAGTTCCCAGAACTTCAACCTTGCATTCTTCAAGAATCCCTGATTTTTCAAGCTCTACCGCCATATTCAGTCCGGTCTGGCCGCCAAGCGTCGGTAAAAGCGCATCCGGACGTTCTTTTCTGATGATGTGACTGACAAACTGAAGGGAAATCGGCTCGATGTATACTTTATCCGCGATTTCAACATCCGTCATGATCGTTGCCGGGTTTGAATTGATCAGGATCACCTTGTAGCCTTCTTCTCTCAAAGATAAACAGGCCTGCGTTCCCGCGTAATCAAATTCCGCCGCCTGACCGATGATGATGGGACCGGAACCGATTACTAAAATTGTTTTTATGTCTGTACGTTTTGCCATTTTCTAATTTAGATATGAGATGCCAGATGTCAGATTTCAGACTTCCGGCGTTGTGTTTACTTTTTTAGATTAGATTTGAATGTATAAATCATTCTTTGAATTTCATTGATATTTGATATTAAACCGTTGACTTTTTCTGCATTCAGTAGATTTAATTCTCTTGTTAAGATCAATTGTGTCTGCAATTCAAAAGAAGAGGCATTTGCAATTCCAAGAAAATGATAAAATTCCCTGTCATTATTTCGGCCTGCGCCTTCTGCAATATTTGACGGAATTGAAACAGATGATCTTTTAATCTGGGAAATCAAACCGAATTTTTCATCTTTCGGCAATTCGGTACAAATGATATAAACTTCTTTTGCAAGTTCTATTGATTTCTGCCAGAAAAGTAATTTCTCAAAATTATGCATGATAAAGTCTGTTATCTGAGGTCTAATATCTGAAATCTGAATATTTACTGATTCTTTCCACTCTTAAAACCCTCCATCAGCTCTATGAAATCATCAAATAAATAATTTGCATCTTCCGGGCCCGGACTTGCTTCCGGGTGATACTGAACGGAGAAGCATGGATGGATTTTATGTTTCAGACCTTCGTTGGTTCTGTCGTTTAATGCAATGTGTGTTTCTATAAGGTCAGTAGCTTTTAAACTTTCCTGGTCAACGGCGTATCCGTGGTTTTGGGAAGTGATGGCCACTTTATTTTTTTCTAAATCCAGTACCGGGTGGTTTCCTCCGCGGTGTCCGAATTTTAATTTGAACGTTTTTGCACCACAGGCCAGACCGATTAACTGGTGCCCTAAACAGATTCCGAAGATTGGAACTTTTCCTAGTAGTCCGCGGATCATTTCCAGAGCCTGCTGGTTGTCTTCAGGATCACCGGGGCCGTTGGACAGCATCACGCCGTCAGGATCCATCAATAAAATGTCTTCCGCAGTTACATCCTGAGAAACAACGGTGATATCACAGTTCCGCTGAGACAGTTCCCTGATAATTCCTAATTTGGAACCGAAATCAACCAATACCACTTTCAGGCCTCTGCCCGGATTGGCGTAAGGCGTTTTGGTGGAAACCTGCTCTACCTGGTTGGTAGGGAAAGTGGTTGATTTCAATTCTGAAACCACCGTAATTTCGTCAGCATCAGCATTCACGATTTTTCCTTTTACCACGCCATGGTTACGGAGAATCCGGGTCAGTCTCCGGGTGTCGATTCCTGAAATCCCTGACAGGTTTTTCTTTTTAAATAATTCGTCTAAAGTAATCTGAGTACGGAAATTGGATGGCAGGTCACAAAGCTCTTTTACGATAAGACCTTTGATTGCCGGCTCAATACTTTCATAATCATCTCTATTAATCCCATAGTTTCCGATAAGCGGATACGTCATGCAGACAATCTGACCGCAGTAAGACGGATCCGAGATCAGTTCCTGATACCCTGTCATTCCGGTATTGAAAACCACCTCTCCCGCAGTTTCCAAGGCTGCCCCGAAACCTTCTCCATGAAATACTTCACCGGACTCCAGTATTAACTTTTTCTTCATTTTTTAAATTAGATATTAGATTTTAGAAATTAGAAGTTAGACTTCTGCATTCTGTTATTTTATTTCTTATTCTTTCTATTTATAATTTCTTTTGTAAAATGTATAATGTAAGTTGTAGTGGTGTACTTTTTACTTTGTACATTATACTTTTTACAATTCTTTAAAAGTATGCCCTTCTTTTTCCAATGCTTCTTTCAGGATAGCCATCCTTGCATACACCCCGTTTTCCATCTGCCTGAAGATTCTTGAACGCTCACATTCTACCAGGTCGGTATCAATTTCCACGCCCCGGTTAATGGGTGCCGGATGCATAATAATTGCTCCTTCTTTCATTGCTTTTTCCCTGGTTTTGGTCAGACCGTATTTTCTGTGGTATTCCGATGCGGAAAAACTCATTTTGGCATCATGGCGTTCATGCTGGATTCTTAACAGCATCAGGACATCCACTTCAGCAATCAGCTGTTCCACCGCCAAGTAGGTTCCGTTAATAAGGGCACCCTCATCAAACCACTGTTCAGGGCCTGAAAAATATACTTTTGCGCCTAATCTTCTCAGCGCTTCTGCATTTGAATTGGCAACACGGCTGTGTTTTACATCACCCACAATCCCTACTTTCAGACCTTCAAACTTCCCGAATTCCTGATAAATGGTCATCAGGTCCAGCATACATTGTGACGGGTGGTTTCCTGTTCCGTCCCCTCCGTTGATCACCGGAATGCTGATGTTTTTAAGATCGTCAAAATACCGGTCTTTTTTATCCCTGATTACGACCAGATTTACACCCAGGCTCTCAATAGTCTTTACCGTATCGTACAGGCTTTCGCCTTTGTTCACAGAACTGTTTGAGGCATCGAAAGGGACTACCTGAAGGCCCAGTTTCCTTTCAGCAATATCAAAGCTGGTCTTTGTTCTGGTGCTGTCTTCAAAAAAAAGGTTTGAACAAAAAACTTCCCCTTCAATTTTAGACGTTTTACCCTTGGCAAAAGCCATGGCTTCTGTCAGTATCCTGTTGATTCTCTCGGTGCTCAGTTCTGTAATCGTAAACATAATAACTCAAATTTTTTACAAAAAAAAAGCGAAGAAAATATCTTCGCTTAAAATAAATAAATATCGTAAAGGGCGTCTACGCCCGGTAATTCTAATGATATAAATACTGTGTTATTCATTAGGTGCAAAGATATAACAATTTTATAAATCTGCAAAAGAAAATCTGACTTAGTTAAAATACCACAATAATACCATAATTTAATTTTTATATATTATTTTTGTGGCCATTCAATCATAATTATATGGATTTAAAAGACAAAATGATTCTCAGCATCGTCCAGGAAAATTCTACGCTGTCCGTAAAAGAAATTTCAGAAAGAATCGGTCTTACTTTTACCCCTACCTATGAAAGGATCAAACAGCTGGAGAAAAACGGGATCATAGAGAAATACGTCGGTCTTCTGAACCGTGAAAAATTAGGGTTGAATATTGTGGTCTACTGCAATGTCCGTCTTAAAGAACAGTCCCAGAAAGTGCTCGAAAGCTTTGAGAAGAATATCGGAAAATATGATGAAGTACAGGAGGTCATCAGCCTTTCCGGTGAATATGACTATATGCTGAAAATCATTGCGAAAGATGTTAATTCTTATAATGATTTTACCGTCAACGTAATTTCCAATATTCCGAATATCGGTCAGTATCACAGCTCTATTGTGCTTAATGAAGTAAAAAAATCCACCAAATTTAAAATTGACCTGGCATAAATTTAAGAGTCCATTATAATCGGGCTATATGATCTGCCGGTTTACCGGAGGTCAATCAGCGCACCTTTTAAATTAAATGATTTCACTATTGCTGTTGGAATTTCCGTCACTTTCCTGATGGATTGATAAAGACTTTTCTCAAATCATATTTATTATTCAGTCCTGCCCTTTTTCCATATCCGTTTCCCAAAATATATTCATTTTTCATTGTCTTATAAGCATGAATTTTACCGTAAAAAGTAAATATTGCTAAATTATTATATATTTGCTAAAATACTATATATGGAAAATATATGCCCGAAATGTAAAAGCGATAAAGTGGTTAAAAGCGGAATCATCAATGAGAAGCAAAGATTCCATTGTAAAGAATGCAGCTATTATTTTACGGTTAAAAAACTGGGTAAAAAAATAGACGATTATTATGTAACCAAAGCACTTCAATTATACCTTGAAGGCCTCAGTTTCCGTGAAATAGAAAGGATTATCGGTGTATCCCATGTAACGGTAAGCTCATGGATCAAAAAATACAATATCACAAGACCGCCGCATTCTGATTTTCATCCTGTTTATAAAATCCTAAAGCAAAATGAGCTGATTGACTATATTTCAAAAGAAGAAAACATCAAAGATTCCGGTTTGATTATTACCCAGTTTGCCGATAAGTATATGCTGATTAAATGGGAAAGGTTTAAAAAATAGGTTTTAGAAGTTATGAGTTATTAATTATGAGTTTTGAGTTCTTCAGCAAGAATTTATACAACTATTAATCAAATACTTAATTAAAATATAAATTCTGAATAAGAACATTTTCCAGCTCATCATTTATAACTAAAAACTTATAACTATATATTAAGCATAAATATATATTAAATTTTCACAACTAAATTATTAATTACAATTTGGCTTTCATAAAATAACAGCCAAAAAATTAATAATTTATGAGGAAAATATTAAGTTTTATTGGATTAGCTTTAATCAGCAGTTCTGTATACGGCCAGGGTTCCCCTGATTATGGAAACGGTTTGAAAATAAATTTAAATACTGAAGGAGATAAGTATGTAAGATTTATATTATGGGACCAGTTCTGGATCCGGAATACAGAAATGAACCCCGGTAGTATGGTGGGCGGCGAACCAACTAAAAATACGTGGAACCTGGGAAACCGGAGGGCGCGTATTTTAGCCTATGCCCAGATTACAAAACGTTATATGATCCTGACCCATATCGGGATTAATAACCAGACGTTCATCAACGGCGGCGCCACCGGAACAACCGGAACAGGAGGTTATGGAAACGGTAAAAAACCACAGCTTTTCTTTCATGATGCATGGAATGAGTATGCGGTTGTAATGCCCGGAGAAGCCGGAAAATTCAGTCTCACTTTAGGAGGCGGCCTTCATTATTACATGGGGCTTTCCCGGATGACGATGGCTTCAACACTCAACTTTTTAACCCTGGATTCCCCTGTTTTCAGCTGGCCTCTGATTGACAATTCAGATCAGTTTGCCAGACAGATGGGTGTTTTTGCTAAAGGGAAATACGGAAAATTTGAGTACCGGATGAGTTTAAACAAGCCGTTCGCAACCGATTTAACACCTGCAAATACCTTGGTTCCCGGAAACGAAGTTGCGGTTGACAATAACGGAAACCCTAACTGGTCCAAAGCCGGTTATTTTGAATATCAGTTCTTAGATACGGAATCTAATCTCCTTCCTTTTAAAGTCGGTTCTTACCTGGGAACCAAAAAAGTTTTCAACATCGGTGCCGGTTTTTACCACCAGGCGGAAGGGACCAGAACTTCAGTCAATTCAAATATAGAAAAGCATGACATCACTTTACTTTCGGTAGATGCTTTTGCCGATATTCCTCTGGGTGGAGCCAAAAACAAAATGGCCGTTTCTGCTTATGCAGGATTTTACAACTATAATTTCGGTCCGAACTACGTGAGAAATTTAGGAACCATGAACATTGCTGCCAGCGACCCGAATTTTGTGGGACAAAGAGCTTTGGCAGGCCCCGGAAATTTACAGCCGATGATCGGAACCGGAAATGTAGTGTACGCTCAGGCAGGTTTGCTATTACCGAGCCAGGCAGAGAAACCGAAAATCAGGATCCAGCCTTTTGCAGCTTACACCTATAAAGATTTTGAAGCGTTTGACAAGCCTTCCTCGCAGTTTGATGTGGGAGCCAACTGGTTTTTAGACGGGCACCATGCAAAAATTACCACGCAATATTCTACAAGGCCGGTTTACACAAGCCCGACCGAAAGCCCGAAATCTAAAGGGGAATTTATTGTACAGCTTCAGATTTATTTATAAAAACATCTTCCATATAATTTAAACAATCAACAAAAAAATTAGTGATATGAGCGAACAACACCACGATGTTTACGAGAATATGACGGAAAGGCAAAAGAACCGCACCATCTGGAGCGTCATCACGGCTTCGTCCCTCGGAACTCTGATAGAATGGTATGATTTCTATATTTTCGGAAGTTTAGCGGTCGTTCTGGCGACCAAATTCTTCCCGGCAGACAATCCTACCGCAGCATTTTTGTCTACCCTGGCAACTTTTGCGGCCGGGTTTGTAGTAAGACCTTTCGGAGCTTTATTTTTTGGAAGGCTTGGGGATATTATCGGAAGGAAATACACTTTCCTGGTTACTCTCCTGATTATGGGATTTTCTACATTCCTGATCGGATGTATTCCCGGCTATGAAACCATCGGATTCATGGCGCCGGTTCTGGTTTTAATCCTGAGACTTTTACAGGGACTTGCTCTAGGCGGAGAATACGGCGGAGCGGCAACCTATGTTGCGGAATACTCACAGCCGCACAGAAGAGGTTACTGGACTTCATGGATCCAGACTACCGCTACCGCAGGACTTTTCATTTCATTAATTGTGATCCTTATTACAAAAAATACACTTTCAGCGGAAGAGTTTGACTCCTGGGGATGGAGGGTTCCGTTCTGGATTTCAATTCTGATGGTGGGCGTTTCTTATTTCATCAGAAAAAACATGAAGGAGTCTCCCCTTTTTGCCAAGGCTAAAAGTGAAGGGAAAACATCAAAAAATCCTTTAAAAGAAAGTTTCGGAAATAAATTTAATTTCAAATTTGTCTTATTGGCATTATTCGGTGCTGCAATGGGACAGGGTGTAATCTGGTACACCGGGCAGTTCTACGCCATGAGTTTCCTTCAGAAAGTAATGAATATCAACTCTATGCAGGTAGATTACCTGATGGCAACGGCATTACTGATGGGAACGCCTTTCTTTGTGTTTTTCGGCTGGCTTTCAGATAAAATCGGCAGGAAAGCGATTATGATGACCGGAATGCTGGTTGCTATTTTAGCCTACCGCCCGATCTACGATGCCATGTACAAAAGCGTGAACATAGAGGCTAAAACCGTTGCAAGTGAAGGTGTCAAAGAAACAAGGATGGCCACCCTCCATAAAACGATTGCAACGGACAGCATGGTTACCTTTCATAAAGAAACCGCTTTTACAGACGGAACTTTAATTAAAAAAGACAGTATTGTTCACTGGTCTGCTGCAGGTCCCGTAATGAAAGACGGAAAAGCTGAAGAACCGAAAGTTTCCACAGCAATCACCCTTAACAATGAAACAAGATGGTATCTGGTATTCCTTGTATTTATTCAGGTAATTTTCGTGACGATGGTATATGGACCGATTGCCGCATTTTTAGTGGAGATGTTCCCGGTGAGAATCCGTTACACATCCATGTCTTTGCCGTATCACATCGGTAACGGGGTTTTCGGGGGACTGCTTCCTGCCGTTGCTACTTATCTTGTTACTTCCGGAAAAGATGCGGGGCATGCGACGTGGTATCTTGAAGGGCTTTGGTATCCGATTGGGGTTGCTGCTGTCTGCTTAGTCATCGGACTGATTTATCTTAAAAACAAGAACAACAATATCCATGATTAATAGGGATAATCACTTAAAAATTTATTAATTTTAAATCTACTAAAATGAACGGATTAAAAAAGATATTAGGCATTGTATGGATTTTAGCTGCTTTAACCGTTGCCTACTTCGGCATCACGGTGATGGGCATTCCTAAAATCACCTCCGGCAAACAGGAAGATCTGGTATTTGGTATCATCATACTTTTCGTACTGGTGCCGATTGTTACCGGCGGGCTGGCCATCTTCGGATATTATTCTTTAATAGGAGAATACTCTGACGAGAAATAAATTATAAAAGATAATTGATGAATGATTTTGTTCATCAATTATCTTTTATTAATAATCGATAATGAAAAAAAGACACGAGCAAAAACTGATTATCCTGAGCATAGGCTTATTTATTGCTTTCAGCATTCCCATTTCACTGCTTTTCAACAGTGAAAAGGAGGTTTTCGGCTACCCGATGCTTTTGGTTTATGTGTTCGCCGTCTGGATGCTTTCCATCATTATTTCTTTTGTAATCGTAAAAAAATATGATGAGTAGTTTCGCATTATTTATCGTTGTCCTTATTTACCTCGCACTTTTGTTCTTAGTTGCCCATCTGGCAGAGAAGAAAAAGAGTAAGATCTGGATCAATAACCCATACATCTACGCATTGTCCCTTGCCGTATACTGCACCGCATGGACGTATTACGGAAGTATCGGCGTGGCAGCGACCAGCGGACTCAATTATTTACCTGTTTACATCGGACCAATTGTGGTGGTTCCGGCCTGGATTTACATCAACACAAGGATTGTCCGCATCTCAAGAGTGAATAAAATAAGCAGTCTGGCAGATTTTATTTCATTGCGGTACGGGAACAGCAGGAGCTTCAGTGCCATCATTACCCTGGTTTGTTTTTTTGCAATTATCCCTTACATCGGATTGCAGATCAAAGCCATTTCAGAAACATTTCACCTGGTGACAGAAACCAAAATATCACCGAATATCCTGACAGACAGCGGGACTTTTGTGGTCGTCCTCATTGCTGTATTTTCATCATATTACGGCACAAGATATGTTGATGCCTCCGAAAAACGCTTGGGAATCATTTCCGCTATTGCCCTGGAGAGTTTCCTTAAATTATTCTTTATTATTATTCTTGGACTGTTTGTCATTTATTATGCTTTTGACGGATTTTCAGACCTGTACCAAAAGGCAAGTCAGTTTCCGGATTTTAAAGCTAAAAATACATTTAACGGAATTGAAGGCGCTATGAACTGGATGGTTCTGTGCATGATTTCGGGAACGGCCATCTGTATTCTGCCGAGACAGTTTCACACTGCAATTGTTGAAAACAGACAGGAAAAGCACATCAAAACAGCAATCTGGTTTTTCCCTTTGTATCTTCTGATATTCACCGTTTTTATCTTCCCGATTGCCTGGGGCGGAAGGTTGATTTTTAACGGGCAGAACGTAAACCCTGAGTTCTACTCTATCCTGATTCCGCAGCATTTTGACAATACCCTCATTACGGTTTTTGTATTTTTGGGAGGCCTGAGTTCCAGCATTTCAATGATTATTATTTCGGCCATCACCTTGTCGATTATGCTTTCCAACAATCTGATTATCCCTTACGGATTACTGGGAAAATTTAAAGCTGAAAACGAAACCCAGAATACCAGAAACATTACCAACATCCGTAAATTCTCGATTTTCGGATTGATTATCGTGGCTTTTGCTTTTTATAAATACTTCATTTTAAAAACTTCTTTAGACTCCGTCGGATTGATTTCGTTTGTTATCATTGCGCAGCTGGCACCTGCCTTTTTCGGAGCGATATTCTGGAGAAGGGGAAGCTACAAAGGCGCGGTGGCCGGCCTGTCGGCAGGGTTGATTATCTGCTATTTCGGATTGATTATTCCGCAGTACTATTTTTCCTATAACTCTGAACTGAAAGGAATTTTAAGGGATCTCTACAACGCGTTCCAGTTTTTTGATATTTCTTTTTTAACCCGGATTCCGGAAATTTTCTTCTGGTCGGTTTTAGTAAATACTGCTTTGTTTACCATACTTTCCGTCAGCATGAAAGGAAATTACCGGGAGAGAAATTTTGCTGAACTCTATGTTGATATCGATAAATATATACAGAATCATGAAAACGCATTCATCTGGAGAGGAACGGCGTATGTTTCTGATATACAGAACATCCTGGAACGTTTTTTAGGCAAAAAGAAAACCGAACAGGCAATGCGGATCTTCAATATCAAATACAATATCGATTCGCAGACGGAAACGGCAGATTCCAGATTTATCAAATTTTCCGAGAACCTTCTGGCCGGAAGAATCGGGACAGCTTCTGCTAAAATCCTTATCGAAGGCGTTACCAAAGAGGATAAAATTTCATTGAAGGAAGTCCTAAATATTTTAGAAGAATCTAAAGAAAATATCACCTTAAATAAAAAGCTCACCGAAAAATCCGAAGAACTGAAGCAGCTTTCCAGTGACCTCAGTACAGCCAATGAAAATTTAATCGTAAAAGACCGTCAGAAAGACGATTTCCTGGATTCTGTAGCCCATGAACTGAGAACCCCGATTACCGCTATCCGTTCAGCCGGGGAAATCTTAGCGGATGACGACGATATTCCTTTAGACATTAAAAGGGAATTTTTAAATAACATCATTACTGAATCTGACCGCTTAAGTGAAATCATCAACGATATTTTATATCTGGATAAACTTCAACACGGAGAAATTGCTTTAAATATTCAGGAAAATAATATTATTGAAACTTATAAAAAAGCCCTGAACCCAATTTTTCACCTGATTCAGCAGAAATTTATTCATGTCAGCGAAGTGGATTTGCTGAATGATTACCTGTTTAAATATGACGAGGCCAGGTTTATCCAGCTGTTTCAGAATATTTTAGGAAATGCCCTGAAATTCACGGATGAGCAGGGAATTATCCAGACCAAATTTTCACAGAAAGATGATAATCTCGTTATAAAGATATTCAATACCGGAAAAAACATTCCTGATGAAGACCTGAAACTTATTTTCGATAAATTTTACCAGTCTAAAAACCAGAATATCCGCAAACCCACCGGAAGCGGCCTTGGATTGGCTATTTCAAAAAAGATTACCGAAGCCCACAGTGGAAATATAAAAGCGGAAAACAGCGGGCTGGGTGTGACGTTTACCATTACCTTACCGATGAAAAACATTGTTGATGACAACACAGAACCCGAAGGGTTCAATTTTAATAGCCCTGGGTGAAACCCATGGAATCGGAAGCAGCAAATAAGAACCCGGAAGGGTTCAATATTAAAAACAAACACAAATGGGAACGTACAGACAAATATTTTACCACATTGTTTTTGGAACAAAGCAAAGAAGCCCGGTAATTAATGAAAAGAATGAATCAGAACTTTACAGATACATCTGGGGTATTCTAAAAAATAAAAATTGTAAATTATACAGGATTAACGGAATGCCGGATCACATCCATATTTTTTGTGACCTTCATCCCAGCGTGAGTCTCAGCAATTTGGTAAAAGATCTAAAAGTTGCAACGAATTTACGGGTGAAAGAATCAGGATTATTTCCTGAATTTGATGGTTGGCAGGAAGGTTATGGTGCATTTACAAGTTCGGTAAAAGAAAAAGAGACCACTATAAATTATATAAAAAATCAAAAAGAACATCACAAACATGAAAGTTTTGAAGATGAATTTAAAAAGCTATTGGCTGAACATACAATCGAATTTAAACAAAATAATTAAATTCAACCCTACGGGTTGGCTTGATGCAAATCATAATTACACAGGTTTCACCTGCGGCTATTAAAATTGAACCCTTCGGGTTCTCCAATCAAAACAAAGAAAAAAATGAAAAAGATATTGATTGCTGATGACGAACACAAAATATTAATGTCCCTGGAATACAGTTTCCGGAAAATAGGTTACGAAGTTTTTATCGCCAGGGACGGAACAGAAGTTCTGGAATTCCTGAAAACACTGGTTCCTGATGTCATTTTACTGGATATCATGATGCCGAACCTCGATGGCTACAGCACGCTGGAAAAAATCAAAAAAAATGAGGCCCTGAACAGCACGAAAGTCCTTTTCCTGAGTGCCAAAAACAATCCCAGAGATATAGAGAAAGGCCTTGAGATGGGAGCCGATGCCTATGTAACGAAACCGTATTCGATAAAAAAACTGATCCAGCAAATTGAGGAAATGTTTGAATAGATTTCAGATAATAGAGAAGAGATCAGAGACTTATAATTTGTTGATAATGATTATTTTTATCATACAAATCACAGAAAGCGTTCAGAAATTGAATAAGTCTCATTTTAAGTTTTTCACCACTAAAATGATGTAAGAAACTGAGATTATTGAGATCATGCAGCAGCTTTATTCTCCGCAATGACAGAAACACAAAAAAATATGAAGGCAGACGATTTTTTTAAACAGAGCATAGAAAACAAAGTGCAGTTCTGGAAAGAACAGGCTCAGGAAATTCCGTGGTTTGAATTTCCTGAAACGATTATATCAAAAGACGAAAACAAGTATACCCAATGGTTTGTAGACGGAAAGCTGAACATGTCGTATCTCTGCATAGACAGGCATATTGAAGACGGGTTCGGCGATGAAACGGCAATAATTTATGATTCTCCGGTTACCGGTCAGAAGAAAAAGTACACGTTTAATCAGGCTAAAGAAGAAGTTTCAAAATTAGCCGGCGGCCTGGTTTCTCTGGGTTTAAAAAAAGGCGACACTGCTGTTATTTATATGCCGATGATTCCGCAGACCCTTTTTGCAATGTTAGCATGCGCTAGAATCGGTGTGATCCACAATGTTGTTTTCGGAGGCTTTGCGCCGCATGAATTGGTCGTAAGGATTGACGACTGTAAACCAAAAGCTTTGATTACTGCCACTGCAGGAATAGAAATTGCGAAAAGAATCCCGTATCTGCCTTTGGTGGAAAAAGCGATTGAACTGGCACAGGATAAGGTGGATAATATCATTGTGTTCAACAGGAAATTAGTTGATAATCAGAATGAAATGTTTGAAGGGATTATTGATTATGAAGAATTGGTCGGTAAATCGGAACCTGCAGACTGTGTTCCGGTAGAATCCAACCATCCGCTGTACCTGCTCTACACTTCGGGAACCACAGGCAAGCCGAAAGGAATCACAAGGGATACCGGAGGTTATGCCACGGCTTTGAAATTTTCCATGAAATACATTTACGGAATTGAACCCGGTGAAACGTTTTGGGCAGCTTCCGATTTTGGCTGGGCAGTGGGCCACAGCTACAGTGTTTACGGTCCGCTGATTAACAGAAACACCACCGTTATCTTCGAAGGAAAACCCATTATGACGCCCGATGCAGGAACTTTCTGGAGAATTATTTCTGAATATAAAGTGGCAGCGATGTTTACGGCTCCCACGGCAATCCGAGCTATTAAAAAAGAAGATCCTAACGGTGAACTGGTAAAAAAATATGATCTGTCAAACTTCAAAAAACAGTTTCTGGCAGGTGAAAGATGCGATGTTGCCACACTTGACTGGTTCGAGAAGCACATCGGCGTTCCTGCGATTGACCATTGGTGGCAGACAGAATCAGGCTGGCCGATGCTGGGTTTAATGACCTTTGATGAAAATTATAACATCAAAAGAGCTTCAGCCGGAAAACCCATTCCGGGATATGATATTAAAATTTTTGATGAAAACGGTTATGAACTGAATGAGCACAAAGAAGGTTTTTTGGTCATCAGGCTTCCGCTTCCGCCCGGTGCCATGCTGGGAATCTGGAATGATTACGGACGTTTTGAAAAAAGCTATTTATCACAATACAAAGGTTATTATTTTTCAGGCGACGGAGCCATAAAAGATGAAGACGGCTATATTTTTATTACAGGACGGGTGGATGATGTGATCAACGTTGCGGGACACCGTCTTTCCACTTCTGAAATGGAGGAAATTGTTTCCTCCCACCCTGATGTTGCCGAGTGTGCTGTTGTAGGAGTTGATGATGAGCTTCGCGGACAGGTTCCTTTTGCAGCGGTTGTTTTAAAGAACGGTTCTGACATTTCAGAACAGAATGTGGAAAAAGAAATCATTTTGAAAGTCAGGGAAAAAATAGGTGCTGTTGCTTTCCTGAAAAGCGTGATGGTCGTCAAAAGGCTTCCGAAGACCCGTTCCGGAAAAATTTTAAGAAAACTCATCCGGACAATTATTGACGGGAAAGAATTTCAGATTCCGTCGACCATTGACGATGAGAAAATCATTGAAGAAATCCAGCAGAAAATCAATGATTACAGGGCTTAAACGATAAATTAAACATACATTTAAATAATAAAAATTCAAATTCAAAAAAGAAAGGGATATGAGAAACTACCTGATAGAAGATTTACCGCACTACTTTGAAGAATATAAAAAGTCTATTAAAAACCCTAAAAAATTCTGGGACAAGATAGCCGATCAGAATTTTGTCTGGTATCAGCGGTGGAGCAAGGTCGTAAAATACGACATGCATGAAGCGAAAATCACCTGGTTTAAAAATGCCAAATTAAATATTACCAAAAACTGTCTGGACAGGCATCTTTCCGTGAGAGGAGAAAAAGCAGCCATCATCTGGGAGCCTAATGACCCGAAAGAACAGGCACAGCATATTTCTTATAACGAATTATATACCCGCGTTAACAAAACCGCCAATGTCCTGCGCGAAATGGGTATTGAAAAAGGCGACCGGGTCTGCATCTATTTGCCGATGATCCCTGAACTGGCCGTAACCATGCTGGCCTGTGCCAAATTAGGTGCCGTGCATTCCGTAATTTTTGCCGGATTTTCTGCCGCCGCCGTAGCATCAAGAGTCAATGACTGCGGAGCTAAAATGGTGATCACTTCAGACGGAAGCTACAGGGGAAGCAAGGTTCTGGACCTGAAAAGCATTGTTGACGAAGCTTTGGAAAAAACCCCGACTGTTGAAAACGTCCTTGTGGTGAAAAGAACCCACAACGAAATTAAAATGAAGGAAGGGCGAGATCACTGGATGGCTGATCTATATGAACAGGCATCTCCGGATTTTGTAACCGTTATCATGGATGCAGAAGATCCTTTATTTATTCTTTATACATCAGGTTCTACGGGAAAACCGAAGGGAATGCTTCATACATCCGCAGGTTATATGGTTTACACGGCCTACACGTTCAAAAATGTATTCAATTATAAAGAAAATGATATTTACTGGTGTACTGCAGACATCGGCTGGATTACAGGCCATTCCTATATTTTATACGGTCCTCTTTTAAACGGAGCAACTACCGTAATTTTTGAAGGCATTCCTACTTATCCTGAGCCGGACCGGTTCTGGGAAGCGATTGAAAAACATAAAATTACCCAATTCTATACTGCTCCTACAGCCATTCGTTCATTAGCCAAAGAGAGCACGGAATGGGTTGACAAACATGATTTAAGCTCATTAAAAGTGATCGGCTCGGTGGGTGAACCGATTAATGATGAAGCATGGCACTGGTTTAATGACCATGTCGGGAAGAAAAAATGTCCGGTTGTCGATACCTGGTGGCAGACGGAGACAGGAGGGATCATGATTTCGCCGCTTCCGTTTGTGACCCCGACAAAACCAACGTACGCTACCCTGCCACTACCGGGAATCCAGCCTGTGCTGATGGATGACAAACGCAATGAAATTTCAGGAAACCAGGTGACAGGAAACCTGTGTATCCGCTTTCCGTGGCCTGGAATTGCAAGAACCATCTGGGGCGACCATCAACGGTATAAAGAAACGTACTTCACTGCTTTTCCGGGGAAATATTTCACAGGTGACGGTGCATTGAGGGATGAAGTAGGATATTATAGGATCACAGGCCGTGTGGATGACGTGGTGATAGTTTCCGGGCACAATCTGGGAACCGCTCCTATTGAAGACAGCATCAACGAACACCCTGCCGTAGCAGAATCAGCCATTGTAGGTTATCCTCATGACATTAAGGGGAATGCGCTGTACGGATTTGTGATCTTAAAAGATTCGGGTGCCGACAGAAAGCAGGAAAACCTGGTAAAAGAAATCAATCAATTAATTTCAGACCAGATCGGGCCGATTGCAAAGCTGGATAAAATCCAGTTCGTTTCCGGGCTTCCGAAAACCCGTTCCGGGAAAATCATGCGTAGGATCCTGAGAAAAATTGCGGAAGGAGACTTCAGTAATTTCGGGGACATCTCTACCCTATTGAATCCTGAAATTGTTGAGGAAATCAAGAATGAAAGAATTTAAAACTAAAAAAAGCGCAGAAATTTCTGCGCTTTTTGCTTATTCATTTTTAATAACCTTGACTGACTGCCTTCCTAAATTGGAATGGATATCAAGCAGGTAACTTCCTGTGGGATAATTAAATTCCAGCGTATATTTTTTCAGGCCTTTATCGTTCACATCATCTTTAAGGATATTTTTTATAAATTTCCCTGAAGCCTCATACAAACCGACAATAATGTGATCGGAATGTATATAATGAACATTCAGATTTAATTTATCTTTTACTGGATTCGGCGCCACTTCTACTTTTAATTTTCTTTCCTGCTTTTCACCGAATACTTCCTGTGCTGCCAGACTTCCCGTTGTCATTTTATAAACATTGGTTCCGGCTGCAAACGCAACGTTGTTATTAAGAATGAAAATCCGGTTCAGAGAACCTCCTACGCCTGTATTCGTCCAAGTATTTCCACCGTCGAAAGTCTCATAAAACCCGGTATTGTGGCCGCCCATCCAGCCGTGTGTTGCCGATGTAAAACCAACCGCCTGCACATAATGGTCAGGAAAATCCTTTGTTTCCCAGCTGAAACCGCCATTCAGGGATTTCAGCAGTTTCCCGGTATTCGGAAGCTCCGATTCTATGGAACAGAAAATTTTGTTATTATCTAAAAACTGCATTTTCCAGACATATTCATTCTCAATGTTACTGTTATAAATTTTTGTCCAGCTGTTTCCGCCGTCCGTGGTTTTCAGGATCACTGCGCCGTTATCATCATTTCCTGCCGCATATCCTATATTCTCCGTAACGAAATGAATTTCTACCAAAGCATTAGCGTAGGCAGACATATCAATATACTGCCATGTATTCCCGCTGTCTGTGGATTTTATAATATATGCAGGATAAAACCAGGCTCCGCAGCCGTAAACGGTTGAAGTTCCCACGCAATCCAGTCCGCAGATAGCCTGTGGATAAGGCGAAATATTGTTCACCCGCTGCCAGGAATTTCCGCCGTCAGCAGTTTTGTAAAAATTGTTGTTCAGCGTTCCTAAGAAACCGACGTTTTCATTTAGAAATTCTATGTTCCTGTAATACTGGTTGGTAGCCGCGCTTACCGTCTGCTGCGTCCAGTTGGCACCGCCGTTGGTTGTTTTAAAAACGGCTCCGTTACCGCCTCTTGCCGCCCAGCCTACATTTTCGTTCAGGAAGAAAACATCATCATACCTTCCGTTAGCACTTGCCGGAGGATATGAAAAAGCAGTCCATGAATATTGTGCACTGAAGAGCGAACCCAGAAGCGAGAAAGCAAGAATCATTTTTTTCATAAGGTTATTAATTTTTCAAGCACAAATTTGCCACATTTCATACAGATACGCAACATATAATCCCAAAAGCATTACATAACAGTTTCATTCTTAAAAAATCAGCATTCCGGTCAGCATTAAAGCAGAAACTTTATTTCCAGGATTGGCCTGTACTTCTTCCGTTGTTTGAAAAGTGCTAAAATTTTCGTATTTTCGTGTACATATAGGCATTTGCATAAATGAGTTACGACTTAGAACAGGAAAACAAAGAGATCCTCGCAAGATATAAGGATCTGATTTCAAATACATACCGCACTTTGGATGAGGAAAACAACCGACTCATCCGGAAGGCCTTTGATATTGCACTGGATGCACATAAGGATCAAAGAAGAAAAACCGGAGAGCCCTACATCTACCACCCGATTGCCGTAGCAAAAATTGTGGCAACAGAGATCGGTCTGGGAGCCACTTCTATCGCCTGTGCCCTTCTGCATGATGTGATTGAAGATTCTGATTACACGTATGAAGACCTGAAGAAAATTTTCGGGGAGAAAATAGCGGATATCGTGAACGGGCTCACCAAGATCTCCATCATGAACCATCAGAATATTTCCGTACAGTCTGAAAATTACCGTAAGCTTCTTCTTACGCTTTCCGAAGATTTCCGGGTTATCCTGATTAAAATTGCCGACCGCCTCCACAATATGCGTACGCTGGAAAGCATGGCTCCGGACAAGCAGAAAAAGATTGCCTCCGAAACCGTGTATATTTACGCTCCGATGGCACACCGCCTCGGTCTCTACAATATCAAATCTGAGCTGGAAGATCTTTCCCTGAAATACAACAATCCGGATGTCTTCAATGAAATAACGGAGAAGCTGGAACTTGCCAAGGAAAACCGCGAAAGGTATATTGAGGAATTCAAGACGGAAGTTTCTGAAAAGCTGCATGAAGAAGGATTGAATTTTAAAATAAAGGGGCGCGCCAAAGCCATTTCTTCTATTTACCGGAAGATGCTGAAGCAGGGCGTTTCTTTTGAGGAAGTCTATGACAATTACGCCATCAGGATCATCTATAAATCTGATGCCAAGAATGAAAAATTCCTGGCCTGGAAAATTTATTCCATTGTAACGGATGTGTACCACAGCAACCCTTCAAGGATGCGTGACTGGATTACCCAACCGCGTTCAACGGGTTATGAAAGCCTTCACCTTACGGTTTTAGGTCCTGACAAAAAATGGATTGAAGTACAGATCCGTTCCGAAAGAATGGATGAGATCGCGGAAAAAGGGGTTGCCGCCCATTACAAATATAAGGAAGGCTATAAGCAGAGCTCAGACGACAGGAATTTTGAAAACTGGGTGACTGAGATCCGTGAAGTACTGGAGCAGCAGCAAAATCTTACCACATCGGAACTTCTTGATAATATTAAGCTTAACCTGTATTCCAAAGAGGTATTTGTCTTTACGCCGAAAGGGGAAATTAAAATTTTACCGACCAATGCCACTGCACTGGATTTTGCATTTTCGGTGCACTCTGACCTCGGGATGAAGTGCCTCGGAGCAAAAATCAACGGAAAACTGGTGCCTATCTCCTATATCCTCCAGAACGGTGATCAGATTGACATCCTGTCTTCCCAAAACCAGAAACCCAAATCTGACTGGCTGGAATTTGTCGTAACGTCCAAAGCCAAGTCTAAGATCAAGAGTTATTTAAATTCGCAAAAGAATCAGCTGGTAGAAGAAGGGAAAGAAATCCTGCAGAGAAAGCTCCGCCACGCGAAAATTAATTTTAACGACGAAGAAATCAATAAGCTTCAAAAATATTTCAATCTTAAAAGCTCACAGGAACTGTTTTTAAAGTTCCAGACCAATGAACTGGATGCCAGCAGCTTAAGAAAATACATAGAAAGTAAAAACGTATTCAATAACTTACTTTCGAGGTTCAGGAAATCCCCGTCCAAAAATACGGCGTACATAGAGCCTAAGGAGCAGAACCTGGACATGATTGTCTTCGGGAAAGATGAAGAGAAGCTGAATTACACCTATGCCAAATGCTGTACGGTGATACCGGGAGATAAGATTTTCGGGTTTATTACGATTTCTGAAGGCATTAAAGTACACAGCGACAGCTGCCCGAATGCCATTAACCTCCGTGCGCAGTATGACTACCGGGTGATCCCTGCCAAATGGGTAAATGCGGAAAGCTTCAAAAACAGGGTGAAAATTGAAATTGAAGGGCTTGACCGCATGGGTATGATCAACGATATTACCACTGTTATCAGCGGTGCGATGGGTATGGATATGAAGAGCTTATCGATAGAATCAAATGACGGGATTTTTACGGGAACCATTAATCTTGAGGTTAAAAATAAAAGCCAGCTGGAACAGACCTTTAAAAAACTTACCGATATCAACGGTATTTCAAGAGTAAGAAGACTATAATATTTCAGGGATGAATTTAACTTTATATTTTAAAAAATTTTTCAGCAACAGTCAGGCTTCAGGGATCATTCTTATTTTCTGTGTCCTGATTTCATTATTAATTGCCAATTCTTCTGCAGCCGGTGGATTTCAGTCCTTTTTAGATACAGAAACGGGAACGGACCTGTTCGGATTGAAGTACCCGGTAAGCATCTGGATCAATGACGGCCTGATGGCCGTATTCTTCCTTCTGGTAGGCCTGGAAATTAAAAGGGAAATGGTGGAAGGCGAACTTTCATCCTTTAAAAACGCTTCACTGCCAATTTTTGCGGCGGTCGGTGGCATGCTTGTTCCGGCGGTTATCTATATCGCTTTTAACTTCGGGACAAAATATGCAAACGGATGGGGAATCCCGATGGCTACAGACATTGCTTTCTCCCTGGCTATTATTTCCCTGCTGGGAAAAAGAATCCCGAATTCAATTAAAATCTTCCTTGCCGCACTGGCCATTGTGGATGATTTGGGCGCCATTTTAGTGATTGCCATATTTTATACGGAACAGATTCACTGGATGTATTTATTACTGGCTTTCGGGGTTACCGCTTTGTTATTTTTACTGAATTTTTTAAAGGTGACCAGGATTGTTTTCTATCTGGTGCCCGGATTATTTTTATGGTATTTCCTGCATCATTCCGGGATACATGCAACAATTGCAGGCGTTCTGCTCGCCTTTTCGATTCCAACCAATGTATCTACCACCGAAATCTCACCGCTGGAAAAACTGGAGCATCAGCTGCATGTGCCGGTAGGTTTTCTTATTATGCCTCTTTTTGCCTTGACCAACACCAACATCACTTTCACCCGTGAAATGGTGTCTGAAGTAACAAATACTTTAGGATTGGGAATTATCTGCGGCCTGGTGTTAGGAAAACTGATCGGAATTAATTTATTTTCATTTATTGCGATTAAATCCAGATTGAGCTCATTGCCTCAGAATGCATCCTGGAAACAGATGTTGGGAGTCGGGCTTCTGGCCGGAATCGGATTTACCATGTCTATTTTTATTGCCCTGCTTTCTTTTAAAGGAGCACATGAGATTCAGGACGAAGCCAAGTTTGCGATACTGATCGCTTCCCTGCTGGCCGGAGTATCGGGTTTTATGATCCTGAAATTAAGCGCCGGGAATACGGTAACGGAAGATGAAAATTAGGTTTTTCAGATTCAGGTATTGATGTATTTAATGTAAGCTAATTCTCAGTCAGATTATATATTCTCATCATTTTCAGCATTGATCTTTTCAGATTCTTTTCTAAGTTCGTCTGAAAGAATTTTTTTGATCCTTACTTTTCTGAGGGCCATATTGAGTTCATTTCCGAACAGCAGAAGGTATACATTGACATTCACCCAGACCATCAGCAGGATCATGCTTCCGATGGAACCGTATAATACGTTGTAACGGGCAATATTTTTAACGTATAACGCAAAGAAATACGTCGTTACTACAAACAGCACTGTCGTAAGAATGGCACCGGGAACTGCCTGGCGGAATCTTGTGATTTTTACGGTTCCCAGCCAGTAGAACATGGCTAAGAGAATGAAATAAAAGATCGGGAACGAAACCAGTCCGATGATTTTCGTCAGGTTGCTCATCAGCCAGGAAACATCATACACCGGCGTAAACATTTTAAGCACGACTTCTGAATAGTAGACTCCGAAAAGTGTCAGGAAAACAATAAGTATGAAACCGATGGTAATAAAGAACGAAAGGATAAACTCCTTCACATCGCCCATCTTCTCCTCTGTCTGCTCATTGAACCCGTTAATTAATGAAAATGTCCCGTTGGTGGCAAATACTAACGCTAAAATAATGGTCAGGTTGCTGATCCCTTTCATATTGGGGACAATGCTCTGCTCAATATAATTCCGTACATCGCCTTCTATGTTGGATGGGAAAACATTGTGCATCAGGACTTCAAAAATATAAAACTGAAGCTTGTCATAATGCGGCATATAGGGCATTACCGACAGAAGGAACAAGACAAACGGAAATAAACTGATGGTAAAGCTCCAGGAAATGGCAGCTGCTTTTCTTCCTATCTTTTCTTTGAAAACCCCTCTGAAATAAATCTGAAACATTTCCCACAGCGATATACCCAACAGAGGAATATGGATGTCATTGAGAAACTCCCGGACTTTCAGGATAAATTTAGGAACTTTCATGCCCATGGTACTTTAAAATAGTATTTATCTTCGTTATCTGCTTCAGAACTTAATGAAAAGCAGAAAATAAAAGAATTAACGCTTTCCATCAAATAATGCGCTGCAAAAATAATGTTTTTTTTAAACTTACGAATTTTCTGTAAAAAACACAGGGTATGACTTTCTTTAATTTATGAATATCTTTGCCGCTTCAATTACTTAAACACATCATATGCAGATTAATTTGCTTTGTATAGGGAAAACAGACGATAAGGAAATTACGTCTTTAATCAGTTATTACCTGAAACGCCTTCCCAAGCACTGGAATTTTGAGATTGTGGAAATCCCTGATATTAAAAATGCCAAAAATCTTACACCGGACCTTTTAAAGAAAGAAGAAGCCAAACTATTTATGGCGCATATTGACCGTACTGACCTTGTCCTGATTCTGGATGAAAAGGGAAAGCAGTTCACCAGCCGGGAATTTGCACAGAAAATAGACAGCTGGATGAATTCTTCAGTAAAGAAAATCCATCTCCTGATTGGCGGGGCGTACGGGTTTTCAGAAGAAATTTATACAAGGGCCAACGAAAAAATGTCATTATCCAAAATGACATTTACCCACCAGATGATCCGGTTATTTATCGTTGAGCAGCTGTACCGTGCCGACCAGATCTTACAGGGAAAACCTTATCATAATGATTAAGTTACAGGCCGGCTTTTAAACCGATCTGCCTTTTTGCTTCGCCCACAACAAACGCAACGGAATTGGCAATATTGAAACTCCGGATCAGCTTAGACATCGGGATGGTCAGATGGTTTTCAAAACGGTCTAACACCTCTTTACCAAGTCCGGCACTTTCTTTCCCGAATACCAGCCAGTCGCCATCCTGGAAATCGGTCTCCAGATAGGATTTTTCGGCATGCGAGCTCATCAGCATAACACGGGACAGGTCCGGGATCACTTTCATCCACTCCTCTACATTTTCATATTCGGTAACATCAAGATGAGCCCAGTAATCCAGTCCGGAACGTTTCAGGTTTTTATCATTGATAATAAATCCGAATGGGTGGATCAGATGCAGCCTGCTTTCGGTTCCTACGCATAATCTTCCGATGTTTCCGGTATTATTGGGGATCTCCGGTTCTACAAGAACAATGTTTAACATGAATAATGGATATGTATTTTAAAGTTTCCGGTACAGCCGGTCAGAACAGTTAATCTTTTGAATATAACCGGTTATTTTTTTTCGCATTTGGCATAATATTCCAGAAGCAAAGGTTTCTCGTACCCTAAAGTTACCGCTTTGTCTAAGCTTGCACAGGCTTCCTTCGGCTTGGCAGTTTCAAATAAAATCAAAGCTTTATTAACGTGGGCCTGGGCGAATTTCGGGTCAATAGCAATGGCTTTGTTTACATCTGCGAGAGCTTCCTTGTTTTTTTTCAGTTTAAAATAAACATCTCCCCTTCCGCTGTACAGAAGCGATTCCGGTTTTTCTGAAATCAACTGGTTATAATCTTTTAAAGCCCCTTCCAGGTCACCGCTGTTCTTTTTGAGGTTTGCGAGTCCTGTCCGTGCATAAATATTATCAGGAGCAAAACTTAAAAGCTGGTTCAGGTCTTTTGCGGCAAGATCTTTTTTGCCTAAATTTTCATACACTTTAGCACGCGTCAGGTACATATCGGCGTTTTCAGGCTGTAATTTTATCCCCTGGTTCAGATAGTCCAGTGCGGCCTGTTTATTTCCTTTCTGTCCGTGGATGGAACCTAAATTGGCATATACGGCTGCAGACATCGGATTGGACTTAAGTGCAGATTCATAAGATTTAAAGGCAGACGTTGTTTTCCCCAGCCTGCGCTGTGCAGTTCCGAGGTAGTTGTAATATTCAGACTTGATCTGCTGGATTTTCTCGGTCTGTGCCAATGCGGAATACTGCTCTTCGGCACATTTATAATCTGCTTTCTGGAAACATTCTTCAGCAGTTTTTTTGTCCTGAGCGTAAAAGTTTAATGATAATAATGCTAAGGTAAGAAAGGATAAATGTTTTTTCATGAGGTTATCTTTTGTTTATTGATTACTTTTCTGGCGAGTGCACCAAAAATCACCCCCAATAAAGTTCCAACAAACGACCCCACCAAAATATCTATCGGGAAATGCACTCCTAAATATATCCGGCTGTATGATACTACTGCAGCCCACACAAATATAGCATAAGGAAACCATTTAAGGTTCTTTTTTAATAAAATAGTTAAGTAGCTGGCTAAAAAGAAGGTATTGGAGGCATGTGCAGAGTAAAAACCGAACTGCCCGCCGCATTTTACGATTCTCATGTGATGTTCCAGGGAAGGATCATGACAGGGCCTCAGCCTTTCGATCCCGTGTTTGAAAACCCCGGCAAGCTGGTCTGAAACGGTTACGCCGATGGCTACGAACACCAGAATAAAAACAAGTGACCTTAATTGATAGTTTTTGAATAAGAAATAAAGAAAAATAGCATACAGCGGAACCCAGATCCAGGTACTGGAAATCAGCATCCAGAACTGATCAAATGAAGAGTCGCCCAGATTATTAAGAAATAAAAAGACCTTTTTGTCTTCCTGAATAATTTCCTCCATCTGACTTATCTGCTTACCGGTCCTTCGTAAGTTTCATCGTCGGCAGGCTTCGGCTGTACAGGCTCCTGAGGCTGTTCAGGCTCTCCTGAAACCGTACCTTTTTCAGTTTCCTTCATCGGATTGTAGTCTTTCGCCGCATCTTTCACCTTTTCAATCTCACGCTTGATCTCAGAAACAGGATTGTCTGTCTCTTTCATGATCTCCGTTTTGATATCTTCTACCGCGCCGCGCATTTTTCTTACACCTGAGCCTAAGTCACGTGCGATTTGAGGAAGTTTATCCGGACCGAATAATACAACGATTGCAACGGCAATGAGTGCCATTTCTCCTATGCTTAGTTCCATTTGGTAAAATTACGAAAGATTATACATATGCAATACAAATGTATTGTATTTTAAACAAATTTTAAGAAAGAATCAATTAAGATTAAAAATTCAGCGGTTAAATTTTTCCGGAACGGTTAGCTGAACCTGAGATTATTATATTTCAAGTTAACCTATTGACTGCCGTTTCCGAAATGAATTTTGAATAACAGGATACCTGATTGATATTCCGGCAGTTTATTTTAAAGGTCTTTTTTCAGATTCTTTTTCTGGAAATTAATATAGGTAATAATCACACTGGCTGCCATTAAGATAAAAGCCAGGAAGAAAGGGGCTCCTGAAAACTTGAACGGAGCATCTTCGTGCGTGAAAAAATAAAACAGGTTGGTCATCATCGGCGGACCAATTATGGCAGTGGCACTCATCAGGCTGGTTAATGCGCCCTGCAGCTCACCCTGCTCATTGGAAGGGACACTTTTTGTAATTACTGACTGCAATGCCGGCCCGCAGATTCCTCCCAGGCAATACGGGATCAGGAAGACAAACATCATCCAGCCCTGACTAGCAAAAGCAAACAGCAGCATACCGATGGCATACAGGGTCAATCCGTAATAGATGCTTTTCTGTTCGCCGAATTTCGGGGTCGTCCATCTGATCAGGACTCCCTGAACGAGCCCAACCAATAATCCTACAACGCCCAGTGAAATCCCCACCATTCTTTCATCCCAGCTGAATTTATACATGGTGAAAAAGCTCCAGTTGCTCTGAACGGCATGTCCGGCAATATAAATCAGGATCAATGAAACAATCAGCCCGGAGATTTCAGGATGCTTTCCCAGGAATTTAAAGGATCCGACCGGATTGGCACGCTTCCAGTTGAATTCCCTTCTTTTTTCTTTATCCAGGCTTTCCGGAAGAATGAAATACCCGTACAGGAAGTTCAGCAGGCATAATACCGCCGCTGCATAAAAGGGAACCCGTGCTCCGTAATGTCCTAACAGTCCGCCCAGAACCGGCCCTATAATAAATCCAAGTCCAAATGCAGCCCCGATTAAACCAAAGTTCTTTGCCCGGTCTTCATCTGTAGAAATATCAGCAATGTAGGCACTTGCCGTTGTCACGCTTGCCCCGGTAATCCCGGCAATAATCCTTCCCAAGAACAGCCATAAAATGGTAGGTGCCAAAGCCAGTAAAACATAGTCTATGGCAAACCCGAAAAGTGAAATCAGGATGATCGGCCGCCTTCCGTACTTATCACTCAGGTTCCCGACTACAGGAGAAAAGATAAACTGTGTAAATGCATACGCAAAACCCAGCCAGCCGCCATATTTGGCCGCCTCACTTATATCGGCATGAATAAGTTCTTCAATCAGTTTCGGGACAACGGGAATAATGATTCCCCATCCTGTAATATCAATCAGCAGCGTGATAAATATGAAGCTCATTGCAGCTTTTTTTCTTGCGTTTTCCATAATGCTGCAAAAATACTCAAATCAGGAAAATAATAATAAAAAATATTGATAACCTACAGAAAATGATGGATATTATGATTGAAAGATTTAAGCAGACTTAAAAATTTAATGAAACCTTTATCAAAAATTCAGGCATAAAAAAAGCCTTTCAGTTTGAAAGGCTTTCTCTTATTTATTGTAGTTACTTATTTTGAAGCAAGCACTTCTTTGCTGGTTGTAGATTTACCGTGTACTTCATCTTCTTTTCCTGTTTTAAGGAAATCGTACGCAATAGCAGACGCAATGAAGATGGATGAATAGGTACCGAACCCGATACCGATTAACATCGCAAACATAAATCCTCTCAGGTTATCTCCACCGAAAATGAAGATGGCCAGGATTACTAAAATGGTAGTAAATGAGGTGTTGAATGTTCTTCCTAACGTACTTGAAATAGAGTCATCAAATAATCCGGCAAGGGTTAAAGATTTTTTCTCTCTCAGGTACTCACGGATCCTGTCAAAGATAATTACCGTATCGTTAATTGAATATCCCAATACCGTTAAGATCGCAGCAATAAAATCCTGGTTGATCTCCATGTTGAACGGCATGAATTTGTGAAGCAGTGAATAAGCTCCCAAAATAATTACCGCATCATGGAACAATGCTGCCACAGCACCTAATGAGAACTGCCATTTTCTGAATCTTACCAGGATGTAGATAAAGATCCCTGCCAAAGCAGCCACTACGGCTAAAATACCGTGAGTCTGGATATCATCTGCCACGGTAGGACCTACTTTCTCAGAAGAAATAATTCCGGCGTGGTTCTTATCTGCAGATTTGAAATCTGCTAAAGTGGTTTTGGAAGGCAATTCTGATTTTAACCCTTCAAACAATTTCTGCTCAATGATCTGGTCAGCTTTTAAAGATTCATCTTCAATAAGGTAATCCGTAGAGATTTTTAACTGATTGTCATTCCCGAACGTTTTTGCTTCAACGGAAGAGTTTTTACCGTCTTCAGTTTTGAACAGGGTTATTAATTTCCCTTCAATATCTTCAGCATTTACCGGCTTGTCAAATCGTACCACGTAGTTTCTACCTCCTGTAAAATCAATACCGTATTTGAATCCGTTGATTGCAATGGAAGCAATACAGATTACCGTTAAGATTGCTGAAACAATGTATGCATATTTTCTTTTTCCGATAAAATCAATCCAGGTATTTCTGAACAGGTTTTTCGTTGCAGCAGTCCATACAGAAAGGTTTTTCCCTTTGTTCAGCCTTGAGAAGATCATTGCTCTTGAGATCAGTACAGACGTAAAGAATGTCATTAAGATACCGATTCCCAGTGTTAAAGCAAAACCTTTGATAGGCCCTGTTCCGAAAAGGAAAAGTACACCTGCCGTCAATAACGTTGTTAAGTGACCATCCACAATAGCACTTAATGCATGTTTGAAACCGTCTTTGTAGGCTTCTAAAATACTCTTTCCGGCAAATAATTCTTCTTTGGTTCTTTCGTAAATGATTACGTTCGTATCCACCGCCATGGCCATCGTCAGTACAATACCGGCAATACCAGGAAGGGTAAGCGTAGCATCCACAGAATCCATGATTCCGAAAATATAGAATAGGTTGATGATCATTGCGATTACCGCGTAAACACCCGCTCCACCATAATAGAAAATGATATAAACGATGATTAATAAGAATGCAATACCGAATGAAATCATCCCGGCGTCGATAGATTCCTGCCCTAATGAAGGCCCTACTACAGTTGCCTGAACTACTTTTGCACCTGCAGGCAGCTTACCGGCTCCTAAAACGTCTACCAGTTCTTTGGCTTCTTCCTGAGAGAAGTTACCTGAGATCTGCGTTCTTCCGTTCGGAATGGCGTTTACTACGTTGGGTGCAGTATATACCCTGTCATCCAGGGTTACGGCAACCGGTTTTCCTACGTTTTTCTCCGTAAGGGTTTTCCATTCTTTGGCTCCTTTGGAGTCCATCTGCATGTCTACTACCACTCTGCTCAGCTCATCATAGCTGATGTTGGCCGTTTCAACAGCACCGTCTACCGGAGCTTTCTGGTTGATGTTGCTTCTGATAGCATACAATACAAGGCTTTCGGCATCATTCGCTTCAGGCTTGTATCCCCACATGAATTGGGTATATTTAATATTGGCAGGACGTAAAGACTGTGCTACCTTGCTGTTTAAAATTTTATTTACTGCCGCTGTATCAGACAGTTTTACGTTGGCTACACCATTGGTTCTTAATTTATCCAGGTGTAAAAGGTTCATGAAGTTTGTTGTTTTGGCAACACCCATAGAATCACCTTTCGCAGCTACAATAGAGGTAAGGGTCTGGAAATACGGTGCCATTTCAGGAACCTGCTGTACTTCCCAGAACTGAAGTTTTGCAGAAGTCTGAAGCATTTTTTTCACCTTGTCGATGTCCTTCATACCCGGCATTTCCACAGAAATCCTTGCGGTTCCCGGTACTCTCTGAACGTTCGGCTGTACGGCTCCCATTTTATCGATCCTGGTACGGATAACTTCAAAAGCGGTTCCTACAGACGCGTCGATTTTTCTTTTGACAATGCTTTTTACCTGTTCGTCAGGCGTGTTGTATTTTACTTCAGTAAGTGTGGTGTTTCCGAAAAGTTCCGGGTCTGCCAGCTTAAGATTGGTGCCTTTTGCTTTATTTACCGCATCGAACTGGTCAAAGAAGTTATCAATGTAAGATCTTGTAGAATTCTTCTGTACTTCATCCGTTTTGTTCAAAGCCTCGATAAGGACCGGGTTGGTAGAATAATTGGTAAGATCGTTCACAAGATCTCTCTGGTTGATCTCCAAAAGAACGTTAATCCCGCCTTTCAGGTCAAGACCAAGTTTCATTTCCTTGTCTTTGGCTTTAGAATAATAGAGTTGGGTAAAGCCAAGATTAAGGGTATCCTCCTTCAATCGCTTGATCTCTTTCTCGTTTCCGTTTGCAGCTTCAATCTGCGATTCAATTTTGCTGGCGTACCAGGTTGGCAATAGCTCATTTAAGCAAATCAACCCTAGTACAATAGCAACAATTGTAATAAGTCCTTTTCCTTGCATTTTGTTATAACTACGTTAAATTAAGTCGGCAAATATAATCATTTTCTTGTATTTTATAAATTTTTAACAACAGAAATCGTTTATTTTCAGATATATCGGCAATCTTATTTTTATTTTAGATTTAATAATATTTTTGTGATATTATAATGGATTTTTCAATAGCTGATTGGTATGAAATTTTCATTCCTATTTAATACACTAAATATCAAAATATTATGAAAAAACTATTATTCTCTGCCTGCACTCTCTTTTTCACCCTCGGCAACGCACAAAGTATTAATTTACAGGAGTTTGCCACGGGGTTTACGGCCCCTGTTGAGATTGTTCATGCCAACGACAGCCGGATGTTCGTGGTTCAGCAGAACGGGATCATCAGAATTGTCCAGCCCAACGGAACCGTTAACGCAACCAATTTCCTGAATATCAGTTCCAAAATCACCTATGGCGGCGAAAGAGGACTTTTAGGACTCGCCTTCCATCCGCAATACCCTACGAACGGGTATTTTTTTGTGTATTACAATGACACCAGCGGAAATATCACGGTGGCGAGATACACACGAAGCTCAGCCAATCCTGATACAGCTGATCCTTCTACGGAAAAAATCATCCTGAACCAGCCGAAACCTTTCGACAACCATAACGGCGGAAGTATCCATTTTGCGCCGGACGGCTATCTCTGGGTAGTAACCGGTGACGGCGGAAGCGGCGGCGACCCGAACAACAACGGGCAGAACAAAAACTCACTTTTGGGTAAATTGCTGAGGCTGGATATCAATTCTACGGGACCTTACAATATTCCTCCAGGAAACCCTTTCGTTGGTATTGACGGTGCGGATGAAATCTGGGCTTACGGATTGAGAAACGCATGGAAATTTAATTTTGATACGACTGCAGGAAACGTAATGATTGCCGATGTAGGCCAGGGCCAGATTGAAGAAATCAACAGAATGCCGCTTACCCAGGCAGGAATCAATTACGGATGGCGTTGCTACGAAGGAAATTCAGCGTATAATACTACCGGATGTGCGGCACAATCTACGATGACGTTCCCGGTGGCAGCCTATAACCACAGCGGAGGAAGATGTTCCATCACCGGAGGTTATGTTTACAGAGGCACCCAATTCCCTGCTTTACAGGGCAAATATATTTTTGCCGATTACTGCTCTACACAAATCGGGATTTTAAACGCTGATGACTCCATTACCTGGACCTCAGCGTTTTCCGGAAATAATTTCTCTACTTTCGGGGTAAACAATCAGAATGAACTGTTCGTAGCGGCAGTGAACAGCGGCAGGATTTTCAGGGTAACCACCACTACGCTGGCTGCTCAGGAAAATGACCTTTCAAACCCGATAAAAGTATATCCGAACCCGGCCTCAAAAAAAGTGTATGTGGAAGGGTTAAAAGATAAAAAATCAACGATAGAAATCATCAGCTTTGAAGGAAGAAAAATCATGGAATCGGCCGGCGTTAACAATGACAACAGCCTTGACATTTCAGGAATTCCGGCAGGAGCTTATTTCATTAATATCAATTCGGGAAATACAAAAACCTACAGCAAGAAATTAATTATCAAATAATCATTCGGCAAATTCTCATTTCAGATAGTTTTCAGAGTCTCAATCCTTTTGGATTGGGGCTTTTTTAATAAAATACAGCATCATGAGCATCGGCAGTATAATTATTAACCTGATGGAAAGAGAAAACCTTTCGGTCTGATCATCAAATAAAGAATTCGGAATCAGCATGACCAAAGCAAATGAAACAGTAAAAACAGCAAGTTCAGTCAGAGATATATTTTCATATGGTTCCTGAATTTCTGTAGGTTTCGAGTTTAAAATCCAAAAACTCAGAAACATAATCATAAAAGGGAATGACCAGATCCTGTAGGTATCATACGCAACTGCATGAAGCAGCAGCGGTACAAATGAAACGATTATGAGTAAAGCAAATATCGGGAGGTTCTTCTGTAACCTGAATTCCTTAAAAATCATCCATAAAGAAAAAATCATGGGAAGTCCATAGAAAACCGTGGCTTTTGAAATAAACAGCCGCTGAATAAAATGACCGCTCTGCTCTTTAAAGTAATAACTGAAACTCTTGGTATACGCAGAAGAAACAGAATCGGCCGCCTTGTGCGCAATAAAAGGGATATGGTTCAGATAGTTAAAGACTGTATTAAAATAATCCGCTCCGCTCATCTCCTGGTACATTGAAACGGCAAATGTTGTAAGCACCGGCAGAAATAAAAGCAACGCCAGTTTTTTCAATAGGTTTAAAGAAAAGAAAGATTTCACCGGGAATTGTCTGCACTCCGTAATAATCAGGGCAAAACAGCTGACCGGCAACAGCAGGAAAAATGAAATTTCATGAATAAAAATACTGACTGCCGCGACTACAGAGGCCAGGAAAATATTCCGTTTCTTAATTAAAAAGATACTCAAAACCGTCATCAGGAAAACGACATGGTCCAGATACCCGATCAGATGTGCCGAAAAAACAATATACTGCGAAAGAAAAAAGATAAGGAAAAACAATATGCTGTAAAAACTGTTTTTCCTTGTACCTGTTTCTTTTACCGCGATCATAAAAATCAAAACATAGAGCAGAAAGAGTATTCCGGCTGACAGCACCAGAATGGTAAATTCATTTTTTTCAGAAAGCCATCCGAACAGTTCTCCGGCAAGCCCTCTTTTGATAAACCCAAACCTGTAATCCAGCATCCAGTGTGCCTCAGACCAGTCATTGGGCACCCGTATTGTTTTCAGGACACTGAATACCAGTGCATAGAAATACAGTAAGATCAAGAGGGTTTTCCTGCTCATCATCTCAATCAGATCAGATCGTCATGGAGAAAATCCTGGTCTCCGGTTTGTTCCTAATCATCCTGAGATCAAAAACCATCGCCACATTCCGGGTAAATGCCCTTCCCTTTTCTGTAATCTGGATATGGCTGTCGTGAATTTCCACCAGCTCATCCCGTTCCATTTCCTTCAGCATTTCAAATGCGTGCTGGAGTTCAGGAAAAGAATTACCGGCATCAAAAGTCGTTTCAAGCTGACACATTAAATTTAAGATATGCCTTCTTACCACCAGGTCTTCCTCATTCAGGATATGGCCTTTCACGACAGGAATTTCACCTGCTTCTACCATTTTCTGATATTCCTCAACGGTTTTTATGTTCTGTGCAAAGGCATACCATGAGTCAGAAATGGCAGACATCCCAAGGCCTACCATCAGCTGGGTTTTGCTGGAAGTATAGCCCATGAAATTCCGGTGCAGCTTTTTCTGAATCAGTGACTGGTACAGGTCGTCATGCTCGAGGGAAAAATGGTCCATTCCCACTTCAATATATCCAAGCTCCTCCAGCAGTTTTTTTCCGTCTTCATACAGGCGGCGTTTTTCCTCACCGCTCGGAAGATCATTTTCATCAAAACCTCTCTGCCCTACTCCTTTTACCCACGGAACGTGTGCATAAGAATAAAATGCCAGGCGGTCCGGTTTAAGTTCCATTGTCTTGCGGATGGTATTTTCCATCGCTTCCCAGGTCTGGTGCGGAAGCCCGAACACCAGGTCATGGCTGATGCCGCGGTACCCGATCTCTTTAGCCCATTCCGTTACTTCCTTTACTTTCTCGAAAGTCTGGATCCTGTTGATGGCTTTCTGTACTTTTGGGTCATAATCCTGCACACCGAAACTTACCCTTCTGAACCCAAGGCCATACAGTGTTTCCAGATGTTCCCTTGTGGTATTATTCGGGTGGCCTTCAAAGGAAAATTCAGGCTCTTCCGCGATTTCCACCGTTTCGAAGATCCCTTCCAGTAAAGCTTTTAAATTTTGTGGTGAAAAGAAAGTGGGTGTTCCGCCTCCTAAATGCAGTTCTTTTAATTTCGGCTTTTCATTGAAAAGACGGAGATACAGCTGCCATTCTTTCAGTACGCTTTCCAGATACGGGATTTCAACACTGTGCTGTTTGGTAATCCTTTTATGACAGGCACAGAACGTACATAAAGCCTCGCAGAAAGGCAGGTGGATGTAAATAGAAATCCCCTCTTCTGCATTGCTCTCCCTGAATGACCGGATTACACTCTGCTTCCAAAGCTCCGGTGAAAAGGAACTTTCGTCCCAGTAAGGAACGGTAGGATAAGAGGTGTAACGCGGGCCGGGAATATTATATTTATCTATTAAAGAATTCATTGTTGGTTTAAACTTTTTAAATGAACTTCAGGATAGAAATTCATTATGCAAAATTAAATATATCTTATGAATTTTGAATCATGAAATATATTAGGGTTTTTTTTCGAAATTTATAATGAGTCTAAATACTTCTTCTGCAAACTTCTTCCCCATATCAATATAACCTTCGCTGTTGTAATGCCACGGATCATTGCCGTAGCCATAATTTCTGGTTGACCGCACAATGGCTGCACTTTTATCGTTTTTAACGAATTTTTCCTGTGCATACTGAACGAGCTCCCCCATTTTCCAGACTCTTCCGGAAGGATCTTTACCTGAATCTGAAATTTTCCCGATTACTACCGGAAGGTCATCCGTCAGCAAAGCGGCCCTCATCTGGTTCATTAATATTTTAAGGTGATCATCATAAGCATCTGCAATCTCTTCGGTATAGCTGGCATCGCCTTCACCCTGCATCCAGAGGATTCCCGAAGGAATGACGATGTCTTTTTTGCCGTCTTTATCAATATCTGTTTCAGACAGTGCGTTTTTCACTGTTTTTAAAAAATGATCATATTGGTTGAGTCCGTTGGTTCCGTAATAATCAGCATCCCAGCAGCCGAAATTTGCTTTTGCTGCACTGTCAATGGAAGTTCCTTCGCGGGAATATTTAATCAGTGCAATTTTATCATTGGGGAAAAGTTCTTTCATTTTTCCGGCAAAAGAAAGTTCCGGCCCAAACCGGTCTGAAAGTACATTTGTTTTCCCATCCGTTTTAAAGCCGGTTCCGTTGCCGGGCTTAAGGATATCCCATTTGCCGGTTCCGCCATTCAGTTCTCCGTCCGGAACGGAATTTCCCTGAAAAATATAAACGTCTTTAAACGTTTTTAAATTACCCGGCAGGTCTTTATTGTAACCGAAACCATTCATATTGGATTGTCCGGCCAGGATGAAAATCCTGATCTTCTGGGTGTAAAATAAGACGGGAATCAGTAAGAAGAAAAATATCTTTAAGTTTTTCATGAACAGAATTTAGTCAAAGGTAAAGCGAATAATATTTTAAATAAAGTCTTATAAAAAGATATATTCTATAGTAAGAATTCAGATACTGAATTGAATTATCTTCTGTCCAGCCAATGAGGTTCAGGAACGGATTCAAGAAAAACCCTCCACTCTTCTAAAATAGCCAGGAATTCTGTAACGGGTACCGTTATTTCAGTTCCACCTGTATTAAATATGGCAACAGGTGGATCCGGAGGATGGTTTCTTATTTCATGGTAGTCCCAGATCGTGTAATTTTTAAAATCAAAAGTATAATCCAGTGAATTAATTTCACCTCTGATATGTTCTGTAAGCTCTAAGCCGTTTGGCTCCAGGAAGCTTGCAATTTCACGATTTAAAGCATTTCCGGTAATATTGCTGACACCAATACAAGGTCTTCTGGTAAAACCGGGCATTCTGGAAATATAAAAAGTTAAATTATATTTTGTTGCCGTATTCATCGTTTAAAACCGCAGTTTCATCACAGAAATCTTATCTTTTCCCGCAAAAACAACTGTGTTTCCATCAACCCATTCACAGACGAAAAATCCTTTTTCATCAGAAATCTTTTTCCATGTCTTACCGAAGTCTGAAGAATAGCTGATATGACGGTCTCCTGCGGAAATAATTTCCCTGCCTCCGGAACGGGGTTTGATTTTTACACAGGTGGTATATCCTGCGTTCTGTCCTGAAGCCTGCATCTGCCAGGTTTGCCCTGCGTCTTTTGTGGTGGCAATATTATTGATGTTTGCCTCCTGCTTGGTATAATCCCCGCCAACTGCAATCCCGAACCGGTCATCTGAAAAATCAATGGAATAGATGCCCTGTGAAGATTCACCCTGGACAAAAGGAGTATTGAAAACTTCAAAATCACCTTTTTTAAGGTTTAACCGCAGAATTCTCGAAGCTTTTCCGCCGGTTGCAATCCACAGGTAGTTTTTCGTAGAAGCCATATTGGTATTACTGGCTGCAAATGCCGCTTCCCCTTTGTTTAAGATAACCGTATTGTCATGCATGCTCCATTTTCCCTTTTTAAATTCGGCCAGCTTTAGTTTGTTGTCGGTATTGGCATCACTGAAGGCAAATGCATGTTTCTTATTTACAAAATGCAGTGCATCATAAAAAGCCGTTTTGGCAGTATCTGAAAATACAATTTCAGCGGTCAGGTCTTTTTTACTGATTTTAAAAAATTCAGCAGGACTTTCAATATTGACGGCATAGAAAAAATTCTTATCCTGGGCCAGTGTCCGGAACTGCAGTTTCTTTTCGGATAGCAGAATCTGTTTCTGATTTTCAGGATCTTTTAAATCGACAAAGCCAAACTTAGAATCCGTGCCGCTGTACCAGATTTTGTTATCATACATTTCAATCGCACGAATGCTTATTTTGTCAGTGAAGACGGTTTTCATGCTTTCGATATTCTGCGAAAACATTAAAGCCCCTAAGAATAAAAACAATGCGGGATGGAATTTTTTCATATCATTCAAATTTAATCAAAAAAAATTCCGCACGAAGCGGAATTTAAATTTATTGTTTGTTGTCAATATCGATATCAACGTCTTGTAAAGGTTCCTGTTCAGCTTTGAACGTTTCTCCGTAACCACCGTTCTGCAGTTTTGAATTTCGCCTGCTGTAAAGAAAGTAAATAACAAACCCGATAGCCAGCCAGCCCAAAGAATACATCTGCGCTTCTTTGCTCAGGTTGAAAATTAAATACACATTAATGGTAATACCCAGACAGGCAATTAACGGCAATGCGGGAACTTTAAAACTTCTTACTAAGTTTGGTTCTTTTACTCTTAAAACCCATACCGCAACACAAACCATAGTGAATGCGAATAAAGTTCCGAAACTTGTCATGTGTGCCAGGTCATTGATAGGCGTAAGGGACGCTACTATTGCAATCACCGATCCTAATATCATTAAGTTCTTTCTTGGGACTCCGGAGGTAGCATTTACTTTTGAAAAGGTAGCCGGAATAAGTCCGTCTTTAGACATTCCCAGAAAAATCCTGGACTGCCCCATGATCATTACCATCAAAACAGAAATCAAACCGATGGTTGCTGCAATCGTGATGATATAACCGGCCCAGGCCTGCCCTGCAATATCGAATGCATAAGCAACCGGAGCTTTTATAGCGTCAGGATATTTACCCAACGGATTAAAATCACTGTAATGCATCATCCCCGTAAGCACGAGAGATACCAGTATGTATAAAACTGTACAGATGATTAATGAAGTAATAATGGCAAAAGGAACATCTTTTTTAGGGTTGATTGCCTCACCGGCCTGTGTGGATACGGCATCAAATCCTACGTACGCGAAGAAAATAGCAGAAGCACCGGCAACAATACCGGCAACGCCGTATGCTTTATGAGGGACCCCGTTTTCTGTAATTGTTGTTGCTTCAGGGATAAAAGGCGTCCAGTTGGACGTGTCTATAAAAAACAGACCTGCAATAATGACAAATATAATCGCAGAAACTTTTAAAATTACAATAAAATTATTGGCTTTTGCAGCACCTTTGGTTCCTCTCAGTAAAATCCAGATTACAAATAAAACGATTAATAATGCCGGTAAATTCAAGAAAAGCTTAAAATCCATTAATTCAGGAGCCGCGTTGAAATTACTGATGGTGTCCTGGAAACCCTGCAGCTTATCTGCAGGCAAATTTCCTTCAGCAAGCTGTTTTGTAGCCTCTCCGAAAGCTTTGTGAGCCGTACCGGGATCTGTAGTCATCCAATAAGGCAGATGCAGACCGAACATTTTTAGGAGTTTTGCAAAATACCCGGACCAGGAAACGGCAACCGTCATAGATCCCATGGCGTATTCCAAAATCAGCCCCCACCCGATTATCCATGCAAAAATTTCTCCTACCGTTCCGTAAGCATAAGCATAGGCAGAACCTTCAACGGGAAGTATTGATGCAAATTCAGCATAACATAAAGCAGCAAATACACAGGCAATTCCGGCAATTACAAAAGACAGAGCCAAAGCAGGTCCTGCATTATAATAGGCACCGGTACCTGTAAGTACGAAAATTCCTCCTCCTATAATAGCTCCAATTCCTATTGCAGTAAGACTCCATTTTCCCAAAACACGTTTCAGTTCACTTTTCTGTATATCAGCCTCGTAAGCACTCATTGGCTTTTTAGCCCAAATTTTCGACATATTTTATTTGTTTAGTAAAGATTTACGAAAATATAAAAAAAATAGAAACTTTAACGTTTATTAATAAATTTAAAACAATATTTGTACATAAAAAATTTTAAAATTCTGATTTACACTTTATTTAAACCATTTTCAGGGGCGTGATTTTTTGTTTATTTTTGACCTCATGAATTTATATGATCTCTTCATAAAACCTTATGAAACCTACACTCCCTTACAGATATTTTCAGAAGCCTTTGCCACCGTTTTCGGGATCCTGAGCGTTTATTTTTCAATTAAAAAAAACATTTGGGTTTATCCTACGGGAATCGTCTCTACCCTGCTTTATGTTTATATTCTTTTTGATTTCGGATTGCTGGGCGACTGTATGATCAATGTTTACTATACGGTAATGAGCATTTACGGCTGGATGCTGTGGGCCGGAAGCTCGAAAGACCATATCCATGTGGAAGTTTCCCGGGCCACTGAAAAAGAATGGCGCTACGGGATTTTACTTTTTGCCTTAAGTTTCATCTTAGTAACTGCAGTATATTATTTCAAGCCTTATATTGATAACGGATTTTCAATGGCCGGTGCAGATTTGGGGCTCTATCACCTGGACTGGGCAAACTGGCTGGACGTTATGACCACTTCCGTTTTCCTGGTGGGAATGTGGTTTATGGCCAAACGCCGTATTGAAAACTGGATCTTCTGGATCATCGGGGATTTCATCTGCATCCCGATGATGATTTATAAAGGTTTAGGAATCACTTCGGTTCAATATTTGGTATTTACTGTAATGGCAATCCTGGGATATGCCACATGGAAAAAAAGTTTAAAAAAAATGTATTAAAGTCATGAAAAATTTATTAAAAATAGCATTCAGCGTAATCACCATATCAAGTTTAACTTCTTGTGCAGTGTATTCTGATCCTGCGGTAAGCGGGTACGGAGACCCGTATTATGATAACGGATCTTATTATGCCCCTCAGGGATATTACGGAAACGGAGGATATTGGGGAAATGACGGATATTATTACAGGAATGATGTCAATTACTATTATGACAACGGCATTCCTTATTATTATCAGAATTACGACAATTCCAGAAGGAAAGTATATGTAGACAGAAGATCTACTGCGTCCGGACAGGGAGCCACAAGTTCACAACGGCCTAATAACGGATTCAGAGGCGGAGTGAAAGACGGACCTACCAATAACGGCAGTTCCAACACCGGGTTCAGACAAAACAACAGGCAGAACAGCAGCCAGAGACAGAACAGCGGATTCAGGAACCAGCAGCAGAGCACTCCGAGAACTCAGAACAACAGCGGCGGATTCAGGAATAACTCTTCCACGAATTCCAATACCAACACAAACAGCGGCGGGTTCAGGAACAGTTCAGGGACCACTACCACGCAACAGAACTCTTCTTCCCAGCAGAATACCACCCGTAATACAAACAGCGGCGGGTTCAGATAAAAACGGTTATAAATAAGTAAACGGACAGCTGACACTGTTCGTTTTTGTTTTAATTATAGTAATTTTGCACGTTCAGTTTTAAGACAGATATGATATCAGAAAATATAGAATTTTATAAGTACCAGGGCACAGGAAATGATTTTGTCATGATAGACAACCGCGACCTTCAGTTCCCTAAAAACAAGGAAATTATCGAGAAATTGTGTGACCGGAGGTTCGGGATTGGTGCAGACGGACTTATCCTGCTGGAAAATGATCCTTCGTACGATTTTAAGATGGTGTATTATAATGCCGATGGCGGCGAAAGCACGATGTGCGGAAACGGCGGAAGGTGCCTGGTTGCATTTGCTTTCTTTCTTGATATTTTTGAAAACCGATGCCGGTTTATCGCGATTGACGGCGAACATGAGGCGGAGATCCATAACGGGATTGTCAAGTTAAAAATGATTGATGTTGATACCATCTCCATGGAAGGCGAAGCTGCCGTTATGAATACGGGTTCTCCCCATTATGTAAAATATGTAGAGGATCTGGTTCACTACAATGTTTTTGCAGAAGGACACGGCATCAGGAATTCTGAAAACCATAAGGAAAACGGGATCAATGTAAACTTTGTGGAAAAAATAACCGATGATGAAATTTTCGTAAGAACCTATGAACGTGGCGTTGAAGATGAAACCTACAGCTGCGGGACTGGAGTTACGGCTTCGGCTTTAACTTTTCTGCAAAAAGGCCATCTAACCTCAGTAAAAGTAAAAACCCTGGGAGGCAGCCTTAAAGTGTATGCTGAAAAAAACGGGGATTCTTTCACCAATATCTGGCTGGAGGGCCCGGCAAAGCAGGTTTTTAAAGGAAAAATCAACCTTATTTAATTAATAACTTTAATCATAGTGCATGAAAAAAGCTATTCTCATTATTATCCTTCTTGTTTTTGTAATAGGCGGATTTTTCGGTTTGAGATTATATACCAAATACTACGGGAATAACATTGAAAAAGACGGCTACGTCCTGATTCCACATAATGCGGGTTTTAAGCAGATCCTGGATTCAGCGGCAAAATATGTTGATGATAAAGAATCTTTTGAAGCGGTTGCCCGGAAGAAAGATCTGGAAAGCAGTTTCAAAGCGGGGCGTTACCATTTTCAGAAAGGCCTGGGAAATGCAAAACTCGTGAATATGATCAAGGCCGGAAATCAGACGGAGAACAGTTTCAGGATCGGGGATTTCGGGGACGTTTACCAGATGCTGGGTAAAGTAACAAAAAAAACAGAGTTGGACTCCCTTAAGTTCGTGGATGGGCTCAATGCCATTGCCGCCGAAAACGGGTACAGTAATGCAGAAGACCTTAAAAAATATTTCTTTATCGATACCTATAATTTTTTCTGGACGGTTACGCCAAAAGATTTTTTCAACAGGTTTAATGACCAGTACAATGAATTCTGGAATGCCAAAAGAAAAGGTAAGGAAGAACAGTCAGGGCTGACAAGAGATCAGGTGTACGCACTTGCTTCGATTGTTTATAAAGAATCCGGAGGGAAAAAGGATGAAATGAGAACAATTGCCGGCCTGTATCTTAACCGCTACAGAAAAGGAATGAAGCTTCAGTCTGATCCAACGGTTATTTACGCCATTAATAAACAGACCAATTTCAAAGAGCCGATCAAACGGGTATTCTACAAACATCTTTCAACGCCGTCACCTTACAATACCTATGCTAACAAAGGCATTCCGCCGGGGCCGATCTGTATCGTGGATAAGAATTCTGTGGAAGCCGTCCTGAACGCAGAAAAAAACGAGTATATTTTTATGTGTGCAGATCCTGCAAGATTCGGATACCACAAATTCACAGCAAGTGCCGAGCAGCACGCCATTAACGCCAAGGCTTACCAGGACTGGCTGAATTCAAAAAATATAAAATAGAAAATAAATTTAACTTTATTTTAACAATTCGATAATTAACATTTCGCGTTTTAAAGCGACTTATGTACTATAAATAATAAATTATTACTTAATATTCAGGAATAGGCAGGTTAGCAATTTCGTAATATTAAGTAAAATCTTTCACGATTTTACACAAACAATACCTTATGAATCAGACGGAAATTATTAACATTTTTACAAAAAAAACCTTAGGGCTTACTTTTGTACTTTCGGCAGCGGCATTCGCCTTTGCGCAGGAGAAGGTCGGTATTTCCGGGTCGGTGGTCAATAAGAGCAACCAGCCCGTTCCTTATGCTTCTGTTACATTCAGTAACAAAGCAAACAAATTATTCAGCGATGCTACGCTTACGGACGAAAAAGGCCAGTATAAGCTTGAGCTTGCACCGGGAGCCTATGACATTACCATAGAAGCCATTGACTATAAAAAAAGTGTTGTCAATAAACAGATTACAGCACCGGGAAATATCGGGGCGTTATCCATCGATCCTGAAAGCAGTGCCACAAATCTGAAAACAGCAGACATCCAGGGTGTGGTAATTACGGCCCCATCTACCAAGCCTTATAAAGTAGAACTGGATAAAAGAACCTATGACCCTTCCCAGGATATTGTAAGTAAAGGAGGAAACCTTCAGGATGTACTTTCCAACGTTCCTTCCGTTTCAGTGGACACAGACGGTACGGTTTCTATGCGTGGAAGTTCCAACGTAAGATTTCTTATAAACGGTAAGCCTTCTGCCCTTCTCGGTATTGATGACGGTGCCAACGCTTTACAGAGTATCCCCGCAGACCAGATCGAAAGAATTGAGGTGATTACCAACCCGTCTTCAAAATTTGAAGCCAGCGGAACAGCAGGTATTTTAAATATTATTTTAAAGAAAAGTAAAAAAACAGGTTTCAACGGAAGTGTAACCGGAACTCTGGGATATCTGCCTCAGACCAATTTAAACACGAACTTAAGCTGGAGAAAAGGAAACCTTACCTGGTTCCTGAACGGCGGCGGCGGTTACAGGGAATCTAAAAATACCAGCAGAAATAATGCTACATACTTTAACGCTGTTAACCCTACCGACAGATTACAGGCTGACCAGGAATCTATCACTGAAAGTAAAAATGACAATTACAATGCTACTACAGGCCTTGTCTATGACATTTCTGACAAAACTTCGGTAAATGCATCCGGGACTGTAAGAACGTTTGACAGTTCCAATTATGGAAATGTATTTTATAATTACCGTCTTTTGGATGGAAGCACACCTTCAACAAGAAGAGAAAATACAGGCTCCAATAATAATTTAGCTTTTCAGGGAGATTTTGGTTTAGATCACAAGTTTGATGATAAAGGCCAGAATCTATCATTATCATTAAGCTTACAGAGTAGCAGATCATATAATGATACAAGTGTCAAGCAGACAGAAAACAATATTGAGAGGCTAACTAATCTCATTAACCAGGATACTAATAATAAAACTTTGGTAGGAAAAGCAGATTATGAACTTCCTATCGGTGAAAATTCAAGGATTGAAGCCGGTTATAGGATTGACATCAATCAAAATGCATATGATAATGAGGTTTCTCAGCAGAATGTTCCTTTTCCGGATTATTACTTTTTACCGACATTTACCTACAGAGCCAATTACAGGGAATTATTTAATGCAGGATACGTACAGTTTAAAAGCAAAATCGGTAACCTTGGATATCAGTTGGGTTTAAGAAATGAAAATTCCCAGATCGATATTAAATATCAGAATTTAGATTTCCTTTCGCCGAGGATTGATAAAACAAAGAATTATAATAACTTATTTCCAAGTGTTTTCTTAAGCTATGAAATTGCAAAAGACAATCAGTTTTTAGTTAATTATTCAAGAAGAATTGACCGCCCGAGATCTTTCTTCCTTATCCCTAATCCGAGTTATACAGATAACCAGAATATCTTTGACGGAAATATTGATCTGAACCCATCGTATGTAGATTCTTATGAATTCGGGTACAGCATCTCAAAAAATAAATTTACCGTTAACCCTACTTTATATTTCAGGCATTCCACCGACGATGTAAAAATGCTGGTATATTCTACCGATGACGGAGCTTTCCATACAAAACCGATCAATTTAGGAACAGACGACCGTTATGGTTTAGACCTTAACTTCAACTGGGATGCTACAAAATGGTTGAAATTATTGGGTAACGTAGATTTATTCGGATATAAAACAACCGGAATTTCTGATGCTCCGGAATTAAACGGTGAGACGATGTCTTTTGAAGGTTCAGGATTTTCATCAAGAGCAAGATTAACCACGACCTTTAAAATTGACAAAACATTCAGTTTCCAGTTCCAGGGCTTTTACAGAGGTGCTCAGAAATCTGAAAACCAGGACAGAAAAGATATGTATGCTATTAGCTTCGGTGCCTCAAAAACAGTGCTGAACGGAAACGGGACACTCAGTTTCAACATCCAGGATATTTTCAATACCAGAGCCATGAGAAGCCTTACCAAAAATGCCAGCTTCGTAAGAGATTCTTACATGCAGTGGCAGCCTAGACAGTTTGCTTTATCATTCACCTATAGGTTCAAACAGGGTGAAAAGGTAGATCAGCCTAAAAGGAAAAAGGACATCAACGCCAATGCTACAGGTGATGACCAGCAGGGGCCAATGTAACCCGGTAAAAACATCTATAAAAATAAAGAATCCCGAAAGTCATTTCGGGATTTTTGTTATTTTACAGCTTCTTCAGTCTGCATTCTTGAAAGTTTGGCAAGTTCTGCCTCGTAGATTCTTTTTCTCAGGTCGCTGGAAGAAAACCGGTGGTCTCTTTTATTGTAAAAGATTTCAATTCCCTTTTCTTCACAGTATTTTTTTCCTGTAAAATCTTTGTCAAGATAATCATCACCGATGATTCTTACATCAATTACAAAAGACTTCAGGATATCCAGAAGGTCTTCTTCCGTGTAATAAGGGATAATTTCGTCTACAGCATTTACTGCGCGCAGCTGAATGTATCGTTCTACAATAGTCTGGGTAGGTTTGTTTTTAGTCGGCCTGTCATGCGAAGGGTCAATCTGCAGACCAACGATCAGATAATCACAAACTGTTTTTGCCTCCTCCAGCATCTTGATGTGACCGGCATGCAATAAGTCAAATGAGGAGAATGTGATGCCTATTCTCTGTGTTTTCATACTAATATCCAATTATTTGTTGATTTTAAAATGTTGCTGAAATAAAGGTTCTTTTAAAAGGATAAAAGACCGGTGATTTCGTAAAAATATGTTTTAGTTCTTTTTTATAATCTTCTTTGAAGCCTTCCTGTAAATCTGCGGGGAGCCTTTCCGTATAAGGAATCATGCCCGTTCCTGATGCCCAGGTAAAAACAGCTTCTGCATTATCCATAACAAGGGGATAAACTTTTTCAAAAACCGTAATTTCACTGCCCTGCTGATCATACATAATCCTGGCGTAGTCTTCAGTCTTCAAAACGGAATATTTTCTCTCCCATGAACCATAAGCTGTTCTATACGGTTCGGTTTCCGCCACTTTTTTCAGCAGCTGATGCACGATGAATTCATGATTGGAAGGAATCTGAACGGCCAGCTGCCCGCCTTTGTTAATTTTACTGATGATTTCCGGGAACAGTTTTTCATGATGGCCGCACCACTGGATAGCTGCATTGGAAATAACCAGGTCAAAAGTTTCATCTGATTCCAGCTGCTCTTCAATACTTCTCTGATAAAACTTAAGCCTGTCTGTCTCAAACGGCTTTGCTTTTTCAAGCATTTCAGCAGAAGAATCAATTCCGGTAATTTCTGATCCCGGTAAATAATTCAACAGTTCCGAAGTCAGTTCACCCGTTCCGCAGCCCAGGTCAATAACGTTCAGATTATCCCTGGGAATGACCAGTTTCAGAAGATCAAAAAACGGTGCGGACCGTTCTTTTTTAAATTGATCATAAAGTTCAGGATTCCAGGCCATACGCAGATATTTAAATGTTTCTTGAAGCCAGATAGTTCTGCCACTGCCATACAGACCGTAATGCTTCCTCTAAAGAAGTCTCAGATTTCCAGCCGAGTTCTTTTTCTGCTTTGTCAACGTTGGCATAAGCAATGGTAATATCCCCTTCCCTGCGGTCACAGATCTGATATTTAACCTCAACATCATTGGCTGTTTCAAAAGCTTTCACCACTTCCAGCACTGAAGATCCTCTTCCGGTCCCCAGGTTGAAAATATCAATTACCGCTTCATCAGAATCATTCTCCATTAATTTTTTTAAGGCAGCAACATGGGCTTTTGCCAGGTCTACCACATAAATATAATCACGTACTGCCGTTCCGTCTTCTGTAGGATAATCATTCCCCCAGATGCTGAGACTTTCACGGATTCCCGCAGCAGTCTGCATCACATAAGGAACCAGGTTGTTCGGAACCCCGATAGGCAGTTCACCTAATTTTGCAGAAGGATGTGCCCCGATCGGGTTAAAATACCTCAATAATGAAATTTTCCGGCGATAGGCTTTCGCAAAATCAGCCAGGATCTCTTCTCCCATCTGTTTGGTCTTTCCGTAAACGCTTTCCGGCATTTTCAAAGGGGTACTTTCATTAATCGGCATCTGGTCTGCCTGCCCGTAAACCGTACAGGATGAACTGAAGATAAAGTTGGAAATCTCACGCTCTTTAAATTCCTGCAGGATGTTGATCAGGGAGAAAAGGTTATTTTCATAATAATCAACGGGCTTCACCTGGCTTTCACCTACTGCTTTTGAAGCGGCAAAATTAATGCAGCCTTCAATCTGGTGTGCATTGAAAACCTGGGTAAGAAGCTCTCTCCTTTTTAAATCGAAAGGATAAAAAACGGGCTTTTTTCCTGTAATTTCCTCAATATTCTTCAGAATAAATCTTTCTGAGTTCGACAGGTCATCAACGATAACCACTTCAAAATTATTATTTAAAAGTTCTACTACCGTATGCGAACCGATATATCCAAGACCTCCTGTTACGAGTATTGCCATGTATTAATTTTTTTGGGCTTTGCCGGTGTTTGACTTCCGGCTGTTTTTTTATCTGTTTATGTTTTATCTTTTGTTATGCAATATCAATAAGTAAAGTCATCCAGACATTCCTATAAAGAATGGTATATATTTATTACAAATTAATTGAAAATAAAAACGTACAATCCAAAAATTATCAGGATTTTATGATATAACTGATTAAAATCCTACGTTATTTTTTAAGAATCAATAAAATTCTATTCGATAGAAACTCAAAAAACGGACCATTGTTACCGATAATCCTTACTGAAATGCGTGATGTGGTATTTATTGATCTATTCCTTTGAATACAGCTGTTTTCATCGTATCAGATTCACAGATTTATTAAGTTTCCGGTGAGTCTTCAATGAAAACAGCCTGATATAAAATAACTCAATGACCTGTATTTAAAAACAAGTTACTGAATGACATTTCATCCGTATAGAATAACGGTAATTTTGAATTTTAGTTCATAAATTCCAGTACCGCTTCTGTAATATACTTCAGCTGCTCGTCATCCAATTCGGTATGCATGGGAAGGGAAATTACCTGTTCCAGCAACCGGTCTGTGTTTACAAAATCCGCATCGTTGCTTTCCTGGTAGTAAGCCTTCTGTTTCCTCAAGGCTACAGGATAATATATCATGGCCGGAATATCTTTTTCAGTCAGGAATTTCTGTAATTCGTTTCTTTTTCCGTTTACGATCCTTAAGGTATACTGATGAAAAACGTGAGACGAATTTTCTGCTCTTTTGGGAGTTAAAATATGTTCGTGCCCGGCAAATGCCTCATCATAATAATCGGCTGCTTTTGCTCTGGATTCGTTATAATGGTCAAGATGCGGAAGCTTCTTCCTTAAAATAGCTGCCTGCACACTGTCTAATCTTGAGTTTACCCCAACCTCGTCATGGTAATACCGCTCATACATCCCGTGGTTGACAATACCTCTTAAACGGTGGGCCAGCTCATCATTATTGGTGAAAATAGCACCGCCGTCTCCGTAGCAGCCCAGGTTTTTAGACGGGAAGAAAGAAGTGGTGCCTACCGTGGACATCGTGCCCGCTTTTTTTACGGTACCGTCTGAAAAAGTAAACTCGGCACCGATCGCCTGCGCGTTATCTTCAATCACATAAAGGTTATGCTCTTCTGCAATTTTTAAAATCGCCTCCATATCGGCACACTGCCCGAAAATATGTACAGGAATAATTGCTTTTGTTTTAGGGGTGATTGCTTTTTTAATTGCTTCCGGCGAGATGGTGAACGTATCATAATCAACATCTACCAGAACAGACTTAAGCTTCAGCAGGTGAATCACTTCCACAGTAGCTGCGAATGTAAAATCTGCCGTGATGATCTCATCTCCTTCCTTAAGGTCAAGCGCCATCAAAGCAATCTGAAGTGCATCTGTACCGTTTGCACAGGGAATCACATGATTTACGTCTAAATAAGACTCCAATTCATTCTGGAAAGACTTTACTTCCGGGCCGTTGATAAAAGCCGCAGAATCCATTACATTTAATACTGCATTATCCACATCATTCTTTATTTTGTAATACTGACTTTGTAAGTCAACCATTTGAATCTTTTTCATAGATAAATATTTCTGTAAAAATAAGGAATTTAAAATCCTATCAAAAATTTTATTGATTTTGTTTTATCTTTATACAAAATAAAGATATGAAAAAAACTTTACTTTTTTGTCTTTTAGCGGGTTACTCTATGAGTTTCGCGCAGACAGCGCTGGTTTTTGTGTTTTTCAAAGACAAGCCGAACAAGGCTGTTTTCTATGCCAATCCCCTGTCTGAGCTCTCTCAGAAATCCCTTAACAGGAGGATGGCACTGGGCATAGCCCTCAATGACCAGGATGCCCCGATTGAACAGTCGTACATTCAGAATATCCAGACTTTAGGCTTTACGGTTACGGATTATTCAAAATGGCTGAACGGTGTTGCCGTAAATGCCACGCCTGCACAGATTGCCACCCTTCAGGCCCAGATATATGTGCAGTCGGTGGAGAGTTTTGCTAAAAATACAGCCGGCATTCCCAAATATAAAAATGTCAATAAATGGGAAGCTGTTGCTGATGGCTCCGCAAATAAAATCTTAACGACCTTCGATTACGGTTCCGGCTCCGGGCAGATCGACCAGGTGAATATCCGTCCGCTTCATCTTGCAGGATATACGGGAACAGGCGTAACCGTTGCTGTGATCGATGCCGGATTTCCTAATGTTGATACCGGTTCTGCCTTTTCAAGATTATGGACCAACGGGCACATCAAAGGCGGCTATGATTTTGTGACCAAAGGAACTGATATTTACAATACTTCAATCAGCAACCACGGCTCTGTGGTTTTGGGAGCTATCGGAGGATATATTCAGGACACCTTTGTCGGATCCGCACCGGATGCTGATTTTTACCTGTACCGAAGCGAAAATGCTGCTGTAGAAATCCCTGAAGAAGAACTCTACTGGATTGAAGCCGCCGAAGAGGCAGACCGGAAAGGCGTTGACCTTATCACCACTTCTCTGGGCTATGCCACTTTTGACGACCCGAAATACAATTATACCTATGCTAACCTGAACGGAACCACTTCCTTTATTGCAAGAGGGGCTGAAATTGCAGTCAGTAAAGGAATTTTCACTCTGTTTGCCGCCGGAAACTCAGGTGCCCAGCCATGGCATTATCTTCTGACCCCGGCAGATAATGCAAAAGTATTTACCATTGGGTCTGTAGATGCCGCGGGTGCTTCTTCAAATTTTTCATCCTATGGCCCTAATTCTTTAGGTGTTGTAAAGCCTGATGCCAGTACAAGAGGATCCAATGCAACCTCTGTTGATAACGGTTCAACCGTACAGGTGAACGGCACTTCCATTGCTACACCGATTGCCGCCGGAGGGGTTGCCTGCCTGCTCCAGGCGTTTTCTACCATGAACAGAGATGCCATGAGAAACCGGTTAAGGCAGACCGCCTCCCTGTATCCGAATCATACGGATCAGATGGGATACGGAATTCTGAATTTCGGAAGTTTTTACAATACAGTATTGAATACTTCGGAGACAGTTAAAGACAAACAGCTGAGCATTTTCCCCAATCCCGTTAAAGATATCCTGAACATTGTGACGGAAAAAGAAGTTCTGTCAGTAGAACTCTATGACAACCTGGGAAGGCTAATTACGAAAGTTAATCAGCAGAAGTCGGTAAAGGTTGAAGATTTTGCCAAAGGTATTTACTACCTTAAGATCCGGACGAAAGATAAAATCTTTTATGAAAAAATAATAAAGGAATAAATAAAGCCTCTCATGTGAGAGGCCTTATTATTTTACGTTAAGTCAAGTTCATCAAAATCTTTAATTTCAGATAACAGAACAGGTTTCTGAGCCTTAATTTTTGTCCAGGTTTCTTTAAATACCTCTTCTCCGCTGTCTGCATCCTTGTTTGTATTTTCCCTGAACTGCTTTTTACCGGTCAGGAAATTGATACTCGTTTCGCTGTTGATCACCGGACCGAAATTATCACTGGAATCATACCCTGTCAGCTGAAAATCAGAATTCCTGTACTGGAAAGTATAGGTCCAGTAACCGTATCTTCCATGCCCGTAGTGGATGTATAATTTATTCTTTTCTATCGATACGTCAAGCTCCGGGGCAAAGTAAACGCCGCCGTCTTCATTTTCTGAGGAAAAGCAGGCCTTATTTTCAATGATCAGCTGGTAGCTGTTGTTTTTGGTTTTAAACAGTACGATAATCCCACGGCGGTTGCGGTCCAGTGTTCCGCGGTCTTTATCAGTAACCACTTTATCTTTTTCCGTTCCTTTGATGATCAGGATGTAGTCATTTATTCCGTCGTTATTCAGGTCTCCCTGAACTTCGTCAAAAAGCACAAACTCTTTCGGCAGGAAATCCGCCGGTTTTTTCTTTTCTTCAACGTTTATGTGGTCTTCCACTGCTTTTTCAAGAGACAGTGCTTCATTTCCGGCAGCAGGCGGCAGATTATCTTTTTTTGATTCTGTACAGCCTGCCGAAAACATCAGGGCAATTATTAAAACGCATCTCCTCATTATTAAATTTTAAGCTGAATTCCTGCTTGCATTAATATTCCCGAACAGTGAACGCATCACCAGCTTCTCATAAGCTTCCCTGTTTCCTTCGTCTTTCTGGATTTTCATCAAGGCATACTGCTGGATGCTTAACAGCGGCAACACAATCTTTTCACGGATCTTCACAGATTTTCTTGATAGGGCATCTTCTTCCTGAAGCATGGTAAACCCGGTAAGTTCCAGCATAATTTCTTTGGAAAGCCGGTATTCATCAAACAGGACCGTCCAGAACGGGCCGAATTTAGGATTGTTTTTAATGTAATAGGTCAGCGGGAAATATGTTTTGTTCATGCTCATCATGGAGTTGAGCACCAGTGTCCTGAAAAAATCGGAACCCTTATACATTTCTCTTACTTCATCAAACCTTCCCTGTTCCTTCAACTGCTGCATGGCAAACCCGAAACCGAAAAATCCGGGAACATTCTGTTTCAGCTGTGCCCACGATCCAACAAACGGGATTGCTCTCAGGTCTTCAAATTTCAGCTCATTTCCGCCGCCTCTTTTTGACGGACGGCTTCCGATATTGGTCCTTCCGTAATATTCCAGCGTACTCATTTCCTGAAGATAAGGCACAAACATAGGGTGCGCTTTCAGATCTGAATATTTCTGATAGCTGATCTCCGATAATTCTATCATCAGGGCCCGTTCTTCTTCCGTTAAATCCTTTTTAGCATTTTTAAAGACGTCATTTTCCACGCCGGCGGTCAGAAGCTGCTCAAAATTGTATTTCGCCTGCTCCTTGTTCCCAAAAATACTGGTAATGGTCTGTCCCTGAATCGTTAATTCAATTTTATTATTGGCAATGGTACTTCCCTGTGAGGCATAGAAATCATGGGTTTTTCCGCCTCCCCTCGCCGGCGGCCCGCCTCTGCCGTCAAAGAAGATTACTTTAATCCCGTTCTTTTCAGAAAGTGCGGTAAGAAGTTCTTTGGCTTTGTAAATCTCCCAGTTGGCTTTCAGGTATCCGCCGTCTTTGGTTCCGTCTGAAAAGCCCAGCATAATGGTCTGCTGGTTCCCTCTTCCTGCCAGATGTTTCTGGTAAATAGGGTTCTTGTACAGCTCGCTCATCACATTTTCTGCGTTGGCCAGGCCTTCCATGGTTTCAAAAAGCGGAACGATATCCATATTGATTTCTTCATCCCGGTACCCGCATATTTTAAAGAATGCATACACATTCATCACGTCCTTCACAGCATCGGAATTGGAAATAATGTAGCGGTTCATCCCTCTGGTGCCGTTCATCTGCTGGATTTGCGATATCTGCGTAACGGTGAGCAAAGTATCTTTAACAATATCTTCAAAGTCTTCCGGATTAACCGTTTCCGACCTCTGAATCAGTTGACTGAATTTTTCTTCATAGCCAGCCTCTGTATTTCCTGATGTTTTAGCAAAAACCTCATCAATAACTGCCTGATGAATCCTGCTGTCCTGCCGGACATCCAATGTGGCAAAGTGGGTCCCGAAAATCTTCACGCGGTCTCTGAAATCAGTCAGCAGATCCAGGAACAATGAGTTGTGCTCTTCTACGACAATCTTCTCAGCCTCATCAATTCTTCTGATGATATCTTCTGCTGTAATCTTTTCATTCCTGAAAATGGCTGCATAGAGTTCATTGCTTAATTTCCCCAGAACTTCGGAAACACCTCTGAAGCTGAGCCTTCTCCGCACGGATTTAAGGTTATTGTAATAGGCTTTTAAAATCGCGGAATGAAGTTCTTCCGCTACTCTTTTGGTAACGTCTGCGGTAACGAAAGGGTTTCCGTCGCGGTCTCCTCCGGGCCAGAATCCCAGCTGGATCAGGTCTTCATGCAGGTGGAAATGGCTGGTGCCGAAATTTGATTTGATCTTGGTAAAAAGTTCCCCGATGGTATCGTAATACACATACCTCAGATAATAGATGATGCTCATGGCTTCATCAATAGGCGTCGGCTTTTCCTTATTGACAAAAGGGGTTTTTCCCAATTGCTGGAGCAGCATGTCAATATCCGTTACTGAATCTTTGGTGATGGCATTCCTGAGATCGTGCAGGATTCTCTGTACGGAATTGGGATAAAACTGTGTAGGGTGCGCCGTAAAAACAATTTTAACGGCAAAGTCCTTCAGTTTTTCACGTACTTTTTCAAGTTTATGATCCTGCAGCGAACGTTCATATAAATTGGTTACCGTTCCTTTATCGCTTTCCGAATGCAGGCTTGGAAAGGCCGCATCTTCAATACTGTCGAAAAGAACTACCTGCCTTTCAATATACTGGATGATCTTAAAAAGCAGCTCAAGCTTCTGTTCTTCCGTCTGTAAATCGGTATGGCTTTTAAAAAATTCTTCTACGATTTCTTCAGGGGTTTTTCCTGCTTCGTAACCTGCCTTGCTTTCTTCGCAAAGAAATGGAAGGAGCATCCCGATGTTGGTCATTTTATCATAAGGCAGGCTCATAAACAATGAATTGTAGATCTGGAATTTATTTTCCACAATTTGCCTGAATTTTTCTGCGCGTCGGTCGTGTCTCATATAACAAATGTAGGGGATTTTGGTTTGAATTCAAATGGTATCCTGTTAACTAATTTAAAAATAAAATTGTATTTTTTTATGATTATTGATTAGTTTTGACAAGTTTTTAACCGGTATGATCAAATTTAAATTCCATATTAAAGCGGACAATTCCTTTTCCAACACAAACCCTGTTGATGATAATGGCGGGAATTTTCAGGCATCTGATAAAAATACGCTGAAAATCATCCTGATTATTTTCGGAGTTTTCTGCCTTGTTTGCTTAACATCTTTTATCGGCTTTTTCTCTATTGTTTTTAACGGAATCAATTCAATGCAGAAAGGTGCTGAAGAAAAGAATGAACAGTGGAAAACAATACATGCCCTGCCTGTTTTAAAATGTAAAATTTATACCGATGAAACAGTAACCGCTCCGATTTCCGGAAGTGAAGCAGCATTTTACTTTCTGAGGATAGGAAATGAACATTATCTGAAATATGACAGTTTAAGAGCCAATACGGAAACGCAAGGAGACATACAGATCTATGAAAATTTCGATTACAGTATGATTACCAGATACCCGAAAGGAACAAAACTTTCTGTAAACGGGAATTTATACACTATTGACTTTCAGTATTCAATTATGGATACGCTTGGAAATAACAATGTTCATTTTACCGGAAAAATTGTGAACAGAAAAGAAAAAAACATCAGTATGTATGCGCCTTTCCATTCTAAAAACCATCAAATTATAGATCATTTTAAAAATGAACACCCGTGGATCAGTTCATATCTTGAAGACATCAAGGGATATGAAAATATCATTATGGAAGAATATACCTTTAAAAACGGAGACTCTATTTATATAAAAGGTAAAATTGTAGATCATAAAATTGTTGCTTTTAATGAACATCAGATGTATACGCCTTATAAAACACAGAAACAGATCAGGGAAGAGCGTGGAATACAATAATGCATGATGGCTCTGTAAATCAATAATATTCTACTCTTTTATTATAATTTTGAATACCAGCACTTAATGATTAACTTTACATTTCACCGACATAATCTTTACCCCATGAAAAAAATATTTATCTTCCTTGTCATGGCTTTTCTTTTTACAGCCTGTGGCGACGACTGCTATAACGCTCCTCAGCCGATTGTTTTTGAATTTGTTGATGATCAGGGCGAAAACCTGATTACCAACGGAACACTGGATCCGTTTTCGGTGAGTGATGAAAACCAGGTGGGTATACCGCTGACCAAAACTTCTGACGGGAAGGTTATTTTAGAGAATGTCGGGGCTTACAACGGGACAAAAAACTATACGTTTTATTCTGCGGTAAGAATTTTTAATTTTTCAATCCAGTCATCCGAATTTAAAGGAGGCTGTGACGGTTATCAGATTAATAAATTAACGTTTACGGGAGTAGGCATTGATGTAAAAGACGAACAGGGATACTATAAAATTATCCTGCAATAGAACTCAGCATCATCATCAGACTCATGAAAATCATTTCAATCATCTTATTTCTGGTATCCGGTTTACTGTTCTCCCAAAATACCGTTTTCCAGGACTTTAAAAAGATTCCGGAAATCCTCGACAATCCTGAACTGCTCTACCCTTTTATCGTCCCGGACAGCAAATATCAGTACTGGTCTGTGCTCCGCAATAATCCGGATCCGGATCTGGCCGTGATCTATGAAAGCCAGATGCCGCAATACATGACCCTTAATGATCCGGCACCGCAGAAAGGCTTCTTTCAGAAATGCCTTGGCGAAGACTGCTTCTCTTACCTTATGGCCTGTGAAAACGGCCGTTCCGTATATTTCTCAACCGAACAGCAGTTAAGGGATTTTATCGGATCCGTGGATAACCTTCCGGAAGCTGTTTTAATTGCCAATACATATGGTTTCAGTGTTGATGCAGCCAACAGGCCAGGCAGCTCATATAAAATAGACGACCGGTATATTTCACTGTATCTTTCAAAAACAAAAAACTGTCCGCTGACCAAGGAATCTTTCCTGATCAGAATCAACAGGAAAACCGGGAAGCCGGACTCTAAAAGCAACGGCATTTATTTTAAAAGTGAAGACTGTATTACTGAGTAGAACCGGAAATCCAATCTTACTGACAGTGTAAAACCTTCATTGAAAATCACGGTTAAATTCCTGTGGAATAATAGATATTGCTCCTAACTGAATATTTTTATCCTTTAACTAAAATTATGGTGCTTATTAAATGATCCCAATTATATGATCGTTTTTATTAAAGCCCGTCATTAGAATTTTAGAACTTCTTTAACGCTGTTTTCAGGGTTCGTTCCGTACATTTGGGTTAAAATAAATCAGAACAATGCTTAATTTCGAGTTTAAGAATCCAACAAAAATACTTTTCGGGAAAGGGGAAATTGCTAAAATCTCCAAAGAAATTCCGGAAGATGCCAGAGTACTGCTGATTTACGGCGGCGGCAGCATTAAAAACAACGGTGTTTATGACCAGGTAAGAAAAGCCCTTGCAGACCATGAGTTTTATGAGTTCGGAGGTGTACCTGCGAATCCTGAATATGAAGTCCTGATCACGGCTCTTGATTTTATCAAAGAAAAAAACATCACTTTCCTTCTGGCAGTGGGCGGCGGTTCGGTTATCGACGGCACAAAGTTTCTTTCTGCAGCAGCCAATTACGACGGCGAGCCATGGGAAATTTTAAAGAAACCGGTACGCACTTTTGAAGGCGAAGGACTGCCGTTCGGAAGCATCCTTACGTTACCGGCAACGGGTTCTGAAATGAATTCGGGCTATGTGATTTCGAGAAGGGAAACCAATGAGAAGCTGTCTTCCGGAGGCCCGGGACTTTTCCCTCAGTTTTCAGTACTGGATCCGGAAGTGGTAAGAAGCATTCCTGAACGCCAGATCGTAAACGGATTAACCGATGCCTATACCCACGTATTGGAACAGTATATGACCACCACTTCCCCGGCTGACCTTCAGGAGAGAATTGCCGAAAGTATCCTGATCAGCATTCAGGAAACGGCTCCGAAAGTGCTGGGCGGTGATTTCGATTATGATGCAGCCGGCAATTTTATGTGGTGCTGTACGATGGCCCTGAACGGATTGATCCAGAAAGGCGTGATTACCGACTGGGCCGTGCATGCTATGGGACACGAGCTGACCGCTTATTTCGGAATTGACCATGCAAGGACGCTGGCTGTCATCGCTCCCTCCCATTACCGTTACAACTTTGAATCCAAGAAAGAGAAGCTGGCGCAGTATGCAGAAAGGGTTTGGGGAATCAAAGACGGTTCAGTAGAAGAAAAAGCGGAACTCGGAATTAAAAAACTGGAAGAATTTTTTCACAGCCTTCATATTCAGACCAGGCTTTCAGAATATACGGAAGATTATAAAGGCACTGCCGAAAGGGTGGAAAAAGCGTTTACGGAAAGAAACTGGCTGGGCTTAGGTGAATATAAAACACTGACTCCGCAGGATGCACGCCAGATTGTGGAAATGAGTTATTAGTAAGCAGGATACCCTAAAACTGATTGTTTGAAATATTATTGAAACAGGTTTTACAGCTTGATAAAGTCAGATGCTGAAATTTAAAATGGCTGTAAAGTTTTTAACCGGTTGCTTTCCGTATCCTTTCACCTGTATAAATTTGTCTTTTCTACAACTGTTGGTTTAAAAAAGCGGAATTTCATTACTGATATTTCAAATTTATTTATATTTTAGCATATTCTAAAATTTGTGAAATGAAAAAACAGTTACTTTTATTTGCCTTTTCAGCATTGGCGCTTACTTCCTGCGAAGATGACGATATCAAGGGTTATGAAATGGATATGATGAAAGGTGAGTGGAAAACCAGCAAGACAGAACTTGTTTCCGGAAAAGACGATAAAACGGTAATTGATACCACGGTTCCTATGGGTTGCTCTGCAAAAAATATTACGGAGTACAGAACGGATTATTATGCATCATATTCCGCCTATGCAGGAGTGGGTACAGATTGCCAGCTAAGTGCTAAGTCAGAAGGAACTTACGAGTACAATGCCGAAACCAAGGAACTGATTATTAAATATGATAATGACAGCTCCAGAAAATATCAGGTGGTTGTGCTTACAAGCTCTGAGATGAAGCTGAAACAGATGTTCGGGAATGTTGATGAAGACGGAGACCAGATTATAGACGTAACGTATATCTCGTATAAAAGATAACTTAAAATAAGACAGACTCCCGAATTTCCGGGAGTTTTTTATGAAAAAGAATTTTAATAGAAAATAAAAAGTATTAAAAAAATGAAGAAGACTTTAACGGCATTTCTATTGCTGACCTTTGCCCTTTTCTTTTCACAGGAAAAAAAACCGATGTTCTGGCAGGACATCCAGAACTTCAAAAAAACGAATCAGGAAACCGCACCGCCGAAAGATGCCATTCTGTTAGTCGGAAGCTCGTCTTTCACCAAATGGACGGATGTTGACCGGTACTTTCCGGGTAAAACCATTATCAACAGAGGTTTCGGAGGCTCCAGGCTGACCGATCTCAACGATTATGCTGATGACCTGTTAAACCCTTATCAGCCCAAACAGATCATTGTGTATTGCGGGGAAAATGATTTCGCTGACAATGATAAGCTGAAAGCAGATGTTGTGGTTGACCGTTTTAAAACATTTTATAAAAAAATCAGATCCCGGTTTCCGAAAATTGAGGTAGATTATATTTCCATCAAATATTCTCCGAGCCGCGAAAAACTCTGGCCACAGATGAAAGAAGCAAATAAAAAAATTGCCGCTTTCATGAAAAAGGAGCCTAATGCAGAATTTATTGACATCACTGAAGTTATGCAGGATGCCAACGGAAAAGTAAGGAACGATCTTTTCGTGGAAGATCTGCTTCATATGACACCGGAAGGATATCAGCTCTGGACTTCGGTTATGATGCCTTATATGAAATAACTTTTAACCATGATAAAAAAACGAATAACCATTTTAATTACTGTTTTTATTTGCTCTTCATTTTTTGCACAGGCTAAGAAAGACAAACTGCCATCGGCTCAACAAGTTCTGGAAGAGATTTCTGAAAAATCGTGTAAATGTATTGATTCGATAAACGGATATAATAAAACCAAGGATTCTGTAAATGAAGAGATTAGTGTATGTATTGATAAAAATGTACTTGCCTACTCAATGGCAAAAGCCCTGGCAAATACAAACGCTGATATTGAAAATGGAAACCTCAAAAATAAAGAAGTTAACATAACCATCAATTCAAATCCTGAATCGGATGATTATAAGAGAACTTATTATGAAATTGAAAACCACTTGATGCAAAATTGTCCAGAGCTTAAAATTTTGGTAAATGCAGCAGAAAGTAAGCGTGATTTAATTTCTAAAAATCCGGTCGCCGTTGATTTTTATAATAAAGCAATTGAAGCTTCCAAAAAAGAAGACTGGAGAGGGGCTGTTAAAAACTATAGATCTGCAGTGGAAAAAGATCCTGGATTTATCTATGCCTGGGATAATATGGGGCTCTGCTACAGACGGATCGGAGAATATGATAACGCAATAGATGCCTATAAAAAATCTCTTGAAATTGATCCTAAAGGTAAAATGCCACTTCAGAATATTGCTTTTGCATATATTTATAAAAAAGAATATCAAAAAGCAATTGATTCTTATTTAACTCTTGATAAAGCACATCCTGGTGACGCAGAAGTATATTACGGAATCGGACAGGTTTATTATGATCATCTAAAAGACAATGAAAAAGCTTTAGATTATCTGGCAAAGGCATACAATATTTATACTGATCAAAAATCACCTTATCGAAGTGATGCAGAAAAGATAATCGGCTACATCTACAGGAAAATGAAAGATGAAGGCAAGGCGGATAAATTCAAAGAAATCTTACAAAAAAATAAAATTGCTTTTGAATAAACAAAACTCCCGGTTAATGCCGGGAGTTTTCTGTTCTGTATAATAATATACTGTTTATTTCTTCTTTTTAGACTTCGAGATCGCTTTTTGCTGCGCCCTGTTCGCCCCGAATTTCTTGGGTTCTTTCCTTTTTGAAGGGCCGCCCCAGTTTTCTTTCTTGTTTTTGTCTTTCTTTTCATGGAAAGCACCTCCGCCATCATACAGCTTCACCTGCGCCGGATTTTTCATGACAATCTGCTCTTCTTCGGAAGCAATTTTCTTAGGATTCACTTTAACGCCCTCAGGGAATGCAATAAAGGTTAATTCTTTATCCATCAGGAGCTCGATGTCAAGAATCAAAGGTTCTTCCTTCTTGGTTACAAACGTTACGGCTATCCCGTTTTTATCAGCCCTACCCGTTCTACCGATCCTGTGAATGTACTGTTCCGGAATTTCAGGGGTTTCAAAGTTGACCACGTGGGTAATGTCTGAAATATCCAAACCTCTCGCCATGACATCTGTGGTAATCAGGCCTCTTATTTCTTCATTCTCAAATCTCTTCATCGCTTTCAGCCTGTAGTTCTGAGATTTATTGGAGTGGATCACGTCAAACTCATCAGGGAAAAGCTCACTGATTTTCGTGTAGAGAAGATCTGAATTCTTTTTATTATTCGTGAAAATCAAAACCTTGGACATATCCTGATTGCTCTTCAGCAAATGTTCAAGTAGGTTGATCTTGGTATTGAAGTTTTCTACCTTATAGGCAGTCTGTTCTATTTTTTCAAGCGGCGTACCGGATTTCGCCAGGGAAATTTCAATGGGGCCTGCAAAATACTGGTCCAGCATTTCATCTACAGCATCTGTCATGGTAGCCGAGAAAAGGATATTCTGCCGCTTGTCCTTCATCATTTCAAAAATGTGGGTCAGCTGCGGCCTGAAACCTAAGTTAAGCATCTCATCAAATTCATCAATAATCAGCTTCTGAACTTCTTTCAGGGAAATGGCATTATCAATGGCCAGATCCATGATCCTTCCCGGCGTGCCCACTAAAATATCACATCCGTTATTGAATAGAAGCTTTTGGGTATTGATGTTTTTCCCTCCGTAAATCCCGATTACTCTTGCAGTAAGATTCTCTGTTAATTTCTCGACAATTTCCGTTACCTGAACCACCAATTCCCGGGTAGGAACCAAAACAACAATTGTAGGGTTCTCGTTTTTATTGTACTTCCAGGTTTTAAGGACAGGCAGCAGATAGGCTAATGTTTTTCCGGTACCCGTCTGCGCAATTCCCATCACATCCCTTCCGGAAAGTATAGGCCCTATACTTTTTTCCTGAATGGGTGTAGGCTCAAACAATTCCAGGTCCGCGAGAACATCAAGAATTTTAACAGGCAGGTCAAAATCTGCAAAAGTGAGTTTTTCCATTTTGCAAAGATAGGCAATTAATTTTTTGCAGTTATACAGATGAACAACATAAGCGTCATGCGTGAAGATTTAAGAATGATCAGAATAATGTTCTTCTTCAACAAACTCTTATTTCCTTGTAATTCTCAGCAGAATGATGATGATCAATATCAATGAAAAGATAAATCCCAGTAAAGCTATCAGAGACATTTCCCCGATTTTAGGGCCGGACCCGGAAACAAAGACAATAGCCGTGGCAATTATATTGGCTCCGAGAACCATCGCTAACATCAGATTGACAATCCCTGATTTTATGAGCTGATTTGTTTTGTCGATATTCTTGATCTCGCTGGTAACGGTAAATTTGTTTTCATCCAGCTTCTGCAGGACGGACCGGAGTTCTTTCGGGATTTCATCCATCGTATCCGTGAAGCTCATCATCCTGTCTATTCCCGTTTTTACGATGTTTTTCGGGCTGATCTTTTTAGCGAGTATTTTTTTCGTGTAGGGATGAAGGCTTTTCACCACATCAAGATCAGGATTGATGGTCCTTCCGACGCCTTCGATAAGACCGATTCCTTTAAAGAGAAGATAAAAATAATCCGGCATGTACAGGCGGTTGTCCTTCAATACATCTTTCATTTTATTGATAACAGACTGGGGATCGATTTCTTTTAAGGATGTACTGTGAACAAAATTAAGGATATCCTCTACGTCATTTTCAAACCGCTTTTCATCCGGAATCTGGTAGCTTACTGCCATTTTCTTAAGGTAACGGACAATTTTATGGGGATTTTTTGCCACGAAACTGACAATCATATTCTCCAGGACTTCTTTATCATTCGGAGGAATTTTGCCTACCGCTCCGAAATCAATGAAAACCACCTTGCCGTCTTTCTGCACCAGGATATTGCCGGCATGCGGATCTGCGTGGAAAAAACCGTAATCTAAAATCTGTGAGATAAAAAGCCTCAACCCGACTTCAGAAATCGTCACCGGATCAATATGATATGCTAAAAGGTCGGCTTTATCCGTCACCTTAATCCCGTCGATAAACTCCATGCAGAGCACCGTATTATTGGAAAATTCCTCATATACTCTGGGAACATACGTTTCTTTATGGTTTTTAAAGTTCCTCCTGAACTGCAGTATATTTTCCTTTTCATTGATCAGCGACACTTCTTCGAGCAGCGATTTTTCAAAGGTGTAGATGGCCTGCTTCAGATTCAGCTTCTCCCCTATTTCAGAATAGGATGAAACCAGTTTTTCAAGGTCTTTAATCAACAGTAAGTCATCTTCTATAATGCTCTGGACATCCGGTTTCTTAATTTTTAAGATAACATCCGTCCCGTCAGCAAGAACCGCTCTGTACACCTGCGCAATGGAAGCCGTTGCAAGAGGCTGTTTTTCAATCTTCAGAAAATGATCTGAAACCGTGATGCTGAATTCAGATTCCATGATTTCTTCCACGTCCATTTCCACCGTATCCACTTTATCCTGGAGCTTCTGGAGTTCCTGTACGAGTTCCGGAGGAAGCAGGTCTTCCCGGTTGCTGAACGTCTGCCCGAGTTTTACAAAAGTAGGCCCCAGTTCTTCCAGTACCAGCCGGATTCTTTCATATACGGTTCCTTTTGAAATAATTTCATCGGGGTTCCGGGAAATTTCCACCGGCTTATTCCCGCTGTTCATCCTGGCGAGAAGATCTTTAAAACCATATTTACTCAATACGGAAATAAGCCTGGCAGATCTTTTCAGTTTTCTTTGCTGTTTATCGAACATAATGTATAAAAATACAAAAAAATAAGCTGTCGCTGTACCACAGCACCTTCAAATATTATCCTGTACACAACAAACAGGTTTTCATCTTTCAACCCGACAGAGGGACTCATGTGAGTTCATACCACGATACTGAATGGTTTACTCTATCATTTTTAAGATTTTAATTGAAACAATAATTCTCTTAACATGGAATAGTACCGCTAAAATTATTATATTTAAAAAATTAATCATTAAATTATATTGTTATGAAAAATTTAAAGAAAATCTCAAGAAACCAGATGAAAAGTATTGCAGGAAGCGGAATTATCAGAAATTGTTCCAACCAATGCTGTCCGGATGACGGAAGGCCAAGATGCCCGAGATTAGTGTGTCCGGCTGTGATCTGCCCTCAATAATATCTTTACGATCACTGATTTAATAAAAAAAAGAATGCAAAACTGCATTCTTTTTTTATTTACCGTAAATAGATATCGTATAAATCTTTCCTCCGGTCTTTCATCACCTGTACAGAACCATGGTGGTGAAGGTCTTTCAGAAGGTTAAGGTCTACATCTACAATTAAGGTCATTTCCGTATTCGGTGTGGCTTCCCCTTTAACAGCATTGGACGGGAAAGGAAAGTCCGACGGTGTAAAAACAGCAGCCTGCCCGAACTGGATATCCATATTGTTCACACCGGGTAAATTCCCCACACAGCCTGCAATGGCTACGTAACATTCATTTTCGATGGCTCTTGCTGCCGCACAGTGGCGGACGCGTATGTAAGCATTCTGTGTATCCGTAAGGTAAGGGACGAAAAGTATTTTCATGCCCTGATCTGCCAGAATTCTCGGAAGTTCCGGAAATTCCACATCATAACAGATAACAAGCCCGATTTTTCCGCAGTCGGTATCAAACACTTTGATTTCGTTTCCGCCTTTCATCCCGTAATATTTCCTTTCGTTCGGGGTAATGTGGATTTTACGGTATTCATCTATCCTGCCGTCCCGGTGGAGGAGATAGCTGACGTTATAGAGTTCATTGTTTTCAAAAACCGGCATGCTTCCGGAAATGATATTAACATTATAGCTGATCGCCAGATCTGAAATTTTCATTCTGATATCCGAAGTCAGCTTGGCCAGCTCAATCATACTGTCCCGTTCGGAAAGCTTGTTGAAAGGCGCCAGTAAAGGGGTATTGAACAGTTCCGGGAACAGCACAAAGTCTGATTTATAATCGCCCATTACATTCACGAAGAACTCAACCTGCTCATAAAAAGCGTCGATGTCTTTAAAATGCCTCATTTGCCACTGTACCAGTCCCAAACGGATGATGCTGTCCTGCATGGTATTCGGTTTTTTGCTGTAGTAGATGTTGTTCCACTGAAGCAGTACCGCATTTTCACCGGAAGATTCATCTTCCGGCAGGTATCCTTTCAATACCTTGATCGGCAGGAAGTTATTGGAAAGCTGAAAAGAAAGCACGGGATCGTAAAGTTCCTTATCACGTACCCTCCGGATATATTCCCTGGGCGAAAGTTCGCTGTGTTTATGGTAATTCGGGATCCTTCCGCCTAAAATAATCGATTTTAAATTCAGTAATTCGCACAGTTCTTTCCGGGCATCATACAATCTTCTTCCCAAACGCAGTTCGCGGAATTCCGGATCAACAAAAACTTCAATGCCGTACAGGACATTCCCTGTTGACAAATGGGTATTAAAGGTATAGTTCCCTGTGATGTCACTGTAGGTATGTTCGTCCCCGAACTCATCATAATTCACGATAATGGAAAGTGCCACAGCCGCCAGTTTTCCGTCTACCGTAATACAGATCTGGCCTTTGGGAAATATTTTAGTAAGCTTTTCTATACTTTTTTTAGACCAGACATACTCTGACATCTGGGGATAAGCACGCCTCATCGTTTCAACCAGCTCATCGTAATCCTGAACGGTAAGCGGCCTTGTTTCAATTTGCATCTGATATAATTTTATCTAAATTTAAGGAAAATTTCCAAGGGGTAAAAGTTATTACGGAACATAAGCACAGAAATGAAAATATTAATTATCCTGAATGCACTGCTGATCTTTTTCTGCTTAAAACAATAGGGAAATCTACCCGGGTATAAATAAAAAACCTCCCTTAGAAAGGGAGGATAAAAACACAAATGATGAAAAAAAATTATTTCGAATTACAAATCTAGGTGTAATTATATATTTTTTTTATGAGTCTAATCATTAACATACCATTATTCCCACTCAATTGTTGCCGGCGGTTTGCTTGAAATATCATAAGCCACACGGTTGATTCCTCTTACTTCATTAATGATTCTGCTGGAAACCGTATCCAAAAATTCGTAAGGAAGCCTGCTCCAGGTTGCCGTCATGAAGTCGATGGTATTGGCAGAACGCACCACTGCGGTGTATTCATAGGTTCTCTCATCGCCCATTACGCCTACAGATTTTACAGGAAGAAGCACAACAAAAGCCTGTGAAACTTTTTCATACAGGTCATTTTTATATAATTCTTCAATGAAAATATCATCTGCTTCCTGCAGGATCTTTACTTTTTCAGCATCAACAGCTCCTAAAATCCTGATTCCCAAGCCCGGACCCGGGAACGGATGCCTGTGTACCAGATGATGCGGGATCCCCAATTCCTCTCCTACTTTTCTTACTTCATCCTTAAATAATTCTCTCAGAGGCTCAAGCAGTTCAAAATCCATTTCTTCCGGCAGCCCGCCTACATTATGGTGTGATTTGATGACCGCTGAAGGACCGTTAACCGACTGGCTTTCGATCACATCCGGATAAATGGTTCCCTGTGCCAGGAACTTCGCACCTTCAATTTTATGGGATTCTTCATCAAAAACATGTACAAACTCGTTTCCGATGATCTTTCTTTTTGCTTCCGGATCATCAACGCCTGCAAGCTTTGATAAGAACCTTTCTTTGGCATCTACCAGCTTGATGTTCATATGGAAATGTTCCCCGTAATTCTGCATTACTTTTACATCTTCATCTTTCCTCAACAGTCCGGTATCAACAAAAATACAGGTCAGCTGGTCACCGATTGCCTTGTGGATCAACACCGCCGCTACGGAAGAATCAACCCCTCCTGAAAGTCCGAGGATCACTCTGTTTTCCCCAACCCTTTCGCGGATTTCTGCAACTGTTTTTTCAATATAATTGGTCAGTTTCCAGTTTTTGTCTGCATCACAGATCGCAAAAACAAAGTTTTCCAGCATTTTCCCGCCTTCTTCCGTGTGGGACACTTCCGGGTGGAACTGTACGCAGTAGATTTTTTTATCTTCATTGGAAATGGAAGCGATTACTCCGGATTTTGCATTCAATTCAAATCCTACAGGCAATTCCCCCACTTCGTCAAAATGGCTCATCCAGACTACAGAATCCTGGGTAACGCCTTTTAGCAAAGCACTTTCTTTTACAATTTCCAGGTGTGCCTTTCCGTATTCCCCTTTTACGCCTTTATGAACTTTTCCGCCCATAAGATGCGCGGTAAGCTGCATGCCGTAACAGATTCCCAACACAGGAATTCCCTGTTCGTATAATTCTTTTTCTACCAGGTGAGCATTTTCTGCATTCACAGAGCTTGGCCCGCCGGAAAGGATGATGCCTTTCGGCTGTCTTTCCAAAATGGTTTCTAATGGCGTGTTGAAAGGTAAAATTTCGGAATATACGCCCATCTCACGGATTCTTCTTCCGATAAGCTGGTTGTACTGGGAACCGAAATCTAATATAATGATACCGTTGTTCATTTTTCTGAATTATTATTAATGCTTTAGGCTATAGGCAATAAGCAGCAGGCCGTTTGTGAATGTTAAAGCTTATTGCCTATAGCTTAAGCTTACTGCTAAATGTAATTGTTTTACAAAAAAAGACCTGGATTGCTCCAAATCTTTTTATTGATTTTTTTTTTAAAACTTTCCGATGTCTTCTCTGTAGAAGCCGTAGTCGAAATGTACGTGGCTGGCGTCTTCGTAAACTTTTTTGCGGGCATCATCATAAGTAGCGCCTGTGGCTACAATGTTCAGTACCCTTCCACCGTTGGAAACCACTTTGTCACCTTTTCTGATGGCACCGGCATACAGAAGCCTGCTGTGTTTAAGCTTGTCTTCGCCTACAATTTCAAAACCGGTCTCAATGTTTCTCGGGTAACCTCCTGAACACATCACAAGGCATACTGCTTTTTCATCCTTAAAGGTAAGCTCGATATTTTTCCCTTCCATACAATCCTGGATGACGTCAAGAAGGTTGTTTTCCATCAAAGCCATCAATACCTGGGTTTCAGGATCTCCGAATCTCATATTGTATTCCAGCAGGTAGGTACCGTTTTTGGTAACCATCAATCCGAAGAAAATGATTCCTTTGAAACCGAAACCTTCTGCTTTCAATCCTTTAACGGTAGGCTCAAGAATGTTTTTCTCGAAATCCGCATAATGTTCCTGGGTAAATTCCGGGCTTGGCGCCACGCATCCCATCCCTCCTGTATTCGGGCCTGTATCTCCGTTTCCGGCTTTTTTATAATCTTTAGCAGCTACACACGGGAATAGTTTTTCACCGTTTGAGAATGCAATGATGGACGCTTCAAAACCTTCCAGGTATTCTTCAATAACCAGACGGATTCCTGCATCTCCATAAATCCTTCTGATCATGAAATCGTGGATGGTAGCTTCCGCTTCTTCCTGGGTATCGCAGATCACCACTCCTTTTCCGCCGGCTAACCCGCTGGCTTTAACCACTAAAGGGTACTGCTGTGTCTGAACATATTCCTTGGCATCATTATATGAATCAAATACCACCGCTTTCGCGGTCTTGATATCATAGGTCTGCATAAATTTCTTAGAGAAAGCCTTGCTGCCTTCCAGGCTGGCTACTTTCTGGTTAGGACCGAACACTTTAAGATCATGCTTTTTGAATTCGTCTCTTAAACCCGCTACAAGCGGAGCTTCAGGACCAACGATGGTAAGATCCACCTTTTCCTTGATTGCAAAATCCCTCAGTTCTTTAATCTCTGATAAATGAACATTCTTTCCTATAACATCCGTAGTAGCGTTTCCGTTAGCAAAAAACATTTTAGAAATTCTCGGGTCATTCTGAAGTTTTGCCGCCAAAGCAGATTCTCTTCCACCTTCACCTATGATTAATATTCTCATATTTTTATTTAATTAACAAGTCTATTTTACAAATATATAATTTTGAATGCTAAAAATACAATCTCAAATTATTTTTTAATTCTATTTTAATTAATGGAAAAAGTGCCTGATTCCTGTAAACATCATCGGGATTCCGTGCTCATTGGCCGCCTCAATGCTGTCCTGGTCTTTCACACTTCCTCCCGGCTGGATGATGGCCGTGATTCCTTCCTGATGGCAGAAATCCACCACATCACGGAAAGGGAAAAATGCATCGGAAGCCAGTACCAGTTCTCCAGTGAACTTTTCTTTTGCTCTTTCAATTGCCTGCTGTGTAGCCCAGATCCTGTTCACCTGTCCGCCGCCGATACCGAAAGCCTGGATGCCGTTGGAAACCACAATTGCATTGGATTTCACATATTTTACTACCCTCTGGGAGAACAGCAATGCTTTTTTCTGTTCTTCCGTCGGCTGTGTTTCAGTTACTACCTTAATATCATCAGAGAAAATACTGTCATTGTCCTGAACAAGGATTCCTCCGTCCACTTTCACCCATGTCTGCTTATCAGAAACAGGGTTTACAATTTTTATAATTCTCAGGTTTTTCTTCTTTCTTAAAACTTCAAGTGCTGCTTCATCAAATTCAGGAGCCATGACGATTTCAAGGAATGTTTTATTTAATTCTTCTGCTGTTGCCGCATCAATTTTATAGTTCATGGCAACAATTCCGCCAAAGATGGAAACCGGGTCACATTCAAATGTTTTCTGATAGGTTTCCAGTGCAGAAGTCCCGATGGCAACACCACACGGTGTGGAATGCTTCACGGCACAGCAGGCCATTTCTTCTTTAAATTCAGTTACCACTTTCCAGCACAGATCCATATCCCGAAGGTTATTGAAAGACAGCTCTTTGCCTCCCAGCTGCTCAAAATCTTTCATCGCCCCGTTTTCAAAAGTGGAAACGTAATATGCTGCCGTCTGGTGTGGGTTTTCACCATATCTTAAGTCGGAAACTTTTTTATAGGAAGCGTTCAGATAAGCAGGATATTCTTCATCCAGAAGCATTCTTGAAATAGCCGCATCGTATGCAGAAGTAAGGTTGAATACTTTTCCTGCCAGCTTCTTACGGGTTTCGATATAGGTATCGCCGTTCTGTTCCATCTCGATTTTTACCGTTGCATAATCTTCCACATCGGTAATTACGGTAACGGAATCAAAATTTTTAGCTGCTGAACGGAGCATTGAAGGGCCTCCGATGTCAATGAACTCCACTTTTTCGTGAAGGGAAATGTCTTTGTTTACATTTTCAAAGAAAGGATACAGGTTTACAATCACCATATCAATCAGCTCGATGCCGTGTTCCTGAACCGTGTTCATGTGTTCTTCATTTGAACGGACAGCCAGCAATCCGCCGTGAACTTTCGGGTGCAGTGTTTTTACCCTGCCGTCCAGCATTTCAGGGAAGTCGGTTACCTCATCGATCTGAATCGGGTTTAATCCTGCCTCTTTCAGGTGTTTGAAGGTTCCTCCTGTAGAAATCAGCTCATATCCCTGAGATTCCAGAAACTGTGCGAATTCAGTCAATCCGCTTTTATCCGAAACACTGATTAAAACTCTCTTTTTGCTCATTTTTCTTTCAATTTTTTACTTTTTACAGCTATTTCAAACTGTAGACCGGTTCTTTCACCTCCGGTCTTTATTTTTACTTACTTAGATTCTTACTTTATATCTTTTCAAGTTCTGCGAAAAAAGCTTCCAGCTTTTTTTCGTCAAGTTTGCCGTTGCTTCTTACGCTGCTGCATAAATCAAGTCCGAAAGGCTGCACTTTTTCAACAGCTTCCCTTACGTTTTCAACTTTCAGGCCGCCTGCCAGAAAAACCGGGATTTTCACAGATTCCCTTATCGTCCTGCTAAGGTTCCAGTCGTGTATATTTCCGGTTCCACCCAATACTTTTACCGCTAATTTGGGGTTTCCGCTGTCCAGCAGAAGCGCATCAACATGCGGGGCAGATTCAATTGCTTCACGCACAGAATCTTCATCGATAACATGAATTACCTGAACTAATTTGATGCCCGGCAAATGTTCCCTGATAAGATGGTATTCACTGTTTTCCAACGCATCAACCAGCTGGATCACGGATGTCCGGACTTTTTTATGATGGTTAATCACTTCTAAAGCATTTGTTTCACTGGTCAGAAGGAATGTGGAAACGGGCGGCGGAACGCTCTCCTGGATTTTTAAAATCAGGCTGTCCTCTATCATTCCGGGACCGCTTGGCATCTTCCCTACCAGCCCCAGTGCTGAAGCTCCGTGCCTGATGGCCAATTGAGCTTCTTCCACACTGCTGATACAGCAAATTTTTACTTTTGGTTTCATCAATCTTAATTTCCTAAAACTTTATTGATCGCTTCCGGGAAAATTTCATATTCAATTAAGTGAACTTTCTCTGCTACCGTTTCAGGCGTATCATCTTCTGTTACAGCAAATGATTTCTGAAGAATGGCTTCGCCTTCATCAATTCCGGAAGTCACGAAATGTACGGTTGCCCCGCTTTCTTTTTCTCTGGCCTCAATCACGGCATGATGAACATGATGCCCCCACATGCCTTTTCCTCCGAATTTCGGCAGGAGCGCCGGATGGATATTGATGATCTTACCGTTCCAGCTTTCGCAGAATTCAGGCTTCAGGATGGATAAGAATCCTGCCAGTACAATCAGATCTGTATTTTCAGGGATCATTTTACCCAATTCGCTGCTGAAATTCTTGCCTCTGGGAATCAGAATATTTTCTATATGATGCTTTTTGGCCCTTTCCAGTCCGTAACATTCCCGGTCTGCCACCACCAGCGTTACTTTTGCATTCCGGATTTCTCCGTTATCAACCGTATCTATAATCCTCTGGAGATTGGTTCCTGAACCTGAAACGAGTACAACAATGTTTTTCATTAACTGAGATGTTAGATTTCAGATACCAGATTTCAGACTGATCGTCTGATATCTGATGTCTTCCATCTGATGTCTTATTAGAATTTTAAATTTATCTTTTCGTTTCCTTCTGTGATTTCCCCTATTTCGTAGGCGTCGTCTAAAAGATGAAGTACTTTTTCTGCGTGTTCTGCGTCTACCACGACAATCATTCCGAGACCCATGTTAAAGGTCCCGAACATTTCTTCACGGGCAATCCCGCCTCTTTTTTCGAGTTCAAGCATAATGCTCGGAATCTGGATTTTTGAAGCATCAATTGCAGCACACAGGCCTTCACCGATAATTCTCGGGATATTTTCATACAATCCGCCCCCTGTGATGTGAGCGATCCCGGCTACCTGAACCTCTTCAAGCACTTTATGAATGTCTTTATAATATAATCTTGTAGGAACCAAAAGTGTTTCATACAAAGGCTTTCCTTCAAATTCTTCATTGAAATCCGGGAACACTTTTCTTACCAGAGAGAATCCGTTGGAATGGAAACCTGAACTTGGCAGTGCAATGATTTTATTTCCGGCTTTGATTCCTGATCCGTCAATGATCTGGTCTTTCTCAACAATCCCTACACAGAATCCGGCAACATCATAATCTCCCGGCTGGTACATGCCCGGCATTTCAGCCGTTTCACCACCAATCAGTGCACAGTTGTTGTCTTTACACGCTTTCACCATCCCTAAAACGATTTCAGCAGCAATTTCAGAATCCAGTTTTCCGCAAGCCAGATAATCCAGGAAGAACAGTGGCTTTGCACCGTGGCAAAGAATGTCATTGGCACACATGGCAAAACAGTCGACACCGATAGAATCATATTTTTTCGAATCCAATGCGACCTTCAGTTTTGTTCCTACCCCATCGGTTCCTGAAACCAGAACAGGATTTTTATACCCTCCGATTTCATAGAAAGCCCCGAAGCTCCCCAAATGGTTCAGTACATTGGCATTGTGTGTTTCACCCACTGCCTTTTTGATTTTATCAACGGTTTTGTACCCTTCTTCTTTATCTACGCCTGCTGACTTGTATGTGTTGCTCATGTTTTATTTAGATATTAGATGTTAGATTTCAGATTTCAGACTTATCATCTTATATCTGCAATCTGATGTCTCTTTGTCTTTTTAATATTCTTGTTCAAATTTTGGAAACAAAAAAGCCGACAATCTTGGTAGATTATCGGCCGTTGTTTTATCTCAGAATTTCAGAGCCCACAACATTCCCTTTTTCGGAGAAACATTCTTTAAAAGCGGTCTGAATTTTCATCTTATTTCTTTTTGCAAAGATATTAATTTTAAATTAATTTTCAATTTATTTTTCAAGGATAGATTCGATGGCAGAAATTTTCTGAATTTTTTCCTTCAGTTCACTGTCTTTTTCTTCATTGGAAATTTTCTGTGCTTCCTTATCGAAGTTATCATTGAAGAAAGGCAGCGAGAAAGTATCTATAATGTTTCCTCCATGCAGCGGAAAACGCTTGGAAGCGGCCTCCAGAACGCCTGCACCACCTCTTGCGCCGGGTGCCGTAGCCATTAAAAGCATCGGCACTTCATTCCATACAGCACGGTTTTTTATTCTTGAAGTCCAGTCGAATACATTTTTAAAAGCTGAAGAATAGGTTCCGTTATGCTCAGACAGGGAAATCAGAAGAATATCTGCATGGTCTATTTTTCCGGCAAAATCAATTGCCTGCTGGGGAACTCCGCTTTCCACTTCTCTCTGGTGTTTATAGATCGGCATCTCGAAATCATTCATATCCACGATTTCCACTTCTGCATTTTCAATCAGTGATGCGGCATAAGAAACCAGTTGTCTATTGATTGATGTATCGGAATTGCTTCCTGCTATGGCTAAAATTTTCATTATTGTTGTATCTGTTTTAAGTGAGTATTTTGTGGTACAAAGATCGTAAAGTTTTTGAATCCTCAGATATATTTGTCGCCACCTCATAAAAATTATTTCTGAATTTCACAACTTCTATAAAAGAATAGAATTTTATGCTGTGAAATATTTTATTATTTTAAATAGTCCGGTAATTCCATCGGCACTTCCATCAGGAGAACCTCGGTATCTTCTACCGCTTCAATATTGAAGCTCTGTGTATCCCAGATTCCAAGGCCGTCTTTTTCATGGAGAATGCGGTCGCCTATTTTAGCGGTTCCTTTTAAAACAAAGGCATATACGCCGTTCCCTTTTTTATTCAGCATATAGTTTTTGCCGTTTCCTTCTGTAAAATTAGCCAGGTTAAACCAGGCATCCTGATGGATCCATACGCCGTCATCATTTTGGTCCGGTGACAGAATCTGCTGGAACCCGTTGATCTTTGCCCCTTCCTTAATGCTTTTCTGATCATATCTCGGCTCCACACCCTGTATTTTTGGGAAGACCCAGATCTGTAAAAACTTTACGGCTTCATCTTTATTCTTATTGTATTCGCTGTGCATCACGCCTGTTCCGGCACTCATTACCTGGATTTCGCCTTTCCTGATAACCGCAGTGGTTCCCATGGAATCTTTATGTTCCAGATCACCTTCCAACGGAATGGATATGATTTCCATGTCCCTGTGAGGATGCGTCCCGAATCCCATTCCCTGAGAAACGGTATCGTCATTCAGCACCCTTAATACCCCGAAGTTGCTTCTGTCTCTGTTCTGGTAATTGGCAAAACTGAAGGTGTGGTAACTGTTTAACCATCCGTGGTCAGCATGGCCTCTTGAATCGGCTTTGTGATATACTGTTTTCATATTTTATTTATTTATAGTACAAAGGTACAATATGGCTGTTCCCGGTATATTGACGTAGGATAAGAAAGGATTACGGGTCCGGATTTGCTTAAAATACCGGTTTCAAAAAGCTTCCTTTATTTTCGAGTTTTTCTTCAGTACAAAAAGCAAAGCGCAGATCATAACAGCCAGTATAACAAGCAACTGCAGGATTGATAAAGTCCGGTCTGAAAAATGACCCAGGATATTGGTTACGATTCCCGTCCCGATCTGGTTGGCCGCCATCAGAAATCCTGAAACCATTACAGAAAGTGTAGGAAACTCTACCGTTCCCCACCCGATAGCTCCCGGAAATATACTTCCCATGAAAAACCCGGCTATAAACATCAGCGCAAGAATGGCACCGGTACCGGAAAAAAACAGCAGCAACCCGATGATTAACCCGACTGACACCGGTGATAAAAGGAACAGTAAAGAAAGATCATATTTCCTGGTAAAAATCCCGAAAATCAGCCGGTTAACGGCAATTCCTCCCCAGAATAACGAAAGTCCGAGACTGGCACCGGCGTTATCCAGTCCACGGCTTTTAAGAATCACCGTTCCAAAACTGCCGAAAGTCCCTTCTATACAGCCATATAGAACAATAATCCCGAAAAATGCCCATAACCTGGCAGGAACCGTAAACCGTTCAGGAAGTTTAAAAGACGTTTCCCCGGGCAGCCTGATGAACAATAATATGGTAAACAGTATGCTTACGGCAACAACAATAATTCCGGGAACATACATCCAGTGGTGTACATCGCCTGCCAGATTCATCATCAGCGGCGAAGCAGAAGTTCCCAATCCTACGAGAAACTGCAAAATCAGAATAGCAGACGAAGGGTTATTCTTAAATAAACTCGCCGCCAGAGGATTGAGTGTCGTAATCGAAAGGCCGAAACCGGTACCGGTAAATGCAACCAGAACCATGAGTATCGGAAACAGCATTTCCTTTTCCTTCATTAAAAACTGCATGCCCCATAAACCTGCAGTAGCCATCATCATCAATGCAATTCCTATCGCCAGGATTATTTTAGGGCCTGACTTATTGATGAGAAACGGAGCGGCGAGGCATGAAATGATAATACATACCACCTGAGGCAAAAATAGATTCCCGAACTGCGATGATGAAAGCGCAAACACCGAAGGATCGGTAAATGCCGTTCCCAAAGCAGGAAAAACCACAAAATTAACCCCGGTTATGAACGCCAGTAAAAAGACAATCCCTATTTTCACCGTTTGTGAATTCATGAGGTCAGAACATGTTTTTTAAGATGTTCCCCTACCCTGAGGGCCATTGCAATAATGGTAAGCGCCGGATTCACGGCACCGCTGGATACGAAGAAACCGCCGTCTACGATATACAGATTGTCCAGGTCGTGGGCTTTGCAATACGTATCTACCACTGAAGTTTCCGGGTCTGTGCCCATTCTGGTGGTTCCGTTCTGGTGGGCAGGCGAGGCAATATCCATCCCTTTGCTGAAATAAATGCCTTTAAAGAAAAATGAACTGAATTTCCCCGAGGCTTTTAATGCTTTGATCAGTTCATCTTTAAGCAGTGCGTGGCCTTTGGTGTTATTCGGGGTATAGCTGATCCTGATCTGTCCGTTTTCTTCCACCGTCACTCTATTTTCAGGATCCGGAAGGTCTTCGGAGGTCAGCCAGAAATCTACGGCATGCTTGGCCATCAGCTCAAAAGTAAAACCGGGTGCGGGAACCGGACTGTCAGCGCTGATTTGGTGCTCGTCTGATTTTCCGAGCATCTGGATATGCCCCAGCGGAAATTCATAGCCCCTGTTGGCATGGTAAAAATCATTGATCCCGAACGTTTTTCCAAATTTGGTATTATTAGGCTCGGTATACAGCGCCACTAAGGCTGAATTCTGGTGAAACATATAATTCCTTCCCACCTGGCCGGAGGAATTGGCCATTCCGCCGGGAAATTTTTCACTTCTGCTCTGCAGCAGCAAAGCCGCGGAGTTGATGGCTCCTGCCGACAGCACAACATATCCTGCTTTCAGGGTTTTTGTTTCCCCGTCCTGTTCCACCATTACTTCTGAAATCTTTTTTCCTTCATCATCTGCAACCAGTTTCAGGACTTTGGTATTGATCATCAGTTCCACATTAGGATGTTCCAGCGCTCTGGATAATGAACAGAGGTGAGCATCGCCCTTTCTTTCTGCAGCATCAGGAAATCCGTCAAAACGGTCTAAGGTATAGGGTGCATTAACTGCCGGGTGCGGAGTAAAATTCACCCCGACCGGAAGCTCAAAGGGTTTCAGCCCGTATCTGGTAAGTTCATCAAAAATTTCCTGGATGCGGGGTTCATGAGGAAGGGCATCATACGGATATGGTTCTGAATCTGAAGGTTCTGTAGGATCCGACCCTCTTTTGCCATGAACATAAAACAGTTTTTCCGCTTCAAGATAATAGCCTTTCAGATCTTCATACTGAATGGGCCATGCCGGTGATGTGCCTCCGTAATGATGTATTTCTTTAAAATCTTCTTCCCTTAACCTGAACAAGGCAGCACCGTAGAATTTGGTATTTCCACCTACATTATAATGCATTCCAGGCCGGAAAGGTTTTCTGTGCTTATCCAGCCATTCATCGGTTGTAGTATACCTGTTTTTACGGAAGACTTCTACGGAATCCCAGTTTTCTTTTTCTACCGGAACGTAGCCTCCTCTTTCTATAATTAAAATTTTCTTTCCGCTGTCTGCCAGCTGATAGGCCATTGTTGCGCCTCCTGCTCCGCTGCCTATAATGATAATATCATACATTTTTTGAAATTTGCTTCCTCTAAATTAGAGATTTAAATACCACAAAAGCTTAAGAAAAGATTAAATTGCAATAGATTATATAAATAAAAAGCCATCCGGTGATGGATGGCTGAATATAATTGGGTTCAGATTTTTAAAAATGTACCTGTTTGATTTCTTCTTCAATTTCTTCCGGGGTTTCATCATCTGACCTGATAAAAACCATGGTGATAACGGCTCCTGCTATCATGCATATGCCTCCTACCACAATATAATCCATTGCATAATTTCCGAAATAACGGCTGACAATAGGTCCACCGAAAAGTCCGTTGATGATCTGGGGAATGACAATAAAGAAGTTGAAGATGCCCATATACACGCCCATTTTCTTCTGCGGGATCACTTCAATCAGCATCGCATACGGCATGGCTAAGATACTTGCCCAGGCAAAGCCCAGGCCGATCATAGAGATCCAGAGTAAGTTGATATCTTTGATGAAGTACATGGAAATCAACCCGATTCCGCCACATAAAAGGGCTAAAGCATGTGTCTGTTTCTTCCCTATCGCTTTTGCAAGGGGAGTCAGGAGAAAAGCAAACGGGATTGCCCAAAAGTTGTACATCCCGAAGAGTTTTCCGGTAAGGTCGCCGGCATTATTGAAGGCTTTCGAATGCGTGTCTTCCGGCGAAAGCCCGAAATGATGGGTAGCCAGCGCACTGGTGGTAAATACCCACATGGTAAATAGGGCGAACCACGAAAAAAACTGTACGGCACCCAGCCTTTGCATCTGGTCCGGGATCCGTGCAAAATCTTTAAAAATATCTGAGAATTTAGAAACATGTACGGTTTCCGGGTTCTCATTGGCAAATTCAGCAAACTCACGGGGAGAATATTCTTTGGTGGTGAAAATGGTATACAGAATCGTCAGCAAAAGCAGGACCGCCCCAACGTAAAAGGAATAAATTACATTATCGGCCACGAATCCTTCGGGTGCCGTATTGGAAATCCCCAGCTGTGTTAACCAGTCCGGCATATAAGATCCGATTACGGCTCCGATCCCGATTAAAATAGTCTGCACCGAAAAACCCAGGGTTCCCTGATGTTTAGGGAGCATATCTCCCACCAGTGCACGGAAGGGCTCCATTGCTACGTTGATGGACGCATCCATCATCGCCAGGAAAATCACGGCCAGAAGCAATACGCTAGCGGCCATCATCTGTGTGGCAGAGGCGGCATTCGGCAGCATTACCAACCCGATGGCACATAAAACGGCTCCGATCAGGAAATACGGCTTCCTTCTTCCCAGCGGGCTCCAGGTATTGTCTCCTAAATGACCGATAATCGGCTGGACAATCAGTCCGGTAACCGGAGCCACCAGCCAGAACCACGACAGTTCGTGGACATCAGCTCCAAAATTGGCCAGGATACGGCTTGCATTTCCGTTCTGCAATCCGAAAGCCATCTGGATGCCCAGAAATCCCATGCTCATGTTGATAATCTGAGCCATGGAAAGATTCGGTTTCTTTTTTCCTGTAATCTGTCCTGCAGTAGATGTACTTTCCATTATTTTGTTTTTAGTTGTTGAATCATCACATCTTCAATCGGTGCTTTTTCTGCCACCACTTGATCCACTACTTCATTAGGGACAGTCATGGAAAGTACATACTGCCTGATTTTCCATTGTCCGCTGATTTTCTCCAGCACCCCTGAACCGCGGCAGATTTTCATCTGGGTATCCAACAATTCGTCAAACCAGGCTAATTTACCGTCTTTGCTGAAATAAATATTTCTTTTTAATGAAGTAAAGTTCCATGTGGTTTTTTTATCAAAATAAGGCTTAGCCCAGACCTTGAATGCCTGTTTGTCCCAGACTTCAGAAGCATCGGTTCCGATAAAGGAAGATTCTTCGGCGAAATAACTGAAATAGGTTGTGAAATCCGCTTTTGCGGCTGCAGTATTAAAGCTGTCGAGCATCGTGCTGATTTCTGCTTTGTCTTTGTCAGCCCTGCCTTGTGCTGAAATACCCACACAGTTCAGGATAAAGATGAATAATGCAGAGAATAAGGTTATCTTTTTCATGTTTGAATATCGTTGTTAATGATCTTAGGGATATTTTAATCCGGCACAAGATCCGGAATTTTTAATAACCCTATTTTGATTTAAAGTATTGATTTATTGTTTATTTAATCAGTTCAATTACCATCGGGGTTTTTGCCGGTACGGACAATGAATTCTGCAGAGAAACTTCTTTACCGGAAATAATTTCTTTTCCTTTTGAAAATCCGTTCAGCGATTCTGTAAAACGGCCCAGGTCTATGTTTTGTACGCTTTCATTATTGTTCAGAACCACCATTATGCTTTCCTGGCCATTGTACCTGAAATAGACGAATACATTATCCTGCGGAATATAATTTTTGGTTTTTCCGGTATGGATCACGTCTTTGCTTTTTCGCCAGTTCAGTATTTTTTGGGTAAACTGATAAAATTCTTTCTGCTCAGGAGTTTGTGCGGAAACATTGAATGCACTTTGAGGATCCGACTTCCAGCCTCCGGGAAAATCCCTCCGGATATCAGCATCACCGCCTTTATTTTTGTCTCCTCTCATGCCCACTTCCGTTCCGTAATAGAGCTGCGGAATCCCGCGGACTGTGGAAAGAAGCGTTAATCCGAGCTGATAGGCTTTGGGATCGGAATTAAAAATTTCATTCCATCTTTCGGTGTCGTGGTTTTCAAAGAATACAAGTACATTGTTGATGTCCGGATACAGGAAATCGCTTGAAAGCCCGTCATAGATCTTCATCATCCCGGAATCCCAGCCCTGATTTTCCTTCAGTGCTTTCGGCATGTTCCCGTACAGCATAAAATCCATTACGGAAGGCAGATTGGAATTATAGTTTGCGGCTTCCCCTGTTTTGGAATCTTTCTGCCAGGCTGAAATATGCCCGGCCGTATTCAGCCAGGTTTCGCCTACAATATTGAATTGCGGATACTCATCGGTAATGGCTTTTGCCCATTTCGCCATGGCTTCTTTGTCATTGTACGGATAGGTATCTACCCTGAATCCTCCGAGTTCTGCATATTCAATCCACCAGATGGCATTTTGGGTCAGGTATTTCAAGACCAGCGGATTTTTCTGGTTGATGTCCGGCATCGTAGTATCAAACCAACCATCCAGTGCTACCCTTTTATCGCTCTCGGCAGCATTGGTATCGAACTGTGAGGTGATCTTGTAATTGGAACGTTTGAAACCGTCTTTTCCGTCCTTGAACCAGTGGATCCAGTCTTTTGTCGGGAGATCTTTGATGATCCAGTGTGAAATGCCCCAGTGGTTAGTGACATAATCCATCACCAGCTTCATATTTCTTTTATTGAGTTCACGGGAAAGTTCACGGTAGTCTTCATTGGTTCCGTAACGGCCGTCGATTTTATAGAGATCGGTCTGGGCATAGCCGTGGTAGGAATATACTTTTTCATTATCTTCATTTACCGGAGTCAGCCAGACGGCTGTAGCGCCCAGGTCCTGAATATAATCGAGGTGATTGATAATACCGCGCAGGTCTCCTCCATGCCGTCCGTTGGGAAGGCTGCGGTTGGCTTTCTCGGTAAGTTCCGGCCTTGAATCATTTTTTTCATCGCCATTGGCAAAACGGTCGGGCATGATGAGGTACATGACGTCTTTTGAAGTAAATGATCCGCGGGCTGCCGAACCCGGATTTCTCTCTTTCAGCTCATAGGTATATGAGCCTGTATTTTTCCTTCCTTTCTTTGTCGTGATCTTAAATTCCGGTACACTGATTTCATTGGTATTTACCGTAATGAACACATAGTTCGGGTTTTCAACTTTCTGGATATTGCTGATTTTTACACCGTCTGAGAGCTCAATTTCCTGATCAGCAATATTCTTTCCGTAGACTAAGATCTGAAGTTCGGGGTTTTTCATCCCTTTCCACCAGAAAGCCGGTTCTACTTTTTCCAGGGTTCCGGTCTGGGAAAAGGCAGCGGACGCAAGGGTACACGCAAAAATTACATATATTTTTTTCATATATTTAAAGATAATCAAATAGATTCTTATACTTCAACATCGGGGGTTCTTTTTGCTATTTTATTAGCCAGCCAGCTTACGTAGAAGAGCTGGAAACTGTGGTAAATCATCACCGGCAGCAGGAACAGCACTTTCTGATCATCCGGAATCCCCAGAACCAACAGGAAAAGACTGCCGTGGACCAGTGATTTTTTGGACCCGCAGAAGGTAGCCGTAATCCGGTCTTCGGTTTTAAAATTCATTTTCCGGGCTGTGAATTTCAGGATATGGTACACGGCAAAAAACAGGAACACCACACTGAACGCCAGAACCAGAAATACCAGAGAAGATACCGAAGCAAAAATATTTTCTGTAAAAGCGGTAGAAAAGCTTTCATATACAATCAGCAGGATAATCAACCGGTCAAATTCAGCAATGGCTGAGGAATATCGGGTTACCCATTTTTTAAGAAAAGGATTCAGCAGGATTCCGAGGATAATCGGCAGCAGTACTTTGATGAGCAGCTGTTCGATAATTTCGCCCTGATTGCCGGGGCCTGCAGCCGGAACCAGGAAAAAACTCATCAGTAACGGGGTCATGACAATTCCTATCAGTCCTGAAACGGAAGCATTGAATATTGCTGAAGTCACATTGCCCTTAGCGATGGAAACCATCACCACCGAAGATGAAACGGTAGAAGGCAGACATGCCAGAAAAAATACGGAAAGCCAGATGCTGACATACCCGGAATCTTTCACCAGGGGATAAAACAGCAGTACCAGCAACGGGAACAGGATAAAGGTGCCCGACTGAATGAGCACATGCAGCTTCCAGTTCGCAATATCTTTCACCACTTCTTTTAAATCCAGCTTAAGACCATACAGCAGGAAGATCCCGGCAATGCCCCAGTCTATAAAAGCGGAAAGGTTAAAGTACCGGTTGTAGGACTCCTGGAACGGGATGAGCTTTGCCATCAGCACCATAACGGCCAATAGGAAAAGAAAAAGATTCTGCCTGCTAAACATTTTAGTTATCAACATCATTAAGATAAATTATTCGTACAATAAAAAATCCTTAAAGGCAAAAGACCTTTAAGGATGATAAAGTTAAGAAAATAATATTTACTGTACGGGCTTAACAGAGACTGCAAAGCCGCCGCTCCGTACCATTTTCATGTTGATTTTAGATTTGCTTGTAATTTTCTTTTTGTAGATATGATAGCTTTGAGGATTATTGATGTAATCGGCATCTTTTCCGTCTTCATAGATCGTGGCTTCATACTTTTTCCCCTTGTCCAGGAATGAGAAATCCAACGTATAGTCACGCTTGTTTTCATCGGTAATCCCGCCTACGAACCAGTTTTCGGTTCCTTTGGCTTTTCTGGCTGTCACAACATAATCTCCGGGTTCTGCGGACAGGATTTTAGTATCATCCCAGTCTGCGGCTACATCCTTGATAAACTGGAAGGCATCCATGTGCTTCCTGTAATTTTCCGGTAAGTCGGCAGCCATCTGAAGCGGCATATACATGGTTACATAGAGTGCCAACTGTTTGGCCAGCGTGGTTTTTACGAAACGTGTATCACCCGGAAAGTAGTAATCCAGTTTAGTCTGGAAAATTCCCGGCGTATAATCCATAGAACCGCCCATCCATCTTGTAAACGGAAGAATGGTCTGATGGTCAGGATTGTTTCCGCCAAATGCTTCGTATTCGGTTCCGCGGGCTGCTTCGGCAGAAATATAGTTCGGATAGGTACGGCTTTCCCCTGTCGGACGAACCGACTCGTGGGAATTGACCATGATTTTATATTCGTTTGCTTTTTCTGCAATCCTGTAGTAATGGTTGATCATCCATTGGGAATAATGGTGCTCCCCTCTCGGAATTACATCTCCCACATACCCTGTTTTCACGGCATCATAGCCGTATTTATTCATCAGCTGGAAAGCTTTATCAGACCATCTTTCATAGTTTGTTGCAGAACCTGAAGTTTCATGGTGCATGATCAGCTTGATTCCTTTTGAATGCGCATATTCGTTCAGCATTTTGATATCGAAATCCGGATATGGCGTAATGAAATCAAAAACATATTCTTTCGAACGTCCGAACCAGTCTTCCCAACCGATATTCCAGCCTTCGATCAGCAATCCCTGGAAACCGTTTTCAGCGGCGAAATCAATATATTCTTTAACTTTGGTATTGTTGGCACCATGTTTTCCATTGGGTGTCAGTTTCGTAAAATCGGTCTGGCCTAAACGCACATTGGATTCCGGCTGCCCGTAAGCCCACTGGGATTTCCCGATGATCATTTCCCACCAGACGCCCATGTATTTGGTTGGGTGAATGTAAGAGGTATCGGTATATTTTGTAGGTTCGTTCAGGTTAAAAATCATCTTTGAATCCATGACCTCTTCTGCTTTCGGAGCCACGATAATGGTTCTCCACGGCGTTACGGAAGGTGTCTGCATATATCCTTTGGCACCCTGACGGTCTGCCGTGAGGTGGGTTTTAAACTTAAAGTTCTGTGCATCCACTTCCAGGTGGGAAGCCGGATAATCTAAAACAGCAGCTTCTGCCAGGTTGATATATAATGGCTGCCTGCCTTCTTTTTTAAGCATCAACGGCGACTGAACCGCATTTTTGATCAGGGTCTGGGAAGCGTTGGCATCTGCTGCTTTCGGCCATCGTGCCGGAATTTCGGAGATTTTGGTTTCCTGATACTGGTATTCCTGGGAATCGTAATCTGCCACCATCCACCAGGCTTTCATGTCATCGGTTAAATCGATCTCAGAATCTTCTTCACGGATCACAAAGTAGTTCAGATTTTTCTGCTGCGGGAATTCATACCTGAATCCTAACCCGTCATTAAACAATCTGAATTTAACAATAATATTTCTTTCCGTTGAAGACTGATTCAGGGTTACGGCCAGTTCATTATAATGGTTGATGTAGTTTTTCTTTTCCCCTAAAACCGGCTGCCACGTTTCATTTTTGGAATCTCTTTTTTCATCTGTTTTTGTGAAACCGTTGTTAAGATCAAATTTTACATCTTCCGGTTTTGCAATTTCAGAAGCAAATTTAATGGAAGTATCCTTAAACAACCTCAACCCCAATTTTGAATCTTCCACCACTACGGCTCCGTTGTATTTTAAACTGTAATAGGGAACGCCCTGCTTCAGCTGAAAGTTCATTTCAAACTTTCCGTCCGGCGACTGTAACGTCTGTGCGTTAACCCCTGCAAACATCATTGAGAACAGCACTGCTCCCATGGTAATTTTCTTCATAATGACTCTTATAAGTTTTAAAAATAAAAAAAGTGCTGCCGAAAAGCAACACTTTGCTATTTAAATTTTATGTTCTATAATTTTACAGCTGTATAAACTAAGTTCACTTCATCAAAACTTAATTTATAAGTTCCTGCAATACCAATAGCAATATTAGCACCGCCAGCATCTAAAGTCCCGTTGTTTCCGTCATCTCCAAAGTTAGTCCCCCAATCATTGTTGAATCTGAATTTAATTTCTCCAACGGTTAAAGCAACCGTAACTTCCCATTTTTCTGTAGTGCTATTCCAAACTAAATCTGTATCAGGATCATTCCATCCATTTGGAGTTGAAGAACCAATAACTCCCCAAGAATAAGGTGCCAAGGTAAATTTGTTAGTATTAGTATTGACAGTTAGTTTTTGGCTTCCTGCATTTACTGCTTTTAAGTTATTGCTACCTCCGTCATAAATGATATCTATATTATTATTAGTACCATAGCTATGATCCCAATTTTTCATTGGAGTAATTTTAAATTCAGAATTTGCTGTCGTAAAATTAATATAGCCAATATAAATACCATTGCTTGTGGCAGACTTTAAAGCCTGAGCTGTTGGAGGATCCCATCCTTGATATGCCCCGGGAGCATACATATAAGAAACCAAAGCATAAGGATTTACAGAAATTTTCTGTACTGCCGAATAAACGGGAGTTCCTTTTCCTACAGTAGTTTTTAATCTTACGTCTATATCAGAAGCAACCCCCGTTGGTAATCCAAGACTTAACATTAAAGCATTGAATTCTATTACTGTGTAGGATTTAGATAATACCCCAGTACTTAAACCGGCTTCTTTTACTGTCGCAAAGCTAGTGCCTGTCACTGCAAATTGCAATACATTTGTAATTTCTACTTCTGGAGTATATTCTGCAGGAGTAATTGTAAAAGTAATTGCATTGTTATTTGCATTTGCGCTAGATAAAGACAATGCATTTGCGCTTGTCTTAAGTGTTGGCTCAGATTTTAAAGATAAAAATGCCTGATCTTCATCTTTCTCACAGGACCAAACTGTCATAATGACTATAACTGCAAAAAGAAATTTTATTATATTTTTCATTATTTCAATTTTAAAATTAATACCCTGGGTTTTGAGTTAAGTTAGAATTAATATTCAAATATTTATTTGGAATAGGAAACAAAACTCTGGTAGGAGCTATAGAAGAACCATTTTGGATGCCTCCTTTCCATTGCCAAGTGTAACCAGATACATAGTGATTTAATCTGATTAAATCTTGTCTTCTTGTACCTTCCCAATATAATTCTTTAGCTCTCTCGTTCAAAATGAACATCTCTTTAGCTTCTGTTGAAGTAAGCGCATTAATATCAGACATTGAAATATTTGTTGCACCACCTCTTGTTCTTAAGGCATTGATATACCCTAAAGCTGTAGCTGTGCTCCCTTTTCCGTTAACAATGGCTAATTCTGCATACATCAAATATGCATCTCCCATTCTGAACAAAGCAAAATCTGCATCTGCAAAAGTTCCGTCACTTCCATTTGCACCGCTTGTCTTTTTGTTAGAAAACTTAATCAATTTGGTACCTTCTTCAAATTTAGCATAATCTGAAATAGATGCAGGATCTGTACTTCCGGCTACTTTCATTACTCGGGCATCCGTTCCTGTAGACTGAATAAATTCCTGACGTGTTCTGAAACCTGCCCAGCCTGCATCTACCCCTAACAGAGCTCCTACTGCATTGGTACAACTTGCGTGGATTAAAAAGGTAGTCCCTCCGTAAGTTTTTGTTTTGATACCATCAAAATTAATTGGGAAAATAGCTTCATCTTGCGCACCATTGATATTGTTATCTGCTTTAAATAAATTGGCGTAAGGTATTGTAGCCACTTTATATGGCGAAGCAATTACTTTTGTAATCTCTGCCAAAGCCTCTGTACTTCTGTCAACACCCGTATATACTTTTGAGTTTTGGTATAGTTTAGCTTTTAACATCCAAGCAGCAGCTTTGTCTGCTCTTCCATATTCGTTGGTCTTTGCCGCTGCCAAATCTCCATCTATGCCATTCAGCTCTCCCAACAGATAGTTGAAAACATATTCTCTTGATTGTACTGACGGTTTTACACCAGAACCAATAACGTCTCCTTCTGTTGCAAAAGGAATCCTTCCATAAATATCTATAGCGTGGTAGTAAGATAAAGCTCTTAAAAATCTTGCCTCAGCCCTGAACGTTTTTATTTGGGCTTTTAAATCTTCTGAAACTCCTCTGGAGGATAGTTTCTCATCAGTAGTTTCTCTTAAAAATTCATTGACCAAACCAATTTGGAAAAATATTCTTGCAAAAAAAGCTTCATTGAATTTATTATCTGCGTTCCATGTATTGAAGTTTAAATCTCTGATCCCGGGATTATCAGATTCTCCCCAGGCAATAATGGCTTCATCGGTTGTAAGTTCCTGCAGCTGCCAATATCCTCTGATGTATTGTGAAAAACCTTCATTCGGTCCTCCATCAGATTCTAAACCTAAATCTGAATTTCCGTTAGGAGAAGTTTGCCCGGTTACCGCTAAACCAGCATAAATCTTCGCTAAAAACTGCTTGTAAGATTCTGGCTGGGAATAAAATTGTTCAGATGTGTATAATTCATCATCATTTACCGCAACATCCAAATCATTAAGACAAGAAGTTACTGAAAAAAGAAATACACTTGCAACAGCCAGATTTCTTAATTTTACTATATTTAATTTCATTTTTTTAAGTTTAAAAGTTTGCATTGATTCCTAAAGTAAACATTCTTGCTCTCGGGTAAATTGAGCCATCTCTTCCTTCATTAAATACTTCCGGATCAAGATTTTTATATTTGGTGATAATGAGCACATTATTTACACCTGTATAAAATCTGATAGAACCGTTATTTTTTAATAAATTGGTAAATGTATATCCCAAGGTTATGTTATCTAATTTCACAAAGCTTCCGTTTTTAACGTAGTAGTCAGACTCCTTATTGGTAAATGTAAAATTGGTATTGCTAAAATCTACAGGAGCATTGTTAATAGTACCGTCTACAGTATTGTAAACATTACCAAGCTGAGCTCTATCTGCCGAGATTTGGTCATACACATAGTTTCCGATACTAGCTCTCCAAGCCATAGAGAAATCAATATGTTTTCCAAAAGTTGCGTTGGTCATAAAGCCCATCGTTACGTCTGCCTGTGGTTTTTTGTAAATATATTTATCTGCAGAAGTGATCATGCCATCATTATTTCTGTCAACATAAGCTCCTTCAATTGGTCTACCATTGCCGTCATAAACTTGCTGATATACATTAAATGCATATGGAGAATATCCTGTTTTAAATGTTTGTATAAATGCTCCTAAGCCAACACCACCTTTATCAATGTTATCTAATTCCAGTTCTTTAATATTGATGTTATTGTAGGTTGCGTTATAATTGAAATTCAGGGTGAAATTTTCTTTTTTCACTGCCTTGATATCTAAACCTAATTCAACACCTTTGGACTGTAATTTTCCAATATTCTTAAATCCAATAACTCTTAAATTTTCTAAAGGTCCTTCCGGTACAATAGATAATAGATCTTTAGTATCTGCTAAATAAAAATCCAAAGTTCCCGTAACTCTGTTTTTGGCGAATCCAAAATCTAATCCAAGATTATATTTTACACTCTCTTCCCATTTCAGATTTTGATTATATCCATTGGCTTTAGCAATCTGATAAAATGTATTTCCCAACTGATAAAACAATGTTGTTGAAATATCATAGGTTTTTAAATAATCAACTCTTGCAATATCACCAATATCTTGATTTCCAATCTTACCAATACTTGCTCTTAGTTTAAGATCTGATAATGTAGAATTTCCTTTTAAGAAACTTTCTTCAGAAATTCTCCAGGCAGCGGCTACTCCACCAAAGTCACCCCATCTGTTTTCTTCACTAAAACGAGAAGAACCGTCCCTTCTGTAATTTACCGTAAGTAAATATTTATTGGCATATCCTAAATTTAACCTACCAAAAAATGCCTGTAAATTGACATCCGGTCTAGAATTCGGATTATTAAATTGAGCAGGGTCTATACCATATAAAAATGTATTGCCACTTGAGAAACTTGTTTTGTGATAGTTCTGATACTCATAACCTCCCATTACATCAAAATTGAACTCACCGAAAGTTTTGCCATAATTCAATTGGACGTTAGCATTTTTATTCAACAAACTTTCTCCCGAGAAAGACTCGGACCCGTAATAAGCAAAAGTATTATTTACAGAATAATATCCGTTTCTGGAAAATTTATTTGTTGTCACATGACCATCCAATTCTTTGCTGTCCAAACCTGCGTTAGCAATCAATCTCAATTCCGGTAAAAAATGGAATTTATATTCCATATTTACATTTCCGAAAAATCTTTTGAAATTTTGAATATCGTGCTTATTTCTTAACTGTGCTACAGGATTTGAAACTCCATTGGGATTATAAGTACCAGTAGCAGAATTAAAATTACCCAATCTATTCTCATAATAACCATCTCCGTAGATAGAATTATCGTCGTAAACAGACTGTGTAGGATTCATAGAAAGTGCATTACCAATAGCTCCTTCATCAGCATTATTTCTAAACGTGTAAGAATAAGTACCCGTAATATTAAATTTTAAATGGTCATCAAAAAAACTAGGGCTGATTGCAATATTCCCTGTTGTTCTCTGGAAACCGGAAGTAATTAGTAATCCGGTATTTTCTAAATGATCTACAGAGAAACGGGTAGGAACTTTACCAAATAAACTTCCGGATACAGAAGCATTGATATCATTAGTTACAGAGGTTCTAAAAATCTCGTCTTGCCAATCTGTGTTAGCTGTGCCTAATTGGTCTACCTTATTTGGAACGAACTGATTAATTAATGTTCTGAACTCATCGCCATTATACACTTTAATTTTTTTAGCTAAAGTATTAACCGTGGTAAATGCGTTTAATGAAACCCTTAATCTTTTCCCTCCTTTTTTAGTCGTAATTAACAAAACTCCATTAGACCCTCTTGATCCGTAGATTGCAGTGGAAGCCGCATCTTTTAATATAGAAAAAGACTCTATATCATTCGGGTTTATGGTAGATAAAGAAACTCCATCTAAAGGCAAACCATCTACAACCAATAAAGGCTCGTTACTTGCATTTAAAGAAGACCCTCCTCTTACTCTGATAATCGGTTCACTTCCGGGTGTCCCAGATTGGGTAATAACTACCCCTGCAGCACGACCGTTAATCAGCCCTTCTGCAGTGGGTACAGCACCTCTGTTAAAATCAGCTGTTGACAAAGCGGTAATAGATCCCGTCAAATCAGTTTTTTTCTGCTTCCCATACCCAATCAGTACCACCTCCTCAATTTTTTTCTCTTTCGTTGTAGAGTCTGTCTGCGCATGAATCATTGTGCTGGCCAGTAAGAAGGCCGGCGCAATTTTTAATACCGTTGTAAAATTCTTCACAATATTATTTTTATATAGTTTCTTTATTAATAAATCCGGCATCAGCCGTTCTGCAATTTAAAAAAAAATTATAATTATGTTAAATTTAATACAATTTAATATAAATTATGTAGATTAACATGCTTAATTAATACAAATAATTAATTATCAGCTATTTATATTAAAACATGCATAGCATAACATCAGCTTAAATTAATAAAAAGTTAAACTTATGTTTAACTAAATGTAATATTGGATGCTGTCAGGTTGCTGAAAAGCATTATCGCCGGGAATAGGGAATTCCGCAGATATTCGTTATCTTTGCCTATAAAACTTTACAATAAGATGTCAGACAGAAAGATGATTACGGCGGCGTTGCCTTATGCCAACGGGCCGGTTCACATAGGGCATTTGGCAGGGGTATATATTCCTGCGGATGTGTATGCAAGATTTCAGAGAAGATCAGGAAAAGACGTAGCTTTTATCTGCGGTTCGGATGAACATGGGATTCCCATTACCATAAGAGCCAAGAAAGAAGGCGTAACGCCTCAGGATATTGTGGATAAGTATCATGAAATCATTAAAAAATCATTTTCCGACTTAGGGATTTCTTTCGACGAATATTCCAGGACGACATCTGAAAAGCATTACGAAACCAGTCAGGATTTCTTTAAAGTCCTGTATGAAAAAGGAAAGTTTACGGAAGAGGTTTCCGAGCAGTATTTTGATGAGCAGGCCAATGAATTCCTGGCAGACCGTTACATCGTGGGAACATGCCCGAACTGCGGCAATGAAAATGCCTATGGAGACCAGTGCGAAAAGTGCGGCTCTACCCTGTCGCCTTCAGAGCTGATCAACCCGAAATCAATGCTGAGCGGCAATGTGCCGATTCTCAAGGAAACCAAGAACTGGTACCTTCCATTGAATGAGTATGAAGATTTCCTGAACGATTGGATTATTGAAGGCCATAAAGACGACTGGAAACCCAACGTATACGGACAGGTAAAATCATGGCTGAATGACGGCCTGAAGCCTCGTGCCATGACCCGCGACCTCAACTGGGGCGTTCCGGTTCCGCTGCCGGGTGCAGAAGGAAAAGTGCTGTATGTGTGGTTTGATGCCCCGATCGGTTATATTTCCTTTACCAAAGAATGGGCAGAGAAAAACGGGAAAGACTGGAAAGATTACTGGCAAAGTGAAGACAGTGATCTGGTACATTTTATCGGTAAAGATAACATCGTATTCCACTGTATTATTTTCCCAGCCATGATGAAGGCACACGGGAATTTCATTATGCCCGACAATGTTCCGGCTTTTGAATTCCTGAATCTGGAAAACGATAAAATATCAACCTCCAGAAACTGGGCTGTCTGGGCGCATGAATATGTGGAAGAATTCCCGGGACAGCAGGATGTTTTGCGTTACGCATTGCTTTCTTCCGCTCCGGAAACTAAAGATAACAATTTTACCTGGAAAGATTTCCAAACCAAGAATAATTCGGAATTGGTAGGGATTTTCGGAAACTTTATCAACCGGGTGGCGGTGCTGATTCATAAATATTATAATGGTGTGGTTCCCAGACCTAACACTTTTTCAATTAGTGATCAATTGACATTAAATATCATCCGAAATATTCCAAAGAATATTGCTTTCTACTTAGAAAAATATGAATTTAGAAATGCCTTAAATGAAATGATGAATGCAGCAAGAGTGGGTAATAAATATCTCGCTGATGAAGAGCCATGGAAGTTAATTAGTAGTGACCCTGACAGAGTTAGGACTCAAATGTATATTGCAGTACAAATTTCTGCAATGTTGGCAACTGTTTGCGAACCATTCTTACCCTTTACCTCTAAAAAATTAAAAGACATTCTTAATCTAGAAGCTATACAATATCCTAGAAATTATTTTTCTCCGCTAAATGCTATGATACTTAAAAAATCAACAGGTGTTGATAGTACAATAAAGTATTCAGATTTACAGTGGGATGATTTTGCAATAGTATCAGAGGAAATAATACCTGCTAATCATCAGATCAACGAATCATCCCTTCTTTTCTCAAAAATCGAAGACGATGTAATTGAAGCCCAGATTCAGAAACTGGAAAATACCAAACAGAACAATAAAAAAACCAACCCTAACGCCAACCCCATGAAAGAAGAGATCACCTTTGATGATTTTACGAAAATCGACTTAAGAACTGCGACCATTATCGAAGCTGAAAAAGTGGAGAAAGCAGATAAATTATTAAAGCTGAAAGTAGATACAGGCGTGGATGTAAGAACCGTAGTTTCAGGAATCGCAGAAAGCTTTACCGCTGAAGAAGTGATCGGGAAGCAGGTGATGATCCTGTTGAACCTGGCACCGAGAAAAATCAGAGGCATCGAATCCCAGGGAATGTTGCTGTTAACAACAAAACCGGACGGGAAATTATCATTCGTAACACCGGATGACAGCAATGTGGAAAACGGTATCGAGATCGGGTAATTCAATTCTCATCAGGAATAATAAAAGACGTGCAGATCAATTGCACGTCTTTTTCTTTATCTTTAAAACAATATAATGTTGTCTTTTATTCTGAATACCCCAAAGCAGAGTGAAGAATCCCAAAGGTCAATTATTGTATCTTTACAAATTCTTTCCTTAAAATTACAGCAGTCAGGTCATCATTACTTTTTCGTCAGCTTCGCCAGGTAAGCATCTTCGTCCTGCATAATCTTTTCAATAACAAAACCGTTATATTCCGCTGCATTTTTCAGCGTGTTGAAATCCAGGTAAAGCCATTTGATCGGGTCTTCAGATTCCCCTTTGTAATGCACCACATAATCCAGCTCCCCGTAATAGCCACCGGCCGGAATCAGTACTCCCCCATCTTCTTCGTCACGGTCAAACATATACAGGATATCCGTACTGTCGATCAGGATCTGTCCGTTTTCGTTAAGCAGAGCATACAGCCGTTTCAGATACGTATCAATGGTAGAAAGGCTCTGGAAAATCCCGGTCCCGTTCATCAGCAGCAGGATCGTATCAAAAGTTTCCCCGGAAAAATGAAGCATATTTTCACAGACTGCTGTATGAACACCTCTCAGTTTACAGACTTCAATGGATTTGGGTGAAATATCCAGGGCGGTAACCTCCAGTTTTCTTTCATCCTGAAGATACAAAGCATGCGAACCCGCACCTGCCCCGATGTCCAGCACTTTTCCGTGAGCCAGTTCAAGTGCTTTCTGCTCCATCCCGTTCATCTCTTCAAAATCCCTGAACAGATAGGCTACCGGAAGTTCATCCAGCTCCGAAATGGACGTTTCCGTCTGAAGGTCTTCAGGATTTTGGTTGTGGTAATAATCGTGGATGGCTTGGCCCATTAGGTCTTTCATGATGAAATTTTTGATATGGTAAAGATAATAAATTTTAAAAATGATTGAATTAATAAAAGACTGCAATAATCACCCGGCATTCATAGATAATGCATTTAATCATTCCATAAGAAAACTTTGATATTTTAGATTAGTTTCATCATCACCCCTAAAGATTAAAGCAAACTTAAGAACATTTACAGTATTTTTGATTTCGTTACAGATTAAAGTTAACCAATGAAATTCATTTTGAAATATGCGAGTTTGATTATTCTGTTTTTCTTATTAATCGATAAGACTAAAATTTATGCAGATTTTACAGCATCAAATTCAAATATTATTATTCTCCCTCTCTTAATTATTTTGATTATTTTAAATATTATTATCCTGTATTTTTATGATTTCAAAAAGCAAAATAAATTCATCTATAATAATTTAGTCGTAGCATTCTTACTTATTCTGTTTGGAATAAACCAAATATTTGATTACAGGCAGTCAAAAAAAGAAATAAAATTCCAGCTTTATGTTCCTAATAATATTATGCTCAAACAAATAGGCTATGAAATAAAATTATATACTGATAACACTTTTGAAATAAGTGAATACTGGCATGGAGAAAGTAGACATTACTTCGGTAAATATAGCCTGACAAACAACATCCTGATTTTTAATGATGAACATATTGAAGATAAAACACAGGATCAGATTACAACAAGCTATTATCTGAATCACAACACTAAGGATTTTATTGCTTTAAATACCGGATATTATAATCTGAAACCACATATAAGATAATAGTCAAAATTATATTCCTCCATCACCATCATAACAAAATTCTATTTCCAACCCTTCTCTCCTGTCATAATATTTCCCTAACTTGTCTCTACCAAAAGAAGATGGATTGAATGACAAACAAAAATTTTAATTTTCATAAAGGATTCACGTTCAGCAGGCATGTTCCGGAAGAAATCTCGCATTTCGACCGGGTTTTTGATGTGTTCAAAGATCTGCTGACCCATACGTCCGGCGACATTGAAGAAGCCTTCGAGTGGCTCGATATGCTGGATAAGGAATATGATATTTTTACCGATGAATATACCCTGCAGGATTTTGAGGAAGACCTGAAAAAGCGCGGCTACATCAAGGAAGAAATTGACCCGGAGAAAGGAAACACGGGAACCGGAAAAGGCAAAAATGTACTGACGGCCAAACTGGAAGCGGCCCTGCGCGAATTTGCACTCGACCAGATTTTCGGGAAGCTGAAAAAAAGCGGGATCGGGAACCACCGCACCTCCAAAACGGGAATCGGTGACGAACGCGATGGCGAACACCGTAATTTTCAGTATGGTGATGACCTTTCTACCGTGAATATGACCGAAAGCCTGAAGAATGCCCAGATCAACAACGGGATTTCAGACCTGCGCCTGACGGAAGATGACCTCATCGTAGAGGAAACCCGGCATAAAGCACAGATGAGCACGGTGCTGATGATCGACATCAGCCACTCCATGATCCTGTATGGCGAAGACCGCATCACACCCGCTAAAAAAGTGGCGATGGCACTGGTGGAACTGATCAACCGGAAATATCCCAAAGATTCCATTGACATTATTGTCTTCGGGAATGAAGCCTGGCCGATCAAGGTGAAAGACCTTCCCTATCTGCAGGTGGGGCCTTACCATACCAATACCGTAGCCGGTCTGGAACTGGCGATGGATATCCTCCGCAGAAAGAGGAACACCAACAAACAGATTTTCATGATCACCGACGGGAAACCAAGTTGCATCCAGCTGCCTACCGGAGAATTTTACATGAACAGCAACGGGCTGGATGAAATGATCGTTTCCCAGTGCCTTAACAGGGCGGCGCAGGCCAGGAAGCTGAAAATTCCCATTACCACATTCATGATTGCCCAGGACCCTTACCTGCGTAAGTTTGTGGAAGCTTTTACCGCACAGAACCAGGGAAAAGCGTTTCTGACAGGGCTTTCAGGGCTCGGACAGATGATTTTTGAAGATTACGAAAGAAACAGGAAAAAGAGGATATGAGGTTAGATTTCAGATGCAAGACTTCAGACTTCAGATATTATGCTTCAGACTGGTTTCTGACAAATTTAATTTACAGAATATTAATAGTATAAATGATTACTGCTCAACATACAATGAAAAACGATACAACATTTAAAGAATTAAAAAATTCCGGATATACCGATAAAACCATCAGCCAGGAAATCCAGGCGAACCTGATTGCAAAGATCAAAGCCAAAGAACCGGTATTTGAAGGGCTGTGGGGGTATGAAGACACCGTGATCCCGCAACTGAAAAAAGCGATCCTTGCCGGACATCACATTAATCTTTTGGGACTGCGCGGACAGGCCAAAACCCGGATTGCAAGAAGCATGATCAGCCTGTTGGATGAATACATGCCTATTGTAAAAGGTTCTGAAATCAATGACAGTCCGTTTCAGCCGATTTCAAAATATGCCAGGGACCTTATTGCCGAACATGGTGATGAAACGCCAATTTCATGGGTGCACCGCTCCGACCGTTTCTTTGAAAAATTAGCCACACCTGATGTAAATGTAGCCGACCTGATAGGTGACATCGACCCGATTAAAGCGGCCACCTTAAAACTGCCGTATTCCGATGAACGCGTACTGCATTACGGGATGATCCCGCGTGCCAACCGATGCATCTTTGTTTTAAATGAACTGCCGGATCTGCAGGCAAGGATCCAGGTTTCTTTATTCAATATTTTACAGGAAGGCGATATCCAGATCCGTGGGTTCCAGCTGAGAATGCCATTGGATATCCAGTTTGTGTTCACCGCGAACCCTGAAGATTATACCAACAGGGGAAGTATTGTTACGCCTTTAAAGGACAGGATCGGTTCCCAGATCTTTACCCATTACCCGCAGACCGTTGCGCTGGCCCGCCAGATTACGGAACAGGAAGCTTTGATTTCAGCGGAAGATAAAAACAGCATCCAGATTCCGGGTCTTGCCAAAAACCTTCTGGAAGAAGTGGCTTTTGCGGCGCGCGACAGTGAATATGTGGATGCCAAAAGCGGTGTCAGTGCCCGTCTGACCATCAGTGCAATGGAAAATTTAGTGGCTGCTGCTAAATTAAGGCTGATTGAATCCGGTGCTGAAAAAACAACGGTAAGGCTGCTTGATTTTATGTCGATCATCCCGTCCATCACCGGAAAGATTGAACTCGTGTACGAAGGCGAGCAGGAAGGTGCCGATTACGTAGCAAAAATACTGATCGACCAAGCAGTTATGCTGCAGTTTGAAAGCCTGTTCCCGCGCATCTCCAAGCTGGAAAAAGAAAGCATCAAAACACCTTATACGGATCTGATCAAATGGTTCAATAAAAACCATCTTGAACTCAATTACAATGATACGGACGAAGAATTTTATGAGAAACTGAACAGCATTACGCCTCTGACCACCGTCATTGAAGAAAATACGCTGGAACTCAGCACAGAAGACCAGAATTTCTGTAAAGAGCTGGTATTATGGGCACTGACCATCAGTAAAAAACTGGACAAATCTGAAACCCAGGCTTCTTTTACATTTGATTCTGCAGATATGAATTCATATTTCCGGAATTAACTCTGAGCTTTGATATGATAATAAATCCCCTGAATAAGTTTTCAGGGGATTTTTTGTTTATCAGAAACACTGTTGATTTTATGAAAGCAGAAATTTAAATTTATTCTAAAATCATTTTTTAATAATGATTGTTTATCTTTGAATTACAACGAACTATATAACAATGACCACTCACAATTATTTTATCCAGTACCACAATGCAGACAAACTTGAAAATTTCCCAACTTCAGGTATTGACTTTAATCTCCCGGTATCAGAAATTACGCTTGACAATAAAATACAATATGATGAATGGATATACACAAGCAAAAGAATTTTATCAAAAGCCATTGGGAGTTTCTGTTTTCTGATTGTCGGGAAAACAGAGCAGAGAATTAAAAATTACTATCTGTGGAATTATTTTAGAATAGAAGACAGTAAAGAAAAAAATGGTTTTACAACAGTGTATGGAACCGGGCAGGATCTAAAAAAGCCCGTATTGCTTAACCACTTACCGGAATTTGAAAGCTTTAAAAAGTTCTGCGGCAATTTCGGAATAGGTTTTCAGAAAATAGATAACCACCCATTTTCTGAAATGCTTGTTCCATATATCTTAGAAAATTGCTTTGGTATGAGAACCAATAAGGAAATGGAACTCATTTCTCGTCTGCAACAATTAAATAGTAAAATGAAATTAAGTAGACCGAAAGGAGATTAATTAAGTTGAATGCAATATTAAGAAAAGACGCCTCAATTGTTAATCTGTTAAAAGAGATTGCTCAATATAAATGTCAGTTTCCAGATTGCAATTCAATTATTTTAACCGAGTCGGGAACGAATTATGTTGAAGTAGCCCATGTAAAACCTGTATTCAAAGGCGGACAAAGTATAATTGGAAACTTAATTGTATTATGCCCGAATCACCATAAAGAATTTGATTTAGGAAAATTAAGTATTTCAGAACAGCGTATAGAATTGCTCTCCGGCAACCTGAACGGTAAAAATTTCACTATTAAATTGATAAATTAAAAAGCAATTGCAATCCCCTGAATAAGTTTTCAGGGGATTTTTTGATTACTAGATCATAGATTGTTTTAAATGGTAAAGTATCAGAATCCCTTTTCCGTTAATTCAAAATTTCATTCATGGCAGTCAGGATTACCGGCTTTCCATCGGTTATCATAAGGGTATGCTCATGCTGGGCCATAAATCCGCCTTTGTTCCCAACCATCGTCCAGCCGTCATTCTGTTCCACTGCAATACTGGAGTCGGTAGAGATAAATGTTTCAATGGCTACCACAGAGTTTTTCTTAAACCTTCTGGTATCGAAACGGTTTTTATAGTTCATCAGTTCATCCGGCTGCTCATGCAGGCTTCTCCCGATGCCGTGTCCACCCAGGTTCCGGATGACCTTAAAGCCTTTCTTTTTTGCTTCGGTTTCCATCAGCAGGCCGATATCGGCTATTTTTACGCCGCCTCTGATGGTATTGATGGTTTTCTGTAAAATTTCCTTTGAAGCATCCACCAGCTTCTGATGCTGGTGAATGTCTTTTCCGATGATAAACGAACCGCCGTTATCTGCCCAGAATCCGTTGAGTTCTGCGGAGACATCAATATTGATGAGGTCGCCTTCCTGCAGGACCCGTTTGTCGTTGGGAATGCCGTGGCAGAATTCATTGTTTACGCTGATGCACGTCCATCCCGGAAACCCGTACGTAAGATAGGGAGCAGACCGCGCACCGAAACCGGAAAGGATCTTTCCTCCGAATTCATCAATCTCTTTGGTCGTCATGCCCGGCTGTGCATACTTAATCATTTCCTTCAGGGTAAAGGCAACGGCTTCACCGGCTTTCTGCATTCCTGCTAATTCATGTTCGTTGGTTATGGACATCCTGTTATTTTTTGATTGTTAAACTGTCAAGCTGAGAGGTGTATCTCATTTTGGACAACATAAAGTTAACATTTCTGACTGAAATGAATGAATTTGTCTCAATCTTTTCTGTTTGAAAGACTCAAAATCCTGAATGATTACCCTAAGAAGTTAGCCTGACACCATCCCTAGCCCTGATTAAGCGGCGTGTCTGAGCTCTTTTTACTATTGTTTCGGGCGGCGGCAAAGCCGCCGCCCAAAACAATAGTAAAAAAGCGAGTAGCGAAAGCAGGAAACAGCTCCTGATAAGCGTGATATCGTACAATACAGCGCAAAGCCCCACTTTACTTAAAAAATGAGGCTTCGCTGTGAAAAACAAGGTATCTTCTCTATACCGCAGGACCTGCGGCGTCTTTAATTTCTTCCAGTAATTTTTTCCGTTCCCTGAGCCTTCTTCTGGCAATAACGGATTTTCCGCTGAGGAGCCTGATGAACCGCAGGTATTCAAACCGTTCCCTTCCGAAATGGTGGGTGACCACATACAGCAGCACCCCGGTTCCGGCGATGATGATGTACCCGAAGATTTTTTTAGCAGCAATCAGGATGGCATTCAGCTGGATGAGCTTCATGCCGGACGCTACATTCTGCGGAGGGAAGTTCATCCCGTCCATATACACTGCCAGATCACCTATGGCCACCACCTGGAAACGGTACTGGAACCAGGAATACAGCGCGGAAAATATCCCGACGGCCAGAAAGGTACGCCAGACCAGCACCAACCCGATGGCCGCAAGCATTTCATCCATTTCCAGTTTATCCAGGGTATAAAACCATACGGAAATAAACAGGGCACACGTGCCGTAGCCTTTCAGGAACATCGGCAGGTACCAGTTGTCATAGCTGAATTCCAGGACCATGGAGAAATACATAATCAGGGCATACCCCATCATGGCGGAGAATCCTGAGAAAATATACATCTTCAGCGGAATTTCTTTTTTGAACCAGAATATGGCGATGATTCCTGCCAGTACAAGCCCGGGAATCATGAGTAGATTCAGCCTTGCATTGGTCAGCTGGTCATATCCCAGGACACCAACGGCAAAGGTGTTCTGAATAGATGTGGTCCCCAGGAACATGCCCAGGCACAGCAGCATAAACAGGCCGTGCTGAACATTGTTTTTTGAGAATATGCTGAAAGACAGGTACGGTCTTTTTAAAGTCGCCTGACGGACCACCAGCAAAGCAAAGCTGACAAAAGCAGCAATACCGGCATTAATGATATGTTTTGAATTGAGCCAGTCCTGCTGTTTCCCGAACGAAAATACATACGCGGAGAACATGAAGGCAGCAATAAAAAGCAGGATGCTCAGCCAGTCGATATAATGCAGCGGGACTTTGAGGGCAAAGTACTTATTGTGCATAAACACCCAGTGCAGAAGCGCCAGTGCAAAACACCCGACGGCCGCAATGATATAGAAATGCTGCCAGTTGTAAATCATGGAAACTTCCACGGCATAATACGCCGAAACCTGGTTCAGCACCAGTACAAAAGTGTAAAATGCGCCGTAAAACATTCCCCTGTTACCGATCATGGCCATTAAAGGCAGGAACAGCTCGATGGTGACCATCATTTTCAGGAACCCGATGATAAGCGAAGTAAAAACAAAAATCATCGGTTCTGCAGTGGATGAATTGATGTAGCTTAATACACCTAAAAGCACCAGCAGCACCGTCATTTTATCCCGCACCTTAAATCTCATTTTCATCCTGAGCACAATCGGCATACAGGCACCCATCCCGATGGTGGTTGCATAATTCGCCCACATGAAATATTCGGTCATGGCGCCGGTCCCGCTTACCACATAGCTGATGTTTCCGGTATACACCCCGCCAAGCGGCATCACGACGGCCAGCAGCAACAGCATCAGCAGCATCTGTACGGGTTTGGGCACCCAGTTGTTGTAAAGTCCTTTGTTGTACATAATTTAGGAGTTAAGGGTTAGGTTGCAGAGGTTAGATATTAGATTTCAGATATCAGATAATAGCGTATGTTAGAATACTTTTTGTCTTTATTATCAATTAAAAAATTTGTTCTTATTTAATTATCAGATCTCATCTCTTATATTCCTCACATTAAAGGCCGATGTATTCATCTCTTTATATCAATATTTTTCCCGCTGCAAAGTCTGATATCTGCTATCTTCCATCTATTTATCCACATCAATCACCACATTCATATTCATTCCCGCGCTCAGTTTTGCGATGTCTTCTTTTTTATTGGCTCCGGTAAACTCGATCCGTACCGGGATTCTCTGCTGGACTTTTATAAAATTCCCGGTAGAGTTATCAGTCGGTACACTTGAGTATCTTGAACCGGTTGCCGCTGACACAGCTGTTACCACGCCTTCAAATTTCTGTCCGCCCAGGGCATCGGCCGTCATTGTCATTTTTTCCCCGATCCTGACATTCGGCATCTGGCTTTCCAGGAAATTGGCGGTCACCCATTTCTGTCCGTTTAAAACAATGGTGGCCACCTGCTGCCCCGGTTGGATCAGCTGCCCTTCGGAAATCGTCCTTCTTCCCATCACCCCGTCATACGGAGCTGTAATTACGGTATAGGAAAGATTGATTTTCGCCATGTCCAGGGCAGATTTGGCCCTTTTGATTTCAGCATCAATAATCCCGAATTTGCTTTTCACTTCGGTGGTGGAAAGGCTGGCCGACTGCTTCTGGTTTACCAGTGTTTCATACGCTGCTTTCTGTGCATCATATTCGGTTTTTGCCTGGTCATACTGCTGTCTTGTGACCGCTTCAGATGCCAGAAGGTTTTTGTACCGGTTTAAATTCTGTTCTGCATTCCATAACCTTGCCTTTGCACCTGCTATATTGGAGGCCATCACGTTTACGTTATTGGATACGGTATTTACGGATGAACCGGTAGCCACACGCTGGGCCAGTGCATTCTGATAAGCGGCTTCCGCCTGCCCGAGCTGCGTCAGGATTTCGCGGTCGTCCAGGATCACCAGCGTATCCCCTTTTTTCACTTTCTGGTGCTCAATAAATTTAATTTCTTTGATATAAGCGGAAACCCTTGTATTAATAGGATTGATGAATTCTTCTACCTGGGCAGCCTCCGTGTATGTTTTATCCCCGATATGAAAATATTCCCGTACGAGCCAGAATAATCCGAAACCGATCACCAGGAATACGATGATGTTGGAAATAATGGTTCTTATTTTATTTTTTTTCGTTTCTTTCTTTTTGGCAGCAGCACCTGATGACGGAGCCGGCTGTGTATTTTGGGTATTCTGTTCCTTGTTTTCCATTGTTTTGTTTTTCGTGTAAGATTATAGTGTTCCCGTAGATTTTAAAAGGTTGTAGTATTGATACAGCATATTGATTTCCGCATTGCTGTAATCCAGTTCAGACTGGAGCTTCTGGTTCTGTGCATCAATCATTTCTGCCTGTACGGCCAACTGGTTCAGGTATTTGGCTTCCGTAATCCTGTAGTTTTCTTCCGCCAGTTTTTTTGCATCATTCAGAATATCGGCCTGCTGTATGGATTCCTGATATTTTACATAGGCGGCATTCACGGTCATATCAATATTCTGTGCCGTAAGCGTCAGGACATCACCGGCCTGTGCTTTCTGAATCTCACCCAGCTTCACCCGTTCTTTTGTTTTATACAGGTTGTCAATATTATAGCTGAGGGAAACCCCGGTCTGCCATCCTCCGGAATACATATCCAGAACCGGGTTTCTGGTGGTGATGGGCTTTTGTAAAGTATATCCCCCGAATCCCGCTACCGTAGGCATTTTATCCGTTTTGATGATCTCGATGTTCTTGTCGGCCACCTCAATATTGGTATAGGCAGATTTCATTAACGGGTTGCTGTCGTGTGCCAGGCTGATATAATAATCCATCCCGATTCCGGCTTCTTTGTTTTCAAGTTTTTCCACCGGGATAATCTCTGTATCAACAGGCAGCCCCAAAGCCGTATTCAGATTATAATTAAGGATCTTTCTGTTGTTGGACAAGGTTAAAATACCCTGGTCCAGGTTTTTGATAGCCAGTTCGCCACGGATGACTTCATTCCGGGTCACCATCCCCTGCTGGTAGAATTTCCGGATATTCTTCAGCCGCTCCTGCGCCAGCTTTTTGTTGTTCTGAAAAACTTCCTGCTGGTTGACCGTTTTATACATATCGAGGTAATTGGAAATCACCAGGAACTTCACATCCTGCTTGTTTTTTTCCAAGTCCAGTTCAGAAAGCTGTTCGCGGAGCCCGGCCATTTCAATGGATTTATTCACCAGCCCTCCTTTAAAGATCAGCTGGGTTGCCTGAACGGCATAGGAACTTCCGTAATGGGGCATCGGGACATTCACGGAAGATGAAAAGTCTTTATCGAGCGCTATGGCATTGCCTAAATAAAACTGGCTCGTGGAAGCCGTAATGTTCGGCAGCTTCTGAAGCCTGACAATATCTGTATTCTGTTTTGCAATATCGATGTTCCGTGCCGAAACTTTTAACTGCTGATGGTTCTCCACGGCGAGCGCAGCCACTTCACCGGCTGTCATCTGCTTTCTGTCCTGTGAAAAAAACAGCGCAGGGAGCATAGCTGCCATCAGAGACAGTGCTGTTTTTATATTCTTTACCATTGTACCTTGTTTTACGGTTGCAAAGTTAGGCTACGAAGAAACTCAAACAAATGTTTGAATTTTGGAAAAAGATGTTCAAATGTAGGATTTCAGCTTTCGAACTGGATGCGGTACTGCGACGGACTTTCGCCCGAATGCTTTTTAAAAAAGTGGGAAAATGAATACAGGTCACTGAACCCGAGTGTGGAAGAAATTTCAGAAACAGGCTTACTTGTGGAGTTCAGCAGTACTTTTGCCTCATTCATCACAATCAGGGCAATCACCTGGCCGGCAGATTTTCCGGTCACTTCCTTCACCACTGCAGAAAGATGTCTGGTTGTAATAGACTGCCGTTCTGCATAAAACTCCACGCTGCGCTCGGTATGGTGATGCAGGGCAAGATCATTTAAGAAGATAAAAACAATTTCCTCCTGCCTGGACATCTGGTTCATCGCATTGCTGTCTTCCTTGGAGATAATCCCGGCCATCTGGTAGCAGAATACGGAGAAAAGATGCTCTACAATCTCTTTTTTATAGGTCATTTCCGTTTCAGAATCCAGGATATATTTTAAGAAATTAACGCTTTTCCAGACCACCTCCATTTCGTCTGCATGAAAAGGAACGCCGATATTCATCTGCTGCCTGAAATACCGGTACGTAATGAGCCTGTTGAACTTCAGCGACAGGGCCGAAATAAATTCTCTTTTGTAAGACACCATTCTCGACTGGAAATCGTCACTCACGGAGATCATTTCATACACCGTCTGCGGATCGGTAACCATAAACATATTGGCAGAAAGCTCCAGGTCCCGGAAATGCTGCCTGAGCCTGATGGTTCCGGTTTTGATAAAGATAAAAGCCGGGTTGTCCGGCCGGAAAGGCTTATCCACAGCAATCCGCTCAAAAATATTATGTTGCGTAAAGATCTCGACTCCGAATTTTTCCAGGACAGACATAACACAAATGTAAGCAATCTGCGGAGTGATTACAAAAATTTATTATTTTAGTGTTTTCCAAATTACCGGTATGAGAAAAATTGATTTACTGTTTGCAGAATACGCAGAAAGCCACAGAAACGCCACCAATAAACTGATCCACTGGATCTGTGTCCCGCTGATTTTCTGGACGATCCTGGGATTTATCTCGCTGATCCCTTCAAAATCCATCTGTTTTATTTACATCGGATGCATCAGCTATGTAAGCCTTGCCGCCATCGCTCTGGTGACGGTATTTTATATGAGGCTGTCTTTTTTAATCGGCTTCATTATGCTGATCCTGATGATCATCATGGAAAGTTTTGCCTTCGGCGTAAATACCCGTACAGACAAACCCTGGCTCGTTTACCTTTCAGTTTTCGTGGTTACCTGGGCTTTGCAGTTTGTTGGCCATAAGATCGAAGGGAAAAAACCTTCCTTTCTGAAAGACCTTCAGTTCCTGCTGATCGGGCCCATCTGGCTGCTGAGCTTTATTTTGAAAAAGGCAGGCATCCGGTATTAATCTTCCAGTGCATAGACGGCAAAACTGGCCAGCCAGTGGTCTCCGCCGTAATTTCCCTGGAACAGCAGCGGAAGCCCGTTGGATAAAAATACCTGCGCGGTTTTCCGGAACTCTTTTTTCAGCGGATGGCTGTCCGGCAGTGCGCCGGCAATCCCTTTCATGCACCATGCTTTGGAAAAAGACAGTCCTACCAGATGAACCGTCTGGTAATCTGAAAGGTCGCTTACCACAGGGATTTTCTCAATGTTTTCCAGGCTGCGTTTATCGTAGAATGCATTCAGCCACTGTACGAATTCTTTCTGCGGCAGTACCCTCCGCATCAGGTCGGCAATTTCAAGGCTGGGCGAAAAGAAGTCTGAGCCGTCGGGTTCAAGATAAGCCGGTGTCTTCTCGTCTTTCAGATAGAAATACTTTGCTTTTTCCAGAAGCTGATTCTCAAAATCCTTATCATGGTTCGCCCGTGCCCAGTCGATCGCAAAAGCCATAGCGAAAGCAGTATTGGGATGAACGCCTGTCCGGTTCGGGTAGGTCTGCTTGGGCAGGTAGGTTTTCCATGAATTCAGGATCTTATCGGTTAGCGGCTTTAAGTTCTGATGCCAGATTTTCGCTTTCGGATGGTTCCAGGTGGTCAGTTCTTCATCCAGTTTCAGGAGCCAGGCCCAGCCGTAGGTTCTTTCAAAGGTGGTGGCCAGCTGGTACCGGGTGAAATAATTTGCTTCCGCCTCCAGGTTCTCTTTCAGGAAAGACCGGTCCAGTATATTTTCAATGTCCTTAGCCACAGACAGATCCGGTTTGGTCTTTAACAGCCGTAACAGCATCCAGTGCCCGTGAACGGAGCTGTGCCAGTCGAAACAACCGTAAAAGCTTGGGTGCAGCTGCTTCGGGCTTAAGGAAGCCTCTCCTGCATTATTGATGATATGTGCGGTTTTATTCGGATATTCCTGATTAATGCAGTGCAGCGGTTTTTCTGCCAATTTCATGGCCATGGCATCGGTAAGTTTCGGAACTTCCTGTGCGTATAGGGAAAACGGAAATATTAACGCGGCTAAAAGACTGTTTTTCATCTGATAAAAATAGAAAAATATATGGTTTGTTGAAGAGGATGTTTTTTAATGTAAAGATTATCTTTCTGTGAGTGAAACTTTGCGTTCAATTAAGATGTTTTTTTAACGCAAAGATTATCTTTCTGTGTGTTTATTCCGTTCATTTTGCTTCTAAATTTAAATTTTTATTTGAATCAGCGAACCCTTGCGGGTTTGCCTTGATGCAAAACGAACCAAAAGATCAAGACCTGGATTCTTCCGCTAAAAATAAATCCTGTTCACTAAAAATTCTAAACTTGTGCGAAATCATTTTTTGGTGAACACACACTATTTTCCTCGCACTTCGGACAGTAGAATTTTCTTAACGTTCACAGGCTTCATTTTCTTAACGCTTCAGACTCCTATGTCGTTTTTTACTGGCAGTCGGTGTTGTAATTTTTTGGTGTTTCTTATCTAAAGTTTATTTTGAATAATCTAATATCATCTGATGAAGCGGGCGTATTAGCCAGGCGCTTGATCAGTGGCTTGCCGCTAGCCTTTGCTCACTTAAAATCTGAACGTACTATGAATAAATCTTTGCGTTTAATTATTTTTAACGCAAAGATTATCTTTCTGTATGTTATTCTGTTCATTTTGCCTTGATGCAAAACGAACCAAAAAATCAAGACCTGGATTCTTCCGCTAAAAATAAATCCTGTTCACTAAAAATTCTAAACTTGCGTGATAACGAGATTATTCTTCGGTTCAAAACTTGCCTCACGCTTCGGACAGTAGAATTTTCTTAACGTTCACAGGCTTTATTTTCTTAACGCTTCAGACTCCTATGTCGTTTTTTACTGGCAGTCAGTGGTATAATTCTTTGGTGTTCTTTATCTTTTCTAAAGTATAAAATATTTTAGAATTTTTATTTTTACAAATCTATTTCTGATAAAGCGGACGTATCAACCAGGCGCTTTATCAGCGGCTTTGACGCTAGACTTTGCTTCCTTAAAATCTGAAAAGTATTATTAATAAAAACTTTGCGTTTAATTATTTTTTAACGCAAAGATTATTTTTCTGTGTGTTTTATTTAAGAGGGAGCAAAGAGTGAATCAGCAGGCTGATTTGATGAAGCGACTGCCGGAACTTCGTTTTTTTTACAATTTCTCCTTTCCAGGATCAGCTGCGCAGCATCCAGCATTTTGTTCAGGTGGATGAACGGCGTGATGATATTACTTTCCGGGATATTGTTGAAAGATCCGAGGGAGAAATATACGATCTCTGCCAGAAAATGATCAAAATCCCTGATTGTGAATTCACTGAACGCTTTCTGAAATACCAGAAACGGATCTTTGTACTCTTCTTTTGAAAGCGAACCCATCATCAGATGCGGCACCGGTTCTGCCGGAGCATGGATTGCCCACTTTTTTGATTTGAACTGCAAACCATAGCCGGCCCGGACAAATGAACGGAGCGAAAGGTATAAATGAAAGATCACGGAGGGATTGTCTTTCATCAGGACTTTCCGGTTCTGGGCGTAGTCCATCATTTCATACAGCCTGTTTTTAGCGGCTGCAGGATCATGGAACTGGAAAAAGGTTTCCATCAGGCTGAGTGAGGAATGTTTCCCGCGGTCCGTCCAGCATCCGGATTCAAAATCTATGTTTTTCTTTTTCATGGCAAGATATTTTTTTTGTGTTGATCGCCTGTTGGTTTTTGCGGTTCCAGTTGGGCAGGCTGCAAGCGGGCGGCCGTCCTGGGACGGCCATGCCTGCAGTGGTCTTCATCATTTGTGTGTTTACGGTATGTACCTCCCCTGCCCTTTCTTCGTGTAGCTTTTGCAGAAAGAGGTTTTGGTTTTATCAATGAATGGCTTATAAGCCCTGTCAGTTTTTGGTAATTGAGCCTGTGGAAGCCCCGCAATAGGTTGTACACCCTATCGTTCCGTGTCATTTTGAATGCAGCGCAGCGAAATACAATATAACATCTCCTGACGGCACTCTTATCTTGTGAAGCGGGCTTAGAATAGTTGCAGAATACCGGACGGCATGAAAATAAAACGGCATGGAACTCTACATTATCCGATTCGGGGTACTGGTATACCTTGTACACAGATAAGAGAGCCCACGCCTAGGTCGTGAGCTTCATTACTTATCTTCTCGTGTACTAAAATTACCAGTTTTCGAATCGAGATTCTAAGCAATAGCTTCTATTGTTCTTTGAAGTATCGCAAAGTTACATTGCTGTAACTTATGATGCAAATATAGTAAAAAAAACGTAATCACGTTCGATCGACCGTGACTTTTTAAATATTATGCATTTCTTTTGTTTTCATGACAGATATAAATGATTTAATTTGTTCATATATAACAAAAGAATGGTTGATGCCTTGGCTTAAAGAAAATAAGTCGCAAACTTCTTTTGCTAAAGATCACGGTATTGAAGAAAGCACCATTAGAAAAATTAAAAGCGGAGAAAATTATAGAATTCCTGTTGAAACCTTATACAAAATTTGTGAAGCACGAAGAATAAGTCTCTCCGAATTTTTTAAACTTATAAATGAATAGTCCTGACGAAAGTCGGGATTTTTTTTGGTTACGGAAAACCGTAATTATAAAGCCATAACTATTTATATATTTGTTTATTACAAACTCAAGCAAAATTAATATAATTTAAAATTTATTATTATGGCATTGAGAACCGGACCTAAAAGAATAGCGATTTCAACAGAAACCAGATGATATCAGCGTGATAATAAGGAGATATTAGCTAATACACCTTCTTTACAACCATCTAAGAAACAGCAAATAGTTTGTAATAGCTAAACACTAATCTCAGCTATCATTGGGATTTCTGTATTATAAGAATTTACTCATCAAATTATAATATTCCGTAAAATATTTATTCTAAATTTAAAAATTAAATAACCTTTGTAGATATTAAGAAGATATCACCAATTTATATTTTAAATTAAAGTTCGAAAGTTTTCTTTTCCTAATCTTTTATACTATAAACTACTTATTCAGATACGAATAAAAGAGCGTTATTTAGGTGGAAATTTTTGATAATATAGTTAAAAGTAACCTTATAGCTAAATTCAGTAATATAAATCACTTTATTTTTAAAGTAAATTAAAAATTCATCAAGATTGAATATATTTGAAAAAAAACTAAAACTGTAAGAATACATATGAGTCATGAGTAAAGATAATAATAAAGGAACACCTGCGGGTTTTATTTTTCAGTTTGAAATCGCTTTATTAGAATTATCTAAATCAGGAATTGGTGATTCTATTTCATTAGAAAAAATTGATGATGTAGCGAAGGAAAATAAAAGTGGAGTTTACAACTGTACAATTCAAGCAAAGCATAGTATAAAAACATCAGCAACTAATTTTGGAAATACATCTGTTGACTTATGGAAAACATTTAGTATTTGGATTAAAAAATTAGTAGACAAAGCTGTTAATAGTAATAATAAATTTATTGCAATTACGAATAAAGGTATCCCTAAAGATTCTATACTACGAGAAAGCAATTTTATTAATTTTTTCAATAAAATAATTAAAATTAGAGATCAACAAAAAACTGAGTATGATGCTAAAACTATGCTTAATCCTAATAGTGGAGTTAGTATCAAAGCAACAATTGAGCGTATTGAGTTTGCAATCAAACATAAAACAGAACTAGAAATTATTTTCAATAATTTTGAGATAAAAGAGAACTTAAATGTAAAAGAAGAATTCCTTAATAATATACTTCTTTCGACAAAGGATGTAATTATAAAAGATAGAATCTATCACCAATTTCTTGGTTGGATACAAGATATAAGCAAGGATAATTGGAAAAATAAGAAAGAGGCAACTTTTTCTAAAACAGATTTTGATCTGAAGTATGATTCAATAAGAGAAAACCCAACAATAATAAGTTCGTTATTTCGTCATAGAAAAGAAATAATAATCAATGATATCGATTTCAAAAATAGAGATGAAATTTACATCAAACAAATTGATGGTATTGAAAGATTCGAAAAAGAAGAAATAATAAAAGATGCAATTTTAGATTTTATTTATTGTGATGTAGAGATTACAAGATTGATAGTTAATAAAGATTGCAATACTCTAACTAAAATTGATTACGAGGAATTTGAAAAAACGTGTGAAACGTCTTGGAATAGAATCAAAAGAAAACATATTCTTAAATCAGATTTAAATAAATACACGGAGGATGAACTAAATGAAATTGGATGTAAAATTTATGATGAAATAATTATAGACTTGAGATTGAAGTTTCAAGATAACTTGGAATTTAATGATTCTATTAAGTATATACAAAATGGAACTTTTCTTAAATTATCTAATATGCTCAAAATTGGGTGGGATCCTAAATGGGAAGAAAAATATAAAAAATGAGTAAAGATCTGAATCTTTTTGACATTTTGCAAAATCCTGCAATTGGGGTAATTGCAATTCATAGTTTTATTATTGGTTATAACAATGTTGCAAAGCATAAAGAGGGAAAGGAAGACTACCCTTCTTTGAATCAAATTTTTTACGTATTGCCGATCATTTATGATATAAGTTCTATGAAATCCATAAAAAATGAATTATACACAACATTAACTGAAAATAAAAATTTAACATTGGAACTTGAGGAGAGAGCAAGAAAAATGTCTGGACAAACTTTTGAAAGTTTAAATCTAGGTTTCAGTAAACTAATATTGAAACTAAATAAAAATAATTTTACTGTAGAAATAGAAAAAGAATACGAAAAAAATATTTTAGATATGATGAAAATTGGAGTAGAGTCGTTAAGAAATATTCAAACATATTCTAAAAGATTGGGAAATATATTTGCAAAAAAAGATGAAAAAAAATTACAAATTGATTTGAAAATCAGATTCTAACTTATAAAATGAATTTAAAAATTAAAAATATTGCACTTTATCCTGTAAATAAAAAATTGACACCAACATTTATTAATTTTGATACCAATAAAATAAATATTATAACAGGATTAAGTAAAAGAGGAAAATCTTCAATAATAGATATTATTGATTATTGTTTAGGTAGTAGTGATTGTAGTATACCAACTGGATATATAAGAAATTTTGTAGATGTCTTTGCATTAAAAGTAAGTATTAATGAAAATGAATATTTTATCGGAAGAGATTGTCCAAAAGATTCTGCGCAAAGCTCAAATACAATGTATTTCATCGACATTGCAAAAAAAGGCGAATACTCAGAACTTAATACAAATGATTGGCTCGAACATAAAGAAGAATATAAAGAAAATAGGGACAGTGTTAAAACTATTCTTAATTCTTTTGCGGGATTTAAAAATATTGAAGTTTTAAAAGATAATAAAGATAAAGATAGTGGATTTACAGTTGGATTTAGAGACACAGCGGCATTTCAATTTCAATCACAAAGTATTATTGCTAATAATACTACCATCTTTTATAATACCGATGAATTTAAATATGTTGACAGATTAAAGATTCTTTTCCCTTTAGCTCTAGGCTATAAGTCTTATGAAATACTTTTACTTGATGATGAGATTAGAGATTTAGAAAATGAAGTTTATAAATTGAACTCTAAGATAGAAATAGCGAAAGAAAAATATGAATATAACAAGACTAATCTATATGAATATTATAGTGAGGCTGTTAAACTCGGATTAACTAACAGTGACGTTAATCTTCAATCTTCAAATGTAAATTCAATAAAATTAGAATTACAAAAAGTTTTACAAAATGTAAAAAAGAACACTTTTTTTATCGAAGGAAATAGTATTAGATTTTCTGAAAAACTAGAAGAATTTGAAAAGCAAAGACTAGAGTTAAATAGGACACTTCAGGCGAAAAGAATGGAGTTGAATAAAATTTTAAAATTTGAAACAGCACAAAGTGAATATTTAAATATCGTTCATGCTGAAATAAAAGAAAAATTGAAACCAATAGATTGGTTTTTAAATAGAAATGGCACAGATCTTTGTCCGTTTTGCGATTCGAAATCTGATAAAGCATTAATTCAATTACAAAAATTAAAGGAAGTAAATCAGAATAATCAAAAATTGTTAGAGGTTAAAAGTAATCCTACTTTAACATTTGAAAATGAAAAAAAACTTCTAAAAAGAGATATTCAAAAACAGGAGACTAACATAAAAGAATTTGATAAAAACATTGATATACTACTTAATGAAACAAAAGATAACCAGTTTACATATCAAAAGATTTATGAATTTATTGGTAAAATTACACTTCTCTTAGAAAATTTAGTTTCACCTGATAATAAGTTAGTTCAAGAATTAGAATTTAAACAACAAATATTAAATTCCAAACGAACAACTTTAAATAATCTTAATAAAAAATTCGACAAAGAATGGGTACTTTCAAAAGTAACCAAATCAATTAAAACATACATTGATTTATTGCCAATCGAAAACAAAGAATATTGTAATGTATTACTTGACCCAACAAAATATATTGGTATTAAAATTAAAGATGATTTAAATAAATCTATAACTTTTTTGAATAAAATAGGAAGTGGTTCTAATTATATGTGTTATCACTTAGCTACTATGTTAGGACTGCATGAATACTTTTACAAACTAAAAGAAGAAGGGAAAATGAATTATGTGCCATCATTTATAATTTTTGACCAACCAAGCCAAGTTTACTATCCAGATATCGACTACACTGAAAAATTACAAAACAAAAAAGCAGCTAATCAGAAATTAAAAATAAAAGAATCAGAAGATATTGAAAATACCCGAAAAATATTTGAAGTTTGTTCTATATTCATGGAGCGAACAAATAACCAAATCCAAATTATAATTTTAGAGCATGCTCCAAAAGAAACTTGGAGTGGAATTAAGCATATCAAATATAAAGAATGGAGAGGAATAGAAAAAGATGGAACTTTCAGCAGTGATTACAAAGCATTATTACCTAAAGAGTGGTTTTTAATTTAAAATAATAACTGAAAAAAGCAGTAAAATTTTAATTATTTTTAAAATATTGTTATTAGATTCCATTAACATAAGTTATCTGAATATCATTTAGGCATCCCTATATAATATCAAAAACTCCGGATGCCACAGACTTCCGGAGTTTTATTTTGCGATTATCTTAATATTATTTAAGCATTGAAATGCTCTTTTACTTTTTCCAGCACCTGCTCTTCAGACATTTGCTGCGCGGTATCCAAAGTTACCTTCAGGTCTTTGAACTGGGCTGTTTCATGAAGGTATTTTTTCAAATAATGAATTTCCAGCCATGGCTCTGCCTGCTTAATTTCTGCCTCCGGATTTACTTGGGTAAACCAATTTCCCATCGTTATTAATGATTACCGGAGCTGAAGTCGTGATTGAGTTTATCGGGTATTTCCATCTTACTGTGCCATCACTTTCAGAGAGGGCATATATAAAATTTGAACCGCCGCCACCAACAAAAACTGTAGCGTTCGTAGTAACCGCTTCTGCACTGTTAGAGTAAATTGTTTTTTGCCACTTGGTATTTCCGGTCTGTTTATCTACAGCCATTATATTTCCTGAAGCGGAATTTACAAATACATAATTTTCATTAACATAGGGACTGCTGGAATACCCCCCTGAATTATAAGACTGCCAGACCACATTTCCTGTGACAGCATCTATTTTGTACAAAGAATTTTGATCAGCAGTATATAAATACCCATCTAAAATGGTGGGTGAAGAATGCTCGAACGAACTCCCAAACTGCTTTTTCCAGATCAGTTCACCCGTATCTTTATTAAGATTATAAATACTTCCATTTCTATTTCCGATATACAGATTATTCTGAACGATGGAAGCTGAAGAAGAATTAAAAAAATTACCGGCAGAGTATTTCCATTTCAGGATTCCACTGCTCTGATTAAGGGCATAGATATAACCGTCATCACTTGCAAAATAGACTGTTTCCCCCGATACCACCGGACTTGAACTGACATTGAATCCGGCAGAATATTTCCACTTTAATTCTCCTGTTCCCGCATCTAATGCATAAAAGTAATCATCATCACTACCGAAGAAAACGGTATTGTTGGATACAAAAACACTTGATTCTATGGCTTGATTTGTTTTGAACTTCCATAATAAACTTCCGTTAGTGGCATCCAGCGCATATAAATATGAGTCTGTGCAACCCGCGTATAACACGTTATTACTATAAAAAGCAGTACTGTATTGGAAACTTCCATTAGCCACATCAAAAGACCACTTTAACTGGCCGCTGCCGGAATCAATAGAATAATACCTATTTGTTCCGCCAATGAACATGATGTTTTTCGTAATAATTGCTGCCGGAGCCTCGTCAATATCATCAGATGAAGTGCAACCCACTGAACAGGTTAAGAGACCGAGGCCAAAAAGTAAAATAAATTTCATAGTTATTAAAAAATTAGGAGCAAAAATACAAAATTTATTACGGCAGTTCATAACAGCTTCGGTTATATAAGCAAAATCGCACCTGTGATTCCTGGTATCTGGCAGCAGATGAATTCTTTAAATTTTATAATTCAAAATGAATCAGCCAAACAAACAAAAAACTCCGGATGCCACTGACATCCGGAGTTTTATTTTGCGATTATCTTAATATTATTTAAGCATTGAAATGCTCCTTTACTTTTTCCAGTACCTGCTCTTCAGACATTTGCTGCGCGGTATCCAAAGTTACCTTCAGGTCTTTGAACTGGGCTGTTTCATGAAGATGTTTTTTAAATTCCTCCTGAACCGTTCCGGGGCCGGTTACATACACTTCCTGAGAATTGGTTAACAGGTGCTCTATTTCTTTAAAGAATTTCGCTCTGTTGGTTCGTTCTGCATTGTTTCCGGCATTCTCGCTGGAGTTTCCGTGCTGTACTTCTGCTTTTACAGGGCTGCATAAGAAAAATTTAAATGCATTCTGGGCATCATGGTTTTTTACGACGATGGCTTTTTCCGTATCCATCCACAGTCCTGCTAATTTTTTGTCAGACATAATTGTTTTTTTTTAAGTTGTACCCATGTAATGACAAGAATAATGCTAAGCATATGTTAAGGGCATGTTAAATAAATTTATATTTGAAAATAAACGGCTGTACGCTCTGAACTGATGCCTCCTGTAAGGTATAACGGGGAAAATTCTGACCTGAATTCAAAATAGATATTCTGATATTCTGATTTTTCCTTTTAAAGAATCAGTCCTGATCTCCCGACTTATCCAAAGTAGAGAAACTTGTTTATTCCGACTATTTTTCAATGAACACATCTGGTCTTAATTTTCCAGCAAGTTATAAGGTCTGGAGCTGTTGTAATCATCTTTTCACAAATCTGATTTTTGCTGTACATCTTCAAAAAAAATACAATGTATATTAAGATATTCATCGTTAATTATCCGGTAAAATGCTCAATAAACGTATTTAGATTTTCCCGCCGTCTGGAAACTCCAATTCTATTTCCTTTTACATAAGCCCTTGCGTCAATACTTTACGAATGAACTCAGAACCATTGGTATCAGATGTATTCTCAGAAATAAGGCGGTGCCGTTCGGTTTTAAAATAGTCCATGATCGTTGCTGTTATTGGGTTAACGGGACGAAGATATAACAAGATTTTTAACCTGAAACGGCTTGAAATATTTTTGGCAGCCTGTGTCCGGTTTTGGCAGCTTTTGGCAGGTTATGACCGGTTAAATCCACACTTTGTTCGGGAGCGCTTCGGGAATCCTTCGGTAGTTCTTCGGAAAAAAGATGTTTTTTCCGAAGAACTACCGAACAGGTATCGAACAATACCCGAAGAAACCGGAGGTTTACGTGATTGAAAACACCGATGCGGGACAGGCTGAGAAATTATGATTTTAGAACTTTATCAAAAAGATACGGGGGAATTTTGCACGCAGAAAAAAGCGTTCGCTTACCTCGAAGCGACCGTTATAATATACAGATATATAAATCATTAACTACAGAATGCAGATTAGAAAATTCCTGTAAAATCTGACTGGATTCCGGCTCTTGTTTCAGCAGTTGCCGTAACCCGCCGGACCAAATCTGAAAGGATACTGCATGCGATGAAAAATGTTCCGGTGCTTATTTCCCCAGTACAAATACCGCAGGGATTTTATGCAGTTCCGGTTTCTGTTTCTGCCAGTCTTTGATGGTTTTGGTGCGGATGAATTCGTGTTCCGGATCATTGATGTTGGCGGCAATGCAGAGTTTGGTATTCGGGGACAAAAATTTGAACAAATCTTCCAGCAGCTGATTGTTGCGGTACGGGGTTTCCATAAAAATCTGTGAATAACCTGTTCTCTGAACCAGCCCTTCCAGTTGCTGCATCTGCTTTTTCTTTTCGCCCCGGTCGATCGGGAGATACCCGTTAAAGGTAAATTCCTGCCCGTTGAAACCGCTTGAGATCAACGCCAGGATAATGGAGGAAGGCCCGGATACCGGTACCACCCTGATGTTTTTTTCGTGGCACCATTTTACGATCAGGTTTCCCGGATCGGCAATGCACGGAAGCCCGGCTTCTGAAAGCAGCCCGAAATCCTGCCCGTTCATCATCAGCGCCTGTGCTTCGCGGATGTCTTTATTCTCGGTATATTTATCCAGAAGGAACAGCTTCAGGTCTGCCTGTTTTTTCTCCGGCGCAAAGAACTTTACGACCTTCCGGGCGGTTTTTTCGTTTTCCACAAAGAAATAATCGGTCTGCATAATGTACTCCATGATGACCGGAGAGAAGTGCGTAATGGACGTATTTTCTGAAAGATAGGCGGGGAGTAAAAAAAGCATTTTTTCTGAGTTATGAGTTGGGGTGAATGATAATAAGTTATAAGTGTGGAGTTATAAGTTATAAGTTGTGAGTGATGAGTTATAAGTTGTAAGTGAGGAGTTATAAGTTATTGGGTCTGTGGGTTTAACCGGCGGGCGATTTCTTCGCAGCCGCGGTCCAGGATTCGGTATACGTTTTCAAATTCTTCCATTTCGCCCCAGTACGGATCCGGGACTTCTGCATTGCCGTGATCACCGAGCACCTCCATAAATAGGGAAATTTTCTGCCGCTGCTCTTCATTCCGGGCTATTGAAATAACGTCTTCCATCACATCAAGATCCATGCAGTAGATTTTATCAAAATTTTCAAGGTCTTCTGACGTAATGGGTCTTGACCTCTGTTTTGAAATGTCAATCTGATGGGCTTCTGCAGTTTTCAGAGCTCTCGGGTCCGGATGCTTGCCTTCATGCTGGGAAATGGTTCCGGCGGAATCCACATAAATGTTTCCGGGAACTTTTGTCTTCATAATCCCTTCTGCCAGAGGGCTGCGGCATATATTTCCGAGGCAGACCATTAATATCTTCATTGTTCAGCGGTTTAAAGGGGAACACCCGTTTATTTTCTCTTACAAAACTAAACAAAAAATGAAGAATATCTCTATTCTCCATTTTCCGGTATTTCAAGTAAAATTATTTTTTTACTGTTTGATTCTTTCTGATAATTCTTTAACGTATTTCTTTACTTCCTTATCAATTTTGGAAACATCCTTGATGGTATCACAGGCATACATTACCGTAGAGTGGTCTTTCCCGCCCATTTCTTCACCAATTTTGGTGAATGTGGCATTGGTAAGCTCTTTGGCAAAATACATGGCCAGCTGTCTCGGAAGCGCGATTTCCCTTTTTCTGGTCTTGGATAAAAGCTGCTCTCTCTTGATCCCGAAATAATCACACACCACTTCCTGGATATACGGAATGTTGATGATTTTTTTCTGGTTGGCCGCAATTTTACTGATGGTATCCTTTAACAGTTCCAGGCTTAAGTCTGACTTATAAATGGTTGAATAAGCAATTACCGAATTGATAACCCCGATCAGCTCACGTACATTGGTTTTTGCTTCGGAAGCCAGGAAGTCCAGCATATCGTCTGTTAAAACAATGCCGTCCCGGCTCAGCTTATCCACAATAATCTGTCTCCTGGTAGAATAATCCGGGGATTTGATTTCTGCAGAAAGCCCCCATTTGAAACGGGAAACAATCCTGTCCTGGATATCCATAATATCTGCCGGCGCCTTATCGGAAGTCAGGATGATCTGTTTTCCGTTCTGGTGCAGGTAGTCGAAAATATGGAAGAAACTGTCCTGCGTGGCAGATTTTCCTGAAAGGAACTGGATGTCATCAATAATCAGCACATCCACCATCTGGTAGAAATTGGCAAACTCTGTCTGCTTATGTGCTTTTGCGGATGAAATAAACTGCTGGATGAATTTTTCTGAAGACAGGTACAGCACCACTTTATCCGGGAACTGGCTCTTTACTTCCAGACCCACGGCCTGGCCAAGGTGGGTTTTCCCTACACCGTACCCTCCGTATAAAAACAACGGGTTGAAGGCGGTGGCACCCGGTCTTTTTGCAATTGATCTCGCAACGGTAGCAGCAAATTTATTGCTTTCCCCTTCTACGTAATTTTCGAAAGAGAAGTCTGATTTTAAGTTGGAATCAATATTAACCTTTTTAATTCCCGGGACTACGAAAGGGTTTACAATATTGGAAGAGAAGCCCTGAGGCATGGTTTCCTGCATTTTCGGGGTAGGAACCGTTTTCCCTTTCATGTTCATGGTAACGGGTTTCTCCAGGCCGGAAGGCTTGTTTTCCATTACCGAATACCATAGCTTTACTCCTTTTCCGATGTTTTTTTTCAGGGCAGCGGAAAGCAGAGAGAGGTAGTTATCCTCAATATATTCTTTGTAAAAATCACTCGGAACCATCAGCGTAAGGTTATTGTCAACCAGTGAAACCGGCTGTACCTTATCGAACAGTAAATCGAAAGATTTTTCAAGTTTTTTCAGATCAGAATTATCCTCAGCTGCGTTTAGGTTATCGCGCATAAACTGAAGGCACTTCTGCCATATCATCATTAAATTTTCACCCATAATTATGCCCCGATTGATTCTTTGTTAGTACTCATTTTAGAAGGATGACAAAGGTCTCATTTTTTTATTTCAAAAAAAAATATTGTGCTTATTGATTATTTAAAAATATATTTGTATGAATAATTAAGCATTAAAAATGATACATACAAAACACTCATTACGAGTACGTTACGGAGAGACAGACCCCATGAAATACGTCTACTACGGCAATTATGCAGAGTACCTCGAAATTGGCCGCGTGGAACTTTTCAGAAGCATCGGAATGTCCTATAATGAGATTGAGAATCAAGGAATTTGGCTCCCTGTTTCGGAGTATAAAATTAAGTACCTGCGCCCTGCTTTTTATGATGAAAATCTGGAAATCCATACGTATGTAAAAAAAATTCCCGGGGTAAGAATTGAATTTGAGTATGAAATTTTCAACGAAGCGCAGCTTAAAATCACCGAAGCCTCCACTACCCTCTTCTTTCTGGATGCCAAAACCAACAAAGTGGTGAAGTGCCCGGACTACCTGATGAAGCTGATTGAAGAAAACTGGAACCCTTCACCGGATGTAACCCCATAAAATACGCTGTACTTATGAAGATTGCTTTCTTAGGCCCGCAGGCCAGCTTTACACAGCTTGCCGCCAGCCAGCTCTTCCCGGATGCTGAGCTTCTGCCGCAGGCCCATATTTTAGACTGTTTCCTCGCCGTAGAAAACGGAAAAGCGGAAAAAGCCGTGGTGCCGCTGGAAAATTCTATTGAAGGGACGGTTTCCATGACGCTGGATTACCTGTATCAGACGCCGGATATATGCATTGAAGCGGAAGCCGTTATGCCGATTGCCCACCAGCTGATGGTTCACCCCGGTTGCGATGTTGATCATATTACAAAGATCTATTCTCATCCGCAGGCCCTTGCCCAGTGTTTCCACTTTCTGGATGAAAAATTCAGTCATGCTGAAAAACAGGAATATTCTTCAACGGCAGCTGCGGCTAAACATGTTGCAGACCATCCTGAGAGAAACCTTGCCGCCGTGGCCAACCCTTTTGCGGCTGAGCTGTACGGGTTGAAGATCATACACCGGAATATTCAGGATTCTGACCAGAACCATACCCGGTTTATTGTTATTTCCAAAGGGATGAACGCGTATAATGATAACAGGCTTGAGGTTATGGGTGAAAAATCAGGACTGCTGATTACGCTGCCGGAAGACCATGCGGGCGGGCTCCATCAGGTACTGTCAGTTTTCGCATGGCGGAAGATGAACCTCAGCAAAATAGAATCCCGGACATTAAAAACCGGCCTGGGGAATTATTTTTTCTTTATTAACGTAACGGGAAAGTGGGAATCTGCACTGCATGACCATGCGCTGGAAGAACTGAAAGCACTGGATGCGAAAGTCACGTTTTTGGGAAATTATAAGGCGTTTATTTTAGAAAATTAGGCCTTTAACCCTTTTTACGGTAAAAAAACCGACACCTACCACATACATTTTATCTGAACCTGAAAAGTGGAGTAATTTTTTAATAAATATCTGATTACCAATATATTAATATATTAAAATTAATATACCATATCATTTTATATAAAATTAGCCATAATTAGAGTTATGGTTAATTTTATTCAACATAAACCCTTTAATATTGCGTAACCACAAAGAATTTAGCATAAATTGGTTAAAAATATTTAATAACAGAATTGCGGTTTGCATAATATTTGCTATCTTTCAGCTGAAAACTACTGAGATAACATTACTGATTTATTAACTAAATTTTTTAGAACATGAAGACCAAAATTTGTAGCGCATTCTTGGCTTTGATGGCTGTTCCTTTCTTCGCTCAGACCGGAGTCGGGATTAACACCACAAACCCGCTGGCCACTTTAGACGTTAACGGAACTGTAAAAATCAGGGCTACCCCTGCGGCACCTTCGCTGCCGGGATACCAGATTTTAGCGGTAAACCAGAACACGGGCGGTGACTTTCAGGTGTCACAGGTAAATCCACAGCTTATTGTCAATTCTGCAATCAGCCAGATCAATGCCACTACCGGTGTAAGCACATCCGTGTATGCAGCACGTAAAACCAGCGGTACCACCCTTATTGACCTGGGTGTTCTGCCTAACGGGTTCAGGCCCGTTAACTTTGTAACTGCAGAGCGGACATTAGGTACCACTGCCGTATTTTCTGATACGGATAATGCTTATGTTGTCCCTTCCAACGGAGTTTATGCTATCGGCTTTTCGTTCCGTTACGGCACCGGCCTGCAGGCATCCTTATTATCCAGTGCCCCCGGGGTTGCCGTGTTGAGAAACAGGACCGGAACGTATACTTTAATTGACTACAGAAGCTTCAGCGGAGCCAACCTCGGACTTTTAAATCTTACGATTTCAGAAGCCAGTGTTAATAACCTATTTACCTTCCAGGCAGGAGACCGGATTTCTTTCGGACTTACCAGTGCTTCGGTGCTTGATGCAGGATTGATAGGAGCCAGTACCACCTCGTTCTACATTTATAAAGTATCAAACTAAACAATATGTAACGTAATTTACACCATAACATTATCATAATCCACCGTACATTCCTGTATGGTGGATTATTTTTTTAAGCCTGACAAACGCTTGGGGAAATTATGGTATTTCTTCACATAAGAAAGCGCCTGTTTTACAAAATAAGGAGCCGCGCTGCTGTAAACGGGAGAAAAATCTCAGAATACTCTACGTTTTAAAAGTAGAGTAATTCAAATTAAATAATTGAATATCAGAATCTTAATAAATTAAAATAAACATACCACATGATGTTATTTAAATTATAATATCACTATAAACCCTGTGGTACTGCATCTGAACAGGTATTATGTTAAAATGTTTAAAAATAACCCGTTAATAAAATTGTGGTAGATGGTAATATCATTATCTTCCGCACCGAAAACTGTTAAGACAGCATTATTACTTTATTTAAATTTTTAACATGAAAACTAAAATCTGCAGCGCGCTTCTTGCTTTGATGGCGCTTCCGTTATCTGCCCAATTTGGTATTGGGATTAATACAACCAATCCAAAGGCTAGTTTAGACATAAACGGAACGGTAAAAATCAGGTCTACCCCTGCCGCTCCTTCGCTGCCGGGATACCAGATTCTTGCTGTTAACCAGAACACAAACGGTGATTTCCAGGTAGCACAGGTAAATCCACAGCTTATTGTCAATTCTGCAATCAGCCAGATCAATGCCACTACCGGTGTAAGCACATCTGCGTATGCAGCACGGAAATCCAGCGGTACTGCTCTTGTTGACCTGGGTGTTCTGCCTAACGGATTCAGACCGGTAAACTTCGTTACCGCAGAGCGGACACTGGGCACAACCGCCGTATTTTCTGATACGGATAATGCATATGTAGTTCCCAGCAACGGTGTCTATGCTGTAAAATTTTCATTCCGTTATGGAACCGGTCTTCAGGCATATTTACTAAGCAGTTCTCCCGGGGTTGCCGTGTTAAGAAACAGGATAGGAACATATACCTTAATTGATGCAAAAAGTTTTGACGGAGCCAACTTAGGTTCAATAAACCTTACCGTTTCGAATGAATCTACTGATAATCTCTATACTTTCCAGGCAGGGGACCGGATTTCTTTCGGACTTACCAGTGCTTCAGTGCTTGATCCGGGATTAATATCAGCCAGTGTTACATCTTTCCATATTCATAAAGTATCAAACTAAACTTTTAAATATGAAAACTAAGATTTATATCACATGGCTTGCCATGGCGGCAATCCCCCTGTCCGCACAGAATATAGGGATCAATACATCAAGTCCGCAAGCTTCTTTAGACATTAACGGAACTGTAAAAATCAGGGCTACCCCTTCGGCTCCTTCGCTGCCTGGATACCAGCTTTTAGCGGTAAACCAGAACACGGGCGGTGACTTTCAGGTGGCACAGGTAAATCCACAGCTTATTGTCAATTCTGCAATCAGCCAGATCAATGCCACTACCGGTGTAAGCACATCCGTGTATGCAGCCCGTAAAACCAACGGTACCACCCTTATTGACATGGGTATTCTGCCCAACGGATTCAGGCCGGTTAATTTCGTTACCCCAGAACGGACACTGGGTACAACCGCTGTATTTTCCGATACGGATTATACTTACGTTGTTCCCAGCAACGGAGTATATAATGTAAGATTTTCATTCCGTTACGGCTTCGGTATTCTGTCATCTGTGCTCCCGGATTCTACCGGGGTGGCCGTGTTAAGAAACCGGGCAGGAACATATACCTTAATTGATGCAAAAAGCTTCGACGGGATAACCATAAACTCGCAGCAAATAACCCTTTCAAATGAAACCGCTGATAACGATTTTACTTTCCAGGCAGGAGACCGGATTTCTTTCGGAATTACCAATGCTTCAGTGCTTGATCCGGGATTGATAGGAGCCAGCCAGACCTCTTTCCATGTCTATAAAGTATCAAACTAAAAGAATATGTAATGTAACGGTTACATCATACCAATAATAATCCACCGTGCATTCCTGTACGGTGGATTAATTTTTCAGGGCCTAACAAACATTTCATTATATTTGGGATTCCAAAACAAACGAAGAATGATGTATTTCCTGATCATTATATTAATTATTGTCATTTTCGTCATTTTCAACCATCTGAATCACAGAGTACAGAAACTGGAAAAGGAAATTTCCGACCTCAGGAAAGAATTTACCGGCAGTACTGTCCGCCAGATAAAAGATATAAAAGAAACGGAAGAACCGGATACGGAATCGTCAGTTCCTGTACAGCATCAGGAGCAGGAACTGCCTATTACATCATCCGCTCTTCCGCTGGCAGAAGACCTACCTCATCAGCCAAAGAAAGACCATCTTGCCGTTATTGCTGAATTTCTGAAGCAGAACGCCTTAACCATCGCGGGGATTTTTACACTCGTCCTGGGAATCGGGTATTTTGTAAAGTATGCCATTGACAGGAACTGGCTGGGAGAAACGGCAAGAGCGGCCATTGGTTTTGTGGCCGGAGCAGCCATTATTACCGTCAGCCATTTCCTGCGGAAGCACTATGCTGTTTTTTCATCCATTGTTACGGGCGGAGGAATTGCGGTCTTTTACTTTACAGCGACCATCGGGTTCAGGGAATACCATTTATTCTCACAGAACACGGCTTTTTCCGTCATCTGCCTGATCACACTGGTTTCCCTCTCACTCTCCTATTACTATAAAAGTGAGACTTTAATTATTTTCTCTTTATTCGGAGGGTTTCTGGCTCCGCTGATGATCAGTACCGGAGCAAGCAACTATCTTTTTTTATTCACCTATATTACAGTCCTGAATATCGGGATGCTGATCATAGCGTTCTTGAAAAACTGGAAGAGCGTTGGATGGATTGCCTTTGTTTTCACCAGCATATACCTGTTGTTCTGGACTGTTGAAAAGACGGAAATTTCCGGTGTTTATTTTTACCTTGCCGGCTATCTGATTTTCTACTTATTTGCTTTACAGGATTACTTTAAAAAAGACATTTTACCGTCTTCTGATATTTTAATGCTTGTGCTGATTAATTTTACCAGCATCACCGGACTGGTGTATATTTTTAATACCTTACAATACGGACCTGTCATCATTTTTCCGGCCGGTTTTGCACTGGTTAACCTGGGACTTCTTTTCAGGGAGTATTCCCGGAAGAATTTCGGGGTGCCCTACTCTGTTTTTACAGGAATTGCTGCGGGACTTATTACGGCTGCATTCGCCTTACAGTTTCATGCACATTTAATTACGAGTGTATGGGCAATTGAAGCCACATTGCTTTTATTCATCTGGAAGAAAACGGGGCATACCATTTTCAGGTCATGTTTTTATGTTCTGTTTCCATTGGTTATCTGTGCACAGATCATCAGCTGGACCGAATATATTGATGCCGGAACTCTGGCTGTACTCTTAAATCCCGTATTCCTTACAAGCTTTATTACGGTAGTGACCACTTTTGTCAACCTGATTTTACTGAGAAAACCTACCGGGAATGACAGGAGTGCTCATCTTGAAAATATGTTTACCATCATAAGCTACCTGATCATTTATTTTGCCTTCCTTTTTGAAATATTGTATCATATAGCATCAAAACCTCAGACGGTGATTTTCAGTATGGCCATGCTTTTCAGCATCTGCTATATTTTCCTGCTGTTGCTGTTCCGGAAAAAGCTGAACATCAGAACGCTTCTGGAAATACCGCTTCTTTACCTGTTTTTAGTCTTCATCATGATCAATACCTCAACCGCAGGCACCGGACTGGTTTCTGATTATCTGATTAAAAAAATTCCTGCGGATTATTATATGGTATATTTACTGTACAGCATTCCTTTTATATACACCTTAGTGAAAATCCTGCCGGTTTCAGACTTTTTCAGCACAAGGATTTCTTACTGGCTCATTGCCGCCGCTGCCGTTACTGCAGTAAGCTTTGAAGCTTATCACCTGTATATAATTGTTAATGCAGATTCCGGTGCAGACCTTACCATGCTCGGCAAGCATTTCAGCCTGCTGTATCTGCCTATTATCTGGGCCGTTGCTGCCAGCCTGCTTATTTACAAAGGTTTGAAAACACACAGAACGGAATACAGCAGGGCCGGATTTTCACTCCTTGCCCTGATGATCTTAAAATTATATGCTTATGATGTATGGGAAATGGACAATGTTTCAAGAATCATCGCATTTATCATATTGGGAATTATCTTACTGTTCAGTTCGCTGATCTTTCAGAGATTAAAAAAGATCATCAGCAATATAATGGATAAGAAAAATGAACATTCGCAGGAAAACCCTGAATAATGATAACAAAAGTGTATCATTTACCATTATTAATTAAATAATCGTAAAATTTTATTTACATTTTACAAAAAATAACTATATTTATCCAGTTTTTAATCGCTATTTATTCCCAAACATTATGAAAAAATTACTCTACTCTTTTTTACTGCTGTCTTCTGCCACTCTGTTTGCCCAGAAGAATCCCCAGGCAAAATTTGCAGTTGCCAATGATATTGTAGGAACAGTAGATATGTTTACTGCCAATCATAAAAATTCCATCCAGAGTACGCGTACGTATAAAACAGCAGCGGAACTTCCGCAGAACCTGAAAAAGTTCAGTTATATTGCAGACAACGGGTTGGCAGAGTATAAACTTAAAAGTGGAATCGGTGCGTTGGACAGGCTTGCATTGTCTGAAGTCAACATCCAGTTCGGGCTTCCGAAAGACACCCCGGTTCTGATTGACGGATATGAATTTACGAATACGGACACGCTGGTTTACGGAGACATCCTGTACAATATGCAGTCTGTGGACCATAACGGTAAAAAAGCCGTATCCATTACCACCACCAGGAAATAATTTCTCAGATCATATTTAAATGAAAGGATGCTCAGCTGAGCATCCTTTTAGTATTTGTTATTCCATTTTTTCTTTAATTCTTCATAAATCTTTTTCTCCGTGGCATTATTCCCCGGCTGATAGAGCCTGGTTTCCCTGATCTCTTCCGGAAGAAAATCCTGATCCACAAAATTCCCTTCATAGGAATGGGCGTATTTGTACTCTTTGCCGTAATCCAGGTCTTTCATCAGCTTGGTCGGCGCATTTCTCAGATGCAGCGGCACAGGCAGGTTCCCGGTTTTTTTCACCAGCGCCAGTGCCTCGTTGATGGCCATGTATGCAGAATTGCTTTTCGGGGAAACTGCCAGATAGACTGCTGTTTCACTTAAAATAATCCTTGCCTCGGGATTTCCGATGACATTCACAGCCTGGAAGCAGTTATTGGCAATTACCAATGCATTGGGATTGGCCAGCCCCACGTCTTCCGCAGCAAGAATCAGCATCCTGCGGGCAATGAATTTAATATCTTCTCCTCCGGCAATCATCCTGGCCAGCCAGTACACGGCACCGTTGGGGTCGCCTCCGCGCATGGATTTGATGAATGCGGAAATAATATCGTAATGCTGTTCGCCGTTCTTATCATACAGCGCCATGGTTTCCTGAAGGACTTCCAGCACCGTTTCATTGGTGATTTCAGATACGGAAGAGTTCCTGTACTGGTTCAGGACCAGTTCCACAGAATTGATCAGTTTTCTTGCATCACCACCGGAATACTGGATGAATGCCTCTTTTTCAATAATCGTAAAATCTGTTTTTTCATCTTTATTAAATCTTTCCAGGGCAATATCAATGAGTTCTTCCAGCTTTTCATAGGTGAGTGATTTCAGGATATACACCTGGCTCCTGGAAAGCAGGGCCGAAACCACCTCAAAGCTTGGGTTTTCGGTAGTAGCCCCGATTAAAACAATCCAGCCCTTCTCCACCGCGTGAAGCAGGGAATCCTGCTGGGATTTATTAAACCGGTGAATCTCATCAATAAACAGAATCGGGGATTTCCCGGAAAAAAGATTCTGCTTTTTGGCATCTTCTATAACGTCACGCACATCTTTCACTCCGGAAGAAACGGCAGAAAGCTTGTAGAATTTCCTCCCTGACTGTTCTGAAACAATTTCAGCAAGCGTGGTTTTCCCTGTTCCCGGAGGTCCCCAGAAAATAAGGGAATTCAGAGAATTATTTTCGAGCATTTTCCGTATGGTGCCTTTTTCACCGGTAAGGTGCTCCTGCCCCAAAACATCGTTCAGTGTTTTGGGTCTTAATTTTTCAGCTAAAGGAATATTTTGATCCAAGGTTGTTCAGATTTAATTGACTGTATTTTTAAACTCCGGGACGGCTGCAGATTTATGGCTGGTTTGCCTCTTGGTTTTATCATTCGACAAACCCCGGAATTTATCCGACGAACAGGCCTCTGCAATCCCCAAACTTCTAACAAATTTAAACTAATTTTCAATTTTTTAGCCTATTTTTGCACTGTTTTGAAACTTATACCCAATAAAATAATCACTTTCCCGCTGGTAATACTGATCAGATTTTACCAATGGTTTATCTCGCCCTTATTGCCTAAAAACTGCCGGTATGAGCCTACCTGTTCGCATTATATGGTAAAAGCGCTGCAGGTTCACGGTATTTTTAAAGGGTTCTGGATGGGAGTGAAAAGAATTTCAAGATGCCACCCATGGGGAGGAAGCGGCTATGACCCCGTTCCGCCGAAACACAATCATTAAAAAAACAAACTATTAAAAAAATAGAAATGAGTAATATTTTTTTCAGATTTTATCTCGTATTCTTTGCGCTGGTTACCCAGTCTTTCTTTGCGCAAAATTACCCGGACGGAATGTCTGACGCTACTTTAAAGGTGAACTCCGCCGATATTCCCGTTAAGGTATATTCTACTACAGAACTGGGCGACCTCAATGTATTTCCGGACAGGAAAGTAAACGGAAAAGTCCTGATCATCCTGAACGAATCTAATTTCGAGCCTGCCTATTTTAACTTCAGTGCTTTGACACTGGCTAAGTTTAAAGATGCGAAATACCAGTTTCTGGATAAGAATTTCAAACCTGTGGAAACTGCCCCGACCAAAGAAAACATTACAAATTTCAGGTATGCGGTGAAAACAGACAAGCCGCTTACTGCCGGTGATTCCGTAAGCCTTGAAACCACCTATAAAATCTGGGATCCTTCAAAAGGAATTGAGCTGGGACCCATTACGCTGCACTTTTACAGCCTGATGTTTATTTTTGCTTTTGGTTTCGGCTATGTTTTAATGAACAAAATTTTCAAGATTGACAATATTAACCAGAAATACCTGGAACCGCTTTTTACCTGGACCCTGATCGGGACTATCCTGGGTGCCAGAATGGGCCACGTGATTTTTTATCAGCCTGAACTTTTCAAAGAAGATTTCTGGAGTGTATTTTTACCGATAAGCACCAAAAACGGATTTAAATTCACCGGATTTTCCGGACTGGCAAGCCACGGTGCTACGATTGCCCTGATTTTCACCACCCTGTATTATTCATTTAAAATCATCAGGAAAAACCCTTTCTGGGTATATGACCGTTTAGGAATTGTGGTCTCTTTAGGAGGTGCTTTTGTAAGGCTGGGTAACTTTTTCAACTCTGAAATCATCGGTAAGCCGGTAGATCCCAACTCCCCTTTTGCGATCCTGTTCCCGCAGCAGAGCAGCGAATACGGCCTTACGGTTCCAAGGTATCCGGCGCAGTTATTCGAAGCTTTCGGATATGTCTGCCTGTTTGTTTTATTATGGATTCTATACAGAAAAACCAATAAGAAATACCAGCAGGGATGGCTTTTCGGCCTGTTCTTTATTATCCTGTGGGCCATCAGGTTCTTTGTAGAATTCCTGAAAGAACCTCAGGGTGACGAGTTTATCCAGTTCGGAGGATTGAATACGGGCCAGGTACTTTCCATTCCCTTCATGATTGCAGGGGTGGTTATTATGATTATTTCCAAGAAATTCACCATCACGAAAGAGGAAAACGAAAAGCCGGATTAGGTATCCGTTTATAAGTTTCTGAGACTGTCACCCATGCGGCGGGTTTCACAAAAAAGCAGGTCTGTAATGATACAGATCTGCTTTTTTGTATGGTTATATTATTTAACCCATACTGCAATTTCAGATATCTGACTGGAATGGCGGGAAAGTTAATCCGTTTAAGAAAGATATTCGCTGATGAAATATAAAATCTGTTTTTATTTTTTCCGGTGTAATGAAAAGTACTGCAGGATTGTTTTAATAGAATGAGAACCTATTTATTGCTGCTGTTCATTTCGTTACAGCTTTCCGCTCAGCCGGCTAAAGCCCCTGTTGATGAGATCATTCAAAGAGAAATGAAAGAAAGGAAAATCCCCGGAGTACAGCTGGCGGTTGTTCAAAATGGCAGGATCGTTCTCAGCAGATCCTATGGAACCGCGAATTTACAGTATAATATCCCGGTAAGCAATACCTCTGTTTTCCCGATCAACTCCAATACAAAAATTTTCACCGGTGTTGCCGTGATGCAGCTGGTGGAACAGGATAAAATCAAGCTTGAAGATCCTATAAGCACCTATCTGGATGACCTCCCTGCTGAATGGAAAAAGATCACTGTTGACCAGCTGTTAACCCATATTTCGGGATTGCCGGAGATCCTGAAGCTCCTTGATCCGATGACGGGGAATATCGGCCCGTTAAAGACCGAGGCCGCCATCTGGGAAAAGCTCAAAACACTTCCACTGGAATTTAAAACAGGGGAACAATTCAGCTACAACCAGACGAATTATTATTTGTTGGGCAAAATTATTGAGAAACTTACCCGTATGCCCTTTACCGATTTCTTCGAAAATAAACAGTTCAGAACTGCACATCTTAAAAATACGGTATTCGGAGATTCGAGAGATCTTATTCCAGGTTACGCACCCTCTTACCGCTACAACAGCTTCTCTGACGGCAGGAAAGGTGAAACCCGACTCACCAATACCTATACCGAATTTCCGGATTTTATCCGCACCGGAGCCGGCCTTAACAGTACGGCCGAAGATATGGCAACCTGGATCATGGCCCTGCAAAACGGCAGGTTATTTCAAAAGGCATCAACCCTGGATAGGATGTGGTCACCAGGTAAATTCAATAACGGAACGCCTACCATCTGGGCACGCGGCTGGGGAATCACTAAATTCCGGAAAAACCATAAAGCGATTGGAATGTCCGGCGGAAACCGATCAGCCCTGCTGGTCTACCCGGATGATCACCTGGCGATTATTGTATTAACCAACCTGGCAGGAAGCGCTCCCGAAGATTTTATTGAGGAAATTGCCGGATGCTACAATCCGGATATAACGAAAGCAGATCCACTCACCTATTTAAGAAAAAGCCTGCGGGAAACAGGGTTTGACAAGGCTATAGAATTCGTGAAAAAAGAACAAAAGGCAAATCCTGAATTTGATCCTAAAGAAGACGAACTCAATAACTGGGGATACCGGATGATGGCAAACGGTCAGCAAAAAGAAGCTTTGGAGATTTTCAGGCTCAATATTCATCTGTTCCCGGAAAGCTGGAACGCCTATGACAGCTATGGAGAGATATTGCTGAAAATGGGAGACAAAATCAAAGCCGTTGAAATGTACAGAAGATCGATTGCATTAAATCCCGACAATGAAAATGGGAAAAAAGTCCTGAGTGAGATCATTTCGAAATAAAACGTCATGAAGAACATTTTTCACCGGACTTCAGGTAAAGCTGCCGGCATATTATTTCTTTTAATAAAATCCTTTTACACTTAATTTCCACTGCCGGCAACCTTAACAGCGGCTGAACCCTGTTGTAGGATTCCTATTTTCTGTTATCCCCGATTTATTACAGCATTCGTGCTACTTTTCTTTCCAGTTCTTCAAATACACTTCCGAATGAGTGAATGACATCCGTGGGAAGCATTGCTTCTTTGGAAAAATTTTCACAGGCATACTGCGCTGCTTTTCCGTGAAACCAAACCCCTAAAATGGCTGCTTCTTTTTCAGAATACTTCTGTGCCAGAAAAGAGGTTAGAATACCGGTCAGGATATCCCCGCTTCCGCCTTTTGCCAGTCCGGAATTCCCGGTGATATTATAAAACACCTGTCCCTGCGGAGTAATGACCTGCGTGTGGTGGTCTTTCAGGACAATATAAATATTCAGTTCCTTTGCTTTCTGTTTGGCCAGGTCCAGTCTTACAAAAGAATTTTCGGTTTCCCCGAACAGCCTTTCAAACTCTTTAGGATGCGGGGTAATAATGGATTTTTCAGGAATCAGCGCTATATTCTGTCTGTCTTCTGAAATAATGTTCAGGGCATCGGCATCCAGGATTAAGGGCTTTGAATATCCTTTTAAAAATTCCAGAAATTTTTCTGCTGTTTTTTCACCGGTTCCCAGTCCGGGCCCGATTCCTAAAACAGAATCTTTATCTGCTTCAAAAGTTTCCACAAAATCAGTTCCGCCCTCGATGAACATCGCTTCAGGATTCACGGTCTGAAGGATTTCATAACCGCATTTCGGTGCCAGGGTAAAAGTAATGCCTGTCCCGGTCTTTAAAGCTGCTCTTGTTGCGAGAACTGCTGCCCCTATTTTACCGTAACTTCCTCCGACAATGGTAGCTTTCCCGTACGTTCCTTTGTGGGAAAATTCATTTCTGGGCTTAAAAATATTTTTAACCATGTTATGAATGACAAATTCATCAGTCTCGGTTTCAGAAATATAATCTTCGCTCAGGCGGATATCCATAATATGGACTTTCCCTGTGTATTTTCCGGTTTCGGGATGGAGGAACGTCCTTTTCCAGAACTGGAAACTGAGTGTATAATCTGCCTTGAAAATAGTGGGATTATAAGGAGAAATCTTATCGGCAAAAAGCCCGGAAGGCATGTCTACTGAGATTTTAATGTTATTCTGCAGGTTCAGCAGGTCAACCAATTCCTTCAGTTCACCCTGCAGATCCCTGGACAGTCCGGTTCCGAAAAGCGCATCGATAATTACCGTCCTGCTGTCAAAACGGTAGCTTTCCGCCTCTTTAAAATCCCTGATCGATATCCCGGAAATTTCCTTCAGGCTTTTGAAATTACTCTGGGCATCGGCAGAAAACCCGGTTTTGGGGCTGGTAAAAACATCAATATCAAAACCTTTGAGATAAAGCATCTTGGCAATAACAAAACCGTCTCCGCCATTATTTCCGTTCCCGCAGAAAATAGCAAAGTTCCTGTGGTTGTTACAGTTTTCGGAGATCCAGTCTACACAAGCCTGTGCTGCTCTTTCCATTAACTGCAGAGAGGCAACAGGTTCGTGTTTTATGGTGTACTGATCACAATTACGGATCTGTTCTGCTGTGAAAATCTTCATTGGCTTAATTTTACAAGCAATTTACAAAAGAAATTTTAACCTGCCATAAAACAAAAACAGAACAACTGATAATGTGGTACCTGTGTTTTACAGATATTATGTCTGTTTTGTTATAAAATGGCAGAAATTATATTTTTCTGCACTTTAAAATACTATTTTTGTAGGATAACACATTAAAAATTAATTATGGGATTTGTAAAAGAATTTAGAGAATTTGCATTTAAAGGCAACGTTCTGGATCTGGCAGTTGGTGTCATTATAGGTGCCGCATTCAGTGCCATTGTAAAGTCATTTGTGGATGATATCATCACTCCGCTCCTTCTGAATCCTGCTTTGGAGAAAGCCAATGTAAAGAATATCGCAGAACTTTCCTGGGAAGGTGTCAAATACGGCAATTTCCTGTCATCCGTTATCAGCTTCATTATTGTAGCTTTTGTTTTGTTCATGCTTATTAAGGGAGTAAACAGCCTGAACAGAAAACCGGAAGCAGCACCGGCGGCACCGGCAGGTCCTACGGAAGATCAGAAATTATTGATGGAAATACGGGATTTACTCAAAAGTAAAAACAATATATAAAAATAAAGCACTTCAAAACAGATTATTTGAAGTGCTTTATTTATTCAGATACGGTAGGCTGACGATCAATGAATCTGTAAAATGCTTGAAATCTGCTCAGCCAGTGAAAGGCCGATCCTGTCCTGGGCTTCCAGTGTTGATGCCCCCGTGTGAGGGGTTAAAGATATTTTTGAATGGGTCAGGATATCTTTTGAAGGCGTAGGCTCATTGATGAACACATCCAGGCCTGCAAATTTAACTTTTCCTGAATCCAGAGCGTTAATTAAAGCAGTCTCGTCGATAACACCGCCTCTTGAGCAGTTCACGATTGCCACGCCGTCTTTCATCATTTCAAATTCTTCTTTACCGATCATATACCCGTTTTTCTGAGCCGGAACATGGAGCGTGATAAAATCTGAGTGCTGCAGAACATCCTGAAGCGGTTCTGTCTCAATATCCACATTGATGAACTGCTTATTGTAAAAAGTAACTTTAATGGTTGCCTTTCCTACATTGCTGTCTGCTGCCACCACTCTCATTCCCAGCCCAAGGGCAATTTTTGCCACTTCCTGGCCGATCCTTCCCATGCCGACAATACCGATTGTTTTTCCTTTCAGCTCAATACCGGCAGCGTATGATTTTTTTAAAGCAGCAAACTCCGTATCCCCTACTACAGGCATTTTTCTGTTGGAATCCTGTAAAAACCGGGCTCCTGAAAACAGATGGGCAAAAACCAGCTCAGCCACAGATTCTGAAGATGCCGAAGGCGTATTGATCACATGGATCCCTTTTTCCCGGGCATAATCCACATCTATATTATCCATACCTACACCGCCTCTCCCGATAATTTCAAGGGAAGGGCAGCTGTCAATAATATCTTTTCTTACCTGGGTTGCACTGCGTACCAGAATGGTACGGATCTTATGTTCATTGATATAATCTACCAGAAGCTCCTGCGGAACTTTTGCGGTAATCACTTCAAAACCTTTTTCAGTAAGGGCATCAATACCGGATTGATCCAGACCGTCGTTTGCTAAAACTTTCATAAACTTTTATTGATTTAGAAATTGTTAAATGATTAATTAATCGTTTAATCTGTGTATTAATTTTTTAATCTTCTTCTCTGAATACCTCAATCGTTACCTGTTTTTCAACAAGATCCGTGAATTTCCCCTTGTAGCGTGTAGCTCTTACCAGATGGTTGTCTATCCAGTGGTAGTTCCCGCCCCTCGGTTTTCCGCATAAAACACTGTGGTAACGGAACCCGTGTTTGTCCAGCCAATCGGTGGTAATCTGCTTCAGGTCTTCGGTTCTGGAAGTAAAAAAACAGATCTGATGCCCTTCATCATACCATTTGTTAATGGTTTCCAGTGCGTCAGGAAAAGGCTCACAGGTCACCATTCTTCCGGGTTCTTCGTTAGGAACATCTTCTGTAATGGTTCCGTCGATATCTATTAAATAATTTTTGACACCATCCTTAAGAATCGGACTGATGTGCTCTTTATACTCTAATTCCATCATAAAAATATTGAATAACAAAGTTATGTTTTTTACGCTAAAAAGGCTTGTTAAACTTAATTTATATTGATTTCCTTAATTAAAATCTATTATTAAAAGAATAATTTTAATAATATGATTACTATTGTAACGATATGGTTAAAAATTTTCTCTTTATAAACACGCTGTATCATTTAAGTTCATCCGGATTATTAAAACCATTCCTGCATTGTATTTTCTGTTAATCCGAAATTCAAAAACAATGATGTTTAACCAAAAAATTTCCAAAATACATTTATTACACTTACATTTGTAGAAATGGAATTTGTAGTTTTAGTAACCCCTGAAGATAAAGTTCTCGGCTCTATGGAAAAGCAGCAGGCCCACGTCAACGGCCTGTTACACCGTGCTTTTTCCGTATTTTTATTTAATGGCAAAGGCGAAATGCTTCTGCAGAAAAGAGCTTCCGGAAAATACCATTCCCCTTTAAAATGGACTAATGCGGTCTGTTCACATCCAAGAATGGAGGAAACCTACCTTGAAGGTGCCCGGCGCAGGCTGAAAGAAGAACTGGGAATTGAAGTAGAGCTTTCAGAAAAATTCAGCTTTATATATAAGGCGGATGTGGGAAACGGCTTATGGGAACATGAACTTGACCATGTTTTCACAGGGATTTTTGAAGATGCATTTATGCTGAATGAAGATGAAGTGGATGAAGTAAAATATATCACCATGGAAAACCTTGATAAAGAAATGGCTGAACATCCTGAAAACTTCACCGAGTGGTTTAAAATCATTCTGGAAGAATATAAGCACCAACTTTAGCGCGATGAAAAAAATACTGTCAGCCTTATTTTTCTGTATCGGTTTTTTCCTTTTTGCACAATCGGTCCCTACAAAAGTATATGAAAGCCCGAATTACTCGGTTACGCTGCCGGACGGATGGAAAGTGACCAATGATAATGACATCGTCAATATTTTTCCTGATAACCATATCGGCGCCATCACCATCTCAGAATACCACGGCCTGAACCTGCCGAAAACAGAAACCAAAAAATTTATTCTAGCGCTTTACCGGTCTCCGGACGATGAAAAAAAGGTAACCAGCAGAAACGGTAAAAAAGGCTACACGGAGTATTTTTATGAATATACGGACGAAAAAGAAAAGCTGGTCTGGCTTACCCGGGTTTTCCAGAAAGACAAGGCCCTTTTCCTGATCTCGGTAAACTGTAAAAAGCAGTACTGGAACGGAAATTATATGAAGCTTTTCAGGGAGGCTTTTGAAAGTTTTAAAATTAAATAATAGAAATAAAAATTAAATATGAAGAAAACAGCACTGTACGACAAACATGTTTCTTTGGGAGCTAAAATCGTACCTTTCGCAGGTTTTGAAATGCCTGTGCAATATTCCGGAGTTACTGAAGAACACTTTGCCGTAAGGGAAAAAGCAGGTATTTTTGATGTTTCCCACATGGGGCAGTTTTTTATTGAAGGCCCGGGATCCAGAGAACTTTTACAGTTTGTTACTACCAACAACGTAGATGCTCTTGAAAACGGAAAAGCCCAGTATTCATGCCTTCCGAACGAAGACGGAGGTATTGTGGACGACCTTATCGTTTACAAAATGGAAGATGAGAAATATTTTGTAGTAGTGAATGCTTCAAATATTGACAAAGACTGGAATCATATTTTAAAATACAATACGTTCGGGGCAAAAATGACGAACGCTTCTGATGATATGTCATTACTGGCAGTTCAGGGACCGAAAGCGACTGAAATCCTTCAGAAACTGACAGAAACCAACCTTTCTGAAATTACTTATTATAATTTTACCGTAGGTTCTGTTGCCGGAGTGAGCGGTGTTATCATTTCAAACACAGGCTATACCGGAAGCGGAGGTTTTGAGATTTATTTTAAAAATGAATCTGCTGAAAAACTTTGGGATGCCATTATCGAAGCCGGCAAAACGGAAGGCATTGTGCCTTGCGGACTGGCATCAAGAGATACCTTGAGGCTTGAAAAAGGATTCTGCCTGTACGGAAATGATATTGATGATACCACTTCACCGATTGAAGCAGGATTGGGATGGATTACAAAATTTGATAAGGATTTTGTTTCCAAAGATACCTTCGCGAAGCAGAAAGAAGAAGGCATTACCAGAAAACTGGTAGGCTTCGAGCTTACTGACAAAGGGGTTCCGAGACATGACTATCCTGTTGTGGATGCCGAAGGAAACGTAATCGGAAAAGTAACTTCAGGAACGCAGTCTCCGATGAAAAAGATCGGGTTAGGGTTAGCGTATGTAGATAAGCCTCACTTTAAATTAGGTTCTGAAATCTTTATCCAGGTAAGAAACAAGAATATTCCTGCAAAAGTGGTGAAAGCTCCTTTTGTATAATTAAAGTTATCCTGACTTACTAAAAGTCAAAGGGCTTGAAAGTATAAAAAATCCGTCTGCACTGCAAAGTGAGACGGATTTTTGTTTTAGTTACAATTTACTGAACTGTTTTCTTCTTCAGATCTTATGTCAAAATACAGGGTGTTTTCATTCTTATCCACCATTGAATCATCGTAATTATCATAATTTTTATAATCCAGCAGCCCCTGGTTATTCATATAGGTAATGCACTTATTGGTGCTTTCAAACTTCAGGATCACTTTCGCAACAACTGCACTGTTGTTGAAAAAAGGTCTGATAATTTCATTTTCAGGACTGTCACTGGTGAATGATTCCATTTCAGTCTGTTGAGAGTTTATCGCAATTGTTTTTATCAGGATGCTATTCTCATCATACAGAGCCATATTTACCTTATAAGCAGTTGAATTTTTATACAGATATTCTGTCGTGATCAAATAATCCACCCGCGAGTCACATGAAACAGTTATGAATAAAGGTATTAAGATGAATAAAAGCTTTTTCATATTTTATTTTTTTACGGAAACCAATAATTGAAAACTACATGCACTCTTTTCGATGTTAATTTACAGTTACCGGTTTCCTGTTATTAATTTAATGAAATAAAGGTACCACAAAAAATAAGTTTTATTTAAACTTTCTAAATAATATCTCAAAAACTGATTCTCAATAATTTACTTTTACCGATGCTGATGAAATCTTTATAATCTACATAACTCAAGAGAGATGCGTAAAGCAAAGGTATTACCACAGAAAAATGGTCAAGAAGCTGTTTCATAATCTGTTAAGTCTCCTTTAAATTTATTATAACCATATGCAGTGGCATTTTAATTGTAGTACCACATTTTAAATAAATACGTATGAACACCATAAAAAAAGCATTGGCAGTTTCGGTTTTTTCATTGGTTTACATAAGGCAGGTGCCCAAACCGGGACAAGCAGCCAGAACGGGAAAAGTATTGAAGTTAATGGTGTAGGAAACACAAAGACCTATTCTTCAGATGGCGGAAATGCCGTGATTGCAGGCGTTGAAAATGCAATTACGATTAACGGCCGGGTAGCCCGGCTTACAGTATCCGGTTCCGGCAATAAGGTATATACTGATAAGGTATCCCGTATCATAATTGAAGGAACAGATAATAAGGTATTTTATAACACAGCACCTACCAAAACAGGAAAACCTGCTGTTTCCATTACGGGAGTGGGCAACGGTGTACAAAAAAGATAGTGGACTTTTTACAGTCCACTTTATTTATGCCGGCACTTGATCAGATAAAGTAAAGTACGGTATGTACATATTATCTTTCAGGCAGAATATTCACCTGTATCAGGAGGAAACCGATTCATCTGCGGCTGTGCTTCATTGTAACCTCAGCTATAACACACCTGCATATAAAAAATAACCGGTTTACTGTTCCCTGAAATTCTGCGGTTCCTTTAGAAAAAAGCTTTCAGGGCTTCCAGGTTTTTTTTGTCGTTGCCGATAAAAATATGGTCATCCGTAAGAAATACAGGACGCTTTAAAAAGGTGTAGTGGTCCAGAAGCATTTCTTTAAAATCATTTTCCTCCAAAGTCTTCAGATCAAGTTCCCTTAATTTAATCTGTGTTGATTTTTTATTGATCAGTGCTTCATAAGACTGCGTAATGCTGTGCATGGCCTCCAGTTCCTCTTTGGTAATCGGTTCTTTTTTAATTTCGCGAAGCTCCCAGCCCGTTAAATTGAACTGCCCAAGAATCTTTCTGCAGGTATCGCATGTATTGAGATAAAATACTTTTTTCATTGATAATGATTTAATTTCCAAAATTAAGCTTAAATATAGGATTTTGAAAATTATTAAATATCTTTATTGAAATTTAAAAAATGGACAACAAACCGATTACCTTCCAGTTTATTTCCGAACCTTCTGATGTGAACTACGGAGGGAACGTTCATGGCGGCAGTGTAATGAAATGGATTGACCAGGCCGGATATGCCTGTGCAACCACCTGGAGCGGCAATTATTCGGTTACGGTGTATGTCGGTGGCATCCGTTTTTATGAGCCCATTAAGATCGGGGAAATTGTAAAAGTGGAAGCCCAGGTTATTTATACCGGTTCTTCGAGCATGCATATTTCGATCAATGTTTTTTCCCGAAACCTGAAACAGCCGACTTTTGATAAGAAAACCCACTGCATCATTGTTTTTGTAGCGGTGGATGAAAACGGCAAAAAGCTTCCGGTACCGAAATGGATCCCCGAAACTGAAGAAGACCGGCAGAACGAGCATTATGCCATCCGTCTGATGGAGCTCAGAACGCAGATTGAAGATGAAATGAAACCTTTTTTATAAATAAATGCACAGAAGAGATTTTATACAGCTGTCCTCGCTGGGATTCTTAGGCCTGTATTCCTGCGGGATCACAAATTTCAAAAACAGAAAAAAAACATTGGGAATACAGTTATACACCGTCCGGGATGCAATTTCAGAGAATCTGGAAAAAACACTGGAAAGATTGGCAGGCTCAGGTTTTACAACGCTTGAAATCTACGGATACAACGGAAGTTTCTTCGGAAAAACCAAAAATGAATTTCAGGCCATTTTAAAAAATACAGGACTGAAGGTAGTCAGTTCGCACCACACGACCGGGATTCTCCATTCCGAAAAGGGAACGCTTTTAAACAGCTGGGAACAGTCGGTAGAGGATCTGCAGGCAATCGGGGCAAAATATATGGTCTGCTCTTATCTTTTTCCGGAAGAGCGGACAGCGGATAATTACAGGAAACTCCCTGAACTGCTTAACCGGTCCGGCGAAATCACGAAACAGGCAGGAATCCAGATGGCTTACCACAACCATGATTTTGAGTTTGAAAAGTTTGATAATAGGCAGATTGTGTACGACTATATTCTGGACAATGCATCCCCGGAACTGGTAAAAATGGAACTTGACCTCTACTGGATTTCAAAAGCAGGAGCCGATCCGTTGGCTTATTTTGAGAAATACCCGAAAAGATTCCCACTGTGGCATGTAAAAGACATGAAATCCGGATCAAAGGATTTCGCCGAAATCGGGAAAGGAACGATTGATTTTAAAAGAATTTTTGAAGCCGGGGATAAAGCAGGCCTGGATTACTGGTTCCTGGAACAGGACTCGAGTGACAAAGATATTTTCGAGAGTATCAAAATAAGCCGTGACTACATTACAGAAAACAGCTTTTTCTATAAATAAACCTTTATGCTGAAAATTAAAATCATACTGTTCCTTCTTATTTCTCTGCAGTTTTACTCGCAACCGCCGGATTCAATTAAATTTGATCTTCTTGATGAAGAGAGCAACGCAAGAGAATTATTTATCCGTACAATAATTAACAATGATAATGCTCAATATAAACAGCAGGACAATACTATACTGACTTCACTACAGAATTTTGACAAAAATAAAACAACAAGATACGGTTCTGAATTTGATATACATTCCGGACAACCGGACGAAGAAAACAGACCGGTTATCGGGAAAGCCTATGCGTTGGAACTTTATTCTGATGAGGTGTATACTTTTGAAGACCTGCATTTTAAACGCTTTACACTTTTTTCTAACCTTAAGAATAATCTCATTGGCTATGAGCTCTTTAATGATGAGGTAAAGCAGAGTGATATCGACCATTTTATTAAGGATTATTCTAAAAAGTATGAGCATGAAACGGATGATAATAAAACCCGGATATTAAATTTTTTCGGAATGAAGAACAAAGATTTAATTTTCATCATAGAGAAGAATTATACCAAAACAGCAGGTGTTGCACTACCCGGTGAAAAAAATGAGACCGGGCATTCTGAACCAGTTAGGATATTTACCCTGTTTAAAAATGCAAGTCCTGAACAGGAAGATTTTATCTGGAGGGTAATAAACCGTTAACATGTACCGGAATAAAAATAATTATTGTAAAAAGATTATCTTTGCAACACAGGGAAATGGTGTTCTTCCTTACCCAACCGCCCCGTTTCAACGGGACTGATGACGCCTGATTAAGAGATTATGAACAGTAATTGAATCAGGAAATTATGCCTAAACATCAGAAAACAGTAAGCCGGAAAGCAAAATTCCATATCCGTTTTTTCTTCAGGAAATACCCGGCGCTGCCTTATGTCATTAAATGGCTCGGTATCAGCCTTATGATCGGGCTGTCCGTAGGATCGGCGTCTGCAGGTTTCCTGCTGTCACTGCAATGGGCAACGGATTTCAGGGAACATCATATCGGATTGATTGCCTTATTGCCGGTTGCCGGGCTTCTGACCGGGCTTCTGTATCATTATTTTGGAAAAGAGGTAGAGGCCGGAAATAACCTGCTGCTCGACACCATTCATCATCCGGAAAAAACAATTCCTTTTAAAATGGCACCTTTTGTTTACGTGGGAACGATGGCCACCCATTTTTTCGGAGGCTCGGCCGGCCGTGAAGGTACGGCACTCCAGATGGCAGGAGCGATTGCCGGTCAGTTCAGCAGGCCTTTTAGGCTTATGCCTGATGAAAGAAGAACCCTGATTATTGCTGCTGTTGCTGCCGGTTTCGGTTCAGTATTCGGGACTCCGCTGGCCGGAGCGGTCTTCGGGCTTGAAGTGTTTCTTGCGGGAAAGATCCGCTACCGGGCTATTTTCCCGGCTTTTGCATCGGCAGTGCTCGCCGACATCACCACTGATTTCTGGGGTGCCCGGCACACGCATTATCACATTGACCGGATTCCTGACCTTGGATTTTTTCCTGTTGTATACAGTATTCTGGCAGGGATTATTTTCGGGATCTGTGCGGCAGCTTTCAGTCAATTCCTCCACAGGATGAGTGCCTTTTTCAGATTAAAGATCAGCTATCCTCCCTTCCGTCCGGTTACAGGCGGAATCATTGTAGCCGTGTTGGTATTTGCCATGGGAACGACCCGGTATATAGGTCTGGGAATCCCAGTGATATCAGAATCTTTTGAAAAACAGCTTCCGCTCTGGGATTTTGCTTTAAAAATGATGTTTACTGTCATTACCCTTTCTGCAGGGTTTAAGGGTGGAGAAGTGACCCCGCTGTTCTTTATCGGGGCTACTTTAGGCAGTGCACTTTCATTATTTATTCCGCTTCCGTTCGGTTTATTGGCCGGAATGGGATTTGTTGCTGTTTTTGCCGGGGCTACCAATACGCCGCTCGCCTGCCTGCTGATGGGCATTGAATTATTCGGGGCAGAATGCGGCGTGTATGTGGGTATTGCCTGCGTAGTTTCTTATCTTTTTTCCGGCCGCAACAGCATTTATTCCGGACAGAAAATCGGTGAGGCGAAAAACAGCCGGTATGATGCTGACCGTGATCAAAGCTTTTCGGATGTGTGATCCTGTTTTCCTGAAAGAAGTATCGTTCAGAATGGTTTTGATCCCACCCTACTCCTAGCCCCGATTGTAATGAAAATCCTTTTTTGGAAAAAAAGATTGCAATGGAAAGCGGGAAAAAGCTCCCAAAAATAAATATAAAATATAAATCTGTAAAAAGCTTAACTGCCCTGACAGAAATTACAAAAACCTCCCGGAAGATCCGAAAGGCTTTTGCGTATTAAATGTGGAAATGTTTATTTCTTGTTGAAATAATTCTGAATATTCTGTTAGCAGGTAATAACCTGTGGACAGGCGATGTACGTTGAGCAGTACTTAGGTCCGGTAACGGCTCCTGTACAGCTGCATCCGCAAAGTGAAAGATCCGGCGTACCTAATGAACCTCCTTTTCCTACACCTCCTACAATATTTTTCAGATCTTCTTTTCTAAGTTTCTTGGCGTTCTTTAAAATGTTGTTCTGCATTGTGACTTGTTTTTTGATTAATATTATAATTTGGTTATTTCAAAGTTAAACAAATATTAATTATTCAAAGCATAATTTAATGTAATTTTTATAATTTATTTATTCTGTTGAACTTATTCATTTATTAAACGCAGCATCGGCTTATTTATTTCTTAAACACCTGAAATTATTCTGTAAATTCAAGGTCTTTGTCATGGGTTTCGGAGATGGTGAGGGAAGCGTAAAAGGCCAGCCCGAAGACAACAGCGCCTACAATGGCCGCACTTACCACTACTGAAAAATTATGCTTAAAAAAATCAAATGCGAAGATCATGACCGGAACCAGGCCGCGCACCATATTGGGAACGGTGGTGGTTGCCGTGTTCCGGATATTGGTACCAAACTGTTCTGCGGCCAGGGTAACAAACATCGCCCAATATCCTGTTCCCAGCCCCAGCCATACGCAGAAAAAGTAATATCTGGTTTCTGTGTCGGTATTGCCGAAAAGCATTACGCCTGCTCCTACAATGGTAAAAACCAGCATATAAAAAATAGCCATTTTACGGGATTTTAAAGCATGGGAAATGAACCCGCTCAGCAAATCGCCTACTGAAATCCCTACATAGGCCCACATGATAGCTTTGCCGGGATCAAGGTCTCTGATTCCCAGTTCGGGAGCGAACTGATTGGCAAGAACGGCCAGAATCCCGATGCAGAACCAGGTCGGCAACCCAACGGCAATGCATTTCAGGTACCGTACGAGGCGGTCTTTATTGGTAAAGAAGGAAAGAAAGTTCCCTTTGGAAACTGATTGGTACTCTATATTTTTATAAATCCCCGATTCTGAAACGCTGATCCTTAAGAACAGAAGCATAATCCCTAAAATTCCGCCGATGATGTATGAAATATTCCAGCCGCCGGCTAATTCTACGGTAAGCTGGGCAACCACGGCACCCATCAGTCCGAAACCGGCGACTACGGAAGTCCCGATGGCCCGCAGATTCTTCGGCAGGCTTTCGGAAACAAGCGTTATTCCGGCCCCAAGCTCCCCGGCAAGGCCAATGCCTGCAATGAACCGTAATCCGGCATACTGATACACCAGATGCTCCTCCGGAAAATACGGCAGGAAACCGCAGGCAATGTTGGCTAAAGAATACACCAGGATAGACCCGAAAAGCACGGAAAGCCTTCCCTTCTTATCGCCGAAAATGCCCCAGAACACACCGCCGATAAGCAGGCCGACCATCTGGCAGTTGAGAATAAACGTCCCTTCGGTATCCGGATTCAGACCTAATGCTTTAAGGCTCGGGATTCTTACAATACCGAACAGCAGAAGGTCATAAATGTCTACAAAGTATCCCAGAGCAGAAATGATAACGGGAATGGAAAAGATAAGCTTTGCTTTAGAAGCTAATGAAGGCTCTTGCATCTTGATTTTAAGTTTGGCTAAAAGTAAAAATTAATTTTAAGCCTGCCGTATTTTCATTCCCATTAAATTAATTTAACCGAAAATGACTATTCCATTTAATATTTTGATCTGTATATCAATATTTTAAAATGTTTTTTACTGCTTTATATATGATAAGGTTAATGCTACCCGAATATTTTCAAAAATATTCAGAATACTCTTTTTTAAACCAAAAAATATATTTAAAATTGTAAAAACAATGAATGATTGTTTTTATTACAATAAGGACTTTTCTGTTCAGGTTGGGTTATCATTTAATGGAACTATAAACAGGGTTCCGCATTTTATCCCGGAATACTGATTGGCCAGGAATCAAAAAGATTTAATCATGGAGTATTTTGTAGTACGTAATACAAATGAAAGATGAATAAATACGCTTGCAAGCAGCACCAACAGAGATCTGATGTGTTTAAACTCTGATCTGTATATTAATTATAAACATTAGCAAAAATGAAAAAACAGTTAAAGTCCCTACAGGACAAAAAGTTAAATAGCAATGATATGATTTCTCTGAAAGGAGGAAAAAAGCGTCAGGAACCTGTGAAGACGATGGTAATGACCAATAGTGGCGGACATACTTCTGATGATGGCAATACTGATGATTCAGACTGGGCAACCGGTTCAGATTTATAGAATATGTTTTTGAAAAAAACAGCAGAAAGCCAATTCTTATTGGCTTTCGTTTCTTTAGCCTTGCTGATCTCGTGCTCCGGTTATCACGCAACCGTTTCTGATTCAAATAAGGATGACGAAAGGTACAGGTATGTGTTCCACAATACAGATTATGACATTAAATTTCACAGCTATGGCGGAAGGCGTTTATGCCACCGTATGTTTTACCGCAAGTATGGAGAGCTGGTTTTCACCTACTATGACCGGTTAAGACAGGTTAAAAAGGAAAAAGGCAATGACGTGTATTACAGCTTTTTTATCGTAAAAGATATTCCGGAAAAGGTACTCCGGAATAATGATACGGTAACGGTGAAGCTCTATAATAAGGAAGTCACCTGCTTCGGTGAAAACTACCGAAAAGGAAAGAGAAAAATATACAAAAGGTATTTTACTTCCGGGAATACAAACTACCTCTTTATCGGGGAGTATAAAAGATTTTATAAAGATAAACCTGCGATTTATGAATATCACATGTCCCAGGAAATGGAAGGATTGGAATTATGACAGAAATTTTAATTATCTCAAAAGCAGATCTGGAACTGACAACCAACAGCGTCTGCGACTGGCTGAATTATTATGAGGTTCCTTTTATCAGAATAAATGTGGATCAGATCACCGATCCTGCCTGTTATGATGTGTTTGTCAATATTAATGATCATCAACTGGAAATTTTCGATAAAGTCAATAAAAGAAAGATCGATCTGGAAAATATAAAGGTCGTATGGTGCAGGAGATTTACAGACATGGTATATGATGAAATTATTAAACAGGAACATAAGATTGACCAGAACTTAATAAAATTTGCCAAGTTCCACGCCGCTGAAAGGAACAGGTTTTTAAGAATACTGTATGATTTTTATCCGGAATGGAAATGGTTCGACTATTACAAAGATTCTCTGAAAATTGATAAAATAGAAGTTTTAAGGCTGGCAAAAATGCATAACCTGAATATTCCTGAGACGTATATTGCCAACAGTAAGAAATCACTGTTAAGAATAATAAATCTGCATAAAAATCTTATTACGAAGCCGATTTTCGAGGGCGTTACTTTCTCTGACAGTAAGGGTATGTACGGTACCCATACACAAAAAGTCAAAAACCGGATGACCAAAGAATTTATCCCTTCTTTATTTCAGGAAAATATTGAGAAGAAGTTTGAATTGAGGATTTTTTATCTGAATAACGAGTTCTATCCGATGGCCATCTTTTCTTCTAAAAGCAGTAAAACAAAAACAGATTTCAGGAATTACGATATTTTTAATCCTAACCGGTGTGTGCCTTATCACCTGCCGCAGATCATAAAAGAAAGCCTTACCAGCCTGATGAAGGATCTGAATCTTTCCTCCGGCTCAATAGATATGATTAAAGATATAAACGGAAGATATGTTTTTTTAGAAGTCAACACAGTAGGTCAATTCGGGATGGTTTCCCTGCCGTGCAATTACCATCTGGAAAAAAAGGTTGCAGAATTTTTAATACAGAAAAAAGAGTATGCCTGATCATTTAAAAAATATAATCAAAAGAAATAAAGGGTCTTACATTCTGAGAGATCTGGACCCGTTGTTCAGCCCGAATGAGAAGCTTCCTGATTACCGGAATTTAAATATAAAATCTTCTTTCCAGAATGGATCAGGAATATACCTCAGCAAAAAATTTTATAAGAAAATATCCAAATTTTAACATTAAAATGGTTTATAAGCTGTATGCCGATATTATTCCTGTAAAAGGATATACGCGCTCCCTGTTGTTTGATCTGACAAAAAACAATTACTGGTATATTTCCAGTGAACTGTACGGGATTCTTACCAAAGAAATTGATTTTGAAAAATTACAGGATTTATACCCTGATAACGCTGACCTGTTGAAGTCATATAAAAAATTCTTAGAAAAAAACGATCTCATTTTTCAGGTATCCCCCGATGAAATAAATGCTTTTCCCTCCATCAGTATGCAATGGTACAGCCCGAGCAGGATCACAAACATGATTATTGATGTTGATGCTGAAACCTCGCTCACTTCACTCCCAAAAATAAACCGTGAAATAGGAACATTAGGTGTTGAGGCTATATTATTCCGCTGCTTCAGCGAAAAAAAGCTGCAGGAGCTGAAAAAATATATTGTTTACCTAAGTGATGATCCGCACAACAGATTACGTGACATTCAGCTTGAAATCAGCATCCCGGAAAAATCAAATTCAAAAAAAACAATTGCCGGTTTAAAGGAAATTTCAAAGCTTCCCATGATCAGTACGGTTACCGTGTATACTTTAAATGAACAATTAGCAACCGATCCGGCAGAAGACCATAAGATTCAGTATATCCGACAATCAGTAGAAGGTCCGGAAAACTGCGGGATCATACATGGAAATATTGATTCGATCAACCTGGAAATTATTTCAGAATCAATCCATCATAATTCCTGCCTCAACTGCAAACTGTCGATTGACAGCGCCGGGAATATAAAAAATTGCCCTTCTATGGCAGAAAGCTTTGGAAATATTGAAGATACGACCTTAGAAGAAAGTCTTCAGCATAAAGATTTCAAACGATACTGGAATCTTACCAAAGATGATATCGACGGCTGTAAAGATTGCGAATTCAGATATGTATGTACCGACTGCAGAGCTTATACCGAACGTTCTTATACAAATAAAGAAGGACTTGACATTTCAAAGCCTTTAAAATGCGGCTATAACCCATATACAGGCGAATGGGAAGAATGGAGCACAAATCCTTTAAAACAAAAAGCAATTCAATATTATGGAATGGAAAAATTTATTTAGAATCCTCATCTTCGTAAGCATGTTTTCTAATATAATCTATGCACAAAGCTATAAGATTTCTTACCGGATGAATTATAAACCGGACTCATTGTCTGAAGAAATTCAGACTAAGGATATGATTCTGTTGATTAAAAATAAAAAATCAAAGTTTTATTCTAAAGATCAGTATCTGAATGATTCTATCGTGATTGAAAAGGAAAAAACCGGAGGGAACGTTCATAAAAAATACGATTACCATTTTATGGTGATCAAAGATAACCGAGAGAAAAAAACCAACAGATTTACCGTTTTGCTCAGGGATCTTTATAAAATTTCAGGGGCAAGCCCTCTTTTTAAATGGGAAATAAGTAAAGTCACCAAAAAAATAGGTGATTACAACTGCCAGAAGGCAATGCTTACCTATTCCGGCCGTACCTGGGAAGCATGGTTCACCAACGATATTGCTTTACAGAACGGACCCTATGTTTTTGACGGGCTGCCCGGATTGATCGTATATATGAAAGACAGCGGAAACAACTATGAGTTTTCATTTACCGGAATAAAAAAGGATGAAACCACCGATATCCGTTATCTGTCTGCCAAACCTCTGGATATTACGGCAAAACAATGGGTAAAAGTCCAGAAAGACCACTATAATGATCCGTACAGGGAAATGAAAACAGGAAATGTAAAAGTCCGCTGGCAGGATAAAGACGGAAAGGAATTTGTACCGGATTATAAAGAGCTGACGAAAAACGAACAGCAGTATATCAAAAAGCATAACAACCCGATAGAATTGGCAGGTGCTGTCCGGTATCCTTAAATAAGCCAACAGCAATTTAACTGTTGTAAACTAAATTCTACAATTACAATAAGCATCCTGACACGGTGCTTATTTTAGTTTACTGATGGTTTGCAGCCTCAATCGTCCTATGCATTGGTGGATTCCTTCCATAAGGTTCTCATTTTAGGCTGTTCCTGTCTGCAGTTTGTTATCTGTTCTGCTCACTATGGCCAAATAAAAAAACCTTCCAATTTCTTGAAAGGTCTTTTAAAATATGTTTTTTCAGTGATTGATTATCTTGCGATATTCACGGCTCTGGTTTCCCTGATTACCGTTACTCTTACCTGTCCAGGATAGGTCAATTCATTCTGGATTTTTTCTGAAATGTCATAAGACAGCTGGGAAGCCACTTCGTCATTTACTTTTCCGCTTTCTACCATTACCCTCAGTTCCCGGCCTGCCTGGATAGCGTAAGCCGATGAAACACCGTCAAAGCTTAATGCTGCCGCCTCAAGGTCTTTCAGTCTCTGGATGTAAGATTCCAGCACCTGTCTTCTTGCTCCCGGCCTTGCTCCTGAAATGGCATCGGCTACCTGGATGATTGGTGACAGCAATGAAGTCATTTCCACTTCGTCATGGTGAGCTCCGATGGCATTCACCACTTCTGCATTTTCACCGTATTTCTCTGCCCACTGCATTCCTAATAAAGCGTGAGGAAGCTCTGATTCCTGCTCCGGCACTTTACCGATGTCATGCAGTAATCCTGCTCTTTTGGCCAGCTTTACATTCAGTCCCAGTTCAGCAGCCATGGTTGCGGCGATGTTTGCCACTTCTCTGGAGTGCTGTAAAAGGTTCTGGCCGTATGAAGAACGGTATTTCATTCTTCCCACGATCTTGATCAGTTCAGGATGTAATCCGTGGATTCCCAAATCGATGATCGTTCTTTTTCCAACTTCAATAATTTCCTCTTCGATCTGCTTTCTTGTTTTTTCCACCACTTCTTCAATTCTTGCCGGGTGGATCCTTCCGTCCGTTACCAGTCTGTGAAGGGAAAGTCTTGCGATTTCTCTCCTTACCGGGTCAAAACATGAAAGAAGAATGGCTTCAGGGGTATCATCAACAATGATTTCAACGCCTGTAACGGATTCCAAAGCACGGATGTTACGTCCTTCCCTACCGATAATCCTTCCTTTTACCTCGTCCGACTCAATGTTGAAAACCGATACGGAATTCTCAATGGCCTGTTCCGTCCCGATTCTCTGGATGGTCTGGATAATGATTTTTCTTGCTTCGCTTTTCGCATTAAGCTGGGCTTCTTCCATAATGCTCTGAACGTGTGCCTGAGCTCTGGTTTTCGCTTCCGCCTTCATGGTTTCCACCAATTCTGCTTTGGCTTCTTCTGCGGTATAATTGGCTATTTTTTCAAGGACCTCTACTTTCTTAGCGGTTGCAGAATCCAGTTCCTGCTGTTTTCTTTCCAGGATCTCTGTTTTCTTGGCGTAATCTGCAATCTGCCTGTCCAGATCTTTTTCAAGCTTTCCGGTCTTGCTGAGCTCGTCATTCAGCTTGTGTTCTTTGTCTTTGGTTCTTTTTTCAACCTCCTGCATTCTCTTTTCGCGTGCCTGGATATCGGCATCATGCTGGGATTTCAGCTCCAAAAACTTTTCCTTCGCCTGAAGGTTCTTTTCTTTTTTTATGGATTCGGCCTGTACGTTAGCTTTTTCTATAAGATTTTCAGCATTTTTCTGTGCATCATCTATAATAAATTTTGCTTTGGTATTGAGTGAGCTCCTGGAGAAAAACATCCCTACTGCTGCACCGATTACCAGGCAAATAATGCCAATTATAATTTCTATCATAATTTATATTAAGTTTTAATTGTCTTCATATTAAATAAAAAAAGCCTACAACAATTCAGTGATATAGAGTAAACTCCTAATCAACACGATTTGAACTGATTTCCACTGTCTGTAATCCGGACGGACCGGCACGCCATTCGATGGACATTTGTTCGGTAATTGTTTAGCGTTGAGTTTACCTTTAATGTGTTAGAATTATTGTAGGCAGTTTTTGCGGGAAAAAAAATCTATTTCCCTGTTTATTTCATTTCATTCACTTCACCCATAGACTTGCTGATCTGCATCAATCTGTCTCCGGCAGAATGTATTGTTTTCTCGTAGTTTGCAGACACCACCTCGGCATTGGTTCCCAGTTTAAGGGCACACATAGCCAAAGCATCCTGTTTGTCTCTTACATCGAAATTCTGTTCAAAATCTTTAATCATATTCTCAATCTGCTTCCCTACCTTACGCAGTGTTTCTTCTTCTGCTGCCGGTACGTTTAGCGGATACACCCTTCCTGCAATGTTGATGGTTATTCTTCTTACCTCCATTATAATCCGCTGTTTTGAAGCTGTGCAATACAGAAATCCACTTCTTTTACCAGCCTGTTGATGTGGTTCTTCATCAACCGGTTATGTTCAGGGTTTCCTGATATTGCTGAATAAAGCTTTATATTTTTTTGTTCTTCTGCTAATACCTGACTTTTTTTTCTCTCCTCATCATATTTCTTCTTCAGTTCTTCATGCTCCTGGTTCAGTTCAGAAAATTTTTCAGCAAGATTTTTGTAATTCTTTTGTAACAGCAAAATCTTTTTCTCTAATTCTGAAAAATGGTTTTCTAAATCTTGAAGCATTCAGGTTTTGTATATTCTAACTGTTAGCAAAAATAACAAAATATTAATACTAACAAAAATAAAACGCGCTATATTTTGATTCAAAACAAAAAGGAGACACAAAATGCATCTCCTTTTTTTATCTTAAAAATATTTTTTATTCAAATTTCAGCACGAAAAATATCGCTCTTGTCTGTAATGTAGACATCGCTGATGTCCAGTACGGCGGCGTGGTAGCATTATCTGCAACAATCTCGTTATTCATGATGAAGGTACCTCTGATAGCCGGTGTCAGCTTAAATTTATTAAAGTAGAACTGGATCCCCATTTCCGCAGACCAAGCAAAGTTATGCGTGGTAGACCTGAATACCTGCTGAAAGTTATCATCCGTAGAATCTGAGTTGGACTGAAGGTTGACAATGTAGTTCACCCCTGCTGCCACATACGGCCTGGAGTTGTACCATCTCATTCCGTGAAACTCCAACAGTACAGGAACATCTACCAAAGTAGTTTTAATCTCCCTTACGCGGTCTCTTTCCGTTAAAGGGATAGGAATAAACGGATCATTCGTCAAAGTTCCCGCAGCATACTGGTCGTTTGACTGTGTGTTGAAGGTAAGCTGTCTCTGCCCAAATTGTAACCCCGGTTCCAGTCTTACATCCAGATAGTCATTCAGCCTCCATTTGGCAATCAGTCCGGCACCGAAGCTGTAGCTCGCTTTGGATGTAATAAGATTCTGGTTATTATTCATACCATATCTCGGATCGAGAACGATACGGTAGCCAAGCCTGTTTCCGTTCAGGTAAAACCCCCAGCTGAATTTCTGCTCGTCAAAGTCTTCCAGCTTATCCATTCTGTTTCGGGTTCTGAATTGCGCGTTTGATAACACGGCAACATTTACTGAGGCTAAAACCAGTGCTTTTAATAAAAATTTACTCATAGGTTACTTTGTTGCTTTATAAATTGTGGCTATACCTAAACTTAGTTTTTTATATTCAACTTTTTTAAATCCTGTATCTAAAAGAATTTGTCTCATCTTCTCCCCGAAAGGAAAAGCGTTTACAGAATCCGGAAGGTATGTGTATGCCCTATTATCCTTAGAGACCAGTCTGCCGATGGCAGGCAATATATTTTTAAAGTAAAACATATAAAATGGTGCTAAGAAACCCTCAACCTTTGAAAACTCCAGTATATAAACACTCTTGTTATCTTTAACCACTCTTCTTAATTCTGCCAAACCTTTGGTAAGGTTTTCAAAATTCCTCACTCCGAATGCAACGGATACTGCATCGAACCTGTTATCCTCGTAAGGTAAGTTCTCCGCATCTCCTTTTTGCATGGAAATTTTGCCGTCTAATTTAAGTTTTTTTATTTTAATAACGCCAACATTTAACATTTGTTGCGATAAATCCAAACCAATCACTTTGGAGCCTGTTCCCTTTTCAATGGTGATGGCAAGATCGCCCGTTCCCGTAGCCACATCCAGCACTTCCTGCGGGTTATCATTTTTCATCCACTTCACCAGCGTATTCCTCCACAAAACGTCAATTTTCATGGACAGTACATGATTCAGAAGATCATATTTCGGTGCTATGTTGTCAAACATATCTTCTACCTGGCTCTTCTTCGTTGCTTCAGAGTTGTAGGGCGTAATTTTGGTAATATCTTTTGTCAAAACTTAAAACTTGTAATATTCTTTATAATAATTAAGGTAATCCTGCTTCCTGAAGATCTTTGATCTGGATTCCACCTGCTGGATGTTCTTGACTACTCTGTCATAATCTTCATCCACATTGTAATAAAAATCATCCGTAAATATTTTGCTGAAGCGCCGGGCTCCCCCAAAATATGGTTTTCCGTCAATCACGGTTTTATCCAGTGCCAAAAGTAATGAATCTTTTTTAAGATTGTATCCGTAATACTGATCATTGATGTAATAATCCTGATGGGCGATATTAATCAGCCCGCGGACTTTGTTTACTTCAAAAGCAGAATCAAAGAGCATTTTCTTGTTACGGTCAAAAACTTTAATTGAATTTTTCCCCTTCTTAAGGTCAACGGGAACAGTCTGACCTCCTGCAATAGTACCTTCTGAACCGTTATTGATCCTGTAATAATAGGTATCCGGCGTAGGGTTATCCACCACATAATAATTCTTCTTGGCTAAAAACAGGAAGTAAACTCCGAATGCAACGATAAACGCCACAACTGCAATAACTAAGCCTTTTAAAGACGCATTATTTTTCATAAGACTGTAAAGTACAATTTTTGCAAATTTAATAATATTTTTAATTCTTTGTTGTTAATATTAATTATTAACTTTGCCTCTTTAAAAAATCATATAAACGAATGCCGAATACGATCATTATTGGTTCTGGATCTTATCTTCCCAGCAAAATTATCGGGAGAGACTATTTCTTAGATTCAGAGTTTTATTCAGATGACGGAATAAAGATTGATAAACCCGCAGAAGAAACGATTGCTAAATTTGTTGAAATTACAGAAATAGAAAACAGAAGATTCATTGATGAAGGTCTTTCCAATTCACAAATCGGGTATGAGGCTGCAAAATTAGCGATTGCAGATGCAAAAATAGATCAGGAAGAACTGGATTACATTATCTATGCCAGTAATTTCGGAGAAGTGACCGTACACGGATACGCTGATTTCATGCCGACTATGGCTGCCAGGGTAAAAAATAAATTAGGGATTAAAAACAGGAAATGCATTACCTATGACATGCTTTTCGGATGCCCGGGATGGGTGGAAGGCATGATCCTCGCTGATAACCTGATTAAAGCCAAAGTTGCCAAAACCATTCTGATCATCGGTTCAGAAACACTGAGCAGGGTAACAGACCCGCACGACAGAAACAGGATGATTTTCGCAGACGGAGCCGGAGCGGTAGTGGTAAAGGCCACCGATGAAGAAAATGTAGGGATTATTGCCCATAACACAATATGTGACAACGGCCTGGAGCTGGATTATCTGGCTAACGGACCTTCCATCAACAAAGAATCTGACCAGAGCCGCCTGTATGTAAGGATGCAGGGAAGAAAAATTTACGAGTACGCTCTTAAAAATGTTCCTGCTGCAATCAAGGAAACGATTGATGATGCAGGCCTTTCCATTGAAGATATCAACAAGATCCTGATCCACCAGGCCAATGCCAAAATGGATTATGCGATGATCGAGAGGCTTCACAAGCTTTATAACATCAGAGAATATGACCATTCGGTTTCCCCGATGACGATCCAGGAATTCGGGAACTCTTCCGTTGCTACCATTCCTACGATGTATGATTTAATTATTAAAGGAAAAATGGAAGGTCATACGTTTAAAGAAAAAGGTAACATTGTGATGACTTCGGTAGGTGCCGGAATGAACATCAATGCGATCGTATACAGATTTCCTTAATCTATTTTAATCTAACAAAATAAATAAAAGCACAGGGAATCATTCTTTGTGCTTTTTTAAAACCAGTTATGCAAAGAAATTTTTTTATCATTGCGGTGATCTTCCTTTTTCTGGAAGTCTATATTTATCAGGCCATCAGGACACTTACAGACAACTTCTGGCTGAGGACAGGCTACTGGGTTTTCTCGCTGGCTGTTTACGGGTTTTTCGCGTACGAAGTGACCCATTTCAGCAGGGCAGACAGAAGCATGGTAAGAGCCCAGATCATGATCTCGCTTTTTCTTGTTTTTATCCTGCCTAAAGTTTTCGTGGTTTTATTTTTGCTGATTGATGATATTTTCAGAACCGGCAGTTACCTGATCGGGCTTTCAAAACCAACGGAACATTTTTTTCCGGAAAGAAGGAAGTTTTTAAGTCTTGTCGGTTTGGGACTGGGAGGCGTACTTTCTGCCCTGTTTATTGACGGGATTACCTTCGGGCGCTACCGTCATAAAGTGAGAAAGGTAAAAGTAAAGCTGGCCAATCTTCCCAAAAGCTTCAAAGGATATAAAATCATTCAGATTTCAGATGTCCACAGCGGCAGTTTTTCAGATCCGTCCAAACTGCAGCATGCCATTGACCTGATCAACGAACAAAAAGCTGATCTGGTGCTGTTTACCGGAGATATGGTGAATAATGTGGCTGATGAATTCAAACCGTTTATCCCGCTGTTTTCCCAGATTACAGCAAAAGACGGCAAGCTTGCAGTCCTCGGCAATCATGATTACGGCGATTATGTAAAATGGGATTCCCTTGGTGACAAGAAAAAGAACCTTGATACGCTGATTGCGTATGAAAAGCAGGCCGGCTTCGATATGCTCCGGAATGAACATAGAATCATCGAAAAGAACGGTGAAAAATTATATATCCTGGGCGTTGAAAACTGGGGTTTAAAACCCTTTCCGCAATTCGGCAGACTGGACGATGCCTTAAAAGGCGTACCGGAATCTGCAGCCAAGATCTTGATGAGCCACGACCCTACCCATTTCGATTATGTTGTAAAAATGCACCCCGGAAATGTACACCTTACCCTCTCCGGACATACGCATGGAATGCAGTTTGGCCTGGACCTTAAAAATATAAAATGGTCTCCGGTTCAGTACCGGTATTCCAAGTGGGCCGATCTCTATGAAAGCGAAGGGAAAATGCTGTATGTAAACCGTGGCTTCGGGGTATTAGGGTATCCGGGAAGGGTTGGCGTTTTGCCGGAAATTACGCTTTTTGAACTGGCTTAATTTGTTATCAGATTCTTTATTTATTTTTGCACGTAAATCTGTATGAATCCATAGTTTTTTTAACGCAAAGATTTATTTTGACACTTTATAGTAGAGGGATCAAAGATGAATCAATATATTGATTTGATGAAGTATACTTTTCAGCTTTTCGAAGCAAGTTTATTTGTCTTTGCTATTCTGAAAATCAAGATTTGAATCATTAAATCTGTTACTTTTTAAAAGCAAAGATTTATTTTGAGCTTTAATAAAGGGAGCAAAGATGAATCAATATATTGATTTGATGAAGTATACTTTTCGGCTTTGCGAAGCAAGTTTGTTTGTCTTTTTTCTTCTAAAAATCAACTATTTAAATAATTAAATCTGAAACATTTTTTAACGCAGAGATTTATTTCGAAACTTTATATTAGAGGGGAGCAAAGATGAATCAATATATTAATTTGATTAAGCATACTTTTCAGCTTCGCGAAGCAAATTCATTTGCCTTTGCTTTCTGAATCAATATATTGAACAATTAAGCCTTTGCGTGTAAATTAATTCATAGCCAGATTTTAATATCAAATAAAAAATCCGTGAAATCCGTGGGAAATAAATCTAAAAAATATAATCTTTCATCCGGGAAGTAGCCATTTCTTTTTCATTGATCCAACTGAGGAGGGCATCCAGTTTATCCTCCATTTTCTTTCCTGAATTCAGTTTCCTGTAAAAAGGGATTTTAAACCTGTGTTTATTAAAATCGGTAAATTGCCAGGTACTGAGATAGATCAGCACAAATTCATCGTTTTTTAATGTTTCGAAAACCATATTCCGGTAATATTTCATCGGAAGCACCTGGAACACAAAATCATTATACGGCAGCTGGCTGTATGGGGAGATACTTTCCGGCACCCTGCTCAACCCGTTTTCTTCATGGATTTCCGTATCTCTTTTCAGCCGTTTGAAAGGGAAAAGAATATTGGCATTATCGATATCGGAAATGTAATTAAATTCCATCATTTTCAGGCTTTCCAAAGGAAGCTGATGATCTTTCCTGCGAATGCCTCTGATCTGTTTTCCTAAAATTTCCTGTGCTGATTTCTTCGTGTCTTCAATTTCCTGAAGCGTGTCGTTTTTATGATAAAAAGCAATTTCATGCCCTTGGGATGAAATTGCTTTTATTAAATTCTGAAGGCTGCATACCAATGAAACTTCTACAAAAAAAGTAGCTTTAACATCATGAATATCTAAAATCCTCAGGATCGCTTTTGTATTATCAACGGTAATCTGTAATCGTTCTTCATCTGAAATATGCATACTGCTTTTTGACTCAGCTTCAATATTTACGATGTTAAAAGTTAATAATACCATTTAAATTAAATTTTAGATAAATCATATAATCTATACATTATCAAATATCAATATAATTTATATTAAAGTCAAGATTGACCTTGTGAATCTTTGTTCAGTTTTACTTTGAGATTTTTAATCATATCTTTAGTCATTTCAGAAATCCCGAAATCATAAGATAATCCCCAGTCATTTTTTGCTACGGAATCATCTATAGAAGCCGGCCATGAATCTGCGATCTGCTGTCTGAAATCTGGCTTGTAATCAATTTCAAATTCCGGAATTTCTTTTTTGATTTCTTCTGCAAGTTCTTTAGGTGTGAATGACATTCCGCCAAGATTGTAAGACGAACGGACAGTCAGGCTTTCTTTCGGAGCTTCCATTAATTTTAAGGTGGCATTGATGGCATCATCCATATACAGCATCGGCATGCCTGTATTCTCAGAAATAAAACTGGTATACTTTCCTTCTTCAATCGCTTCATAAAAAATTTCAACTGCATAATCTGTTGTTCCGCCGCCTGCAGGTGTTTTCCATGAAATCAGTCCCGGATAGCGTATGCTTCTTACATCTACTCCATGCTTGTCAAAATAATACTCACACCATTTTTCACCGGCCATCTTTGAAATCCCGTATACGGTAGTCGGATTCAGAACAACATCCTGCCCTACGTTTTCCTTCGGAATTCCTTTCCCGAAAACAGCAATTGAACTCGGCCAGAAAATCTTCTGAATAAGACCTTCTTTTGCCAGTTCACAAAAATGAATAAGCGGTTCAAGGTTCAGTTTCCATGCAAACAGCGGCTGCTTTTCTGAAGTTCCGGACAGCAGTGAAGCCAAATGGTATACAGTGGTGATATCATAGTCTTTAATCACCTGTTTTACCAATTGGGTATTGGTAACATCCATTCTTTCATAATAGCCTGCAGAAGTAAGGCCTTTCTGCCATCTGTCCAATCCTGAAGCAACAACATTTTCAGCTCCGTGAATTTCAACCAGCCTGTTTGTAAGTTCAGTACCTATCTGCCCTAACGCGCCGGTAATCAAGATTCTTTCCGTGTGGGATTCCATTTTTCTATATTATTATTGATCTTGAGCAAAAGTAAATATTTTCAAGCCTATCTTAAAACAAAATTGTAAATTCGGTTACAAAATCTGCCCATGAAAAAAACATTCATGCTGTTCATACTGCTTTCCTGCACATTTTCAGCACAATACACGGACATCAGCATTGTAAAGGAAGTCAAGGTAAAAAACAAAGGGGTCGTTGTTTCGGCACATCCTCTGGCCAGTGAAGCAGGTGCCCGGATTCTTAAAATGGGTGGGAACGCCTATGATGCCATTGTTGCGACACAATATGCCTTGGCTGTGGTTTACCCGCAGGCAGGAAATATCGGCGGCGGCGGATTTTTGGTCGGTGTAAAAAACAACGGTGAGAAATTTACTATTGATTACCGTGAAACGGCACCTCAGAAAGCTTTTCATGATATGTATGTTGATAAAAACGGTAAAGCCGATACAGACCTTTCCCAAAACGGCAGACTGGCTGCAGGAGTCCCGGGAAGTGTCGCCGGCTTTTTTGCAACGTTAAAGTACTGCAGGCTGCCGATGGACCAGCTTATCCGCCCTGCTATTGATCTCGCAGAAAAGGGATTTGCGATTACCGAACAGGAAGCCGGTTTATTAAATATGGGTAAAACCTATTTTCAAAAGCATAATACCTCTCCCATAGCCTTTGTGAAGAATACGCCATGGAAAGCAGGTGACATCCTGGTTCAGAAAGAATTGGCAGAGACTCTGAAATTAATCCGGAAACAGGGCATCAAAGGTTTTTATGAGGGCAGAACTGCAGAACTTCTGGCTGCTGAAATGACAAAAGGAAACGGGATTATTTCACTGCAAGATCTTAAAAACTACAAAGCCGTAGAAAGGAAAGCGCTGGAATTTAATTATAAAGGACATACAGTAGTTTCGATGCCGCTGCCTTCAAGCGGCGGAATTTTACTGGCGCAGATGCTTACCATGGCGAGCTATGAAAATCTGGAAAAATACAGGCAGAATTCTACGAAAGCTGTCCAGATTATGGTGGAAGCAGAACGGCGGGCGTATGCCGACAGAGCTGAATATATGGGCGACCCGGATTTCATTGATGACCAGACCGCGTATTTAATTTCTGACCGTTATCTTAAAAGCAGATGGAAAAGTTTCAGTTTCAGTAAAGCCACGCCAAGTTCTGAAGTCGGGAAAATTATAAAACAGCCGGGTGAATCCACGGAAACCACGCATATCTCTGTGCTTGACAAGGAAGGAAATGCAGCTGCGGTTACCACAACGCTGAACGGCCTATACGGAAGTAAAGTTGTGGTTTCGGGGGCCGGATTCTTTTTAAACAATGAAATGGATGATTTCTCTATAAAACCTGGGGTCCCGAACATGTTCGGAGCGGTTGGCGGTGAAGCTAATGCTATCCGTCCGAATAAAAGGATGCTTTCATCCATGACCCCGACGATTGTCCTGAAAAACGGAAAGCCGTACATGGTGGTAGGAACACCGGGCGGAACCACAATTCCAACGTCTGTTTATCAGTCTATTGTTAATGTAATTGATTTTAAATTGAATGCCAATACTTCCGTAAATGCTCCAAAGTTCCATCACCAGTGGCTTCCCGACACGGTGGCTTTTGAAAATAATTTTCCCGAGACAACCGTCATGGACCTGGAAAAACTGGGCTATAAAGCTGAAAGCTGGAATCAGATCGGCAGGACAGAAATGATTCTGGCTGATGATAACAGGATGGTTCATGCGGTTGCCGACGGCCGTGGCGACGATTCCGTGGCGGTGGAATGAGTGTGATTAATCAAGGCTTTTTGTACCTATTTGAACTAATTCAGGTTTTGATTTTTCAGCAAAGTAAAATCTGAAGAATTTAAGAATTCCGGTAACGGATATGTAATCCGCCAGTTTCGGCGGGGCTTCCAGCCCCGCCGAAACTTTCTGTTATAGTCTCAGGTAATTTTCTTATTTTTCAGAATTAAAACAGACTCATTGAAAACGAAAAAAATTTATCAGCAGCTTTATTTCCAGGTCATCATTGCTATTATTGCAGGGATCCTTTTAGGAAATTTCTATCCCGAACTGGGTGAAAAGATGAGGCCTTTGGGTGACGGATTTATCAAACTGGTAAAGATGATCATTGCACCTGTGATTTTCATTACCCTTACTTTGGGGATTGCACACATGACCGACCTTAAAAAAGTAGGAAGAATTGCGGTTAAGGCCATGATTTATTTTTTCACATTCTCCACGCTGGCACTGATTATCGGTCTGATTGTAGGGAATGTCCTGCAGCCGGGACACGGCCTTCATATTGACCCGGCGAGTCTTTCAGGAGATGTTTCACAGTATCAGCAAAAAGCCCATGAGTCTACCCTCACCGGCTTCATTATGAATATCATTCCTGAAACCTTATTCAGTCCGTTGGTTGGGGAAAATATCCTGCAGGTACTTCTTGTATCTGTTTTAATGGGTGTCGCCTTGGTATTGACGAAAGAAAAGAGCCATAAAGTAACCGACTTTTTACAGGACCTTTCGGCGCCGGTTTTTAAAATTGTACACATGCTGATGAAAGCAGCGCCTATCGGGGCTTTCGGAGCCATGGCCTTCACGATTGGGAAATACGGCCTTCAGTCTGTACTGAACCTTATTTTCCTGGTCGGTACTTTTTACATTACTTCTGCCTTATTTGTGGTGGTGGTGCTTGGCGCAGTTGCCTGGTACAACGGCTTCAATATATTCAAATTAATGTATTACCTGAAGGAAGAGCTGTTACTGGTTCTGGGAACAAGCTCTTCTGAATCTGCGCTTCCGGGAATCATGGAGAAGCTGGAAAAGGCAGGCTGTTCCAGAGCGATTGTCGGGCTGGTAGTACCCACCGGCTATTCTTTCAACCTTGACGGCACCAACATTTACATGACGCTGGCTTCCCTGTTTATTGCCCAGGCCATGGATATCCACCTTCCTATTGAAAAGCAGATTATACTTCTGCTGGTGGCCATGCTGAGCTCCAAAGGGGCGGCGGGAGTTACGGGTGCCGGGTTTATAACACTGGCAGCTACCTTAGCTGTAGTGCCGGAAATTCCTATTGCGGGAATGACCCTTATTTTAGGGATTGATAAATTCATGAGTGAATGCAGGGCTTTAACCAATGTCATCGGGAATTCTGTAGCTACCGTGGTGGTTGCCAACTGGGAAAAACAGCTGGATAAAAATCAGCTCCGGTATTGTCTGGACCATCCGAATGAAATAGAGAAAAAGCTGGAAGTGTAATCTGAAAACAGATGGTCTTTTACAGACAGAACCCTAGCCCTGATTGCAGCGAAAATCCTTTTTTGAAGAAAAAGATTGCAGCGGAAAGCAGGAAACAGCTCCCAAAAAATGAGTAATAAGTAATTGGTAATGAGTAATATATTACTATTACAACCTACACTAAAATACACAGACTTGAAGGCTGGACTTTGATATGAACGGGTGATTTTATTTTATTGAATTCCCCGTCCAGGTGCCAGTTTTTGGTATTTACTTTAAATTCTGCTTCTGAAACAGGCAGATAGGTGATGTAATCATCTTCTTTCAGTTTTTTGGTAAACATCCTGAAAGCAAAAAGCGCAGAATAGGTTAAGGGGAATTTCTTCACCAGCACCATATCCACCAGGCCGTCGCTTTTGCTTGCCTGCGGCGCAATATAGGCATGGTTGCCAAACTGCCGGGTATTGGCGATGTTCACCATCAGGTATTTCCCGTTGTACTGCTTATATTCTTCATTCAGAAATTTAAGCTTGATCGGTTTATAGCTGAAAAATGTTTTCAGGGAAACTTTGATGTAATTTTTAAATCCGCGGGTTGTTTTTTCGAACTCCTTCACTACTTTTCCGTCAAATCCGGTTCCTGATACATTGATGGAAAGCAGTCCGTTAACGGTAAACGTATCAATTTTTCTGGAATTTCTTACTTTGAGCTTTTCCAGCAGTTCGTCCAGGTTTTTGCTGAATCTGTTTTCGTTGGAGAAGCCGTTGCCGGAGCCGGCGGGGAAAATAGCCAGAACCTTTTCGGTATGAATAATATTCCGTGCCACGGTTGAAATAGTTCCGTCCCCTCCGATAGCCACGAAAACGTCCACATCATTGAAATGAGCCTGAATAAATTCATCCGTTCCGGGAATGGATTCCGAAATATAATACAAAGGGTCTTTTACCTTCGCTTTCAATTCATTGAGAAACGGCTGATAATTTTTCTTCGCCGAAAAGGGATTGATGATGAAGGCAACTTTTTCCATTGGTGCAAAATTAAAAAATGCTTCCGGATGGGAAGCATTTATATCAGTTAATTTTCATTCTTTCTTTAAATGCAGGGTTTACCGTATCTTCCAGTTCCTGCCATGAAACAGGGATGGTGATATCGCCTGCGGCAAAAGCTGCGATTTCATATGGGCTGTAGTGGAAGTACAGGTTCTTTTCATCAAAATAAAAATTTTCCGTAGCCGGGATTATATCCACCAGGAGCATTTCTGAATTATTGACTTTCCCGTTGCTGTCGGTGGTCCCGCTGTTTATTTTATTGATGTTTTTCATGAGGAGTGCTTCCAGCTTGCTTTTGGGCATAGAGGTAATGTCTTTCAGCACAACTTTTTTATTGTTTTCCAAGTCGAATACCCTTTCTGAGAAGCCGTAATTGTCATGCGCACCGCCTTCGTATGAACCCCAGACATATTCGATGTGGAGATACCCGTTTTTATTTGATTTCATGTTCATCCCCGTATCGGAATACCATTCCTGCGAAAATGTAAGGTCTGAAAGAAAGTCTTTTGAATCTTTTTTAACACTGGCAAAATATTCGTTTTTGTTTTTTTCAAGCAGTGCCTGAAGTCCGTTTTCAGAAAAATCCTGAATATTTTTATTGTCAAAGTAAATGCTGTCCAACAGGTTTTTATCTGTAATTGTTGGAAAAACCAGCAGCCTGGAATAATATCTTATTTTAAGGGAGTCACTCACCTGAACAGAATCTTTTACCTGTACAGAATCCACCGTAAATGCCTTCGGTTGATTTACTTCAGCTTTATCAGTACGATCCATATGGGCTTCAGACTTTTTACATGCAGAAAAAATAAGGAAAGAGGATAATGCGAGAACGGCGAAGGTATTTTTCATAATTGCAATTTCTTTCTTATATGCAAAAACCATTCAAAAAATGAATGGTTTTACTGTGATCTTTAAATTTATTGGTTTTCTATTTTTTCACCAGGCTTATTACCTGGTTTTCCTGCTTGGAGGCAACGCCCCAGATCTGCTTAAATGCAGGATAATATTCCTTGGGATAATTAGGGCTCAGAATCTTTGTGGTAGAAATAACTTCTACGGTTCTGCCCTTCTGTTCTGCAATATAGCTGTACTCAATCTCCTTGTCATCGGTAACGATTTTTTTATTTTTAGGCATTTCCTCAACGGTGTAGCCTTCCGGAATTTCGAGGATAATCTTTTTTACCCGGGTAAAGGGAGACGTGAAATCAATAAGATATTTCCGTGCGTCTGCCTGGTCAAATTCATTGGAGCTTTTACTCAGGAATAGCATCGGGTTGATGATCATTTTCTTTCCGATTTTATCAATCAGGTTTTCTGAAGAGAACTTCATGGTGCTTTCAAAATCCCCGCTTTCCAACACCTTAGAATCTATATCATTGAAATCTATGGCAAAATTATCTTTGTACTGTTTCTTATACTTATCGGCATTGTCATCATAATTTTCTTTGGCAAACATAGCATAGGTTCCCGTATCGCGGTCCGAATAGGTTCCTGAAATGCTTCCGTCATCATTAATTTTTGCCTGTGCCGTAAGATAGGTAAAGCTTGTTTTGGCATTGATCATGGACAGCTGCTGTACTTTGTCTTTGGCCATTAAAACCCCGAACTGGTTCCAGTCCCTCGGAGGCAGCTGGTCCATTGAAGACTGTTTTGCCGTAGCATCATATAAATGGAAACCGTCTTTCGTCCTGATCGCCGCAATCACAAAATTCATGTTTGAAACATTGGGCGAGGCAATGTTAATAAGCCCGTTGCTTACTGTGGAAATGGTAAGCGGATCTGCTTTGATTCCTGCTTCGCGCATCATCATCACCAGAAAAAGGTTGATTTCGGCAGCATTCCCGGTTTTTGTTTCCAGCATTTTTTTAATGCCGTCTTCTGTATAAATTCCGCGGTCTTTGTTCCAGGTGAAGGTGTTTTTCACATAGTTAAAAATAGCATTTGCTTTTGCTGTTTCATCTGTCATCCCGGATATTCCGGCCGGCATATGCTCTTTAGCCAGTTTTGTCTTCTTTAATTCTCCCCCGAAGTCTTCATTTTCATACAGCCTTTCTTTGATCTGTTCCCAGGATGAGGAATACAGCTTCAGTTCCCGGAAATTGGTGGAATGCAGTTCGGCACTGATTTTTGTCCGGTAATTCATGTCATTATTAACAAACTTCTCACTTTTAAAGCCTTTTACATTTTCATAGCCGAACCGGTATGTCCTGTAATTTGCGCCATACATCGTCTTCTCCTCCACTTCCCGGTGCTTAGGGCTCAGAAAGCCGGTATAGTTCACATTGTAGGCAATGTTGGAAGGGCTGTCCAGAACATATTCGGTGTATAAGGAAGGCGTGTCGGTTTCAATTACGATTTCCGGTACGATAAACAGGAACGGGGAGTTTACTTCATACTGGTATTCGATGACCGATCCGTTTTTCACATTCGGAAAAGCAAATTTACTGATTGACACGTACTTGCTTTCTTTACTTTTGTATTTTGAGCTTTTATCAACTTTTGTGGCCACTGAAACCCCGTTTTCAAGGTTATACGTAAAAGCCTTCATTTTGGAGAGTGTTTCCTGATTGCTTCCGTTCTGATAAAGAGGCACCTCAAGATTCAGCCAGTCTTCTGCTTTATCCTTGTCATAGATCTTTACCCTGTAAAATGCTTTTTTAACAAGGTTGCCCGTATTGTTGTCGATACTGAAATGCAGGGATTTGTATAAAATTTCTGCCGGAGCATTTTCATCCAGCGCCGATTTCTGTTTTGATAAATCGGCATCACTGAATTTAGGAGGTTCAAGGAACTGGTGTTTCTGCGCTTCAACAAATATAAAATTCACTGAACAGAATGCCAGAAAGAGGATTTTTTTCATGCTTAGATTTAAATGGTATTATTCTTTAATCAAACTTACGACCTGACTTTCACTTTCGGATATAACTTTCCAAATGTGTTTAAAAGAAGTATAATATTCTTTAGGATAATTCTGGCTTAAAACATCTACCTTTGAAAGTACAGAAATCTTATGATCCACGAATTCTACTTTATAAGTGTAAGATATTTCTTTATCATCAGTTACAATTTTTTTTGGTTTTGGCAGGCTTGAAACTTTGTAACCATCAGGAATTGTTATTTCCACTCTTTTTTCTCTGGTGAATGCAGAAATAAAATCTATCTGATTTTTTCTTTCTTCTTTCTGATCAAATACTTCGTTACCCACATTAAGAAATAATAATGGATTTAAAATAATTTTATCTCCGACAACATCCATCAAAGTACTGCTTGAAAATTTCATTTGAGATTCGAACTCTCCATTATCAAGTAACTTAGATTCAATTTCTTTTATATCAGCTGAGAATTCTGATTTAAAATTCTGATTATATTTATCTCTGTTTATATCATATTCATCATAGGCTTCGATAGCATACAATCCATTTTCATTTTTAATGAAAGTACCTTTAATTTCAGTATTGTTTATATCAATATCAGCTTTAATAGTCAGATTTTTTTTACTGATGTTTGTATTTGAAAAAGAAACGTCAGTAGCTTTGTCATTTTCAATTAAAATCCCGAAGTCATTCCAGTCTCTTTCCGGCATTATATTTACTTTGGAATTAAATGATGTAGCATCATAGAAATATAATTGGTTATTGATCTTAACAGATGCTAAAACATGATTCAGGTTATTCAGATTAGGTGAAAAAATATTAAGAATACCATTATCAACAGTAGATATCAAAAAAGGATGAGCTTCCAAACCTGCGTGTCTTAACAGCGCAACCAATGTAAGATTAACATCAGCAGAATTGCCGGATTTTAATTTGATAAATTGTTTTAAATTCTGACTTGAGATTATCCCAAACTGCTTATTCCATTTGTAGTTATTTTTAACAAAATCAAAAATTTTATTGGCTCTTTCTAAAGGTAGATAATATGTTCTTATATTTTCAGGTATAACATCCTTAATATTGCTTTTTAAATAGCCCCCAAAATTTTCATTTTCTTTAAGCCTTTCTGCAATTTTGTTCCAACTGCCCGAAGATTCATATGTAAAATATCCAACAGAATATTTTTTTAATTCAGGTCTAATATATGCCCTGTATCTATCATTGTTTTTCAGATGATTTTCTTTTTGGATAGATTTCATATTATCAAATCCGAATCTGTAAATATTGTACCCAACCGCTAAACGGTTTTCCATTGTAGAGATACGGTATTGTGGCCTTATCAGATTACCCACACTGTTAAAAGAATAATCAATTTTATCAGGAGCTTCAAGACTATATTCCTGATAAACAACAGGAATACTATACTCTAAATAATAATTTAAATTAAAGATTCCTATAGTCAACTTATAAGAATATTCTATTACTGATCCGTCTGAAATATTAGGAATAGCCAATTTGTAAAATTTTAATCCTTTTACAACATTTTCTTTAAGCTGATCCTTTTTATTAATGGTTATTTTGTTTATTTTATTATCTTGATAATTATACACATTAACTTCAAAATCTGACATCATCTCGCCGCTCATAACCGGAATTTCGATATTTAACCACTCATCAGATCTCTTTTTATCATATATTTTAATTTTAGAATAAATGGTTTTTTCGCAAGAAATATCCTTAATATTATACCTTACACTGTTATAAAGTATTTCTGCAGGAGCGCTTGCTTCAATCAACGAATGTGGTTTTTTCAAATCTCCTTCATCAAATTTAGGATAAGCAAGAAATTTATGTTCCTGTGAAAAACACAGATTCGTAATCAGCAAAAAAAGCACACTTAATTTATTTAAAGTTTTCATATTTGATCGAAACTGCTTAAGATTTTTTTGACATTAAAATTTTAGAATTATCTGCATTCAGAATTTTTTTTCTGAAACTTATGTATTCTTTATATTTTTCTTTAGGGAAAATACCTTTATTAATCTGTATAGAACGCTTTACAATTAATTTATCGTCATGCTTCTCAAACGTCATTGTATAAGAACCAAATTCTGAATTAACAGTTCCATTTTTTGGCAATTCTTCTATATAGTAATCCTGTGGTAACTCATAAACAATTTCATATTCGTCCTGATAAGAAAAACGGCTTTCAAAAGGCAACTCTCTTGCAGAATCTTCATGAAAAGCAGCTTCTTTATAAATAGGTACAGCTCTAAAGATATAGCTGCTACCGACAGGTTTTGAATAATTTGTTGCTTTAAAATTTAAATCAAAATTTATTGATGCTATATTTTTATTATTATTAAAATCTTTAATTTCAACATTTTCGAAATCTAAGGTAGAATACACTTTTTTTATAACATCCATTTTCTCTTTTTCAGGAAGTAATAAATACATAAGATTAAAATCATACTGAGTTCCTGTGTAAGAGAATTTACCGCTTCCTGTAATGGTTTTATCAGGATTTATCTTAATATTTAAAATCTGTTTTTCTTTACTTTCTTCGGCAGAGTAAGTCGGTGTTTGCATAATGTCAATTCCATCAGGCTTTACAGTAAGAACATTTCTATCCGTGGTGCTATAGCTTAAATGATTAAAAGCCATCTGTTGGGAAGTATTTTCAAGCCAGATATTTCCTTTTTCAGTCGGTACAGTAAGAATAACATGGTTGCCTGCCATTTTGGGAAAATCTTTATCAAAGCTGATTGGTGAAGAATTAGAATTAATAATAGCATAGTAAGACTTAATTCCTGCTTCATCCAATAATGTTTTCATATAATTTGTAAGACCTTTACAGTCTCCATACCCTTTTTTCTGTACTTCATCCGGAAGCATGGGCTGCCAGCCGCCAATTCCTAAGGCAACAAAAATATATCTTGTTTTATCCTGCATGTACTGATATATTTTTTTCACTTTTTCCTCAGTAGTACCGGATAAATGAAGTGATGCTATTTCAGCTTTGATCTGCGGAGTAGAAGCGGAAACAGGAGTAAGAAGATTCTGATAGTACCAAATGCCGAAATCCTTCCATGATGCAATACTTCCCTGTTTTCCTTCAAGGTTAAATTTATCTAAAGAAAAACTTACTTTAGGTAAAATTCTCTGAGGGTTGGGAACCAATTGTCCATTGTCTATTGCAGAAATATTTTCATATTGATATGATTTATTTTCTCCATCACCATTTACTTTTACAGCAGAATAATTAAAAGGTGATTCATATATTTTTGAACGAAGATTAATTCCAGACTTATTCACAATAGTATAATTACTTTCTTCCAAAGCAACATTATACTCATAAAATGGAATAAAATCAGGAATAAAAACAGTATTTTCATCATTAAGTTCATAGCTGAATTCCACTGTATACGGAAAACTGGAAGAAGTAAAAGGAAGAATCAGCATTCTGCTGTCCGAATAAAAGGATCCTTGCGGATTTGCTGCAATATCTATGAAATCACTTTTTGAGTAACTTTTTATTTTATTGCCTGTTTCATCGTAGACCGTTACTTTTACATTAGATATACGATCCCCTTTTTCATAGGAAATTCTTGGTATTGAATAAGAGATTGCATCTTTATTAAGAATTGTAATTACAGAAGACTTTTTGAAGATTATATCATCTATTTTATTAATTTCAACTGCAGTATTTTCTTTTCTTATTACAACACTGGCATTCTTCTTTAAATGGTCCGGAATGGCAGAAACCGGGAAGTTCTGCGAGTGGTAAAAGGAAGCTATCGAAAGTGCCCCAATACAGAATATTTTCATCATGGTTATTAAAATTTAGCAAAAATAACGAAATCTAAAGGATTGCTGAAATTAATTTTAAATGAACATGGTATAAAATCCGGAAAGAACTGATAAATAAACTCTTAATTTTTAAAAAAATAGTTTGAAAATTTGATTAAAAGGTTTGATTTTTAACATTCACACAATGAATTCAGTTTTTAAGGCTCACAGTGAAATTATTACATTAAAAAAGACTCCATTTCTGAAGTCTTTATAATGTATGTCTGAAAGATTTACTTATGCGTCAATTTTTGCATATTTGGCATTCTTCTCAATGAACTCCCTTCTTGGCGGAACCTCATCTCCCATCAGCATAGAGAAGACACTGTCTGCCTCCACTGCATTATCAATGGTTACCTGCTTCAGGATCCTGTGCTCAGGGTTAAGTGTTGTTTCCCAAAGCTGTTCCGGGTTCATTTCCCCAAGACCTTTATAACGCTGAACTTCAACGCCTTTTCCGTCCGGAGACATTTCCAGAGTAAATTCTTCACGCTCTTTTTCGTTATAGGCGTAAATTTTCTTGTTTCCTCTTTTTAAAAGATACAAAGGCGGCTGGGCAATATAAATATATCCGTTTTCAATCAGTTCTTTCATATACCTGAAGAAGAAAGTCAGGATCAATGTTGAAATGTGGGATCCATCAATATCGGCATCGGTCATAATCACCACTTTATGGTATCTTAACTTAGCCATATTCAACGCTTTGCTGTCTTCTTCGGTTCCTACAGAAACCCCAAGAGCGGTATAAATATTCTTAATTTCCTCGTTGTCATATACTTTGTGAAGCATTGATTTCTCAACGTTAAGAATCTTACCTCTCAACGGAAGAATAGCCTGGAAAAAACGGTCGCGGCCCTGTTTTGCCGTTCCCCCTGCAGAATCTCCCTCTACAAGGAAGAGCTCAGATTCAGCCGGATCTTTGGATGAACAATCAGACAGTTTCCCCGGAAGTCCGGAACCACCCATAGGTGATTTTCTCTGCACCATTTCACGGGCTTTTTTGGCAGCCTGTCTGGCTTTTGCCGCTAAAACCACTTTCTGAACGATAATTTTTGCTTCAGTAGGGTTTTCTTCTAAGAAATTAGTCAGCATTTCCCCTACAATTTTATCTACAGCCCCGGAAACTTCGGAATTCCCTAATTTCGTTTTGGTCTGCCCTTCAAACTGAGGTTCCATTACTTTTACAGAAATCACGGCGGTCAGTCCTTCACGGAAATCGTCTCCGGTAATTTCTACTTTTTCTTTTTGGGGAATACCCAGATCATCAGCATATTTCTTTAACGTCCTAGTCAGTGCCCGTCTGAAACCGGCTAAGTGGGTACCTCCTTCATGGGTATTGATGTTATTGACGTATGAATGAAGATTCTCATTAAATGAAGTGTTGTAACGCATGGCTACTTCCACCGGAATATCGTCTCTTTCCCCTTCCATGAAGATCACGTTCTCCATAATAGATTCCCGGTTTCCGTCGATATATTCAACAAATTCCTTCAGCCCTCCTTCTGAATGGAAAACTTCCATCTGGTAGGAACCGTCTTCATTCATGTCCCTTTCATCCACAAGGGTAATGGTAATTCCTCTGTTCAGGAAAGCCAGCTCTCTTAATCTGGTGGCAAGCGTATCATAATTATACACCGTTTCCTGAAAAATAGTATTGTCCGGCTGAAAGAAAACTTCTGTCCCTCTCTCATCGGTAGTTCCTATTTCATCAACCTGCGTAAGTGCTTTTCCTTCTGAATATTTCTGCTGGTATTTTTTGCCTTCACGGCTTACTGTAGCAACCAGTAAAGTTGAAAGTGCGTTTACACACGAAACCCCTACCCCGTGAAGCCCTCCGGAAACTTTGTAAGAATCTTTATCAAATTTCCCTCCGGCCCCGATTTTGGTCATTACCACCTCAAGAGCAGATTTCTGTTCCTTCTCGTGAAGGTCAACCGGGATCCCTCTTCCGTTATCTTTTACAGAGATACTTTCCCCTTTATGAATTGTTACTAAAATAGTATCACAGTATCCTGCTAAAGCTTCATCAATAGAGTTATCTACTACCTCATAAACCAAATGATGAAGACCTCTTACGCCTACATCACCAATGTACATAGATGGTCTTAATCGAACGTGCTCCATACCTTCTAAGGCCTGGATACTGCTAGCTGTATATTGTTTTTGACTCATATAAAAAATAATGTTTCTGCTTAATGCAAAGACCCACAAATATCGTGATTTTTTTCGGGATATGAAAGTTAAAATATGTCAAAAAAACAAGGCTTCTGCATAGAAATCAGAAGTGATTTATTGGGAAAGAAAACAAAGTTAAAACCTATTCTCTAAACGGGTACTGTTGTAAATCATACGGGATATCTTTAATTTATGCTTACATTTATTTGCTTAAAAGTTGATAGTATGGATGATTTTCTTGCAGCCCGTGCGCAGATGGCCATGTCCCTCGGTTTTCATATCATTTTCTCATGTGTCGGTATGGTGATGCCTTTCCTGATGGCCTTTGCACACTGGAAATATTTAAAAACAAAGAACGAAGTTTATAAAGGGCTTACCAAAGCCTGGAGCAAAGGGGTAGCCATTCTTTTTGCTACAGGAGCGGTATCCGGAACCATGCTTTCCTTTGAGCTGGGACTGCTCTGGCCCAGCTTTATGAAACATGCGGGCCCGATTTTCGGGATGCCTTTCTCGCTTGAAGGAACGGCTTTTTTTATTGAAGCCATTGCCATCGGGTTTTTCCTGTATGGCTGGGACCGCTTCAATAAATGGTTCCACTGGTTCTGCGGATTCCTGGTGGGCGTGAGCGGACTGGCGTCGGGGATCCTGGTGGTTGCCGCCAATGCATGGATGAATTCCCCTGCAGGGTTTGATTATGTTAACGGACAGTATTTAAACATAGACCCGATAAAAGCCATGTTTAATGATGCCTGGTTTTCGCAGGCCCTCCACATGACTGTTGCCGCTTTCTGTGCTACCGGATTTGCCGTTGCAGGTGTCCATGCTTATTTGATACTGAAAAAGAAAAATGTTGAATTCCATACCAAAGCATTCAGGATTGCAGCAGGTTTTGCATTGATCGGAGCTTTCGGAGCGCCTTTAACCGGAGATACCGCCGCAAAATCGGTAGCGGAAAGGCAGCCCATTAAACTGGCTGCCATGGAAGCGCATTTTGAAACAGAAAAAGGAGCCGCTTTTATTATCGGCGGGATTCCTGATGAGGAAAAAGGGGAAGTAAAATACGCCATAAAGATTCCGAAGGTACTGAGCTTTTTGGTTTCCAATGATTTCAACCATGAAGTAAAGGGCCTGAATGATTTCCCCCGTGATGAATGGCCGCCCGTTGCTGTGGTGCACTATGCGTTCCAGACCATGATTTTCTTCGGTGTGGTGATGATTATCATCGGAACGATTTATCTGTACTCCCTGTTCTTCAAAAAGGAATGGCTGGACAGAAGATGGCTGCTGAAAACATTTTTAATTGCCATGCCTTTCGGGTACATCGCCCTGGAAGCAGGCTGGACCGTAACAGAAGTCGGCAGGCAGCCCTGGATTATATACGGAATTATGAGAACTGTTGACGCAGTAACGCCAATGCCGGGAATACAGTATTCTTTCTATTTTTTCACGGCCGTTTTCTTCTCATTGTCTTTGGTGATTGCTTTCCTTTTAACAAGGCAGATCAAAATGGTTCCGAGATTGTATGACCCTAACGATCCTCAGTTTAATCCTAATGCTAAAAACAAAAAATCATGATTTACGTTGTTATAGGTTTTCTCTGGCTGTCTATCTGCTTGTATGTTATTTTGGGCGGGGCCGATTTCGGGGCCGGAATCGTGGAGCTTTTTACCAAAGATAAAAACCGTCCCAAAACACAGACCATCATGTATGAATCTATTGCTCCGGTCTGGGAAGCCAATCACATGTGGCTGATTATTGCAATTGTTATTCTTTTTGTGGGTTTTCCGGAAGTATACACTACCCTTTCCACCTATCTTCATATTCCTTTGGTTCTGATGCTTATCGGGATTATTGCCAGGGGAACGGCATTCACATTCAGGCATTATGATGCGGTAAAGGATGAGTGGCAGGCTGTTTACACCCAGATTTTCTATTTTTCAAGCCTGCTGACACCTTTCTTTTTAGGACTGATTGCAGCGGCTACCATTTCAAGATCTATCAACCCGAATGCTGACAATTTTTTAGATCTGTATATTTTCAGCTGGCTGAACTGGTTTGGGGTTGCCGTAGGATTATTTACCGCCTCCATCTGCGCTTATCTTGCCTCAATATTTGCATTAAGGGAAACCATAGACCGTATGGAATTGAGCCTGATGATTAAAAAATCAAAACAAACCATGATTTTTGTAGTCATTACCGGGATTCTGGTTTTTTTCACGGCTTATATTTCTGACATTCCTCTGGTGATGTGGGTTTTTTCCAAGCCTCTGGGAATCATGGCTACCTTTTTTGCCACCATTTCTTTAGGGCTGATCCTCAGAGCAATGCACATCCGGAAACTGCTTCCCGTACGCGCTCTGGCTGGATTTCAGGTGATCATGATCCTGGTTGCAGCTACCTATCAGCATAATCCCAACATCATCCTGTTTTCCAACGGGCAGCACCTCTCTTTACTGGAACATATTGCCGCTCCGAAAACAATTTCAGCATTGGGATGGGCCCTGATATTAGGTTCCGTCTTCATTCTGCCGTTTTTATTTTATCTGATGTTTTCTTTCAGCAAGCAGCGGAGACAGTTAAAGGAAACAGCGAAACCTGAAACACCGATTAAGTAAAAATCAAATTCGATATATCAAATAAAAACCTCTATAGAAAGAAATACTAAAGAGGTTTTTCGTAACTTAGTTAAGAGTAATTTGTTGTTTTTATAAAACGGAAAAATGAAGATATTTCCATATTTTTTTTCATTCAAATTTTATGTAGTTGCCTTCGAAAAGTTCAATATTATATTTTATTTTAAACAATACTTTCTTCTCTGATTTACTAGATTGCGGAATTCTCCTTTTAGTAAAACCTCTTGGATTTACGCTTTCAAAAACTGCTAAAGCTTCTTTTGTTTCAAAGTTTTCTAAAAACTCTTTGTAATATTTAAAAGTACTCTCAAGTTGTTTATAAATTTTCTTTCTATGATTTGCTTTATTATCTTCAGTTGCTTTTATTTCTATAAAATGTATTTTATTAGAGTTAAAAATAACAAAATCACACTGTCCGTTCTTTTCACTTAGCATTACACAATTGTCATTCTGAACAAAGTGATAACTTTCATTGATGTTGTTTTCTATATGAATGTGATAAAGTTTATGAGCTACAACAAAGACTCCTTTCTTTAGTGCCTCATCATCATATACAAATTTGTGTTTATCAAATATTTCCGTACAACATAAGTTTTTTAAGGGAAATAAATTATTGAATTCAGCTATCATAAAGCTAATAATTTATCAAATTCATTTGAGAATTTATCTGTTACATTATCTATAATGTTAGATTTGATTTGACTCAAACTATCATTCATAATTTTATATGATTTTCCATTTCTCAACTCATACACATTAAAAAAGTCAGGATTAATCCAAGATTCTTTTTTTATAATTTTATTAACTTCATCCGGTTTTTTTTTCCCCTTTTCAAAAGCTAATAATAAATTATTAATAGATGCTAAAATATATGGACTATGAGTTGTTATAACCATTTTTTTTCTTTGATAATCCTTAATTTTAAAATCAAAAATATTTTTAACTAGATATTTAATCAATTCATACTGTGTTTCTGGATAAATATTTAATTCCGGCTCTTCAACAACATAATTAAAATGATAATTTTCTTTTAAAGTCTTAGCATACTCTATCAATAAAATAATAGGTATAATACTCTGAAGTCCCGAAGCTGATTGAAGTAAATCTGTTCTTTCTTCTTTATTATGATATATATACGAAGATTTACCTTCTCTTTTATAACTATATTTTTTATCTATTAGATTTAAAGGAATTTCTTTTACAACATTTAATGCTTTTTCATATTCTTGGCCAATTTCCAAAAGATGCTTTGGTATCTTAACATCATTATTAATTAAACCTAAAGTATTTTCAGCTATGATATGTAGAAAGCTTCTTTCTGATGGAATATATTGAGAATCAAAAAAAACATCAATACCATATTTAAACATTAAAGAATCATAATAAGCTAAAAATTGTTTTAGAATACTTTCCGTTATAGTATCTTCTTTATCTACATTAATTTTTTTAAAAACAGTATTAATAAAATTTATATTAAACTTATTAAAATTGCTATTTTGATAATTATCAAAAGTATTATTGTCAACTTTATTTAAAGCCTCAAAATCTTCTAAAAAATCTTTTGCTAAGTAATTTTTATTATTAAATGATTTTAAAATATTATTCTTAATAAATTCTCTTAGATTTATTTTCGTCTCACGGCCTTTAGAATAAAGAAAAGAATAAGAACCGGCAAGATAAATAATTTCAGTTTCATTTGAAAAAAAATTAAACATATTATATTTTTCTAACTCTTTTTCAAATGAAAGTTCATTATATTTTCTGAAATTCTCATCCTCAAAAATTGCAATTAATTTTGCAATAGTACTTTTGCCTGTAGCTTGTTTGCCAATAAGACATAAGAAATCTCTCACCTCAATATTAACATCTTTTAGAGGTCCAAAATTTTTAACAATAAGTCTTGCTGACTGCATCTTTATTTTTTACTAAAATACTAAACTAATTTCATCCACAAAACCTCATCAATCTTCTCCACTTTTACCAGATTATTCTTCGTTAAAGTTTTAGAAGCTTTATCCCACTTTTTACCGGATAACTGGCTTCTTTCTTTCACCTCGGCCAATGAAAACGGCTCTTCCTGAGAATTCAGGATTTCAAGGATTACTTTTTCATCCTCGCCCAGTTCAATCTGCGGAACTGTTTTCTCAGGTTTCATCTGAGGGAAGAACAGTACTTCCTGGATGGATGCGTTATTCGTTAAGAACATGATCAGCCTGTCCATTCCGATTCCCAATCCTGACGTTGGCGGCATTCCGTATTCCAGTGCTCTCAGGAAATCCTCGTCAATAAACTGCCCTGCTTCGTCATCCCCTTTCTCAGCTAGTTTCAGCTGCTCTTCAAAACGTTCCCTCTGGTCAATCGGGTCATTCAGCTCAGAATAGGCATTGGCAATTTCTTTACCGCAGACCATCAGTTCAAAACGCTCCGTAAGACCTTCTTTGGTTCTGTGTTTTTTGGTTAAAGGCGACATCTCAATCGGGTAATCCGTAATGAAAGTCGGCTGGATAAAGTTTCCTTCACATTTTTCACCGAAGATTTCATCAATCAGTTTTCCTTTGCCCATCGTTCCGTTCACGTCAATCCCGATGGATTTTGCAAAATCAAATAATTCCTGCTCGGTTTTTCCTGTAATATCGAAACCTGTGAATTTCAGGATCGCATCCGTCATGGAAATTCTTTCGTACGGTGCTTTGAAATCAACTTCATATTCACCAAAAGTAGCTTTTGTGGTTCCGTTTACCTGAACGGCACAGAATTCCAACAGCTTCTCCGTGAAGTCCATCATCCAGTTGTAATCTTTATAGGCTACATAGATTTCCATAGCGGTAAATTCCGGGTTGTGGGTTCTGTCCATCCCTTCATTCCTGAAGTTTTTTGAGAATTCATATACTCCGTCAAAACCTCCTACAATCAGTCTCTTTAAATATAATTCATTGGCAATCCTTAAATACAAAGGGATGTCCAGGGCATTATGGTGCGTAATAAACGGCCTAGCCGCTGCACCGCCGGGAATCGACTGTAAGATCGGAGTTTCCACTTCAAAGTATCCTGCATCATTGAAGAACGTCCTCATCGCATTGAACAGTTTTGTCCTTTTCACGAAAACTTCTTTCACATGAGGGTTCACCGTTAAATCTACATAACGCTGTCTGTATCTTAATTCCGGATCGTTGAATGCATCATGCACTACGCCGTTATCATCTGTTTTTGCCTGCGGAAGCGGACGCAGAGATTTGGTTAAAAGGGTAAAGTTTTTTACCAGAACCGTTTTTTCCCCTACCTGTGTAGTAAACAGTTCCCCTTCCACACCAATGATATCACCGATATCCAGAAGATGCTTGTATACTTCATTATATAAAGTCTTGTCATCTCCCGTGCAGATCTCGTCCCTGTTAAAATATACCTGGATTTTGCCCGTAGAATCCTGTAACTCAGCAAAAGAAGCTTTGCCCTGAATCCTTCTGGACATCAGTCTCCCTGCAATCTTCACCTGTTTACTTTCAGCGAAATCCTGTTTTATAGATTCTGTAGTATCTGTAATTACATATTCCTCTGCCGGGAATGCATTGATCCCCATTTCAACAAGCTTGTTCAGCTTTTCTCTCCGGATTATTTCCTGTTCTGATAATTGCATTGTATTTATTTAAAATAACGTGCAAAATTAACGATTTTTGAATTGATGGTCAATGCCTTTTCCCAGAAATATAATTTATTTCATATAAAATTAAAGCGGAATGATTTAACTGCAGTTAGAGGAACCAGTTTTTACGATGGCTTGGGGAAATAAAAGTCCAGGCCAGTATCCTGCTTATTTTCTGGCCCTGGGCCATATCTATAATTTTGAATTCTACAGCTTTGTGCTTTTTTAAAAGTGAAGTCAGCTTAAATAAGTTGTCTTTTTTTGAGACCAGACAGGTAAACCAGAGCATCTGTGAAGAATATAAAACACTTTCATTGATCATGGTTGTAATAAAAGCCAGTTCGCCGCCTTCACACCACAGTTCAGAGGTCTGCCCCCCGAAATTAAGCAAAGGTTTGCGGATGTGTTTTTTATTAAGGTTCTTTGTTTTTCTGAGGTTTCCCTTTAAAGCGGCTTCTTCAGAATCATGAAAAGGAGGATTGCACATGGAAAATGCAAACCGGTCTTCAGTACCGATAATATGTGTAAAGATATGTTTGGGTTCGGGCTGGTATTTTAATGTGACTGCAGGTATGAAATCAGGATTGTGATCCAGGATCTTCCTGGCATTCTCCAACGAATCTTTGTTACTGTCAGCTCCGGTCATATTCCAGCCGTACGACCTGTGGGCAATTAAAGGATAGATAAGATTGGCTCCTACCCCGATATCCAGACCTTTCACAGACGTTCCTTGAGGAATCTCCTGCTGATTCCCGGCGAGTAAATCTGCAATATAGTGTACATAATCTGCCCGGCCGGGAATGGGCGGACAAAGATTAGCCTCCGGGATATCCCAATCCTGAACCTGGTAAAAAGACAGCAGTAATGCTTTGTTAAGTAATTTTACAGCTTTCGGAAGGCTGAAATTGATGGTTGCCGTCTGATAGGAATTAATGAAAACATACGGTTTCAGCTCTGGCACACAAGAAATAAGCCGATCAAAATCATAGGGATCGCGATGCAGGTTTCTTGTGTGCAGACTGGATTTTTCGGCAGGCATATTTATTTTTTCTTCAAAGACAAAATATATCCCACCATTTTTTTAGCATCTTCTTTTGAAACCTGCGGATGGGCAGCCATTGGGACGTTTCCCCAGACTCCGCTTCCGCCCTCAATAATCTTGGAAGCCAGCATTTCGGTATCCTGGTCAGAATACTTGTCTGCGATTTCCTGGTAAGAAGGCCCCACCATTTTCTCATTAACAGAATGGCAGCCGGAACAGTCCAGGGTCTCAATGATCTGATCCCCCGAAAGGCTTTTACTTGCGGATTCCGTCATTCCTGCCGTTTCAGACGGTGTACCTTCAGCCGGCGTATTGTCTTTTTTAGAACAGGAGAAAACAAGCAGCACCAGGCTTCCTGCCAAAAACAGTTTTTTCATTATTTTGTAAGGGTATCTGCTTTAGCCTCGTTAGGAGGAACCGACATGGCAGCATTTACGTCAGCCTCAGGAGTTTCACGGGTGGTTGCATTGGAATCCACTACAGTAGGGGCATCCGGTTCAGGCAGCATCGTGTTGCTGTCCTGTAAATTATTTTCAGTTTTCTTTGAGCAGCTTACCGCCAGTAAACCTCCGATAAATGCGATTGCTAATACTTTTTTCATTTTTTTCTCTATAAAATTATTACGCAAAAATATAAAAAATAAACGTTAAAGATGATGACTCCGGTGTATTTTAAAAGATATTTACCTGTAACAGCAGTCATAGGTGAACAGATAAAAGGCCGGAATTTTATTTTCGCGTTTTTGTTTTTTGTATTGAAATTTTATTTACATTTGTCCTATGTTTACTAACAGCAATAATATTTGGTGGTGGCTTTCAAACTCCTCGTCGGGTCCGAAGCTATTGTCGTGCTGTTAATTCATCTTACACAAGAAAATAATAAAGCAATATAATAAAAGACTTTGACGGATCCCGTTGAAGTCTTTTTTATTTATACCATTAAAAAATACCTGTGATGTTCAGTAAAAAAATTAAAATTAAAACCGTCTCAAAAAAAACACTCGGTGACCTGCAGACTCCGATGAGTATTTACCTGCAGATGCGGGACCGGTTCAGGGACACGATTCTTCTGGAAAGCTCGGATGCCAAAAATATGGACAATAATTTTTCATTTATTGCCATTAATGCAATTGCCGGGATTGAAATAAAAAACCTCGCTGAATATGAGATAAAATTCCCCCAGCAGGAACCTGTAAAACAACAGATCGGCAGCCAGACTATTGCAGACGTTTTTGAACAGTTCTCCAACAGTTTTGAATGCGAAAAGACTCATGATTCCATAGAAGAAACCGCGCAGAGCCTTTTCGGATATACCAGTTTCGAAGCCGTACAGTTTTTTGAGAAACTTACCTTTAAGCCTCAGAGCCGGGAAGTTGAAATCCCTATTCTCCGCTACAGGCTGTACCAGTACGTTATTGCCATCAATCACTACAACGACGAGATGCATCTTATTGAAAATCAAATTGAAGGCGTGAAATCTGAACGGTATTTACTGGAAAGCCTTATGAAAAACCAGAATGCCGTTATTTATCCTTTCGAAAAAAACGGAACAGAGACTTCCAATCTTACGGATGAAGAATATATCGGACTGGTACAAACGGCACAGAAACACTGCATGAGAGGCGATGTTTTCCAGCTGGTGCTAAGCAGGAGGTTCCAGCAGAAATTTACCGGTGACGAGTTTAACGTGTACCGCGCTTTACGGAATATCAACCCCTCTCCCTACCTTTTCTTCTTTGACTACGGCAACTATAAACTGTTCGGATCCAGCCCTGAAAGCCAGTTAATCATTAAGGATAACAAAGCGGTTATCCACCCTATTGCCGGAACCTTTAAACGGACCGGAGACTTTGACACCGATCTTGAATCCATCGAATCCCTTAAAAATGATCCGAAAGAAAATGCAGAACATACGATGCTGGTAGACCTGGCCAGAAATGACCTGGGAAAAATGGGAAAGAATGTAACCGTTACCAAACTTAAGGAAATCCAGCTCTTTTCCCATGTTATCCATATGGTGAGCGAAGTTACTGCCGATTTACCGGAAAATACAAAACCGTTCGAAATGGTAGCCACTACTTTTCCGCAGGGAACATTAAGTGGAGCACCTAAGCATAGGGCACTCCAGTTAATCAATCAATATGAAAAAGATTCCCGTGGGTATTACGGTGGCTGCATTGGGATGATCGGGCTGAACGGCAGTTGCAACCAGGCCATCATGATCCGGACTTTCCTGAGTAAAAACAACACGCTGTATTATCAGGCCGGCGCCGGCCTGGTTGCAAAATCAGATCCTGAAAGTGAACTGCAGGAAGTAAACAATAAACTGAATGCCCTGAAAAGAGCCGTGGAAAAAGCAGAAAAGCTGGTTGACAATTATTAAAAAACAGAAAAAAAATGAACAGCAATATAAAACAGATGAACGTACTGGTCTTTGATAATTATGACAGCTTTACCTATAACCTGGTCCAGATTATTGAACGGGTTCTGGAAACCAAAGTTGATGTCGTGAAAAATGATGAAATCAGCTTGGAAGATATCGGAAGATATGATAAAATCGTTCTTTCACCGGGCCCCGGGATCCCTGAAGAAGCAGGAATTTTACTGGACGTCATTAAAAAATACGCGCCTGAAAAAAGTATCCTGGGGGTTTGCCTGGGTCAGCAGGCTATTGCAGAAGCTTTTGGCGGAAGCCTGATCAATCTTTCAGAGATTTTTCACGGAGTAGCCACGCCTGCCGAACTGGTAAAAGAAGACACTAAAATTTTCAGGAACCTGTCAACCGGACTTGAAGTGGGACGCTATCACAGCTGGGTAGTAAATCCGGTCGGTTTTCCGGAAGAACTTGAAGTGACAGCCGTGGATAAAGACGGGATGATCATGGCTTTACAGCATAAAACTTATGACGTACATGGCGTTCAGTTTCATCCGGAAAGTATTTTGACTCCGCAGGGTGCTGTGATCATTGAAAATTTCCTGCTGAATTAATCAATATCATTTATCATGAAAATCATCAGCTGGAATATTGCAAGGCCAAAAGTGAATCAGCATTCAAAGATTTCTTTTATTAAAAACATCATTGAATCTGAGAAACCTGATCTTATCGTCCTTACGGAAACCAGCCGCTGCCTTGACTTCGGGAAAGCATACCATGAACTGTACTCTGAAACACTGCCCGCTCTTCATGAAAATCAAATTTACGAAGAAAAAGAAAACCGGGTAAGTTTTTTCAGCAAGTATGCTATTGAAGAACAGTACGCTACCTATGATCCGTATACCAGTATCTGCGGAAAAATTACTACAGATTTTGGTCCGCTCACCATGTATCTGAGTATCATAGGAAGTTTCGGGGGCAGAGATTCCTATTTTACCCACGATCTGCACTGCCAGAAAGAAGAAATAAAAAATATGAAAGGAAATATCTGTTATTCCGGCGATTTTAATATTTCATTTTCAGGATGGAAATATCCGGGTAAAAAAATAATTGATGAAACAAAAACATTTTTCACTCACCACAATCTGGAGATCCTGACAGAAAAAAATGAGAACAGCGCCATCCATATTGTTATGAACAACAACTTTTTAAAAAATAAAACGGTAACACAGCACATGATCCCGATTGACCGGAAAATTTCTGATCATCATTTGTTAAGCTGTACCATTGAACCTATAAACCTTTAGATATGAAAGACATCCTGCAATACTTATTTAATCATCATACTTTGTCCAAGTCCGAGGCCAAGGCAATTATGATTGAAATTGCCCAAAATAAATTCAATGATACCGAGGTTGCCGCATTCATCAGTATTTTCCTGATGCGGAATATCACACTAAAGGAGCTTGAAGGGTTCCGGGAAGCCCTTCTTAAAATGGCTGTTCCCGTGCATATTGATGCCACTGATGCCATTGATATCGTAGGAACGGGTGGTGACGGAAAAAATACGATCAATATTTCTACCTTAGCCAGCTTTGTGGTGGCAGGAGCCGGGCAGAAAGTCACCAAACACGGTAATTACGGGGCTTCAACGGTTACAGGATCCTCAAATGTTCTGGAAGAATTGGGCTATGAATTTAAAAACAGTTCAGACCGGCTTCAGGAAGACCTGGAAAAAGCCAACATCTGCTTCCTGCATGCGCCTTATTTTCACCCTGCGCTGCAATCCGTCGGTGCCCTGAGGAAATCTTTAGGCCTGAGGACATTTTTCAACCTGCTCGGCCCGCTTGTCAATCCTGCAAAGCCGCAGTTTTCGATGATCGGGGTGTATAATCTGGAAATTGCCCGGCTGTACCAGTACCTGCTGCAAAAAGAAGAACGCCATTTCACCCTGGTTCACGGCATGGATGGCTATGATGAGATCAGCCTCACGCAGGACAGCAAGATCATTACCAAAAACGGTGAAGAGATGTATTCGGCAGAAGACTTAGGATTTGTTTCCGTGACACAGGAAAGCATACAGGGCGGTAAAACAACCCATGAGACAGCAGCCATTTTCAAAAATATCCTGCTCGGAAAAGGCACGGAACAGCAGAATTCCGTGGTACTGGCCAATGCAGCAGTTGCACTTTCTTATACCGGTAAATTCGGGAGTTACAGCAATTGCGTGGCTATGGCAAAGGACAGCTTATATGGAGGAAACGCGTTGAAAAGCCTGGAACTGCTGCTGAAATAACGTTCCATTAATTGTCATAATCCCATTAAAAAATACACAATGAATATACTCGACACCATCATACAGCGAAAAAAAGAAGAAGTTTCAGTTTCAAAATCAACGGTTTCCGTTCAGCAGCTGAAAGATGCTGAGCTGTTCGGACGGAAAAACGTTTCTCTCAAAGAAAACATCATCACCGGAAGCGGAATCATTGCGGAGTTCAAAAGAAAATCGCCTTCAAAAGGCATCATCAATGATATAATTTCTCCGTTGGAAGTTGTTTCAGCGTATGAAAAATCAGGAGCCGGCGGAATTTCGATTTTAACGGACCGTGACTTTTTCGGAGGAGCTTCGGATGACATCATCAGCGTAAGAAAACATATTGGAATCCCGATCCTGCGAAAGGATTTTATGATTGATGAATACCAGCTGTATGAAGCCAAAAGCATCGGAGCCGATGTTATTTTACTGATCGCCGCCTGTCTTTCTCCTTCTCAGGTAAAGGATTTTACAGGTCTGGCACATGAACTGGGCATGGAAGTTTTGCTGGAAATCCATACGGAAGAAGAACTGGAACATCTTAATCCGGATATTGATTTAGCAGGGATCAACAACCGGAATTTAAAAGATTTTAAAGTTGATTTACAGCATTCTGTCAACCTCAAAAATCAGTTACCGGAAAATGTTTTATCCATTGCAGAAAGCGGAATTTACAGTGTTGAGGATTTTAATTATCTGAAAGAACAGGGATTTGACGGCTTCCTGATGGGTGAATATTTTATGAAGAATGAAAATCCGGGAGAAAAATTTGCCGAATTTGTTTCCAAGATATCAATATAATAATTTACCCGTTTAACAATGAATGAAAACCAGCAATTAAAACTCAAAGTCTGTGGTTTGACACAACTTCATCAGATTCATGAATTGATTTCCATGGAAACAGATTTTCTGGGATTTATTTTCTATGAAAAGTCGCCGAGGTATGTTTTGAATCATTTGAGCCTGAGTGAAATCTCAGCGGTTCAGCATCACGGAAAAGTAGGTGTTTTTGTCAATGAAAATATAAATACGGTAATTGAAATAGCAGAAAAGGCGGGCCTTCATTTTATCCAGCTTCACGGCGATGAAGATGAAACTTTCATTGCTGAACTGAGAAAAAAGTTACATCCGGGAACCGGAATCATCAAAGTTATCAGGATGGGAAACCGGAATGCGGAAAATGAAAGCCGTATACAACAGCGTATTAATAATCTGCTATCTAATGTTGACTATTTTCTTTTTGACACGGATTCAAAAGCTTTCGGAGGAACGGGGAAAACGTTCGACTGGACTCTACTGAATGAAATTAAGATCCCAATTCCCTATTTTTTAAGCGGCGGCATTTCGGAAGAGAATATTAAAAATATGGAAACCCTGAACCAGAAACCTTTTGCCGCAGATATCAATTCAAAATTTGAAACCGGGTCGGGAATTAAAGATGTTAACAGGATACGTGTACTTAAAGAAAAATGGCAATTCTGAGTCCCGAAGGGACGACCTATTAAAGAACAGGATAAAATCCTGTCCATAAAGTATATTTAAAATTAATAAAAACACAAAAATGCCACAATCATTGGTAAAAAATTACGTCCATATTATTTTCAGCACGAAGTACAGAAATGATTTTATTGATGAAAATATTGAAGAAGAATTGTATGCCTATATTTCATCTCTTTGTAAAAAATCAGAGACTCCTGCATTGCCAATTGGTGGAACTGATAATCACATTCACATTTTATGTTTGCTTTCGAGAAAAATTACAATGATGAAACTGATTCAGGAAATTAAAGCGGTTTCATCGAAATGGATAAAAACGAAAGGAACAAAATATGAGAATTTCTTCTGGCAGGATGGATACGGTGCTTTTTCTGTAAGTCCAAACGCTGTTTTTGCGGTCAGAGAGTATATAAAAAATCAAAGAGCACATCAAAAAGCGTTTGATTTTAAAAAAGAAATGATCAGCTATTACATAAAATACAAAATAGATTATAACGAAAAATATATTTGGGATTAACTGAATAGAAATAAATTCCTATACTTTGTCAGGCCGTCCCTTCGGGACTTTTCAATACAATATATAACCAATTAATAATAAAAAATTACAAAATGAACTATAAAAACCCAGATCAAAACGGATACTACGGAGAATTCGGAGGGGCCTTTGTCCCCGAAATGCTCTACCCGAATGTGGAAGAACTTCAAAATAATTATTTACAGATCATAGAATCCGAAGATTTCCAGGCTGAGTATCAGGATTTGCTGAAAAATTATGTAGGCCGCGCCACGCCGCTCTATTTTGCGAAAAATATAAGTGAAAAATATAAGACCAAGGTGTATTTGAAACGTGAAGACCTGAATCATACAGGAGCCCACAAAATCAACAATGCTTTAGGGCAGGTTTTGCTGGCTAAACGTCTCGGGAAACACCGGATTATAGCCGAAACAGGCGCCGGGCAGCATGGCGTTGCCACCGCAACGGCCTGTGCTTTATTAGGACTGGAATGTATCGTTTACATGGGTGAAGTCGATATTGCAAGGCAGGCTCCGAATGTAGGACGAATGAAAATGCTGGGAGCGGAAGTTATTCCTGCAACGTCAGGTTCAAAAACCCTGAAAGATGCCGTGAACGAAGCTTTGAGAGACTGGATTAACAACTCAACCACCACCCATTACGTCATCGGGAGTGTGGTCGGGCCACATCCTTTCCCAGATCTGGTCGCAAGGTTTCAGAGTGTTATTTCAAAGGAGATCAAAGAACAGCTGTATGAACAGACGGGAAAGGGAAATCCGGATTACGTCATGGCCTGTGTGGGCGGCGGAAGCAATGCAGCAGGAACTTTTTATCATTTTGTTGAGGAAGAAAACGTAAAGCTTATTGCTGCGGAGGCCGGAGGTTTGGGCGTAGCTTCCGGAAAGTCGGCAGCGACAACTTTCCTGGGGACTTTAGGGGTTCTGCACGGAAGCAAAAGCCTGGTAATGCAGACCGGAGACGGCCAGGTAATTGAGCCCCACTCCATTTCCGCAGGACTGGATTATCCTGGAATCGGACCTTTCCATGCGCATCTGTTTCAGGAAAAACGCGCTGAATTTTTCAGCATTACTGATGAAGAGGCCCTGGCATCTGCTTTTGAACTGACCCGGCTGGAAGGAATTATTCCCGCACTGGAAAGTGCCCATGCACTGGCCGTTTTAAACAAGAAAAAATTCAGTGAAGATGATATTGTAGTCATCTGCCTGAGCGGCCGCGGCGACAAGGATATGGAAACGTATTTAAAAAATTTGTAAAATGTAAAAAGTATTGATGTAAAATGATTTTAAATATATTTTGCATCATACATTAATACAATAAATATGAAAAGACTAAATATATATTTTACCGCAGGAATTCCTGAATTGGAGGACACTGCAGATATTATAAAACTCATTCAGGATTCAGGGGCGGACATGATGGAAATCGGGATGCCTTATTCCGATCCTGTGGCAGACGGCCCGGTCATTCAGAAAGCCCATGAAAAGGCCTTAAACAATGGAATGACCATTGAAAAACTGTTTTCCCAGTTAAAATCTGTGAAAGACGAAATCAGGATCCCGGTTATCTTAATGGGATATATCAATCCTGTCTTAAGCTTCGGTTTTGAGAATTTCTGCAGGGCATGTTCTGAAAGCGGTGTTTCGGGACTGATTATCCCGGATTTGCCGCCTGTGGAATTTGAGAAAAATTATCAGTCAATCCTGCAACATTATAATCTGAACTTCACTTTCCTGGTCACTCCGGAAACGTCTGATGAAAGAATTCTGTACCTGGATTCTTTAAGTTCAGGATTCCTGTACGCGGTAAGTTCCTCATCTACCACTGGAAATGCAAACGCAGTATTGAAAAATGACGGTTACTTAAACAGGCTTTCATCATTGCACTTAAAAAATCCCCTGATGATCGGTTTCGGAATCAAATCCAGAGAAGATTTTGAAAATGTTACGGAAAAAGCAGACGGCGGCATCATCGGGACTGCCTTTGTAAATATTCTGCTGCAGGATAGAAACTGGAGGAATACAGCAATGGATTTCATCCATTCCATCAAAGCGTAAAAATCACTAAATTTGTATCATTAAACAATGGAATGAACACACATCAAAATAAGGCCGTAGCATTTGAAGATCTGGGGATAAAAGAATATCAGCCCGCCTGGGATTATCAGGAACAGCTGATGAAAAATATCATCGATACCAAAATCAAAAACCGCGATCTCCCTGCAGAAGAGCATATCATCACACCCAATCATTTTCTTTTGGTAGAGCATCCTCACGTCTATACACTAGGGAAAAGCGGGCATGAAGAAAATATGCTGGCCGGGATGGAACAGCTCAAAGAAATTGATGCGACTTTTGTAAAGGTCAACCGCGGCGGTGATATTACCTATCACGGGTACGGACAGATTGTGGGCTACCCTATCCTGGATCTTGAAAATTTTTTCACGGACATTCACAAATACATGAGAAACCTGGAAGAAGTCATCATCAGGACCATTGCTGATTACGGTTTAGTGGGAGAACGTTCTCCCGGAGAAACCGGTGTCTGGCTGGATGTGGGAAAACCGTATGCCAGAAAAATCTGTGCGATGGGCGTAAAAGCTTCCCGCTGGGTTACTTTGCATGGTTTTGCATTGAATGTGAATACCGACATGCGTTATTTTGAATACATTATTCCGTGCGGGATTAAAGACAAACAGGTGACTTCTTTAAAAAGAGAGCTGGAAAGGGAACTGACTTCCGAAGAAATGGAAGATATCAAAGCGAAGATCAGGAAAAATTTTGCGGAAGTTTTTGAGGCGGATTTACAATTTAAATAAGAATAGTCTGATTTAAATGCAGTAATTCAGTATGTTATAAACGATAATTATTATATTAAACCTCGCTTATAGCGGGGTTTTAACATTTTGCATCATGACAACATCAATGATCTTAACATTACTTTAAATAAATTTAACACAATTAAATTGTACACAATATAATTTGGCAATATATTTGCAATTAAGAATTCAATTAAAATTTATATCAAATGTCATTAATAGAAGACCTGAACTGGAGACATGCCGTAAAAGCATATGACCCGACGAAAAAAGTATCTGAAGAAGATCTGAATAAAATTTTAGAATCGGCAAGACTGGCCCCTACTTCATCCGGGTTACAGCCATTCCGTGTTATTGTGGTGGAAAACCAGGAATTAAAGGAAAAAATGGTTCGTGGGGCACTTAATCCTGAAGTGATGAGAGACTGTTCACATGTTTTGGTTTTTGCAGCCTGGGACAGCTATTCTGACGAGAAAATTGATAAAGTATATGATCTTCATACGGATGTAAGAGATTTACCGAGAGGAAGATTCTCAAGTTATACCGATAAGATCAAAGAACTGTATGGAGCACAGACGCCCGAAGAACATTTTGCCCATACCGCAAGACAGACCTATATTGCATTAGGCCTTGCCATGGCTCAGGCAGCTGAACTGAAGATTGATACAACGCCTGCAGAAGGTTTCAGCAATGAAGTGGTTGACGAAATTTTAGAATTGGGTGAACTGGGACTGAAAAGTGTTTCCCTGTTGTATATCGGATATAAAGATGCCGAAAACGACTGGCTTTCCCACATGAAGAAAGTACGGATCCCAATGGAAGAATTTGTCATCAGAAAATAATTTTCACCTCATTTTTTGAATTATGGAACATCAGAACCCGCCCAGATTAGGAAACCAGCTCTGTTTCCCGCTGTATGTCATTTCAAAAGAAATGACCGGACTCTACCGGCCTTTTCTTGACGAACTTGATATTACCTATCCTCAGTATCTGGTGATGATGGTGTTATGGGAAAATGACGGACTGACCGTTAACCAGATCGGTGAAAAACTGTATCTCGACAGCGGTACCCTCACTCCCCTTCTGAAAAGGCTGGAAAGCAAGCATTTCATTACAAGGCAGAGAAAAAAAGAAGATGAAAGGGTGGTTGAAGTATTTCTGTCCGAAGCCGGAACCCTGCTGAAACAGAAAGCGTGTGAAATTCCCCGGAAAATCCAGGAGAAACTGAACCTTACAGAGAATGACCTTGCAGAGCTTAAAGAAACCGTTCAAAAAATATTAAACAAAATAGAAAATAAATGAAAACCTTATATACAACCAAAGTAACAGCAACAGGCGGCAGAAACGGCCATGTAAAAAGTGAAAACGGAGTTTTAGACCTTGAAGTAAGAATGCCGAAAGGATTAGGCGGCGCCAATGATGATTTCACCAACCCTGAAATGCTCTTCGCCGCAGGATATTCTGCCTGCTTTGACAGTGCATTGAACCTGGTCATCAGTAAATCTAAAATTAAAACCGGAGAAACTTCAGTTGCTGCAAAAGTAAGCATCGGGCAGAATGAAGACGGTGGTTTTGGCCTGGCTGCAGAACTGGACGTGAATATTCCGGGAGTTTCCATCGAAGACGCACAGGAATTGACAGAAAAAGCCCATCAGATCTGCCCGTATTCCAATGCGACGAGAAATAATATTGAAGTGAAGCTTTCGGTAACGAACAACTAAGATTTTTTTCTCTTAAAATTATATGAATCTGTTTCTTTAGAAGCAGATTTTTTTGTTAAAATAAAGTATGATTTACGCTGTTATTAACCGGAATTTTTTAAAGCGTATACGAAAGTACAGATAAAATGTTTCATGTGTACAGATCAAAAAATATTAATTGACAGGTATAATTTCATATTTTTGATACTGAAAAATTAAAATAACGTGAGTTCGCCTTAAGCAGCAATTAACCTTTCTTGATCAATGACATCTAAACAGGTATTAATTGATGGTTTTTTATCAAAGAAAGAATAGGCTGCCAAAGCGGAGAGGATATTGAGTACAAAGTTATCAAAACTTCGATGTCTGGTATGTTCTATTTGGCAAATATTCTTAAGTTC